>Ga0315336_1000204_pt1 | contig 231358 bp, 174 predicted proteins | sample ASW5metaG_FD_204512 | JGI IMG/M metagenome (GOLD analysis project Ga0315336, IMG submission 204512) | Ammonia-oxidizing marine archaeal communities from Monterey Bay, California, United States - ASW #5 | ecosystem: Environmental > Aquatic > Marine > Intertidal zone | place: USA: California...
CCCCGCGCTCCGCACGGACCCGACCCGCACCCGCCATCGTCCAGTCCACCTCAACATCAGCAGTCGAGCACCCACCCACCACACACGTCGCGCGCGGCCAACACGTTCACAGGCATGCATCGCGCACCCGACGCCGTCCAGTCCACGCCGAACCACGCCCGTTTCCCCCGCATATCACGACACCCCCCAACCACCACCCTGGACTCCCCGCCCCACTGCGCTATGCAAACGTCCCCCATGCCCAACGCCCAAGCACACCCCAAGCACCACCGCGGCCTCGACTACCCGCACGGCAAGGACTGGGCCCCCGAGTCCGGCGAGGTGCAGAAGGTCGCCGACGGCGTCTTCTGGATGCGGCTGCCCCTGCCCTTCAGCCTCGACCACATCAACGTGTGGCTGCTCGAGGACGGCGACGGATGGACGGTCGTCGACACCGGCGTGGCCACCGACGCCGCCAAGGCCGTGTGGGAGCGCGCGTTCGAGCAGCACATGGGCGGCCGCCCGATCAAGCGCGTCATCGTCACCCACCTGCACCCGGACCACGTCGGGCTCGCCGGCTGGCTGACCGAGCGCTTCGACTGCATGCTGTGGATGAGCCGCACCGACTACCTGATGTGCCGCACGCTCGCGAGCGACACCGGCAAGGATGCGCCCGAGGTCGCGCTGCGCTTCTACCGGGCGGCCGGCTTCGACGACGCGTCGATCGAGAACTACAAGGGCCGCTTCGGTCGCTTCGGCTCGATGATCTCGCAGCTCCCCGAGAACTTCAGGCGCGTCGTCGACAGCGAGACCTTCGAGATCAACGGCCGCTACTGGCAGGTCGTCGTCGGGTCGGGGCACGCACCGGAGCACCTCTGCCTCTACTGCCCCGGGCTCAAGGTGCTGATCAGCGGCGACCAGGTGCTGCCGCGTATCTCGTCCAATGTCAGCGTGCAGCCGCAGGAGCCCTTCGGCGACCCGCTGTCGGACTGGCTCGGCTCCTGCGAGAAGCTACGCTCGATCCTCCCGGGCAACCTGCTGGTACTGCCCGCGCACCAGGAGCCCTTCCGCGGCATGCACACGCGGCTGACCGGCCTCATCGACGGGCACGAGAAGGGCCTCGCGAAGCTGGTCGACCTGATGGACGAGCCGAAGACCGTGCCGCAGTGCTTCCCGGCGCTCTTCAAGCGCGAGATCAACAGCGACCTCGAGCACCTCGCCACCGGCGAGACGCTCGCGCACCTCAACTGCCTGATCGGCCGCCGCATGATCGAGCGCACACGCAGCGACGACGGCATCGACCGCTACCAGCGCCGGATGGACGAGGGCGACGGCGCGAGCCTGTAGCCGCTCGCACGACATGCCATGGCCACGCAGGACTTGGGCGTGCAACCTGCTAGACTCGCGACCATGGGGATCGGTCGCATGCGAGGTGCTTGGGCGAGCGCGGCGCTGCTGGCGTTGCTCGCCTGCTCCGACGACAGCGCATCCTCACCCGGGCAGGACGCGGGCGACGGGGACGGTGGCGGGGATGGCGATGCTGCCACGGGCGGCGACGGCTCGACGGGCGACGATGCCTCGATGCGGCCCCCTAGCACGACCGGCGGTGACACCACGCCGACCTGCGAGGTGGGCACGAGCGGCGGCGAGGTGATGGCACCCCAGCTCGTCGATAACCTCTCGGGCGAGACCAGCTGGTTCGCCGGTCCTGTCGTGGTTGATCTGGACGGCGATGGAGACAACGAGCTGGTCGCGGCGTACTACTCGCTGTTCGTCTTCGACTCGAGTCGAGCGCTGGTGGCGGAGGCCAGCGGCGGTGAGGGGCGCATCTACGCTCCCCACGTCGTGGCGGACCTCGACGGCGATGGGACGACGGAGGTCGTTTATGGCAACGACCACGAGGTCTACGCGTACGAGTATGCTGGCGGCACGCTGAGCGTGAAGGCCGGCTGGCCCGTCAGCACCACGACCGCCGACAACGCGCCCGAGGTTCGCGGACTCGCCGCTGCGGACCTCGACGGCGACGGCCGGATCGAGGTGGTCGCAACCACGACGCAGACCGCGTCCACGGCTGACGGAGGGGCGCAGGTCTTCGTCTTTGATGCTGCAGGCCAGCTGTATCAGCCCGCGGGGATCGGGTGGGACGCCTGGCCGCGCTACAACAACCAGTCCGGCGACGGCAACGACGCGGACCGCAACGGCCAGGGACACGGTGGCTACGGCCAGTACGGCTTGAACGTCGGCATCGGCAACATCGATGATGATGCGCAGTTGGAGATCCTGGCGACCTACGACAACCACCACATTCAGGCATTCGATCACGACGGTGTGGCGATCGATGCTGCACCGTGGTTCGAGAATCGCAGCAACGAGCACTCGGGCGAGCGGCTCACGTGGGGGCAGTTCATCCGCTGGGCAGATCCGGTGGTGGAGGACAACCACTACAACCGCCACACCGGCGAGTGGCCCCACCCGAGCTGGACAGAGTGGCTACAGTGGACGGCCTCCCCGCCCAACGTCGTCGACCTCGATCTCGACGGCCTCGCCGAGGTGGTGGGCGTCCCGAACATCGAGATGAACGAGCCCTACGAGACGCAGGCCTATGGGGTGATGGTCCTGGAAGGTGCACACGGCGACGGCAGCCGCTCGGCCATGCGCAAGGTCGGCTGGGAGACGCTGCCGCGCGGCGAGCGTCCGATCGCCGTGGATGGCTGGTACCCGCCGGGCGGCGTGCCGTCCCCCACCACGGTGGACATCCAGGGCGACGCGAGGCCCGAGATCATCGTCTCGCTCAACGATGGCTTCACCTACGCCTTCGACGCCTCTGCAACGTTGCTGTGGCGCTACGACCACAGCTTCGGAAATGCGATCATGTATGCGTCCGAGACGGTCGTGGCCGACCTCAACCAGGACGGGTCACCCGAGCTGCTGCTCTCCACCTTCGGCGATCCGGACGTCGAGGACTCGGGCCACCTGGTGATCCTGGCGGCCGACGGAACGCCGCTGCACGAGCTCGCGCTGCCCGGGCCGGGACACAACGGAAACGGAAACGGAGCGCCTGCGGCGCCCGGCGTGGGGGACCTCGATGGCGACGGCGCGCTGGAGGTCTTCGTGCAGACGTTCGACCACGGGATGGACGTCTTCACCATCCCCGGCTCCGCCGACAACTGCCTGTTGTGGCCGACCGCGCGCGGCGGCCCCCTGCGCACCGGAAGCACGCAGTCACAGTAGCCGACGGGGACGCGCAGCACGCAGCGCCACCGGTGGCGAAGGTGTTGGGATCGGCGGCGAGCACTCCGCGAAGCAGCTGTCCTCGCGGCACTGAAAGTAGGCGGTCGCGATGGCGCAGGGGTTGTCGGGCCTGGGGGCGGGCTCGCACAGGACGCGCAGCGGGTTGCCGTTGATGGCCGCGCCTGCGCCGACGACCACGCCGGCTGCCGTCTCGATCTCACGAACGCAGGGCCCCTGACCGTAGTTGATGCCCAGGTCGTCACAGATCGCGTTGCAGGTGCAGCAGTGGAATACGCACGACGCCGCCTCTGCACACGCGATGACCGACAAGGCATCCGTGTCGGCCTCCATCCTCGCGGTCTCGCTGCCGCACCTGTCCTGCATGCAGCCGTCACAGGTGTTTGTGAGTCCGTCGCCATCACCCGCGACACCGCCGCTGCCGCCCACGTCGTCCCCATCGCCGGCCGACCCATCGCCGGCCGACCCGTCACCGTCACCGTCGCCGTCGCCCTCTCCGTCACCGTCACCCGTCGGCCCGTCGCCGTCCCCGGTGCCGTCGGTGTCGCCGTCGCCGCCCGGGGCATCGCCGTCGCCCTCGGCGATGCAGATACCGTCGACGTCGCACTCGTAGCCGTCCGTACACGGACAGGCGCGGCCGTCGAGCCCGATGCCGTGCAGGGTGCAGCCGCAGGCGAGCACCACAAACACCACGACCGCCACGACCGCCACGCGCCCACCCCACATGGCCTCCAAAGTACCCCGCAGACGCAATGCTTTCTCGGCCGCCGGCGTCGTGGCGACGGGGCCGACGCGCCGGGAAAGCCGCCGAATGCACGACGATCTACCCGCACCCACCTCGATGATAGGTGCGCACCGTTTGGTTCGTCATGACGGTCACCCCGATGCCATGCGCCGCCACGGCGAGATGACGGCAAGAGGGGGTGGCCGGGCGACCGCGCACATGGGGGGCCCGGGCGGCGGGGCGACCGCCAGGCGGAGGTCGTTTTCTGCGCGATGCCCGCGGACAATCCCTCATGGGGCCCCCGCCGGGCCGTTCTTTCGAGAAGTTTCGGTGCGGCAAACGGGCGGATAGAAAACCCCCCCCCGTTGCCCTATGCTCCGCGCTCCGCGGGGACGGCCGACGTACACGCCGACCACCGCTGGAATTTCGCCCGCGCGGGCCGAGTCTCCGCGCCGGGCAGGAGACCTAGCCCATGAGTGAAGAAGCGAGTCCCAGGAGTTTCGTGGTCGTCGGTGGAGCGCGGGGCATCGGCGCGGCCATCGCCAAGGCCGAGGCCGACAAGGGTCACCGCGGCGTCATCGGCGACATGCTCGACCAGGCGCAGGCCGACGAGAGCCTGTCGGAGTTTCTGTCGTCGGGTCAGATCACCTACGTGAAGATGAACGTCACCGACGCAGCGTCGGTCGAGAGCTTCCGCGACGCGGCGGTCGAGGCGCTCGGCACCGACGCGCCGATTGCGCTCATCAAGATGGCCGGCATCAGCCGCCGCGGCGACCTCACCAAGGAAGCCGACTACAACGGCGTCAAGCTGATGGTCGACATCAACGTCGGCGGCGACGAGCGCGTGACCGCGGCCTTCGCCGACGCGCTGCGCGCCTCGAAGGGCAGCGTGGTGCTCGCCAGCTCGATCGTCGCGGAGTCGGGGCACTCGACCCAGGGCGACCAGTTCTACCAGATGACCAAGCTGCAAGCGTGGTTCATGTCCGCGGGCATCCTGCACGACAGCGGCGACTTCGAGGGCGTCACGGGCTGGGCGGTCGCACCCGGCCTGGTGATCACCGACCTCACGCGCAAGGAGGTCACGTTCCCCGCCACGATGATCCCGACCTGCCGCGTCGCGGCCAGCGACGAGAAGCTGCGCGGCGAGCTGGCGGAGTTCTGTGGCGACTCGCTCGAGAGCTTCCCGACGACGCCGACCGAGATCCTCTACCGCACCCACGAGGAGCTGCTGAAGGGGCTCGACGGACACGACGCGCTCAAGAAGCAGATGGACAAGGACCCCGCCCTGGGCATGCGCACCGCCGGCGTCTTCCTCAACCGCGCGGCGCGCGATCCCAAGACGCGCGAGACCAATGCCACCATGGTCGACCGCTCGGTCGCCGTGCTCGAGTCCCTCGACATCGCAATCCGACCTTCCGTCGTCGCCGACCTGGTGAGCGCCCAGCTCGACAAGGGCAAGCCACCGAGCCAGGGCATCCTCAAGGCGTACAGCGTCGGCGGCAAGAACCGCATCTCGAACATCGGCCTGTCCTGAGCGGGCGCGCGCAGCTGCAGCACACAAGGAAGACAACATGCCCTCACTGGTGATCAACAAGCCGCCGACGATGCGCTTTCCGGCGGTCAATCCCGCCCACCCCGCCGGCATCCACGGCCACGTGCAGCAGCTCGTGAAGAGGGCCGAGGCCGCCTTCCCCGAACCACTGCCCGGCGCCAGGGGCAAGACCGTACTGCTGCTGGGTAGCACCTCACTGGGCTACGGTGCACCGACCGCCATCGCACTCGCAAAGGCAGGCTTCTCGCGCATCATCGGGCTGGGCTTCGCCGAGCCACCCGTCTTCAAGGACGGCAAGGTGCGGCGTGCGGGGCCGGACTGGTACGTGACCGCCAGCCTGCACGAGTGCCTCGGCGGCCAGATCACCACCTACCTCGCTGACGCCTTCGCGGACGAGACGCGCGAGCGCGTGATCGACGACCTGCTCGCCGACGGCACCAAGGTCGACCTGGTGCTCTACAGCCTCGCGGCCGCCGGGCGCAGCTACCGCGGGCAGCGCTGGAAGAGCGCGATCAACGTGATGGACGAGCCGCTGGAGATCCAGAACCTCAGCGTCAACCTCAAGACCGGCGAGCGGACGCTCAAGCCGGCGAACCTGGCGGTGGCGACCGACGAGCAGACCGAGAACACGCGGCGGGTGATGGGCGGCGAGGACATCAGCCTGTGGGTGAGCCAGATGCTCTACCGCGGGGTGCTCGCCGAGGGCGCGACGCTGGCGTGCCTGAGCTACATCGGTCCCGAGTTCGGCCCGCTGCGCCGCGTCTACTGGGACGGCACGCTCGGCGCCGCCAAGAAGGACATCGACCTGAGCTGCACTCAGCTCGACCGCGTGCTCGGCGAGCAGCTGTCGGGCAAGGCCGTGTCGGTGATGGCGCCGGCGGTGGTCACGCGCGCCTCGGCGGTCATCCCTGGTGTGATGACCTACGTGAACCTCTACCTGGGCGCCGCCGCGCAGGGCAAGGGCGAGTACCTCGACCCGGTCGATGTCGGCATCGCGCTGACGACGTCGCTCTATGGCGCGGGCGAGCCGTGGAAGCAGAAGCTCGACGGCGAGGGCCGGCTGCGGCTCGACACAGCGGAGCTCGACGAGTCGCTGCAGGCGGCGATGCAGCAGGGCTGGAAGGACGCCAGCGGCGGCGTGATCAGCCCACTGCTCGACCGTGGCGCGGACATCTACATGGACAAGTACTTCCAGCAGTACGGCTGGAAAGTCGAGGGTGTCGACTACGAGGCCGCGGCCGAGTTCGACGTCCCGCTCGGCGAGTCCGACCGCGTCATCAACCTGCTAAAGAATCCCCCGGGCGAAACCGAGGTCAACGGCACGACCCGCGTCGACGCCTACTTCCAAGCGATGTTCGAGGCGGACACGGGCGTGACGCCGCGGGCCGGCGGCCTCGAGCTGTCCACCTCCACCGGCGCCGCGCAGAGCGCGCTGCTCGCCGACGTCACCGGCAACGTCAAGCCGCACGAGGCCGGGGTTATGGCGGCATCGATGGACTTCGCCGAGTCGCTCAAGCTCGTCTTCGGCGACATCGAGGCCGAGCTGAAGGCCGAGCAGCGCAAGAGCGTCATCCACGCGCAAGAGGTCATCTACCTGCTCGGCGAGGTGCCGCTGTCGGACGCGCGCAACCGCCGGCTCAAGCGCCGCGCCGTCCGCCACGGCGTCTACATGACCAACCGCGTCGCCAAGGATGCCGGCGGCAACATCCTCACCGCCGGCGACACCTCGCTTGCCATCGGCGTCGACCTGTCGCAGGACGCGCCGGTCAAGACGCCCGAACCGGAGACGCTCGGGCAGCTCGCCGGAAGCGAGCCCATCATCAGCCGCAGCATCGACATGTTCGTGCGTGCCAGCGGCGACGACAACATCGTCCACACCTCGCGGCTGGCCGCACAGGAGCTGGGCCTGCCCTACCGCGTCGCCCACGGCATGCTGGTCTTCGCGCTCGCCGACAAGTGGCTGCATGCTGCGCTGCCGGGCCTCGACCCGAAGCGCGCGCGCAAGATCACCGCGAAGTTCGCGGGCTTCGTGCTGCCCGAGGACACGCTGCACTTCTACGTCGACGACACCCCGAAGGGGCACAGGGTCACCGTGCTCAAGGACCGCGGCGAGGAGCCCGCGGCGCTCGTGGTCGACTGGAAGAGCGTCGACCTCGACGAAGAGGCCGTGCAGAAGGTGCGCGACCAGAAGACCAAGCAGACCGCCGACGACGAGTAGGTGATGGCGCCCCTCGACAAAGCCCTCGTGATCAGCGGCATGCGAACCGGCATCGGCCGGGAGCTCGCGCTTGCGGCGATCGGCCGCGGCTACACGGTGATCGGTTGTTCGTCGAGCGCCCGTGACGCCGTACGGTCAGACGCCGCGCTCGCGAAGGCGCTCGACGACCGTACGCTCCACTACCTGTCGGTGGACGTGGCTGGCCTCGGCCAGATCGCCGGCGTCGCGGCGCGCTACAAGGAGCTGACCGGCCGCACGCCCGCGGCACAGCTCGACGTTATCGCCAACGCCGGCATCGCCCGCTGGGGCGACCCTGGCAAGCCCGAGGACTACGAGGACATGCAGCGCATGTGGGCGGTCAACGTCGACGGCACACGCCACCTGGCCGACGCCATGCAGCCGCATCTCTCGGCGGCCGGGCGCGCGAACTTCGTCGCGATGAGCTCGATCGTCGCTGCGCGCGGGCAGGCCATCGGCGGCAACGACCGCTACATGGCCAGCAAGCACGCGGTCCAGTATTACGCCACCGGCACGCTCGTGCACGACCCGCGCTTCGAGGGCATCAACACATTCGCCGTCGCGCCCGGTGTGGTGCCGACGCCGATGATCATGGACGAGCTGCTGCTACCGATGATCTTCCGGGTAGCGCTCGTGCAGGCGCGGGACGATGCGGCGTTCGCGGAGACGCTGGCCAAGTTTGTCCCCGACGGACAGTCCGCGGACGCAGCGACGCTGGCAGCAAACACGCCCGCCGACAACGTGCGCGTGCTGTTTGCTGACCTGCTCGCATCGAATCCGAAGCTGGCGCGCCTCGAGGGGGCCCTAGACGACGACCTGGAGCTGACGCGTCGCGCACTCGCGAGTTTCATGCGCAACGCGCGTAGGCCCGGCCCGATGCGCAAGCGCATCCTGGCGATCGTCTACGCACTGGACCTGGCGGTCACGCCGGAGGTCGTCGCGACGCGCATCCTCGACCAGCTGGACCCCGACGCCGGACGGCCGCCTCTGAAGAAGCGACTGCTCGAGGTGTACAGCAAGGGCGGGGGCGACCCGATCCTGAAGCTGATGCGCGCCCTGTAGCGACTACTCGGGCCGGTCGGGGTCGAAGGCACCGCAGGGGAACTGGGCCGAGATGACCGCGTCCGGGCTGTTCATGAACTCGTCGCAGGCGTCGCCGACGAGCTCGAGCGTGCGCTCATCACGCAGCCGGTAGTCGGTGTTGCACGAGAGCAGCCGGCCGTTGACGCTGACCATCCCCGAGCACTCCATGCCGCTGGCGACCGCGCCGTCGAGCACGAGGTTGCATCCGATGGCGCCACCGACGATCTGCGAGAGCGTCGCGATCAGATCATCGCGCGTCTGTGGAACGAAGGGTGCCTCGCCGGTGTCGCCCGCGACGGCGACCGCCTCGAGGTGCGACTGCAGTCCCTGGTCGTTACCCGCCAGGCTCACCACGTAGGTGCGCATGCCCAGGTCGCGCGCGCGCTCCACCGCCGTGATTACATCGGCGGCCGCCTGCGGATCCGCGCGGTCCATGCCGCCGCGACAGAGGTTGTTCGGCTCGCCGTCGGTCGCGAGGATCATGATCTGCGGCCGCACCTGCGCGTCGGGGTTCGTCCCGTCGATCAGCAGGCCGTTGTTGGCGTCGAGGACGTGCTCGAGCGCGAGGTGGGTCGGCGTCGAGCCGCCGAGCGGGTTGCCGGGCAGGTCGCCATTCATGTTGTCGTAGTTGCCGATCGCCGGCGCGGTGGTCACGAGCTCGGGACAGCCCATCGGCTGCCCACCGCCGCCGAAGCCGCCACCGAAGCCGCCGAGGTCGCCGGAGTAGAGCACCATGCCGAACTCGACCGCCGCCTCGAGCCGCGGGACGACGCCGTCGCCGTCCATCAGGGCCGAGCGCATCGCATCCCAGCGCGAGCCGCCGCCGCCGCCGCCGCCGCCGCCGCCGCCGCCGAGCGACTCGTCCATGCTGCCGGAGCCGTCGAGCACGAGGATCACGCGCGGCTCGGTCGTCGACGTGTTCGCGATGCCGGAGGGGCAGCCGTCGCCCTCGATGTCGAGCGCGATCGGATGCGAGTCCGGGTCCATCCAGTCGACGATGCCGTCGCCATCGCTGTCGATGCTCGCGCCCAGGCTCTGCTCCGCAGCATCGCTGAAGCCATCGCCGTCGAAGTCGGGCCCCGCGGCGACCGTGCCGCCGTCACCGCTATCGTCCGAGCTGTCGTCGTCGCTGCAGGCGATCAGGCACGCAGCAATGCATGCGGCGAATACCCACCGCGGGTTGGTCACAGTCCGTTTCATCACAGGCCCTCCGTCGCGCGACGCGTGAAGGCCTCTTGCGAGTCCCCGTGCGCCCGCGAGTGCACACGCGCGACTGTATCGCGGTGGCGTGAAAACACCATCGCACCGCCACGTGTGCAACTTGCAACACACTGCCGCAGCGTGCTCCCAGCGAGCGTGCCGTCGGCAAAGTATGCGCCCGACGATGTAGCGGGCAGCAAATAGTACGTGTGATCGTGAGGGGGACTAATCCACCCGCGCGACGCCATAGCGCCGCTCGAGGTAGTCGACGATCGCGCCCGCCTCGCCCATCTCCACGGCGGTGTTCGGGTCCACCAGGTACGGCACCCGGACGGGGGCCCCGCGGGCGGCGACCACATCCCGGTTGCGACGGGCGCCCACCGGACAGCTGCGGTGGAGGTAGTCCAGGTCGAGCTCCGTGAGCGTTGCGCGCACGCGGCGACACGAGGCGCACCCCTCGTAGGAGAACAGCTCGAGGGGCCGCTGCGGTCGCTGCCCGGCGGTCGGGCGCAGCAGGATGCCGCGCGCGAGTCCGAGCCTCCTCGCCAGTGGCAGCAGCAGCGACGGGAGGCGTGGCATGGCAGGTGGGGCGGAGGACATGTCCAGAGCATGGCAGCTGTCCAATCATGACTACAGACCATGATTATTCACATAGTCATGAATCCATTGCATATCATGAACCATATGGTCGGTGATCTGGCAGCGCTCAATCTCAACCAGCTGGTGGCGCTCGAGGCGCTGCTGACCGAGCGCAACGTACGCCGGGCGGCCGAGCGCATGGGCGTCACGCAGTCTGCGATGAGCCACACCCTGCGGGCGCTGCGCGAGCTGCTGGGCGACCCGCTGCTGGTGCGCGTGGGCAACGCGATGGTGCCGACCGAGCACGCGCAGCAGATCACCGGCAGCCTTCGGCGCGGCCTCGCGGAGCTCGAGACCGTGGTGCGCGGCCGCGCCGCGTTCGACCCCGCGACCGTGCGCGATGAGTTCACGCTGGCGGTCCAGGACGGGGTGGCCGCGTTCCTGCTGCCGCGGCTCTACCGCGTGCTGCATGCCGACGCACCGCACGCGCGACTGAGGGTCGCGCCCTTCGATGCTGCACGCCTGAATGAGCAGCTCGCGCTCGGCGAGCTCGACGCGGCGATCGCACCCCCGATGCCCGGACTCGAGGGCCTGCTGACCGAGACCGTGCTGTCGTCGGGGTTCCGTGCGCTGGTGCGCAAGAAGCATCCGAGGATCCGCAAGCGCCTGAGCCTGGCGGCGTATTGCGAGACGCCGCACGCGCTCGTCACGATCAGCGGCGAGGGCGGCGGCCCAGTCGATGCGGCGCTCGAGCAGCTCGGCCGCTCGAGGCGTGTCGGCGTCCGCGTGCCCTACCTGTTCGCCCTACCCGAGCTGCTCGCCACCACCGACCTGATCGCGACCGTGCCCACGCCGGTGGCGCACCTGCTGTCGCAGCGCTGGCCGCTGCGCGCGATGCCAGTTCCCGTGCCGATGCCGGGCGGCTCCATGCTGCTGTGCTTCCATGAGCGGTCGGCGGCGGACCGCGCGGCGTGCTTCTTTCGCGACCGCGTGCGGCGCGCGACCGCGGAGCTGGCGGCCCAACCGACGCCCTAGCCCGCGACTCAGCCCGGTAGCGGCGCGGCGTGCCGCCGGGCGTCGCGCGCGATGCGCAGTCGGTCCCACACGAAGAAGGTCAGCGCCCCGGCGCCGAGTACGCAGCCGGCGGCGGTGAAGGCGGTCGCGTAGCCATCGGACTGGATCAGCAGCCCGAAGATCGGGCCCGACAGCAGGTGGCCGCCCTGGTCCAGCGTTGTGTAGATGGCCATCGCCGCGCCCCGGTCTGCGTCGCGCGCGCGGGTGACCACCATCGCGAAGAGGATCGGGAAGATGTAGCCGTGGCCGATGCCGCAGCACGCGCCCGCCAACAGCACGTGCACGTCCTGCGTCGCCGTGGCGAGCAGCAGCAGTCCCGCCGCATAGCTGGCGACCGCCGGTGCGAGCACACGCTTGGCGCCGATGCGATCGGGCAGCCAACCGAGAAAGAGACGCAGGGTCACCGCGACCAGCGAGTACGCGGCGAAGAAGCCGCCCACCGAGCCGAGCCCCGCGCTCATCACGAAGGTCTTGAGGAACGTGAAGATGACCCCCATGCATACGAAGAACGAGCCGGCCACCAGCCACACCGGCATCAGGTCGGACTGACGCGCCGCGGCGACGATGCCCCGCGGCGGGTCCTGGTCGCTGTGTTGCGCATGCATGTCACGCAGGCGCAGCGCCATCACGAGGCCGACGACGTAGAAGCCGAGCGTCGCGGCGAACAGCGCGCGGTAGTCCCAGCCGGCGAGGATGTAGTCGCCCATCACGCTGCTGATCGCCATCGGCAGCAGTCCCGAGGCACCGAAGAGCGCCAGCCCCTCGGTGCGACGCGCCGCGGGCACCACGTCCGCCGCGTACGTGAACATCGCCATGTAGAGCATCGCGCCCGCACTGCCGTGGAGCAGCCGCACGACGTAGAGCCACGGGCCGATCGAGTCGAGCGTGAAGTACAGCCCGATGGTGAGCGTCTCGAGCACGCTGCCAGCCAGGATCACGACGCGCCGGCCGCGCCGGTCCATGGTGCGGCCGATGAACGGTCCGAGCAGCAGGCCCATCAGCGGGCTCAGCGCCATGATGCGGCCGATCTCCGCCTCGCCCGCGCCCAGGTCCTTGAGGAAGCCGGGGAAGTGGATGAGCAGGAAGCCGCCGATGCAAACCGACAGGTTCGTCAGCGCCACCAGCACGAAGGGCCTGGTGAGCAGGGCGGGGCGTTGCATCGGACGCGCACCCTAGCGCGTGGGGTGCTGCCGGCAAGTGCGGCCGGCTCGCTCACCTACCCGCTCGCTACTGGTCGAAGACCAGGTACTCGTTGCTCACGAGCCCACCCGGTGGCTGCACCTGCAGCAGGTGCATGCTGTCGCCCGGCAGTGCGCCCTCCTGCTCGGGCCCGCCGGGGCACGGGCAGGTCGCGTTTGCCGCGCCGGGCACCTCGTCGAGGACGATCGAGATCTTCTCCTCGTCGCAGTTGGGCAGGGCGCCGCCCAGCGTGCATGTGATGCTGCCTCCCACGCGGCGGCCATCCACGAAGAGCGCAGAGTCGGGCTGGATGTGCCGCCCCTTGAGCAGCATCGTCCCGGAGCCCGCGTTGATCGGGAACGCGGTACGCGCCGTGTTGCCGGTGCCGAACGCGATGTTGCTCAGCCCGCCGGGCCCGGTCGAGAAGCTGATGTCGCAGGGCGCCTCGCTCACGAGCGTGAAGCCCACCTCGATGTTCGATAGGCCCGCCGTGCTGACGTCGACGGTGAAATAGCCGTGCCCGAACGCGATCTCCCGGTCACCCGACGTATCCGAGTTGTGCTCCTGCGTGTTCGTGGCGGCGATCGGAGTGCCATTGGCGGTCACCACGATGTCGCCGACCGAGATCCACGCGCCGCCGTTGGAGCGGAACGAGATGCGCAGGTTCGCCTGGCCCTCGGCGCCCTGCGGCAGCGCGACCGTGCGGTTGCCGAAGGACTGGTTGCCACCGAAGTGTTCGACCTGCGTCCACGCGCCGTTGCGCGCCGGGTCACCCCACAGCATCGGCTGCGGGTTGTTCGGCTCGTGCGCCTGGCCCATGCGACCGGTCAGCGTCAGCACCAGCTCGCCGGCCGCCGCCGCGTCGAGCAGCTGCTGACGCGTCAGGTCCGCCTCCACCCCGTCGCGATCGACATACGCCGTGCCGTCGTAGCGCACCGCCAGCCCCGTGCCGTCCGTCCGGATGCCCTCGCCCTGCAGCATGATGGCGCCACCGCGCGCGACCGACTCGAGTGCGTCGAGCACCACCGCGGTCTGCGCATCGCCAGCCGAGTCGGTGCCGAGCGTCACCTGGCGAGCAAACGCGCCGGATGTGCCCTGCTGCGCGTTCTCGAGGAGCATCTGCCAGGGCCCCTGGTCCGTGTAGCCGCCCTCGAGGAACTGCCCGCCTCCCTGCCGAAGACCACCCACGACGAACGTGCGCTCGTCGGGGCCGTCGGGCAGGTTGCGCACCTGGTACTCCATGCCGCCGGCGCGGCCGTTGTTGGTGAGCAGGTAGCGGTCGGTGATGCCGCGGAAGCTCGGCACCTCCATTTGGCCCGCCTGCTCGATGCGCGTGAACAGCGGCATGCCGTGGCAGTTGTGCTGGCCGCACGTCATGCGCCCGTCGTTGTGGAACCACTGGAAGAAGCCCGCGCGCGCCTGCTCGGTGACGCGGTCGTCGAACGGCCGCTCGCGGCCCTGCGCATTGGGCACGCTCAGCAGGAAGACGGACATCGCGTGCCGCTCCTCCTCGGTCAGCGCCCCGGCCATGCCGCTGGGTCCAACCTGGCAGTCGGTCTGATCGCACATCGTGCTCGCGAGTCCGCCGTTGACCAGGTCGCGAATGCACGCGTACTCGCCGTCGCTCTCCGGATCGCACGTCGGGTCCGCGGGCGTCATGCTCGAGGCCCCGTTGCTGGCCTCGTACGGATTTCCTGGCACGCCGTCCCAGTGGTACGGCTCCGTGTCGCGCAGGCCGCGGATCGGCATGGTGCTGCGCAGCTGGAACTGCGTGCACCCCGGCTGGTCGCAGGCGGGTGCCGCGATGTTCCAGATCAGCTGGTCGGGCATGCCGTCGGGGTGGCAGCTGACGCACGCGAAGGTGCCGGTGGTCGAGCCGCGCGCGCTGTTGAACATCGAGCGACCGAGCTTGACGAGGGAGTCGGTCGGATCTTCGAGCTCGAGCGTGCGGCTGACCGTCATGTCGGACGGCGAGGCGAAGTCGATCATCGACACGGTGTTCTCCACCGCGTTGTAGACCCAGGCCTTCTCGGGGGCGCCGGCGTCGCTCGACTGCAGTGCCACACCGCGCGGCGTCCAGCCCACGTCGACGCGCCCGAGCACGGCGCCGGTGCTGGCGTCGAGGGTGAAGAGCTTGTTGGAGCCCGCGGCCGTCACCACGAGCGTGCCCTCGTCGTCGCTGAGCTGGATGCCGAAGGGGATCGCCAGCCCATCGCCGGGCGCCGGGTTCTGCGGGGGCAGCAGCTCGAGTTCGAAGGTGGACTTCTGGCAGCTACCGCCGCTGCAGTCGACCACGCCGACCTGGTTGAGGAAGGCGCGGTTTTCCATCTCGAGCAGGCTGTGCTTCGGGGTGCCGGTGCCGGCGCGGCCGTTGCTGTCGTTGCGCGCCTCGGTCATGGCCACGTACGCCTTGCCGCTGGCTGTCGCGGTGATGCCGTAGAGCAGCGTGCCCACCGTGCTGACCGTCTCCACCTGCTGATCGTTGTCGGTGTTGAAGACGAACAGGTCGCGGTCAGGATAGGCGGGGTGGCGCGTGATGTCCGCGTCGTAGCCGACCCCGAAGACGTTGTTGTTGTCGATGACGTGCTCCTGCGCGCTGAACGTGCAGATGTCGCCATCGATGTCCTGCGGCATGCAGCCGGAGAGCTGGGTCTGGTTGCCCGACTCGAAGGCCACCACGTACAGACGGTTGCCCGCGACGACGAGCGCACGCGGGTCCTGCGAGCGAATGTTGAGGCGGTCGACGACCTGGCGGCTGGCCACGTCGACGACGGCGATCGTGTCCTCCGACGACAGCGCGACGTACGCCTTGTCGCTGTCGCCGGTGAAGGCGATGCCCACCGGCTCGTCGAAGCGCGTCGAGCGACTGCCCGCATCGACGTCCTGGATGGTCGCGATCACCTGGTGGTGGGTGGCGCTGCCGGGGTCGGTGTCGATCACGCTGACCGTGTCGGAGACGTGGTTGCTGACCCATACCTCGAGGCCGTCGGGCCGCACCGCGATCGACACCGGGTCGACGCCGACGTGGATGCGCGTGAGCACGGCGCCTGTCTGTGCGTCGAACACGTCGACGGTGTCCGCGGGTGTGTTCGCCACGTAGAGCCGCGAGTAGTCGGGAAGCACGCCCAGGGGGTTCGAGTGCGGGCTCGCAAAGCCCGGGTGGCCCACGTCGGTGTCGGTCGCGAACACGTCGTCGTCCGGCAGGTCCGTTATCGGCATGTCGCCGTCGCCGTCGCCGTCGCCGCCGACGACCGCGCCGTCCGGCAGGATGATCGCTCCGTCGGGTAGGAACATCGTTCCCTCCGGATAGCCAGCATCATCGGGCCCGTCGCTCTCCGAGCTGTCATCACCCGAGCACGCCACCAGCAGACCACCGGTGAGCAGCCCAACCAAGATCCCCTCGACCCAACCCCTGCGCGTCATCGCAGCCTCCCTCGACACCCGGCCACACACGCCGGGTCGTTATCCCGCCAACCACAGCGGACAGAGACGTCGCACACCCACATGCAACGATCTCCGCGAAGGGTAGCGATGACTCGCGAAAGCATCCAGGGGTGATCGCCTCACCAAGCGTCGGGTTTGGCGTCAGCATAGAATGCCGCCGTGGCCAGGCGGATCGCTCGACAAGCACAGCCCGTTCGTTGTGTTTTCGATCGCGCTCCGCTCGAGACGAGCGCGGAGCACCAGGTCGCCGGGCGCGCAGCGACTAGGGGGTGTCCCTAGCAGGTCGGTGAAAAGGGCTTTGCGTGATTGTCGGAACGTGGCGGCGTCGGATTCGCCGTCCGCGAAGCGACGCAATGCCGAGTAGTGTGGAGCTGAGTGGATGGGCGAAGACGGCGCCGCCCCGTCAGGCAGGCACGTGAATGCCTTTTTCACCGACCTGCTAGAGCACGGGGATCGGCGGGTACTCCATGCACTGCGCGTTCGCGATCGAGTCGTTGATCGGCGTCGCGAGCGAGATGATGCCGTCGAAGACCTCGTCGATGTCGAACGCATTGCCGCCGGTCGACGCGGCGATCGACGGCTTGCCGATGTAGGGCTCGAAGAAGCCGATGCCGACGTTGACGTCGGAGCCGCGGAACGCGCCATGCGAAGGCGGCGAGACGGTCGCCCCGGGCGGCCCGCCGGTCTTGGCCGCGAAGGTGTTGACCCAGATGCTCTGGGCGCGCAGCGCCTCGATGGTCTCGTCGTAGCTGTGCACGCTGCAGGGGGTGCCCGCGGTGCAGGTGCCCGGTGCCTCGAGCCCCATCGGGTCGCCCGCCGTGCTGGACACGAGGTCCTGGTCCCAGAACGATGCATCGGTGACGTGGATCAGCGTGCGCAGCGTCGTGTCCACGGGGCGCCACGCGTAATCGTTGGCGGCGGCGTAGAGGGCGTCGAGGCTGTTCTCCGGCCAGTTGAGATTGTCGAAGCCACCGACGGCCTGGCGCGGCGCGTTGATGTTGGTGGTCATGATCTCCGTGGAGACCGCTGCCGTGAACGCGGCGACGTCCGCGTAGGGCTGGCCACTGTTATGCACGAGCACATCGTCGACGAAGATCACCAGCCCGTACTGCGGCGGGGTGGGCAGGTTCTTGGTCTGCAGGGCGGCGTCCACCGCGGCCACCTCGTCCTGCACGAAGGTCAGCGGCGGGATCATGCTGCCGGACACGTCGAGCACGAAGACCACGTCCACGTCCTGGTTGCAGTTGGGACCGCTCGGGGCAGCCCCGCTGCCGCCCGAACCGGGGGTGTCGAACATGTTCTGGTTCGTCTCGCCGCCGGGAGAGCCGTTCCAATCGCCACCGCCCGTGCCGCCGGTGCTCAGACCACCGCCGGCGTTGCCACCCGTGCCCCCGCGGCTGCCGCCATCATCCGAGTCCTCGGAGCACCCCGCGAGCACCAACAATGCCGCGAGACCCGTCAGGAGCCAGCCACCGTGTTCACGTGATCCCATCATTGCAGCACTCCAATCACCCAAGATGATGTATGCATAATGCATCCTACCCGGTTGAGCAAGCCGAGCATTATGCTATCATCATGTTTGAATCATAATGGATACTGAACGACACCCCAGGCCGATCAAGGCGCCCCGACGCCCACGCGGCGCGACCCGCACCGTGCTGCTCGACGCATGCATCGAGGTCGTGCGGGCGGAGGGCCCGGCGGCCGTGACCACCGATCGCATGGCGCGCGCCGCCGGCATCAGCCAGCCCGGTTTCTACAATCACTTCAAGAACACCGATGAGCTGCTCCGCATCGCAGTGGTCAGTGTACTCGAAGGCATGGCCACGCGGCAGCTCACGACGTGGGAGCAGGCCAACGCGACGGTCCCCGGGGACACGCTGCTGACGCGCGAGCACGTGCGCACGCAGCTGGACCTGATGATCCCCGTCTTCCTCAGCGAGCCGGCCTTCTCCGATCTCTACCTGCGCTACCGCCTCGACCCCACGGTGCTCGACGGTGCGGTCAAGCGCGTGGCCGACGACGTGCGCGAGCAGCTGACGGGGCAGGTGTGGGCGACCTCGCAGCGCTTTGGCGCGACCGCAGCCGACTACCCGAGCGTCGCGCTCTATGCGGAGCTGTTGCTGGGCATCTACTACCGCGCCTGCGAGATGATCCTCGCGCAGCGCTTCGAGTACGACGTGGTGCTCGCGTCGACCACCGACGCCATCTCGTCTCTGCGGGTCTGAGCAAGCGGACCGAGCGCGGTCGGTCGTCCGCGTCCCCCGTTGCGGTACTTGAAGCGCGGCATTACCGGCCATCAGCGCAACGGGCCGCACCATGATGTTGCGCGGAGCCCCCGCCCGCGGGCCACCCTTGACCCGGCGTCCGGTGGTGTACCAGATTGCAGGTCCCGCGCCGGCGACCCGGGCGCGCGGTTACGAGGCGACATGACCGAAGCAGACGAGGCACTCGACAACTTCCAACAGCAGGCGCGGGCCTGGCTCGCGGAGACCTTCCCTCCACTGAAGGACGACCACGCGGCGTGGGGCAAGACGCTCGGCACCAAGGGCTGGGCGACGCCGACGTGGCCGTCGGAGTACGGCGGCGGCGGGCTGTCGCAGATCGAAGCGCAGGTGCTCGCCAAGGAGATGGCGGCGATCGGCGCCGGCAACCCGCTCATCTACTCCACCGGCATGGGCATCACGATGGTGGGGCCGACGATCCTCGACTACGGCACACAGGACCAGAAGCAGCGGCACCTGCCGCCGATCTGCCGCGGCGAGGTGTGTTGGGCGGTGGGCTACTCGGAGCCGAATGCGGGCTCCGACCTGGCGTCGCTGCAGATGCGCGCCATCGACGAGGGCGACCGCTGGGTCGTCAACGGGCAGAAGACGTGGACCTCGGGCGCCGACCACTCCGACTGGTGCGGCGCGCTCGTGCGCACCGACCCCGACGCGCCCAAGCGCAAGGGCATCAGCTTCCTGATCATCGACATGAAGCAGGCCGCGGTCGAGACGCGACCGATCGAGCTGATCAGCGGCGCATCGCCCTTCTGCGAGACGTTCTTCAACGACGCGCGCGCGGAGAAGAACGACATGCTCGGGGAGCTCAACGCCGGTTGGTCGGTCGGCAAGCGCCTGCTGCAGCACGAGCGCGCAAGCCAGACCGGCGCCGGCATGGGCGGCGGTGGATCGCGCAGCTCGTTGCCCGAGCTGGCGGCCAAGTACGTCGGCCTCGGCGACGACGGGCGCCTGACGGACACCGACCTGCGCTCGCGCATCGCCGACAACATGATGGACGGCAAGGCACTGTCGCTCACCGGTGCGCGCATTCGGGCGGAGTCGCGCGGCAAGGCGACCGTCACGGCGGCCGCGTCGATCATGAAGAACGCGTCGTCGAGCATGCAGCAGCGGCGCGCCGAGCTGTGCCTCGAGATCATGGGCCACAGCGGCCTGGGCTGGGAGGAGGCCGGCTTCACCGCCGAGGAGGTCGAGACCGTGCGCGGCTGGCTCGCCGGCAAGGCCGTCTCCATCTACGGCGGCTCCTACGAGATCCAGAACAACATCATCTCCAAGAACATCCTCGGCCTGCCCGAGACCACCCAGCGCGGCTGAGGGAGCAAACCATGGCTGCACTCAACGAAGAACAGACGCTACTGCAGGAGCAGGCCCGCTCGTGGTCCCTGAACGAAGCGCCGGTCAAAGCGTTTCGCAAAATGCGCGACGGCGGCGACGAGCTCGCATTCGATGCGGACACCTGGAAGAGCATCGCCGAGCTGGGCTGGACCGGCATCCTCGTGCCGGAGGCCTACGGCGGCGCGGGGATGGGCTACCTGTCGATGGGCATCGTGCTCGAGGAGCTCGGGCGGCAGCTCACCGCATCGCCACTGCTCGCCTCGGGCCTGGTCGGCGCCACGGGCCTCATGCTCGCGGGCACGGACGCACAGAAGCAGGCATGGCTACCGAAGATCGCCGACGGCTCGGCGATCGTCACACTGGCCGCCGACGAGGGCCCGCGCCACACGCCGAAGCGCACCGCGGTGACGGCGAAGAAGAGCGCCGGGGGCTACGCGCTCGACGGCGTCAAGTCCCACGTGCTCGAGGGCATGGCCGCGGACGCACTGATCGTGTCGGCGCGCACGTCTGGCCAGCCCGGCGACGCGGCGGGCGTGAGCCTGTTCCTCGTAGAGGGCGATGCGAAGGGCGTCACCCGAACGCGGCTTCGCACCGCCGACAGCCGCGGCTACGCGAGTGTGACGCTCTCGGGCGTCGAGGTCGCACAAGACGCGCTGCTCGGCAAGCTCGACGCGGGCGGCGAGGTGCTGCAGACGATCCTCGACCGCGGGCGAGCGGGCCTGGCCGCCGAGATGCTCGGCACCGCCGCGCAGGCGTTCGACATGACGGTCGAGTACCTCAAGACGCGCGTGCAGTTCGGTCAGGTGATCGGGTCCTTCCAGGCGCTCGGCCACCGCGCGGCCATCATGTTCACGCAGACCGAGCTCACGCGCTCCTGCACCGAGGGCGCACTGCAGGCGATCGACGACGACTCGGACGACGTGGCGCTGCTGTGCTCGCTCGCCAAGTGCAAGGTCGGGGCGCTGTCGCACCTGGTGACCAACGAGCTGATCCAGATCCACGGCGGCATCGGCATGACGGACGAGTTCGACGCAGGCTTCTACCTCAAGCGCGCACGCGCCCAGGAAGCCACGTGGGGCAACCAGGCATTCCACCGCGACCGCTACGCCAGCCTGTCGGGCATCTAGCCGCACCTGCCCACGGATCACGGCGCCACGGCATTGCGGCCGCAGCCGTCGCTTAGTCGTAGAAGAGTTCGTCCATCTGGCCCAGCAGCCGCGTGGCGCGGTGTCGGGCGATCTTGTTGAACATGCGGTACTCGTCCACGTCCTCCGCCTCGATGACCTCCATCAAGAGCGCGTGGAAGAGCTTGCGGTCCTGCAGCGCAACCGCGCAGCGCTCCGCCATGTTGACGAGGATGCCGTGCGAGCCGCGCTCGGTCTGCTTCGCCGCCTGCTCGAGCAGCGCCATTCCGAGCTTCGGCTTGCCGCCCATCAGCTCGGGCATCGTGCACTCGTAGATGCCGATGATCATGAGCCCCGTGCTACCCGCGAGCTCCGGGTCGATCTGAACCGACCGCTCGACCATGTAGCGCGCCAACGGAATGTCCACCGCACCGGCGAGACCCTCGTCCGAGGCAAGTGCCCCGAGGAAGTAGGCCGCGCCCGCCATGAGCAGGACCTCGGCATCGTCTTCGGTATAGAAGTGCCGGTCGACCCACTTGCTCCACGTCTTGAGGCCGCCGGACTGCGCAGCGTCGAAGCCGTCGTCGCGAAGCCAGAGCATGCGCCGCGTCTGGATGAGCGCCTGGCGGTAGAGCAGGTCCGCGCGTGCGTTGACGCGCTCGGCCTCCTCGTACTTGCCGGCCGCCTCGAGCTCGCCGGCCTCCTCGCTCATCCAGAGCATCGCGTAGCCGATGCGCGCCGTGATGTAGCTCAGCAGCACCGGCTCGTAGTCGTCGACGTAGTAGAGGTAGCCCTCGGTCGTCACGATGGAGTCGCGTAGCACGGGCCCCACGACCTCCGGGTCGGCGAACCTGGGTCCGATCTCCTCGGTGGCCTCGTTGGTGCCGTCCACCGTCGCCTTGATCAGCAGGCTGGTGAGGTTGCAGCCCGCCGATGCGAGGGAGAGGCACAACAGGAGGGCGCAGGTGCTACGTCGTTGGGTACTCATCGTCTGCTGCTCGTTTCCTGGGGGATCGTACCGTACGAACGCCGATATGGGGTGTCCTTGCGTTCGGGCTCGATAGTCCTGGCACATTGCACCGCCGCCGGTGCGCGGCAGCGGCGCAAAAACGCACCCGGACCCGAACATCGCAGCCGCGAAGCTACTTGACGGCGCCCATGCGACGGCGGTGCTCCGACGTGGCGTATTTCACCGCGATCTGCTCGGCCTGCGTGACGAGCTTCTGGGTGTAGACGCGGCCGATCATGCGCTGGCGGAGCTTGTTGCCCACGTCCCACCACTCCTGCTCGTTGGTCGGCGGGATCTCGCTGTAGCCACGGTTGAGCAGCTTCTTGTAGGCCTGCTCGTCCTGCTTGCGGATGTCCTTCTGGGCCTTGCGGGCCTGGGCGTTGACCATATCGGTCATCGCCTTGCGGCCGACCTCGGGTAGCTCGTCCCACGACTCGCGCTTGACGACCACCCCACCGTTGATGAAGCCCATGGGCGGTGAGAGGTACTCGGCCGTCCGGTGCCACTGCAGCGCGCCGGCCATCAGCGCGGTGCCCCAGAAGGTGTCGATCATGCCGGTCTCCATGGCGCCATACACCTCGGCAATACCCAGCGGGACGCCCGTCGCGCCGATCACCTTGTAGAACTCCTTGAGCATCTCGCTCTCGGTGTAGAGCCAGGGGCGGACCTTCTTCATGTCCGCGACGGTCTTGATCTTCTTCTTGGAGAACACGCGGAGTCGACCGATGTCCCCCCACACGAGCATCTTGAAGCCGTTGCGGTAGGCCTCCTCATTGAACGCGGGGGTGAGCGCAGCACGCGCCGCGTCGAGCTGCTTGTAGTTCATGAAGAGCGCCGGCGACTCGAGCACGAGCGCCTCGCGCACGAAGTTGCTGATCATCGGCAGCGCAAAGGCGGTGCCATCGATCTGGCGGTTGTTCATCTTGCGCAGCACGGTGCGCTCATCGCCGGCAGCACCGCCCCAGTACACCCGGAGCTTGACCTTGCCGGAGGTTGCGGCGAGCAGCTCGCGGTTGCGCTTCTTGAGCTGGATCGCCAGGTTCGGCGAGCGCGGCACCATCAGCGCGAACTTGATCGTCTTCTGGTCGGGCGCAGCCCCGCCGGGCGACGGGAGCGCAGTAATCATGAGGGCCATCAATGGAACGACGACCCACGCGCGAACAAGACTCTCGAGACGATGCATCTACAGACCTCCGCTAGACAACTAGACCGGACAGATTACGGGAGCCACCTGGAGTGGTCCTGGCTTTTGGGCTCGATAGTGCTGGCACAGGGCACCACCCCACCACCCCGGGCCGCCGGACTGCTCAGCCCGCATGGCGCGTCCTGAAGGCGTGGGGGCTGAGGCCGGTCCATCGCTTGAACGCGCGGTGGAAGACCGTCACGTCGTCGTAGCCGACGCGATAGGCCACCTCCTCGAGCGTGAGCGAGGGGATCCGCAACGACAGCACGGCCTTCTTCTCGCGCACGCACTGCAGCAGATCGCGATGCGTGAGCCCCTCTTCAGCGAGGCGTCGACGCAGCGTGCTGGGGCTCATCTGTAGCCGGGTGGCGATGTTGGGCATCGAGTGGTCGCCGCCGGCGAGCTCCTTGGCGATCATCGACGAGACACGAGCCGCGACTGTGGTGGTGGAGCCGATGTCCCTGGCCAGCTCGTCGAGCTGCTGCTCCAGCAGGCTCTGCACACTCGCATTGGCGCGCCGGGCCGGAGCGTCGAGCGCCGCGTTCGGTACAAGCAGACCGTGGGCCGGCGCATCGTAGCGCACGCGACCCTGGAAGAAGTCCCTGCAGGCGTCGGCCGACGCCGGTGGCGGATAGGCGAACCACGCCTCCGACTGCGAGACCTTCGCCTGGGTCCTGCCGACCACCCGCGCGCCGACCAGCGCGACCGACACGAGGAATGCCTCGGCGAAGATCGTCTCGGCGACCGCCGCGTCGTGGTCGGACTCGGTGCGCGTGTCGTTGAAGGGCATATCGAGACGGATCAGCGTGTGGTCGCCTCGGGACTCGAGACAGAATCCGGCGCCGTCCATGATCAGGCCCTGGTACTGGATCATGCAGCCGATCGTGCCTTCGAGGGTCGTGTGGCTCGCGGCCAAGTACTCGAGCAGGTCGAACTGCGACTGGTGGTAGAGCTTCCCCGCCTCGAGGCCGAGCGCGGCGATCCCGCTGTGCTCCGATGCGGCCGCGGCGAAGGACAGCGCCCTGTCGGCGGGGATGCGCGCAGCGATGTCATCGTAGACGCGCTGCTCGATGCGGGCCTGGCGCAGCGCGACGCCCGGGTTGAACCCGTGCCTCACGAGCACGGCCGAGATCGGACGAAGAATGCGCACAGACACCCGCGAGTGCTGCTGCTCGACTGCTGACGTCATGGGCACAACCACTCCATCACGCTCCCGTGCGGAGCATACCTGCACGTACATCGGCGAGCGAGCCGCGTCGCCATCACAAATTGGATGCGACATCGTGCCTGCGCCGACGAGCGTGGCGCGAAATGTTAGCCGATGTGACTCCGATTGCAACCGATGGAAATCCTGGCGGACAGGCCCGCATCAGGAGCGACGCGTGGGAAACTTTTCGATTCAAAATGCGAATCCGGGTGCGCTACAATGCAAAGTCCGGCGCCATGTGCCAGTGCAATCGGAGCCGAATGCAAGGACGCGATGGCGTCGCGCTACGTACGGTGCGCACTCCCCTGCGGACCGCTCGCCATGCAGTGTAGTAAAGCCCAATCCACCAGCGTCCGACTGGCAGCCGCCCTTCTGGCTTGCGCCCTGTCGTTCACCCCACGGCCCGCGGCCGCCGAACAGCCTCGCGATTGGATGGTCGGCGTCCAACCGGACGGCAACCTGCTGCTGCTCGACCTGCTGTTCCCCGGCATCCAGGCGACCTACCAGTACAACCGCCCGATCTACGCCCAAGCCAACAAGCTACGGCTGCGCGCCAACTCGCTGCTGACGATTCCGTTCTACGAGTCGCAGGCGGATGCGGAGATACGGCTGGTGGTGCTGACGCTGGGCGTCGGCGCGGGCTTCCGTGACGTGTTTCGCCAGCAGACCTTCGACGAGGGCGAGTCCTACACACTGGGCGCGCGGCGTGGCACCGACTCCCGGTCGGACTACGCGCCCGGCCTGTGGGGCTTCGGCGAGTTCCGCGCGGAGCTGTCGCTGCCCTTCAACGACACCGTCGTCTTCCACAGCCGCAACGCCTACCGCTTCGAAGGTCGACCGGACCGCAGCTACGACTACCGCACGGGCGTCGTCCACGACGGGGAGTACTTCATCTCCGACACGTGGCTGTTCTTCAAGCACAGGGACTACGGAGCGATCGCGCCCACGTTCGAGGTGCTCAATCCGTCGATCGATGGCAAGCGGCCAACGCTCTTCAACGCGGGTCTCACGATGACGATGCGACCGGGCTTCATGTTCCGTAACGACCTCATCTACCTGCAGGCCCTCGTCAACATCGACGGCAAGTTCGACACGGAGCAGGCGACCTACGGCGCCCACATGTTCTACGGGCCCTACACCGTGCTGCTCGCGTACCGGACGCAGCTCGTCCTCGACAACATGGAGCTGTTCTGATGGGCCGCCGCAGTTCTGTGCTGGGCTCCATCGGCCTGCTGCTCATCGGCTTGGCGCTGCTCGTGCCAGGCTCCGCCATGGCGGGCGGCCTCGAGCTGGCCGGCACCGGCGCCCGCGGCATGGCCCGCGGCGGCGCCACCCTGGCCAAGGCCGAGGACGCCAACGTCCTGTCGCACAACCCGGCTGGCCTGGCCGAGCTGCGCGGCACCATGATGATGGGTGACCTCAACATCACCACCATGGACGCCTGCGTCGACCCCATCGGCTACTACGGCTGGGGCACCTTCGGGGACGCCGGGGCATTCACGCTGCCGGACCCCGACGGCGGCCCGTCCGAGCGCGTCCCCCTCGAGGTGGTCAACGACGCGGACGGAAACCCGGTCAACGGCGCCCAGGATTTCGTCACCGATCCCCTCGACTCGATCTGCATGCTGCAGGCGTCCCTGCCGGTGCCCCAGTTCGGCATCACCCACCGTGCGACGCAGAAGCTCGGCATCGGCTTCGGCCTGGTCTTCCCGCCCGTGACCCCATCGGGGCGCTGGGGCGGTGAGTACGGCGTCATCCGCGGCGACACCGGGGAGTTGCGCCCCTCACCCGTGCGCTACATGAACCTCGGCTCGGCGAACATCGGCGTCTTCCCCACCCTGGGCGTGGGCTACCGCATCACGGACTCCCTGCGCGTCGGCGTCTCGCTGCAGTGGGGCATCATCTCGGTGCACCAGCAGATGATGGTCCCAACGGCCTCCGGCACCAACCCGGCCGGCGACGTCTACGCCGACCTCCGCGGTGTGGACTGGTTTGTCCCGGCCGCGATCGGCTCGATCCACTTCGTGCCGATGGACGCCCTCGACGTCGTGGTGATGGGCAAGTGGCAGGACGGCATCCGCACGACCGGCGAGGTGGACGCCACCACCGGCGTGTTCGCCGACAACCAGAACCCCTACACCACCCGCGGCCTGAAGCTCAGCAAGATCGAGCAGGCGATGCCGTGGAAGCTGGGCGCCGGCATCCGCTACGCCCAGCGACTCGCGCCGCGCCCCGATGGGACCGGCGACTTCGAGGGCAACGAGAACGAGCCGACGCGCCTGCGCGACGCGATGGCGGAGGAGGCGTGGGACATCGAGTTCGACGTGGAATACCAGGCCAACTCCGTCGTGGACCAGACGCGGGCAATCGCTGAGCCCGGTCAGTATCTTACGATCGAGCCGAAGATGGGCGGCATGATGTCGACCCTGCCCTTCCCGGACCCGGGCCTCGAGGAGATCTCCATCGAGCGCCAGTGGAAGGACCAGTGGAGCCTGCGTGCCGGTGGCAGCTGGAATGTTCTACCAGGCCTGCTAGCCCTTCATACGGGCGCGCACTACGAGACCCGTGGTGTCACCCCCGCCTACATGAACGTGGACTTCTGGCCGGTATCGCGCGTGGGGCTCCACGGCGGCGTGACTGTGCGACTTGACCAGCGGGTCGACTTGACCTTCGCCTACGGCCACATCATGCAGGAGACCATCGTCGTCGCCGCACCGGCCAGCGTGTCCGAAGACGAGCGGCCCTTCAGCCGCAATGTCGGCGTTGCGATCACGAGCGGAAGCTATGCTCCGATGAACGAGCAGGACGCCCCGTCCGATGCCGACGGCGTCGCCGACCTGCGCCAGCAGGAGACGAAGATGCTAGTGAACCGCTATCCGACCGTCGTCAACGCGGGCCGCTATCGCTCGAGCATCGACGTGGTGGCCGTGGGGATTCAGTACCACTTCTAATTCATCCGCCAGGTTGCTCCAGCAGGCTGGACGGCGAAGGTTATTGGGAACGGCAAACAAACATGGATGGGTCCTGCGGGTGTCTGGGCGCTGGACGGGATCTGGAAACGGAGTGGCGGCGATGGGTATTGTGACGAACAAGAAATGCGCGCTCGCGCTAGCGGTGCTGATGATCGGCGGCTGCGGCGACGACAGCGGCGGTGGCTATGAGGGCGGCGGCGACAACCCGGGCACCGGCGGCAACGGCGGCGGCACGGCCGCAACGGGCGGTGGCACGGCTGCAACGGGCGGCGGCACCGCAGCGACGGGTGGCGGCACCGCAGCGACGGGCGGCGGCGGCGGCACCGTGGACATCGGTGAGCTCTGCGCCAATGCGGGCCCCGCCAAGGAGGGCCAGTGCAAGGAGCAGGCCGAGGGCGTCTACGCACTCAAGGTCGACATCGACACCTACTGGGCCAACAACAGCGTCGTCGACGGCGGCCGCGGCACCCTGACCATGTACCTCATCGGCGAGGTCACCGACATCTGCCAGGACGGCTCCGGCGGCCTCGGCACCATGCGCGCCTGCGGCGCCGGCCTGCCGACCTTCGTGTCCGACACGATGTGCGACGCCTACGAGGTCAACTTCGACGACAGCGTATGGTCCCGCGACAACTGGGCCGTCCAGCCGGTCTACACCACCACCGGCAGCGCCACCGGCTTCGAGGTGGGTGACACGCTCAGCCTGCACGCCGCCACCGGCCTCTTCGGCATCGAGCTCGACGACATGAACGGCGCCTGGCCCGAGGCGAGCGTGGACAACAGCGACATCTTCATGCCGGGCCTGCCGGGCGTGACCTGCGCCGGCAGCACCGGTGGCGTCGCCGGCTGCTTCCCGGACCACGACGGCGACGGACAGCCCGGTGTCACCGTGACCATCACCGACACCGGCGCCGACTACGACCCCGGCTACGCCTGCAGCCCCGGCCCGGTCCACAAGAAGCGCGGTTCACCCGTCAACCTGCTTGACGGTGCGGTCGGCGGCGGCGGCTCCGGTGCTGGAGCCCGCGCCACGAAGCTTGGCATCGGCATGCGCGTGAATGTTGGCGGTAGCGGCGCGATCGCCTCGGACTGCGCCAGCGGCGTCGGCGCTGGCGAGGCCATGTTCGTGGACTCCCGCGTGGGCGCCTGCACCAAGCGAGCCGACCAGGACCTCGGCGGCGTCGCGAACTCGCCCTGCATCGACGGCGAAATCGACTTCATCGACGTCAACCTGCCGAAGTTCATCCCGCTGAACGCCGGCGAGTCGCCCCCCGCGCTCAACTACGCCAGCAACATGGCGCTGCCCGCGGGCACCGTGAGCCAGGCCGCCAGCGAAGGCGCGCGCAGCTCGGTGGTCCGCCTCAGCGACATCACCACCAAGGGCGATTTCGGCGGCTTGGACTGTGCCGCGGTGCGCAGCGCGAACTTCCCCGCGCTCTAGCACCACGCACGTCTCGACGTGCACCGGGCCCCGCTCCACCTCACGGTGGCGGCGGGGCTCTTCAATTGTGGCTCCGGGTTCGGGTCCCGGTGGGCTGGGCGACGCCCCCGACCGCCCCAAAACGCCCGGCGTACTAAGTAAAGAGGCGATCTCGGTGCGTCCGTGGGCCACGAGTGCGAACAACGGTGCGCGGCTGTACGAAACCTGCACTTCCGGCCTGGCAGACGAACGTGAGCGGCGCTAGGGTTTGAGCGGGTTCTGGGCTCTGGGTTCGAGGTGGCGTGTGGTGGATGTGACGAATCGGGCGGCGGCCTGTGGCCGCGCTTTACTCTTTCTGCTGCTCGCCCTCGCGGTGGGCTGCGCCGACGAGTCGGGCGACTCCGGCGGCGCTGAGATCCAATACATCTACGGCGGCGGTGGCGCGCCTGGCATGACCGGTCTGGGGGGGACGGGCGGCAACGCGCTCGGCTCCGGCGGCAACAATGCCATCACCGGGGACGACAACCCGGCGGTCGGCGACAGCAGCTGGTGCCAGGCGCTGGGTGTGCTGCGCACCTCGTGCCAGGGCTGCCACGGCGCGCAGCTCGCCTATGGCGCGCCCATGCCGCTGGTCACCCATGGCGATACCCAGGCAGCGAGCCCAAGCGACGGGAGCCCTGTGCACCAGGGCATCGGTGCGCGCATCCACGACGCCGTCTCGCCGATGCCGCCCACCAGCCAGCCCCAGCTCACCCCCGAGCAGAAGGCGCTGATCGACACCTGGATCGCCGAGGGTGCGCCGGCCGGCGCCGACCCCGCGTGCACGGGCCTCGCCGAGGCCCCGCCGGAGCCGACCGAAGAGGAGTTCGTGTGGCCGGAAGACTGCGAGGAGCGCTACGAGTTCCGCGCCAACAGCGGCGGCGGCCCGCACATCGTGCGCGCCAACACCGAGACGCATCCGCAGTTCGACTTCAACGTGCCGTGGAGTGGCGAGGTGCAGGCCATCGCGATCCGGCCGATCACGGACAACAAGCGCGTACTGCACCACTGGATCCTCTACGAGGGATCGGCGTTCCTGACGGGCTGGTCGCCCGGCAAGGGCGGCGACCTGCCTCCGGATAACGTGGGCGTCTACATGCCCTCGTCGGGCACGCTGACCCTGGACGTCCACTACTACAACATCGGCAACGACCAGGACGAGCCGGACAACAGCGGTGTGGAGGTCTGCGTGACGCACAACCTTCGCGACAACACGGCAGCGACCTTCCCGTTCATGGCGCCTGCGGACGCCAACGGCGGTGGGCGGACGGTCAGCGACGACACGTGCACCGTCGATGCGCCCGATGGCCCGGTCTACCTGATGGCCAGCTCACCGCACATGCACAAGCTCGGCGTCCACGCCAAGCTCGAGGTCCTGCGCCAAGACGGCAGCGTCGAGGTGCTGCACGACCTGCCCTTCTCGTTCGAGGACCAGGTCACCAATCCCCTGTCGCCGTCGATCGAGCTGCGCGACGGTGACCGCGTGCGGACGACCTGCGTCTACGAAAACCCCAGCCCGAACTCCGTCAGCTTCGGGACCGGCAGCGACGATGAGATGTGCTTCAACTTCGCACGCTTCTATCCGATGTGCGGGTTGAGCTGCCGGCCCACCGGTACGACCGAGTCGCTCATCCAGGCATCGCAGGGCGCGGGCTGTCCGAGCGAAGGCAGCGGCGGGTTCCCCGGATTCTGATGCGCACGGCGCTGTGTGCGGCGCTGCTGCTGCTCGCGGTCGCCGCACCGGCCGACGCGGGGCCGGTCGAGTCGCCGGGGGAGCTGGCGTTCGGACCAGCAGGCAGCGGCCTGCGCGCCGTGCGCTACGACTACGGCGGCGGCGGCCTGATGCTGTCCGACGACGGCGGCGATACCTACCGCCTGATGTGCAATCGCGTCATCGACGCGGGCGTGACGCGCGAGACAGCGGGTCTCGTCATCGGCCCGGGCGGGCGGCTCTTCACGGGGACCTTCGGCGGCATGTGGATGGGCACCGCCGACGGCTGTGGCTGGACGGCGGTCGACATCTTCGACGGGCGCTGGGTCAGTGGCATCGCCGCGCATCCCGACAATCCCGCCGCGCTATTCGCGATCACCGGCAACGCGGGCGCCGAGTACGACAACGGCATCCATCTTTACGACGGCCTTACGGACCGCTGGACGCCCTGGGGAAGCTTCGAGTCTGCGTTGCTGCTCGATCTGCACGTGACACGCACGCCCGGCGGCCTTCGCTTCTGGCAGGCGCTCGCACGCGGGCAGGACGCCGAGGGGCGTAGCCGCTACTTCATTCGCTACTCGGATGACGACGCGGCCACCTGGACCGAGCACGCGTTCCCCCCGACCGATGGGAACGTGCGGCTGCGCGCGGTCGATCCACAGAACGCGGATCGCATCGCCGTCTCGATCGACCACGGCGACAACCTCGAGCTCGTCGACGAGGTCTGGCTGAGCGACGCCGCGGGCGAGGCTGGGAGCTACCGCACGGTGGGCACGCCGCAGACGTTCGGCGGCGCGGTCTTCACGCAGGACGGGGCGCTGTGGTGGTCCGACGCCGAGGGCCCGCTGTCCGTGCTGCGGGTGGGCGCCGTGGACGCCATGGACGCGGTGGTGGTCAACGCACAGCTCGGTGCGCGCTGCCTCGCCCGCAACCCCGCCGACGACGCACTCCACGCCTGCCGGATCTGGCAGGTGGGCCGGGTGGACCAGGCCACGGGCGACTTCACCGTCGAGGTCGACTTCTCGACGGCCAGCGAGTGGCTGCAGTGCGATGGCGTCGACGTGCCCGCGCTGTGCGAGGTCGAGAGCGGCGAGGCGGGGTGGTGCGGCCCGTCACACTACCCCGACGCACCGCTTTGTGCTGCCTACGGATACGACTGGTACACGCCCGCAACGACGGCCGACGTCCCCGATGCCGCGGTGAACGGCGGCGACGGTAGCGACGGGGGCGACGGTGGGCCGGCCACCTTGCCGTCGGGTGATGATGGCGGCACGGCCTCCCAGGACGAGGGCGGGGATGGAGGCGACGGGGGCGGCTGCGGTTGCCGCGCGGTCGGTGGCGATGCCTCGTCGTCCGCGGGCCCGCTCGGCGTGGCGCTGGCCGGGCTGCTGCTGTTACACCGCCGACGAGCGCGCCGATAGACGATGGACCGGATAGCATGGATGTGCAGAGCGTCACGGGGGTGGTCGCCGCCACCTCGTACATCGGACCGACGGTCCGCCAAGGAGCGCGCATGAAGCCAAGTGTCATCTACCCCGCAATCCTCCTCGCCCTCACGCTCGGAGCCTGCGACGACGGCGACGGCGGCGACCCCCGCGACGCGGGAGCATCCGATGGCGCCACGCAGACAGCGGGCGGTGATGGTGACGGTGACGGCGATGGTGACGGCGATGGCGGTGGCGACGGCGATGGTGATGGCGACGGCGACGGCGATGGCGATGGTGATGGCGACGGTGACGGCGATGGCAGCCCGGTCGGCCTGGCGGTCGACCTGAGCAACCCGATGCTCCACGAGTTCGAGCTCGATCCCGCGCAGCTCGATCCCGCGGTGACCGACTCGCTCGATCCACAGTACGCGCAGCTCGACACGCGGGTGGCGCCGCTGGGCAAGCTCGTCTTCTTCCTCAGCGGGTCCACCAACGTGCCGCGCAACTGGCGCGACCATGGCCGGCAGCTCGCGGGCTACGGCTTCCACGTCGTGATCCCCCACTACAACAACCGCTGGAGCGCCAACGGCAACCCGTGCGCCGGCGTGGGCGGCAGCTGCGGCGACGACACGCGCTGGGAGGCGCTCACCGGCGAGGATGCGTCGAGCGTGATCGAGATCAGTCGCGCGGACAGCGCCGAGGGACGCGCCATCAAGATGCTCGAGTACCTGGTGGGCACTCACCCCGGCGGCGACTGGGGTTACTACCTCGACGCGGACGGCGGCCTGCGCGGGCAGGACGTGATCATCGCCGGCATCTCGCACGGCGCGACCAACAGCGGGCTCTTCGCCTCGCGCCGCGCCTTCCACCGCTCCGTGATGCACTCGGGCGGCTACTGGAGCATCGGCGGCAGCCCCGCCACTCCGATCGCCGAGTTCTACGGCCTGTCCCACACCGATGACGGTCAGCACCAGGGACACCTCGACAGCTGGCAGAGCGGCGGGCTGCTCGGCATGCCCACCAGCATCGACGGCGCGGCCCCGCCCTACGGCGACTCGCGACAGCTCATCACGTCACAGCCCAACGGCTACCCGCACTGCTCGGTGGCGGTCAGCGGCGAGTCACCGGTCGACGGCCAGGGCAACTACATGTTCGACCAGGCCTGGCGCACCATGTACGGCGTCGCCGAGCTCTGAGCGTCGGTCGACCGTCGGCAAACGCCCACGATCGACCGCCGACGTCGTCTCAGCCGTTGCCGTTGCCGCCGTTGCACTCACCGCTCTCGACGTCACAGGTCTCGCCCTGGTCGCAGTGCTCGTCAGCGCTGCACGGTCGGCACTCGTTGTCGGAGAGTCGGCAACCTGGACTGTCCTGGGGGCAGTCGGAGTCCTGCAAGCACTCGACGCACTCCTGCGCCTCGATCAGACACTGCGCCTTGTCGCTGCCGGGGTCGCAGTGACCGCCACCCGTGCACTCGACACACCCGCCCGACGGCACGTCGCAGGCGGGTTCGCCCCCTCCACAGTCCTCGTCGCTAAGGCACGGCGGCATGCACTCGCGGTCCCCGTTGCAAGCCTCGCCCCCGGCACAGTCGGCATTCGTGACGCACTGCGCGCAACGGTTGTCCGAACGATCGCAGGTCGGGGCGCCGCTTCCGCAGTCACCGTCGGTCAGGCACTCGACGCACTCCGACTCCCGGGCATCGCACAGGGGCGCCCCGCCTCCGCAGTCGGCGTGCCCCACGCACTCCTCGCACTTGCCCGCCGGCAATACGCAGACGGGTTTGTCTCCACCGCAGTCGGCGTTGGAAGCGCACTCAGCGCACTCGCCCGTGACGACGTTGCACGTCTCGCCACCTCCGCACTGGTCGTTCGAGATACACTCGACGCAATAACCACGGACATCGCAACTCGGCCGATCGCCGCCGCAGTCGCCGTCGCTCTCGCAGCCACTGACGCACTCCTGCTCGGCCACGTTGCATAGCTGGCCGTCGTTGCAGCTGCCTGGCCCCGGTGCCGCGCACTCCACGCACTCGCCCCGCCCCGCGTCGCAGACGGGGTCGCCGCCACCGCAGTCGCTGTCGACGACGCACTCCACGCACAGCGTCGTCTGCTCGTCGCAGAGGTCGCCCTGATCACAGGTCGCAAGGCAACTCGCGAGATCCGTGGGTACCGAGTCGCTCAGGGGCGCCCCGTCGTCGATGAACCGCTGCCCGAGCGTTCCATCACCGGTGCCCGTCCGGTCGTCGGTGGTTCCACCAGTGCCGGTGTCGCCGTCGCCACCCCCGGTGCCGCCGGTGCCGCCTCCGCCCACCTGGTCGGCGCCACCGTCGACGCTCCCGGTGCCACCAGTGCCACCCACCGAGGGGTCGGCCGTTTCACTGCAAGCGAGGAGAGCACAGGCGCAGGCCGCCGCGGAGAGCCGAACCAAAATCGAATAACGCATTCCAATCACCTTACACCCCGCAACCAGGCGCAGCCAAGGCGCCGACCGTGATGGCACCGGGCGTAGAGCCATCCCCATCCGATCGAATGGCCGATGCGCGTCACTCCTCGCAGGGGCACCCGCAGATGAGTGCGCCCATGTGGTCGTGTGGCGCGCACCACATACATGCGTGCATGCACGGGTCGGTCGGGACGGCCGCCGGTCGTGCGCCCAAGCCTCGAGCCGCGGTCACTTCAGGGGCTTGAGGGCCCGCAGATGGATGGCCACCTCGGAGACGATCGAGTCGCTGGGTTCCGCAACGACTTCGGCCTCCGGAAACATGCTCTGCAGGTGGCGCTGCAGGCTTTCGAGATCCTCGTCTGTGACGACTCGGCGATGCTCGATGACGATCCTGTAGCGGCTGCGCGACTTGGCGGTGACCCGGTTGTAGAGCGCACGGAACATGGAGCCCCGTGAGTAGACCGACAGGTCGCGCGCCTTCAGGGACTCGCGGATGCGGTTGGCCGCTCGCTTGGCGCCGGGATTGCCAGCGGGCACGTAGACCCTCACGGTGGCGTCTATCGTCAGCGATGGCCCGGCCGGGGGCGCGGCGTCCTGCGCATGTGCGGTTGCGGTGGCAAACAGCTGAAGTACGGGCTGAAGGGAGTCGGGGGCCGCCCGCGAGACGGGCTGGTCGGGGGCCGCGATGAGATGTGGGTTGCCATCCGGTGCAGCGAGAATGATGAGCACCGTGAACCCCAGCATGCCGGTCGCGCGCAGGTTCGGGCCGAGGATCGACATGGTCCCCGTGATGCCCGTGCCCAGTAGGCCGAGGCCCACGGCGACGGTGCACGTCGTGATGTACGCGTAGGTCGCGCCACTCGGCTTACCGCCGGGGCCGAACTCCTGGACAACCAGGTACACCCCCACCGCCAACACCAGCATGCCGACCGCGGACTTGAGCAGCAGCATGCCCACGGTCTCTCGGTTCAACACCCCTTCGATCTTGGACATCTTTCCGGGATCGTCCAGCTGCCGGTTGCGGACGATCGTACTGATGTCCGACACGCGCTCCGTGTCGCGCTTGAGGTTGTGCCCCTTCTGCTTCTCGTAGCCGACCTTGATGGCATCAGCCATCGATCGCCGCTGTGACTCGGTCATACGCCCCTCCCTCACGCGGGCCCTTGCCCGCCCACCGGATGTTCACGCACACACCCGACGCGGGTCAACGGGTCGATCCGTTCAGCAAGCTCGCGACCGATCGTCGACATCCTATTTGTGCTGTCTACCGTGACGCCGATGGGTCAAGTGATCCGTGGTCTGCGCAATGCGTATCGAATTTCGCGCATCGCCTACTCTGACCTGGGAATGTGTCCAGCGAGACTTCGACATGCGCCGTCGGGGGTGAGCACAACGGGAGCGCGGGAAGCGGTCGGCGCACCGCATGCGCGGAATTTGTGAGCAGCCCACCAAAGGCGACGCGTCCCACCCCTGGGATGGGAGGTGTCCAGGCGCGGGTGTACTTTCGATCGTGGGGAACGCCGGGGACGATCGGAGAATACGATGCAGCCGACGGAGCGACTTCAGCCCGTGGCAGGCGATGAAGCCGGCCAGGGCAGTCACCTCGCACTGGGGATCGGCTTCGGCGCGCTCTGCGTCAGCCTGATCGCCGCGGCGATCCTGCGACCGGCGCTGCTGCGCGGCGTGCTCAGCGGCCCGAACCTGGGCGCGGGCGACTGGACGACCACGGCGCTGTCGGTCGTGCTGCTGCTGGCCGGCGCCCTGACCGCCCTGGGACTGCTGATGCACCTGGCGCCACGCGTGGCACGTGCGCCGGTCGCCGCGTCGGTGCCCGCGCTGGTGCTGCTGTCGTCGGGCGCGATCGTGGGGCTGCCGCTGCAGCCGCCCATGGGCCTGCCGCCGCTGGGCTTCGTGTTGCTCTGGATCCCGCTGCTGGTCATCGGCAGCGCGCTGGGCCAGCAGCGCGGCCTCGCCCCGAAGGCGCTGTCGACGCTCCTGTGCATGCTCCCGCTGCTGCTGACCGCCGGTACCCAGGTGCTCGCCGCCGGGACGCTCGAGTCCGCCTACGGCACGCACGACGTCAGTGCACTGCGCTTCGTCTTCGTGGTCGGCGCCACCTGCATAGGCACCTCACTGCTGACCCTGACACTCACGGACATCACCCACGATGGCGTGCGCGCCTGGGCGGAGGAGCTCACGGCGCACAGCCGTGCGATGCGGAAAAAGGAACGGGAGAACATGGCGATGCTCCTGGGCATCCGGGACTCCGTCAGCGAGGAGCGCGCCGCACTCGCGAGCGAGCAGAAGGAGCTCGACGCGCTGGTCGAGCGCGCGGAGCAGGCGATGGACGAGCAGGCCGCCGAGCGGCGTGCGCTCCGGAGCCGCGGCATGCTCGGGAAGCTCGTGCTCGGCGCCGCCGTGCTGATCTCGACGGCGGTGGGCTCGCACTACCTGGGCGCGCGCTCGCGGGCGCAGGCCGAGCACGCACGGTCGGCCAAACAGCAGCAGGCACAGGTCGCCGCGCTCGCGGATCAGCACGGGCAGCTGCAGCGGACACACCAGGACGAGCTCGACGTCCTCGAGCGCCGACGCGTGGACGCGAACGTCGAGCGTCTCGCGGCCGAAGCATCGCTGCAGATGGCGCGCGACGAGATCGCGGTGCTGAGCGCGCAGGGCGATACCGCCGCGAGCGGCGACGCGACGACCACGGCAAACACAGCGCCCGCGGTGCAGCGCACGGCCGCGGCAAGCAAGCCGAAGGCGCGCAAGACCAGGAAGGCTCGAAGCAAAGGTGCGGGCCTGGCAGGACGCGTGGACGACGACCCGATCGGCGGCCTCTAGCCCCGACGACTCGAGCGCATCTGGAAAGTCGTTGGGAATGTGGACACGCCAGGCCAGCCAGCCACCTCGACCGGCGCGACGGCGTCCTACTCGCGGCCCCAGGTCACGGAGTGCCCGCTCACCCGGTGGGGCTCGTAGGGCGCCTCGAGCTTCGCGATCTCGTCGGCGGTCAGCTCCACGTCCACCGCGGCCAGCGCGCCCTCGAGGTGTGGCAGCTTGGTCGCCCCCACGATCGGTGCGGCCACGCGCGGCCTCGACATCAACCACGCGAGCGCCACGGTCGCGGGTGGTGTGTCGCGCGCGCTCGCGACCTCGACCAGCGCCTCGACGACCGGCCAGTCGCGGTCGGCGTCGTAGAGCACCCCCGACAGCTCGTCGCTGGCGGCGCGCGTCGTGGACGACCTGTCCATCACGCTCTTGCGCGTGCCGCTGAGCAGCCCGCGCGCGAGCGGCGACCACGGGATCATCGAGATGCCCTCGTGGCGACACAGCGACGCCATCTCGCGCTCCTCCTCGCGGTAGACGAGGTTGTAGTGGTTCTGCATCGAGACGAAGCGCGCCCAGCCGTTGCTCTCCGACACGCTGAGCGCCCTCGAAAACTCCCACGCCGCCATCGAGCTCGCGCCCAGGTACCGCACCTTGCCCGACTGCACGAGGTGATCGAGGGCGGCGAGCGTCTCCTCGATCGGGGTGTGCGGATCGAGGCGATGGATCTGGTACAGGTCGATGCACTCGACGCCCAGCCGCTTCAGGCTCGCCTCGCAGGCCTGCTGGATGTGCTTGCGCGACAGCCCGGCCATGTTCGGGCCCTTGCCCATCGGGAAGTTCACCTTCGTTGCGAGCACGATCTCCTCGCGCCGCGCATACTCGCGCAGCGCGCGGCCCGTGATCTCCTCGCTCAACCCGCGCGAGTAGACGTCGGCGGTGTCGAAGAAGTTAACGCCCGCCTCGACCGCACGCCTGAAGAACGGCTGCGACTGCTCCTCATCGAGGATCCACGGGCGCCACTTCGGCGACCCGTAGCTCATGCATCCAAGGCAGACGCGCGAGACGCGTACGCCGGTACTCCCTAGCGGTCGGTACTTCATGGCGATCAGCCCAGTGCGTCGAGGTCGAGGCCATAGAGCTGGGCGACGTTGTCGGCGAGGATCGCCTTGCGCTGCTCATCGGTCAGGTGCGTGGTGTGCTCCTTCAGCAACGCCTGGGAGTCCGGCCACGTCGAGTCGCCGTGGGGAAAGTCGTTGGCCCACATCAGCCGCCGCCAGTTCATCAGCTCGGCGGTCTTGAACGCGACCCAGTCGTCCTGGAACGTCACGTAGATGTTCTCCCTGAAGTACTCCGACGGCAGCTTCGACAGCTCCTGCCCTGCGGGCATCCAGTGGCGGTGACGCTTGAACGCGTGGTCCATCCTGTACATGTAGTGGGGGACCCAGCCAGCGTCGGCCTCCACGCAGACCACCTTCAGCTCGGGGTTGCGCTCGAAGACGCCGCCCAGGATCATCGTGCCCATGATGTCCTGGCAGCCGCGCACGATGGTGAGGAAGCCGTTGAGCTTGGGACCGCGGGCGGCCCCGGCGCGGCCTGTGAGGATGTGGAACGCGACCGGCATGTCGAGCTCGATGGCGGCCTGCCAGAAGGGGTCGTAGATCGGCGAGTCGTAGTCCTCCACCGCCGGATCGCCGGGCATCATGACGCCCTTCATGCCGAGCTTCTTCATCGACTTGAGATCGGCGATGCCCTCCTCGGGTGAGCGCATGGCGGTCTGTCCCATCCCGATGAGCCGTGCGGGGTCCTCGGCGCAGTACTCCGACAGCCAGCGGTTGTAGGCCTCGAAGCACGCACGCTTGTAGTCGAAGTCCTTGTGGTTGCAGAGCACCATGCCGATGGTCGGGTAGATGACCTCGGCGGCGACACCGTCGCGGATCTGGTCGGCACGACGGGCCTTGGGGTCCCAGCCGCTGCGGTGCAGGTCCTTGAAGAAGCCGCCCTTGACCTTGATCTGCGCGGCCGGCTTACCGGCGTTCGCGACCAGTCCCATCATGATCGGTCGCTTCATGCCATCGATGGCATAGAACTCACCGCGGTCCTCGGTGTGCTCCAGTCGCGGCGCGGTGTCGCGGTACTTGGCCTCCATGTAGTCCTGGTACAGCTGGGGCGGCTCGGTGATGTGGGAGTCGGCGGAAATAATCGGATAGCTCATGCTGTACCTCCTCGCAGGAGCCGCCCGGGCAGCGCGCCCTTGGGTCCTACACAGTCCTCGTTGTTGCGCCTGATGGTCGTGCCGTTGACGATCACGCGGTGGATGCCACACGCATCAGAGATCAGCCGGTCCTCGCCGGCGGGCAGGTCGTGGACGCGACGCAGCGGGCTGCAGCCGACCGTCGCCTGGTCGAAGAGCACGACGTCCGCGGCCATGCCTGGCGCGAGCTGGCCGCGCCCCTCGATACCGAAGACCTCGGCGACACGGGTGGTCAGCATACGCACGGCCTCCTCGAGCCCGAGCACCTCTTTGTGACGGACCCAGTAGCTCAGCAGGTGCGTGGCGAAGTTCGCATCGCACAGCTGGCTCGCGTGGGCGCCCGCGTCGGACAGGCCGAGCATCACGGAGTGATGCGTGATCAGCTCGGCCACGACATCGTCGTCGTCGTTGGCCGCGGCAACCCTGAAAAGCGCCCGCAGGTCGGACTCGAGCGCGAGGTCGAGGACCAGGTCCACGGGATGCACGCCGCGCTCCACCGCCACCTCGGCGACGTTTCGCTCCACGAGCTCGGGGTCGCCCTCGCAGCGGCTGATCGTCCACTTGCCGAAGTTGCCCGCGATACCGCCGCGCTCGGCCCGCGCCTTGAAGGCGTCGCGGAACTCCGGGTCAGCGTAGATCGCCTTCTTGCCCGCGCGGTCGGCCTCGGAGACCGGCTTGAAGAGCGACATGGACTCGAGGGGGAACGGCTTTGCGAGGCCGAACTCCACCATCAGCGGACGACAGGAGACCTGTGGGATGACGTCGATGCCCTCGGCCTGCATCGCGGCGCTCTTCTCGAGCACCTCGCGGTGACCGTCCTTGCCCATCATGCCGCCGAGCAGCGCCGTCCAGCTGATCGGCCGGCCGATGCGCTTCTGAATCTCTGCGAACTGCTTGAGGAACAGTCCGCGACCCGCCGTGACCTGCAGCACGCCGCGGTCGCGTCCCTTCAGGCAGTCGGCGAGCGTGCGGATCTCCTCGATCGCGGCGGCCCGGCTCGGGACAGGTTTTCCGGAGTGGCCGACGTGCGCACCCGCCTTCGAGGTCGCCAGGCCGAGCGCACCGGACTCGAGCGCCTCACTCACGATCGCGGCCATCTGCTCGACCTCGTCCGGCGTCGCCTCGCGCTCCGTCGCATCCTCGCCCATCACATAGGTGCGCACCGCGGTGTGGCCGACGAGTGCGCCGACGTTGATCGCGGTGCCGCGGTCCTCGACCGCCTGCAGAAACTGCGGGAACGTCTCGAAGGGCCACTCGCCGATGCCCTCGGTGAGCGCCTGCAGCGACATGCCCTCCACGCCTTCGAGCGTCTTGAGGATGAGCTCGCGGTGCTGGGGCCGCGTGGGTGCGACGCCGAAGCCGCAGTTGCCCATGACGACCGTCGTGACGCCGTGCCAGGGCGAGATCGACAGCATGCGGTCCCACAGCACCTGTGCATCGTAGTGGGTGTGAATGTCGATGAAGCCCGGCGACACGATCAGACCGGTCGCATCGATCTCCTCACGCGCCTTCCCGGGGCAGTCGCCCGCCGCGGTGATGTTCCCGTCGACGATCGCGAGATCGCCGCTGCGGCGCGGTGCACCCGTGCCGTCGACGAGCATGCCGCCGCGAATGCAGACGTCGTAATCGAAGTTGGCGGGTGTTTGAGTCATTCGGGTTCTCCGGGTCCGCTGTTCCGCAGCGCGTCCCCATTGAAGGCTGTAGTCGAGCACCCGCCATGTCGGCAGGGGGGCCGTGGCCATAGTTGCGGCAACGCCGGCCAGTCCCTGCGGCGGTCGTGGGGCGACTCGACTTTCGTCCCGCATCCGGTGAGGCTGCCCACTTCAAGGAGAAGGCGATGCTCGTAACCCGACAGGACGAAGGCGGCGTGTCCACGCTGACGCTCAACCGCCCCGAGAAGCTCAACGCGATCAATCCGGCGCTGATGATCGAGCTGCGCGCACACGTGGACGCGCTCGCGGCCGACGAGTCGATCGCATGTGTCGTGCTGACCGGCGCGGGCCGCTCGTTTTGTGCAGGCCACGACCTGTCGGCGATCTCCGACGGCGTGAAGGCGCCGAGCAAGCACTTCGAGCCGGAGACCATCGACGCGCTCGAGCAGCTACCGCAGCCGACGCTCGCGGTGATCCGCGGCCACTGCTTCACCGGCGGGCTCGAGCTCGCCCTCGGGTGTGACCTGCTGCTGGCATCGAAGACCGCCAAGCTCGGCGACACCCACGGTCAGTGGGGCCTGGCGCCCATCTGGGGCATGTCCGTGCGCCTACCGGAGCGCATCGGTGTGCCGCGCGCCAAGGAGCTGATGTACACGAGCCGCCGCATCACCGGCGAGCAGGCGCTTGCCATGGGGCTGGTCGATCGCGCCTGCGACGAGGAGACGCTCGGCGCGGAGGTCGCGCAGCTCGCAGCCGAGATCGTCGAAAACTCGGCGGGCACCAACCGCATCGACAAGGCGCTGCTTCGCTCGGGCGCCGACCTGTCGCGCAGCGAGGCCCTGCTGCACGAGCGCGCCCTGCCCTTCGGCGTGCCGCCCGACATGCGCGAGCGCATGACGCGTCCGAAGAAGCGCTAGCGCCCGCCGACTGCGTGGCTCATGGCCTCGGCAAGCAGCCGGGGTTGTCGAATACGTGCTCGAGCGACAGCAGGCCCGCGCCCAGCAGCGGTGCATCGGCACCGGTGGCAGCGGCGCGAATCTCGCATGGCGCCCAGCGCGCCGACAGCAGGCTGCGCTCGAGGTGGCGCGCGATCGGCGGCACCAGGAGGTCGGCGAAGCGCGCCCCGTAGCCGCCGAGCACGATCGCCTCCGGGTCGAGCAGGTTCGCGTAGTTCGTCAGTGCGATGGCCAGCCACTCGGCGGTCTCCCCCAGCACCTCGCGGGCGCCGCGGTTGCCGTCGCGGGCGAGCGCATGCAGCGCGTCGAGGACCACGTCCGGGTCCGGACTGTCGGGAAGCGCGGAGCGGAGCCTCCTGCGCGCCCGCGACAACAGCGCATCGCGCCCCACCAGCGCCTCGAGGCAGCCGCGGTTGCCGCACGCGCACTTCGGGCCCTTCGGCTCGACGATCGCGTGGCCGAGCTCGCCGCCGAAGCCGCGCGCTCCGCGGAACAGCGCACCATCCTGCACGACCCCTGCGCCGACACCGACACCGAGCGTGACGAAGAGGAAGTTGTCAGCCGTCGCCGCCTCCGCCGTACGCATGTGGGCCGCACGCTCGGCGATCGCAGCCACGTTCGCCTCGTTCGCGAGCCTCGGTGCAGGGATCCCCGGGAGCAGCTCGACGAGCAGCGGCGTCAGCTGCTCGACGAGCGGCACGTCGGACCACTGGAGGTTGGGCGCAAGGTGGAGGTGGGTGCGGCTGGCGTCCACCAGGCCCGGGACAGCCAGCGTCGCCGCCACGACTCGCTGGCCCGGCGCACCCGCGTGCTCGAGCGCCTGCGCTGTGAGACGCGCGAGCTGGCGCAGCACCGTGGCGGGTCGCGCGCGCGTGTTGTCGCGCCGCTTGATGCGGGTGAAGCGTGGCTGCCCGCCGAGGTCGGTGATGCACACGCCGATGCGGTCGACATCGATCCAAAGGCCGAGACCGGCCGCGCCCGCGGGATCCAGGCAGAGCGGTCGCGAGGGCCGCCCGGCCTGGCCCTCGCTCGGCTGCGTCTCCCGCTCACTCACCAGACCGCGCTGCAGCAGCTCGGTCGCGATGCTCGAGAGCGTGACCTTCGTCAGGCCCGTGTGGCTGGCCAGCGCGGCGCGCGACATCGGCCCGTCCGCGCGTAGCGCACGCAGTACGCGCGAGAGGTTGGCGCGGCGTACGGACTGCAGGCTCGCGGGGCCGGCGTCACCCGAAGTAGAGCGCTCAGCCATGGACACCGAACCGGTAGTGCACGTTGGCGCGGTAGGTCTCGCCGGGATCGAGCCGCGCGCTCGGCAGCCCCGGGCGGCTGGGCGCGTCCGGCGGATGCTGCGTCTCGAGGCAGAGTCCCGCGTGGCGCCGATAGCGCGCTGCCCCGTGACCGACCAGCGAGCCGTCGAGGCTGTTGCCGGTGTAGAGCTGCATCGCGGGCTGGTCGGTGAACACATCCAGGCTGCGCCCACTGTGCGGCTCGCGCACGGACGCCGCGGGGCCGAGCGCTTCGCCGCCCGCGCGCTCGAGCATGAAGCAGTCGTCGTACCCGTCGTGTCCGTCGCCATCCACCATCCGCGCACCGAGCCGCGTCGGGTCGCGAAAGTCGAGGCGCGTGCCCGCGATCGACGTGGGATCGCCAGTGGGGATGCCGGCAGAGTCGAGCGGCAGCGCGCGCGCGGCATGCACGCGCAGCGTGTGGTCGAGCACATCGCTGGCTCCGCCGTCGCGCAGGTTGAAGTAGCCGTGGTGCGCGAGACTCACGACGGTGGGCGCGTCGGTGGTGGCCTCGCTCGCGAGCTCCAGCGTCGTGGTCTCGCCCTCGTCGACCAGCCTGAAGCGCACCCGCACCTCGAGCCGACCCGGGTAGCCCTGGTCACCGGCGGGGCTCACCATCGACAGCTCGATCGTCGGCGCACCGCGGTCGACCGCCGCCTGGGAAGCGAAGACGCGACGGCTGAAGCCAACGGGGCCGCCGTGCAGGTGGTTTTCGCCGTCGTTCTTCACGAGCGCGAAGCGCTGGCCGTCGAGCTGAAGCCGGCCCGCCGCGATGCGGTTGGCGTAGCGGCCGACCGTGCCGCCGATGAACGGGTGTTCGCCCAGGTAGCTGGAAAGACCTGGAAATCCGAGCGCCACGTGACCTGGCTCGCCGGCCCGGTCCGGCACCTCGAGCGAAACCACCGTGGCCCCGTACTCGCTGATCGCCACGCGACCGCCGGGCGTCCGCAGGCTGAAGCGCTGCACGGGCTCCCCCGCCGCGGTGACGCCGAACGCAGACCGCTCGATGGGCGGTGATTGGCAGGGTCTTGACATTAGTTCGGAACCTTAACTAAATAGGCGAAGGAAGACAAGGAAGCCAAGTGTTCATCGGCATCGACATCGGAACCTCGAGTGTGAAGGCGTTGCTGGTCGATGACGACCGCCGCGTGCGGTCGCAGGCCTCCGCACCGCTGTCGGTCTCGCGGCCGCAGCCGCTGTGGTCGGAGCAGGACCCGCAGCACTGGTGGGACGCCACCTGCGAGGTGCTATCGCAGCTGCAGGTGGGCGACCCGGCGGCGATGGCCTCGGTGCGAGGGCTGGGACTGTCGGGGCAGATGCACGGCGCGACCCTGCTCGGCGCCGACGACGGGGTGCTGCGGCCGGCCATCCTCTGGAACGACGGGCGCAGCGCGGCCGAGTGCCGCGCGCTCTCGCAGGACGTGCCCCGGCTCGAGGCGATCTGCGGCAACCGCGCGATGCCGGGCTTCACCGCACCGAAGCTACGCTGGGTCGCGCGCCACGAGCCCGAGGTGTTCGCGAAGGTGCGCAAGGTGCTGCTGCCGAAGGACTACGTCCGGCTGCAGCTGACGGGCGAGTACGCCAGCGACATGAGCGACGCAGCGGGCACGCTGTGGCTCGACGTCGCGGAGCGCCGCTGGTCGGAGCCGATGCTCGCCGCCTGCGAGCTCGACGTGGCCGCGATGCCGAAGCTCTTCGAGGGCAGCGAGGCCACCGGCACGCTGCGGCCGGCGATCGCCGAGCGCTTCGGCCTGCCGCGGGGCGTCGTGGTCGCCGGCGGCGCGGGTGACAACGCGGCCGGCGCCGTGGGGATGGGCGTGCTGCAGGCGGGGCAGGCGTTCGTCTCGCTCGGCACCTCCGGCGTCTACTTCACCGCCGCCGACCGCTACGCGCCCAACACGGCCGGCGGCGTGCACACGATGTGTCACGCGCTGCCGGGCCGCTGGCACCAGATGGGCGTGCTGCTGAGCGCGGGCAGCTGCCTGAGCTGGCTCGCGCAGCTGCAGGGCGTCGACGAGGCGACGCTGCTCGCGGAGGCGGAGGCGCAAGACCGCGGGAACGCGATGTTCCTGCCTTACCTCTCCGGCGAGCGCACCCCGCACGACGACCCGCAGGCCATGGGCGTGTTCTTCGGGCTGTCGCATGACACGACCCGCGGGCAGCTGACGCTCGCGGTGCTCGAGGGCGTCGCCTTCGCCTTCGTCGACGCGCAGCGCAGCCTGGTGGACGCGGGCGCCGAGCCGAGCGACATCGTGGTGATCGGCGGCGGCGCGCGCAGCCCCCTGTGGGGACGGCTGCTCGCGAGTGCGCTCGGCAAGACGCTCGTCTACCGCGAAGGCGCGGAGCTGGGCGCGGCCTTCGGCGCGGCGCTGCTGGGCCGCCTGGCCGTGACGGGCGAGCCGCCGCAGGACGTCTGCCTGCAGGGCGCAGTGCGCGCCGAGGCGAAGCCGGAGGCCGATCTGTCGGCGCGCTGCGAGGCGCGTCTGCCGGTCTTCCGGACGCTGTACGAACGACTCGAGGACGTGTTCCCGCAGCTGCGGGATGGAGGTGAGCGATGACGGAACCATTTTTCCCGCAGACCGAGCGCGTGGCCTTCGCCGGCCCCGACAGCGACGACCCGCTCACGTACCGCCACTACGAGCCCGGCCGGCAGGTGCTCGGCAAGTCGATGGCGGACTGGCTGCGCCCCGCTGTCTGCTACTGGCACACGCTGTGCTGGGATGGCAGCGACACGTTCGGCGATGGGACGATGTCGCGCGGCTGGCAGCAGGCCGGCGGCGACGCGATGGCCCAGGCGCGGCACAAGCTCGACGTGGGCTTCGAGCTCTTCGAGAAGCTCGGCGTGCCCTTCTTCACGTTCCACGATCGCGATCTTTCGCCCGATGCGGGCGACCTGAAGCAGAGCGACGCGCAGCTATCGCAGATGACCGAGCTGGCGGCCGCCGCGATGCAGCGCACGGGCGTGGGCCTGCTGTGGGGCACCGCGAACCTCTTCTCCCATCCCCGCTACGCGGCGGGCGCGGCGACCAACCCCGACCCGGAGGTCTTCGCCTGCGCCGCGTTCCAGGTGCGGCGGGCACTCGAGACAACGCACCAGCTGGGCGGTGACAACTACGTGATGTGGGGCGGGCGTGAGGGCTACGACACGCTGCTCAACACGGACATGACGCGCGAGCTCGACCAGCTCGGCCGCTTCATGGCGATGGTGGTGGAGCACAAGCACCGCATCGGCTTCGGCGGGACGCTGCTCATCGAGCCCAAGCCGATGGAGCCGACCAAGCACCAGTACGACTTCGACACCGCCTCGGTCTACGCCTTCCTGCAGCGCTACGGGCTCGACAAGGAGATCAAGGTCAACATCGAGGTCAACCACGCGACGCTGGCCGGGCACAGCTTCCAGCACGAGCTGCAGTACGCCGCCAGCTGCGGCCTGCTCGGCAGCGTGGACGCCAACCGCGGCGACCCGCAGCTCGGCTGGGACACGGACGAGTTTCCCAACAGCGTGGAGGAGATGACGCTGGCGCTGTACACGATCGTGCAGGCGGGCGGCCTGGGCAGCGGCGGGTTTAACTTCGACGCCAAGCTGCGCCGACAGAGCATCGACTCGCTCGATCTGATGGTCGCGCACGTGGCCGGCCTCGACACGCTCGCGCTCGGTCTGCTCAACGCCGAGCGGCTGGCGCGGTCGGGAACGCTCGGCGGCGGCGTCGAGGAGCGCTACGCCGGCTGGAAGGGCGAGCTCGGCCGCAGCATCCTCGATGGCAGCCGCGACCTGGCGAACCTGGCCGACCACGCACTGGAGCACGACCTGAACCCGGCGCCGCGGTCGGGCCGACAGGAGCTGCTCGAGCAGCACGTCACCCGAACCGCGACCATTCGCTAGAGGAAGGACCCCGTTGAACATGAGCGAAGCCGAGCAGAGCGCGACCGATGTGACGATCGATGAAGGCAGTGCCTTCGGGAAGGCGGCGCAGGCGGTGCAGGGGGGTGCGAGCGCGCGCGCCGAGGCCGAGCAGCTGGTCGCGCAGATGGACCTGCAGGAAAAGCTGCAGTGCCTGGACGGCGACATCGCCTTCTGGCCGGGCGTCGTCGACATGACGGGCGGCGGCTACTGGGAGCACCCGTGGCCGGCCGCGAAGAACGCCCGGCTCGGCGTGCCGGGCCTCGACTTCGCCGACGGCCCGCGGGGCTGCGTGGTCGGCCCGAGCACCGCCTTCGTGGTGCCGATGGGCCGCGGGGCGAGCTTCGACCCCGACCTCGAACGCAGGATCGGCGAGGTCATCGGCGCGGAGCTGCGCGCCAACGGCGCCACGTACACGGGCGCCGTCTGCATGAACCTGCTGCGCCACCCCGCCTGGGGCCGCGCGCAGGAGACCTACGGCGAGGACCCGCACCACGTCGGCGAGATGGCGGCCGCCCTCACCGAGGGCCTGCAGCAGCACGTGATGGCATGCATGAAGCACTTCGCCGTCAACTCGATGGAGAACTCGCGCTTCAAGGTCGACGTGAGCGCGGACGAGCGCGCGCTGCACGAGGTCTACCTGCCGCACTTCAAGCGCGTCGTCGCCGCCGGAGTCGCCAGCGTGATGAGCAGCTACAACGCGCTCAACGGCGAGTGGTGCGGCGAGCATCGCACGCTGCTCACGGACATCCTGCGCGAGGAGTGGGGCTTCGACGGCTTCGTGATCACCGACTTCGTCTACGGCCTGCGCGACCCGGTGAAGTCGGTGACCGCGGGCTGCAACGTGGAGATGCCGTTCCGGCAGCAGCGCGCGGTCAAGCTCGAGGAGGCGGTGGGCAGCGGCGAGCTCCCGATCGCCGACGCGGACGCGCGCGTGATCGAGACGCTCGCGACCTTCCTGCGCTTTGCCCACGTCTACGCGCAGTCGCCGGCGCCCGAGGTGATCGCCTGCGCGGAGCACCGCGCGCTCGCCCGTGAGGCGGCAAGCGCCTCGATGGTGTTGCTGCGCAACGGGGGCGGGCTGCTGCCGCTGTCTGCGGACAAGCTCGGCAAGCTCGCGGTGCTCGGACGGCTCGCCGACGTGCCGAACCTCGGCGACGGTGGCAGCAGCAATGTCATGCAGCCCGACGTGGTCACGCCGCTCGCGGGGCTGCGAGCCGCCCTTCCCGACTGCGAGGTCGCGCACGCACTGGACGACCTCGACGTCATCGACGGGGCGGACGCGGTGCTCGTCGTGGTGGGCTACACGAAGGCCGACGAGGGCGAGTTCCTCGACGAGGACTCGACGGGCAAGCTCGCGGACCTCTTTCCGCCGACCGATCATCCGGCGACCGGCTTCCCGCCGGACTACGTGAACCCGGAGGCGAAGCCGGACGAGGACGGGGAAGCCAAGACGTTCGGCAAGGGCGGCGATCGCGCGTCGCTGCGCCTGCACGCGGCCGACGAGGCGCTCATCCGCGACGCCGCCGCCCGGCACAAGCGAGTCGTGGTCGCCGTGATGGCCGGCAGTGCGGTCGTGATGCCGTGGCTCGACGATGCGGCTGCGACGCTGATGCTCTGGTACCCCGGCATGGAGGGCGGCCATGCGCTTGCGGACGTGCTGCTCGGCAAGATCGAGCCCGGCGGCCGCCTGCCCTTCGCGGTACCGACGGACGAAGCGCACCTGGTGGACTTCGACCTCGATGCGACGAGCGCCGACTACGGACTGCTGCACGGGCAGTGGTGGCTCGACGCGCAGGGCACCGCGCCGCAGCTGCCCTTCGGACATGGCCTCGGCTACACCAGCTTCGCGGTCGACGCGGCCTCTCGGATCAATGATCGTGTCGAGGTCCTGCTGCGCAACACGGGCGAGCGCGCGGGCAAGGCGGTGGTGCAGGTGTACGGCTCGGTGCCCGACTCGAAGTACGAGCGGCCGGCACGCCGACTGGTCGGCTTCGCCGGTCGCGTCATCGAGGCCGGAGCGACCGAGACGGTGAGCATCGACGTCGACCTCGCCTTACTCGACGTGCGCGCCGACGGCGAGTGGGTTCGCGAACCGCTACCCGTGGTGCTGTCGGTCGGGCTCGACTCCGCGCACCTGCAAATCGCCAACTAGGGGCCGGGAACGTCCGCGTCGTGATCGCATTGGATCAGCGCCTGGGACTGGTGCCGTCTACCGTAAAATCCAGCCGCGTCGCGCGCAGCGGCCTCTACGGAGGCGGGGGCAGGCTGTCGAAGAAGTTCCAGATCGACGGGCCGCCATAGCTTGGCCAGTCGTGACCGACGCCGTCGTCCAGACACCATTGCACGGGGTATCCGCTGTCACATCCGTCGTACTCGACGCATACGGAAGACCCTGGCACCGGCGTGGTCGTGCCAGCGCAGCTGTTGGCGGAGACCCAGTGGTCCTTGCTCGCCTCGCCCGACGTCCAGGCGACGACGCCGTCATCCACGGATGCCATCACCCACGCGGCGACCTGCCCGCTGTTGCAGCCGAGGAACGGTCCGCCACCGGCGACCGGCGCGATCGCTCGCAGCACATCTGGGCGCTCGCAGCCGATCGCGTTCGAGAAGTAGCCGCCGGAGCTGTGCCCCGTCGAGTAGACGCGGTCGCCGTTGATGCACAGCGAGTTCTGCAGTTTGGCGTAGAGGTCGCCGAAGAAGTCGAAGTCGGCCGCCGCGCCGTTGCCGAAGAACACCCAGGCGTTGCCCTCGGAGTCGCGGGCGTCGGGGTAGACGACGATGGCGCCGTTGTTCGAGGCCTCCTGCACGCCGAAGTACCACTGCGCCTGGCTGCCGTTGCTGCCCGCGCCGTGGAACGCGAAGACGAGCGGGTACGGGGTGTCGGGATCGTAGCCGGCGGGCAGCCACAGCACGTAGGTGCGCTCCAGGCCGCCGACCATGATCGTCTGGCCCGCGCCCGTGGCCGGCGGCGCCATGCCGCAACCCGCACCGCCCATGCAGCCCGTGTCGCCGTCGCACAGCACAGCCTCGGTGCCATCGCACTCGTAGAGATCGAGGCCGCAGGACCCGCAGCCATCGCCCGGCTGGTTGCCGAGCTGACCGCAGCCGCCGCACGCGTTGCCCGCCGTGTCGCCGTCACACAGCACCGCCTCGGTGCCATCGCACGCGTAGCTGTCGAGACCGCACGACCCGCAGCCATCGCCCGGCTGGTTACCGAGCTGCCCGCAGCCACCGCACGCATTGCCGGCCGTGTCCCCATCGCACAGCACCGCCTCGCTGCCATCGCACGCGTACGCGTCGAGACCGCAGCTACCGCAGCCGTCGCCCGGCTGGTTGGCGAGCTGCCCGCAGCCGCCGCAGGCGTTGCCGGCGGTGTCCCCATCGCACAGCACCGCGCCGGGGCCGTCACACGCATAGACGTCGAGGTCGCAGCGTCCGCACGCATCCCCCGGCTGCGAAGAGAGAATCGCGCAGCCGCCGCACGCATTGCTCGGCGTCGTCCCGTCACACGCGACACTCTCGGCGCTCTCGCAGAAGTACGCATCGAGGCCGCACGGACCGCACGGGTCGTCCGGCTCGTCGGCGAGCGCCTGGCAGCCACCACACGCGTTGCCGGGCGTGTCGCCGTCGCAGCTCACGGCATCCGAACCGTTGCACGCGTAGGCGTCGAGCCCACAGCCACCGCACGCCTCGCCGGGCTCGTTCGAGAGGCCTCCACAGCCGCCACAGTCGTTGCCGGCGGTATCGCCGTCGCACGCAACGGCCTCCGCGCCGTCACAGGCGTAGGCGTCGAGCCCGCAGCTTCCGCAGCCGTCGCCCGGCTCGTCCGACAGGTCCCCACAGCCACCGCACACGTTGACGCGCGTGTCGCCGGCGCAAGCCACCGCCTCCCCACCCGCACAGGCGTAGACATCGAGGTTGCAGCTTCCGCACGCGTCACCGGGCTGATCCGACAGGGGCGCGCAGCCGCCGCAGGCGTTGGCGGCGGTGTCCCCATCGCAGGCGACCGCCTCGGTGCCGTCGCACGCGTAGGCGTCGAGCCCGCAGCCACCGCAGGCGCTGCCAGGCTCGCCGTCGAGCACGTCGCAGCCACCGCAGGCGTTGCCCGGGGTGTCTCCGCTGCACGCGACCGCATCGGTCCCGTCGCACGCGTAGCTGTCGAGCCCGCACTGGCCGCACGCCGCACCCGGCGCCTCGGCCAGCGCAGTGCACCCGTCGCAGGCATTGCCGTGGGTGGCGCCGTCACAGGCGGTCGCGTCGTCACCGCTGCAGGTGTACACGTCGAAGCCGCAGGGGCCGCAGACCGTGCCCGGCGGCTGCGCGAGCACCGCACAGCCACCGCACCCGTTGACCGGATCACCGCCGCAGGGCTCGCCGGGGCCGCCATCCGGTCCCGCGTCTGGTGGGTCGACCGCGCAGGCGTCGCCCTCGTCGATCTGTCCGTCGCAGTCGTCGTCCGTGTCGTTGCAGCGCTCGGCCCCGCCCGGGTGGACGAGCCGGTCGGCGTCGTCGCAGTCGGACGTGTTCACGGATGCGCCGGGCACCGTGAGGCAGGCCATCGCAACCAGCGTGTCGCCACCGAAGCCATCGCTGTCCTCGTCGGCGTACCAGGCCACCGCGCCCATCTCCTCGTCGACGGCGCCATCGCAGTCGTTGTCGACGCCATCGCAGAACTCCGCCTGGCCCGGGTTCTGATCGAGCGCGCTGTCGTCGCAGTCGTCGCCCACCGGCGCGCCGTCGGCATCGAGACAGGCCGCCGAGCCGTGGCCGTCGGCGTCGAGGTCGACCGCCGCGTACTCGCAGTGCGTGCCGTCGGCCGCGCAGCCGTCGGTCGTGCACAGGATGCCGTCGTCGCAGTCGGCGTCCTCCGCGCACACGGGGTCCGGTACGTCCGCGTCGAGCATGCCGCTCGCGTCGCCGTCGCCGTCGCCCACCATGCCGTCACCGTCGCCGTCGCCGGATCCGTCACCGTCGCCGTCACCGGGACTGCCCGTGTCGTCGAGCATGCCCGGTTCCTCGCCCGGATCCGCACCGTCCACCGCGATCGTTCCGCTGCACCCGAACCCGAGCACGGCGGCGACCAAGCCGACCACCCAACACTTACCCATGCCTCCGGTTTAACCGGATTGCGGACGGTGAACAATGGCGCTGCATGCAGGCCTCCCCTGCACACCAGGCCGTGGCTGCCAACTGCCCGCGATGCAAGTTGAATTGTCGGTGGCGACGACGGCGCGGTCGGCGTCGACACTCGACTCGACGCTAGCCGTCCGCAGTGATCTTCGCGATCAGCTCCCCGCGGACCGCATCCGCCTTGGGGGTATCGATCTGACATGTGCCGGCCGCGGCATGCCCGCCGCCGTCGTAGCTCAGGCACAGCTCGCCGACGTGGGTCTTGGAGCCGCGGTCGAGGATCGACTTGCCGATGGCGAAGACGACGTTCTGCTTCTGCTTGCCCCACATCTGGTGGATCGAGATGTTGCACTGGGGAAAGAGCGCGTAGATGACGAAGCGGTTGGTCGCCCAGATCGTCTCCTCCTCGCGCAGGTCGAGGATGACGAGGTTGTCGTGCACGGTCGCGCAGCGCGTGATCTGCGCCTTCGCCTTCTCCTCGTGCTCCCGGTAGAGGTCCACGCGCTCCTTGACGTCGGGCAGGGCGAGGATCTCCTCGATGCTGTGGTTCCGGCAGTAGTCGATCAGCTCCATCATGAGCTCGTAGTTCGAGATCCTAAACGTGCGGAAGCGACCGAGCCCCGTGCGCGCGTCCATCAGGAAGTTGAGCAGCGGCCAGCCCTGGGAGTCGAGGATCTCGTCCTTGGTGAAGTCCGCGGAGTCGCCCTTGTCGACCGCGACCATGATGTCGTCGGAGACCGTCGCGAACTTGTCCTTGCCGCCGTAGTAGTCGTAGACAACCCGCGCCGCCGACGGCGCGTCCGCATCGATGATGTGGTTGTCCTTCTCGCCCACGCGCAGCGTCTCGCTGTGGTGATGGTCGAACGCGAGGTGCACGCCCTCCACGTACGGCAGGTTCGTCGAGATGTCCTTGCCGGTGATCTCGACCTTCCCGTCCTGCATGTCCTTGGGGTGCACGAACTTGATGTCGTCCACCATGTCGAGTTCCTTGAGCAAGACGGCGCACACCAGGCCGTCGAAGTCACTGCGCGTTACCAATCGATACTTCATCGTGGGAGCCCTCCTCGGTGGACCTATTAGCGTACTACGAACGACGCGCTGCCAGCGACCGATCCGACCGACACGAGGCGCGGGCGCGGCTACCGCCACCTACATGAGAGACCGTCTGCGTGAACCACGCATATGAGCGCCCGGCGGCGCGCGCATCACGTCGCTGTGCGCGTCACCGCCATCGAGAAGCGCTCGACGGCCTGGGCGTCGAACTCGCGCATCGCGTCCTGCAGCCACGCGATGCCGTCCTCGTTGAGCTCGCCGCTCTCCCACTGCCGCGACAGCTCCTTCCACGCGACGACGTGCAGCTCGGGCGACGCACCCATGGCGCTCAGCACCTCGGGCGAGGTCATCAGGATCTCGCCCACCGAGTTGAAGATCGACAGCACCACCGGTTGGCCGACCGCCAGCAGAAGCGCGCGCACCGCGTCGAGATGGATCTGCACCACGGTCGCCGCGTCGGTCGGGTCGGCGGCGACCGCCAGCTCGAGCCGCTCGATGGCCCGCGTCACGGGCTCGGCGTGGAAGCTCCCGGGCGTGGCGACGATCGCTCGCAGCGCCTCGCCGACGAGCGTGCGTCGGGTGGCGAGCAGGTCGGTGAGGATGGCGGCGGCGCGCTCGGGGATGCGGTGGGCGAACCGGAAGAGGTAGCGCAGCGTCGAGATGCCGCCGGTCGCCGCGACGTCCTGCACGACGTGACCGGCGCCGCGATGCGCGACCGTGAAGCCATCGGTCGAGAGCCGTCCGAGCACGTTCTGCACCGTCGAGGGATTGATGCCGAACTCGCCCGCGAACTGACGCACCGACGGCAGCCGGCTGCCGGCCGGGTAGACGCCCGCGGCGATGCGGTAGGCGATCTGCTCGGCGACGTCGTCGACGACGGTGGTCTGCGGCGGCTGTTTCGAGGCGGGCATCGGCGGTTGACGGATCTTCTCAGGCCCGGGGAGCTTGCGCATCTTCAAATTGTACCACACAGTGTGTGGCACGGTTCGCTTCGGCGCCGGAAGGAGACACGGCCATGGGCGCGATGATGACAAAAACTCCAATGATTACAAGCTCCCACGTGGACCAGGAGGTGGTCGTGATCGGCGCGGGCTTCGCAGGGCTCGGCGCTGGCATCAAGCTCAAGGAGGCGGGCATCGACCGCTTCGTGATCCTGGAGCGGGCCGGCGACCTGGGCGGCACCTGGCGCGACAACACCTACCCTGGCGTGGCCGTCGACATCTCGACGTTCAGCTACTCCTACTCCTTCGAGCAAAACCCGCACTGGTCGCGCGCCTTCGCACCGGGCGCCGAGGTGCAGGCCTACGCGCAGCACTGCGCCGACAAGTACGGGCTGCGGCCGCACCTGCGCTTCGGCACGAGCGTCGAGCGCGCCGTCTACGACGAGGACAACCACACCTGGACCGTGTTCACGGACAGCGGACCGATCGTCGCGCGCTTCATCATCTCCGCAACCGGCGCCCTGACCACGCCGAAGCTCCCGGACATCCCCGGCATCGACGACTTCCTCGGGGAGCGCGTGCACACCGCGCGCTGGGACCACGACCTCGACCTGACGGGCAAGCGCGTCGGCATCATCGGCACCGGCGCGACCTCGGTGCAGCTGGTGCCGGAGATCGCGGACAAGGTGTCGCAGATCCACGTCTTCCAGCGCACGCCGATCTGGGTGCTGCCGAAGCCCGACGCGCCGATCCCCACCTGGGTGCAGTCCATGTTCGCGCACGTGCCGCTCACCCAGCGCGCCGCGCGCATGCTGGCGAACATCGCGACGGAGATCGTGATGGTCTTCGGCATCGTCTACAACAAGCAGCTGCCGTGGCTGATGCGGCGCATCCAACAAAACGCCACGCGCTACCTGCACCAGCAGGTGAAGGAGCCCGAGCTGCGCGAAGCGCTCAAGCCCGACTACGGCTTCGGCTGCAAGCGTCCGAGCTTCTCGAACACCTTCTACCCGGCGCTGACGCGCGACGACGTGGAGCTCGTCACCGAGCCCATCGACCGCATCACCGAGCGCGGCATCCGCACCACCGACGGATCGGAGCGCGAGATCGACGTGCTGATCTGCGCCACCGGCTTCAAGGTCTTCGAGAAGGGCAACGTGCCGTCCTACGGCGTGATCGGACGCGGCGGCGTCGACCTGTCGGACTTCTGGGAGGAGAACCGCTACCAGGCCTACGAGGGCGCGACCGTCCCGGGCTATCCAAACTACTTCCTCGTGCCCGGGCCCTACGCGGTCGGCGGCGCCTCGTGGTTCTCGATGATCGAGGCGCAGGTGGCCCACGCCATGCGCTGCATCGGCGAGGCACGGCGCCGCAATGCCACGCACGTCGAGGTGGCGCAGAAACCCCACGACGCGCACTTCGCCGAGATCCTCCGGCGCCAGCAGAACACGGTGTTCTTCAACAACGCGTGCGGCACCTCCAACAGCTACTACTTCAACGAGCATGGCGACGCGCCGTTCCTGCGGCCGAACTCGGGCGCGGAGATGTGGTGGCGCGCCCGCCACTTTCCCCTGCGCCACTACCGCTTCGAAAGCCTGCCCTCCGCTCAGCCGCAGAGTGCGCTCGGTGCTGCGCCGGCGGCCGACGCGCCCGGCGTCGAGCTGCAGACCGTCTGACGCGAGCACAATCGACAGGGTGCCTCCCATCCCGTGGTCTTTTGGCCCACACTCGGGCGATGCCACCGACCGCTCGCAAAGCCCTGCTCTACCCCGCGCTCCTGTGCGCACTCGCCGCGCCCTTACCGGCCTGTGATGACACCGACAGCTCCGACACCCCCGACGCCAGCGCAGGCGACGGAGATGGAAGCGGCGACGGTGACGGTGACGGTGACGGCAGCGGCGACGGTGACGGCAACGGTGACGGCAACGGCGACGGTGACGGTGACGGTGACGGTGACGGGGGCGGCGACGGCGACGGCGACATGCCAGCACAGCCGCCGCAGTACATCGTCCCCGACCCCGCAGACGTCGACCTCTCGGGCGTCGAGGGCGACCTCGGCGACGTGCCGACCGACCCGCGCATGGAGGGCATGCTCGCCGCGCACAATTGGATCCGCGCAAACGCGGTTCCAGTCCCGTCGCCGGCGCTAGCGCCGCTCGTGTGGTCGGAGACCGTCGCCGAGAGCGCGCGGCAGTGGGCGGCCACCTGCGAGGGTGGACACGACCCGAACAACGACGGCGAGTACGGCGAGAACTGGCGCTCCTGGTCCGCCCCGGGCAGCCTGACCGCCGTAGAGGTCGTCATCGGCAGCGGCTGGGCGAAGGAGGGCGAGCGCTACGACTACGCGAGCAACACCTGCGACGGGGGCTTCGTGCTCAACTGCGGGCACTACACGCAGATCGTCTGGCGCGACACGGTCGAGGTCGGGTGCGCGGTGCAGGTGTGCCCCGATGGACTCGCGACCGATGCGGGCCAGAAGGAGTACTGGGTCTGCCGCTACGCCCCGCCGGGCAACTACAACTTCAACGACAACCGCCCGTACTGATGTGGCGGGGCTGGCGGGTGCTTCAGGCGCTGGTCGCCGCTGGCTGCATCGGTAGCGACGTCACGTGATTGCGGTAGCGCATCGGCGAGACGCCGGCCCAGCGCGTGAAGGCGCGTCTGAACACGCACGGCGTCGAGTAGCCGAGCCGCTCGGCGATCTCCGCCGTGTCGAGCTTGTCCGCGAGCAGGCACTTCGCCAGCCCGTGGCGCAGCTCCTCGAGCAGCGCGTGGTAGGTCGTCTGCTCGGCGGCGAGCCGCCTTCGCACCGTGCGCTCACTGAGCCCGAGCTGCCGTGACACGGTCTCGATGGTCGGGGCCCCGGCGGGAAGCTCGCGCAGGATCCGGTGTCGGACGCGATCGGCGATGGTGCCTTCGTCGCGACGGCTGGTCAGCGCACGGGCGTGTCCCTCGAGCACGGCCAGCAGCTCCGCGTCGGAACCGCGGACCGGAACGTGCTCGGCACTCGGCTGCATGACGAACCCATCGAAGCTCGAGTCGAACACGCAGCGCGTCTCGAAGAAGCGCTCGCACGTGCGCGCGTAGCTGGGCCGCGGGTGGCGGAAGTGGACCTCGGCCGGGGGCCCGCCGCCGCCGAGCAGCCTGCCCGAACGGATCGCCAGGCCCACGGTCAGCTCAACCACCGAGCGCACCCTCAGCTCCGGGCGCAGCTCGTACGCCACGACCGTCGACCCATCCACACGTGGAGTCATCTTCACTCGCAGCGTTCCGCCGAGGCGCGCCATGTGCGTGTCGGTCTGCTCGATCGCCGCCCCGAGCGTCGCACTGGAACGCGTGAGCTGCTGCACCACGCCGAGGTCCGCGGGTATGACGACGCGCGCGAGGTGGATGCCGAGCGCCGGGTCGCCGACGATCCGCGGCAGCCGCTCCATGATCTCGACATAGCGCACCTGTGGAATGCGCCGCGGGCCGTCGGGGGCGAGCAGGTCGATGCCCTCCTCACGCATGGCCGCGACGATCGGGTGCCGCGGTCGCCGCGCGGCGAGCCTGCGCAGCAGCCCGATACTCACCGTCGCCTCGTCACCCAATCCCAACATCCCGGGCGACAATAGAACGTGTTTCAATTCGGTGCAAGCAGTGCTAGTGGCAAAGCACCGGAGGGGACAGCCATGGACAAGATCAAAGTCATCCAGTGGTACACGGGCGACATCGCGAAGCATCAGATCCGCCTGATATCGCAGTGTCCGTCGATGGAGCTGGTCGGTGCGTTCGTTCACCATGCGGCGAAGAACGGACTGGACGCGGGGGAGATCGCTGGCATCGACGCGCTCGGCGTGCGCGCGACCAATGACATCGAGGAGATCCTCGCGGTCGACGCCGACTGCGTGCTCTACAACCCGCCGGCCGAGCGCTACGACGAGATCACTCGCATGCTCGCGAGCGGCAAGAACGTGATCAGCATCATGGCGGGCTGGCACCCCCACAAGCGCCGCAGCTTCCCCGCCGTCATGGAGGCCTGCGAGGTGGGCGGCGCATCGCTCTACGGCACCGGACTCAACCCGGGCCTGAGCTACGAGCTCGCACTGCTCGGCTCGTCCATCTGCGCCGACATCGAGTCGATCTACATCAAGACCTGCGAGCCGCAGGCGACGCTCAGCGACATCTTCCTCGAGATGTTCGGCTTCGGGAAGACCGAGGAGGAGCTCGCCGGGGGCGCGGCCGGCGCGTACAAGATCTTCGCGCGCAGCCTGCACCAGATCACCGACCTGCTGTGCGAGGAGCTGCACCTCCCCCACGACGGCAGCGACTTCAGCTACGAGTTCGAGCCCGCGACGCGGGACTACGAGGACAAGATCGTCGTGCGCAAGGGCACGATGGCGGGGCTGCTGCTCAAGGCGTCGACCACGCTCGGGGGCAAGCCCGTGGCGACCATCGAGCTGCGCTTCCTGCTCGGCGGCGACTACGTGCGCGAGTCCTGGCTCGCCGACGGTCCGAGCCACGGCTGGCTCGAGATCGACATCAAGGGAACGCCGGGCAGCCGCATGACCCACGAGATCTACGCGGACGACGACGTGATCGGCACCTGGGCAACCGGCACCAAGGCGATCAATGCGATCCCCTTCGTGTGCGCAGCCAAGCCCGGCGTGCTCACACCGCTCGACCTCCCACTCGGCCGCAGGCTGCGCCTCAAGTAGACGCGGCGGGCTTCTGCGCGAGCACGAAGGCGGTGGTCTTGCTGTCCGATACCTCCTGGCGCGTGATCTCCACGAAGCCAGCGCGCTCGAGGTCGGCACGGAGCTGCCCGACGCGGATCACGTCCACAGGCGGCGCCTTGCCGACTAGCCGCATCAACGCCAGCACCGGCCTGTACGGCACGTAGCTCTCGCCCAGGCAGGGCGTGGTCGAGATGAAGTGACCGCCGGGCTCGAGCAGCTCGAAGATCTGCGCCAGCGTCGCGCCACGGTCGTCGACCAGGTGCAGGATGTTGTACGCACACACGACGTCGAACGACGTCTCGCCGAGCGCGGACAGCTCGGCCGCGGACCCGGTGTGGAACGTGACGTTGCCAACGCCGGCGTCGGCCGCCTTGCCGTTGGCGATCCGGATCATCTCGCTCGACAGATCGATCGCGTGCACCTGCGCCACGTGCGGTGCCAGCTCCAGCGCGAGGGAGCCGGTGCCGCAGCCCACGTCGAGCAGCTTGTCGCCCGGACGCAGCCGCGCCTTCGTCGCCTCGAGCTTCGCCTGGTAGGCATCCGGGTCGGCGACGGGCTTGCGCGAGTAGCCCTCGGCGAGCTTGTTCCAGAATCGTTCGTTGGCGTGCATGCGCGGGTCCTCGAAGGCTTGAAGTTCGTCAGGCCCAGTAGGGGTTCTTGACGCCCGCGGCCAGCACGGCGCGGTTGCCTTCGCCCGGGACCAGGATCACGCCGCTGCCACTGCCCAGGTGTGCGAGCGACTGCTGCACCACGTCGCTCGCCTCCATCCACGCCTCCTTCGGCAGCCACGACATGTCGATGCCGCCCCACTGCTCCGATGCGTGGAAGCCGGTGCGCGTGAAGCCCGGACACAGGGCCTGCACGTGGATGCCCTGATCCTTCGTCTCCGCCTGCACGCCTTCGGACAGGATGTTGACGTACGCCTTGCTCGCCGCGTAGCTGATCGCGCCGGGCGTCGCGTTCCAGGCGGACATCGACGACACGTTGATGATCTCACCGCCACCGGCGGCGAGCATGCCGGGCAGGGCCGCGTGCGTGAGCGCAAGCGTGGCGGTGATGTGCACGCTATTCATCGCGAGGTGGCGATCGAGCGCGGACTTCGCAAGCGGCTCCACGAAGGCATAGCCGGCGTTGTTGATGAGCAGATCGAGCGTCGGCTCCGCCGCGATGCGCCCAGCGACCGTGGCGATACCCTCGTCGGTCGCGAGGTCGGCCACGAGGATGCTCGCCTCGACGCCGTGGGCCCCGCTGAGCTCGGCGGCGAGCTCGGCCAGCTTGTCCTGTCGCCGCGCGGTCAGGATCAGGCTGCACTTCGCCGCAGCCAACTGACGCGCATACTCGGCGCCTAGGCCGCTCGATGCGCCCGTGATGAGCGCGAGACTTCGGGTCATGATTCCACCTTTCGGGCGTCGGGAGCGACGGCGTGGGCCACCGGTGTAGCACGCCGCATCCGGCGCGCGCGACGGGAGGACGCGCGGCCCACCGACGGGTCGCGGCGGCTGTGGTGGACTGCTAGGGTGCGGCATGCGCCTCGTCACCCGACGCTGCATCCGGCTCCTCGGCGCGCTGGGACTCTGCGCCTGCACCGCCGCGTGCACCGAGGAACACGGCGCGCCGGAAGACGCCGAGCCTTGCTCGCTCGATGCGCTCGGCTGCGGCGCGGCGCTGCGCTTCGAGGTCGACGACCAGTGCGAGCTGAGCGAGCCGCTGCGCATCGCGATGGGACACGGCGACAACGGCCTGTTTCCGTTCTTGCCGGCGGAGGCTCCGCACCTGGGAAACAACTCCGGGGGTGGCCAGGGGGCCGCGGTACGTCACGTGGCCCTCGCGGTTCGGGTCGACAACCCGGACGAGGACCACCGGGTCTTTCAGGTGCAGTTCCTGCTCGAGGAGCCCCTCTTCGAGGTGGGGGCCGCGGGTTCGGGTGGCACCGACACGCCCGAGTGGGCGAGTGTCGAGGAGCGCCGCGTCGTGCTCGGCGAGGGCAACATGCGCGACGGTGAGGACGGGGCACTCGAGCAGTGGGGCTTAAACCTACTGCTGGAGTGCCCGTCGTGCCTCTCCGGCGTGGCGCGCCTGCGGACCACGGTCCGCGACAGCTGCGACCGGCGCGCCGAGGCCATCCACGAGTTCGTCTGGCCGTCGGAAGATAGCGAGCGCTAGCGCGCCATGGACCCGGAGCGCGACGCCGCGTGATCCCGGAAGCTGGACGGCGGCTTGCCGACGACGCGCTTGAACGCGGACGAGAACGAAAACGCGTTGGCGTACCCGACCTGCTCCGCGATCACCTCGATCGAGTGCGCGCTCTCGGTCAGCAGGCGGCACGCAACCTCCATGCGCAGGCGCTCCACCACCCTCGCGGGCGACGAGCCGTGCTCGCTCTTGACCATCCGGTAGAGCGTCGTGCGGGACACGCCCAGCTCGGAGGCCAGGTCGTCGGCATCCCACGGGCCGCGGGGCCGGTCGAAGACTCGACCCCACAGGCTCGCGAGGGCGACATCGGCGTCCCCGGGCTGCGGCAGGGCGTGCTCGGCGAGCATGGTCTCGATCTGGCGCTTCAGGATCAGAGCGTGCATCGCAAACGGATCGGTGTGCGGGCGTCCCTTCGACTCCTTCGAATCGGGGGACACGAGGCGGTCGCGGTGACGCGACCACAGGTACTCGAGCGCATCCTCGCCGCCGCTCTGTGACGCGGGCGTCTGGACCGCGATGCCCTCCCCCAGCGGGTGCTCGGCCAGCATCCCCTCCACGGGGGCCAGCAGCCGCCCCAGCCAGTGGCCCGCGAGCGGGCGGGCCGCGTCGTGTCGCAGGTGCCGCCAGCGCTGGGCATCGGCCAGCCGAATCGCGAGAAACTTCCAGGACTTGGCGCGCGTCGCCAGCCGCCGCGACAGCCCCGCGGGGCTGAGCACGACCGCTCCCGGGCGCATGGAATACGGCTCACCCTCGACCTCGAGCACCCCCGTGCCGGCGATCGACGCGAGCACCAGATGGTTCACGCCCGGACCCCGCCAGTGGAAGCCCTTGCGCACGTCGCTGATCGCCGCGACCGCCACGCGCGCCGTGCGCAGGGGACGGGCCCGCGGATCCATGAGCGGCAACACCCAGTCCGTGCTCCCCGGCGGAACCCGCACAAGCCGATCATCGTCTTTCGCAGCCACGACGCTATCATGGCACAAAATCGTATGAGCACCCCTACGCCAGCATCGCAATCGCATAGACGCGGTCACGCATGGACCGCCGTCAAGGGTACGGCGGCCGGCTTGCTGCTCGGGCTGTGCGCCGCCGGCCTGTTCATCTACTCCGGCACGTCGAGCGGCGAGACGCACGCGCACTGGTGGGGCAACCCAAACATCGGCAGCCCCGGGTCGGACATCTGGACACGCGCAAGAATAGCGCTCGGCGGACTGCTGGCCCTGCGCAGGGACGAGACCGTGTACTTCGACCGCACCGAGGACGACGAGGGTCGGCGACTCGAAGCGCGCTGCAGCTATCGCCTCTCGGGGACCGCACTGCCCGCCCGCTGGTGGTCGGTCACGATCTACACCGACATCGGCTTCCTGCCGCGCAACGGCGGCGGCCCGCACTCCGTGGATGCGACGCGCGTCGGCGGGGGCAAGCAGCCATGGCACACGATCGTATCGGGCGATGCGAGTGACGCGACCGGCGGTGCGCCCTGGATCAACAGCCGCGAGTCGGGGCGCTTCCACCTCACCCTGCGCCTCTACCACCCCCAGCCGGACGCGGCTGCGGACTTCTCGACGCTGCCGTACCCGCGCGTGACGCGCATCGGCTGCGGAGACGGGTCATGACGCGGCGAGGCATCTTCCTGCTGTGCGCGGGCATCGCCTTCGGCGCCAGCTTCATCGGCTCGATCGCGGCGGCGCCGAAGGTGGTGATGGCCGTCGCCATGTCTCGGCTGAGCGACGGAGGCGAGCGCATCAACCGCTGGCACTTCATACCGCTGGTCACGGAGGAGAGCCAGACCGTCGTGCGGTCATCGCCCGACCTGGCCTACGCCATCTGTGCCTTCGACCTGGGCGACGGCCCCCTGCTGGTCTCCCAGTCACCGGATCGCACGGGTCACTACCGCTCGCTGTCGCTGTACGCCGACAACACCGACAACTTCGCCACGTTCAGCGATCGCACGCATCCGGACGGCGTGACCTTCGTGCTGACCTTCGGGGCCGAGCGCCCGACGACCGCACTTCCGATCGTGCGCGCACCGTCGATACGCGGACTGATCCTCGACCGTCGGGTCGCGCCGACCGCCGAGGCCTTCGCCGCGGTCGAGCCCGCGCGCCGCCGCGGAGAGTGTCGTCCTTACAACGGGGAGTAAGTGCACGCCGCGCGAGGTGCGCTGCTCGACACTACTCGACACTACTCGACGCTACTCGACGCTACTCGACGCTACTCTACAACCGGGGCGCAGCTGTGGCGCAGGCTGAGGCTCTTGAGGCGCGGTGTGGCGCCATCGGCGGCGCCGCTGCAGCGGTCCACCGCCATCCCGCCGGCGTTCTCCGTGAGCAGCTCCACCTCGATCTCGATGGCGTTGCCCGTGCTCATCCCGGCGGCCTTGAGGTAGTCCTCGATGGCGACGGGGCTGTCGACGCCCGGGACCGCAACCAGGCCCACCCAGTCGGCGTCCTCGAGACCCGCCGGGTCGCTCGCCACGCGCGCGCGGAACACCAGCCACGTGCCGTCGGGTAGCTCCGCGTCGAAGACCAGCTGCTTCCAGTCGGTGGGCTGCCCCTCCCCGCAGCCGCTGAAGCGGTGGCGGTAGGTGCCCGGCTCGGCGCTCGCGCCGCGCAGCTGCTCGCCGGTCATGTCGGAGTAGGTGTAGGCCGAGACGAAGCCGGCGACGGTCTGGAGGTTGGTCGAGTCCATCAGGCCCGGGCCGGGCTCGGTGACCGTGACCTCGTTGCCATTGATCGGGATGTGCCAGACGCGACCCAGGCCATCGATGGCGACGCCGTGCGCAGAGCTGTTGGGCACGGGCGTGAACGCCAGCGTCTCGGCGTCCATGCGGATGCTGTCGCCGATGCTCCACCGGCCGCCCCAGACGAAGCCGTTGCGATCGGTGGCGATGCCGCTGACCCCTGCGGTGCCAGGCACGGTGATGAGACGGTCCGCCGAGACCTGCGCGCGGTCATAGCGTCGCACGAGCCCGCCATTGTGGGCGCCGACCCAGACCCGCTGCTTGCAGTCGACCGTGATGCCGTAGAAGTTGCCCGTGCCGCCGCCCATGTCGAGCAGGCCGACCGCCGAGCCGTCGCAGTCGGCGGGGCAGGCGCCGGGCGCGCAGGCGACGGTGCAGACCGGCACGGCGCAGCTCACATCGTCGAGGCAGACCGCCGTGTCCACCCAGCCCACGTTGCCGCCGTGGTAGCCGCCCGTCGTGTAGAGCAGGCCGTCGCCGGACATCGCCAGCCCGTAGACGTGGGTGGGCGGCTGCATCGTGATGAGAATGTTGCCGGTTGAGACGTCGATCTTCCACAGCTGCGACGAGCTGCCGTCGTTGTTGCTGCCGACCCAGACGTAGTGCTCGGAAGCGGTGGTGGTAATCGCAGGCGGCCCATCGGGCTGTGGCTCGATCGTGGTCTCGCCCGGGATGTCCTGGGCGGCGACGCCGCGGATCTTGCCGGAGAGCTGCGTCTGCCACATCACGCAGTCGTCCTGCCCCCACGGCAGGAAGGTGGCGTCGGTCGACGTGGTGACGACGCCGTCGCCGTTGGTGTCCGGGCAGTCCTCGCCGAGCACCGAGACGCGCGTGAGCGCCGAGCCGCCGCGGCTTCCGACGAAGGCGTCGCCCTGAAGGTTCACCGACGTGCGCGAGGGGTCGGTGCCGAAGTTGCCGCCCTGGGCGCCGGGAACGCCGGAGTCGAGCAGGTAGCGCCCCTCTTCGACGAAGGTCTCCACGTTGACCTTGGAGACGGTGTGCTCGCCTGTGTTCGCGATCCAGATGTACTTGCTGCCCTCGCCGCTGCCGAGCTCGAGCACGATGGCGCCGTCGGGATCGAGCCCCACGTTGTCGCCGTTGCCGTCGATGTCGAAGGCCTCGCCGTCGGGACCGGCCGAGGCCTCGATGCAGTCGGGGCAGCTGTCTTCGCCGGGCGTCATGTCCGTCGACGTCGGGTCGTCGTCTTCGAGTGGGGTCGTCGTCGAGTCGGTGTCTGTGTCGGACGTGCCGTCGTCGTCGCCGTCGCCGGCGGAGTCGCGCGGCGGCGCGCCACTCTCGCCGCTGCACGCGGACAGCAAGGGAATCACACAGCACGCGACCAGCAATGACAGCCACCCGCGCGCACGGTACCTCGACCTCTTGAGCTCACACATCCTGCTACCTCCCCGCCGTAGACTCCGACACCGCAGTCGCTGCCGAACGGCGAATTCTAGCACGCCCGATGGGTCCTGGCGAAAACCGGCACCCTATGCGTGCAGCCGCCGCCGCTCGATGCGAGCGATCTCTCGCTGCGCGTCGTGCGTGCGCGCAGCGTCCACCAGGATGTGCACGCATGCGCCCTTCGCCACCTGCTGCGCGTCACCGACGAGGTCGGGGAGCGACGAGAGCTCCGAGGCCACGGCCTGCATGACCTCGGCCGCAATGCAGAGCTCCGACGTGCAGCGCCTGACCTCCTCCGCAGCGTGCGTGCGTGCGGCCGTCCGCGCCAGCTCGTCGCCCCCATCGGAGCTGCAGCTGGCGAGGTCCGTCGCGAGCGACAGCTCGAAGCCGACCTCGAACCACAGCGACAGCTTGCGGCGCTCCGGCGGCAGCCCCGCGAGCGCGCCGTCGAACAACGCCTGCCACGCCTCGAGATCCGCGGCGTCGGGGTAGCGCTGGGGTATTCCGCCCAGCGACTCGTGGAGCCGGCACAGGCGACCGCCGGCGGCGACGTCCGCGGCGGGCAGCGGCGTGTCGTGGAAGAGCGCTTCGGCCAGGAGCGCGCCCGCCTGGCAGCACGCGGCGTGGGTCGCCGGCTCGCGCACGCGCACGGGCGCCGAGTCGGGGTCGGCGAGCGGCGGCTCGGGGAGCTCATCGGCAAACGGCTCGTCGACGGGAGGCACCACGAAGAGGGGCGTCTCGTTTTCGCGCACACGCAGGGCGCGTTCGCGGTGCACGACCAGCACGAGCTGCGACAGCGCCCCGTCACTCGCTTCGCCCATGCGCGGCAGCGCAGTCAATGCGAACGCGACGTCCTCCATCAGATCCGACAGCCCGCGCCGACGGGTCTGCAGCCGCGTGACGTGTGCGATCGACTCGGGCAGCTCGACCGCCGCGGGCTCGTCGCACAGCAGCATCGCCGAGCGCCCCCCGTCGACCGCCCGCACCATGTCTGCCACGACCTCTGACTGGGCAGCCTCCGACCACAGGCCGACGACCAGCGCGTCATCGCGCGTGCCTTGGTCGGCCGCCGCCGCCACCGAATAGCCGGGCACGGAAGTGCACTCGATACGCCCATCGGCTCTCGGGATCACCTCCTCGAGGAAGTCGACGAGCGCGGCAGCGAAGCGCACGTCGTCCACGCCGTGGCTTAGGTAGACAGTCCGCGAACGTCGGCTCCGGGTTCCGACAGCCATTCCTACTTGTACCGACATGGGCACCTCCGACGCCTCGGCGTCACGCGACACATGAAGCTGCGCAGCATACTTCGCGCGACATTCGCCGCATCGTCGGTGTGGACGAGTGTCGTCTCGGGACACCGGATTGTCGTCGTGGGGAACCCGCGGCGCGCACACGCAGCGGCGGCTCCCGCAACCGGACGATGCACCCTGCGCCAGAGCGATCGCTCATGCACCGCGCGTCGAGGGCCTCACCGCATGCCGCTTCCGCCCGCGTCTGTTGCGCAACTGGCCAAACCCTCGCGAGCCGTGAAATCATTCGAACCATGGGCGCTGAACCCACAGGGACGATCCGCCTTGTCTGGCCATTCCGCCGCGTCGCCAGCGAGCTCGGCTCCGAGCCCAGCGAGCCGTGGGAACAGGCCGGCCTGGAGTCGAAGCGCCTCGAGGACCCGGACGCGCGGGTGTCCAACCGCGTGCTCAACGAGCTGCTCGAGGCGGCCGTCGAACGCTCCGGGCGGGCCGACCTTGGTCTGCTCGCCGCCGAGCAGCTTCAGCCCGGTGACCTCGACCTGTTCGAGCTCGTGGCGCGCAGCCGCTCGACGCTCGGCGACGCACTGGCGTGCATACCGCGCCTGCTCCCGCTGCTGCACGACAGCTGGGAGCTGGCGGTGAGTGAGCAGGGCGGGATGACCGAGGCGCGCTTCGGTCTCAAGGAGGGCGCGGTGGCGCTCCCCGCGAGCTCGGACTTCCTACTGGCAGCCGCCGTCGTCTCCATGCGGAGGGCCACGGGCAACCCGCAGCTGCGGATCCACGAGGTGCACTTCCCCCAGCCGGCGCCGGTCGACCTCACCAGCCACGGGCGCATCTTCGACGCCACGTTGCACTTCGAGCAGCCCTCCCCCGCGCTGCGCTTCTCGAGCGACGTCCTGTCGCTGCCCCTGGTGCACGCGAGCCCCACGGTGAGCGCCGCGCTCGAGAAGGTCGCAGCCGAGCTGCTCTCCGCCGGCCGGGGCCCCGAGGGCTTCACGACGCGCGTCGTGTCCACCATCGACGAGCAGCTGTCGTCGGGTCACGCGTGCTCGGCCGCGTCGGTGGCAAAGAAGCTCGGCGTCACGGTGCGCACGCTGCAGCGGCGCCTCGACGAGGAGGGCACGGGCTTTCGCACCGTGCTCGACGAGCACCGGGCGCAGCTGGCCCACGCGTACCTGACGCGGCCCGACATCTCCGTGGCGGAGGTCGCCTACCTGCTTGGCTTCGCCACCACGCAGGCCTTCCACCGCGCATTCAAGCGCTGGAGCGGCCAGACGCCAGCGGCGCTGCGCTCGGCCGCGAACCCGGTTGGCTAGTGCGTCCTATTGCGGTGCGAGGAGGCAGCCGCCCGAGCCCGCCTCCCGCGCGCCGAGGTCGGGCAGCGTGTTGTAGCGCCCGGGGTCGTCGCCGTTGAGGTCGACACCGGACATCAGGTCCGCACCCGCATCGATGATCTCGGCGACGCGCGGGCAGTAGTGGTCCGTGTCCATCGGGTCGACGCTGGTGAACAGCTCCCCGGGGCTGGCCACCGCTGAAAACAGGGTCCCCGAAGGCAACGGACAGCCCGCGGAACAGTCGCCCGCCGCATTGCCGTCGCCGAGGTTTCCGTAGACCGGACCGGGGCTGAGGTTGCCCGTGCACGCCAGGGCCCCATCCCACGTGGTCCAGGAGTCCCGCATGTCGACGGCGTGCCGCGCGTTGTCGGCCAGCACGTTGTTGCGCATGCAGGTGAGCGAGGAGTCCATGCCCGTGAAGGCGAGGCCGCTTCCAACACCGCTGCTGGCCAGGGTGTTGTGGTCGATGACCGTGCTCGTGCTCGCGTGCAGCTGCAAGTTGTCACCGGCATTGCCGACAACGACGTTGTCCACGACGTCACAACCCGAGGAATCCTTGATGACGATCCCGGCCCGGCCCGCCTGGCGCGCGCTGCCCTCGAGTCCGCCGGTGACGAGGTTGCCGGCGACGAGGCAGGTGTCGACCCGCTCCATCACGATTCCGCGCTGCCCGTAGCCAAAGATGCGGTTGCCAACCACGCTGCTGTCGTCACCCTTGAGCTTGATGATCTGCCGGGCCGACGAGGGCTCGTCGCTCTCGTTGACGATCGTCAGCCCGATGATGTGCGTGTTGTCGTCCTCGCTCTCGATGACGTTCGCGTGCCCGTCGAGTCGCAGGGTGATCTCGCTGCCCGGGGCCCCCGTGATCGTAACGCCGTCCGTGCGGCGCCCGCTGTCGATCTTGATGAACTTGGCGGTGATCGTCATGTCGCCAACCAGGATGTAGTCGTGGCCGGACGTTTCGTTCGCGTCGTCGATCGCGGCATCGAAGTCGGCGGCGCGGGTCACAGGTGTGCAGTCACGCGTGACGTCGACATCGTGGTCGGCGCAGTCGCAGCCGGCCGGATTGCCGTCGCCGTCCGCATCGACGAGGTCGTCGTAGCCCGCACAGGCATCGATGTCGTCGCACACGGCGTCGCCATCAGCGTCGCCCGAGGCCACGTCTCCGGTGCACGGATCGCAGATCGTGTCCGCAGCCGAGGCATCGTCGCCCTCCAGGTTGGTGCTCCGGCCGATGCACGCGACGCAGGCGTGGTCCGCGACACGCTCGTCGGTGCCGCATCGGATCGCATCGCAGGCCGTGTCGGCGCCGGACGCGTCGTCGAGCGCGTCGTTCGTCGTCCCGGGGGCGCACGCCGCGCATGCATTGCCCGAGACGTGCTCGCCAGCCGCGCAGAGAGTCGCATCGCAGGCCGTGTCGGCGCCAGACGCGTCGTCGAGGGCGTCGTTCGTCGTTCCGGGGGCGCACGCCGCACATGCATTGCCCGAGACGTGCTCGCCAGCCGCGCAGAGGATCGCGTCGCAGGTGGGCTCGCCGCCGGGCCCATCGCCGAGGCCCGTCACGGTGGTCCCCGGCGGGCACTCGTGACAGATGTCATCGAGCTCGTACGCGTTGGAATCGCAGACAACGGGCTCGCAGGGGACTCCCCCCCACTGCCCCATGCAGTTCTGGGTGCACTCGTCGCCGGGGTCGACGCAGCCGTCGCACATGTCCATCACCCGCCCCGCGGGGCACGCACCGCCGTCGCCGTCACCGTCACCGTCGCCGTCGCCGTCGCCGTCGCCGTCGCCGATCGTTGGCTGCGTCCCCGAGAAGTCGAGCTCGTCCGTGTCGAGCGCGACGGTGCACGCGGACAGCAGCATCATGAGCAGCGGCGCGAGGATCGGTCGAGCCGGGCGGATCAAAACGATGCCTCGAGTGAGACCACGCCCGGTGCCACACGCAGCCGGGCGCTCGCCGCGTCCGCCCGCTCGCCGTCATCGAGCAGTAGCCACGTGATCCCCCCGCCGAGCGCCAACGAACCTGTGACCCAGAGCAGGTCGGTGAGCATGGCGTAGGTCTCCACACGATCGCGAACACCCCCCAGTCGGGGCGCACAGCGGTTTCCATCGCACTCGCTGTCCAGCTCGTCGCGCGCGTCCACCGCGATGATCCCCGTCGCGAGCGCACCGCCCAGCAGGGCGCCGCCGGTGACCACGAGCGCCCAGGGGAGCAGCTTCCGCGCGCGCTGGTCGTCGTTGGTCTCGAGGTCCAGGCGCGCGGCCATGGCGTCGTCATCGGTGACAGGCCATGCGTCGTCATCGCCCGCATTGCTCGCCGGCCGCTCACCCTCGGCAGCAACGGGCGCGGGCTGCTCGGCTCGTGGTTCATCTCCCCGGGGCTGGGTGGGCTGGGTCGGGGCCGCCGCAACCGTTCCGCCCATCTCCTCGATGAGCTGCTTGGCCCGCGCGCGCTTCTCGGCCTTGTCCTGCGTCGTCGGCATGGCCAGGTAGTGCTGCAGGGTCTCGATGGCCTCGCCGGTGCGGCCGAGCTGCATCTGCGCGACCGCGAGGTTGAAGACGGTGCCCGAGGTCTCGCGCAGGGCGCGTGCAGCACGGAAGTGCACGACCGCATCCTCCCAGCGGCCCTCGCCGACCGCCGCCGACCCATCGGCGAAGTGCGACTCGCGCTGCGCCTCGACCGCTGGATGCACGCCGCGGGACTGGGCGGTGGCTCCGGTGCTCGACCCGCCGAGCAGGCCACATACGAGCAGCAGGCGTGCGAGCCAGCTCACTCGTCATCCTCGACCAACATCGACCGCGCCTGGGCAGCGCGTGCGACTCGCTCGGCCTTCTTGGCGGCGAGGCGTCGCGACTTCGCGCGCGCCTTCGCGCGTGCCTTCGCACGTGCCTTCGAGAGTGAACCGGCAGCCGCCTTCCGCGCTGGCTCGGGTGTTGGACCCGCCTGGTCGTCCTGCCGCGGCGCGACGTGCGCGGCGCGGGGCTGCGGCGCCGGCTCGGACGGCGTTGCTGCACTCGCCTCGACATCAGGCCGGGCCTGCCCGGGCGTGGCCTTCTCGCCGATGAGCTCGAGCGACAGACGCACGGTCTTGTCAGCGTCCGGCGTGACCAGCAGCCGGCGTCCGGCGTGGCCCGGCGCCTCGACCACGATGGCGATCGATGTCGGACCCGACGGCCAGCGGATACCGTTGATGTCGACCTCCTGCCCGTCGACGTACACGCGGGCGCCCTGGGGCAACCCTGCGAAGCTCAACGAGACCGTGTCAGGGTCGCCGAGCGCCGCCAGCCGGGGGACACCGAGGCCCACGACCACCGCAAGCAGGCCGGCGACCACCCACCCCGCCCGGCTGTTGCCTGGCGGTGGCTGGTGCGGGACTTGCTCGATCACGCTCGGCTCGGGCGCAGGGGCCGGTCGCTTCTGCGTCGTCCCGTGGACCTCTTCTCCGCGGGGTACGGGGCTGGGCAGGAAGTCCCCGGACCTTTGCGACGGATCGCCCGCAACCGGCAGTGTGCTGTTCGTGGTCTGCGGCATGCCCACCGACTGCAGCAGTGCATCGCGCATGTCGCCGGCGCTGCGGAAGCGCCTCTCGGGGTCCTTCGACAGGGCGCAGTCCACGACCTTGGAGACCTCCGCCGCAATACCCTGCCCCAGGTCCGCCAGCGGCACGTGGTCCTCACGGATGATGTCGCCCCACAGCTTGTGGACGTTCACATCATCGAAGGGAACGTCGCCGCTCAGGCACTGGTACAGCAGGACACCGACCGCCCAGATGTCGCTACGCGGATCCGGCGGACCGCCGCGCACCTGCTCGGGGCTCATGTAGACGGGCGTCCCGACCGTCGTGCCCTTTCGGGTGATGCCGGTGGTGTCGCCGCTGTCTTGCTTGGCGATGCCGAAGTCCAGGACGATCGTCCGGGGTCTACCGCCGGGCGTGGTGGCGAGGAAGATGTTGCCCGGCTTGATGTCGCGGTGAACGATCCCGTGCTGGTGCGCGGCGTCGAGTGCCTCGAGCACGTCCGCCACCCGGTCCACGGTCTCCTTGGCCGTCAGCACACCGCGGCGCTCGAGCAGGTCGGCCAGATCCTCACCGTGGAGCAGCTCCATCACGATAAAGTGGGCGCCGCCCGCGTCCTGGCCGGCGTCGAGGATGTCGATGATGAACTCGTGACCGATCTGCGCGGCCGCCCTCGACTCGCGAACGAAGCGTGCAGCCGCGGACGCGGGGACGTTGCGGTCTCGAAGCAGGAGCTTGACCGCCACCACGCGGCGCGTGATGAGGTGCTCCCCCTCGTAGACGGCGCCGACGCCGCCCACACCGATGAGCTTCGTGAGGCGATAGCGACCCGCGATCGTCGTGCCTACGCGCTTGGACGGCGTCAGCGTGTCGAGGACCTCCTCGAGCTCGCCCGCGGGCGTCAGCCTGTCGAGCTTGACGAGCTCGCCGAGCTTCTCGACGGGCGGCGCGCCATCGGGCCGCGTGGGCTTGCCGGTGGTGCTCATACGACTGCCCCGGCGGACGTTCGCTGGCGCGGATCGAGTTGCGCGGCGGCCGACACGACCGGCTCGGAGCCACCCAGGATGCTGCACAGGGCTCTCATTACGACCATTCTAGGCCGTCACCAGGCGGGGACAATGCAGCATCGCGGTCGATCCGCCGTTCTGTCACGTAGGGGCACCCGTCTGTCAGGTACGGGTACTCGCCAGTTGCCAGCGGGTATCGATGTCGTGCGGGCGGACCGCAGAACGCACGTGCCTTCACGCGTCGGCGCCCGACCCTCGGGCCAGCACCTGGCAGCGGCGCAGCATCCTCCGCATGTGGTTGGGGAAGCCGTCGCGGCGGTGCAGCACGCGGCGGTTGTCCCAGACGATCACGTCGCCCACCTTCCACTTCTGGGTCCACACGTGCTGCGGTCGCGACGCGTGACTCCATAGCTCGTCGAGCAGGTGCTCGCTGTCCTCGAGCGCCAGCCCCTCGACGTACGCGAACTCGCGCCGCCCCAGGTAGAGCGCGTCCCGGCCGCTCTCCTCGTGGCGACGGACGGCGGGGTGCGTGGCGCCGGGGACCTTGCTGGGGTCCGTCTCCTCGTCGAACCCCCTGCGGACCTCGCCCACGCTGGTATGCGACGCGTCGTGCTTGATGCGCACGTCGGCGAGCCGGCCGCGCAGGGTCTCGGGCATCGCCTCGAGCGCCGCGTGCTGACAACAGAACTGCGTGTCGCCGCCCTGCCGCGGGATCTCCACGCTGAGCAACACGCTCGCGGGGGGCGGCGTCCGCTCGTAGGTCATGTCCGAGTGCCAGTTGGCCTCGCCGTTGCCGAGCCCGCCGATGGGGTTGCCGTCGATGGTGATGTTCGACAGCGGAACGACGTAGAGGCTCGGAAACAGCTTCTCCTGCTCGGGCGTCAGCCGCAGCGGGATCTTCTCGAGCGGGCCAAAGCGCGCGCTGAACGCCTCGAGCTGGGGGTCGTCGAGCGTCTGGCCGCGGAAGCGCAGGACGCCGTACTGCACCCACGCGCGGTAGACCTCTTCGAACGCGTCGTCGCCGATCGTCGACAGGTCGACGCCGTCGATGTCAGCGCCAAAGATGGGGTTGAGTGGCGTGATGTTCATGCTTGCCTCCGTCGCTCGGTCACTTGGCATCTCCAATGGCGAACTGGACGCCCGGCATCAGCTCCCGCATGTACACGCGGGGCACCATCGCGCGCCGCCCGAAGAACCGGTGGCTGCCGTCGTCGGACCCGGCGAAGTACATGGCCGCCCCCGCGATCAACCGCGACAGCGCGGTCTGGCGCCAAAACCAGTCTTGAAGCTGCGACGAGCGCGCGCGCCCGGGCTGCGCCTGGGCGGCCTCGAGGTACCAAGTGCGCAGGTCGTCGCAGCCGAGCCGTACCCACTCGATCAGCGGCAGCTCGGTCGGGACCTGCGGCGGCTCCCCGCGCTCGGCCAACACGCCGAGGCCGACGACGATCTCGCGGTGACCCAACCCACTGGCGGGCGGTGCCGCGTGCTCCCGCATGGCGACGAAGAGCTCGTGCCAGGGCGCCAGCTGGTCGATCTCCGCCAGGGCGTCACGCACCAACGCCGGCTCGCCATCGGTCGGCGCGTGGAAGGCGACCGGACACGCCCAGGGCTCATCGTCGGCGGGCATCGGTGCGACCGGCGCGTCGTCGGGAAAGTCCTCGAGGATTACGGGACCGTCGTCGCGTTCCAGCAATGCGAGGGCATCGCGCAGCACGCGGCGCTGGAAGTCCGGCTCGCCCGGCGCTCCGAACGGCCGCCCGAGTTCGAAGGGCACCCACAGGAAGCGCGGCAGCCGCATCTGCTCCGTATTCTCACGTACCAGGCTGATGCCCGTGGTCGCGATGCCCTCATCCTCCAGGTAGTGACTTGCCGCGCCGACCGCGCGGGTACAGTTGGGTCAGACGGGGACGAGGCAGACCGCGTCCACCTCGTCCCTTCGCAACATGGCCGCCAGCTCACGCACCGTCGGTTCGATGGCAGACGGCGGCCAGCCGGCTCCCATCAGCGAGTAGTGGTAGTCGGCAACCGATCCGATCACGCCCTCGCTCGCGAGCTCGCGCAGTCGATCGATGGGAAACACAACGTTGACGTCCTGCCGAAAGCCCGTGCGGTCGAAGTGGACCGACGAGTGCGTCATCGTCAGCTCGCGCGTCTCGGTCGCTGCCGGGATCACACGGTAGCTGAGATCGACTGTGGAGAAGGCCTCCTCCCCGACGCGGTGGAGTCCCGCCGTGGTCACGATGGCGACCCGTCGCTGCGACAGCGGCGCGCCCTCCACCCAGGGGCTCGTGTCGAAGGGCTCGCAGACCTTGGCTCTCAGGTGGGCGGCCTCCTCGGCGGGTATGTCGGCCAGGCGAACCATGGACTCTCCAGTTGTCTCACGCGCCAGTCGACCAGGGCATGGGCGACCGTACCTGGTGCATATGAATTCGTACCAAACGGGCGATCTAGCAGGTCGGTGAAAAAGGGCTTTGCGTGATTGTCGGAACGCGGCAGCGTCGGATTCGCCGTCCGCGAAGCGACGCAATGCCGAGTATTGTGGAGCTGAGTGGATGGGCGAAGACGACGCCGCCCCGTCAGGCAGGCGCGTGAATGCCTTTTTCACCGACCTGCTAGCCTCGACTTGAGCGTTTTCCCATCTACTCCTCGCCACTCTCGGCGTGCGGCAGGTGGGGGTGGGGCACGGCGGCTCAGACAGTCCTCGGGTTGACGTGTGATGGCGTAGCGATGAAGGCTTGCGCACAGACGTGTGAAAGTGCGCGACTTTCTGCTGACACCCCTGCGGGGAACTCGCCGGCGCACCCCACCCCCACCTGCCTTGGACGGGCTGAGCCTGGATTGACAGCCAAAGGCGCGGCGGTCAGGTCGCGTAGGCGACAGCAACGATGAGATGCTCGACAGACTTTTGGTCTCGGCGCTGGCCTTGCGGTGGATCCAAAAGTCGATACCGCCACAAATGCCTGCGAATCGCCGGTGCTTCCTGCCTATCGAGCGCGCGGGCGATCGTACGCATGCGAGCGTGCACCACGTAGGCGTCGGGGGCGGGGGGCGGCCGTGCGGACGTAGCGAGCGCCAGCCGCCGCGCGAGCAGCCACCGAGACAGCGGCTGGCGCGAGCGCCGAGCGAGGCTTGCGGCGGCGCGAGATGAGCCATCGATGATTCGTCAGCGCCGCCAGGTGCAAGCCGAGCGCTCCGCACGGCCGACCCCCGCCCCCGACGCCGGCTCAAATCATTTCGGCCGCACCGATGCGCGCAGACCTTCTCCGCAGAGCGACAACACCTATTTGCGCCGTACCGACTGGATTGATGGCGCGAACCAACCTCCCAAATGTGCTCAACTCGAGGCTAGCGCGCGATGACCGGCAGCACGACGTGGGAGGCGTGGCGCGCGTTGCGCTCCAGGCGCAGCTGCGGCGGCTCTGGGGGGTTGAGCGCGAAGGAGCTGCTGTCGGCACCCGCGATCGCCACGCGGATGCGATGGCCGCGCTCGTAGAGGTAGCTCGTCGGCATGAGGTCGAAGGTCAGCTCCGCGACCTCGCCCGCAACGAGCGGCGCAAGATCGTCCTTGGACAGCGAGCGAAAGGGCACGGCGTGCGGATACGGCGGCTCGGCGTCGCTGAGCGTGCGGTGCTGTGCGCGCAGCATGCCCTCGGTCACGTACGTGCTGCGGCCGTCGGGGTGCACGTCCTCCAGGTAGACGAAGAAGTGACCGTCGTCGGCGCTCGACTGGACGAAGAGGGTCACCAGCGGATGGCCGGTCACCTCGGTGTCGGCATCTAGCGGGGGCGAGGTGAAGCAGAGCATCCGCGCGTCCTGGGCGCGGCGGTCGCCGTAGTCGACCTTCTTGTTCGCCTCCACGCCGCCACGCCAGCGCGAGTACTCGCCGGTGCCGCACCCATAGTCGGGCACGAAGCTGTCGTGCGCCTGCTCATCGCTCGGCGCGTGCGTCGACAGCACCGACTCGGCGTCGAAGTAGTGCCGCTGCGCGTCCGCCGGCGGGGGCCAACTCTGCGCGCTCTTCCAGCGCTGCTCCACCATCGTGAAGTAGTGGACGGGCGCATCGTCGCCAAATCCATGGTCCTCGCCCTTGAGGTGCAGGTCGAAGAAGCGCAGCAGCTCGCTGTCGTGATCGAAGCTCGTGCGGGTCGGTCCGACCGTGGGGTTGCAGTCGTAGCCCCCGCAGTGGTTCCACGGCCCGAGCAGCAGGCGTGTGTTCTTCAAGGTCATGAAGCGCTTGATCGCGGCGTGGGCGTAGCCGATGTCGAACCAGCCGCTGTACGCGTAGACCGCCGCGCCACTGTCGTCGAGGTCGTCGACGTAGTTGCTGCTGCTGATGAGGTCGTAGCCGCGCAGCGTGCGGCGCGGACGGCCGACGAGATGCTGCTTCCAGTCATCGTCCTGGAAGACCGGCAGCTGCGGATACTCGGAGTCGCGGCACGGCATGCCCGAGACGAGCCCGTACACGTCGCAGTTGTTCGTGTGCTCGGCGACCGCCTCGCCGCGCAGGCGCTTGCCGTCGCGGCCGTCCACCTGGCCCACGCCGGTGATCGCCACGCGCACGGCCTGGCCCGCGATCTCGTGGGGTGCGTTGCGGTCCAGCGCATCGCCCGCGTTGTGCCACTCGCGGATGAAGCGCTGCTGGAACACCCCGCCGGGAAACGCGATGTCCGTGAAGGGCTCGAACGACGAGAAGCGCGGCGCGGCCGCCTTGACCGCGGGGTGGTTGTTCACCAGCAGCAGCTCCGCGGCCGAGCCGTCGTAGGAGATGCCGGTGGAGCCGACCACGCCGCTCGACCAGGACTGCGCGACGATCCAGTCGACGAGCGCATTGCCATCGGAGACCTCCCACGGTGACCAGGGGCAGACCCACTCACCGAAGGAAGCACCCGAGCCGCGCACGTCCACGTCGAGCCACGCGTAGCCGTGGCGCAGGAAGCGGTTGCGGCGGGTGCGGTAGAGGTTGGTGTGGTCGAAGGGCTTGCCGCCGAGCGCCAGGCGCAGCATCGGCCGCAGCTGCACCGAGCGCATGTAGCGCGTCTGGTGGAGGATCGCCGGCAGCCTGTCGTCGGCACCGAGGTCGCCCGGCAGCCACACGTCCACCGCGATGCGCACACCGTCGGGCATCTCGATGTAGCGCGACTCGCAGCGCCGGCCGTCGAAGCGGCGGCCGTCACGCTTGGGTGGCTCGTACCAGGCACTGTCGGTGGATCGGGGCTTCATGGTCGGTGACGCGGCGGTCGGGGAGATCATAGCGCGCCCTGCGAGCCTTCCGATACCGTCACCGATCCGCCGTCGTGCATTTGCGCACACCGCTTGCTGCTCTCACCAGACACGCCCGGCCGAGATTGTCGATGGGTGGCGCCCAGGCCTGCGTGCTAACCTGGCTCGTGGTTCTGAGTCGACTAGCCACCGTCGCGTTCCTGGTGCTCGCCTCGGTCACGCCCGCAGGTTGTGCGGAGTCCGACCCGCGGACCGCGCCCGAGCCGGACGCCGGCGGGACCGGCGGCTCGGACGACGGCCAAGGCACCGGCGGCGACGACGCGCAGGGCGGGGGCGGCAGCGGCGGGGACACGGCCGAGCCCGACGCGGCGGTCGCTTGCCGGCCAGGCCCGGCGGACGACCCCACGTGCCCGGAGGTCTGCCCCGAGGCATGCAACGAGGTGGACGACGACTGCGACGGGGTCGTCGACGAGGGCGCGGACGACACCGACTGCGACGTCGACCACGCGACGAGTATCTGCACGCGCGGCCTGTGCATCCTGAGCGCCTGCGACGACGGCTTCCGCGACTGCGACGGAGTGCAGGACAACGGTTGCGAGGTCGACATCGGCGGCATCGACAACTGCGGCGCCTGCGGCAACGGCTGCGAGTTCGACAACACCGTCGCGCTGTGTGCCGACGGCGTCTGCGAGCCGGGTGCGTGCGTGCTGCCCTACCTGGACTGCGACGGCGAGGACGGGCTGTGCGAGACCTTCGGCGAAACGCTGACCCACTGCGGCACGTGCGGAAACACATGCGCGGCACCCGATCGCGCGACCCCCACCTGCATCGGCGGCGCCTGTGTCGTCGACGAGTGCCTGGGCAACTTCGGCGACTGCAACGAGGATGTGGCAGACGGCTGCGAGCTTCCGCTCAACACGCAGACCCACTGCGGCGACTGCCTCGTCCCCTGCGCCTACGCGGGTAGCGCGACCAACTGCGACGACGGCATCTGCATCGTCGACTCGTGCAGCCCCGGCTTCGCGGACTGCGACGGAAGCCCCGTAACCGCCTGCGAAGTGCTCGACAGCGACTCGAACTGCGGCGGCTGCGGCAAGCAGTGCACCGTGGATGCGCTCGAGAACGTGACGGGCGCGGGCTGCAACAGCCGCGCGTGCGAGTTTCAGTGCACGGCCGGCTACGGTGACTGCGACGACATGCCCAACGGCTGCGAGACCCCGCTGACGGGCGTCAACAACTGCACCGGCTGCGGTCTGGCGTGCAGCCCCGACCGCGCCGTGGGCAGCTGCGCCGATGGCACCTGCCAGGTCGCCGCCTGCAACGGCGGCTGGGCCGACTGCGACGGGGACCCGGCAAACGGCTGCGAGACCGACACCGGCCGCCCCGAAAACTGCGGCGGGTGCGGCATCCAATGCCAGGTCAGCCCGCCCATCGGCTGCAACGGCGTCATCTGCACCGGCGTGCTGTGCGCCGAGGGTCAGGCCGACTGCGACGGCGACGACACCTGCGAGTCCGACCTGGGCGACGACGCAACCTGCGGTAGCTGCAACGTGAGCTGCGCCTTCGACAACAACATCGACGGCCACGGCAGCGTCGCTTGCATCGTCGAGGACGCGGTCCCCGGGCAGATGGCCTGGGCTTGCGAGGTGACCTGCGCCGACGGCTTCGCCGACTGCGACGGTGACTACCGCAACGGCTGCGAGGCCGACCTCACGGACCTCGACACCTGCGGCGGCTGCGGACAGGTCTGCGCCAAGGCGCGTGCGACCCCGACCTGCGAAAACCGGGTCTGCGAGGTGGGGACGTGCGACCTCGACTGGGGCGACTGCGACGGCGACGACCTCGACTGCGAGACCCAGCTCAACAGCGCCAACCACTGCGGCACCTGCGGTGAGGTGTGTGACTTTCCCTTCGCCGCCGGTCTGTGCAGCGGCAGCCCCGGAAGTCGCCAGTGCATCATCTCGCAGTGCGTGCCCGTGGAGTACGAGGACTGCGATGGGGATGTCGAGACGGGCTGCGAGGCCGACACGCGCAGTGATCCACTGCACTGCAACGGCTGTGGCAACGACTGCACGACGGGGGCCCAGGTCCAGGGTGGCGCGTGCGTGGGCAGCGGCTGCCTCTACACGTGTGCCCCGAACTACCGCGACTGCACGCCGGCCGACGGCTGCGAGACGAACCTGCTGTCGCCCAGCAGCTGCGGCAGCTGCGACACCGATTGCCGCCTGCTCGACCGCGTCGATAGCGCGGGCTGCCTGCCCGGCGGCGGCAACCCGGTGTGCTCGGTGTTGGGGTGCGACAGCGGCTACGGCGACTGCAACGGCACCGCCGGCGACGGCTGTGAGGTCCACGTCGACAGCGACGAGACGCACTGCGGCGCATGCAGCGGTGACCCGGGCCACGAGCCATGCGTCGGGCTACCCGGCGTCCTCAGCTCCGTGTGCAGCGCCGGCAGCTGCAACCTCGTGACGTGTGCGGGCGATCTCGAAGACTGCAATCGCGTGTCCGCCGACGGATGCGAGTGGGACCCGGCGGTCGACGGCATGTGCTGCGATCCGAACATGGACGCCGACAACGACGGCCTCGACGACTGCGCCGACGGCTGTCCCGACGACCCGAACAAGAGCGCCCCGGGCGTCTGTGGTTGCCATGTCGCCGACACGGACAGCGACGGCGACGGCTCGGCCAACTGCATCGAGCAATGCGACAACGATCCGGGCAAGACGGTCCCCGGCACCTGCGGCTGCGGCACGCCGGACGTGGACGCCGACGGGGACGGCTTCCTCGCGTGCGAGGAGAGCTGCGACGGGGACCCGGGCAAGCAGGACCCCGGGCTGTGCGGCTGCGGCACGCCGGAGGTCGAGTACCCGGCGTGCCAGGGCAAGCGCAAGCCGCTGACGATCCAGGGCAGCCAGGTGCCTGGGGCACTCACCGACTTCCCGGTGCTGGTGCGGCTCGACGCGGACGCGGACCTCGCAGCCAACGCCGACGGTAGCGGTCTCGACATCTACTTCGAGGACGACGGGGGCAATCCACTGCCCTTCGAGCGCATCTCCTATGCTGCGGGGACACTGCTGGCCTGGGTCAAGACGAGCCTCACGGGTAGCAACCAGGTGCTCTACGTCTACTACGGTAACGGCGGCCTCACGGAGAAGGCGACGCCCGCGAGCGTCTGGACCAACGGCTACGAGAGCGCCTGGCATCTCGAGGAGGCGGGCCATCCGATCCGCGACTCGGCTGGCAACGGCTACGACTCGACCAGTGGTTCGGGCGTTGCCTCCGGCGGCGGTGTCGTCGGCAGCGCGCTCGAGTTCGACGGCACGGGCACGGTGCAGACGCCGCCGGTCAACCCGGCCTCGCTGACGTTCAGCATCTGGGTGCGGCTCGACACCCTGGCGACCGTACAGCGCGTCCTCACCACCACACCCGCCGCCTGGCTCTTCGACTACCGGGGCAACCAGGGCGAGGGCACGGAGCGGTTTCGCTACTGGATGGTGGGCGCAACGAACTACATCTGGAACGCGCCGGGGGGCTCGGCCACCACCGGTGGCTGGAATCACTACGCGGTCGTCGACCCCGGCAACGGGTCCACGCACCCGACCCTGTACAAGAACGGCTCGCCGCTTGGCTGGGAGAGCGTGCCCGGGTCCTTCGAGGTACGACCGAACGCTCCCACGGCGACTGTCATGGGCAACGGCGCAGGCACGTCCTTCGACGGCGCCATCGACCAGGTGAGCATCTCGAATGTCCTGCGCAGCGCCGACTGGATCCTGACCGAGTACAACAACCAGAGGCAGGGCTCGAGCTTCCTCGTGGCCGGCCCGCAGGAAGACCTGTAGCGCCGTGGGCGTCCACGGGGTGACAGCATGAACATCGGAAGACGCGCTGTCCGCACCGCCCTCTGGCTCTCGCTGTGTCTGGCGCTGGGCGGTTGCGCCGAGGGGACTGGACAGGAGGAGAGTCCGCACGCGTCATCTGGCAACCCCGCGCAGAACACCGATGGCCTCGCGGACGCGGGCCGCGGCGACCCGGGCGGTGATGGCGGTGTGCTTGCCGACGGTAGCGTCACCGTCGACGGCGAGCGTATCGAAGATGCCGACCGCAGCGCGGGCGGGAGCGGTCCCAAGCGCACGGAGCTGACGATCCACGGCAGCGAGGTGCCGAGTGCACTCGGCGACTTTCCGGTGCTGGTGCAGCTCGTGTCCGACGCGGCGCTGGCCGACAGCGCGGACGACAGCGGCCTCGACATCCACTTCGAGGATGGGGCGGGCAACGCGCTGCCCTTCGAGCGCGTCTCGTACGATGCCGGCACGCTCGTGGCCTGGGTCAAGATGGACCTGACCGGCGAAGACCAGGGGTTCTACCTCTACTACGGCGACGGCGACGTGACCGACAAGGCAACGCCCGCAGGCGTCTGGACCCACGGCTACAACAGCACGTGGCAGCTCGAAGAAGCGGGCCACCCGCTGGGCGACTCGACCGGCGACGGCAACAACTCCACGAGCGGGTCAGGCGTCGCCTCCATTGCCGGCGTCGTGGGCAATGCCCTCGCGTTCGATGGCACGGGCACGGTGCAGACCCCGCCGGTCAACCCGAGTGCGCTAACGCTCAGCCTGTGGGTCCGACTCGAGACGCAGGAGACGGTGCAGCGCGTCGTCACCACCACCCCCGCGGCCTGGCTGTTCGACTACCGGGGCAACCAGGGCACGGGCACGGAGCGGTTCCGCTACTGGTTCGTGGGCGCGACCAACTACATCTGGAACGCGCCGGGCGGCTCGGCCAGCCCCGACGGCTGGAACCACTACGCCGTCGTCGACCCAGGCGACGGATCGACACACCCGACGCTGTACAAGAACGGTGCTCCGCTCGCCTGGGAAAGCTCACCAGCCTCCTGGGAGGTGCGCCCGACCGCCCCCACGGACACGATCCTGGGCAATGGCGCGGGTTCCTCGTTTGACGGGGCCCTCGATCAGGTCAGCGTCTCGAGCGTCCTGCGCACCGCCGGGTGGATCGCCGCCGAGTACAACAACCAGAAGCCCGACTCGACGTTCATCACGCTCGGCCCGCAAGAAGACCTGTAATGCCAGGTGGCGGGGCCTAGAAGAGCGTGTAGATGAACGGGGCGGCAGCGCTTCCGCCGAGGACCACCAGCAGACCGAGCAGAAGAATGGAAGCGATGATGGGGGCGAGCCACCACTTCTTGTTCTCCTTCAGGAAGCCGACGAATTCCATCGCCAACCCCGTGCGCTCACCGGACGCCTGGTCCACGAAGTCCTTGTCGCCGTCGTCGTTCGTCATGTTCATCTTCCGTTTTGATGAAGCCGTCAGTACTGCTTGAAGTAGCTCTCTTTGCCGCGGTTGGGGCGGACGGGTGACCAATAGCTCGTCGCCGACCCATCGTAGCTTCGATTCATGCTGTCACGTCCCGTGAGGCGAAAGAAGATCGCTACCGGCCCGATGATGGCGAAAAAGAGCGTACCCATGATCACGTGTGAGAGCACGAATCCGATCGGGTAGGTGAGCAGCGTGAGGCCGACGTAGATGGGCAGGTTGGCCTTCGGCGCGACGAGCGAAAGCAGCGCCGATAGGGCGCCCAGCCCCCCCAACGCATAGGCGACCGGGATGCGCGCGTCGCCGAGGCCGAACGCGAAGATGAACGACTCCAGGTACGCGGCGGCGCCCAGCAGGCCAAAGCCGACGAGTGCGATGAACCCGAACTGACGCAGCGTCGCGGTGTCCGGGCTGAGGTTGAGTTCGACCATCTTGCTCATCGTGGGCTCCCTCTAGTCCAGTGCGAATTGTGCCAGGTACTCGTCGCGATCGATGACCTTGGCCTGGGGTTGTTCTTGCTTGAGCAGGACGAAGCCCTCGATGACGAGCACGTCCATGTTGGTGCCCATGAAGCAGCGGTAGGCGTCCTCGGGTGTGTTGACGATCGGCTCACCGCGCACGTTGAAGCTCGTGTTGATGAGCACCGGGCTGCCCGTGAGCTTCTTGAAGGCCTGCAGGATCTTGCAGAAGCGCGGGTGGCGCTCCTCGTCGACCGTCTGGACGCGTGCCGAGTAGTCCACGTGGGTGATGGCCGGGATGGTCGAGCGCTGTTGCTTCAGCTTCTCGATTCCCTGCACGCCGTTGGTCTCCACCTCGAGGCGCCTGTCGTCGCTGATCGGCGCGACCAGCAGCATGTAGGGGCTGTCCTCGCCCGGCCGCATCTGGAAGTACTTGTCGACGTCCTCCCTGAGGATGGCCGGTGCGAAGGGGCGGAAGGACTCACGGAACTTGATCTTCAAGTTCATGATCTCCTGCATCTTCGTGGAGCGCGCATCGCCCAGGATGGAGCGGGCACCGAGGGCGCGCGGACCGAACTCCATGCGGTCGCCCATGTGGCCCACCACGTTCTCGTCGGCGAGCAGGGCAGCGATGGCATCGCACAGCGCTCCCTCGTCGTCGTGCTCGACGTAGACCGCGTTCTGGGAGTCCAGGTAGGCCTTGATGTCGTCTCGCTTCGGCCGTGGGCCGAGCAGCGAGCCCTTCTGCGAGTCCTTGCCGCCGTTGTCGCGTGGCTTGTCCATGAGCTGGTGCCACGTGAACAGGGCCGCGCCCAACGCGCCGCCCGCATCGCCGGCGGCCGGCTGGATCCACAGGTTCTCGAAGGGCCCTTCGCGCAGCACCTTGCCGTTGGCCACGCAGTTGAGCGCCACGCCTCCGGCCATCGTGAGGTTGCTGCTGCCGGTGAGCTCGTGCGCGTGGTTGGCGATGCGCAGCACGACCTCCTCGGTGACCGCCTGGATCGACGCCGCCAGGTCCATCTCGCGCTGGCCGATCTCCGACTCCGACTGCCGCGCAGGTCCGTCGAAGAGCTCGTCCATCTTCGGCGAGGTCATCCGGTCTTTGTAGCAGTACCCGAAGTACTCCATGTTCATCCGGAAGGAGCCGTCGTCCTTCAGGTCGAGCAGGTTGTCGAGGATGCGGTCCTTGTAGATGGGCTCGCCGTAGGGCGCCAAGCCCATGAGCTTGTACTCGCCGCTGTTGACCTTGAAGCCCGTGTAATAGGTGAACGCGGAGTAGAGCAGGCCGAGCGAGTGTGGGAAGCGCAGCTCCTTGAGCATCTCGATCCGGTTGCCGCGACCCATCGCGATGCTGCCCGTCGCCCACTCACCGACTCCGTCGAGCGTCAGGATGGCGGACTCCTCGAAGGGCGACGGAAAGAAGGCGCTGCCCGCGTGCGACTCGTGGTGCTCGAGGAAGACGTAGCGACCCTTGTAGTCACCGCCCAGACCCCGGTCGAGCTCACGCGGCGTGTGCAGCTTCTGCTTGAGCCACAGCGGCAGGCCCATCAGGAACAGCTTGAAGCCCGCGGGCGAATAGGAAACGTAGGTCTCGAGCAGCCGCTCGAACTTGAGCAGCGGCTTGTCGTAGAACACGACGAGGTCGAGATCACTGCGCGCGATCCCGGCCTCTTCCAGGCAGTAGTCGATCGCTTGGCCCGGGAACCCGTAGTCGTGCTTCTTGCGGGTGAAGCGCTCTTCCTGCGCCGCCGCGACGATGTCGCCGTCGCAGACCAGCGCCGCGGCACTGTCGTGGTAGTAGGCGGAGATGCCCAGGATGTTCATGTCGGTTCCGTCGGGCCCGGTGCGCACGGAGCCACGAGCAGGCAGAGGATAGGCTGGTCTCGACCGGTTGTGGGCGCGGAGGGCATGTATCGGCGTCTCCCGGCGTGAGTAGCGCCCCTGGCCTGGCTGGTCACACTTCGCGCCGACGCCGGCGCTGGTGGGTAGTACCCTGCGCGCATGCGACTGCTCACGGTCACGCTTCTCGTCCTGGTCGGCAGCGCCTGCTTCGGCAGCCACGGCACGGATCGGCCGGGGGGCGATGGGGACGGGGACGGGCAGAGCGGTGACGACCTGGCGCCAGGCGGCGGCCCCGGAGACGGAGATGGAGACGGAGATGGAGATGGAGGCGGTGCCGGCGACGGAGACCGCGCCGGCAACGGTGGCCCCCCCGCGCGGCTCGAGTTTCCTCTCGCCGAGTTCACCCGGATCACTCGACTGGATGGTGGCGAGTCCCCGTTCCGCGAAGCGGGATGCAGCGACCTGCAGGATTGGTACGAGGACGGGTGCGGTGGCAGCGGCTGGATGCTGCCCGGCACCGACTACAGGGTCTTCGTCGACACCTGCCTCAACGACGACCGCTTCACCATCGAGGTCACGGAGGAGTACCGAGCAGATCCCGCCATCGACCTCGTGAGTGAGGAGTGGAGCGCCGACCTGGCGCTCTCGGGTGAGGTTCTCGTCGTCGAGTTCATGACGACCCCCGGTAGCGTGTGGCGCTTCGCGTACTGGGTCGAGGGTGGCCTCGGCTGCAACGCACCGTTGCCATAGCCAGGGGCCGACAGCATCGATCCACTGGGGCTGCTTTAGCCGTCAACCACGGTGCGGTTGCTAGTTGCGCATGGGCTGTCAGCGCCGGGCGATCACGTCGCTCACATGGTTTGGCGACCTACAGTGCGGTATCTTCGGCGATGGAGGGTACATGGAGCAGATTCCGGCGGTCTTCGTGGTGATGGATATCAGCGGCTACACCGAGTTTGTCCGCATGCACGGCACATCCATCATCCATGCGGAGCAGGTGATTACCGAGCTCATGGAGAGCATGTTGGATCGCTCGGAGAGCCCCCTGGTCCTCGACAAGTTGCAGGGCGATGCCGCCTTCTTCTACGCGCGAGACACCGGCGACCCGCAGATGGGCGAGCAGATCTCTGCGATGGTTCTCACCTTCTTCAACGCGTTCACCGAGCTCGAAGCCAAGCTGGTCAGCTGCACGTGGTGCGTCTGCGGTGCCTGCAACGACATCGACAAGCTCCGCCTCAAGGCCATCGTGCACAAGGGAGAGGTCCTGCTGAAGCAGATGGGGGGCACGACCCAGCTGGCGGGACCGGACGTCATTCTCACCTACCGGCTGCTCAAGAACCACGTCGAGGGCGAACACTACATTCTATTCAGCAAGGCGTTTCACGACACGGCGGGGGACATCGGTGGTCTCGAGGCGCACTGGGCCACGGAGACCTACGACATCAACACCCTCGACGTGGCGGTCTACTATCCGGACCCGGACGAGGTGCCCGTGCCGAAGCCGACCATCATGGACCGGCTGCGTCTGTTCTTTCGCCTGGAGTCGTACCTGGTCCGACGTCTGTTTGGTGCCAAGCCACCCGGCGTGTTTCGCAACCTGCCGGGATCGACCGCGCCGGACGTCCCCCAGCTTCCGGAGTGAAGCCTCGTGGCGAGGTCGGCGTCACGAGGCGCCGTGCCTGCTGCGCTCCTGGCTGTACGAGATCTCGGCAGCGCCGTGATCGACGGCCCCTAGGCGGAGGCGGTCGCGGTCGCGGTGCAGTGCTGACGTAGCGTCACCAGGCACTGCTCGTGTGCCCGCCGGATCGCCTCCTCGTCCTCGGGGGGCAGGGCGGCATCTCGCCGCTTTGGCGGGCGCGAGATGCTCCCCGCGCGCAGGCGTTCGGACTGATCGCCCACCCCGGGGTCACCCGCCTTCTTGTGCAGGCTGTACTCCTTGTCGAGCGGCGTCGGCAGGGCGAGGAAGTCGCTCAGGGCGGCGAGCGTCGCATCGGGGGTGTGCGTGAGCTCTTCGTAGGTCAACACGAAGCGTGTGACCGGCGTCCCCCAGCGTTGCGCGTCCTGGGCTAGCCGCTCCAGCCGCGCGATGTAGTAGGCGACCGCCGTGGACGGCGTGCACTCGAGGTAGGCCACGAGGCTGCCGACCGTCTCGACGGGATCACGCACGATGTAGATCCAGCGCGCGCTCACGTCGTCGAAGACCCCGGGCCGCGGACTCAGCTCGTTGTGGACCAGCTTGTCGAGCACGTAGCGGGCGTCCATGCGGGGCCGCCGCATCGTCCAGTGCACCTCACCGACCATGCGCTCGATGTCCCGCGGCGACTCGTAGACCATCTTCGTTTCGCCGTAGCCGACCGTGTCCGGATGGCTGCACAGCAGGTTCGCGAGCAACGAGGTGCCGGAGCGCGCGGGCGCGTTGATGAGCAGCAGCGACATTCGCCCGCGGCCCAGTCGGTAGCGCGCCCGGAAGTACGAGGTCGCGGCACCATGCACGAACTGCATGAGCGGCCCCCTGCGGGAGGGCTGCCGGCTCGAGTGGTAGATCGAGGACTGTGACGTGTGCTGCATGTCGTTCGGGTTCGTCGTTGAATGCCGCGGCGCGGACCGGGGTCGGCGCCGCGCCCTCGCTGAGACGTCCCGACCATAGTGGACGGGGCACAGGACGCCATACCCCAACCTGGTATCCTCGCTTGGCGATGTTGTGCGCATCGTCTACGCGGGCGTGACCGGAACGCGCGCCCTCCCCGGTCGCCGCAGGACCCGGCCCGGCCATCACGGAGCCGGACCTCAGCGCACCATCGACGCGACGTCGTCGACAGCGCGTTGCGCGGACCGCGCAGCCGCGCCGAGATCCCCGCCGGCCTCGAAGTGCGCACCTGCCAGCACCACGCGGCTCTCGCGCAGCTCGCGCTGCAGCACCTGCAGTCGGACGTGATCGTCGTCGGCCATGCGGCTCAGGGCATCGGGCCAGCTCGACGTCCATACATGCCGCGGCCGTGCGCAGAGGTCGAGCGACTCGCCCAGGGCGTCACGCGCGCGCGCCCTCCACACCGCGTCATCCACAAATCCGTCGGCGGCTGACGGCCGGAAGAACACCCGTAGCAACACCGTCTCGGACGGTGCGCGACCGACGAAGCGGCTCGTCACGAAGTGGCAGGCGACGGCGCGGTCGGGGCGGCCGTCCCCGGCGAAGTAGAGCCCCCTGGCGTCGAGGGGGTGGGCGACGTCGCTGCGATCGTAGGCGAGCTGCACGTTGACGGTCGAGTGGGGCACGGCCCGCGTCAGCGCATCGTCGGTGCTCACCGAGGCGCAGAGCGCGGCGGCCACGGGTGCCCCGGTGCACAGCACCACCGCGTCGGCTTCGAGGTCCGCTCCCGCGCTCAGCTCCAGTCGCGGTCCGCCGGGGCCGCCCGCGAGTGCACACACCGCCGCGTCGAGCCGAACGTCGATGCGGTGCGACACCCGCGCGACCAGTCCGTCGATGAGGCTCTGCATCCCGCCACGCATCGAGGTCCGGGCCGGCAGCGGTGACGTGGGCGGGATCGCCGCGAGACGGCCCTCGTGCCAGATCAGGTCGCGGTCGCTCCGCTGCTCCACAAGCTCGTCGCCGAGTCCCGCATCGATGGCGAGCGCGCGTAGCGCTTCGGCGCTGGCGACGAAGCTCTCCGCGCCGCGCTCGACCAGGCAGCCGTGCTCGAAGTCGGTGCGGATCTGCCCGCCGGCGCGACCGGAGTGCTCGATCAACACGACCTCGCAGCGCTCCGCGAGACGGAATGCAACGGCCAGGCCCGCGAGGCCGCCGCCGACGATCGCGACCCTCGGCGCGCTCGCCCTAGCCGCGTGTGCGTTGACGCTCAACGCGACTCCCGTGGCGATCTCGCGATGGGCTCGCACCCGAAGCGCCGCGTCGCCGGCGTACCCACAGCAGCGCGGCGGCCAGCAGCCACGGCAAGCTCACGCTCGGCGCGCCTCCCCCTAGCGTGCACCCGCCGGACGAGCTCGAGTCGTCAGGGGCAGCCACAGGCGGACCCGACTGGAAGCCGTCGGTACCGGTGTTGGCAGCCCCCATGGGACCGCCACCGAACAGGCCTCCGGTTCCCGCCGGACCGCCCGACCCCATGACGCCGGCAGTGCCGGACATGCCGGCGGTGCCCGACGTGCCGGGCATGCCGCCGGTGCCCATCTGCATCGGCGTCTGGCCCCCCGGGACCCAGTCCGGGTCGGCCAGGGGATCCTGGTCGAACGCGCCCTGCCCGCAGCCGACCTCGCGCTTGAAGCCGCACAGCGTCTGGCCGAGCATCCAGTCGCGCGCCCTGCCCTCATTCTGCTGTGGGTTCCAGCAGTGTCCGCGCGACTCGAAACACGGCACCGCACCGAACTCGTTCCAACCGGTCCAGATCGACTGATGCCCCTGGACGTCCAGCGTCTCCCACAGCCCCTTCGCGTTGCTGCACAAGAAGTCGCCGTCGGTCGGGTTGCCCGATTCATTGGTCGGGATCATGACGCCGCCGGCAAAGGTGGGGATGCCGGAGTAGGCGGGGTTGCCGCACTGGTCCATGGTGCCGTCGTAGACCGAGAAGCGCGCGGGGATCTTGCAGCTGCCGCCCCGCCGCGGCTGCCCGGCGAGGAACCAACCCCAGTAGTTGCCGCCCATGTTGAACTGGATCGTGGCCAGCACGTTCTGCAGCTTCGACAGCCCGTGGTACGAGAGGAACTCCGCGCCGCCCGACAGCCCCCACGCGTGCACCTGGTCCAGATCGATGTTGTAGCTGGCGAACAGGTGCTTGAGCAGGTCGTCGAACCACGTGGCGGTCTGGCTGATCTCGTTGGGGTTGTACCAGGAGCCGTTTGCGGTCGGCGACTTCGGCGCGACGAAGATGAAGCGCTCGTTGGCCACGCCGCCCCAGCTCTGATTGACGGATCCCTCCGGGCTCCCCTCGTCACCGTGCAGCCCGAGGATCAGCGGCCACTCCTGGCCGTCGCTGTAACCCGCCGGCACCCAGATGTTGTAGTAGGCGCCGTTGAACTGCACCGACCTCGCGGTGCCGCCGCCACCCGTCCCGCAGCTTCCGAGCGCTGCGGCGGTGTCCGCAGCGCCCAACCAGCAGAGCGCGGCGAGCGCGATCGACCCATGCCACCTTCGTACCTTCATTTACCCACCTCCCAATTCTGGCGTAATCCGCTGACGCGGGGAGGCAAGGGCACAAGGTGAGTGATTCCTCAAATGCCAGTACACTGTCCGCATCGGTCGGCGATTCGGTCACCGATCGGACTGGCGCGCCGGGGTACACACCCGTCGCTTCGGGACACAACGACCGGCGGCGCTGATGACTAGAGTGTGGCGTAGTCGAAACCAAACTCTCGAACGGGTAGAAACACGATGACGAAGTCCAACACGCTGCAGCGACCGTCCAACCTCGGAATTGCCATCACTCCATCCCTCGTGGCGCGATCGCTCCTGGTGATCGCTTCGCTGGCGCTGGCCGCTGCGTGCGGATCGGTCGGGGAGGACGCGGAGTCGGACGACGGCGTCGACGCCGCGGAGTCGACGGACCTGGAGAGCTGCGATACCGCCGCCGCCGGCGAGCCTTGCATGGACAGCTGGGGCGCCAAGCTCTGCCCCACGGACACGGGCTACCCCGGCGACGATCTCGCGCTGTGCGACCCTCCCGAGGGCGAGGGCTTCCTCTTCCGCTACGGACCGGACAACTACGACGACCCGGAGGAGGTGGCCAAGTACCTACTGCCCGCGGGCAGCGAGGACGAGATGTGTGTCTACATCCGAACGCAGAATGAGGAGACGGTCTACCTGAGCGATTTCCACGGGCGCATGCGACCGGGATCCCACCACCTGATCGTGACGCTGACCGAGGACACCGGCGACATCGTCTATGACACGCCGGTGGAGTGCACACAGGGCGGCGCGATCGGCGACCGCTGGCTGGTCGGCTCACAGGATCCGCAGCTCGACGTGGCGGCGGGCGGCTCGGAGCGGGGCGCTCCATCGCAGCCCGGTGACCCGGAGTACGGCGGCGCGATACGCCTGCCGGCCAACTCGATCCTTCGCCTCGACCTGCACTACCTCAACCCGACCGACGAGGAGATCCTGCGCGAAGCGTGGGTCTACCTGAAGCGCAAGCCGGCCGAAGAGGTCGAGGTCGAGGTCGAGCTGCTGGGCTTCTACCAGTCGAGCATCGACGTGCCGCCGCAGTCGACCGGCGTGTCGACGCCCATCGGCCGCTGCCGCGTACCCTCCGACCGCTACCTCGGGATCGTCACGGGCCACTTCCACGAAAACGGCACGCGCTTCACGGTGTGGCACGAGCCGCAGGGAGAGCAGCCCGTCAAGATCTACGAGACCTCCAACTGGGAGGACCCGGGCAACGCCGCATACTCCGCGAGGGTCGAAAACCCATCGCTGGACGACATCGGCATCGGCACGGACTGGGGCGCCACCGAGGGCTACATCGAGCTCAAGGAAGGCGACTACGTGAACTTCCAGTGCGAGTTCGACAACCCCACCGACGAGCCCGTCGGCCTCGGCGATCAGGGGCGCGACCAGATGTGCAACGTGTTCGGGATGTACTTCCCGTCCGATGGCGACACGTGGGACTGCGAGTGCCTGGGCGCGTTCTGCGTCGGCGGCCTCGACCTCTAGTCGCCCCGGGACAGGTACAGCACGATGAAGACCAACACACTGCGCCGACCGGCGGAGCACTCGGTGACGTTTCGCCGGATGCGCTTTCCCTTCGAGGACGGCTTTCCGCGTGACTACTTCGGTGGCAGCGCCTTCAAGAGTCGCTTCTTCGCGGCGCTGTCCACCGCCTTCGAACCGGGCGAGGCCTTCTTCATCGACTCGGCCCGGGCGATGCGCGAGCACATCGACGACCCCGCGCTGACCGAAGAGCTGAAGGTGTTCTGTCAGCAGGAGGGGCATCACACCGCGCAACACGTGAAGTTCAACCGCATGGTTGCCGACCACGGGCTGAACATGGCGCGATGCCAGCGGCGCTACACCCGGGGACTGGACCGGGCCCGCCGCAGGGCGGACGCGCCGACGCAGCTCGCGATAACCTGCGCGCTCGAGCACTTCACCTCGGCCGGGGCGCACGTGCTGCTCTCGCAGCCCCGCCACCTGGAGTCGATGGACCCGGGCGTGCGCGCGCTTTGGCAGTGGCATGCGGTCGAGGAGATCGAGCACAAGGCGACCTGCCACGACATCTACGCGACCGCGTGTCCAGGCTACTTTCGCCGGGTGACCACCATGATCGGCGCCTGGTTCGGGATCCTCGCCATCGCGCTGATCAACACGGCGGACATGCTGCATGCGGACGGCAAGCTCTTCGCCTGGAAGGACAACCTCGCCGGCCTGTACAAGGTCTTCGGACCGGGCGGACTCGTGCCGAGCCTCGTGCCGGCCTTCCTCAGCTACCTGCGCCCGAGCTTCCATCCGTGGGATGTGGACGACACCGATCTGCTCGCCGAGTGGGCCGCCCAAAACCAGCAGTACGTGATCCAGCCAGCGGCCTGACTCGAGCGAACGATGTTTCTCCTCAACCCGCAGCAGTACGCGCGCGAGCATCCCGACCAGAAGACCCGGGACATCATGCTGGCGCTGATCGAGTTCTTCGAGGACAAGGGCAAGGACTCGCTCAAGGAGGATGACCGGGAGCGCGTCTGGTACGAGGAGTTTCTGAGCTTCCTATCGGAGCGCCGGATCCTCGCGCAGATGCTCACGCCGACGGAGCACGGCCGTGATGCAAGCTGTCGGTGGGATACGTACCGCAACAGTGAGTTCAGCGAGATCCTCGGCTTCTACGGGCTCTGCTACTGGTACACGTGGCAGGTCTCGGTGCTCGGGCTCGGCCCGATCTGGATGTCCGACAACGCGCAGGCCAAGAAGCGGGCGGCCGCGCTGCTCGAGGACGGCGCCATCTTCGCGTTCGGCCTCTCCGAGCGCACGCACGGGGCCGACGTCTACTCGACGGACATGGTGCTGACCGACAGCGGCAGCGATGGACCCGGCGCATACGTCGCCAACGGCGAGAAATACTACATCGGCAACGCCAACGTCGCGCGCATGGTGTCGACCTTCGGCAAGTTCGAAGACGGCGAGTACTGCTTCTTCGCCGCCGACTCCCAGAGCGAAGCCTACGAGCTGCGGCGCAACGTAGTGAACTCACAGTCCTACGTGGCCAACTACGCGCTGCATGACTACCCGGTCGGCGAAGACGACTTGCTCGCGCGCGGCGACGCGGCCTGGAACATGGCCCTCAACACCGTCAACATCGGCAAGTTCAACCTCGGCTGGGCATCGATCGGCATCTGCACGCACGCGTTCTACGAGGCCATGAACCACGCCGGCCACCGCCGGCTGTACGGCATGCTGGTCACCGATATGCCGCATGTGAAGCGCATGCTCACGGACGCCTACGTGCGCCTCGTCGCCATGAAGCTGTACGGACTGCGGTGCTCGGACTACATGCGGACCGCATCGCTCACCGATCGGCGCTACCTGCTATTCGACCCGACGATGAAGATGAAGGTCACCACCCAGGGTGAGGTGACCGTCGACCTGCTGTGGGATGTGATCGCCGCCAAGGGGTTCGAGAAGGACACCTACTTCGAGATGGCCGTGCGCGACATTCGGGCGCTTCCGAAGCTGGAGGGAACCGTCCACGTCAACGTGATGTTGATAGCGAAATTCGCCCCGAACTACCTGTTCAACCCCACGTCCGAGCTGCCCGAGATCGGGCACGTCGACGCGCAGCGCAACGACGACTTCCTCTTCGACCAGGGACCGACGCGGGGCCTGGGGAAGATCCTCTTCCACGACTACAACCTCGCCTACGACGCCTTCGACCTGCCCAACGTGAACGTGTTCAAGCAGCAGATCGTCGCGTTCAAGCGCATGCTCGTCGAGGCCGCGCCGACGCAGGCACAGTCTGCGGACCCGGACTTCACGCTGGCGGTCGGCGAGCTGTTTACCTCGATCGTGTACGGCCAGCTGATCCTGGAGAACGCTCGCACCCACGGGATCGACGACGACCTGATCGACAGGCTCTTCGACTGCTTCATCCGCGACTTCGCCCGGCTGGCGCTCGACCTGCGGAACCTGGCCACCGTGAGCGACGCACAGCTGGAGCACTGCCTCGACATGCTGCGCAGGCCCGTGGCCGATGCCGAGCGCAACGACCGCGTCTATGCGGAGGTCATGGCGCACCGCGATCGCTACGAGATGCCGCGCTAGCTCGGCGTCCATCGTTCAACCGTACCGACGCCCACGGTGGCGCGCGAAGAGCCGCCTTTGTCGCGTGCGGCCACAACGCGGACCCGCGCAGACCCGCGCAGGCCGCTAGGGTGCGTGGGTGTCGAAGACCTCGAGGAAGGTGGTCACATGTCGATGGTCAGGACGTCTTGGATCAAGCTCGCTGCGTGCGCGCTCGCGGCTGCGGGCGGCTGCGGGGACGAGGCGAAGAGCTACCGGCCCGGCACGGGTACGGGCGCCCATGTGACGCAGGGTGACCCGCTCACCGGCACCGCTGGATCCGCACCGCTTGCGCAGGCCACGACGGGGCTACCCTGCGACGTGCAGCGGATCGTCGAGAGCCGGTGCGGGCTGTGCCACGGGGCGACGCCGACCTATGGAGCGCCCTTTGCGCTCGTGACCCGGGCGGACTTTCAGGCCATCGGCGGCGACGGAGGCGCGGTGCACACGCGCGCCATGGCGCGCATCCACGACGCGAACATGCCCATGCCGCCCCCCGGACAGCCAGGGCTCGACGACGGCGAGCTGGCAACGTTGAGCGCATGGCTCGCCGCCGGCGCCCCGGCCAGTGGGGCGGTTTGCAGCAGTCCGATGGAAGCGGAAGCCACGGCCCAGCCGGGCGACGACCCACAGCGCCCCGCAGACGTCGACGAGTGCCGAACGTTCCTGTCCTACTCGGAGAGCGACCCGGGCGCGCCCTTCGCGGTCGAGACCGGGGAGATCTACACGAACTTCACGTTCGAAAATCCCTGGGCGCAGCAGGACGTCCAGGCCGTCACCCTGCGCCACGTCGTCCCGCCCGAGGCCGAGCCCGTGGTCCACCACACGCTGCTGTACCAGTCGGAGGGCAGTCTTCCCATCGGCGTGACGGCATCGGTCGCACAGCACGGCAACGACGTACTGCTCGCCGGTTGGGTGCCGGGGGGCAGCGACACGGAGATGCCGCCCGACGTCGGACTGAAGCTGAGCCGAGGCGACTTCACGATCGAGATCCATCACTTCAACAACACGGGCCAGCGACAACAGAGTGCCACGGGGATCGAGATCTGCGTGACACACAGCAGGCGGCCGCACGAGGCCGCCGTTCACTGGATCGGACAGGAGCTGCAGCTGGGCTTGCCCGCCATCCAGTGGGAGGGCACCTGCACGCCCGACTACGGCGGCGGACCGGTGACGATCTTGACGAGCTGGCCGCACATGCACCTCGAGGGTCGACACATGCGGACGGTCATCAACCGCGCGGGCGGGCAGCGCGACGCGCTCGTCGACGAGGACTTCGACTTTTACTTCCAGCGCACCTACGCGACGCCGGCGGTTCTGCAGCCGGGCGACACACTCACGACGACCTGCGACTACGCCCAGCCGATGTCCTTCGGCACCAGCTCGTCACAGGAGATGTGTTACAACTTCGTCGTTGCGTATCCAGCGGGGGCCCTCGCGGGCGCTGGACTCGCAAGCAGTGTCAATCACTGCCTGCGCTAGCGCCTCTACCGGTCGGCCTCACTTCGATAGGCGGACGGCGTCTTTCCAGTCCAGCGCTTGAACGCGCGGTGGAACGCCTGGGAGGTGGCAAACCCCAGCAGGTAGGCGATCTCCGCGAGGCTGAGCTCGGGCTGTTCGAGGTAGGCCCGGGCCAGCCGCTGCCGCTGGCCGTCCAGTACCTCGCGAAAGCTCGTGCCCTGCTCGCCGAGCCGCCGCTGCAGCGTGCGCGGCGCAACGCCGAGCCGCTTCGCAACGCTACCGCCCGTACAGCCTCGCCCCGAGGACAGCTCCTCGCTGATCGCCGTGGCCACGCGCGCACCGAAGTCCTCCTTCGTCTGGCCCGCCGCAATTAGGTCGGTCGCGACGCGGTCGAGCGCAGCGTTCACCGTCGGACTGGCGTGGACCATCCGCAGCGATAGCGCATGGGTGGACAGGCGCAGGGCTGCAAACGGCTGCCCGAAGCGCAGCGGGCAGTCGAACACGCGACGATGGGCATCGCAGTCGTCGCCCATCGGGTAGGGAAACGACACCTCGCTCATCTGCAGGTCGCGCTGCCCGGTGGAGCGGCGCATCGAGATCATCATGATGGCCAGGATGAAGTCGTAGCCCGCCGGATGCAGCTCGAGACCTGGCGACAGGCCCACCCGCACGTCCGTGAACTCCCCATCCTCGTGGACGTCGAGCAGCAGCCCGTCGTGCAGCAGGGGAATCAAGCGCGGCATGCTGGTCAGCACCTCGCCCAGCGTCGCGCGGCTTCGCGCCACGAGTTCGAACAGGTCGAAGTGGCCGGGCGGGACCTGTTCGGCGGCGAGCAGGCCGAGCTCCGGCAGCCCGCTGTCCTCGACCGCACCCACCAGAAGGTCGTTGAGCAGGACGTGGCTGATGCGGGCATCCGGGTCAGCGATGAGTCCCGCATCGAGGCCGCTGCGCACCCACGAAAGCCCGGGACCCCGCGACCTGTGGCGCATGATGCTCGCGAACGGCCAGACCAGCCGACTCGTCCCGGTCGCTGCAGCTACCATCGTGTCCAACGCGGTATCACCCGCCCAGAGGCGTCACAAGCCCGAGCCGGGGCTGGCGTGTTTGGGCACACACGCGGGGTCTACAGCCGGAGGCCGAAGTCGAGGTGAAGTCTGAGCTCGAGGCCGGTCGCGCTGCCCTCGCGGGTCGGGTCGAATGCGTCGTCCGCGCATTCGTCGGCGGTCGCGCACGGCGTGCCAACGCCATCGCGCGTCAGCAACAGCGTGCCCGCGTCGATGCCGCCACCGAACGTGAGGCCCTCGGCGAGGAAGGTGTGCAGACCCACGCCCAGCTCGACCACCGCGCCACCGGGCTCATCCCCGGCGCCCGGAACCACGCCCGCGAGCCAGACTGCGCCGGCGCCCAGACGCAGCGACGGCCAGAGCGCACCGTGGCCGAAGCGGTAGCGCACGTCGGCGAGCACGCCGGTGCGGCTGATGCCGTCACCGAGGCGCGCATGATCGACACGCAGCCCCAGGTCGATGGTCGGGAAGTCGACGCCCGCCGAAAGCGCGCCCACGTAGCCGACTTCCGAGCCCGCGTCGTCGGGCAGCAGGCCCTCGTCGGACATCCCACTCGGGTCCAACAGGAGCAGGCCGTTTTCGAGGCGCAGGTAGAGGCCGGCCGCGCGCGGTCGGGTCGGACCCGCCGGCGCGAAGTGCTCGCGAGCGATTGTCCCCTCGTCGCCCTCGATTTCGTCGTCTGCGCCGGCGCTCAGCTCGTCGAACGTGTCGCCCCAGCCTGAATCGCCCATCGCAGGGGGCGCCCCGGCGTGCGAGCGACCGCCCGCGGGCGGGGGTGGATCGGGCTCGTCGTTGCCGCGCTGATCGGGCTCGTAGCGCTCCTCCGGATCCTCGTTGCCGCGCTGGTCAGGCTCGTAGCGCTCCTTTGGATCGCCCTTCCCGTCCTTGTCGGCGTCCTTGTCGGCGTTCTTGTCGGCGTCCTTGCCGGCGTCCTTGTCGGCGTCCTTGTCGGCGTCCTTGTCGGCGTCCTTGTCACCACCCTCGTCGCCCTGCGGCGTCGACTCGCCGGCGGCGCCCGGCGCATCGGAGCCATCCGGCGGCGCGTCACCCTGGGCGTGGACCCGGGGCAGTCCGGGGCCGGCCGCGAGCAGCGCCCACATCACCAGCACGGTCGACGCGCGCCCCATCCACCGAGCGTATCACGGGTCTGGCGCGACGCTGGGCCGCGCGATGTCGAGGTTGGGCGACAGCATGTAGCCGTCGCCCATGGTGAGCACCAGCGCGCCGAGCCCGAGCTTGCGAAGCCGGTTGATCGTCACGTAGACGCGTCGTGCACCCGAGTCGGCGCCCATGCGCTCGCCGGGCCAGCCCGCCTCCAGCACCTGCGCCAGGCCGAGCGGCTCACCGGGGCGTGCGACATGTTGTTGCGCCAGCCGCTGGAGAATCGCGCGCAGTGCACGCCGCCGCGTCAGGTCGACCGGCGCACCCGGCACCACCCTGAAGCGGCGCGCGTCGGCGCTGAGCTCGAGCGTGACGCGCGACGCGGCGCGGCGCGGCGACACATCGGCAAATACGCGGTCGAGCAGCGCCGCCGCACAGCGCCGCCGCTCCGGGTCGGCGTCCGACAGCGCGCCCTGGGCGAGCTCACGGGCGAGCGGCGCCTCATCCCCTTCGACACTCTGGAAGCCGCGCAGCAGGTCCGCGCAGGCGGGCGGCTTCGCATCGTCCATCGCATCGTCGAGCGCATCGAACTCGGCAAACCGCTGTCGCGCCTGCACCGCCTGGCCGAGCGCCGCACACGCCGCACCGTCGTAGAGGCAGAGCCGCGGACGCTGCACCGGCGGCGCATCGTCGAGCGCCCGCGCCAGCAGGCCATGGGCGCGATGAAAGTCCCGCTCGAAGAACGCGATGCGGCCAAGCAGTGAGGTGGCGCGCTGGTGGGCCGCGCCGAGACCGAGGCGGATCGTCATCTCGAGCGCCCGCTCCGCGTCCTCTTGCGCACCGGGCAGATCGCCCAGCATGCGAATGGTCCCACGCTGCAACCACTCGAGCGCGAGCTGCCGAAGATAGGACAGCGCCTCGTAGTGGGCGATCGCCTCATCGCTGTAGCGCTGCGCATCCTCGAGCCGACCACGCTGTAGGGTCAGCTCCGCAAGCGAGCTCGTGACCAGCGCAATCAGGCCGGGGATGCGCGAGCGACGCGCGCGCTGGAGCGCGTCCTCGAGGGCGCGCTCGGCGCGATCGTGATCACCGCGCACGGTCCACAGATAGCCCACCCCGTTGAGCGCGTTGATATGGTCGGATGCCCGCCCACTGCGCTGCGCGGTGGACAGCGCATCCTCGATGCACTGCCCGGCGGTGTCGGTGTCGCCGGCCCGAAAGTGGCACGCCGCCTCGTTGCGCAGGCACGCCGCCTCGACCACGGGATCTGTCTTCGCGAGCGTGCGTGCCTCCCGCAGCTGCTCCACCGCCGGCGCCACGTCGCCCGCCCAGCGCATCGTACGCGCGCGGGCCAGCAGCGCCTCCGCGCGCAGCACGTCGTCGCCGACGACCGCCGCATCCTCGATCACGCGGTCGCACAGCGTCTCCTGACCGCTGAACGGGCCGCGACGCTGGTAGACCAGGTGCAACAGCAGGCCAAGTCGGGCGCGCGTGGCCGCGTCGCCCGCGCTGTGCTCGAAAGCGGCCTCGAGATTCGGAAGCTCCACCATCAGCCGCCGCGTGCAGGCCAGCTCGTCCTCGCTCTCGATGCCCGCATCCCAGCTGTGGGCGCGCTCGACGTAGTAGCGCACGTGCCGCCCGCGGACGTCGGCGGCGGCGTGCAGGTGCGAGAGCGCGAGCTGGCGCACCGACTCGAAGTGCTGCATTCGGACGTCGTCTGGCAGCTCGGGCAGCGTCGTGGTGCGCAGCAGCGACTGGGCGACCAGCCCCTCGAGCACCGTCAGCAGGTCGGGCGCACCCTGGTGGGCGGACAGATCGATCACCGCCTCGGCAGCCTCGAGATCGAACCCATCGCGGAAGACCGCGCTCTGGCAGAGGGCGGCGCGCTCGACCTCGGTCAGCAGCTCCCAGCTGCGCGACAGCGCCGCCTGCAGTGCATCGCCCTGCTCACCCCGCTCGAACCGTGACAGGAGCTGCGGCACCGACAGCAGGCGCAGGCGCGGCGAGATCAGCTCGATCGCCAGCGGCAGCCGGTCCAGATGGCGTAGCAGCGCGCGCGCCGGCTGCGCGTGGACAACCGGCAGACTGAAGTCCGGGCGCACGGACCGCGCGCGCGCGGTCAGCATCGACAGGGCGTCCTCCTCGCGCAGCGGTGACAGCGTTAGCCGTGCATGCCGCAGGCTCGGCGCTAGATCGCGCCGCGAGGTCACGAGCATGCGCGCGTCGGCGGCCGAGGCGACGAAGTGCGACAGCACGTCGGCGAGCACGGCGGCGACGCCATCGCAGTCGTCGAGCAGCAGAGCGACATCGTCGTGCGCGCACAGGGCATCGCCGATCCTCGCCTCGGCGTCCTCGGTGGGCCCGAAGCTCAGCCCGAGCACGGCGCCGATGCGCCGCAGTGCATCCTCGCGCGTCGCCGCGGCAGCCAGGTCGACCACGAGCGCGCGTCGCTCACCGGACTGCTCGAGCCACACGCGCATCGCCTCGATGGCGAGCCGGCTCTTGCCAACCCCCGGCGGGCCGGTCACCAACACCACGCGGTCGGTGCCCTCACACAGGGAGGCGAGCCGACCCAGCTCCTCGCCGCGTCCGACGAAGCCGGGTCGCGGGGCGCTCAGGTTGCTGGCGGGTTCGGACTCCACGGTCACCACGATCACCACGGCCGATCGTATCAAGCCGCCGGCCCCGCCGCGCGATGCCGGATTGCGCTGCGATCCGCGCTGCTCCAAAGCGCGGTAAGGAACTGTAACAAGTTGTAATTTGCTAGTGAAATCAATCGTTTCCAGACTTGTCCTGCGACTGGAGGTCGATCATGGGAACGCGGATTTCGGGGCTTCTGTTTGGACTGCTGGCGGGTGCTGGCGCGTGGGGCATGTGGGGCGGGTGGGGTGCGGGGGCCCACGCGCAGTCGGCGGACGACCGCCTGGTCGCCAACCTCGAGGTGGCCGGTGGCGGCGGACGGGCGTCGATGCCGATGGTCGAGGAGTCGCTGCGCATCACCATCGACGGCCAGCACGCGACGACGCGACTGCGCCAGGTCTTCCGCAACGACGCCGGCCGCATCGTCGAGGGTCGCTACACCCTGCGCGCCGGACAGGGCAGCCGCGTGCGCGGCTTCGCCTACTGGAACGGGGAGGACAAGATAGTCGGCGAGGTCTTCGAGCGGCGCCTCGCCGAGCGCATCTACGGGCGCGTGGTGAGTCGGCGACGCGATCCGGGGCTGCTGGTCCAGGAGGGCGAGGGCTCCTTCGGCTTCCGCATCTTTCCGATCCAGCCCGGCGAGGACAAGCGGGTCGAGCTCGAGTACGTGCGCCTGTTGCCGCGGCGTGGTCAGCGGGTCGAGTACCGCGCGCCGGTCTCGCACCCCGATGCGTCGATCCGCCTGGACCTGCGCGGCCACCACATCGGCGCGCTGCGCTCGAGCACGCACCGCCTGATCGTGGAGCGTGCCCGCGGCGGGCTGCGCGTGCGCGCCATCCCCCGCGACCGGCCGACGCAGCTGGTGCTCAGCTATGCGATCGAGACGCCCGCATGGAGGCCTGCGGTCAAGGTGCACCGGGACGCCGGGCACGACGGCTACTTCGTGCTGACCCTCGCCGCGCCCGAGCTGCCGAACCGGGCCGTGGCGCCCAAGGACGTGACCCTGGTACTCGACCGCTCGGGCAGCATGGCCGGCGAGCCGATGCGCCAGGCCCTGTCGGCCGCCGAGAGCATCGTGGCGCGGCTGCCGGAGCGCGACCGCGTGAACGTGATCGCCTTCGACGACGACGTCGACCCCCTGTTCGCACGGCCCGCCACGGCCGACGCCGAGACGCGGCGCACCGCGATCGAGTTCGTGCGGCGAATGCGCATCGGCGGAGGCACCGACCTGGGCCTCGCCCTCGAGCGGGCACTCGCCGGTCAGCACGACGACGACCGCCCCCACGTGATCCTCTTCCTCACCGACGGACGCTCGAGTGCGGGCATGACGCTGGAGGCCGCGCGCGCCGATACGCGCGATGCGCGCGTCTTCACGGTCGGCCTCGGGCCCGCAGTGGACCGCACGCTGCTGTCGCGCCTCGCGGCCCTCAAGCGCGGGCGCTTCACCTTCATCGAAGACGAGTCGGCGATCGAGCGGTCCGTCGGTGACCTGTACCGTCAGATCGATCAGCCCGTGCTCGTCAACGTGTCCCTCTCGGTCGAGGGCGCCGCAGCGCGCCGGGTCTACCCGCGCACGGTCCCCGACCTCTTCGCCCACGACGAGCTGCGCTTCAGCGGTCGACTGCGCGGCGAGGGCACCGTGCGCTTCATCCTCGAGGGCACGTTTCGGGGCGAGCGCGTGCGGCACGCCGTCTCGGCACGACTGCCGCCGGCCGTGCATCGCCCGTGGGTCGGCGGCGTGTGGGCGAGCGCACGTGTCGACGACCTGCTCGAGGAGATCAAGCTCGGCGGCGAGCACGAGGAGCTGCGCAACGAGCTGATCGACCTGTCGGTCGCCTACAACTTCGTGACGCCCTACACCGCGTTCCTCGCGATCCCCGAAGGCGAGATCACGGCCGCGGTTCGGGGCGACATGCAGCGGGCCCGCGAGCACAAGGCGGAAGCCCTCCGCAGATTGGCCGACGCGCGCGCGGTGGTCGCGGGCGCGGGAGGGGGCCGCTCGGCCGCCGCACGGCCAAGTGCCGGCGCTCCCGCAGGCGCGCCTCCATTTTCGCCAGGGCAAAACGACCTCATGGAAGACAGCCTCCAGTCGTCACTCGGCGACGCGGAGGTCTACTCGGAGCTGGCCGAGATGTCGGCGGACGGCGCCGAGGGCATCGAAGGGGACGGCAGTCCGCCGCGGCGCTACACCGTGCGCTCCAAGCACCGCGGCGGCTGCCAGAGCTGCAGCGTGGGCGCACCGGGCAGCGCGCCCGGCATTCCTGGCGCGCTCGCGGCGCTGGCGCTGCTGGCATGCGTGCGCCGTCTGCGGGCGCGCCGGTGACCGAGGGCCCTCCTCGACGCCTGCGTGCCGCCACGCTCATGCTGTGGCTGACCGCTGCACCGGCGCTTGCGCAAGACGCGCGCAGTGTCGTGCAGCAGCTCAACCACGATGGGATGGCCGCCTACATGAACCTCGAGATCAACCGCGCCGGTGGCATGCTCGAGGAGGCGCTGCGGGTGGCCAGGGAGGCACGCATGGTGGGCGCACTGCTGTCCGCAACGCACCTCAACCTCGGTGTCGTGCTCGTGGGCGGCCTCGGCGACGACCTCGCCGGCCTCGACCAGTTCGTCGCAGCGGTGTGCGCCGATCGGGCCATCGAGCTCGATCCCCTGACGAGCACGCCGCAGGTGCAGCTGGTCTTCTCGCAGGCGCGCTCCCATGCAAGCACCGGCGCCTGCGGTGCGCCTGCGACCCCGGACCGCCACGCGACCCCGCTCGTGCACGTGCCGCCGGGGCAGCAGGGGACCGCCACGCCGCTGCCGATCTATGCGGAGGCGCCGCGCGGTGGCCGCGTGGACCTGCTGTACCGCGGAGCCACGATGGCTCGCTTCCGGCGTGTCCCCATGTCGGCCCATGGTGTCGGCTTCGCGTACCAGATCAGCTGCCTCGAGGTCTCGACGCCTTCGATCGCCTACTACCTCGAGCTCGTCGATGCGGACGGGACGGTCGTGGCGGGCGCGGGCACGGCGGCGCAGCCGATCGACGTGCCGGTGTCGACGACCACCGCCGCCGACGGGTCTGCGCCCGCGCTACCTGGCGAGCCGGCGCCGACAGCGTGCGCAGTCGACGAGTGCCCGCCCGGCTTCAAGTGCCCCCGGCCCGCCACCGCCGCGATCGGCGACGCCTGCGATGCGAGCGCCGAGTGCCAGTCCGGACTCGTCTGCGCCCACGGCGCCTGCGCGCTGCCGGACGGGGCGCAGCCGTTCATCGTCGAGCCGATGCCCACCGTCGACGGGGCGAAGCGATTCTTCCTGCAGCTCGGCATCACCGCGGGGCTCCCGTACGTACACGAGGGCATGCCCGCCGACCGACCCGCCCCGCACGACGAGATTTTCCACGACAGCACCGACGCCGCAGGACGCTTCGTGGCCCAACCACAGGACAACCTCGACCGCCTCTCCTTCCCGGACGGCGACAGTGGGCACCTCTCGCCGTGGGTGGCGGACGCGGACTCCTACGACAGCTACGAGCTCGGCCCCGACGCAACGCAGCGGCCCTTCGGCAACGGCGACCCCGTGGCACTCGGTGGCACGTGCCCCGCGGACGGCAAGGACACCGGGCCGCGGCAGTACCGGGAGCGCGGCGGCGACCCTGCCGCGCTCTATCCGTCGAGCTACTGCGTCCGCGTCAAGCAGCCCGGTTTCGCCTTGCACGAGGCGATCCGGATCCACGCCGGCTACTTCCTCACCGAGTCGCTCTCGATCGCCGCGGTGTGGCGCCTACAACTGGAAGCCGGCAAGGGCTCGCTGGCCAACATGCTGCTGGGCGCGCGCGCGGAGTGGGTCTTCACACCGGCACGGCGCACGGGAGCGATGGCATCGGTCTTCGCGGGCGCAACGGTCGGGCAGATCCAGGTGCAACCAGCCGCGTCGGGTGGGGGTGAGGGCGCGCCATGGATCGTCTCGGGACCGATGGGCGCCCACGTCGGCACCACCCTGCGATACCGCATCTCCGAGGGCTTCGGCCTGTTCGTGTCACCGGAGCTCGACCTGCAGTTCCCTGACATGCTTGGCAACATCGACCTGACGCTGGGTCCCGAGGCTGCGTTCTAGAGCCGCGCGGCTTCGCGGCACGAGTTCCCTGACATGTGCCGCCAGGTGTGATGCGCGGGAGCGCGGCGGCACACCCGCTGACCGATGCGGTCGCGTCGGCGGCGATGTGGCGCGCATCGCATCACGCCGCGGCCATACACCCGGTACCGACCTCCTGTATCCTGCCACGGCTGGCCACGCGGACGACCGTCCACCGCACGCCGCACGGAGGTCCCATGATCGTTCGCGCCATCCTACTCATGATCGCCCTGCTCTCCTTTGCCTGCATCGGCGGGGGTGGTGGTGGCGCGGGGCCCGACGGCGGCGACGGCAACTCGGACGATGGCAACTCCGGAGACGGAGACGGTGACGCCGGCGACGGCGACGGCGACGGCGACGGCGACGGCGGCGACGGCGACGTGGGCGAGTGCAGCGCCGGCGACCGCACCGACTGCGAGTGCGACGGCGAGCCCGCGGAGGCCCGCTGCATCGGCCGCGTCTACGTATGCCAATGCGGCGACGACACCGGCGTCGGGTGCGGCTACGTCATGCCGCCCACGCAATGCACGTGCGGGGCTAGCCTGTCGGGCCTCTTGAGCATGTGCTCCGATGGCACCACGCGCTGCGACTGCTCGGGCGGCACCGGCGGAATCATGGGCACCGGCGGAGTCATGGGCACCGGCGGAGTCATGGGCACTGGTGGATTGATGGGCACCGGAGGATCGGTGGGCACCGGCGGGGTCATGGGCAGCGTCTGCCCGTTCCCGTACACATGCAACGAATCGCTCGGCCTGCCGCTCTGCCTAGATAACGCGCAGCAGCCACCACCGTGCCAGGAGTTGAGCTGCTCTCACCTGCCGGGCGCCCTGGTCGGGAACACGGACGACGGACAGTGCGTGTGCGTCGTGCAGTGCTAGCAGCCGGCGCTGCGGCAGGAAGCACTCCGCCGACGCCATCTCAAGCCGCGCCGAGCTTCCGTGCAGCTACGGGTCCGCCGTCAGGCGGCGTGGTAGGGTCGACTCCAGCGGGACGGCGACCGTCGCGCTGTGAGCGAGGACGAAGCACCATGCGGCACGCGATAATCTGGTTTGGCTTGGCGGCGTTGGGCGCTCCCATCGCGTCATGTACGCCCGACGGTGGAGCAGCGGACGTGCTGCCCACGGAGGCGATCGTCGTGGTGACCGTCGAGGGGAGTCTGCGCGAGGATCTCGATGGCCTCGAGATCCAGATCCGCGGGGCCGCTTCGCGCGATGACGACAGCTGGCAAGACCTCGGCGTACGCGATCCGAGTGACGACGACGGGGTCGTGTCCTGGCCGGTCGTGGTGACGGTCGTCCCCGAGGGGGACGGCGAGACGCAGGTCAGGGACATCGTGATCTCCGGCAAGGACGCAACCGGCACGACGCTGATCGAAAACCGCGTCATCGTCGGCTTCGTGCAGGGCGAGCGCGTTGCCTACTCCCTGGTGCTCACCGACAGCTGCCGGTCCGCGGGCCTCGACGCCGAGGGCTGCGTCACGCGCGAGTGCACGGCGGATACGTGCCGCGCATGCAGGCAGGGCACCTGCGTCGCGGCGCTCGCCGAGTCCGAAGATGCGCTGATCGTGCCGCCCGGCGACGACCCGATCGGGGCGTTGCGCCGCAGCGGCCAACTGGCCGACACCGATACCGACACCGGAGGCGACGGTGATGGTGATGGTGACGGTGATGGTGACGGCGATGGTGATGGCGACGGTGACGGCGATGGTGATGGCGACGGCGACGGCGATGGTGATGGTGATGGTGATGGTGATGGCGACGGCGACGGCGATGGCGACGGCGATGGCGATGGCGACGGCGACGGCGGGCCCTCGATGCCGTTTCTGATCTCGATCGAGCGAACCGGGTGCTACGGCACTTGCCCGGTCTACGCCGCCATCATCGACCAGGACGGCGTGGTGTCCTGGGATGGTCGTCAGTGCGTGGCAACGATGGGCGCCGCGACCGCACAGCTCGGCGCGAGCAGGGCAGCCGAGGTCTACCAGGCGCTCGTGGACGCCGACTTCTGGTCGTTCCTCGACGACTACCAGAGCTCCCCCGACCCGTGCACCGAGGTCATCTCGGACCTGCCCACCGTGTACATCGAGGTGATGGCGATGGACGCCGACAAACGCGTCACGCACTACCACGGCTGCTCGGGCGCCCCGAACCTCATGGAGCTCAGCTCGCTCGAAACCCAGCTCGACGGGCTGCTCGAGACCGAGCCGTGGATCTCCGGAGGCCCGATCGGCGAGTGCCCCTTCTGATCACGGCCAAACGGTCTACCTGACACGGTCGTCGATGGTCGGACCGAGCTTCGCCGGCAGGGAGAAGCCGCCCCTCGTCGACGCGGACATGAGCGGCGCGATCGTCGCACTGGCGGACCTGACGGGTGCCGCGTTAGCTCAGCTCGTTCGAATGGACCGAAACCCGCGGACACCTACGACCCGCACCGACATGGTGCGGGTCACGCGGAACACTTCCCCTGGGCCTTCGGAAACCCAGCGGTCCGGTTCGGGCATGATCGCGGGTATGATCGCGGCCATGGATCTCGCGCGCTCTAGTATTGTCAAAGCACTGCTCGTTACCGCAACCGCGCTGCAAATCGGAGGCTGCGGTGAGGAGAGCGCGCCGGACGGCACCGGCGGTACGGAACGCACGGGCGGCGGTACCGAGGGCGACGCGGCGGTGCGCGCCGAGCCCCAGTGCGTCGGGCACGTGGACTGCGATGATGGCCTGTTCTGCACCGGTACCGAGCTCTGTGAAGACGGCCAGTGCATGCCGGGAACGCCCGTGGTCTGCGACGACGGCGTCGACTGCACCGTGGACCGCTGCGACGACGACACCGAGGCGTGTTCGCTCCTTCCGCCCGATCAGGATGGCGACGGCCACTACGACATCGCTTGCCTCGATGCCAGTGGTGAGAGCCTTGGCACCGACTGCGACGACCTGGACGCGGAGTCCTTTCCGGGCAATCCGGAGATCTGCGACGACGCCAACCGCGACGAGGACTGCGATCCCACCACATTCGGCGCCCGCGATGGCGACGACGACGGGTACGTGGACGCGGTTTGCTGCAACGCCGACGCCAGCGGCACACTGCACTGCGGCGACGACTGCGCAGACGACGAGCCGGGTCGCCACCCCACCGTGCCTGAAGTCTGCGACGGCATCGACAATGACTGCAGCGGCACTGTCGATGAGGGCCTGCTACTCGATGGCTTTCGGGACACCGACAGCGACGGATACGGCGACGTCGACGGGGCGCAGCAGCGGTGCCCCGGAACCGCGAACTTCGTGGTCACCCCGGGCGACTGCAACGACCTGGAGCTCAGCATCTCACCCGCAGCCGCCGAGACCTGCGACGGCATCGACAACGACTGCGACGGCACCGTCGACGAGGGTCTGCTGCTCGTGGGCTTCCGCGACATCGACGGGGATGGCTACGGGGACAAGTCGCTACCGCGGACCGACTGCCTGGGTACCGCTGGGCTCGTCGCCAACGACGCAGACTGCGACGACACCGAGGCAGGTATCTCGCCCGAGGCCGCCGAGGCCTGCGATGGCGTCGACAACGACTGCGACGATGGCGTCGACGAGGGCCTGATCGTCGGCGGGTTTCGCGATATCGATGGGGATGGCTACGGCGACATCAACCTGCCACGCAGCGAGTGCGAGGGCGTCATGGGCATCGTCGACAACTCCCTCGACTGCAACGACATGGCGCCGGCCATCTCGCCCGCGGCCGTAGAGACATGCGATGGCGCGGACAACGACTGCAACGGCAGCATCGACGAGGGCACCCTTCTGCTGGGCTACGCAGATCTCGACGGCGACCTCTTCGGAGACCCGGACGCGCCCATCGAGCGGTGCGCACCGGGGGCGGGGTTCTCCCAGGTCGGCACCGACTGCGACGACGCGGACGCCCGCGTCTACGGGGGCCGCGACGAGCTGTGCGACGGCAAGGACAACGACTGCGATAGCAGCATCGACGAGGAGCTGCTGCTGGATGGGTTCGCCGACCTCGACGGCGACCTGCACGGGGACCCCGACGCGCCGGTCCGGGTCTGCGTGGGCGCACCTCGCTTCTCGTACATCGGCGACGACTGCGATGACGCGAACAACCGCGTGCACGGGGCCCAGGTGGAGGTCTGCGACGGCGTCGACAACGACTGCGACGGCATCGTCGACGAGAACGCCGTGGCGGTGACCTGGTATCTCGACGACGACGACGACGGCTTCGGCAACGCCGGCGGCGGTACGCTCGTCCAGTGCTCGCCCCCCGCGGGCTACTCGCTTCACGCCACGGACTGCGACGACTCGTCGTCTGGCATCAGTCCGCTGGGCATCGAGGCCTGCGACGGGCTCGACAACGATTGCAACGGTCTTGCCGACTTCGAGGTCGCACCCGGCAACTACGAGGATGACGACGCGGACGGCTACACCGACGCGGCCTGCGCCCTCGTGGGCGAGGACTGCGACGACGACAACCCGTCCATCCATCCGGGGGCGCCGGCGGTGTGCGATGGTCGCGACTCGGACTGCGACGGCACCGTGGACGACGGCGAAGAGGTGCTGTGGTACCGGGACCTGGACAACGACAATTTCGGCGACGACGCGGACTCCGAGCTGTCCTGCGTGCCCCTGCTGGGCTTCGTGCTCCAGGGTGGCGACTGCGACGACAGCACCCGCGATCTCAACCCCGGTCGCTTCGATGGCTGCGACGGCGTCGACAACGACTGCGATGGCAACACCGACGAGGGGGCGGTGTTCTTCGAGGCCTACCTCGACACCGACGGCGATGGTGCGGGCACCGGAGCAGCGGTGATGATGTGCAGCCTGGCGGAGGACCACGGGCTGCTACCCAACGACTGCGAGGCGGACGACCCGCTGATCTTCGATGGCCAGGACGAGCTCTGCGACAACGTCGACAACGACTGCGACAACAACACCGACGAGGACGCCGATCGGGAGTGCAACCTGTCGGAGGCGGTCTCCAGCTGCAGCGCCGGCACGTGTGGCGTGGACAGCTGCCTGAACGACTACGGCAACTGCGATTCGCTTGCGCACAACGGCTGCGAGGCGGACCTCATGACGGACATCCTCAACTGCGGCAGCTGCGGAGACCCGTGCGACATCGGTCCAAACGCATCGGGCTACTGCCTCGATGGCGCCTGCGAGATGACGTGCGCGACCAACTGGGTGAACTGCGATGGCTACCTCAACACCGGCTGCGAAGCGATGTTGGCGCAGGACCCGCAGAACTGTGGCGGGTGTGGCCTGCGATGTTCCGAGCGCGACAATGCGGCGGCCGCGTGCGTGGACAGCATCTGCGAGGTCACCTGCACCGAGGGCTACACCAGTTGCGACAGCGACGAGCTGACCGGCTGCGAGATCCACACGGCCAACGACAGCAACAACTGCGGCAGCTGCTCAAACGTATGCAACCCGGACGAGATCTGCGGCGATGGGGACTGCCTGGTGCCGCCCTATGGCGGAGGCGGGGCCGATGGCGACTTCATGCCGGTCACCGACGTGACGCTGGACTCGGGCGTGCACGAGTTCGGGTCGATCTACATTCCAGCCGGAGTCACACTGACCATCACCGGCGGAGACGTGGGCTTCCTCGACCTGCGCGCCACGGGCGACGTCGTCATCGATGGCACCATCGATCTCAGCGGTGGCAAAGGTGGCAACGGCGGTGCCGCGTCGGCGGGCGCCGCGCGATTGAGCGGCGGCGGCGGCGCCACCGGCGACCCCCTGGGTGTAGGTCCCAACGGCAGCGACATGTGCCCAGTCGCGGCCGTCGGGGGCTACGGTAGCGCGGGCCTCGATGGCACCGCCGATCCCACCAGCGTGCTGTGCGGCATCGGCGGAGCGAACGGCGGCGGCGCGGGCGGCGGCAAGAGCAACTCCGGTGGAGGCGGCGGCGGTGGCTTCGCTGGCGGCGGCGGCGGCGGCGGAAGCCTCAACGATAGCCTTGGAGACGGTGCCAGCTCGCCCGGCCTGACGGTGGGCGGACAGGCGGGTGCGCTTGCGACGGGCGGCCAGGGCGGTGAGCCAGGGCTGCAGGTCTACGGTGGCGGCACGGCCCTCGACTGCACGGGTAGCGTACGGGCCGGCGGCGGCGGCGGCGGATCGATCGGCGCGGTGGCCGCGGCGGACACCGCGGCCGACGACACATTCCTCACAGGCTCCGCCGGCGGCGGTGGCGGCACCAACAGCTACTACGGTGGCGGCGGCGGCGGTGGAGGTGGCGGCGCCCTGCGCATCGCCGCTGCGGGTACAATTGAGATCGGGTCGACGGGCAGGCTATTGGCCAACGGTGGCGCCGGCGGCATCGCGGGCAATGCCACCGGCGGCGGCGGTGGCGGTGGTTCCGGCGGGCTCATCTACCTGTCCGCCCCGACCTTCATCAACGCGGGCATCGTGGAGGCCCGCGGCGGGCTCGGGGGAGTGTTGTCCGGCTCCTGCTCCAATGGCGCGTCCGGCGGCGCGGGGCGCATTCGGTTGTCGCTGCTGCCGGTGCAGTGCACGGTGCTGGGCAGCTTCGATCCACCCATCGAGGGCGGCTGCGTCATCACCGGCAGCTTCGCGCCCGGCACCACCTACGTCGGTCTCTACCCGTACTGAGTAGCGATACTCGACCGGCGATGTTCTCGGCACAGCACGGGATCTACGACCCTCCACGAGCAGGCGGAGACGTCAAACGGTCCAACAATGGCGATGGACGCCGACAAACGCGTCATGCACTACCACGGCTGCTCGGGCGCCCGAACCTCATGGAGCTCAGCACGCTCGAGAACCAGCTGGACGGGCTGCTCGAGACCGAGCCGAGGATCTCCGGAGGCCCGATCGGCGAGTGCCCATTCTGATCGCGGTCAAATGGTCTACCTGACACTGTCGTCGATGGTCGGGCCGAGCTTCGCCGGCAAGGACAAGCGCCCCAATGCCCCAATGCCCCGTCGCCCGCGGCGGCTGGGGGAAGACGTGTACGATCGCGATGACTGCGTGTTCGCCGCCGACTCATTGCGCTAGGCTCAAGCGATGATTCCCCCGACCCAATTCGTACTCGTGCATGCTTGGGCAATCCTGTTCATCGCAAGCGCGTCCGCCTGTGGCGATGACGCCTCGGGCACTGGACCCACGGGAGATGGCGGCGGACCGCGACCGGACTCCGGCGGCGTTCAATCTACCGGCAGTACGGGCGGTGCAACCGCCGGTGGCGGAAGTGGGACGGGCGCAGATCCAGACGCGAGCAACGGGAAGCCGTGCAGCCTCGCCGACCTACCCGACCTGTCCGGGTGCGACTTCTCCGACGCGGATCTGCCGGGCGCGGACCTCACTGGGGCGAATCTGCGGGGCACTGACCTGAGCGGCGCGAACCTTCGGGAAGCCAAGCTCATCGGCGCAGGGCTCAGCTACGGCGCAGACCTGAGCGATGCCGACCTGCGGGGCGCCGATCTCAGCACCGCCGCGCTGACGGACGTGGACCTGACCGGAGCTGATCTCACCGGCGCGAACCTGACGGATGCCAATCTCACCCGCGCGACCCTCATCAACGCCATCCTCGTCGACGCGGACATGAGCGGCGCGATCGTCGCACTGGCGGACCTGACGGGTGCCGATCTTCGCGGCGCAAACCTGACGACGACTTCGTGGGCGAACAGCACGTGTCCAGACGGCAGCAACAGCGACGACAACACGGGGACGTGCGCAGGGCATTGACGTCGGTATCCACCGATCATGTCCCGGGCAGCTCGAGCGCCCCATGGCTTGGATTTCCCCAGCACTCGGCTCGGCCGGAAACGTGTATTGCGCACGTGTGGTAGCTACCCGCGCTGACCGCCAGAAAACTACCGTCAGGGGGGCTGGCCTGACCGTGGTCATCGTTGCCCCAGCACTGGATACCAGCGTCGGCCATACGCACCGCACACGCGTGATCTCGACCTGCACTCACCGTGGAAACAGCGACTCCCTCCGGGGGCGTAGTCTTTCCGTAGAATGGGCTCCCCCAACAGACCAGTGTCGCATCCGAAGCACGGACGCCGCATGCATAGGAGGCCCCTGCGGTGATCGCCACGAGCTCAACGCCCGCCGGAGCAGCCGTTTGACCCGCCCCTGTTGCCCCCCAACACCGCCCTGTCGAATCTGACGCCACGATGCCACAGACGTGCTCATGGCCAGCAGCGACAGCCGCAAACGAGACCCCCGGAGGCGAAGACTCACCCTGCAGCTCTCGGCCCCAGCAGACGACCTCCGCATCTGATGCAGTGATGCCGCATGCAAATCCGCCGCCCACCACCACATCCGAAAACCCGGCATCAGGCGCACGCAACCCGTCGATACCCCAGCAGTGCACCGGACCAGCGTCCGCCTCGATTCCGCACGCGTTGCCAGCGGCACCGACACTGACCTGCGAAAACGCCGTCCCACGCGGGGCGGACGCTTGACCCTCGCTGTCCCGACCCCAGCACGCCACTTCCCCACTCGACGCCCGAATGCCGCAGCTCACCTGGTCCCCGGCGTTCAACGCCCCGAAGACCACTACGGACTCTTCACTGCTTGTGCATGCGATGCACACCGCAGAGAGGTAGATCGAGGCAAGCTTCTTCATGGCAGGCTTCACCTTGGTGTCGCTCCCGCGCATCGCAGAAGTGCTGCGTGAATCTCCCGACAGGGGACGCGCGGCGCCCCGGCGCCATTCATTGGCCGATTCGAGCGGCGACCCAGCGGAGGGTCGCCGCCATCCGTCAGCCGCATGCGGGGCCGCGACCTCCTCTACTGGAGGGGAGGCCCGTTCCTGAGCGACGTCGAGAAGTACAGTCGGTAGTCCGCACCCTCCCCGCGGAATTTCTGCCGCTCGATTGTACCGTTGATGTTGAACGGGGCGTTGCTCATGTCGTCCTCCACCGCCTCGCTACGATCCTCGAAGTCATCGGGAACACACCCTCCGACGTAGCAGACGTCGGTGCCATTGCAGCTCGCGTCGTTCACACAGCTCATGACGTCGCCGTTGAACCGGTGCACCTTGAGGTCGACCGCCGGGTGCGTGGAAGCGATGCGCGCATTCACCGACCGATTCTGGTTGTTCAGCATGTTCGGAAACGTCGCCATCGTGTTGTTGAGGTCGCCATCGTGCATCGACGCCCCGCGTTCCGCGATGTCCTCCAGGCTGAACAGCCAACCCGAAGTCCCCAGGTGGTCGTCCGGGTCTGCCCACTCCGGGTCGGTCGAGGCGAGGATCAGCCCCGCGTTGAGCGCACCCGCCGCCGCCCCGCCAACGCAGGAGATGCCGGTGAGTTCACCTGCGATGCAGCCAAGACCTGCCGCCGCGGTGACGGTCAGGATCTGAGCCCACCCGATCGCATCGTCCTCCACCGCGATCACGATGGCAGGAGCCTGTCCTCGACCCAACGACACGGGCGTCTGACCGAGGATGGAGCCGGTCCCGGACAAATGCCTCTTCTCGCCACTGTCCAGACCGTTCCTGCCTATCACGCCGAAGCCCTTCTGGAGGTCGTCCAGCGACTCGTAGTGATCGCCGAGGCTCGCGAACTTGACGAGCAACTCGTCCTTGCCGGTCCAGTCCCAGCCGGTCTCGTCCACACAACGCACGCCAACCAATCTCGTCTGCGCGTTGTAGACGGGCGGACCCTTCCGAACGAAGACGAGCTTCGGAAGCCCCGTCAGCTCGTCTTCGTGACCCGAGTCGAAGAACAACGGCGTTTCGTCACACTGATTGGAGAACTTATCGAGCGCCAGGCAGTCATCGAGCGTTCGCGGTGGAGTACTCCACAGGCCACCTGTCGGGAAGATCTCGCCCCCACACGTCGGCATCTGGTTGACCTCACAGGCAGCGTCAACAGCGTCCGGCGGCGGCACGCAGCCCTCGCTTTCGAGACACACATGGACGGTGCGACCACCCTCCGGTTCCACGTCGTCATTGAGGGCGTAGTAGTTGCCGTTATGGTTTCGCATCTCGACAAAGTAGAAAGCCTCCGTCTGATCGAACACGATCGGGGAGCGCGGCTGAACCTTGTCCGCGTAGTCCTCGCTAGGCCACACGCCGATCGCCGAGTCAGGCGCGCGAACGCAGACGTCCGGCGGGCTGCCCACGGGACAACGCAGGTCCTCGTCGACTGTGCTGCGAATCTCCGGTTGCGTGGACACGGGATCGGGCTCGCACCGCTCCTTCCGGTCGTCGGGGTTGTTGTTGTCAACCTCGTGCACCTCGATGAACGACTCTGCCGACTTGAGCTCGCCCGAGTCATCGACCTTCTGGAACCGCAGCTGCGGCGTGATCGGATCCCAGAAGTTGGCACCCGTGAATGTCGGAGCGGTGTTGGAAAAGACGATCGGGTACTGGCGGCAGCCTCGATTTGTACCGCCATCATCAACGTAGCAACGCTGGCCGAACTGCTCGAAGCAGGCATCGGAACCGTCGGGAGCGAAACAAGGGCCTATATGCACACCGATCAACGGCAACCCCACGTCGACGTGCTCGTCCGCATAGCCGGTGGCGTCTCCACTTGGCGCCGTCGCGACATCGGTCACCGGCAGCACGCCGTACACGGTAGGCGTGACTCGACCCACCCGCGGCGGTCCGCACAACTCGTCGTCGATGGTGCAGTTGTCAAAGCCGAATGTGGTGGCCGTGACCGCAGTGGCCCCGACGCCCGTCCCACCCTCGCACTGGGGTGCCCGTAGCTTGGTGAATGCCACGTGCTGTCCAGTCACACCGCCGTTCAGACTGCCTGAATCGCCGTGAAGTCCCTGCAAGGTAACCGCCACCGTCGGGTAATCAACGGGACCGCCGCTGCCCACGGGGTCCAGGTAGTCATGCACGCCGAGCAGGTCCGCTCGGACGGCGGGGTCCATATCCAGGCAACCGCGGGAACTCTGCTCCAGCTCCCTGATCGCCTCCGCGTCCATGTCCGCGACCATTTCGTTGATCAGCTCTTCCGTAGGACTCTCGACGTGCCCATTCAGGACACGGTCGATCGTGTAGGAGCTCAGGCAGCTGAAAAGGAACGCCGTGTCACGGCCGTCACCGGCCGGCAGCGCGTTGACGTTGTCTTCAAACTCCGGTCGCCCAATGCAGGCCAGCCGGTCGTTATCGGCGCTAGCGAGTTGCACCACGCGGGCCACGACCCGGTCCTCGACGTAGCCGGCCGCGAGCAGCGTCGCGATCTCGTCGGGGTCCGCCGAGTGCTCGTAGTGACCGGACGGATCGGTAAAGCGCACCAGAGGCACCCAGGGCAGGTTGCTCGGCGGCTGCGCGTGCGCTGCGAGGACGTAGCCCACCACGCCCTCCACGTCATAGCCCACGGCCTGCAGCGATGCGATGTCGCTGCCGCCCGTCGCGAGCGCTTCGCGTCCGGCCCCATCCCGCAACCGCATGAGCGGCATCGCATAGCCGTTGGACTCCGCAAGCACGCGGAACTGGGGACCTTCACTGTCCGCGCCCGCGAGACCGGGCTCGGACAGACGCATCGCGGTGTGGAGGCTCGCAGCGCTGGCATGCCGGAAGCGCACGACAGTGCGAGTGCCCGTCAGCGAGCCCTGGTAGCGCAGACCATAGCCGAGTGCCGAGACCTGGACATACCCATCCGATACGAGCGCGTCGGCCTCCGACCCATCTGCAGTCACGGCTTGCTCGGTGCTCGCGCCTGAGCCGCGCTCGAACCTACGAACCTCGATCGCCTCCCCGAATCCCGGGTCCGCCTGACTCACGTACGCCAGGGAATCGAGCAGTTCGAAGCCGCGGCCCAGCCAAACGTCACGCTCGGTTGCGTTCTTGGCGTATGCGTGGCGTGCGGTAGCGGCATGATACAGCTCGTGGACTTCCACGAGTCCTGTCGCTCCATCGGACCACAGGTTGAACGAAGTCCCGGTGCCGATGAGTCCGTACTGGTCGCGCTGCAGCCGAGCGGCGTCACGGGCGCCGCTGGAACGCAGCGCGTATAGCGAGTTCGACAGATTTCGCTGCACCTGCACCGCAACCAACGGGGCGTAGTCGCTGCCTAGCGGGCTGTCGTCGCAGAGGTCGCCCGTGCCGTCGTTGTCCGCATCCAGCTGCGCGGCATTGACGACGGTCGGGCAGTTGTCGGACTCGAACGCCACCGCATCCCCGTCCAGGTCCACGCCGGCGAGCAGATCCACATCGTCGAGAATGCCATCGCCGTCGGTGTCCGAGTTGAAGGGATCGCCATTGAAGAGCAGCTCATCCGCCGTCGGAACGCCATCACCGTCCGGATCGCCACCACCGTCTGACGGGTCCGTAGGATCGAGGCCCGCCGCCAGCTCGAGCTGGTCGTCGGCCCCGTCACAGTCCTCGTCGACGATGCCATCGCGGAACTTCAAGACAAGCCTCGGCGGCACACCGCTCTCCCTCGATCCGAAGTTGATGTGCTCGCCGCTGAGCAGGTCGTCGTCGCCCCTGATCAGCCAGCCGTTGTTGGAACTCCCAGCCAGGAAGGCTTCGACATCTGTCGTCACGTCGAAGGCAACCGTCCGCGCGCCCCATGTGTACACCGATGCGGTGGCCGTGGGCGTCGCGGCATGTGGCACTGGGCCGGGGGTCAGTGGACCCATCGCCCACTCGTCGCCGGGCGCGCAGTCGTTGAACAGGTTGCCCAGCAGCGTCGTGTTTTGATCATTGGCGCAGTACCAGCTGGGCCCATGCCCCACGAGGCCGGTGCCCTCGGGCCAGTCGCGCGCGATGGCGTACGCTCCGAGCTGACCACCTCCCCACCCCAGGCCCACGCCCGCCACGCTCAGGCGCAGCTCAGCCGACTCCAGGATGTGGCCCGCAACGGCGGCGCCGAGGTTGGACTGGTCGAAGCGAACGAGCGCCCGTTCCAGACCAGCGATCGAAGCCGACGTCACCCCGAGGAGCACGCCGGTCCCGTCGTTCGCGAACGGGGTCGCCAGCCGCACGGTCGTATCGGCGTCCGCGGTCAATACGGTGCCTGCGCAGTCCGCTACGGAATCGCCGTCGACATCGATGTCGGGGACTCCACAGCCGCACTCGCCCGGCAGACCCTTCGCGGAGTCCGACGGGCACTCGTCGTCTCCGTACTCGATGTGAATCAGCGGCGGATTGAAGGACTCGCTCGACGCGAAGCGAACAATCTCGCCGCTCATCGCGCTGAAGCCGCCGCGCAGCAGCCAGCCGTGGTTGGTCTCGCCACCGAGGAACGCCACGATGTCCGCCGTCACGTCAAACTCGACCGATGACGCGCCGCCCGTGAACACAGGCCGAGTATCGGTAGGCACTGACGCGAACGGCTCGGGAAACGGACTCGTGGGATGCATCCCCCACTGGTCAGCAGGACTGCAGTGGTCAGCAAAATTGCCCCACAACGTCGTGTTGGTGTCGTTGGCACAGACCCAGCTCGCGCCGTGCCCAGGTGCCCACCAGCTACCGAGCCCGGTACCTTCCTCCCAATCGCGCTCCATCCGTAGGATCTGGACGGATCCGCCTAGCCAACCAGCAGCCGAGAAGTCGACGCTCATTTCGACCGTCGCCTTGTGTAGCACCTGCCCCGCCGGGATCGCCGCCTCGATCTCGGCCTGGTCGAACCGAACGAGCGCGCGCTCGAGATCCGTCACACTCGGCGACGTCACACCGAGTCCCGAGCCCGTGCCGTCATTGCCGAATGGAACCGCCGCTCTGACAGTGGTGTCGGCCGTCGCGACGATGGGACTGGCAAGCAGCGCCTGTTTCGTCTCTGCAATATCTCGGCCCGGCGCCGAGCCTGGGGCGACCGCATTCTCGCAACCAACAAGAACCAGTAGGGAGCACAACGACGAAGACGCATAGCGATAGTTCACGATCACTCCTGGGAAGGGGCTCATTGCCGACACTGCGCAACGACATCGCGTCTCGTCGACATTTGACCGTGCGCTCTAGCACGCAGACACACGTGCGCCATGACACAGATCACAACGACGATGCCCGTGCGCGCCTCGAAACCGCGACCGGTCCGCGCTCCGTGGTGAACACCAAACCGCAGAAGGCACTGCAATAGATGCTTCATTGAGAGCTGCGCGCGCTCCCAGCGTTTGCGACGACACGCCGCAATGCGCGCCAGGAAGAAAGCGTCTAGGCAGTGCAAACATGTTGCAGAGACATACGAGCGAGTAGCCAATGTAAACTACGTATACTTGGCTCGGACGAACGCTGGCGATGCGCTGCGCGCCCTCTCGCGCCCGCGACGCGTTCGAGCACGACCTCGACGACGCGCGTCATGGTCAATTCGGATAGCTCGAGTCGGCCGGGAACATTGCAGTTTTGAATCGTGGCGTGGCGCCACTGTCTGCGCGAAGTGGGTCAGGCCTCGACGCCCGAGCGAGCGGCCAACAGTTTCCGAGTTCGAACTCCGAAAGCCCCTCCGCAACCATCTCGTTGCAGTCGGCCGACTCGCGCTCCGTTGCGGATTGCGCCGCGAAGTGAAGTGGTTCGTCCAATGCAGCCGTCGGTGCTTCGGTGCACGCTCACCGCAGCTCCGTCGCGATCATCTGCTGCGCCGTCGACGGCGCAGCACATCGTCGCCGACGTCCCCTCGGGACAACTGACCCGCGGGAGCGCTCCCCTCGCCGCCGCCCCCACAAACACAAACGCAAACGCCGGACTCCATTGCGGAATCCGGCGCGGCGCTCATTGTGGGTCATCTCGGAGTCGAACCGAGGGCCAATGGATTAAGAAAGGTCGAACTGCGGCTGCTAAGTGGTGGGAAACGCAAGAAGTCGCGGAAATAGCAGGGACAGCTGGTGTCACTGGCGGACAGCTGGAGACGGCGGAGGACACAGATTGACACCGGACCTGACACCTACCGGCCACCACACGCCCACCGTGCCCAGGGGCGCCACGGTGACGTGCTATCATGTATGCATGGCGGAAGAACGCACGCGAGAGCAGCGCCGAGCAGCGCGGGCCGCGTGGCCGGTGAGGGGCTATCGTCTCGGCGAGGAGCCCGACGACGACCTGGCCAAGAGTACGACTGCACGGCAGCGACTCGCGATGGTCTGGCGCCTGACGCAGGACGCATGGGCTTCGAGCGGACAGCCGATGCCGGACTATCGACGCGACGCGGCACCCGGCCGCGTTATCCGCCCCGGCGATGCCTGACGAGTCCGAGCTCAACGACGACTTCCGCGACATGCTCGAGGCGCTCGCGGAGGCCGAGGTGGAGTTTTTGATCGTCGGCGCCCACGCCCTGGCCGTTCACGGACTGCCCCGCGCGACAGGCGACATCGACCTGCTCATCCGGCCGACAGCCGACAATGCGCGACGCGTGCTAGACGCACTGCGCGCGTTTGGCGCTCCGATCGATGCCCATGGCGTGTCCGAGGCGGACTTCACCACCCCCGGTACCGTCTATCAGGTCGGGCTCCCTCCGAGACGAATCGATCTGCTGACGGAGATCACCGGCGTCTCCTTCGACGATGCCTGGCAAGACCGCACGCAGACCACCATCGCGGGGCTCGAGCTCGCAGTGCTCGGACGCCAGTCACTGCTACGCAACAAGAGCGCCACCGGACGCCCTAAGGACCGCGCCGACGTCGCTGCGCTGCGCGGCGACGTCGAATAGCGCGGCAGCCGCGCCATACGGTGACGTGCTATCGTGTAGGGGGGCCGGATGCACGCACTCGACCGCGGTGGCGATCCCGGAAGAACTCGCGGGCCGAACTTGCCGCCGCGCGTGGTGTGGCTGCTCCAGGCAACCGCTGGCAGTGCCGCATGTGGGCAGCCGGTCTATGCATCGCGGCGGTGCTGCCGCAGGCGGCCGCGGCCCATTCCGGCGGCTCGACCGAACTGCTGGCGCAGCTGGTGCTGCACCCCACAGACCCCAGCATCATGGTCGCGCGCTACGAGGCGGGCAGCGCCGGATTGCTCTACTCGGACGATGGTGGCGGCAGCTTCCGGATGTTGTGCGCGGGCGCCATCGGCGAGGGAGCAGACCGCGGGACGCACATGGGGATGGCCGGGGATGGGAAGGTCCTGATCGCGACCTTCAATGGCGTGTCGGCCGACGACGGGGCGGGCTGCGATTGGACGGCGGAGCCGAGTCTCGAAGCGCTGTGGGTTCGGCAGCTCGTGCGCCATCCGACGGACCCCGACACGCTCTTTGCGGTGACCGGCACCGGTGTGGAGGGCACACTCAATGCGCTGGCGATGCGTGGACCCGACGGCGTGTGGAGCGACCTGGGCGCGCGGGAGCCCCTGCTCATCACCGGACTCGCGGTGGCGACGCTTCCGGCGGGGGGGGGCTGCGGCACTACGAGAGCCTGGAGGGTGAACTGGTCGACCTGACGGTCGACGGGGAGCTCGTCACGCGCCGGCGCTGCGAGATCCGGGTCAGCGACGACCTCGGGCAGACCTGGGAGAGCGCACCGTGCCCGGTGAGTGCCGGCAAGGTGCGCGTCGAGGCCGTCGACCCCGACAACCCGGAGCGCCCCGTCGTGTCGGAACACGACGAGACGGGCGTCGACCGGGTTTGGGTGAGCGACGATCGCGCGCAGACCTTTCGGCCATGGGCGGAGCTGTCCGACTTCGGCGTCCTCGTGTTCGATGGGGATGGGCGGGTTTGGTTGGGGGATTGGGGAGACACGGGCTCACCCGTGCCCTCGCGGGGATTGCTGACCGCGGCGAACCTCGATGAGGCGCCTGCGGTCATCGCGGACTACCCCGTGCACTGTCTCGCCTACGCCCCATCGACGGACACGCTCTACGGTTGTCAGCGCTTCTGGATCGGAACCATCGACACCGAGACTGGAGCGTTCGAGACGACGTTTACGCTGGGTGACACCGTGGACTTCGTCGAGTGCACCGAAGATGCCGCCAGTGCATGCGAGGAGACGCTCTGCCAGGCATACTGCGGACCCGGCAGCTTCCCGGTCGCGCCCATCTGCGAGGCGTACGACGGACCCTCCTGCGGCCCGTGTGCGATCGCAGACCCCGAGCTTCGTCCAGCCGACTGCGACGTCGCGATCGAACCCGGCGATGCGGGCGCGCATGAAGCCAGCGGCGAAACGATGGATGCCGGCGGCTGCGGCTGCGTCATTGCAGGCGGGCGCAGGCCCTCGACCGGGGGCGCGGGAGTCCTGCTCATCGCATTCATGGCCCTGGCTATCCGCCGGTCGATGCGCCCTGCTGGATCCAAGCGCACCTGATGTTTGTCCCCATCGCGCCCCACGTGCTTCCGTCCTGGACCATACAAGTCGTACGGGCTACCGCCTGTTAACTGTCTGCGAAGCAACCACCCCTGCCGTCGATTCATCAACGCACGCACGTTCGACGGCATGCAACGCAGATACCACCCATGACGGGCCGCGTTTCATCCAACCTCCACGGCCCGTCAACTAATTCAGGCCTACATTCACGCTCGGACGCGGCCGGGTGCAGGGGAGCAAGGTAGAACGCCGTGGTGCGCGCAGGGCCACCCGACACGGGCTGCGGGGCGCGTTCAGCTGCTTGCCGGATCGGCAGCGCTCAGTTGTCGCGGGCGCCCTGGGCGACCCAGCGCGCGAGCATGTCCACGAGCTCCGGGCCGGTGCCCTGCTCGCACAGGGCGGCGCCGGTCGGGGGCATCGCGTCGCCGCAGGGCGTGGCTGCCTGGGCGTGCTGGGGCGTGCAGTCGTCGTGCCCCACATCGTTGTGGATCGCCGTGACCTTCTCCATCAGGAAGCTGGCGGCGGGATCGCCGGCGGCGATGCGCAGCGTGCTGGGGCTGGTCACGCTCGGGACGTCGACCATGTTTGCGAGCACCTCCGCGACCGCCTCGTCGGTGAGCGCCTCGGGGTCGGGCTCGGCCGGGAACTCGCAGCGGCCCGCGTCCGCGTTCCAGCTGCAGCGCGGACCGAGGTAGAGGTCCGCCTCGCGCTGAGCGTCACCGTGGCACGGCCCCAGGGTGCAGGAGAGGCTGAGCGTCGGCATCACGTCGGTCCGAAACGAGACGTCGGCGCCGCTGCCGTCCGGGATGACGCAGGCGACCGCCATGCCGTCGCCGTCCCCGTCCCCGTCACCGTCGCCGTCGCCATCACCGCTGCCCCCTGCGTCGGGAGTCGCGGTGGCGGTGCTGTCGTCGTCGCCACAGGCGAGCAACAGCAACGTCAGCGATAGCAGGGCACATGCGAGCGGTCGCGTCATGGTGTCGAACTCCAAGGTTGGGCCGACATCCTATCAGATGGGCGAACCCTCGATGCTGTTGGTCGCCTCCACCGCCTGCCGGGGCAGGAACGACAGCCCCATCAGGCTCGGCGGTGGCTCGTAGTCGCGCTCGCCCGCCGGGTAGGCGTAGCCCATGTACGCCGCGCAGTGGTCCGCGTCGGGCAGGCTGACATCGTCCCTGAAGACGGTGGGGCCCTTGAAGTTGCAGGTGTAGGTGATGCCCTCGCCCTGCTTCAGGTGAACGGCCTCCGTCAGGTAGTCGATGTCCGGGCTGTCCCAGTCGGTGCTCTCGTACAGCACCTCGGGCATCGTCCGGCCACCGGCGTACTTCTGGATCGTGAACTTGTTGAGGTGCTGGTGCGCGTGGGACGAGAGGATCTTCAGGTCCATGTCGAACGGCGCGGTGCAGCTCCCGATGGCGTCCCCGTCCACGCCCTCGGGGACGTCGATGGCGATGGTGTTGCAGACGAGGCTGCTGATCGGGTGCGGGACCAGCTCCGCCGGCTTGACGCAGACCTTGAACTTGGCGTCGATCTGGATCGGCTCGGGCGTCGAGTTGATGACGTGGTGGCTCGTGCGGAAGTGCCCGCCGGCCTCCATGTAGCGACCCGAATCGCCCCCCGTTGAGATGTAGCCCGAGCCCTCGCCGGCGGCGAAGACGAGCTTTGAGCCCTCGGTGTTGGCCGAGTTCAGCAGGGTGAAGGTGCCCTGGCTGCCATCCGTGTTGCAGGGCACGGGCTCGTCGCTGTCCCCGGGGAACGGGTTGGGGCTGTACTCCATGAAGTAATGGTGCGTGGTGCCCAAGCTCCACGCCCAGCCCGTGACGACCAGATCCTGTTCGCGGAATCCCTCGGGCATGGGGATGCGCACGCAGTAGTCGACGTCCTCGCCAGGCTGCAGCTCCCAGGTGCCCTCGTCGAGCACGAAGCCCTCGCAGTCGTCGGTGGGGAAGCCCTGCTCGTCGACCGGCGCGTCGATACGCGCGACGTTCGCCTGCCCGGGTGGGATGTCGACGTACCCGTCGAGGCCCTCGCCCATCTCACCGGCATCCGGCGCATCGTCGGCCGCCTCCTCACATCCCGTCACGAAGACCGCGGACAGCAACAACATCAGCAGGGTCCGCAGGGCGGCGCGGGATTCATCGAGGGGGTGGCAGGTCATCGTCAGGCCTTTCGTCTGCTCCAAATTCGAGCTGTCTACATGTAGCCCAAGGGGCGACCCCGAGCTTTTGCGGAGCCTTTGCAGTTTCTTAGCTAAGCAGCTCACAGAAGGACGCGCTACGGCGCGACCTCGTCAAAGCGGCAAAACATCGCTTCGCCCACGAGCAACCGTTGCTACCGCACATCCTCGGACGCTCGCCGGGCTATGCCATCAGGGGCAGCAGCGGTCCCTGGTACTCCGCCCGGCCCGCCAGGTCCCTGTCGCCGAAGTAATTGATGTCGGGCATCCCCATGGCGTGGCAGATGCTCGTGAGCAGCTTGTTGTGCGGGACCCGCTCGTTGCTGTCGATGTTGCGCACCCGCAGGTAGCGGCCGAGCTTGAGCGTGCGGCCACCGCCACCGGCGATGATGCAGGGATGGCGCGTCTCCTGCGCGTCGTGGGGGCCGTGGCCGAACTCGCTGTGCCAAAAGACGATCGTGTTGTCGAGCATCGTGCCGCCCGATGGGTCGAGCGGATCGATCATCGAGTCCAGCTCCTCGAGCACGGCGGCCACGTGGGTCGCGCTCCAGCGCAGACCGGCGGTGTAGCCGGCGCGCAGGCCGGTGTTGCCGCTCCAGTAGGTGTGCACGAGGTTCTCGTGGTAGCGCTGCCCGAAGCCGAGGTTCACCTCGGGGAGGTCCGAGAAGTAGTTCGGGTAGTCGTTGAGGATCTCGAGCGTGGCAGCGCGCGCGCGTCCACAGGCGAAGGCCTGCGCGATGACGCTGGCATGGGCCCGCGCCACGTTGATGACTCCGTCGAAGCCACCCGGGCTGCCACCCTGCGTCGGCCGCTGCAGGCTGCACATGCCGACCTGCACCCCGCCACCGCCGCCCTGCTCGATGGCCTGTAGCCGCGACAGTGCGTCGAGCTGCGAGTCGATCTTCGCCGCCTCCCGGCCCGTCACCCGGGCGCGCATGCGCAGCAGCGTGCTTTCGCTGTAGTCGACGATGCGGTTTTCGCCCGCGGCGTAGTCGACCATCGGCACCGGCTGCATGACCGGGTCGCCGGGCGCTGGAGGCATGAACCCCTGTGGGAACGCCTGGTCGTAGAGGCTCATCGGGTTTTGCTCCGCGCTGCGCGGCCGCCCCCCATCGTCGTAGCTCATGCACTTCCAGGTGCTGCTGTCCTCGACGGACGCGGTCAGGAGCACCGGTGCACCGAGCTGCCCGTGAAGGAAGAAGTCGAGCGACGGGTGGTTGTCGTAGTTGCCGCCGCGGTCCGAGGGAGGCTGGGCGCCGGTCAGCAGCGTGCCCTGCTCGTTGTGACCGTGCTGGTTGCGCCGGCCCCCGCGCGTACCCTCCTTGACGCACTGGGTGTCGATGCCGTCGAGCACGGTGATCTTGTCGCGCCACGGCATCATGGGAGACAGCGAGTTGTCCTCGTACTCGAAGGTGAGCTCCTGCAGCGACTGGTCGGTCGACGCCGGGTCCCCGCCGTTTGACTGCTTTGGGATCCAGAAGTCGCGGTCGGCGCCGTGGGGGGTGCGGATCGCGAGGAAGCGAACCGGTGCGCCACCGGCCTGCGCGCGTGCGCCGCCCATCAGACCGGGAAGCATGGTGGTGCCGAGGGCTGCACCGCCGAGGGCCTGGGCGAAGTGTCGTCGTGTCATCTTCATGGCATCGTCTCCGTCTCGGTCGGGCGCTCGACAAACGCGGGGTGGCGCACCACCGCGACGAGCAGTTCTTCGAGTGACATGTTGTTGGACACGAGCGCCGCCTGGGCCTCCTCGATCCACGCCACGCTGGATCCGGCGCCGATGTCGATGCCGGCGACGTAGTGGACGACCCGCCGCACGAAGCAGGCCTGGAAGAGCGGATCGTCGACGAGCGTCGCCGAAAACGCCGGGGCGCTCGTGAACATCGCACCCGACTCCAGCTGGATCGCCGTGTCGACGGGCTGCCCGTTCGGATAGACGGTCTGGAAGCGGCCGTCACTCGCGTAGCTCTCGAACACGATGCCCATGGGGTCAGCCTTCTGATGACAGGCCCCGCAGGTCGGCGAGCCGCCGCGCGCGTCGACCGTCTCCCGCACGGTGGCGTCCGGGCCGACGAGATCGAGCAGCGCCGCGTTGACGTCGAGGCCCTCGGGCGGCGCCAGGGCGTTGTTGCACATGCCCTGCTTGAACAGGTTCATGCCGCGGCGCACGACGTTGTCCTTGCCGTCCTTGCCGTGGCTGACGAGCCATGCGCCCTGCGTCAACAGACCGCCGCGCTGCGCCGGGTCGAGCTCGATGCGCGCGAGGCCACTGCCCGGGTGGGCCGCGCCGTAGTGTGCCGCGAGCTGCGGCTGGGCAAAGGTGTAGGAGGCGGACAGCAGCTGCCGCAGGTTGCCGCGCTGGGTCACGATGACGTCGCTCACGAATGCGCGGAACTCCTCCTCCATCTGCGTGACGAGCAGCGGATCGAGACCGACCTCCGCGCCCTGACTCTCGAGGGTTTCGAGTGACAGCCACTCCCAGAAGAAGCGCTGCCATGCGCGATGGGATGCGCCCATCAGCCTGCGCGCCTGGGCCTCGCGCTGCTCGGGCATGCGCAGCTCGCCGCGCTCGGCTGCGTCGTAGAGCACTCCGTCGGGGCTGCGGTCGGTGATCGCGAATGCCAGCAGGTTGGCGATCTCGTAGGGCGTCATCACGCCGCTGCCGTCGCCGAGCTCGGTGCGGTACAGGAAGTCGGGCGACAGCAGCACGGACCGCACGACGCCGGAGATCGCGTAGTCGTAGTCGTACGACGTCTGCAGGTCGGTGAAGAGGGTGCGCAGCTCGGCCACCTCCTCGGGGGACACCGGCCGCCGGAAGGCGCCGCGCACGAGCCATGCGAGCATGGAGTCGATGCAGCTTCCGTCGCCGTAGCTCGCGCAGCGGGTCGAGCCCTCGCGCTGCGCGGCGACCCAGTCGCCGATGGCCCTCGCGCCGTCGGAAAACGGTGCCGCGTTGCCCAGGTCCACCACGCCGTTGGCGGCGATGTTGGTGATGCCGGACTCCGATGCCGGCTCGGGAACGGAGAACTGCGGGGCGCCCTGTCCAAACAGCCGCGCCACCTCTTCATTGAGCTGCGTGGGGGTCAGGCGCCACAGACGCTGGTTGATGCGCGGGTCGCCGGACCCGCTGCCGGAGATGCCATCGCCGAGGTTGCCGTCGGCCGGAATCACGGCGGGCAGACCTTCCCCGTAGACGTACCCGGGCTCCTCGTCGATCGTGCCCGAGCACGCGGCCAGGGCCGCCGCGACGAGCGCCACCGGCAGGGTCGCCGCGGAGACGCCGCGCGCTGGACTCGCTGAACTCGACTTACCGATACGCGCAATCATCTCGCACACCTCCTGTCACCGCATCACCCCGAAACCGGGCCGCACCACACCGCTCGCGGGGCCCGGCGGGCCACCACACTCTCCGCAACACCGTCTTTGTCCGCGCTGGCGGGCTATCCGCCTGCGGGAGCTTCAGTCACACCGGTCGGCATGCACCTGCCAACCGCTCACCATGTACGTACTGTACCCACTGCGTACACCTGGCGCCTTCCCTGAACGCGCCCAATGCTTTGCCCGAAGCCGACATCACTCGATGCAGCCAACGCGCTCGTCGTCCATGGCGACATCATCCATCCACGCGACGAAGCCCTCGCCCGCGTACTGGTAGTTGTTCCAGCCGACCTTCACGCTGTCGAAGACCGGCGGGATGTCGGTGCCCGAGTAGTTGCCGCCGCCGTTGTCCTTGCGGATCGACTCGACCTCGGCGCCGTCGATGAAGAAGCGATAGGCCTGCGCGTCGGCGTCGATGTACCACTCGGCGCAGTGCCAGGCGTCGTCGAAGGCCCAGTCGTAGGAGCTGCCCGTGCCGAACTCCGCGCCGCTGGGCTGCACGTTGTAGAGGAACTGGTGTGCCCCACCGGCCTGCTTGACCGTGTCGACTACGCGGTACTCGCCGTTGCCCCGGGTCGGCCCCTGCCCCTGCAGCGCGACCAGCGTCGAGTGGACGAAGACGTTCGGCACCGGTAGCTGCACCCGGTAGTAGACGCGGCCCCAGTGGCGCGAGCCGAGCACCGACGCGTCCGTCTCGATGCGGCGTGCGCCGTTGGCGGCTGCACCGATCTTGAGCGCGCGGACGCCGTGGGCCGCCTGGTCCTCCGCCACACTGGCATCCCCGTGCTGCGTCCAACCCGCGGGCACCGCGCCGGCGGCGGTGGACTCGAAGTCCTCACACAGCAGGTAGTCGACACCATCGCAGCCCGGGCCCGGGCTCGCACCCGGACCCGGTTGCCCCTCTGCGTCCCCTTCGGATCCTGCGGCAGCCCCTCCGCCTGCAGGTACCCCGACCGCCATCGCTCCTCCACCGCCGGCCATGAAGCCGCCGGTGCCCGACTGGGTGCCTTCGCCGGGCGGCATCGGTTGCACGCCGACCCCGCCCGTACCCATCACCGGCACGCCCGCGCCGCCCGCTGCGCCCGACGCACCGGGCGCCCAGGCGTCGGCCGCGTCGCTCGACCCATCGCAGCCCGACGTCCCAACCACGCAGGCCAGGACCCCAAGCACACACCCAACTTTCAACCACCACGTCATACGATCACCCACATCATCCATCGACGATAGCGACGCGTCGCATCGACGGCGTTGCCGCAGCGCGCCCAATCCTTTGCCCCCGTCGGACACGTGCAAACGCGCTACGATGGCACTCCGTCGTGATCGGTGAACCCCCCTCGCTACACACGCTCTCTGTATCCAACCGCCTGATCTGGCCGTTCGGCCGTGCGGCGCGGCGCCTCGGGGTAGAGGCGGTACCCGAAGGCGGTGCGGGCATGTCACGCCTTCAGGCAGCCAACGGCGCCGTGCGCACGTCGTGGGTCAACGCGATGGCGGGCCTCGAGATGCTGGTCGAGGTGACCGGCCGACCGGACATCGGAATCGTCGCCGCCTCGCTCTCCCGGCTCGACGACCTCGGCACGCTCGGGCGCGCGATCGCAGCGCAGCAGACACTGGGCGATGCGCTGCGGGTCGCGGACAGCCACATCCGGATGCTCTTCGATGGGGTGGTTCTCGAGACCGCCGAGGGCGAGGACTCCATCATTCGCTACTTCCGAGCGACGAGCGGTGCGCCGCTGCCGCGCCCGGTCGTCGACTTCGGCTTCGGGCTGTTGCTGCAGCACGCCCGCTTCCTCGCCGACGGCTCGGTGCCGGCGCCCTCACGCGTGCGCTTCCAGGCGCCTGCCCCGGCCGACCCCCAGCCCTACCGCGACTGCTTCCAGTGTCCCATGGTGTTCGGCGCGGCCGAGGACAGCATGGAGATCTCCAACTCGGTGCTGATGCGCCCGTCGCGCTTCGCGGACAGCTTCGAGATCGAGCTCTTCGGCGCGAAGCTCGCGGAGGAGTTGGCATCGCTACCGCCGCAGGCGCTCGAGCAACGCGTGCGGGACTACGTCGCCTCCGGGCTCTCGAGCGGCGCGCCCAAGGCCGACGCGGCGGCGCGCGCGCTGGGCATGAGCACCCGGCAGCTCAACCGCAAGCTCGCCGAGGTCGACCTCACCTACCAGAGCGTCGTGGACTCGCTGCGCGCCGAGCTCGCGATCCACACGCTGACGACGACGCAGATGCCGATCGCCGACATCGCCGAGCGGCTGGGCTTCGCCAGCGTCCACTCGTTCCACCGCGCGTTCCGCCGCGTCACGGGACGCACGCCCGCCAGCGTGCGGGAGTAGACCACGCGTGAAGCTGGGCAGCTTGATGACCTGTGCGCTGTGCCTGTGGGCCTGCGGCGGGACGCAGGACGCCCGCTCGCGACCCGGCGGTGGCTCGACGGGCGACGACCCACCGGATGCCGAGTTCGACTGCAAGGCGCAGCGCGCCGAGGACAGCGGGGCCCACCACACGAAGGTACTCGAGGCCTATGATCTGTGGGCGAAGAACATGCTGGGACTCACGCGGCAGTTCTCAGCGACGCCCTGGGCGAAGATTCCCCCCTCCGGACGGTCGGGGGTGACCGCCCGCCTCCGTGCGCACAACGACGCGCAGCGCGCCGAGATCGCGACCCGTCGCGGCGTACCCGCCGACGAGATCAAGCTCGGCTGCACGCCCGAGTTTCCGCACTGCATGGACCTCAGCCATCCATCGAACCAGCGCGACGTCGCGAGGTGGTACGGGCAGGTCGTGGTCGAGGCCCTGACAGACTTCGATCGCCTCGTCTCCGACACGGAGTCAACCGAGCTGCGGGTCGTCGACGTCATCATGGCGTCCACGGGCGACCGCGCAGATGCGCGGCCAGTCGCCCAGCTCGACAAGCTGCTGTCCGAAGCCCGCGCGAGCGAGGAAGAGCTCGGGCAGGCCCATGCGAAGGTCCTGCAGCTGCTCACAAAGGGCGCCACCGTCCCGGACGCGCAGGTGCCCGCACCCCTGCGACCGCGGGACTGCTCCACGGAAGACCCGCGCTAGCGGGTCCACCTATTGTAAGCGAAGAACATGTTCGATGACGTCCATGCCGAGTCGAATCGGATGGGTTTGGAACTGGACGGGATCGAGTCGTCGCGGATCGGAACGGTGGCCGCGGTTCACGCAGCGGTGGACGCGACCCGTGCCAGGCCGGCCGCGCGCCGCCCGGGACCGCGGAGATGCGCGAGCACCGGGACGAGCAGGAGCGTGGCCAGCAGGTAGCACAGCGGAAGCGTCCAGGTGCGCTCGGAGCCGACCAGCTGACCCGCGAGGCCCGCCGTGAGGACGAAGAAGGCGACGATGGGCAGCGTCCGCTGCCGCGGCGTTCCAAAACAGTGGCCCACGATGCCGACGGCACCGATCGACGCGAGCGCCGTCCCGTGAAGCAGCAGCGATGGCGGCGGCCACAGGCTGTCGAGCCCGCCGACGAGCGACAGGCCAACGGTCGTGCAGGTGATGGCCGCCGCGCACAGCGCCCAGACCGCGAGCACGTGCGTGGCCACGCGCCGCGCAACGTGGTGCCGCGGGACCGGCAACACCGAGAAGGCATCGCCGAGCGTGCCGAGCGGCGACTGGCTCGCACTCGCGTGACGCATTCCCAGCGGTAGGCAAAGGGGCGTAAGGAAGGCAAACATCACGGCGACCAGCGCTGCGGTCGCCGGGAGCAGCGCCAGTGCCAGGGTCCCGAGCAGCGCCCCACCCCGCGTGGGGAACACGGGCGACGCCAGCGGCGCACCCGCAACGCACGTGCACAGCAGGGCGACCGCGAGCAGGCGCGCGGCGTGCCGGAGCCCCCTGCGAAAGTCGGCGCCGAGCGCTGCATCACCCCGCAGGCCGGGCCGCGCCCTGCCGCTGCCCCACGGCTCCAGCCAGGCCACGCGGGGCGGCCACCCGGGGCGCTGCACCTGGCGCGGCGTGGAACGCGGCAACAACGGCCGGCCGAGGGTCGCGATCGCCGCGGTCACGAGCAGGGCGGCGCAGGCGGTCGCCGCCGCGCCGCGCCCAAGCCCGACGTAGATGGCGTATTGCAGCGCGAGCCAGACCACGTTCTCGCAGTACCCGAGCAGCTGCGGGAAGCGCATGCCCCCGCGCAGATGGGGCGCGACCGTCGCGGGCAGCAGCCAGAGCATCCACAGCGCCATCTTGCCGTACACCGACGGGTCATACGGCTCGAAGAGCGCACCCAGCGTGGCGGTGCTGACGAGCGTCTCCCTCAGGAGCAGCGCCGTCATGACCCCTGCTGTAACGAGCAGCCACGCCCCCACCCCCTCGCCGAGGGCGCGACCGACCCGAGTCAGCGGCAGCGCGGGGTGTGCGGCGGAGTGGACGCGCATGCCGCCGGACACCGCCTGCAGGGGGATGGACAGCCCGGGGGCGAGAAGCGCGAGCGACAGGCCGAAGGTCACGATGACCGCAACCGGCCAGTCCTTGCCCAGCAGCGGGGGCAAGGCGATGACGATCCAGGCGCCCAGCCACGGCCGGTGACTTCGAACACCCATCGACAACACCGTGCGCAGGTGCGTGATCACCCGGCCGCCCCCCACGCGAGCAGCGCTTCCTCGAGCGTCCGCTCATCGCCCACGAGCTCGTCGGTCCGGCCCTGTCGCACCACCGTTCCCCCATCGAGGACGAGCAGCTCGTCGGCGATGCGCTCGACGTCGGCGAGCTGGTGCGAGCTGATGATCACGCTGCGGGCGTCATCCCGCACGACATCGAGGACGGCCTCGAGCAGCGCGCGGCGGCCACCCACGTCGAGCCCGGTCGCCGGCTCGTCGAGCACGAGCAGGTCGGGCCGAAACGACAGCGCGGTGACCAGCCGGATGCGCGTCGCCTGCCCCTTGCTGAGTTGCCCCACCTTCTGGTCTTCCCCCAACCTGAACTGTCGCAACAGGTCGTCGGCGAGCCCGGCGTCCCAGCTGGGGTAGTAGCCCGACAGGACCTCGAGCAGCTGGCCCACGCGCAGATCGAAGACCGGCATGGTGTCGCTCATGAAGCCCAGCTTCGAGCGCACCGCGACCGGCTCGTGGACCGGGTCGAGGCCCTGGAAGCGCACGCTGCCGGAGTCGGGCGCGGCCAGCCCGGGCAGCAGCTCGAGCAGCGTCGTCTTGCCAGCCCCGTTGGGACCCACGACGCCGAGCACGCGGCCCGGCTCCAGACGCAACGCATCGACGCGCATCGTGAAGCTGCCCCTCTTGACCACCACGTTGTCGAGTTCAAGCATCGATGTCCCTCCACAGCGACTCCAGCAGCTTGCGCTGCGCCGCGCTTCCCATCCCGAGTTGGCTGGCGCGCACGACCGCGGCCCGAAGCACCTTGCGCGCCTCCGAGCGCGCATGCCGTCGCGATGCGGCCGCCACCGACTTCGCCACGAAGGTGCCCTGGCCCTGCCTGCGCACGATGAGCCCCGCTTGCTCGAGGTCCGCGTACGCCCGGCGCACGGTGATGACGGACACGAGCAGCTGCGCGGTCAGCTCCCGGACGGACGGCAGCCGATAGCCCGCGGGCAGCTGGGCCGAGCGCACCAGCTCGGCGATCTGATCCACGATCTGCCGATAGAAGGGCACGCCCGACGCCTCGCTGAGGCTGACCGAGAGCTTTGGGGACGCCGGCTCCACCATCTGTGCATATCTATATACACAGCTGCACACGAGCGCAAGCGGTCCGCCATGGGCTGCGGAGCGCGTCTGCCCACGCGTCGGAGTTCGTTGCGGCCTGGCCAGCGCACGCGTCCCCCAACGCTCCTCGACACCGGGATTGACACCCAACGCAAAACGCCTGCCGACGAGGCAGGCGTTTCTGCGGAGAAACTGGTGGGTCATCTCGGAGTCGAACCGAGGGCCAATGGATTAAGAATCCACTGCTCTACCAGCTGAGCTAATGACCCTCAGCGAGGCCGGTATTTACGTCACCTCCTGGACAATTGCCACCCTTTTTGGGGACTTTTGGGGGGTCGTGCGATGGGTGGGCCAGTGGCGGGAATGATTGTGCTTTCGGGGTGCTCGATCGCGCGCTTCGGGCAGATCGTCGGGCGGCCTGCGGCTGCGCTAGGCTCGCCGCGTGGCCGACCCGCAGACCGGTGACGACAGCACCCGCGCGCGACGCGGGCCGCGCCTCATCGCCATGGCCGCGGTCGCGCTCATCGTCCTGGGTTTAGGCCTGTGGCAGTCGCGCAGCCTGGGCGCGGACCTGGCTCGCCCGACGTCCACGCGTGGCAGCGAGTACGTGGGCTCGAGCGCCTGCCGCCGCTGCCACCAGGACAACCACGACAGCTGGGGGCGCACCTTCCACCGCACGATGACGCAAGAAGCGAGCGCGCGGTCGGTGGTGGGCGACTTCGCCGAGGCACGCTTCGTGTACGGCGGCATCACGGCGACGATGTCAAACGACGACGGGCGCTACTGGATGCGCTTCAGCCGCCACCCCGACGGGCCGCCCGACCCCGATGCCTGGTCCGCGGAGGTCGTGCGCACGGTCGGCTCGCACCGCTACCAGCAGTACCTCGCGCGGGCCGGCGACACCTGGTCGCGGCTGCCGGTCGCGTGGGACATCGAGGCCGGGCGCTGGATGCACATGAACGGCGGCTTCCTCACCCCCGACCCGCCGGGCCTCGGCGCAGAGGCACCGATCGACCGCGCCGACTACGACCGGCACGTCACGCGCTGGAACGACAACTGCGTCTTCTGCCACAACGTCGACGCGGCGCCGGGCAAGCACGCGGCCGGCTTTGACACGCGCGTCAGTGAGCTGGGGATCGCCTGCGAGGCGTGCCACGGACCGGGCTCCGAGCACATCGCGCTCAACACCAACCCGGTGCGCCGCTACGCGCTGCACCTCTCGGGCGAGGCGGACCCGACCATCGCGAGCCCCGATCGCATGACGCCCGAGCGCAGCTCCCAGATCTGCGGCCAGTGCCACGGGCAGCGCCTCACGAAGAACATCGCGGAGGTGCTGCAGCACGGCGACGCGTACCTGCCGGGCGAGGACCTGTCGAAGTTCAGCAAGCCGCTCGCGCGCGACACCACGCTCAACAGCGTACCGGGGACGTTCGCGCCGCGCTTCTGGCCGGACGGCACGGCGCGGCTGACGGCCTACGAGTACCAGGGCCTGCTGCAGTCGGCGTGCGCGATGGATGGCGAGCTGTCCTGCGGCAGCTGCCACACCATGCACGGCGGCGACCCGCGCGGGCAGCTGCGCACGGGGCCACAGGACGACGCCATGTGCACCGACTGCCACGCGGAGCTCGCGGGCGCCGACGCGCAGCGCGCGCACAGCCACCATGCACCGGATGGCGCAGGCGGCCGTTGCGTGAGCTGCCACATGCCGCGCGTGGTCTACGGCATCGTGCGCGCGCACCGCAGCCATCGCATCGACAGTCCGCGGCCGGACCTCGCGCCCAAGGACTCGCGCCCCGACGCGTGCACGCTCTGTCACCTCGACCGCACGCGCGGCTGGGCGGCCACCGAGACGAAGCGCCTGTGGCCTGCGTCGGCCGGCGCCGCGAGCGCCGCCGCGGTCGCCGAATTCGCCGAGACCGACGTGCCCGAGGTGATGCGCCTGCTGCTCGCGGGCGACCCCGTCGAGCACGCCATCGCGGCCGACGCCCTCGGACACAGCCTCGACGCACGCACCGCCGCGCCCCAGCGTGTAGGCTTGCTGCTCGACACGATGGCCGACGACCCCTACCCCGCCGTACGCACGATCGCCTCCCGCTCGCTGGCGCGCCTCATGCGCGACGCGGGGCATCCGGCGCCACCTGCGTTCGACGCGACCGCCGGAGCCGCCGCACGTGCGCGCCATGCGCAGCGCGTCGCCACGGCGCTACCCGCCGCCGCCATCGAGCGACCTCCGGCGGCCCTCACGCAGCGACTGCGCGCCAAGGCGCGCGCAGTGGCGATCGAGATCGGCGAATGAGCGACGCGACCGACCGCGAGACAGCGCGCATGCGGCGCTTCGGCTGGTGGTCATTGCTGTGCTGGGCACTGCTCGGCCTGTGCCTCGAGGCTGCCCACGGCTTCAAGCTCTCCGCCTACCTCGACGACGAGCTCACCCGCATGCTGCTGCGCCTCGCCCATGCCCACGGCGTGGGGCTGTCGCTGCTCGCGCTCGTCCACAGCAGCGCCGGGGTCCCGCTGCTCGCCCACCGCAGCGACGGCGGGCGCGCCGTCGGCACCGCCCTGCTGGTCGGTGCGCTCTGCTTGCCGCTGGGATTTGCACTGGGTTCAATCGCCCACCCGGAGGGCGACCCGGGCATCGGCGTGCTGCTGGCGCCCATCGGCGGCGTTGCACTGCTCATCGCGCTGTCGCAGATAGCGGTCTCGGCCAGCCGCCGCGGCTGAGTGGCCGCTGCGGTAGGCAACGGCACACACGGCACAGCCGGCGATTCTGCTATCCTCCGGCGGTGCTAGGCAGCGACCGCTTCGTGATCGAGCGCCGCATCGGCGAAGGCAGCATGGGCGCCGTCTACCTGGCGTTCGACCGCGAGCTGCAGCTGCGCGTCGCGCTCAAGACCCTGCGCCGCGTCGACCCCGCGGGCATCTACCGCTTCAAGCGCGAGTTCCGCGCGCTGTCGGAGATGAGCCATCCGAACCTCGTGCAGCTGCACGAGCTCTTCAGCGCCGGCGACCAGTGGTACTTCACGATGGAGTACGTGGTCGGCAAGAGCTTCCTCGACCACTGCCTCGGCAGCACGCTGCGCGCGTGGGCGCCGAGTCCCGCGCCCACGCCCGGTTCCGACGCCAAGGTGGATGAGCACGGTGAGCTGATGTTCGACACCGGCGAGGCACGCGTCGACGGGATGGAGATCCTCTTCCCCTCGCCGCTGGCCGATCCCGACAAGCTGCGCGAGGTGCTCATCCAGGTGACCGAGGGGCTGATGGCGGTGCACGCCGCGGGCAAGCTGCACCGCGACCTCAAGTCGGACAACGTCATGGTCACCCGCGACGGGCGCGCGGTGCTGCTCGACTTCGGCATCGCCATCGAGCGCGCCGCGACGGACATCCATCAGACACTGGAACCCAACGTGCTCGGCACGCCCGCGTACATGTCCCCCGAGCAGGCCGCCGGCCACGACATCGCGCCCTCGTCCGACTTCTATGCGCTCGGCGTGATGATCTACGAGGCGCTGACAGGCAACCTGCCCTTTGACGGCTCGTACACGGACGTCATCCAGCGCAAGCAGCGCATCGATCCGCCGCCACCCTCGCAGATCGTCTCCGAGACACCCGAGGACCTCGAGCAGCTCTGCATGCGGCTGCTGAGCCGCGAGCCCTCGGCACGCCCGAAGGGCACGGCCGTGCTCCGTGCCCTCAAGCTGAAGCGCGGCGTCTCGCAACCGCCGCAGCGCGACACGCACCCCGGCGACGGCGACCTGCGTCCCTTCGTCGGTCGCGAGGGTCAGCTGCAGGCGCTCTCGGACGCGCTCAGCGCAACGGACCAGGGACGACCGGCGGTGGTGCTGATCGAGGGGCCCAGCGGCATCGGCAAGACAATGCTCGTCGATCGCTACATCGAGCGCATCCGCGAGTCGCGCAAGGCGGTCATCCTGAAGGGTCGCTGCTACGAGCGCGAGTCGGTGCCCTTCAAGGCGATCGACAGCCTCGTCGACACCCTCAGTCGCTACCTGCGCAGGCTGCCGGCAGTGCAGTCGGCGGAGCTGATGCCGCGCGACGTGATGGCGCTCGCGCACCTCTTCCCCGTGCTCAAGCGCGTACCGGTGGTCGAGCACGCGCGCCGCCGCACCGCCCTGCCCGGCGACGGCAAGGTGCTGCGACAGCGCGCCTTTGCCGCACTCAAGGAGCTGCTGTCCCGCATCGCCGACCGCAACCCGATGGTGGTCTTCGTCGACGACCTGCAGTGGGGCGACGTCGACAGCGCGCGGCTGCTGTCCGATCTGGTGACCGGAAGCGAGGCGCCGGCACTGCTGCTCGTGGGCGCCTACCGCAGCGGTGAGGCCCACGCGAGCCCGTGCCTGCGCGCACTGCTGTCGGACATCCAGCCCGGCGGCACCTACGACCTGCGCACGCTGCAGCTCGACCGCCTCTCGAGCCCCGACGCGATCGCACTGGCGGAGGTGCTGCTGCAGGGCGACGGCAGCGTCGACCCCAAGAGCATCGGTGACATCGCGGGCGGCAACCCCTACCTCGTGACCGAGCTGGTCGACTACGTGCGGCTGCGCGCAAACGACGGGGAGCCGCTCGACCTCGACAAGGCGCTGACCGTGCGGCTCGAGAAGCTCTCGGACGACGCCCTCACGCTGCTGCAGCTGATCGCGGTGGCCGGCCGGCCGGTCTCCGAGGAGGTCCTGAGCCTGGCGGCGACCTTCGACATCAACCTGCAGTCGGCGCTCTCGGAGCTGCGCGCACGCAAGCTCATCCGTGGCGTCGGCTCGCGCGAGTCACGGGCCGTCGAGGCGTACCACGATCACATCCGCCAGAGCGTGCTGTCCGCGATGCAGCCCGACCTCATGCAGACATGGAACCGCCGGCTTGCCACGACGCTCGAGGCCACGGGCTCGGTCGACCTCGAGGCGCTCACCGAGCACCTGCTCGGCGCCGGCGAGTTCTCACGCGCGGGGATCTACGCGGTGCGCGCCGCGGCGCAGGCGGCGCAGGTGCTCGCCTTCGACAAGGCCGCCCGCCTCTACGAGCTCGCCGTCAAGCACTGCGCCGATGCGGGCTGGGAGCGGCAGGAGGTCTTCGCGCGCTGGGCCGAGGCACTCGTCAACGCGGGGCGCTCCGCGGAGGCCGCCCACGTCTACTTCGAGGCGGCGCGTGGAGCCTCCGAGGGCGAGGCCCGCGACCTGCGGCGCAAGGCCGGCGTGCAGCTGCTGACGAGCGGCCACTACAGCCACAGCCTCGAGATCGTAGTCGAGAGCCTCGGCGCCGTCGGCGTGACGCTGCCCGCGTCGGACCAGGCGGCCGCCGAGCAGCTCCTGGAGCTGCGCACCACGCTCGCGTCGCGCGGCCTGGCCTTCACCCTGCGGCGCGAGCACGAGGTACCGGCGGAGGTGCTGCAGCGTATCGACGTCGTGTGGTCGGTGACGCTGGGACTGCTGCTCAACGATCTGCGGCGGGCGCTGCCGCTCACCTGCCAGGTGCTGCTCGACGCGCTCGAGGCGGGCGAGCCCAACCGCATCATGAAGGCGCTGTGCCTCTACCACGCCTTCGTCGACCTGGCGCTGATCGACCTGCGCCGCGAGCCGCCGGTCGGCGCGCTCACAATCGCCGAGCAGCAGGGCCAGCTGCTCGACACACCGGAGATGAAGGCGTGGCTCACGCTGGCGCGCGGCGTCGAGGCCCACTACGCGGGCAAGACGACGCACACCGTGAGGCTGCTTGGGCTCGCGGGGCAGCTCTTCACCGATCACTGCCACGGCGCGGTCAACGAGGTACGCATCTGCCGGCAGGTCGCCGCCGCCGCGCAGGTGGTGTTTGCGGACGTCGACCAGCTCGAGACGATCGCGCAGTGGACGCGCGAGGCCGAGGGCCGGCAGGACCTGATGGAGGCGGCGCGGCTGCGGGCGTTCTCGATCTTCGCAGCCATGCGCGACGACAACATCGTGCGGGCCGACGAGCTGTGTCAGGTCGTCAACGAAGGCTGGAACAGCCGCAGCGTCAACTCGCTGACCGACTGGATCGTGCTCGGCGCGGCCTACCTCTACAAGTGCGACTCGGCGGGGGCGCTGCAGCACGCGGGGCGCATCGAGGAGGTGCTCGAGAGCCCGCTGTCGGTCGTGCGCTTCTGGCGCAGCACGGTGCTGTGGATGCGTGCACGGCTGCTGCTGTGTGCAAGCCACGGTAGCAGCAACCCGGCGTCGCTGTGGCGCGAGGTGGACGCGGACATCGCGCGCATCCGCCGTGACGAGATCCCGCCGCTGGTGACCTCGGCGACCATCCTCGAGGCGCAGCTGGCGCGGCTGCGCGGAATGGACGACCGGGCGCTCGAGCTGATCGGGACGCTCACGCGCAGCGAGTACCCGCACGCTCAGACCGTCGCGATGCTGCTGCAGGGCAAGTGGCTGGGCACCGCGCAGGGCGAGGAGCAGTCGGAGCGTGCGCGCTCGGCGTGGACGGCCCAGGGCGTCAGCAATCCGGATCGCTGGTCGAACATCTTCGCGCCCAAGACCTCGGAAAGCTAGGATCGCGACGATGGACCACCCGCGACATCGCAGCCACGGCACGGGCACCTTCAGCACCGAGGACTTCGCGCGCTGTGGCGACAACTGCGTCTTCGAGACCGGCGTGCTCGTCTTCCACCCCGAGAAGATCGACCTCGGCCACAACGTCTACGTCGGGCACCAGGCGATCCTCAAGGGCTACTACAAGGCCGACATGACGATCGACGACGAGACGTGGATCGGCCAGCAGTGCTTCCTGCACTCGGCCGGCGGGCTGACGATCGGCGCGCGCGTCGGCATCGGCCCCGGCGTGCGTATCATCACCTCGCGCCACAGCGAGGCCGGCCGCGACGTGGCCATCCTCGACTCGCCGATCGAGTTTCTGCCCGTCACGATCGAGGACGAGGCCGACATCGGCACCGGCGCCACCATCCTGCCCGGCGTGCGCATCGGCCGCGGCGCCCAGATCGGCGCCGGCGCCGTCGTCAGCGAGGACGTCCCCGACTACGCGGTCGCCGCCGGCGTCCCCGCACGCGTCTTGCGACAGCGCTGAAGCGCCTCGCCGCGCCAGCTGCACCGAACGGCCGTCGCATGGGCCGTGAGGTGCCGTGCCAGGCGCGGCGACGGCCGAGGAGCACGCGGAGCGTACGCTAGTACGTGAGCACGCACCGCAGGCCAGCGGCGCGTCGAGTGCCTCATTGCTGGCCCAACACCGAACGGCGTCGCATGGGCCGTGGGGTGCCGTGCCGGATGACCGAACGGCGTCGCATGGGCCGTGGGGTGCCGTGCCGGATGACCGAACGGCGTCGCATGGGCCGTGAGGTGTCGTGCCAGGCGCGGCGATGGCCGAGGAGCGCGCGGAGCGTACGCTAGTACGTGAGCACGCACCGCAGGCCAGCGGCGTGCCTGGTGCGGCAGATCGCGGCCCAGGCGATGCCGTTCAGGGGACCCAGGTGACGGTCCAGCTGCCCATGCCGCCGGAGCCCGGGGTGGCCGGCTCCACCACGTTCCAGGTGCCGTTGACCATGGTGTGGGTCAGCTTGTCGTAGTCGGCGGTGATCGGCCCCTCGAAGAGGTAGTCGAAGATGCCGACGGTGTACTTGCCGTTGAGGATCATCGCCTCGAACTTGCGCGTCTGGCAGTCGAGCGAGCCCTCGATGTCGGCGCTGAAGGGCACGAAGCCGTTGGCCAGGCCCTCCATCTTGCCGCCCGATACGTTGAAGACCTCGCCGCCGCCCTCCTTCGCGAGATCGAAGATGAGCCCAGGTGTACCCGGCACGCTCGCGACGGGGATGGGCGCGTTGAATGCGATCGGCGCGTTGTAGATGCCCTCGAAGCTGCCCTCGTAGTGGCCCGCCTCGCAGCTGCCGCCGGTCGCCTCGGTGCGCTCCCACTCGAAGCGATTGGGGGAGCGGTTGCCGGGCGGGTCGGACGCGAACAGCGCCTCCTGCATCTGCATCTCGATCACCATCTGCATCTCGACCACGGCCTGCTCCGGCGTCAGGCACTCACAGGATCCCCAGCCCTCGCCGGTGCAGACCTGACGGCCGGACAGCACGTCCATCCCATCGCACATGCACTGCTGCGTGAGCTTCGGAAGCGGGCAGTCTGCGCCGACCGCGGAGCCGGTCCTGCGCTCCATGTCGTCCTCGCTGCCACAGCCCAGAGGCAGCGCGGCGCACAGGGCCAGCGCGGCGATGGCCGCGAGCGGCGGGGGGGGGAGCGTGGAGCGTGTGGGCATGGGCACAGGCATCGTTACTCCAGCAACACGTCGCAGCCGAGGATGACGTCGACCTGCGCCTCCGAGTCGTTTCGCACCGCGTCGCAGGCGGCGCCGCAGAGCACGACCTTGGTCAGGTCGTCGCTGCCGTCAGGGTTCTTCGCGAACTGCCAGCCGTTGGCGCTGTCGCAGGCGGTGGCTGCGTCCTGCCGGAAGCAGATCGGATCGGCACCCTCGCCTCCCGTGTACTGCACGTTGACGAGGCTGGGGTCGAGCGAGCCCTCCGGCTCGGGCACCGCGAACTCGCAGCCCAGCGCGGCGCCGCTGATCTCCTGCAGCGCCGCCGCGAGGTCGCCGGCGAAGTCAGCCGTGGCCGTCATGTCGAAGTGGCAGTCGCCGCTCGCAGCCCCCCGGTCGTGCGAGCAGCCGTCCGCGCGCGCCGTGCCGCCCTCGAACGCCAGGTCCGACAGGAACCCCGCGGCGTTCTCGCTGCCGGGCGCGCCGATCACGAAGGTGCGGATGTTCGCCTCGAGCGCCTTGGGTGCCTCGGTGTCGATCAGGTAGTCGGTGCAGCTATCGCCGCACGCGGCTGCGTCCTCTTCACGCGGTGGCTCCGGGCACGAGTCCTCGCCGTCCGTGATCAGCACGACGAAGCGGTTGCCGTGGGCGCCGCACGGCTCGGTGCAGCCGGGCGCGTCGTTGGCTTCCTGGTGCAGGTAGGCGTAGCTGAGGATGGTGCCGCCAACGATCGGCGTCTGCCCGGCGGGCCGGATCGCATCGAGGGCAGCGCTGAGCGCGCCGACCTGCGGGCCGCTGATCGGGTTGACCCCAACGGTCGGCTCCGAGTTCACCCCGCAGTAGTCGTCGGTGCTGAAGAACACCAGCCCCACCGAGGCCGTGCTGCCCTGGGTCTCGAGGTCCGCGATGACGGTCTTGAGCGCGTCGGTGGTGATCTCCCACTTGGACGCCTGGGCCGGGTCCTCGGGCTCCGCCAGCATGTCGCAGCTCATGGTGGTCTGCGTCGGCGGCGGGTTGCAGAGCATGCTGCCGCTGCGGTCGACCAGGAACAGGATGTTGGCGGGCAGCTCGTCGGACTTGTAGCTCTCGGCGCTGCAGCCGCCGAGGCCCATGAGGTCGGCGCAGACGGCAGCGCCGGTCGTCGGGCCCGGATCGACGACGTCCGTGCCGCCGGTGCCCGTCTCCGCGGGGTCGACGTAGGGGCAAACGCAGTCGGTGAGCGTGCCGTCCTCGAGGCACATCTGCTGACCGCGCGGCATCCCGTCGAGGCAGTGGCACGCGTTGATGCCGAGCGACGCGCACTTGAGCGGCGCGCCCTGCCCCGAGCTCGAGCCGCGACCACCGCCGTCGTCATCACCGGAGCTGCACGCCATGACGGCGAGCGACAGACCCGCGGCGAGCAACCACCGGATATGGAGGTTTGTGGAACACGTCATCAGGGCACGCACTGGCAGCTTGGCTAGCTGCATCATAGACACAGTGCGGAGGCGGTCGCAAAACGGCTCAGCGTCCGCCCGGAGGCGTGCGCACGCTCACCTGCGTGGCCGCAAACCGTTCGTGCCCGCTACGGGCCAGTGGGATCTTCTGCGGCCAGATCGACGACGGCAGAGGTCAGTGCGGACAGCTCCCCACGGGAGACCACATAGGGCGGCATGACATACACGAGCTTGCCGAAGGGTCGCACCCAGACGCCGCGATCCACGAAGAAGCGCTGCGCCTTCGCCACGTCGACCGGCTCGCGCATCTCGACCACGCCGATGGCCCCCAGCACGCGAACATCGGCGACGGAGGCCGCGTCGCGGGCGGGCGCAAGCTCGCTTCGCAGCTGTGCCTCGATGGCGTCCACCCGCGGCTTCCAGTCATCGTCGGTGAGCAGCTGCAGGCTGGCGCAGGCGATCGCGCAGGCCAGCGGGTTGGCCATGAAGGTCGGGCCGTGCATGAAGGTCCCGCCCGCGACGCCGGCCGAGATGCCGTCGGCGACCGCATCGGTCACGAGCGTCGCGGCGAGGCTCAGGTAGCCTCCGGTCAGCGCCTTGCCCAGGCACATGATGTCCGGGGTGATGCCCGCGTACTCACAGGCGAATAGCCGGCCGCTGCGGCCGAAGCCGGTGGCGATCTCGTCGCAGATCAGCAGCACATCGTGCGCGTCGCACAGCGCACGGACACCGCGCAGGTACTCGGGGTGGTAGAAGCGCATGCCACCCGCACCCTGGACGATCGGCTCCAGGGTCACCGCCGCCAGCTCGCCCGCGTGCTGTTCGATCAGCGCGGCGAAGTCGTCGAGCGATGAGGGCTCGAAGGTGGCGCCGAAGGCGGGCTGAGGAAGTGGCGCGAAGAGGTGCTCCGGCATCGCGCCGGTGAACAGCTGGTGCATGCCCGTGACGGGATCGCAGACCGCCATCGCCGCAAAGGTGTCGCCGTGGTAGCCGCCGCGCACCGTCAATAGACGTTTGCGTCCACCCTGGCCCCGCGCCTGCCAGTACTGCAGCGCCATCTTGATCGCGACCTCGACCGCGACCGATCCCGAGTCGCAGAAGAAGACGCGCTGCAGCGGCTGCGGCGTCATCGCGACAAGTCGCTGCCCGAGCTCGACCGCCGGCGCGTGCGTGAGCCCGCCGAACATCACGTGGCTCATGCGCCCCAGCTGGGCTTCGGCCGCGGCGTTGAGCGCCGGGTGGTTGTAGCCGTGCAGCGCCGCCCACCACGAGCTCATGCCGTCGATCAGCTCGCGACCGTCGTCGAGGGTGATGCGCACGCCGCTGGCCGAGCGCGCGACGTAGACCGGCAGCGGATCGCGCATCGACGTGTACGGATGCCACAGGTGGTCACGGTCGAACTTCCGCAGCGCGTCGGGGTCGGTCATGGGCGGATCGGATCGAGGGTCAGCGCCGCCGCCGCCGCAGGCACGACAACAGGCCGACGAGCAGCGCGTATGCGGGGAGTGGGGTGGCTGAGTGCGCGGGCGCGATCGAGCACAGCCCAGCACCCCCGCCACCGCCGCCGGGACGACGCTGGACGATCGGAGGCGCGGGGCAGATGCAGTCGAGGCTCCCGTCGGCGCAGTCATGGCTGAGCAGCTCGAGCGCGCACAGCCCCTCTTCGTCGTCCGGCTCGAGGTCGCGCATGAAGATGTCGCCGGGCGTCGCGCTGATGACCATCGTCGCGTTGGCCACGGAGCTGTGGCCCAGCCCCAGAACGTGCCCCGCCTCGTGGGTGATCGTGTTCTGCAGGTCCACCATGCCGTTGTCACACGGCATGTCGCCGCACTTGCCGAAGGGTCCCTGCCCGAGGTTGAGCCCCATGTCGACGTCGAAGAGCTCGCCGGTCGCGGTGTCGTGCCAGAGGAACGTGATGGCGAATGCGGCCGCGCTCTGCTCGGCGTCGGCCCACTGCTTCGGGGTCATCGCGACGATCACCGACTCGTTGGGTTCGTCGAAGAGGAACTCCACCTCGCGACTCGACGCGACGCCCTCGTCGAACTGCACGACGAAGGGGACGAAGCCACAGTCGACGTCCTCCCAGCGCAGGAAGGACTCCTCGAAGATGAAGCGCACGTCGTCCTCGTCGACCGGCCCGAGGTCGGTGAACATGCTGTCGTGGAAGCGAAAGGTCATGCAGCCACGCGGCCACTGCAGCAGCGGCGAGTCCTCGAACTCGACGCACGGCCCGGTCGGCGGCGTGTCGACCGACGCGCGGCAGTAGGCATGGGCGGAGCTAGGAGCGACGGCCACCGCGCACAGTGCGATCGCCGTACCCAGGGCCCGCCCCACCCGTCCTCGCATCGACTGTGCAGGCCGCGCCATCGAACGCTTAAATAGCCCGGGCAGACCGTCAGGGCAAAGGCGCCAGCCGCGGGGCCCGCCCACGCTCAGTCCGCGTCGGCGAACTGACCCGCGGCCGCGAGCGCCCGCAGGATCTGGTCGCTGGCGAGGTCGAGGCGCAGCTCGTCGAGCTCGACCGTCACGGCCGCCTCGGTGGGCGGCTCGAAGCCGTCGAAGTCGCCCTTCGGACGCCGCTCCCGGCAGACCCCGAGGTCGGTGTCGACGAAGACCTCCATGAAGCGCTCGTCGCCGATGCGCGTGCGGATGTCCGCGCGCTCGGAGCGCTTGTAGCTCGGGAAGGCGCAGATGGTGATCAGCCCCGCGTTGGCGCAGGCGCGCGCGGCGCTCACCATGGAGTCGAGGCCCTCCCGGAAGGGATCGACGACATGGGCCGTGCGCCCCTCGTCGAAGAGCTTGCGCTCGAGCGCATAGGCCAGCGCCCAGCGGCCCGAGCCCGGCAGACCCGTCAACCAAACGGCGCAACCACGCTGTCCAAGGCGTTCCAGCCGCTCGGTCGGGCTGACCTGCGTCTTGGGCGCGAGCGCGGAGCCGGCGCGCACCTCCTTGAGCGCCTCCTCGACGCTCTGCGTCTGCTCGCTGCTGCGGATCATGCCCGCGCCCACCGTCGTGTTCGACAGCGAGTCGACCAGCACGAAGGCGCCGGTCGCGCGGTTCTTGCCGTAGTCATCGAAGTAGAGCGCGCGGTGGCAGGTGATGCGAACGCGCGCGATGTCGTTGAGCTCGAGCGCCTCGGTCGGGTGCGGCTTCAGCGTTAGCAGATCCATCTTGGAGTCGACCGCATCGACCTGTGCGCGGATCGTCTGCGTGCCGTGCTTGATGATGTAGCTCTTGGCGGTGTCGAGCGGCCGCTCGTGCATCCACACCAGGTCCGCCTCGAAGCTGCGCGACACCTGCGGGCGGTTGTCAGGCTTCACCAGGACGTCGCCGCGACTGCAGTCGATCTCGTCCTCGAGGCGGATCGTCACGCTCATCGGCGCGAACGCCTCGTCGATCTCACCTGAGTAGGTGTCGATGGCCTTCACGCGCGAGGTCTTGCCCGAGCGCACGACCGCGACCTCGTCGCCCTTGCGGATGACCCCCGAGGCGACCTGACCGGAGAAGCCGCGGTAGTCGAGGTTCGGGCGCAGCACGTACTGCACGGGATAGCGGAAGTCCGTGAGGTTGCGGTCGGCCGCGATCGGCACGGCCTCGAGGAAGCCCAGCACCGTCTTGCCCTCGTACCAGGGCGTACGCTCCGACGGCTTGACGACGTTGTCGCCCTTGAGCGCGCTGATCGGGATGAAGGTGACGTCCTTGAAGCCCAGGCCATCGGCGAAGGCGCTGAAGTCCTTCTTGATCGTCTCGTAGACGTCCTGCGCGAAGTCCTTGAGGTCCATCTTGTTGACCGCCACCAGCAGGTGCGGAATGCCGAGCAGCGACGCGATGTAGGCGTGGCGTCGCGACTGCTCGAGCACGCCCAGGCGCGCGTCGATCAGGATGATGGCGACGTCCGCGGTGGACGCACCCGTCACCATGTTGCGCGTGTACTGCACGTGGCCCGGTGTGTCGGCGATGATGAACTTGCGGCTCGGCGTCTTGAAGTAGCGGTAGGCGACGTCGATGGTGATGCCCTGCTCGCGCTCCGCTTGCAGGCCGTCGGTGATCAGTGCCAGGTGGCTGCCGTCGTCCTCCATCTTGGAGGCGCGCTTGGCCGCCTCCAGCTGGTCGTCGTAGACGCCGTGGGCGTCGTGCAGCAGCCGGCCGATCAGCGTCGACTTGCCGTCGTCGACCGAGCCCACCGCCACGAAGCGCAGCAGCTCCTTGGCCTCGTGGCTGCGTAGGTAGCCCTCGATGTCGCGCTCGATAAACGCGCGGTCCTCGTCGGCGGTTGCGTCCACTAGAAGTACCCCTCGCGCTTCTTCTGCTCCATCGAGCCTTCCTCGTCGAAGTCGATGATGCGGCCCTGGCGCTCGGAGTCGCGTGCCAGCAGCGTCTCCTGGATCACCTTCGGCAGCGTGTCCGCGTCCGACTCGACCGCGCCCGTCAGCGGGTAGCAGCCCAGGGTGCGGAAGCGCACCTGCCTCATCTCGGGCTTCTCACCGTCGCGCATTGGGATGCGGTCGTCGTCGACCATCACGAGCACGCCGTCGCGCTCCACCACCGGGTGCACCTTCGCGAGGTACAGCGGCACGATCGGAATCTCTTCCATGTAGATGTACTGCCAGATGTCGAGCTCGGTCCAGTTGGACAGCGGGAACACCCGGATGGACTCGCCCTTGTTGATCTTGGCGTTGTAGACGTTCCACAGCTCGGGGCGCTGGTTCTTCGGGTCCCACTGCTGGAAGCGGTCGCGGAAGGAGTAGATGCGCTCCTTGGCACGCGACTTCTCCTCGTCGCGCCGCGCGCCACCGAAGGCCGCGTCGAAGCCGTGCATGCCGAGCGCCTCGACCAGCGCCTGCGTCTTCATGACGTCCGTGTACTTCTTGCTGCCGTGGTCGAACGGGTTGATGTTCGCCTCGCGGCCGGCCTCGTTGGTGTGGACGATCAGCTCCAGATCGTTTTCCTTCGCGAAGCGATCGCGGAAGGTGATCATGTCCTTGAACTTCCACGTCGTGTCGATGTGCATCAGCGGGAAGGGCAGCGGCGCGGGATGAAACGCCTTGATCGCCAGGCGCATGAGCACCGAGCTGTCCTTGCCGATCGAATAGAGCATCACCGGCTTCTCGAACTCGGCAGCCACCTCACGGATGATGTGGATGCTCTCCGCTTCGAGCTGGCGAAGGTGGGTGAGCCGTCGTTGGTCGAGATCTGTCACAACAAGTCGTTCCTAGGGCCCCGGGGTCTACCCGCAAAGGGGTGGGTTTTCAACGCGATCCGGAGGGCTCGGTGTCCTCGAACAGGGACAGAAGCTCGTCGTGGATGTGCCCGTTGCTGACGCACAGGTAGCCGATGTCCCAGTCGACGGGGCCCCCGCGCAGATCCGTGATGGTGGCCCCGGCACCGAGCGCGATGGCCGAGCCGCCCACCGTATCCCAGCTGTGCAGGGCCATCTCCCAGTAGCCGTCGTAGGTGCCGTCGGCCGTCAGCGCCAGGTCGAGGGCGGCCGAGCCGCAGCGCCTGATGCCGCGGGCCCGGGCCAGCGCCCGGGTGTAATTGACGACATTGCGCTGCCTGGAGAGCTCGCGCTGGTCGGGGGCGAAGCCGGTCGCCAGCAGGCAGCCCGACAGCTCGGCGGTGTCGGTGACGGCGCAGGGCTCACCGTCGCGGGCGGCGCCCAGGGCCGGTCCGCCGACCCAGCGATGGCCCAGTGCGGGCGCGACGATGACCCCCAGCAGCGGTCCGTCCGGACCGAGCACCCCGATGCTGACGCAGTAGAAGGGGTGGCCGTGGACGAAGTTGGTCGTCCCGTCGATCGGGTCGATGTGGATCGAGGGGCCGCCGGCGATGGCGTCCGCGCCCGGGCCGCCCTGCTCCTCGCCGACGATCGGCAGGCCGGTCGACTCGAGCCGCCGCCGGATCAGCTCCTCGCTGCGCACGTCGTACTCGGTCACGAGGTCGGCGAAGCCCGCCTTCTGCCCGGCGGCCGGGCGGGAGCGGAACGCACTGTGGACGAACGCGCCCGCGTCCTCGGCAATGTCCAGACACAGCTCGGAGAGCTCGCGCAGCTGGGGACCATCCATGGCGCGCAACCTAGCATCGCCCCCGCATGGCGCCACGGCGGATGTGCCATGGTGCGTATTTGCCCACACGGCGGCTTCCGACCAGCGTGAAGAGTCGGCCAGGCGACGCGTCCTACCGTAACCTCGCTGCAGTGGTCGCGTAGGCCCCATGTGATGACGATTCGCACGACGACAACCCAGGCGATCCGCAGGCTCACCGGCCTGTCACTGCTCGCCATTTCGCTCTGGGGTGGGACTGCGCACGCCCAGGCCCCCGACCACGCGGCGTGGGACGGCATCCTGAAGCGCTTCGCGAAGGACGGCGGCTTCCGCTACGCGGCGCTCGCGAAGGACGCCGACGCGCGTGCACGGCTCGACGGCTACATGAAGCAAGTGGGCTCGATGTCCCAGAAGGCCCCGCTGTCGGCGTGGCTCAACGCCTACAACGCGACGGTGGTCTCGGCGATCGTAGCGCGCTACCCAATCGAGAGCGTGATGAAGGTCGACGGCTTCTTCAAGAAGATCAAACACCGCATCGCCGGCAAGCAGCGCACCCTCGACGAGGTCGAGCACGGCATCATCCGCAAGCGCTTCGGCGACGCGCGCATCCACGTCGCGCTCAACTGCGGCGCGCGCTCGTGCCCCGCCCTGCACCCACGGGCCTTTCGCGACAAGGGGCTGTCGGCGACGCTCGAGAAGCTCGCACGCGCGATGGTCGCCGACACGCGACACGTGCAGAAGAGGTCGGCCAACAGCGTGGCGGCCTCGGCGCTGCTCTTCTGGTTCGCGGACGACTTCAAGCGCGACCACGGCTCACCGCTCGGATGGCTCATCCATCACGGGCTTGCGGGTGTGTCCAAGACCGCGAAGCTGAGTCAGCTCGACTACGACTGGGATCTGAACGCGGCCCGCTAACGACCGCCAACGGCGCGGCCCAGCGCCCCGCAGCGCAGCCGGCGGCGGGCCTTGCCGGTGGACGCGGTGCCCCGCGGCGCCTCCGCATGGGCTATGCTGGCACGCGATTGCGCCCTGCGCGGGCGGCAGCCAGGTACCCGCCACGAAGCCCCGTCGCACAGCTGCGCTGCTCCTCGCACTCGCACTCGCGCTCTGTCTGCCCGCCGTGGCGACGGCCGGTGGCCTCGAGTACGCGGGCGGCACCGGCGCGCGCTCACTCGCACGCGGCGGGGCGGTCCACGCCAAGGCCGACACGCCGCTGGTCCTGCGCTACAACCCCGCGGGCCTCGCCGAACTGCGCGGCGGCTCGTTCATCGGCTCGTTCAACGTTGCGCTGCACCAGGCGTGCTTCGATGCCTACGGCTTCTACGGCTGGGGCGTGGGCGACGCGATGGGCGACGCCGAGCTGACCGCGCCGGGCGGACAGCGCGACGTCATCGCACTCGACGCGCCGGACTACCTCGGCGAGCCGCTGCCCGAGGTCTGTATGAAGCAGGCCGTCACGATGATCCCCAACGGTGCGCTCAGCTACCGCCTCACGGAGTCGCTCGGCGTGGGCTTCGGGATGATCTTCCCCTCGGCGATGCCGGGCGGGCGCTGGGCCGACGGGCACGGGCTGATCCGTAACGACGCCGGCGAGCTGCGGCCCTCGCCCGCGCGCCACATGATGGTCGCCAGCGGCACCACCGGCATCTTTCCGACGCTCGGCGTGGGCTACCGCGTCACGGACTACCTGCGGCTTGGGGTCGCGCTGCAGTGGGGCATCGTGTGGGCGGACCTGACAGTCAACACGGCCAAGGACCCCGGCAACGAGCCCGGCGACGACGTGCTCAACCGCATCATCGGCGAGGACCTCTTCGTGCCAGGCGTCAACGCCTCGGTCCACCTGGTGCCGATGGACGCGGTGGACGCGGTGCTGACGTTCCGCTGGCAGGACGACATCGAGCTCGACCGCACGACGATCTACGCGACCACCGGCGTCTTCGAACAGCGCGAGCAGCCGCTGGCCGACCAGGAGCTGTTCCTGACGACGATCGAGCAGCCGCTTCCGTGGTCGGCAACGCTGGCGATCCGCTACGCCGACCGCCTGCTGCCGCGACCGACCGGCACCGGGCGCGGCGAGGCGGCGCTCGGCGACATCCGCGACCCGATGCGCGACGAGCGCTGGGACGTGGAGCTCGACGTGCAGTACCAGTTCAACGGGCGCGTCGACCGCACCGTCGCGCGGCCGGATGACACGTGCGATGCGCAGCTGCAGGGCTGCTCGCAGATCATCACCGAGCGCACCGACAGCGACGTGCCCGACGTGATCGCCTTCCCGAGCGAGGCACAGCGCGACGGCATCGTCATCGAGCGGCGCTGGCGCGACCAGGTCTCGGTGCGCCTCGGCGGCAGCTACAACGTGTTGCCCGGGCTGCTGTCGCTGCACGCGGGCGCACACTGGGAGAACCGCGGCATCGATCCGGCCTACATGACGCCCGATGCCTGGCCCCTGGCGCGCGTGGGGCTGCACACGGGCGTCACCTACCGCTATCGCATGCTCGACTTCACGCTCGCCTACGGCCACATCTTCCAGGAGACGCTACGCGTCGGCAGTCCCGACATCGACGGCGCGGCGGTCGATCCCAGCGAGCCCGCCGACGTCGACGCGGTGGCGGCCTTCGAACAGCAGGCCGGGCGGGAGCAGGCAGGCGAGCAGCCTGCGATCGTCAACGCGGGGCAGTACGTCTCGGCGCTCGAGCTGTTTGCCTTCTCCATCATGGCGCACTTCTGATGAGCCTCCTTCAGCCCAGTCGGTGGCTGCCCGCCACGCTCTATGCCCTGACGGCGCTCACCGCCGCGTCGGGCGCGCGCGCCGAGCAGCCCCGCAACTGGATGGTCAGCCAGAGCGCCGAGGGCAGCCGGCTCACGGTCGACCTCGTCTACCCCGGCGCGCAGGTCGGCCTCGAGCACACGATCCCGATCTACGGGCAGGCCAACGCGCTGACGCTGCGCGGCGGCAACCTGCTGACGTCGGCGTTCAACGACAGCCGCGTGGACGCGGACCTGCGCATCCTGGTGCTGCGGCTCGGCGCCAGCGTCGGCTACCGCGACAACTGGCGCTCGTGCATCTACCGCTCCGATCAGCGGGTCGACCGCGCCGCGTCGCGCAACTGCGACAACACCGTCGAGTTCCGCGGCACCCCGCTCAACCACGGCAGCGAGGACTGGGGCTACGCCGAGCTGCGGCTGGGCCTGGACCTGCCGTTCAACGACTGGCTCGTCTACAGCGGCACGACCGCCCTGGTCTTCGAGGACCGTCCCCGCCGCTCGCTCGACCTGCGCGCCGGCGTGGTGCGCGACCCCGACATGCTGGTGCGCTCCGACCACTTCATGCTGCTGCACCACCGCGACTTCGGCGGCGTCGGGCCGCTGTTTCAGCTGCTCGACTACGAGCTGGGCAGCCGCCGCACGCGCCAGCTCAACTACGGCTTCATGCTGGTCGGCCGGCCGGGCTTCACGCGCGACAACGATCTGCTGCTGCTGCAGATGCTCTTCCACTTCGGCGACACGCTCGGCGGACAGGACAACCGGCGCTACTGGGGCGCCCACAACATCTACTCGTCCGAGAGCACGCTCGTCACCGGCACGCGCCTGCCGCTGAGCTTCCTGCTCGCCTACCGCATCCAGTTCAACCTGTAGTACGGTGCGCGCGTGCCGCTGAGTGCGCGCTGTCATGCCCGGATCGCCGCCTGCGCGATCGCCTGCGCCTCGGTGCTGTCGCCGGCGCCCGTGCGAGCCGGCGGCATCGAGTACTCCGGATCGGGCACCGTGGGACTGGGGCGCGGCGGAGCCACCACCGCGCGCGCCGACGACCCGCTGGTGCTGATGAACAACCCGGCGGGCCTCGCGGAGCTGCAGGGGGACCAGCTGCTGCTGAGCCTCACCTACGTCGATGCGCGCACGTGCTTCGAGCCGGCGGGCACCTACGGCTGGGGCGCCTACCTCGGCGGCTCGCCCTTCGAGCTGACCGACCCGGACACCGGCGAGGTGCAGCGCTTCAACATCGGGCAGCTCGAGCTGATCGGCCCGCGCGAGCAGGCGTACTACCTCGACCCGCTCGACACGGTGTGCGGCAACGCGGCGCGCACGCCCTTGCCGCAGGTCGCCTGGGGCAGCCGCATCAATGACAGACTGGGCGTCGGCTTCGGGTTCGTCTTCCCCTCGGCGATGCCGTCGGCGCAGTGGGCGGAGGGGCCGGACGGCGTCATCCACGGCGACGACGGCGAGCTGCGCGCGGCGCCGTCGCGCTACATGCAGGTGGGCGCCGGCAACCTGGCGCTCTTTCCATCCGTCGGCGTGGGCTACCGCATCACCGACATGCTGCGCGTGGGCCTGATGCTCCAGTGGGGCGTCGTCAGCGTCGACATCTCCACGATGATCGCCCAGGGCGGCGGCACCTCGCCACACCACGACATGCTGGCGCGCGTGCGCGCCGAGGACTACTTCGTGCCGGCGGCCACCGCGTCGATCCACCTCGTGCCGCACGACGCGTGGGACATCGTGCTGGCGTACAAGTACCAGGCCGGCGTCGACGCCTCCGGGCACATCGAGCTGACCACGGGCCTGTACCTGCCGAAGAACGACGCACCGGACTCCGTCGTGCGACACACGCAGGACAACCTGAAGCTGCAGTCGGTGCGCCAGGAGATGCCCGACAAGCTCTCGCTCGGGGTGCGCTTCGCCGACCGGCTCGTGGGGCGGACGCGCGACGACGGCAACGCCCCCTACGACCCCACGCGCGGCGTCGTCATCCGCGACCCGCTGCAGGACGAGCGCTGGGACCTCGAGCTCGACGTGGACTACACCTTCACCTCGGAGGTGCAGGAGATGGTGGCGGTCCCTGCGCCGGGCCAGTACCCGGTCATCGCGGCACGCAACGGCGACACGCGCGAGCTCGTCGACACGCCGGTGCCGGTCACGCGCATCCCGCGGCAGTGGAGCGATCAGGTCGCCATCAAGCTCGGCGGCACCTACAACCCGCTGCCCGGCCGCCTCGGCATCTCCGGCGGCGTGCACTACGAGACCCGCGGCGTCGACCCGCGCTACATGTCGGTCGACTTCTGGCCGCTGCAGCGCCTCGGGCTCCACACCGGACTGATCGTACGCGTCGCCGAGCAGATCGACGTCTCGCTCAGCTATGCGCACATCTTCCAGGAGACGCTGGTGGTGAGACCGCCGCCCCACGGCGATCGCGTCGACGGTGGCTTCGACAAGCGCGTCGGCACGCAGGTCGAGCTGACGGACGAGCTGCCCGTCATCGAGGAGGAGCCGCAGGGCGCCTCGGACGGCGAGGCGGCGCTCGCGCAGAACCTCGCCAGGACGGCGCAGGGTGCGCCCGCGTGGATCTCCAACGCCGGCACGTACCGCTCGGGCTACGACATCGTGAGCCTCGGGCTCAACGTGCACTGGTAGGCCGGTAGCGACGCGCTACTTCGGCGGCGGCGCAGGCGGTCGGAGGCCAAGCTCGCCAGTAGACAACACGAAGCGCCGCGGTCAGTAGCGGCACGCCGCATCGAAGGGGAACATGCACGTCATGCCGGGTGGGCACACGTTGAGCGGTGAGCAGGCAAGCTGGCAGGTACCGGCGCAGTCGATCTGCGGCGTGCCAGCCGGCACAGGACAGTCGGCGGCATCGCTGCAGGCTGGCGAGCAGTAGCCATCGGGGCACGCCATGTCGTCGCCGCAGTCGTCGTCGTCCACGCAGGGCGCGTAGGGCTCGCCCGCAACCGGTGGCGGGCCGTCGCCATCACCGTCGCCGTCGCCATCGCCATCACCGCCGGCCGCGCCGTCGCCATCACCGTCGCCCCCGCCGGCGGTAGCGCTGTCGCCGTCGCCATCACCTGGCGCGGTGTCCCCATTGCCGTCACCCGATGCGTTGTCACCATCACCGCTGCCGGACAGGTCGCCATCGCCGCCGGAACTGACGTCGCCGTCGACCCGTTCGGCCTCGCCGGCCATAGGCTCCGTCGCGACGCCGCAGCCGGCCGCCCACAGCCATGCACACATCAGCATACCGACGCGCGCGTGCTGCGGACGCACCCGCCGGCTCCCCCCGGATCGCCAGTTCATCGTCCGAGCATAGGCCCGCGGCGACGCCGACGCGAGCCCTACCGCCAGGCCGGTGCCACGCGCGCGACCCGCAGGCTGCCGCCGGACAGCTCGATCGGGAACGTGCGCTGCGTGCGGGCGTCCACTCGAACGCTCGCCTTGATCTTCCCGGGTGCGGGCTGCTGCCCGCCGCCCTCGCCGTAGCGGTCGGCGTTCGCGACGCCGCGACGCGTGACCTCGATGCGCACGCTGCCGGTGAGGCGCGCGAGCGTGACCGTCTGCTTGCCGGGCTCCTCGCGCACGGCAAGCGAGTCACTCCAGAGGCTCGAGAGGCGGCGGCCGCGGCTGTCGATCAGCCCGATGTCGAGCTGCTCGTTGGGATCGTCCCAGGTGAGCGTGACCTTCAGCGCAGCGCCCGGGTGCAGGTACGCGCGCTCGCGCTGTGGCACCGCGCCCTGGGCGAGCTGCGAGCGCAGCTTCTCGACGGCGTCGCGTCCGCGCTTGAGACCCGTGGCCGCGTCGAGCACCCGCTGCGCCTCGTCACGTCGCCCGGCATCGTGCAGACAGCGCGCCAGGCGTGCATGGGCCTCGCCGTTGCGCGGCGCGATGCTCACGAGCGACCTCCGGTGCGCACAGGCGCGGCGGTGATCGGCGCTGCGCTCGTAGGCGGCGGCGAGCGCCTTCTGATAGCGCGGCGAAAACGGGCGCACCTCGGCGGCGCTGGCGTAGGCGCGCATGGCGCGGCGATCGCCCGCGCTGGCGAGTGTGTCGGCCAGCGCACGCAGCGCCCGGCTGTGGTCGGGGTCGGCCTCGACCCAGGCGGCCGCATAGGCGCCGGCGCTCTCGTGATCGGCGACGATGGCGCTGCGCACCAGCTTGCGATGGGCGGCGCGGTTGTCAGGCGTCGCGTCACGGGCGGTGGCATAGGCCGCGATTCGGTCACGCGTCCTGTCGCTGGCGGGCTTGGCGCTCGACACGACGTGCACGCGGTGACGACGCCGCGGGCGAGGGCGCGGGCGCGGTCGAGGAGGTGTCGGTGGCAGGGCGTGGGGCCGGCGCGGCCGCCGCCCACTGCTACCCTTGCTCCCACCGCCGGCGGATCCGCTCCCGAGGCCGTCGAGCGCCCCCAGGTCAGACGGTGGCGCCATCTTCTTCGGCTTCGGCGCCGAACCGCGACCTGCAAACCGCTGCGACCCGGTGTTCGGGCGCGACCGCTCGGCAGCGGGCGCGGGCGGTGGCGATGGCGCGTCGCCGTAGGCGTTGTCGAGCATCATGTCGGAGCTGCCCCCCATGCTTCGCTGGGGCGGCGCGCGCCTCGCCTTGGCCCTCGCACGCTTGCGCGGAGCGGACCGCACGGGCTCCGGCGGCCGCGCGGACTCGGCCGGGCCGGCCAGCTCGTCTTCATCCAGTTCGTCGGCGGACGGGGCCGGCGCTTCCTCCTCGTCGCCGAGCTGACTGCGCGCCTGGTAGCTGGCGTCCTTCTTCCCCGTGGCGAGCTGCGCGTCGGACTCGTCGAGCTGGCCCTTCCAGCCCTCGCTGTTCTTCGCCTCCCGCTTCACGCCGAACTCCCGGTACATCGCGTCGTTCTCGAGCGCGATCAGCGCCGTGTAGCGCGACATGACGGTGTGCTGCTTCGACAGCTTGATGATCTCCTTGCGCGCCCCATCGCCACGCGTGCGCGTCCAGACATCGATCTGCTCGCGAGCCCACGTGCGCGGCAGGTGCATGCGCGGGCTCTTCGGGTCCGGTGCCTCGGCCGAGAGCGACAGCGCGAACGCCTCGTCGACACCCTCGCCGCTCAGCCGCGCCTCGCCCTGCAGCGGCCCGCGCAGCTTGCCCACCACCGTGATGCGATCGCCCGGTCGCAGCGGCGGCAGCGTCGCGGGATGCACGTCGTAGGCCGCCGACGGCAGCGACAGCGACAGCCCCGCGTGCGCACGGTAGCGGGCACGAAGCGCGAGCTGCCCCGCCAGCGCGACCGGGTCGTCGCTGACGTCGATGCGCATCACATCACCACGCCCCGCCTCGGTGAGCGCCCGCAATGCCAGCACGTCGGCGCGTGCCCCGAGCGCAAGCGCCTCGAGACGCTGCCCATCGAGCGAGGCGGCCACGTCGCGCGCCAGCTCGTCGGGCCGCAGCTCGCCGGCGCTCGCCACGCCATCGCCCACGTAGACGACGACCTGCTCCGCGTCCGGGCGCTGTGCCGCCGCGAGCACCGCCGCCGCCTGCTGCACCATGCCGCCGATGTCGCTGGCGCCCGCGAGGTCCTGCCCCTCGACGAAGCGCTTGATGGAGGCCGCGGCCTTGTCATCCGCAGCGCGCAGCGTCCCCTGCGGGCCCGACATCGCATCGCAGGCGGTGTCGCAGGCGAGCACCTCGAAGCGGTCACCCTCGCCGAGGCGGTCGACCATCGTCTGCACGACCGTACCGGCGAGCGCCCACAGGGCCGGGGTGGTGCTGTGGCTGCGGTCGAGCACGAAGGCGTAGTCGACGCCGCCGAGCGGCCGCTCACTCGCCGGTAGCTCGGGCGTCAGCGAGAGCATGAAGTACGCCTTGCCGTCCTTGGCGAGCATCGCCTGCTGATGGATGCGGCGCTGATCGGCGGGGACGGGCACGTCGATGCCGAGGTCGCGCGTGGGCAGGTAGTCGCGTGCGCTCTGCCGCAGTCGCACGCCGCTGCCCTCACGCGTGCGCTCCGCGTCGAGGCCGGAGGTGCGCAGCCCCTCGCCGTCGCCTCCTGCGATCAGGGCGTCAAAGCTGAAGCTGCCGATCGCGTTGCCCGACGCGCCACTGCCCGAGCCGTCCATCGGGTAGCGGTAGCGCAGGGTGTCGCCGTGGGCCTTCAGCACCTGCGTGTAGCCGATGCGGATCGAGCGCGCGCCACCGGCGGGGATCGGGAAGATGTTCATCTTGAAGACGCTGCCCTGCTCCCACTGCAGCAGCGCGGGGTCGCGCGGGATGGTGGCGTCGACGATGGCGCGGAAGATGCGCGTCGCGCGCTTCTTCTCGAGCATCTCCGCGCGCATCCAGCGCTTGCCGACGAGCAGCTCGAGGTCGGAGATGGACGCGTCGGGCGGCAGGGCGAAGCGGTAGATGCCCTCGAGCACCTTGCTCGAGCTGTTTTCGAAGGTCTGCTCGACGCGCGTGTGGGCGACACGGCCCGCGACCGTGACCTGCACCTTCTGGTCGGCGAGCTTCAGCGCCTGCATCTCGAACTTGGAGCCGGCCTCGCGCGCCTTGAGCGAGCCGACGCCGCGCGGCACGAGGGTGGCGTGACGCTGCACCTGCTGCAGGATCGCCGCCCAGTTCGCGCCCTCGGCCACGTGCACGCTGGGCAGCGCGATCGGGGCTTTGCCCGAGACGGCGGCGTCGCTGACCGGCGTGCGCACACTCATGCCCGCGTCGAGGGTCACCTCCTTGCCGTCGCTCACCACCCGGGTGCTGCCGTCCAGTGCGCTGTAGTCGCCCTCGTCGCCGATGCGCAGGATGCGGGCCTCGCCGGTGCCGACATGAAGCACGTCCTGTCCAGCATGGACGATCACGTCTGATGCACCCCTGGGGACTGTCACCAGCACCTCGCCGCGGTCGAGTGTCAGCTCCGAGACGGTCTTGCCGAGCGTCAGCGCGGTGTCCTCGTTGAGACTCAGCTGGGCTGCGCCGAGCTTGACGAGCGCGACGGTGCCGGCGGGCAGGCTCAGCTGCTGGCCGGCGGTGAGCTGGGCTCCGGCGCCGAGAAAGCTGCCCGCAGGGGCACCAGCTGCGACCAGGCCGCCCTGCCCCACGACACGGATCACCTCCGCTACCACCTGGCCTAGCGCAGCCCCCGTCCCGGTGCTCCCGGGCGCGCCGGACGACGGGCGGTCAGCGCAGGCCACGATGCACAGAAGGGTCAGCAGCAGGGCGGATCGGACGCGATGCATGGCATTCTCCGGCGCGGTCGGGGGTAGGCGGCAAGAATAGGCGATCGTCATGGCACCGGATAGACGCACCGGGGCGCCCGACGATCCATCTCAAGGACGCTTTGGCAGGGCCGCAAGCCAGCGCGCGGCCTCTGCGGCGGCCTCGGGTCCGACCGCGACGCCCATGTGGGATACGCCCGGGAGGATGACCACCTCGGCGGAGGGCGCCGACTCCTTCACCACCGCCGGGTACGCAGCAGCCACGAAGGCATCGTCGTCGGCCCCGACCAGGACGAGTAGCGGCACGTCGATGGCCGCCAGGTCCGCGCGGTGGTCGCGCGGCGCAAGGCCGGTGTTGAGGCGGTAGGAGTAGGCGAGCGTCTCGGTGCCGTCGCGGTAGGCGGCCGGAAGGTTGAACTCGATCACCACCGCGCTGTGCAGCGCGGTGATGCCGAGGCGGTCGGCGATCGACAGCGCGATGATGCGCGCGACCTTCGGTCTCGCCCAGCGATCGTCCGCCCGCGCCGTCGGGGCGGCATGGTGCAGGTACGGGGCGAGCAGGAGGTATCCATCGACGCCGCTGCCGTCCGCATGGGCACCGCCCGCAAAGCGAAGCGCAAGCCCGCCACCCGACGAGTGTCCCCCGACGATCAGCGTGGACTGGGGGTGCTGACGCCGCACGTGAGCGATCAGGTCGGCCAGGTCCTCCTCGAGCTGGTCGATGTGGTCGACGTCGCCGCGTCGCAGGGGACTCGGGCCGTGGCCGCGTAGGTCGGGCGTGTACGCATGGGCCGCGCCCCCGCTGCTGAGCACCTCGCCGAGGGGCATCAGGTAGCGGCTGTGGTAGCCGGAGCCGTGCAGCAGCAGCAACACGGGCGCGTCCTCCGCGGTGGCGAGGTAGCGCCGGTAGCCGAGCTGCTGGCCGTCGCGCGCGCGGTACCCGTCCAGCGCCGGTAGGCCGGCGTAGTCGCCCATCAGCTCGTCGAAGCGCAGCGCGTCGGTCGGGCCGTCCGCCGTGCAGCCCGACAGCAGCCACACGACCGACAACCCGGCCGCAAGCCGCGGCACCAATCTGTATGCCCCCGTACCCACGATGCGCGAGCACCATAGCACCCGCATGCAGTCGCCCGAGCGGGCCGGCGCGCCGAGCCGCGGCTCGACCCCCGGTGAACAGGCGGTGCGCAGGCGGTGAGCAAGCGGCGAGCAAGCCGGTGAGCAACAATGCGACGGCCCCGGGGGGCCGTGGTAATCTGCGTCGATGGACCCGATGGCGGCCAGCGTTTCGGCGGGACCCGGCTGGGCAGCGTTCCAGGATCCGGATCAGTACCTGCGCTGCGCACTCGTGCTGCTCGCGGCCACTGCCTCGGGCGCCTTGATGGCTTTCCATCCGGTCCATCGCGACCGCCCCCAGACGCGGGCCGACGTCGAGCAGCGCAAGACCACCATCCTCTACTCGGTGGTCGGCGCGATGATCGCGGTGGTGTGCTCGGTCAATCCGTCGATGGCCTTCGTGATCTTCGGCATCGGTGGCCTGATGCGCTTCCGCACTGAGCTGGCGGCCCCCAAGCACACCGGCCACACGATCATGACGACGCTGATCGGGCTCTGCTGGGGGCTGGGCCTCGAGCTGGTCGCCGCGCTCGCGACCGTCTACTTCTGGGTGATGGTCTACGTGCTCGAGCGCAACCCGGTGGTCGAGCTGGTCGTCGGCGGCGTGCCGGTCGACAACATGGGCGCAGCCGAGGCGGCCTACCGCACCGCCTTGCAGGGAGCCGACTGCAAGGTCGCGGCGCACCAGAAGAATTTCAAGAAGCAGTCGCTGACCTTCGCCCTCAACCTGCCGGCGGGCGCAACGCCGGAGTCGGTGAGCGAGAAACTCGCCGAGCTACCGGACGACGTCCGCGGCACCATCGACTGGGTGCTCTAGCTCGACCCTACGAAGCCGGGCTCGCACTGCTGCTCGACGTCAGCGTCGGCATCACGTTCGGCGGCTAGCGACCAGCGGCTGGCGACCAGCGACCAGCGACTACGGCCCGTCGACGCCGACCGCCTCGAGCAGGCCCTCGGTGATGCCCTCGAAGTAGGGGAAGACGTCCTGCGACGCGGTCCAGTCGCGGCGCACGCCCATCACGCTGAGCTTGCCTTCGGCGACGGCCGTGGTGTCCGCGCCCTGCGCCTCCTCGGCGTCGAACGCCGGGCCGTCCACGCTCATCAGCTCACCGTCGCCGATGAAGGTGTAGCTGAAGTCGCTGCTCTCACCCTGGTGCGTGAAGACCATGTCGGCGAGCGTCGCGCCCGATCCGAAGTTCACGTTCAGGGCGAGGTCCTCCGGCAGAAGTCCGTCCTGCGCGTGCGTCATCGCCGCGACCAGCGCGGCCACGTCCGCCGCGTTGCCCTCGAGCTCGGCGCCGCTCGCGCCATCGGTGCTTACCGATAGCGACGGGTAGCCATTGGCGATCGCCATCGAGATCGGGCCCAGCGCCCCCGAGTGCAGCAGCTGCCGCCCAACGTGCGGACGCGTCTGGATGCCGGAGATGATCAGGTGCGGCTTCGGGTACATCTCGGTGATCGCGATTCCGGTGCAGACCGACGGCGGCGCGTTGGTCGAGTAGACGCCGTGGCCGTTGATCGGAAATTCCGCCACGCCGGCATCGGCATCACCATCGCCGTCGCCGTCGCCGTCGCCATCGCCGTCGCCATCACCGTCGCCATCGCCGTCACCCTGAAGCTCGCGCTCGCACGGGGAGCTGAGGTCCGACTTGTTGGCGCCGCCGTCCGAGGGCACGTCGGGCGCGGAGACCGTGACCACGTGGCCCGCAGCCATCAGCACGTCCGCCATCGCCTGCAGTCCCTCGCCGTCCCAGGGCTCCTCGGACGTCAGCAGGATCTCGAGGCTGCGCGCCGGCGCGGTCTGCAGGCTCGCGCCCATGAGCATCTCCCGGGTGTCCCCGTCGACCTCGGCGCCGTGCCGCGGGGACAGGGGCGTCACCGTCACGCGGTTCATCCGGTAGTGGAAGTAGTCGCTGTTCATGATCGTGTCGCGCGGCACCGAGCCGAAGCCCTCCATCATCTCGCTGATGTGGTGGATGGCGTTGACCCCCTGCACCGCGACGCGCAGCCCGCGGATGCGATTGGAGTCGCGCGGCGGGTAGTTGACGCTCAGCGCGACACCCTCGGGAAAGTCCGTCGTGACATCGCCGTCGTCGGTGATGCGATCGACCAGCTCGGTGATGAGATCGGCGACCAGCGCGAAGTGCGCGACGTAGCTCTCATCGCCCTCCATGCCGTCGCGGAAGCTGCTCGAGGCGATGCCCGGGATGCCCAGCGCAAGGCCCGCCGCCACGGCGCCGATGGTGCCCGAGCCGGTCGCCGCGGAGCCGATGTTGCTGTTGTCGTTGGTGCCGGAGACGACCAGGTCGACCGTCTCCCCTTCGGCGTCGTAGAGCGCGAACGCGGCGTGCACGCAGGTGGCGGGGCTCGCAGCCAGCGAGTACTCGTCCTGCCCCTGCATCTCGAGCGGCACCTCGCCGAACGTGAACGACGGTCCGACCCCGCTCTGGGCCACGCCGGGCGCCACGAGGATGACCCTGTGACCCGCCTCACGCAGCTTGAGCTTGAGCTGCTGGATGCCGTCGGTCGTCCAGCCGTCGTCGTTGGCGAGGATGATGTTCAGTCCGGCGGCCGCATCCCCGTCGTCGTCATCCCCGCAGCCGAGCGATCCGCCACAGGCCAACAGCGCCGCGGTCAGACACAGCCGACCGCCACGCATCCTTTGCGTTTTCCCCATTCCCAACCCTCCAAGCGAGCGACCATACACATCTGACCCTCGCCACGGAAGGACCCCAAGGTGGGCTGTTCGAGAGCACTGCATGGGCGCCCGCTCGCCCTTGTCTCGGGCGGTGGCTGTGGCTACTGTCGCGGCCATGTGTGCAGATAAACTGGCTCCCGGCGTCGTCGCCGGTGATGAATACAAAGCGCTCTTGACCGCCTGCAAGGACGGGGGCTACGCGCTGCCCGCCGTCAACGTAGTCGGCACCAACTCGATCAACGCCGTACTCGAGGCCGCGGCTGCCGCGAAATCGGACGTGATCATCCAGCTGTCCAATGGCGGCGCGCAGTTCTACGCCGGCAAGGGCTTCCCCGACGGCTTCCAGGCCAAGGTGCTGGGCGGCGTCTCGGCCGCGCAGCACGTCCACCTGCTCGCCGAGCACTACGGCGTGTGCGTCGTGCTCCACACCGACCACGCCAACCGCAAGCTGATCCCCTGGGTCGAGGGCCTCGTCGAGCACGGCGAGCGCCACTTCGAGAAGACGGGCAAGCCGCTCTACTCGTCGCACATGCTCGACCTCAGCGAGGACAGCCTCGAGTTCAACCTCGACGAGTCGGCGAAGATGCTCGAGCGCATCGCCAAGATCGGCATGAGCCTCGAGATCGAGCTCGGCGTGACCGGCGGCGAGGAGGACGGTGTCGGCTCCGATATCGAGGAGGGCGTCGAGAACGACAAGCTCTACACCCAGCCCTCCGACGTCCTGCAGGCCTACGATCGGCTGCAGCCACTCGGACACTTCTCGGTCGCCGCGAGCTTCGGCAACGTGCACGGCGTGTACAAGCCCGGCAACGTGAAGCTGCGCCCAGAGATCCTCAAGAACTCCCAGGCGCTCATCAAGGAGACCCACGGCACGGGCGCAAACCCGCTCGACCTGGTCTTCCACGGCGGCTCCGGCTCCGAGAAGGCGAAGATCCGCGAGGCGGTCGGGTACGGCGTGTTCAAGATGAACATCGACACCGACACGCAGTTCGCCTTTGCCAACTCGATCGGCGACTTCATCGGCGCGAACTCGAAGGCGTTCGCCCACCAGATCGATCCCGACGACGGCACGCCCTACAAGAAGCTCTACGACCCGCGCAAGTGGCTGCGCGAGGGCGAGACCGGCGTGGTCACCCGCCTGCAGGAGGCCTTCGACGACCTCGGCAGCAAGGGCAAGTCGATCGCCAGCTAGCCGCCGGCGCCCCGCCACCGCATCGACCCGACACCGACATGCGCGAGGACCCACCCGCAGGAGCCGGCGCGAGGAAGCCGCCATCGCCGGTAGTGGGACTGCTGCTGATCGCGGTGGCCGCGGGCATCGGCTGGGCGACCTGGGCTGGAGATCCTGCCGGGGGCACAACGGCCGAGCCGCCGCCCCTCCCATTGCAAGCCGCACCCGTCCCCGAGCAGCTACCCGAAGCGGAGCCGCGGGAGCCTGTCGAGCCCGCGGCGGCGACCGATGGGCAGCTCACCGCCGACCAGCTCGTCGAGGTCGTGAACCGCCACAGAACGGGACTGCAGCGATGCTACGAGGCGGCGCTGCGGCGGATCGAGACGGAAGAGCGCGTGCGGCTGCAGATCGAGATCGACATCGCGCCCGACGGCAGCGTCACGTCAGTCCTGCTGCAGGGTGAGTCGCTGCCGGGCATGAACACGTGCATCGACGAACGCGCACGCCGCTGGCGCTTCCCGCGCGCATCGGAGCCGACGACCACGCGCTTCCCGGTGGTCTTCCAGCCCGGCTCGTGACGCGCTAGTCGAGTGCAGCATCAACTGGGGCGCAAGCGTTCGTCGATGATCGGGCGCGCCAGGCGGCGCACCGCGCGATCCGCCCGCTGCCAACCCAACACCACCGCGGGGGGCGACCTCGCTGGCCAATGTGGAAGCGCGAGGTCGGGTGTGCGGGGCATGGCTGGCCGGATGTGGGGAGTGCCCGCCGCACCGCGAGCAGCCACCACAACCGCGGCGGGCACGAGCCACGAGCGAGGCTTTGCCGCGGCGCGAGATGACCTATCAATGAGTCACCAGCGGCGCGATCTGCAAGCCTCGCGCTCCGGCCAGCCATGCCCCGCACACCCGGCCGATCAGTTCAGGATCCCGACGACGCTCCAGGCACAGCCATACACCCCCACCCTCACTCCTCCCCGGCGTCGCCCGCATACAGCTCGAAGACCATGCGGTGCGCCACGATGAAGTTGAAGGGCGCGCGGAAGAGGTGGAAGCCGTACTGGTCGCTGAAGTCCTGACCCCCGAGCTGATCGCCCGTGTGGAACAGGATCTGAAACAGAAAGATGTCGTCGCGCAGCAGGATGCCCGTGCGTGTGACGTAGGTCAGCCCCCAGTTCACCTGCGTGTGGCGGCCACCGTCGCGGTCGAAGTTGAGCACCTGCAGCAGCGGCGCGACAGCGCCCACGTCGCGGTGCTTCAGGAACAGCCACAGGTCGGAGACGACGGGGCTGCCGTCGTGGACCACCCCGTAGCGCCAGTCATAGGAGCGCCTCGGCCGGTCCTCGCGCCGCAGCGTCCAGGTGTTGAGCAGCACGAGCCAGTCGTTGAACGGCAGCGCCATGCTCGCGCGTCCCTCGATCCACGGGTAGTTCACCGCCTCGACGAAGCCCGACCGATCGAGCGAGCGCCGCGACTCGAGCGACAGCGGCTGGCCGGGGTCGAACTGCAGCGTGCGGAAGGTGTTGCGGTAGCCGGCGCCCACGCCGATGCCCAGGAAGAGCACGCGCAGGTCGACGTCGAGGCGGTGGTCGAGGAACGCGAGCGTGTAGAGATGGGACGCGCGCACGGCGACGTCGTTGGCGATGCCGTAGATCGGCTCGCGGTGCTCGAGCGTGAGCTGCTCGCCGGGCAGGATCATGTCCAGCATCAGGCGCGTGCCGCCCGGCGGTGCTGCGACCATCCAGTCGCGCGCCTGGTCCGCATGCACCGAAGCGCACAGCGAGAAGAAGGCGACGACGAGCGCGCCGCGAACGCAGACCCGGCCCATGGCGCCGGAGTGTATCACTGCGGCGCGCGCGTCACCGTTACGCCGAGCAGCGGCTGCGGCTGCGGCCCCAGCTCACCCTGACGCCCGCTGAACAGCAGCGCCTGCGGTCCCGGCGCGACCGCCGCGTCGACGTCGATCCAGACGCGCAGCGGCGAGTCTGGCCACGACAGGCCGATACGTCCGCCCTGCCGCTGCACCTCGCCGCCGAGCAGCTGCGACCACTGGCGCAGGCCCTCCTGCTCGCTGCGGGCCGATACGAGCAGCCCGAGGAACTGCAATGGCGGGGGCGGGGGCGGCCCTTCGACGGCGGCCGGGAAGTCCTGGGGATTGGGCTCCCAGTCGGCGAGCGACGGGTCGCTCTCGGCGAACTGGATCACCAGCCCCTGCGCCTGCTTCGGGTGCAGGAACGCCTCCTTCCACGACGGGTGGCTGTCGTCGTAGCCGACCACGTCGTAGCCGGCATCGCGCGCGGCCGCCGCCGCGGCCTTCAGGCTCGGCACCTTGAACGTCACGTGGTGCACGCCCGGCCCACGCGCTTGCAGAAAGCGCTCCATGAACCCGCCCGCGGGCGGCGCGGGCTCGAGCAGCTCGATGCGCCCGCCGCCCTGGAACTCCAGCTGCGCGAAGCGGAACTGCGGCGACGTGCCGATCTCCTGGGGCTCGCCGCCGAGCACGCCCTGCACGTAGTCGACGCTGTCGGCGATGGAGGCCACGCCACAGGCGACGTGGTCGAGCTTGTACTGGGGACGCGGCATGCGGCGCTGTCCGTATCCCACGTCGCTCGAAGCGCGCAAGGCCGCGGCCGAAAATGGCTCGCCACCCGCCGCAACGGCACCCGCGTGGCGATGGCGCGCGGCGCGGGCCGGCGCTATGCTCCAGCGCCAGAGGTCATGGCTAGCGACGGTAGCAACAGGAACACCTGGCTCGCCCTGAGCGTCTTCGTCGTGCTCGGCGGCGGCGCCCTGATGCTGCTGCCCGCATCGCAACCGCCGCAGCCCGAGGCACCGGCGGCACCGGGGGCGCCACCCACACCGAAGGTGGCTGGGTACGAACCCGCGACGCCGAGCACCGAGGAGGTGCCGCGCCCAGAGGTGAAGGTCGAGCCTGCGGCGGCGCCGCCGCAGGATGACAAAGCGGAACAGGAGGCCGGCGAGGTCGATCTGTTCGCGGGCGCGACCAGCGATCTGATCACCGACGCGCATCGGCGGCTGCTCGACGGCAAGCGCATCGGCGCCAGCATGACGAAGAAGCTCTACGACTTCGGCCAGGAGCACCCCAAGGACCCGCGACCGCAGCTGCTGATGGCCCACGACGGCATGAAGCAGAAGCGCTACGGCATCGCGGTGCGCCTCTACCGCATCGCGTGGCAGGCAGACGAGGCCGCGAAGCACGACCCGAAGATGCTGGGCGACCTCGTGTACGTCGCGGCCACGCACGACAAGGTCGAGCACCGCGAGGCGGTCGAGGTGATCACGATGATCTACGGCGAGGAGTCGCTCGAGGAGATCGACCGATCGCTGGCGAGCGCGCGCGCCGCCATGCGCCCGCGGCTGATCGCACGGCTCGAGAAGCTGCGCTCCGCCGTGGGCCGGTGATGCAGCGACAGCTCGAGCTGGGTCCGCGCCCGCCGCGGCGCATCGACCTCGGCGAGGGCTGCCTGCTGGATCTGCACGAGCCCTACGGCGATGCAGCGCAGTGTGAGGCGGACCGCGACGAGCTGACGGCGGCACTGCCCTGGGTGCAGGAGATCTATCGCAGGCCGGGCGTCGAGCACGCCATCGCCGCGCCACGGCTGACCGCATTCGTCGGAGACGACGGCGCCGACTACGCCTACGCGGGGCTGCGCTATGCGCCGCACGCGTGGGTGCCGCGGCTGGACTCGCTGCGCGCGCAGGTGCAGCACGCCGCCGGGCAAGCGTTCAACTGCGTGCTGGCAAACCTCTACCGCGACGGGCAGGACTCGGTCGGCTACCACGCCGACGACGAGCCCGAGCTGGGGCCTGCGCGCGACGACATCGTGGTGGCCTCCCTGAGCCTCGGCGCTCCGCGGCGCTTCGTGCTCAAGCACCGGCGCAGCGGCGAGCGCACCCACTTCGAACTCGGCGAGGGCCAGCTGCTGGTGATGCGGGGTCGCACACAGCGGCACTACGTGCATGCGCTGCCCAAGACGCGCCGGGCGGTGGGTCCGCGGCTCAACCTCACTTTCCGGGTCGTGATCGGCGGACGCTGAGCGGCGGGAAGCGGGGCCCTTTCATCTGTAGCGACCGGTGGTTACCATCGGCGCCCTCTGGCGGGCCGCACGCGCGGCCGCCCATGCAAGACAGGAACGCAACGTGAACCACTCCAAGCTGCTGTCGTCCCTTCCGTGGCTCGCCGCGTGCGCGCTGCTCGCCACCGCGTGCGGTCCGACCGACAAGCCAATGCGTGAGCCCGCGCCGGCGCCCGAGCCGCCGGCCGAGCCGCCGGCTGCAGCGGAGCCGGCGGTGCCCGAGCTGCCCACCGTGCCCGAGGGCGCGAGCGTGCGCTTCGGCACGCCCGAGGATGGCGCCGAGATCACCGCACCGCTGGGCGCCGATGGCACGGTGCCGGTGCCGGTCACGATGATCGCCGTGGGGATCAAGGTCGAGCCCGCGGGTACTGTCGCCGCCAAGAGCGGTCACCACCACATCCTGATCGACACGGTCGGCATGGCGGCCGGCACGGTGGTCCCGGCCGACGCGCAGCACCTGCACTTCGGCAAGGCGCAGACCGCGACCACGCTCAAGCTCAAGCCCGGCGAGCACACGCTGTCGCTGCAGTTCGCTGATGGGGTGCACCGCGCATACGGGCCCGCGCTATCCGCGAGCATCAAGGTGCAGGTGATGGCCAACGGCGTGGCGACCGCGGAAGAGGCGCCGCCGGCCGCCGAGCCACAGCCCGCCCACGCCCACGGGGCGGAGGGGCACACGCACTGAGGCGCTCACCCGCGCCTACGCGGTGACGCCATCGCGCAGTGGCGCAGTGACGCAGTGACGCAATGACGCAATGACGCAATGACCGAAGCGCAACACGACGACCTGCGCTTCGCGGTGCTCGGTCCGGGGCGGCTGGGCTCGACGTTGGCGCGTGCGCTCGTCTCCTGCGGTCGTCGCGTTAGCGCGATTGCGGGGGGCGGTGGTGACGCGGCGGCGGCGCTCGCCGGCGAGCTTCCGGACGCCCGTCGCTGTGCGCCCGCCGAGCTCGCACAACTCGCCGACGTGATCTTCGTGACGGTGCCCGACCGCCAGATCCTGCGCGCCTGTGGACCGCTGGCCCTCGGCAAGGATCACGCGCTGCTGCACTGCAGCGGCGCCGTCGAGCTGTCGGATCTCTCGGACCTGTCGGCAACGGGCGCGGCGCTCGGCTGCTTCCACCCGCTGCAGTCGTTCCCGACCACCGCACTGGATCACGATCGATTCAAGGGGATCACGATCGGGATCGAGGCGCCCGAGCCGTGGGCTGCGCTGCTGCACGCCCTGTGCGACTCGCTCGGGGCCGACGCGCTGCCGCTCAGCGGGGTGGATCGCGCGAGCTACCACGCCGCCGCGGTGCTCGCGAGCAACGCGGTGGTGGGTCTGCACAGCGCCGCCGCGGATGCCTGGGCGCTTGCGGGGCTTGCGCCCGCCAGCGCCCGCCGGGCCCTTGCGCCACTGACCGCGGGCGCGGCGGAGGCCATCGCGCGGCTGCCACTGCGCGAGGCGCTCACCGGCCCGGTCGCTCGCGGGGACGTCGCCACCGTTCGCGCCCACCTGCGCGCGCTGTCACCGAGGCCGCAGCTGTCCGAGCTGTACCGCGACCTGTCACGGCGGCTGCTCGCGCTGGGACTGCCCGAGGATGCCGAGCGCAGGAGTCGGCTCGCGACACTGCTCGGCCAGGCCACGGCGCCGGGCGGCGAGGTCCCGGAGCAACCCGAGGACGCCCCCTTCATGCAGCGCGCGATCGAGGAGGCCGGGCGTGCCGCGGAGGGCGGTGACGTGCCCGTCGGCTGCGTGCTCGTGCGGGACGGCCAGGTCATCGCGACGGGACGCAACCTGCGTGAGCAGAATGCCGACCCGACCGCCCACGCAGAGGTGGTCGCCCTGCGCGAAGCCTCGCAGAAGCTCGGCCGGTGGCGGCTGTCGGACGTCACGGCCTATGTGACGCTCGAGCCCTGCCCGATGTGCGCCGGGGCGCTCGTGCACAGCCGGGTGCAGCGCGTGGTCTACGGCTGCGACGACCCCAAGGCGGGGGCGCTGCGCAGCCTGTATCAGCTGGGCGACGATGCGCGCCTCAACCACCGCCTGGACATCACGGCCGGCGTGCTCGGCGATGCGTGTGCAGCCCAGCTGTCCGGGTTTTTCGCGGACATTCGAGGCACCGGCGAGGGGCCAGCGGATCGTTGACACGCGAAAACCCTCTGGTACGTTTCGCCGCGGAGAGCTGTCCGAGTGGTCGAAGGTGCTTGATTCGAAATCAAGTGTGTCGCAAGGCACCGCGGGTTCGAATCCCGCGCTCTCCGCCACGGTGAAACGCCGCCGTTGCAGGCGGGATTTCCACAGGAGAGGTGACCGAGTGGTTGAAGGTGCACGACTGGAACTCGTGTGTGCTCGAAAGGGTACCGTGGGTTCGAATCCCACCCTCTCCGCCGGACTGGTGTCCACGGCCTGAGGGCCGTCTTGTGGTCTTGCCAACGTCGGCCCGTGAATCCGCCAGGCCTGGAAGGGAGCAACGGTAGCGGTGTCCGACGTGTGGCAAGGCCTTTTCCTTTGAGCGCGACTTCTCAGTCGCCGCCGCTCGTGGTCGTGGCGGGCGAATCGACGTCGGCGACCGCAGCGTCAGCAGCGCGGCGATGGGCCGTGGCGGTCGAGCCGCCCGCCGGCTGTCGACCGAGCCGTGCGATCGCCTCGGCGCCGCCGAGTTCCGCGGCCCACGCGGTCAGTCCGGCCATGCCCTCGTCGAGACCGACCCGCGGCGAGAAGCCCATCGCGCCCGCCGCCGAGGAGACCTCCAGCATCCGCCCTCGCCCACGGCACACCACGTCCATCGGCCACGGCCCGGGTCGCGACAGTGCGCGGCGCAGCAGCGCCGCACCGTAGGACAGCGGGTAGACGCCGCGCCGCGGTGATGGCAGCGACAGGGCCGTCGACATGGCGCCGAGGAACTCGCGGATGCTCAGCGTGTCCGAGTCGGCGATGTGAAGGGCCTTGCCGCGCGCACCCTCGGCTCCCTGCGCCAGCAGCATGGCGTCCACGACGTTGTCGACGTGGGCGGTCGCCACCAGGTTGTCGCCGCCGCCGAACAGCGCCATGCCGCCGGCCAGCCCCTCGGCCACGAGGCCGGGAAGCCGCGTCGTGTCGCGGGCGCCCCACACCCACGCGGGTCGCAGCGCGACCACGCCCATGCCAGACGAGTTGGCCTGCAGTGCCAGCTCCTCGCCGAGCAGCTTCGTACGCGCGAGCGCATTGAAGCAACGGATGGCCGCGGCCGCGGACTCCTTGGCGTAGAGGCGGTCACGGTTCTCGAGCGTGACGTCCGCGCAGGACAGCAGCACGACGACCGGCACATCCGCGGCGCGGCTGGCGTTGATCACGTTCTCGGTGCCCGCGACGTTGACCCAGGCGAGAGCGGCCGGGTCGGCGCGGTGCGAAGCCTCGGCCGCGCAGTGAAAGACAACCTCGCAGCCGGCAGCGGCTTGCGCGATCGAGTTGGGGTCGGCGAGCTCGCCCTCGAACGTGACCACGCCCGCATCGAGCAGCGGCTGCACATCGGCGCCGGGCCGCACCAGCGCATGCACGGTGCGCCCATCCGCGCGCAGGCGAGCGGCGAGGCGCCCCCCGATGAAGCCAGTCGCGCCGGTGATGAGCGCACTCACGTCCGCCACCCCGCCGCGCCCTGTCGGGACCGTTGCATCACCGCGGCAGTCTACGACACCGCCGGGGCCCCGGCACGTTTCCACGCCGCGCGGCTGTCGGGCGCGCCGAGACGACGGCCGCGCGTCTGCTATGATCGACCGGTGAGGCGCCACCGGCAAACGATGCGACGTTCGCTCGGCTGGACCCGGGCGCTGGTCGCGCTGATCGCGCTGGGGCTCTGCGGCGCCTGCGATGACGAGTGCGTGGACGCGGACGGCGACGGCCGCGGCAAGGGTTGCGCGCGCCCCGACTGCGATGACGACGACGCCTCCCGCGGCGCGACCTGCGATCCGATGTGCCAGGAGACGCGCAACTCCGAGGGCTGCCCGTGCGTCGGAGGCCGGCTCGAGTGCTATCCGGCGGATCCGCAGACTCAGGACGTCGGGCCGTGCCAGGCGGGCCGCAACCACTGCGCCGATGGGCTGTGGGGCGAGTGCGAGGACGCCATCGTCCCCGTCGGCGAGCGCTGCAACGACATCGACGACGACTGCGACGGGCGCGTCGACGAGTTCGTGCGCAGCCCCTGCGGTGGCTGCGACGGTGCCTGCGTCGGCGATCTGTGGGGCCTCGGTGCCGCACCCTTCGAGCCGACCGACTCGCTGATGGTGACGCGCCACGGCGAGCTCATGCTGCAGCCAGGCTTCTTCATGGCGAGCCACGTCTGGGTCGCCAACGGGCTCGACAGGACCGTCTCCCGGATCGACGCCGAGGCTGCGATCGAGACCGCCCGCTACCGCATCGACGGAGGGGAGCCCACGCGCGTGGCCGTCGATCACCTCGGCGACGCCTGGGTGCTCAGCCCCGGCGTCGACGGCGGGCAGTCGATGCTCGCGCGCATCACCGCCGACTCCATGCGCTGCGGCGATGCGCAGCCGCCGATCACCTCCGCCGGGCCCGACGACCTGCTGCCGATGGGGCAGGACGACTGCGTGCTGCTCATGACGCCCGTGGGCGCACCCGGCGAGCTCGCCTCGTCGCTGTCAATCGACGGCCAGCTGAGCCCCGACGGCATCACCGGCGGTCATCCCTGGGTCGGCTTCGCCGGCTCGGAGCGTGTTGCCGAGCTCGACCCGGACACCGGGCAGGAGCTGCGCAGCATCGACGTCGCCAGCCACGCGCCGCACACCTCGACGTTCGGGCCCTCCGGCAGACTGTGGATCGCAACGCGCGACGGGCACCTGGTTGGCGTCGACCTGTCGCAGCAGCCGCCGGCCGTGGAGGCGGTCGAGATCGCCCTGCCCTGCTTTAGCCTCGAGGCCATCGCGGCCGGCCCCGAGGGGCGGCTCTTCATGTCGGGCTTCGCCTGCGAGAACATCATCGCGTACGACCCCGTGAGCGCGGAGGTGCTCGAGGCGCTCACCGACAGCGTGCTGACCACCCGCGGCATCGCGCTTTGGGAGGGCGACGGCTTCGTCGCCCACACCGCCGGCGCCCTCAGTCGCTTCGACCGGGAGCCGCTCACGATCGGCCCGCCCTTCGAACTCGCGAGCGGCACGACCGTCCCAGTCGAGTCCATCGGTACCGCCGCCGACGGGCTCGGCCACATCTGGGTCGTCAGCAACCACGGCGGCCCGAACGCGCAGGGTGTGGCCACGCGCTTCGACACGGCGACCGAGCAGGTCGACGCGCAGGTCCCCGTCGGCCACGGGCCGCGCGCACTGGGCGACTTCACCGGCAACCACCTGCACGGCCTATCGCAGACCGAGGGAAGCGCGACGCATGTCTTCCGCGGATGCCGCTACGACAACCCCGGCAGCGAGACGATCGACGAGCCGACCGAGTGGCTCAGGGCGCACCTGGTCTGGACGCGTGCGCCCGGCGCCAGCGTCCAGCTCGAGGCGCGCCACGCGCGGACCACGGACGCGCTCACCGATGCGCCCTTCGTCTCGGTCGGGACGCTGCCCGAGGACGAGATGCCGTTCGCGCTCGACTTCCCGCACGATGGCTTCCTCGAGGTGAGGCTCACCCTCCGCACACAGCACGGCGGGTCATCACCCCGCGTGCACCACCTCGGCGTCGAGTGGACTTGCCCGGGGCCGGAGTAGATGCGAGCGCCCGCCGCCCCCGTCCGCACGCATGCGGAGCAGGGGCTCGGTGGGACGACTCACGCCGCTACCCGGTCATCGGGCTTCGACTCCGACTTGGGCTTCGGCTTGGCTTCCTCGGCTGGCGTCGGTGACGCGAGCTCGGCGCGCAGCCGCGTGACGAACGCCTCGTCTGCGATCAGCGCCTCGCGCGCACGCTCGCGTCCCTGACCGAAGTTCGCGCCCGCGTGCGAGTAGTAGGCGCCATTCTTCTTGACGACACCGGCCTCCACGGTGGCATCCAACAGGTCACCAACCGCATCGATGCCCTCGCCGTAGCGGATGTCGAACTCGGTCATCTGAAAGGGCGGCGCGAGCTTGTTCTTGACGACCTTGACGCGCGTGCGGTTGCCCTTGACCTCCTCGCCGACCTTGAGCTGACCGATGCGCCGAATGTCGAGCCGCACCGAGGCGTAGTACTTGAGCGCGTTGCCCCCCGTGGTGGTCTCGGGCGAGCCGAACATCACGCCGATCTTCATACGCAGCTGGTTGATGAACATGATGGTGCTGTCGGTGCGGTGGGTGATGCCGGTGAGCTTGCGCAGCGCCTGACTCATGAGGCGCGCCTGCAGGCCCATGTGCGAGTCGCCCATGTCGCCCTCGATCTCCGCCTTCGGGACGAGCGCCGCCACCGAGTCGATGACGATCAGGTCGAACGCCCCGCTGCGCACCAGCGTCTCCAGGATGTCGAGGGCCTGCTCCCCGTTGTCCGGCTGACTCACGAGCAGCTCGTCCACGTTCACACCGAGCGCACGCGCATACTGCACGTCGAGGGCATGCTCCGCGTCGATGAATGCGGCGACACCCCCGGCGCGCTGGCACTCGGCGATCGCGTGCAGCGTCAGCGTGGTCTTGCCGCTCGCCTCCGGCCCGTAGATCTCAACCACGCGCCCCCTCGGATAGCCGCCGCACCCCAGGGCGCGGTCGAGCGAGGGGCAGCCCGTGGGGATCGCGGGCACATCCTGCCCATTGCTGTCGCCGAGGGCCATGATCGCGCCCTTGCCAAACTGCTTCTCGATGTTCGCGACCGCCTGTTTCACTGCGCGGATCTTGTCCTTCATGCTCATGCTCGTCCTTCGGTTGGGGTTTTCGGGGCGACATGCCCGATGAACTTCGGTGTCTCGTCGCTACGATCGAGCCGCCGGTACTGGATGGCCTCCGCAACATCGGCGCGACCGACCTCGTCGCGATCGTCAAGCGCCGCGATCGTCCGCGCGACGCGCAGGATCTTGGCGTAGGCACGCAGGCTCAGCCCGAGCCTGTCCATGCCACGGTGAACGAGCGACAGGGCGTCGGCGGACGCGTAGCCGCAGAGCGCCTGCAGGTTGTCGGCTGGGCATGCGCGCTCGGCTGCGGCGAGACGCCCGGCCGCCAGCGCCGTGCGAGCCGCGATCGCAGCGCTGCCCTCGACCTCTGTGCTGCCATGCAGCTCCCGCGCCTCGATGCGGGGTAGCGCGACGTGCATGTCGAAGCGGTCGAGCAGCGGCCCCGAGACCCGGGCGCGGTAGCGGCGCACCTGGTCCGGCGTGCAGCGACAGATGCGCTTGTCGTCACCCAGGTAGCCACACGGGCACGGGTTCATCGCGGCGACGACGAGCGGCGCCGCCGGCATCCGGACGCGCTCACGCACGCGGACTACTTCCGCTACGCCGGACTCCATCGTCGGCCGCAGCGCCTCGAGGACGTCGCGCCTGAACTCGGGCAGCTCGTCGAGGAACAGCACGCCGCCGTGGGCGAGCGTGACCTCGCCGGGGCGCACCGGCGTCCCACCACCGACGAGTGCCGCGTGCGAGCAGGTGTGGTGGGGGGCACGGAAGGGACGGCCACCCGACAGCAGCTCGTCTCCCAAGTGGCCCCCGACGCTCGCAATGGTGGCGAACTCGAGCCGCAGCGAGGGGTCAGGCGGGGGCAGCAGCCCGCCGAGCCTGCGCGCCAGCATCGTCTTGCCGGCACCGGGTGGACCGAACATCAGCAGGTTGTGACCACCGGCGGCGGCCAGCTCGAGGGCGCGGCGCGCCACGCGCTGTCCCTGCACGTCGCGCATGTCGGGCCCCGTCGATGGCGGGCCCACCACACCGCTCGCCTCGACGCGCGTCAGCTCACCGACGCCGTTGAGGAAGCGAATCACGTGGCTCAGGTGGGCGGCCACGAAGACGCGCAGGTTCGGCACGAGACACGCCCATTGGGCGTCCTCCTCGGCGACGATCGCACTGCGCAGGCCCCGCTGCTGCGCACGCCGCAGCTGCGCGAGCACTCCACGGCAGCTGCGCAGCCGGCCATCGAGCGACAGCTCGCCGAGCAGCAGCGTCTCCGACAGCAGGTTGGGCGCACACAGTCCGCACGCCGCGAGTAGCGCCACGGCGATCGCGAGATCGAAGGACGCGCCCGACTTGCGCAGGTCGGCCGGCGCGAGGTTCACCACGAAGCGCCGCTCCGGCAACGCGAAGTCGCTGTTGCGCAGCGCGGCGGCGACACGCACGCGACTCTCGCGAACGGCCGCCTCCGGCAATCCCACCAGCTCGAACCCGGGCAGCCCGCGGACGGCACTGACCTCGACGGCCACGTCGTGGGCGGTGACACCCGAGAGGCTTCCCGTATGGACACAGGCGAACACGCCGCTGCCCTGTTCAAGTGCCGTGCCGAAGCCGCGCCGCAGTGCTTTCGAGGACTTGGCGCCGCGGCTGGGCGGGATCACCGGCGGACCGCCGGCGACCGCCGGCAGCGATTCTGCAGTCACCCACCAAACGAAAGAGCCGCCGCCCATCGGGCAGCGGCTCTCGCGCGCGTCAACCGCAGCTGGGCGTCACTCGCCGCAGGTCGGGTTCACGCAGATCGCAACCGAATTGCCACCCCGCATGACGTTAGCGGTCTGGTCGCACACCCATGCCGGGGGACATGCGTCGTCACCGTTGCACTCGCGCACGCACAGCTGGCTCTGCGGGTCGCAGAACATGCGCTCGTCGAAGCCGTCGTTCAACTTGACGCGGCACAGCGCATCCTTGTCCAGGCCCGTGCCCGACATGGGGTCGGTCGCCATCGCGTAGGTGGGACCCTCGGGCTTCAGCCCATCATAGTAGGCGCCCTTGCCACCGGTGACGCCGTCGGGAACGTTGGCGCACGGGTCGCCGATCGCAACGACACTCACGCCGCGACTGCTGTAGAACAATGGGTTGAGATCGTCGTAGTCCAGGGCCAGCGACTGCGACTCCGACAGGCATTCGAGCAACACGGTGACACCGGTGGGCGGCTTGGCCGCGTCGGTGAACGTGATGCGCTGGGGCTCACTCGCCGGGCACTCGGACACGACCTCGACGGAGAAGTCGTCGTAGAACCAGCCGTCGCCGCCCGACTTCACCTGGGCCACAATCGTCATCTTCTCGGCGTCGCCGATGCCCTCGCGCTTGGCGTTTGCGCGGTCAGCCGGCAATACCTTCAGCTGATTGACGACACACAGGTTGCCGCCCTTGTCGCCGATCAGGTCCTTGCCCTCGCCAGGCGTGTCCAGGTAGTCGCGCTCCTGACAGCTCACGGGCACGCCCATGCCGGCGAACTGCGGCGTGGGCAGCTCCCACAGCACCTCACAGCCGACGGCGCCCTCCGAGTCGGGCACCAGCTGGCGCGGCAGACACACAGTGCCGAGCTGCTTGGCGATGATCTCGATGATGGCGTCCATGGCCCCCGAGAAGTCGTTCTGGCAGATCGACTGCACGACGCCGTTGGGGCCGAAGCCCTGTGCCACCTCGACGATACGACGCGGCGGGAACGCGCGGCCGGTGTCCGAATTGCACGACGGCACCAGGTTGCGCTTGGCCACCTCGGGCTGGGTCTCGTCGACGCGCTCGATCATGCGCTGGTCACCCAGGATCCTGGAGTACCACTGGTTGCGCGAGTCATCGTCGTCGAGGTCGACCGTCGGGTTGCCATCCGCATCGCGCAACTCGACCAGGTCGGTCGGGATACCCGCGATGGCCGCGAAGACCACCAGGTTCTCCTGGCCCTGACGCAGCGCCCGCAGACCGTTGATGTAGCGCTCGACGCCGTACAGGTTGTTCTTGTTGTAGAAGCAGCGGAGGTTGATCGGCTGGTCCTTGAGCATGTTGCCGTCGGGCAGGTACTGCGCCGGCGTGAAGTGCACCGTGTTGGACGACGAGCAGTCCTCCTCGTCAGTCACCATGATAATGCCGATCAGCGACACGCCGCCGCGGATGTCGTTGCGCAGGAAGCCCATGTTGGCGCCGTCGCCGTGGCCGAAGCGACCGGCGCCGCTGGCGTCGGGCAGGAAGGTCACGCGGTTGCCCGGGGCGCCCGTCGACGGGTCGACCCACTGCATGCCGGTGCTCGGGTCGATGTCCATGGCTGGCCACAGGGCCTTGAGGCCGGACTCGAGCTGCTGCTCGAAACCACAACCACCCGTGCCGACGGACGCCACGCACTGGAAGTCGCTGGCGATCTGCATCGGATTGCCGTTCTCGACGAAGCTGAGGTAGTTCGGATACATCGCATTGCAGCCGCCGACATCCGGGCTACCGGCTGTCTTGAGCCGGCCATCGCCGCCGAGACCGTTGACGCAACTGGGAACACCCTCGACGCCGACGAGACCCATGTCGGTGGAGACGACGCCCAGGTGCAGGTCGGTGACCGCCGGGAAGGTGCCACGGATGCTGCCATCGGGGTTGAGCTGCTGACCCGAGGTCAACGTCGTGACGAGCTTCGGGAACTGGTCGCGAAGCGATGCCTGCTCCTGGAGCATCGACTGCGAGTCGTCGACGACGAACAGCAGGTCGACCTTGTCGACGTTGGTGACCGAGATCTCGGCGGTGACGCCGGAGACCAGGCAGGGGTTGAGCTCCTTGAGGTCGCGCTGAAGGCAACCGCTGACCGCTCCAAATACAAACAGGACCACCGCTGCGGTCGTCAGGCTACGAAATCGGGTCTGCATCCCGTTCCTCCTTAAAAAGCCGGTGATCCCCTGAAGGAGCCCGGCCACATCGGGGGCTACAGTAGTGCCCGCCGACCGAGAAGATCAATGGAAGAGTGTGAAAAATGCGCACATTCCCATGGTGTTGGTCCCGCCCAGACGCGGGGCCGACGTCGGTAGCCGCAAGAGCCGCGCCAACCGGACCCGCGGTGACAGGACGGCGAAAGCGCGCTCGATCGGTTTGAAGCTGCCAACCCGGTTGGCATAACCTGCCATCATAGTTACCTGTGCGAGCGTGTTGCAACGAATGCGAAGTCATCGGATACTAATTTCACGATGGGTGGCACGCAAAAAGGTCATGCTCCACAGCTACGGCATGTGCTCGTGGTGGATGACGAGGAGAACATCCGCCTCGTGCTCCAGACCCTGCTGAAAAAGCAGGGCTACGACGTGCGTGTCGCCGAGACCGGCGAGGCGGCCCTCGAGGCCGTGCGCGAGCAGACACCGGACTTCGTGCTCGCCGACGTGCGCATGCCGGGGATGGACGGCCTGGAGCTCTGCAAGGCGGTGCTCGAGCACAACCCGGACACGGTCGTCGTCATGATGAGCGCCTACGGCAGCGTGGAGCTGGCCCTCGATGCCATGCGCGTCGGCGCCTACGACTACATCGCCAAGCCCTTCAAACAGGACGAGGTGCTGTTCACGCTGCGCAAGGTCGAGGAGCGCGAGTCGCTGCGGCGCGAGAACCAGGCGCTGCGCATCTCGGCCCGTGAGAACGCCGTGTTCGAGGACATGATCGGCAAGTCCGAGGGCATGGAGCGCGTCTTCAAGGTCATCGAGAAGGTCGCCGAGTATCGCACCACGGTGCTGATCCAGGGCGACAGCGGCACCGGCAAGGAGTTGGTCGCCCGCGCCATCCACGCGCGCAGCCCACGTGCCGACAAGCCCTTCGTGGCGATCAACTGCGGCGCCATCCCCGAGTCGCTCATGGAGAGCGAGCTTTTCGGCCACAAGCGCGGCGCCTTCACCGATGCCAGCTCCGACAAGGCCGGCATCTTCAAGGAGGCCGACGGCGGCACGCTCTTCCTCGACGAGATCGGCGAGCTGCCGCAGGTGCTGCAGGTCAAGCTGCTGCGCGCACTGCAGGAGGGCAAGATCCGACCCCTGGGGGACAGCCGCGAGGTCGCGGTCGACGTGCGCGTCGTCGCCGCAACGGTCCGCGACCTCGACGAAGAGGTGAAGGCGGGCAACTTCCGCGAGGACCTCTACTACCGCCTCAACGTGCTGCAGATCAGCGTGCCGGCGCTGCGCGAGCGCGTCGACGACATCTCGCTGCTCGTCGACCACTTCATCGAGCGCTACAACCAGCGCCTCGGGACGCACATCGACGGCATCGAGCCGCGCGCGCGCAAGCTGCTGCTCGGCTACCACTGGCCGGGCAACGTGCGGCAGCTGGAGAACATGATCGAGCGCGCGGTGGTGATGTGCGAGGGCGAGCAGATCACGCTCGCGGACATCCCGGAGCGCATGCGCGAGGCGCCCGACGCGGTCGCCCAGGTGCTCGCGGGGGGCGACCTGTCGATCAAGCGGGCCGCGCGCGTGATCGAGGATGCGCTGATCCGCCGCGCCCTGGAGAAGACGGGGGGCAACCGCACGGCCGCCGCGAGGCTGCTGGAGATCAGCCACCGCGCACTTCTCTACAAGATCAAGGACTACGGGGTACGCTGAGCGACAGCCCCGTGAACGCCCGCCCCAGCCCCCTCGATCGACTCGCGCGCAGCAAGCCCGACCCGCTGACCAGCGTCGTGCTGACGATCCCGGTCTTCCTCGTCTACCACCTGGGTGTGCTGCTCATCGAGTTCCGCAACGGTGCGGATCTGATCAGCGGGCTGACCTTCCAGCTGCTGGAGGCGAGCGTGCCCGGCTACATCGGTGCGACGCTCGCCGTCGCGGCGGGGCTCGCGCTGTCGGCCTACGTGCAGCGCCGGCGCGGCCGCGTGAAGCCGACCGCGCTGGGGCCGATCCTGCTGGAGAGCGTGGGCTGGGCGCTGCTCATGCTCGTCTCGGTCGGCTGGGCGACGGCGCAGCTGACGGCGGCGCTGAGCCTGGGCGAGGCGATGGGGCCGGTCGACAAGATCGTGATGGCGGCGGGCGCGGGCTTCCACGAGGAGCTGGTGTTCCGGGTCGGCCTGCTGTCGGGCGGCGTCTACCTGTTGCAGCGCATCCGCGGCACGGGCGTGAAGACCGCGTGGGCGGTGGCGCTGATCGCCTCGTCGCTGATCTTCTCGGCGGTGCATCACATCGGGCCGATGTCCGATGCGTTCACGCTCGAGGTCTTCGCCTTCCGCACGCTCGCCGGGGTCTACCTCGCGATGGTCTACGCGCTGCGCGGCTTCGCGATCGTCGTCTACACGCACGCGCTGTATGACATCCTCGTCTTCTTCGTGTTCAGCTGAGGCGATGCGGAGCGTGGACGGCGGACGCGGGTGCCGATCGCTTACGAGCGTTTCGGCGATCCTGACCCTCGCGACGGTAGCCACGGTCGGCGGTCTGCTCACGCCGTCACATGGGCACGCGGACGACTGGCTGCTCGAGCTGTCGCCCGCGGCGCTCGACGCGCGTCCGGCACCGGGCCTGTCGGTGCGCTACCCACGGCCCGGGCTGCCCGCCGCGGTGGCTGCCGGCGAGACGCTGGTGGTGCGCGTGGCGGTGCCGGCAGCACTGACCCCCCCGCCCGGAAGACAGCAGGCCGGCGCCCTGTCCCCGTGGAAGGCCTCGCTGCATGGCCTCGCGCTGCGCGCCAGCACGACCGAGCCGCGCAGCTACGCGCTGCACGCCAGCGGGCTGCGGCCCGACGGAGGCTCGAGCCTGGTCTATCGCCTGTCACTGCCGATCCCGGCATGGACCGCCCCCGGCACCTACACGCTGCAGCTCTCGGGCCCGGGCGGGGAGCAGCGCGTCGATCGCGGCGTGCGCGTGCTGCCATCCGGCGCCGCCGTGCGCATCGCGCACCTGCCGCGCGGGCAGCCGCTGTTGCTGCAGACGCTGTCGGCGCTGCCGGTGGACGTGTGGATCGACTCGCGGCAGCAGCCCATCCCGCCGCAGCGCACCGGCGCACTGCAGCCGGTGCTCTCGGGCGCACTGCCGGGCGTCGCACTGCGAGTGGGGAGCGAGGTGCTGACGCTGCCGGCCTGCGATGGCGATGCGAAGGCAGCCGACAACGCAACCGACGACGCAACCGGCAGCGCCCTGGCCCGCGAGCTGGGGCTGCCGCGGCGGTGCCTGCGCGCCCGCGGCCCGCTCGCCGACGGCAGCTACGCGCTCCTCGGTGCGGCAAGCGCAGCGCTGCCGTCGCTCACGGTCAGCAGTGACGACCGGCTCTCGTGGCACGTCACGCCGGGGGCCGCCGTCGAGCTCGACCTCACGCTCCCGAAAAGCGCGGCGGGCTATCGCGTCGCCGGTGGATCGGCGCATTACTTCGTCGCCACGCCACCCTCGACCGCGCAACCCCGGCTCGCCGCGCGCGTCGTCCGCGGGTCGGCCGACGCCGGGCCGATGACGATGACGGCACTGCGAACCGCGGGCGCCGACCACCGGCGGCCGATCGCGATCTCCATCGATCCGCAGCAGCCACGTGCCGGCGGCGTCGCGCGACTGGCCGTGCGTGGCCTGGCTGGGGATGCGAGCGTGGCCTGGCAGGCGGGCGATCATCACGGTGCGTTCGGCCGCGACCCCTGGGCGCACCGCTTGGACGGCTCGGGGGCGCTTCAGGTCGCGGCGGTCGTCGTCGGCGCGGGCGGCCGGCTGCGCAGCACCCGTCGCCAGATCGCCGTCCGGACCGCCCGCCGCTCGGGCTGCCAGCTCGTGCGGGCGCAGGCGACCGGCCGCCGGGGCCACGGCGTGTGGGCCGCGCTGTTGCTGGCGCTGCTGGCCTGGCGTACAAGCCGGCTCGGCCCCAGGCGGCCCGTCTCCGCCCCGACCGCGCGAAAAATTGCCGCCACGTGACGAGGCGGGAATAATCGCAGGCCACGACACTGTTCAGGATCTGGAAATCATGCCGAAATTCCCGCTTTTGACGCTGCTTTTCGCGGTCTGCACGGGCTGCGGCACGCAGAACATCCCCAACACCCACGTGGAGGACACCGAGGCCAACCGCCAGGTCCTCGACTTCGTGGAGGTGTACCGCGACGCCGTGCAGAAGCGCGACTCCGCCCAGCTGCTGCGGCTGGCCTCGAAGGATTACTTCGACGACATGGGCACGCCGAGCGGCGACGACGACATCGACTACGAGGCGCTCGAGGTGGGGCTGAGGCGAGTGCGTGAGGAGGTGCTCTCCGCCCGCTACCAGATCAGCTACCGGGCGATCACGCGCACGAGCGACCGGGTGCTGGTCGACCTGCTCTACACCGGGTGGTTTCGCATCGAGACGCCGGACGGGCCGCGCTGGCGCCGACGCCTCGAGCCGCACCGGATCGTGCTCGCGCAGCAGGACGACGACTACAAGATCATGTCCGGCATGTAGGGCCGCGTAGGCACTCTTTGTGCTCAAGATGTTGAATCGCGCGGGGCCGGCGGGGTAGAATTTCGCGCTGCGGTTAGAAAATTCGCGCGGAGTAACCTCGAGGATCATGGGCGAAGAGACGGGCTCCAAGAAGCAGCTGGGCAAGATCATGCTCCAGCAAAAGCTGGTGACCCCCGATCAGCTCAAGGAACTCGTCGTCGAGCAGCAACGCTCGGGCGAGCGCCTTGCGTCGGTGGCCACCCGGGGTGGCCAGATCACCATTCCCGAGGCGCTGTCCGCCCTGGCCGAGCAACACCGTCTGCCACCGGCGGACGTCACCCACATGGTGATCGACCTGGGTCTGCTCAAGCTCGTGCCGAAGGTGCTCGCCGAGGAGCGACGCGCGCTGCCGTTCGAGATCGTCGGCGACGACCTCAGCGTCGCGATGGCCTCGCCCGACGATCGCGAGGCACTGGAGGAGCTGACCTTCCTGACCGACAAGAAGATCGTTCCCCACGTGGCGCTCGACGCTGCGCTCGCCGAGGCGATCAGCGGCGCCTACGCTGCGCTGGCCGCCGGCGAAACCCACTACGACGGAACCGCGATCGCCGACGAAGCGACTCCACCGGAGACCGCCGCTGCGCAGCCAACCGCCGCGCAGGCAGCCGAGGTCGTGCCCGAGTCAGCGGTGGGAGCGCCGCCGGCGCAACCAGTACAGACACCAGCAGCAGCCGCGAGCGCTGGAGCTGTCATCGATTTACCGGATCCGCCGGCGGTCGCCGTACCGATCCCGCCACCCGCGGCGCCGCCACCCGCGGCCGTGGCGCCGCCACCCGCAACCGCCGAGCCCGCAGCCCCGGCGATCGCGATCCCGCCGCCCGCAATCCCGCCGCCGCCGCCAGACGAGCCCGCAGCCCAGGCGCCGCCGCAACCCGTCGAAGACACGCCCGCTCAACCCGACGAGCTGATCGTCGGCCCGCCCCCGGAGGCTGAAGCCGCAGGCGACTCGATCAACCCGGTGCTCGACGCCGCCTTTGCGGAGCGCATGACCCCGTCGATCATGCCGAGCAAGGCCGAGTATGCCGACGCCTCGGTGCTCCTCGCAAACGTCGAGACCGAGCTGCGCGCCGCCCTTCGCGCGGCACTCGAGGACAGCGGCATCCCGGTTGCCGAGGTCGACAGTGGACGCGATGTACTGGCGCACCTGGAGGGTGGCCGCCCCAACATGCTTCTGCTCGACACCGAGCTCATGGAGATGAGCGGCTTCGATGTCTGCCGCCGCCTGCGCAGCACACCGGAGCTCGAGGCGCTGCCGATCATCATGACCAGCAGCCGCCATCGCGGCTGGCGCTTCGAAGCCGACCTGCGGGAATGCTTCCGTATCCGGCACTACTTCGAGATGCCGATCGACGTGCCCGAGCTCACGCGCACGATCCGCCTCGAGCTCGAGGGGGAGCAGGTGATCCCCGTGCCGGTCGACCTGTCACCCGAGACGCAGGGCCAGCTCGACGCCTCGATGGCGGCCTTCGAGCGCGGCGAGCTCGACGCCGCGATCACGCACCTCGAGGCGGGCGCCAGCATGGCCCCCGACGCGTTCCGGCTGCAGTACCATCTGGGGCTGCTCTACGGCCGCCGGGGCGAACTCTTTCTGTCGATCGCGGCGCTCGAGCACGCGGTAGACAAGCAACCGCGCCATTTCTCCGCCCTGAAGAACCTCGCGGTGGTATATCAGCGAGTCGGCTTTCGATATCGCGCCATCGAGACCTGGCAGCGCGCCATGTGGTGCAGCCCCGACGAAGAAACGCGGGCGGGGATCAAGGAACACGTGGCGGCCCTGCTGTAGCGCACGGCACACCCATCCCACATGAAATTCCTCTGCCCACGCTGCAAGTCGAAGTACCAGATCTCCGACCAGAAGGTCGCGGGCAAGACGCTGAAGATGACCTGTCGCCAGTGCGGCGATGAGATCGTGATCCGCGGCAGCGCCGCGCCAGCGCCACCTGTCGGAGCTCCACCGCCGCCGGCCGCGGCGGGCGGCGGGCTCGGTGCCGACTTTCGCAGGCAGATGGGCTCACGCGCCTCGACGCCCGGCCCCGTGGGTGCGGCCGGGCCCGACGAGTGGCACGTGGCGATCAACGACATCCCCGTGGGGCCGATGCGCCGCGAGGAGGTGGGACGCAAGATCGCCGCCGGCGCCGTCAGCGCGGACTCGCTCGCGTGGCGTGAGGGACTCGACGACTGGCTCCCTGCAGCGACCATCCCGGAGCTGGCTGTGCTGTTCCAGGGCATGGCGGGCGCACCCGCACCGCCGCCGCCGGCCGGGCCGATCGAGCCTGCCAGCCGCGCGGCCGTGGCGCCGATGGGCGGCCGCATCGCGGCCATGCCGACACCCGCGCCACCGCCCCCGGCAGCCATGCCCGTGCCGCCGCCGGCAGCCGCGATGGCCGCAGACAACACCGGCGTTAGCGTCGTGCAGGCGCTGCCAACCGACCCGAAGCAGACCAACTGGGCCGTGGTGTTCCTGTCGTTGTGCGGCGTGGCCTTCATCCTGCTGGCGGGGGCCGTGCTCGGCAAGAAGCTGCTCGAGCCGACACCGTCGCCCGTGGCGGCCGTCCCCGAAGGACAGACGGCACCCGGCGTCGCGGACGAAGCGGCGTACGACGTCGAGGACGAGGAGGCCGCCGACGAGCACGTGATCGCCCTCGAGCTCGAAGAGATCGACGGCGAGTACGCGTCGGGCAAGCCACGTGGTGGCGCCCGGCCGGCCAAGAAGAGGAGCACCAAGCAGGGCGGCAAACAGCTGTCCGCCGAGGAGAAGGCGCGCCTGGCGCGCATGGGTGGCGGCTTCAGCAACGCGCCCAACAAGCTGCGCAAGCGCGGTGGCAGCGGCGATCGCGCCGGCGGCCCCAAGGGCGAGGGCCTCACCGCGGCGCAGCTCTCCAAGGTCGTCAACAAGGGTCGGCGCAACCTCCAGCGCTGCTACGAGACGGCGCTGCGCAAGTCCGGCTCCGAGGACGCCATCCGGCTCGACATCGAGATCACGATCTCGTCCTCCGGCAACGTGACCAAGGTCAAGCCGAAGGGTCAGGGGCTGCCCGGCATGGACGTGTGCATCACGCGCACCGCACGCATGTGGCGCTTCCCGTCCTCCGGCAGCTCGACGACGACCAAGTTCCCGGTCGTCTTCCAGCCGGGCGCCTAGGGCCCAACCCGCGTACCCAAGCGGGGGAGTTGTGCGCGTCGCGACGCGCGAGCTATAGCTGCGCGCGATGGGGGCCGAGCTGACGACACTGCTGGGGAGCGCGCTGGGGGCCGTGCTGTGGATCTCCGCGCCGGCCGTGCTCGCCGCAGCACTCGCCGGCGGCGCCGCGGGCCTGCTGCAGACGCTCGTGCAGGCACAGGACGCTACGCTCGGCTTCGTGCCGCGGCTGCTCGCGGTCGGCGCCGCGCTCGCGCTTGCGGGCGGATGGATGGTCGGTCGTATCGTCGCGCTGACCACGGAGCTGTGGCAGACGCTTCCCTGAGCTGGGGCGAGGCGCAGCTGCGCCAGGCGGCCGCGGTCTTCGCGCTGCTGTGGTTGCGGCTCGCGCCGATGACCGTCGTGCTGCCCGTGCTCGGCCTTCCGTCGCGGCCGGTGGTGGCGTCGGGTGCGCTCAGCCTCACCGTCGCGCTGTGCCTGTGGCCGGTGGCACTGCTGTCATCGAGCGCGCTGCCGGACGGGGCGCTGCCGCTGCTGCCGCTGGCGCTGCGCGAGCTGCTGATCGGTGGGGTGCTGGCACTCGCGCTCGCGGGACCGCTGCTGTCGCTGCGCTGGGCTGGCGCGCTCGCCGATCGCCTGCTCGATCCCGACAGCGGACAGGCGCCGGCGGCGGGCGCGATCGGCGACGCGCAGGCGGACACGCCGCTGTCGTCGCTCTACCTGTGGTGCGGCCTGTTGCTGCTGCTGTCGATGGGCGGACACCGGCTGGTCATCGAGACCATGGGCGGCCACCTGATCGACACGCCCATCGGTGCGACTGCGGCCGTCTCCGCGCTGCGGCCGGCGCTGCTCGGCAGCGCGCGCGTGGTCGGCGACGCACTGCTGCTGTCGGTCTCGCTCGCCGCCCCGGTGCTGATCGCCGCTGTGGTCATCGAGCTCGGCGGCGGCCTGCTGGCGCGGCTGACCGATCGCGGAGCCGGGCCGGCGCCCCTGTCGATCCGAAGATTGCTGCTGATCGGCGTCGTGATGGTGGGGGCGCCGATGCTGGTCGGCCGGCTGCCCGCGCTGTTTCGCGATGCCCTTGAGCGCGCCGCGACGATCCTTTAGACAACCCGCATGGAGATCCTCTATTCCGCCGACGCGATCGCCGAGCGTGTGCGCGCGCTGGGCGCCGAGATCGCGCGCGACTTCGCCGGCCGCGAGCTGGTGGTCGTCGCGGTGCTGCGCGGCAGCTTCGTCTTCGCGGCCGACCTGGTGCGAGCGATCCCCATGCCGATGGAAGTCGACTTCCTCGGCGTGCGTAGCTACGGCAGCGAGACGCGCAGCAGCGGCGTGGTGCAGATCACCGCCGACCTGACACGCTCGATCGAGGGCAAGGACGTGCTGCTCGTCGAGGACATCGTGGACACGGGGCTGACCGTGGAGTTCCTGCGCGACAACCTCGCCACGCGCAGGCCGCGCTCGGTGAAGCTCGCCGCGCTGCTGCACAAGCCAGCACGCACGCTCGTGCCCGCGGACATCGACTACCTCGGCTTCACCATCGACGACGTCTTCGCCGTCGGCTACGGGCTCGACCACGCCCAGAAGCACCGCAACCTGCCGCACATCGCCGTCATCGAGGACGGAAAGGACGCATGAGCGAGACCACCGAGTCCAGGCGCCTGCAGATGCTCGACAAGCGCATCGCCGACGGCGCCGATGATCCCTTCATCTTCTATGCACGCGCGCTCGAGCTGCGCTCGCTGGGCGAGCTGACGCGCACGCTCGAGGCGCTCACCGACGTCGCCGAGCGCTACCCCGACTACGTGCCGACCTATCTGATGGCCGGTCAGGTGGCGGCCGAGCTCGACCGCATCGAGGTGGCGCGCGACTTCCTGCAGCGCGGCGTCGAGCTCTCGGAGCGCGTCGGCGACCACCACGCCAACAGCGAGATCCTCGCGGCGCTCGGGGCACTGTAAACGCCGTGCCGGAAGACGGCGACGCCGACCTGCGTGAGCTCCTGGCGTCGTCGATGGACGCGCCGCCCGAGCTGCTGCCGTTGATGTCGGAGCTGCTGCGCGGACAGGAGGAGCTCGGCGCGCGTGCAGTCGATGTGCTGGAGCTGCTCGCGACGCGGACGCCGCCCGTGCTCGGCGAGGGCAGCCGTGTGCTGGACCTCGGCAGCGGCAAGGGTGCCTGCGCGCTGGCAATCGCGGAGCAGCTCGGCGCGCGCGTGCTGGGCATCGACGGCGCTGCGACGTTCGTCGAGCACGCGCGGGCGCAGGCCGCTGAGCGCAGGCTGAGCTCGCTCTGCCGGTTCGAGCTGGACGACCTGCGAGCGCGCCTCGACAGCGAGCGCGACCACGACCTGGTGATGATGCTCGCGCTCGGTGACGTGCTCGGTGAAACGCAAGCCACCGTCGCGCGACTCAGGCAGTGCGTCGCCCCCGGGGGACATGTGCTGATCGACGGCGCCTACCTGCGCCAGGACGATGACGAAGACATCGACGACGAGCTCTCCGCACTCTACCCCTCGCACGCCGAGACGCGCGCGGCGCTCGAGAGCAGCGGCGACCTCATCGTCGCCGAGCGCGAGGTCGACGGCCCCGACACGGCCGCACACTACCGCCGCGCCACCGACGCGATTGCGGAGCACGCGCAACGGCTGGCACAGCAGCACCCGGCGCTGGCCGAGCCGCTGCTCTCGTTCGCAGCCCGCCAGCGAGAGGCCATCGAGACGCTGGCCGGGCCGGTCATCGGCTGCCTGTGGCTGCTGCGCAGGCGCTGAGCGGCGAGCAAGCAACTGCGGAAGCCCGCCATGACAGTGCTAGAATCGGCACTGCAGCAGAGACACGCTTGCTCCGTGGCCGACGGTCGCGCCGCAGCTCCGATGCCAATATCCGAAGGCCCCACAACGAGCACCCGTCGCGTCTCGCAACCCGAGGCGGCTGCAGCTGCACGCCCTGTTCCGTGGGCCATCATCGGCGCAGTGTCGCTGCTCGGTATCACCCTGCTATCGGCCTGCGGCGGCCGCACCGCACCTTCGCTCGCTGTACGCGACGCGGGACCCGGCCCCGGGTCCGAGCGCTGCGATGGGCGCGACAACGACGACGACGGACGCGTCGACGAGGGCTACCGCGACACCACCGGACGCTACGTCGGCATCGAGCACTGCGGCGGCTGCGGCGAGGCTTGCACCGACCTGCTGCCGGGCGCCACCGATGTCGAGTGCGCGCTGATCGCCGACCGCCCGCGCTGCGTCGCGCAGGCGTGCCTGCCCGGCTACGCGCTGTCGGAAGCCGGCCGCTGCCTGTCGATCGCCGAGCAGCTGTGCATGCCCTGCGTGAGCGACATCGACTGCCAGGGGCTGCCGGGGGCGCGCTGCACGACCGTCGGCGGACTTCCGCACTGCACGATCGGCTGCGACGGCGGCTGCCCGCAGGACTACCCGTGCGGCAGCGACGACCTGGGCGTGCCCGCGTGCCTGCCGGTCGGCGGCGACTGCAGTTGCGACGCGGGCGAGCAGTTCACGATCGCATGCGCGCCCGAGGGTCGTCGCGACTGCGTGGGGCAGCAGCGCTGCGAGGGCGGCGTGCGCAGCGAGTGCGAGATCCCCGAGGAGCTGTGCGACGCGATCGACAACGACTGCGATGGATCGATCGACGAGCTCTTCGTCGATGAGCGCGGTGCATACACGGTCGACCCGGCACACTGCGGTCGCTGCGGCGTGGACTGCAACGCCGGCCTCGACGACGAGCTGCAGCTGACCTGCGGCGGCGATCCGTTCGCGCCCACGTGCGTCGTGCGCTGTCCGGACATCGATGATGGCGGCATCCAGGTGGGCGACCGCATCGACACGGACGGACGCCTCGACAACGGCTGCGAGTGCATCGTGGACTCGCTGACCGACGAGGTCGGACTCGACAACGGCGTGATCGATCCCAACTGCGACGGCGCCGACGGTCAGGTCACGCGCAGCGTCTACGTCTCGGCCGAGGGCGACGACCTCGCGCCCGGCTCGCCGACCCGCCCCATGCGCACGATCTCGGCGGCGGTGCGCGTCTCCGCCCTTTCGCTCGGCACGGGCCTGCCCCGCCCGGACGTCTTCGTCGCCGCGGGCACCTACGCCGAGAGCGTGGAGATGGCACAGGGCGTGCGCCTGCACGCGGGCTACCGCACCGACTTCCTCGCGCTCGACCCGGGCGGCTTCGAGGTGCACGTGGTGGCACCACTCGACACGCAGGCACCCCACGGGGCGGCGCTCGTGCTCGACGGCGTGACGAGTGCGCTCGTCGAGGGGCTGCGGCTGACCGGCGTCGACCGATCCGATCGGGGCGCACCGGCGGTCGGTGTGGTGGTGCGCGACGCGAGCGCGTCGGTGGTGCTGCGGGACCTCGACATCCGCAGCGGCCGCCCGGGGGGCGGTGAAGCGGCCGACACCGGTGAGAACGGCGCCGAGCCGGCCACGGCCGCGGGCGCCGGACTGCCGCAGCGTGCGGCCCTCGAAGATCAGGCGCACATCTGCATCACCGGCCTCGTCGACAACACGGGTGGCGCGGGCGGACGCAACGTATGCGACGGCGACCTCGACGTCTCCGGGGGCGACGGCGGCACGGCGAGCTGTCCATTCTTCAACCAGCCGTCGCAGAGCGGGCAGCCGGGCAACCACGCGATCAACGTGCTGGGCGGCGACGGAGGCATGGGCGGCGACGGCGTCGGCGCGCCGCTGGGCCTCGGCCAGTCCTGCCAGTCACCGCCGTGCTGCGGGCTCGCGGACTACTACGTCGGCTTCGGCTACGAGGAGGCAACCGCGGGACAGCCGGGGCGCGACGGACAGTCGGGCTTGGCGGGCGCGGCCTGCGACGACGCGCTCGGACGCTTCGGCGCGCTCGCGTGGACGGCGGGCTCGGGCACCGCGGGCAGCGCCGGGCGGCCCGGCAGCGCGGGCGGCGGCGGCGGCGCAGGCGGTGGCTCCCAATTCGAATGGAACCCGGCCAACAGCTGCACGTACGCCGACGGGCTGGGCGGCAGCGGCGGCGGCGGCGGCGGCGGTGGCTGCGGCGGCGCCGCGGGCGAGGCCGGCGCGTCGGGCGGGCCGGCCATCGGCCTACTGGTGATCGCCGACAGCGTGGGCGCGCAGCCGCAGCTGGTCGGCTGCACGATCGCGAGCGAAAACGGCGCGCGCGGCGGCGACGGCGGAGGCGGCGGAGACGGCGGCCTCGGTGGCGCCGGCGGGCTCGGCGGCGTGCTGCCCCGGGAGCAGCGCATCACGCCCACCCTGGCCGGCGCGCAACCGGGCTCGCGCGGGGGCAAGGGCGGAAACGGCGGCGCGGGCGGAGGCGGCGGCGGCGGGTGCGGCGGCCCGAGCGTCGGCGTGTGGGTGAGCGGCCGCGGCGCGGGCGGCGACGACCTGAACTACCGCGGCCTCAACGGCTTCGCACTGGGCGGCGGCGGCGAGGCCGGCCGCGGAGGGGGCGGCGCCGTCTCGGCCAGTGATGGCGCAACGGGCGCGCAAGTGGATGTGCTGGTACGGTGAGCTGCAGCTTGTGCACGCGATCGCAGAGAGGGGGGCGCCGGTGAGCGCGCGGGTGCTGCGCGCATGGCTCGGCATCGCCGCGCTGCTATCGGCGGCGGCGGCGGCGGCGCTGGCGGGGGGCTGCAGCAGCAGCAGCGACTGCGGCGCAGAGGTCTGCGACGGCATCGACAACGACTGCGACGGCGAAACGGACGAGCACTTCATCGACGGCGACGGGCGCTACGTCTCGGTGTCCCACTGCGGCACCTGCGCGATCGACTGCGACGAGGTGCACCCGACCGCCGCCGAGACCGCCTGCCGCATCGAGGAGGGCGAGCCGATCTGCCGCATCACCCGCTGCCCGCCCGGCCAGCGCGCTGCCGGCGACGGCGCCTGCGTCTCCGACGTGGAGGTGCTGTGCCTGCCGTGCAGCTCGGACGAGGACTGCGAGCTGCGCTCCGAAGACGCCCGCTGCCTGATCGGCCCCGACGGCAGCGCCCACTGTGGCCGCGCCTGCGACGGCCCCGACGACTGCCCCGGCGGCTTCCAGTGCCAGCCCCAGCAGGGCGGCGGCGCCCCGCAGTGCGCACCGCTGCGCGGAGGCTGCGCCTGCACGGCCGCGATGGAGGGGGCGGTGCTCGGCTGCGAGATCCGGCTCGACGAGCGCACCGCGTGCGCCGGAGAGCAGATCTGCCAGGCCCAGGGGCTGGGCCCGTGCACGCCGTCGCTCGACGAGCGCTGCAACGGCGTCGACGACGACTGCGACGCCGCCGCCGACGAGGACTTCGTCGACAGCCAGGGTCGCTACGTCAGCGTCGACCACTGCGGCGGCTGCAACATGCCGTGCGTGACGCCCGGGCCGAACATGGTGGCAAGCTGCGAGGTCGGCAGCATCGCGCCGAGCTGCGAGGTCAGCTGCGAGGCGGGCTTCGTCGAGGTCGATCAGATCCCCGCCACCGGCTGCGAGTGCGAGCTGATGGACGGGCCTGGCGTGGTGATCGGCGGCGACGCCGACTGCGATGGCGAGGTCGATCCGACGCCGCAGTTCGTGTTCGTCTCGCAGGCGGGCGACGAGTCCAACAATGGCGTCGACTTCGACTCGCCACTGCCGACGCTGCAGGCCGGCCTCGCCCTCGGTCGAGTGCTCGATCGCGACGTGCTGGTAGCGCGCGGTATCTACGGGGGACCGGTCGAGCTGCTCGACGGCGTCTCGGTCTACGGCGGCTACAGCCTCGACTACTCCGAGCGCGACCCGGCGCTGCACCCGGTGCTGATCGAGGCTCCCGACGGGGCAGGCGCCCCCGTGCTGATCGCACGCGGTCTGATCAGCGCCACGCGCGTCGACGGCCTGACGGTGACGGCGAGCGAGGCCGACACGCCCAGCGGTGGCAGCACCGCGGTCTTCCTCGATCGCTCGCGCAGTGCCCTGCGACTGTCACGCATCACGGTGGTGGCGGCGCGCGGCGCGACAGGGCTTGCGGGGGAGGACTCGAGCGCGGGCCTCGCCGCGTGGGGCCTCGACAACCTCGGTCAGCTCGAGGGCGTGGCCGGCGGCTCCGGACTGACCCACAACCCTCCGCTGCAGGCGTGCCCGCCCGTGGCCGCGGGGGCCGGCGGCGACAAGCAGTGCTTCGGCGGGGCGGTCGGCGGCGGCCGCGGCGGCGATGCCATCTGCCCCGACATGCCCGAGTGTGACAACGACACGGACACGCCCTGCGGCAACGCGGGCTGCACGGACTTCAACAACGGCGGACTGTGCGATGCCGACGCGATCGCGGCGGCGGAGGCCGCCGGCCATCCCAACCCGCCGGCGCAGTCCGGGCTCGGCCCGGCGAGCGGCTCGGCCGGCGAGCAGACCTACAGCTCGCCCACCAACCGCGGCACCTGCAACTTCTGCGACGACGGCGCGAGCCTGCTGCGCGAGGGCGACGGCGGCCAGGACGGCGGGCGCGGCGCGGACGGCGTCGGTGGCCCGGGCTGTGGCGGTGGCGGCGCGCTGCTCGATCTCGCGCGCGGCGTCGGCAGCGCCGGCGACGGCATCGACGGCGGCGACGGCCTCAGCGGCTCGGGCGGCGGCGGTGGTACGGCGGGGGCGGGCTACGCCAAGATCGCGAACACCGTCGGCAACTGCACCAGCGTCTCGGGCGGCAGCGGTGGCGGCGGCGGCAGCGGCGGCTGTGGAGCGCCGGCAGCGCGCGGCGGCGGCGGCGGCGGCGCATCGATCGGCATCCTGATCCGCCTCGCCGACGGCACGGCCGACGGCCCACGCATGGAGGCGGTGGAGATTGTGACGGCGAGCGGCGGCGACGGCGGCGACGGCGGGGTCGGCGCGGAGGGCGGCGCACCGGGCGCGGGCGGTCTCGGCGGCCCCACCACCTTCTGGTGCTCGCGCAACGGGGGCCGCGGCGGCGACGGCGGGGCCGGCGGCGACGGCGGCGGCGGGGGTGGCGGCTGCGGCGGCGGCAGCTACGGGGCCTACATCCTGGGGGGCAGCGGTGACACCGGCCCCTACCGGGACAGCATCGCCGCGAGTACGACGGTCAACGCCGCGGGCATCGGTGGGCGCCGGGGCCGGGGCGGCTACAGCCCCGGAAACCCGGGGGGAAATGGCCTCGGCAGCGATACCGCCGACGTCTTTCTGCTCCCAAACTGACGCCCGCGCGCGCGGGGCGAAGACCGCCTTGACGCGCCGCGTTGCAGGACTACACTGCCGACACTTTTTGGCCGCCTTAACGCGGAGCAGGCAATGCGAGATATCATCAAACTGTCGTGTCAGGACTGCAAGCGGGACAACTACGTCACCGACAAGAACAAGCGTACGATGACGGAGAAGTTCGTCATCAAGAAGTACTGCAAGGCCTGCCGCAAGCACACCGACCACAAGGAAGGCAAGATCAGCAAGGGCTGATCGCGCCAGGCGCGCGGTCACCGCGCGCCACTCCACACGGCGGCTGAGCTACTTCCGCCCGAGCTGGTCTTCGAGCGCGTCGATCTTGTGCTTGCGCGTGTTGCGCACGCGCTTGCCGTCGCCGTCGATGCAGCCACCCGCCCGGCACTCGTGGCCGCCCCGCCGCGCGCGCTTGTCGCAGTCGGCCGGCTCCTCACACTCCATCCACGTCGCGTAGCGCTCGCCTCGCAGGTAGGTCGAGAGCGCCTCCGCGTGCTGCCCGCGCCGCATCAGGTCGCCGCCGCGGTAGCGGTAGTAGTCCCAGCGCACCTCGCTGTGGGCGATCGCCATCCACATGACGACGGCCGCAGCGCCCATCGCCACGATCGTCGGGCGCGGGGCCATCGGACGCTCCTTCACGATCGCGTAGACAGCGACGCCCACCAGGCAGACGCCGGCGGCGATCGCTGCACCCGTCGCCCCGGGCAGGTCCACCATGCGTGCCGCCTGGTAGGTGACGAGCGCGACCGCGGCAGCCAGCGCGAAGCTCACCGCCGGTGCGTTGTCCTCGCCCCCGTCCTCGACCCCGTCCTCGCCCCTGTCCTCGGTGGTCGCATCCGCGAAGAAGCGGGCCGGCCCGGTGACCGCGCGGGCGAGCGCGTCGATGACCGTCGGCGGCAGCAGGCAGAAGGTCGCCAGGACCATCATGTAGTAGCTGAACCAGCCGATCTCCAGCCCCATGCCCTCGGCGCCGATGTGCAGCATCAGCGCCATGGCCGCCGCCGCATTGCACGTCAGGCCCACCCAGCGCGGGCTGTCCCCCCGGTCGCGCACAACCGCAAGCGCATAGCCAGCGGCCACAAACAGCTCGAGCGGGATGACGGAGAACGACAGCGCGGACCAGAACTGCGCCTCTGTCAGACCCATCGTCACAGCCATCCCGTGCAGACCGGCAAGCACCTCGCCGGCCTTGCTGATGCGCTGGATGGTGGAGCCGTCGAGCCACAGTGCATCGCACTTCGCGAGCGCGGTGAACGTGTAGAGGATCGCCACCGTCACCAGCAGCAACGGGTAGCCGAAGCCCGTGGTCTGGGCGATCCCCGCGGGCGCCGCGCCCTCCTCGCGCTCCCGCGGATGGATGTCATCGGCGTGCGACGTCGGAAAGAACGCCACACAGACGAGCATCAACGAGACGAAGTAGTGGTGCTGGTAGCTGTCGAGCATGCTCATCGACCAGCTGTAGGTGTAGAGCAGCAGCAGCGCGATGCCGCTGAGCATGCGCACGCCCGAGAACGCCACCGTGAGCGACAGCAGGCCCGCGAGCAGCAGCACACCGATGTAGAGGGCCGGCGAGGGCACCGGGATGATCGCATCCAGCCAGCGGAAGTGCGCGACGTTGAAGCCCGCCGTGCCGTAGCGACCCGCGTGCCCGATCATGAGCATCCACGCGTCCAGCGCCAGCATGGTCAGCAGCAGGCGCTGCAACACGAACGGTCGAGCTGCCGCGTAGGCGCCGTGGAAGTAGCGATCGAAGCCGCTCACGGCGCGTGCTCCGCGATCGTGAGCTCACCGCTGTCGCACGTGAGGTCGTGCTGAACAGTGGGTAGTGGTGTGCCGTCGGTGTCGTTGCATGTCCGGACATAGCGGACCGAGGCGATGCCCTCCCCCTCGCAGCGGCGGTGCATGAACTTGTCGACCACCGCCGGGCGGTAGCGGCGCAGGATGTTGATCCACGCCACCTGCAGCTCGCGCCCCAGGACGATGCCGCGCGCATCGCCGCCGCTGTCGGTCTCGGCCATCTTGACCTCGCAGCGGGCCATGCGGCGCGTGGAGAACATGCGCCAGCTGAAGCGCTCGTCGTAGGGGTGATCGCCGAGGTAGTACGTGAGCGGCATCACCAGCTGGTAGGCGATGAAGACAGCGATGCCCGCGTTGACCCAGGTGCGCGATTGGCCCTCCACGGCGAATCTTTTACCACGCCGCCGCGGCATGCGTGGGATCGTCGTGGTCGCGGTTGCGCCGGGGAAAGACGTGCGTCACCTTTCGAGTCACGGGGGAGGCGACGCGATGGCACTGGCGTACACGAAGGGCATGCCGCTCGGGACGGAGGCGCCGGCCTTCGAGCTGCCGGGGGTGGACGGCGAGATGCACGCGCTGTCGCGCTACGCGGAGGCGACGGCGGTGGTCGTGGTCTTCACATGCAACCACTGCCCGTATGCGGTGGCGGTCGAGGAGCGGCTGATCGCGCTGCAGCGGGAGTACGGGCCGCGGGGCGTGCAGCTGATCGCGATCAGTGCCAACGACCACCCGAGCGACACCTTCCCGAAGATGCAGCAGCGCGCCAAGGAGCGCGGCTTCAACTTCCCCTACCTCTACGACGAGAGCCAGGAGGTGGCGCGGGCCTACGGCGCGGCGTGCACGCCGGACATCTACGCCTTCGGCCCCAATCGCGCGCTCGCCTACAACGGGCGCTTCGACGACAGCTGGCAGGACGCCGCAGCGGTGCAGCGGCGGGAGCTCGCGCTGGCACTGGACCGCATCCTCGACGGAAAGCCCGTGGATTTCGAGGTCACCGCGTCGATGGGCTGCAGCATCAAGTGGCGCGACTAAAACCGGGGCCCGAGCCGGCCAGCGCACCCCGTAATCCCCCTTGATATCCCCGAAAAGCCGGTTAGAGTTCGCGCGCTCCTGGTGCGTGTAGCTCAGTGGTAGAGCACTGGATTGTGGTTCCGGTGGTCGCGGGTTCAATTCCCGTCACGCACCCCACGTGGTCAGCCGTCGGCAGCGGCGGCTCACCACGCAACGCTGACGCTGCCGAGCACCCGTAGTTCAGTTGGATAGAACGTCGGACTTCGAATCCGAATGTCGGGGGTTCAAGTCCCTCCGGGTGTGCCAAAGGTTTCGGGTAGTTAGCTGTACTTCGGAGAGGTGCCAAAACAGCGTACCCCCCGAATTTCCCCCCAAGCGTTTCGCGTCATTGTGCGCCACGGCTGGAACGCCAAAAAAAGTTTGAGCGCGACGCGCTGAGGTAGCGCGCGGGGGCTCGAGACGGATCCGTCGGGGTGGTCCTAGAGGATCACGAGTTGGTTGCGGCCACGGATCCTGGCCACGCGGCAGGCTTCGCCGGCGCGCTTGATCACCCCCGCCCATGAGCGCGACTCGTCATGTGCCGAAAGCACAAGCCCGCTGCTTGCGGTGATACGCAACTCGCTGAGCAGCGGTGGGTGCGCGAACGTTGGTCGCGTCCTCAGCGAGCGCGCTGACCAGCTGGTTGCACGCACGCTCCACATCTACGAGCGGACTATCGCGGGCAGGCCGCCAAGGCCGGTTCCGTCGCAAAGTCGGTGTCGGGCAGGGTGCCTGCTAGGTTCGCCCGATGTTCAAAGGTTGCCACTTCCCTAAGCCGGTCATCTTGACCTGCATCCGTTGGTACTTGCGGTACAAGCTCAGCTATCGGGACCTGGAAGAAATGCTGGCTGAACGTGGAGTCCGTGTAGACCACGCGACGATCAATCGCTGGGTGATCAAGTTCGCACCGCAGCTCGCGTTGCGGGCTCGCCGGCACAAGCGGTCCGTCGGCCGCAGCTGGCGCATGGACGAAACGTACATCAAGGTCCGCGGCCACTGGAAGTATCTCTACCGGGCTGTGGACAAGGTTGGCGGCACCGTGGACTTCCTGTTGACGGCCAGGCGCGACACCGACGCGGCCCTTCGATTCCTACGCCGCGCCATCGCGGGCAACGGGCTTCCCGACAAGATCAACATCGACAAGAGCGGCGCCAACGCCGCAGGCATCGATGCCTACAACGCCGAGTCCGGACCCCGTGTGCAGGTCCGCCAGTGCAAGTACCTCAACAACATCGTCGAACAGGACCATCGCTTCGTGAAACAGAGGATGGTCGCTGCCTTGGGCTTTCAGACCTTCCACACTGCCAAGGACACCATCACCGGCATCGAGTTGGTGCACATGATCCGCAAGGGACAAGTGCGCCCGCTACGCAACGGCTCCGATGCCGACCAGTTCAACGCCCTGGCCGCGTAGAACGAGGAGCGTGATGCCAGTCGTGCCCATCCTCCGCGAAATTTGCGACGGAGCCCAAAATAGCGAGGCCCCCTAAATGGCCCCCAGGCGTTTCGCGTCATTGTGCGCCACTGCTGGAACGCCGAAAAAACGTTTGACGCGAGCGCGTTGGGGGAGCGCGGGGGTGCATTGGGACGGATCCGCCGGGAGGTGAACGCGCGACACAATGGTGCAACCACGGGATACCTGTCGATAGCGACACGCCGAAGCGCCGAAGCCGTTGAGGTTTCGCGCCCAGGCTGTGGAAATCGACCCGAGAATACTCGGCGCCATGACAGATGCGCCAAGACCATCCGCGGCGCTGTGGATAGGTCCTCCGACGGTGGGGCGGATACGAGCTCTCCTGACTCGAGAGGTGGTCGGCTCACACATGTTTCTTAGTCTTTTCAATCAGTTACAAGAGATGCTTCACTGGATGAAGACGCGCCGCCCCGGGCCACCAGCTGTGGACTGGCTGTGGACAGCTTGGGGCCTTCGGCGGAAGTCCGAGCCAGCCGATGTCCTCTTCAGGACACACGAGGCACCGCCTCGCAGCCATCGCAACCGCGATGTGCATGCGAGCTGGCGACCGCGGACGTGTGAGCGGCTCCCGTTCGAGGGCTCAGTGTTGAAGACCCGAGCGAAGGCGGCGGACCAACTCCACAACGATACTTCGAGCAAAGCTCGGATACTTCGACATCAACTCCTCGACAGCACGACGCCGAACCCCCAGGACGTGAACGTGATCGATCGCGACCACGTCCGCAGACCGCACCTCTGGAGTGAGCACGGCAAGCTCGCCGATGATCCCGCCGTCGCTCACCTCGGCCAGCCGATGCCCGTCACGCTGAACTCTGAGCGTGCCCCGATGCACCAGGAACATGCGGTCGCCCGGTTCGCCCGCCAGGAACAGGAACTCACCAGGCCGCAGGTGCCTTTCTGTCGCACCGGACGCGAGGGAATGGACGATTCCCTCTTCCACCCCGGAGAACAGACTCGTGGAGCGGAACGCGACGACCCGCTGCAGCTGCGTCAGTGATGCGCTTGCATCCACCTGCTTGAGGCCGGAGGCAGGCGGCGCCGACTCGCGCACCCCACCGATGCTCCGCAGTCGGTCGGCCAGGACGCGAATCACCCCGCCCACGACCTCGCCATCCGTTTCCATGAACGCGAGTAGATCATCGGCGAAGATCTCCAGCAGCACCGCGTCGTCCTCCACGCGCACGACCGCCGATCGTGGCACCGGTACGAGAGCGGCGAGCTCGCCGAACACGTCCCCCCGACCGAGTAGCACCGGCTCGCCCTCGGCCACCTCGACACGAACAGTCCCGGAGACGACGACGAATAGCTCGGTGCATGTGTCGCCCGCAGCGAAGATCTGCGTGCCTGAAGAAAACCGCCCGGCCTTGAGGCCATCGGCAAAGTCGAGCAGGCGATCGCTGGCGGTGAGGCGAAACAGATCGGCGTTCTTCAGCCAATACACTTTGTGGAGCGTGCCCATCTTCTCGGGCTCGGTACGCATCGCGGTCGCGGACAACCGCATGTCCGCTTTCAGCAGCCCGAGGCGCGCAGCAGCGTCTTGAATACAAGCCCACGTCCAACGCGTGTGGCCATGGGGGCCGGCCGTCAGGAGCGTCGCCACCTGCAAGCGAATGTTGGAGTGGTCCGGCGTTGCCGGGGTGGGAAGAGGCTCGAGAAGAATGGTGACCCAGCGTCGATCGGCACCCTCCACGGCGGAGTCGAGTAGCTCCGCGGCCAGGTCGTTATGCCTCGAGAGGTCGGAGTCCAATATGTCGATGACTCGCTCGATCCCATGGCCCGGGTGGCACAGGGCAGCCAGCCGCAACCCCCGCGTTTGCAGCTGGCGCGCCTCTTCGGCGAGCGCCGCGTGCAGGAAGACGCTGTCGGGGCCCGCATCCGTCGCCGCGACAAGCGCCCGGACCTCCTGCAGCCGCGCCAGGCACTGGTCGAGCATCTCCCGCAACCGCATGTCGTCGTCGGGGTGGTACCCAAGGGCGATGAGCCCTCGGAGGGCAATCGAGACCTGCTGCACCTCGGGTTCGTCCAGCACCGCCACGAGGAATGGGATGGCGTCGCGGTTCGGCGACATCGCCGCGAGTCGTACCAGCTCCGTGCGGAGGGATGCGTCCTGCCCCTCCATGGCGTGGGCCTGCCGCAACGCATCGAGGGCCCCGGTCGCGCCATCGAGCAATACCCGGCAAGCCACCGCGCGGACGCCTGGACGCTGAAGGTTGTCCACGAGCTGCAGCCACAGGCCCGGGTCTTCGTGGCCCGCGACCGCCGAGCAAGCCGCTCGACAGACGTCCGCATCGTCATCGGCTAGCAGCGCTCCCAGGAAGTGGGCAAGCTCGCCGGACGACACCGCGCCCAGGACTGCAGCGCCCTGCACGCGATCATCTGCACTCGAAGAATGACACAACTCCTCAAGCGCCCGCTGTCCGAGAGCCTTCAGACCCTCGTCGCCATATCGTAGCGCCGCGGAGATGGCGGCCGCGCGCACCGACGCGGTGGCGGGATCGATGGCGCCGATAAGTTCGGCCAACCGCGCCTCCCCGGCGGCTGGATCCGTGGCGGCGATGGCCCCCAACCCCGCCGCCCGCAATTCATCCGACTGCTCCGCCTCGAGCGCATCCACGACGGCCCGCGCATGCTCGGGTCGAGCCTGCGCCTCGATGCTCGCGTAGGCCGCGGCCCGCACGCTCGGATCGTCATGCCCAAGCGACTTCAACAAGAGGCCGCCGGCCGCCGGGTGCTCGACGCGCGCCAGTAGTCGTGTGCAGTAGGCGACCTCGCGCGCGCTGTTGCCATGCAGCGCTTCTGCAAGGACCGCCACGCTCGAAGCGTCAGTCCATTGCATCCGCTCGAAGGACAGCGAGCCTGCGCTCAGGGCCTTGGCCAGCGCTGTCCGATAGCCCGTCCCCGCGAGGTACGCGGCAGCCAGGTAGAGGGGACCGGCGATGAGCGCGAGGCCTGCCAGCCCGGTCGGGGAGACCTCCCAGATCCGGTTTGCGGCGAGTAACCCCACACTCGTAACGAGCCCCACCAGGGGGCCAACGAGCGTCTCAACCAGCGACAGGACCCGAACCTTCTGCTCAGGCCCAAGCGGCTGGTACAGCATGTTGTACGCGGGGAAATGGATCGTCGCCGTGCTTACCCGCTCCGAGAGCTTCAGCGCCACTGCGATCCACAGGGCAGCCGCGGTGGCGCCGGCCTGCTCATAGCCGTAGAGCGTGCCCAACAGTCCGACCAATACGAGCGGCGGCAGCAGAAGACCGCCACGCACACCCACCCGGGCAAGGATGCGGCTCGAGAGGACGAGGCGAAACAGGAGCGTCGCGGCACCGATCGCGGCCATGAAGCCGCTGTAGAACGCCGCGAGGTCCGCCTCGGACGTGTAGCGCCTCTGCACGTGCGCCATCCAGAGGTTGTCGACCAAGTAGTACATGCAGAAGCCCGGAACCGCATACACGGCCAGAATCCTCCTGACGTAGGACAGGCGAAGCAGCTCGCGCGGGGACTGCCGGTCTCCACCATCGACGTCCGACTCGGCGACCTCGGGCTGGAAGCGCCCGCCGTACTGCCGTCGAATCCGTAGCAGCACAGCAAGTGCGCCGGCCGCGCCGGCTGTCGAGCACCACAACAACGACAGCAACCCCCACCGCTCCACGAAATGCGGGGCGATGAGCCCGCCAAGAATCGACGAGAGCATCTCCCCTGTGCCGACGAGCGCGAAAAGACGCTTGCCCTGGTTCGCCGTGAAGACAGCATTGAGGACACCCCAATAGGCGAGACCGGTCAGCGACACCTCCGCCTGATACCAAAGCAGTGCAATGAAACCGGTCGCCCCCTCCGAGACCCCGGACGCCAGCCAGATCTGGAGGCCGAGCAGCGCCACGATGATTATCCACAACGAGCTCGTGAGCGTGGCCTCGGCCGAGTGTGTCTTCTGAACGCGGAGATTGATCACGCCGAGCGCGGGGATCAGCAGGGCGGTCGCCATGTAGACGTACGGCAGGTCCCCGGCGGAGTGATTGCGCAGGAACAACGTGTTGGCGCAAGTGAACGTGAACACCCGCGGAATACCGATCAACAGCGAAAGCGCGAAGGTCCACAGGACCAGCGAGCCTTCACCGGGGCGTACATGCAACAGCCTCGCCGCGACGTCCTTCACCCGGCGCACCCGTCCCTGCGCCGGCTGCATCGTTCGACTGCGGTCGGGGTGCGAACGGCCTTCGATGCTCGCGTACGCCTACTCGGCATCATCCCCGGTCGGGCCCTCGCCGTTGTCCGCCGCCGCAACCTGCGGCTGTGGGACCACTACCACCGGAGCGGCCGAGCCGGGTGCGACGATGCCAGGAATCAGGAAGCTCGCGAGCCCGTTCACAATCGGAGGCGGGCAGGTGTCGCACAGATCGTGGAGCGTCACCCTCCCTTCGGCCGCCGACAGCACCTGGGCCAGCGGTTGCTTCTGCATGCACTCGCCGCAGCCCTGCTCGACGAGTCGACTTCGCTTGGCCTGCCGCGGTAACTCACACTCCGGGCAGAGGGTCTGGAACGTCACCTGTCGGCTGGCCACGCTGGCGATCCCTGCGCATGACAGCGTGAGCGCGCAGCTCCGGCACTCTGCGCTGAGATCCCTGATCTCCTCGGCCACCTGCCGGGCGCACTCGTCCTCCGCGAGCAGCAGCATCGTGGGGTCGCAGGCCGCAACCGACTCACAGAAGGCCCGCTCCCCATCGTCACCTGCAAGCACATCCTCCGCGGCAGCATCGTCCCCGCATGCGGATGGAAGCACCGCGAGGGCGCACAGCAGCCCGTAGGAACACCGACTCATCGTGTGAGTCTACCAACAAAGCTCGATGGCGTGTCCCGCTCCCTGGGCCCATCAGCAAAGACTTCCCCCATGGCTTCCAAGAAGATCTCCTTGCCGATGCCAACGGACTCGGCCTGCGCGGCGAGCATACCGTAGGCCACCAATGCGTCGGACCTGTGAGCGTGGGAGGCGGCTCGAAGGCTCGCCCCGGCATGCACCCGTGCGGAGTAAACGGCGCCGACGGAAAGCCAGAGCGCGACGCCCGCATGTGCCCACCATCCCTGGGCGCCGGTCGCCGACTGGAGCGATGGCGGTAGCCAAAGCGCCCCGATAGCCCAGGCAAGACCGACCACGACAGCCGCCACTCCGCACCGCAGCGCGCGAGCGGCGATGCGGCGCTCCACTGCGGCACGATGCTCGAACACATCTGCACGCGTGGACAGCCCGCCGCCCGGAGCAAGCTGCTCGAGCTGGTCAACGGTCCGCTTCGCCCGGGACAGCTGAGCCTCGGTGTCGGCCGCCTGTTGCTGCATCTCGGACCTGAGGCGCTCATTGTCTTCGCCCGTGACTCGAATCAACCGTTTGAGCTTGGCATCCAGCGTGACGTGGGATTGTTGCAACGCTTCGTTGCGCACGATCGCCTCATCAAACGTCCGCGTGGCCTCCGCAGCGGCAGCCGACACATCGTTGACGATGCTGTCCACCCTGTGTCGAACACGACCCTCCGTCGCATGGGCAAGGCTCAGTGACAGAAAGCCCGCGACGCCCGTCTGCCACTGCGCGTCGGCCGACCACAGACGGGCGATGAGTGTCGAGCAGCTGGCGTTCACCACCTGCATGGACGCCCGTGGGTTGGTCGCGCGGGCCTTCCACAGCGTGGAGTCGGCGTTCCAGTTCATGATGTCATCAGCGAGGCGCTGCATCGGCAGCAGCACCTGATCCTCGATGTGCTTGAACTCCTCGTAGGGCAGAGGCGATATCTCGACGCCGAGCGCGCGACCCATGACCGCGACCAGTCGACGCCAGCGATCGAGGGCAGCCATCAGGTCGTCGGTCTGCCCGGCGCGCTCCCCGAGCTCGGCCGCGTGACGCTCGAAGTCCTCGCTGCCGAGCAGCTCCAGCAGCGCACCCGCCTGCGCGGACGCGCTCTCCCAAACCTGCCTCCGTATCGCCTCCTTGGACATGCCCTACTTGGTCGCGATCGTTTCCATGTAGATCCGCCCCTCGGACACCTCCACGACCTGCTTGTCCTCACCCGAAGTCCTGTCGATGCGCAGCTGAGGCTTGGCATCCTTGTAGACGTGATTGACCGAGGTCTGGTCCTTCGACGTCTTGCCGAACAGGATGTGATTGCCCTGGCTCTCCTGCGGCAATCGTGCTCCCGGCCTCCACTGCACGAAGCGATGGATCTCCGCCCGATCGTGCGACAGCTCCAACAAGACACGCGCGCCCTTGTGGATCGGAAAGTAGAAATGGCCCGACGCGAGGTTCGGCTCGAACGCGACCACGACCTTCTGGTTCTTCCAGAGTGGAACCTCGACCTTGTAGTAGTCGATCGAGGTTTTGTCGTTCCGGTAGATCTGATACGTCTCCTGCGGCTTGTCGCCAAGCTCGCTGAGCACCTTGCCCTCCACCTGCACAGGCCAGACCGGTACACGGTAGGCGGGAAATGCGAAGAGGGTATTTTCCTTCTTCTCTAGCCGGGCCACCATCACGACCTCGAACGCGTTGCTCGGGTCCTCCGCATCGTCTGTGGCCATCTGCGATTCCGCGCTCGCGTGGATGTCTATTTCGAGCACGCGATACTGATGCTTGCTCTGGTAGATGGTGCTCGGCCAGGCGTCGAACTTGAGCAAGAGATTTGGGCGCATCGTCGTGCTCGGAAAGCAACCAAAGTCGATGCGCGCCAGGACCTCGCTCTTCTTGTGACGCTTGGTCTCGAGTGTCGCCCGGTCGGTCAGGTCGCTAGCCACCGATGAACGTAGGATGTATTCGTTCTTGACGCCCGTGACCTTCAGCTTGTTGGCGATGTCTTTCGTCTTCGTCGCGGCTTCGGTGCACGCGTTGAGAACCGACACGCTCGAGCGTGACACGGGTGGAAAGACCGCATTCAGCTCCTCCACATCGTCCGCCACGAGTGACACCGCATTCCCGAACTCCTTCTTTTTGTCCGAGATCGTGTAGGTGTCGGTGACGTAGTCGTAGTAGAGGCCAGCGTGGTTCCTATCGAGGAGCCAGAACAGGTAGTCGTAGAACGACGCCTCGTTGAGTTCCTCCCCGAGCGGCAGGCTCAGGACGGTGTGCTTTACCTTTCCTGCCGCCCAGCTGTGCGTGAGCTTCACGCCCTCCGGCTTGTTGGCGTCGATGAGCTCCGTGAGCTTCTTGTCGACGTAGAGTGCCGTCGGGTAGTGCTGTCCCCATAGCACCTGTGCGCGGTCGGCGAAGTCGAGGCTGTAGTGCCGGTGCAGAATCGGCTCCCCGCTCAGCGCATCGAAGACGCGCTCCGAGACCTCGCGGCGCTGCACGAGGCCCTGGAGGACGATCGGATCAGCGGTCTCGCCAACCGCGTCGAACTTGCGGTCGATCGTCAGCTTGGCCTTCGCGAGCTCGTCCTTGACGAACTTCGCGAAGATCTTGTCCTCGCTCTGCGCCTTGAGGCAGATGAACCAGAAATCGAGGGAGACACGAAACCCATGCGGCCTCAGCTCGACGTCGATGTTCTTGATGTTGCCACCGGGAACCGAGAACTTGGTGCCGTTCAGGTCGAGTTCCAGCGTCGCGATCAGTCGATTGACAAACATGTGGTGACCCGCTTTCTAGTCTTCTTCGATCTCACCAGCGTCGGCCCCGATTCGCAGAAGCCGTCCGTGCGGGCCCATCACGATGCTGACTCGCTCGTTGGTCTCGGTGACTCTGCAGTTGACGACCAGATGAACCGCACCGTCGTCGCGGTAGTCATCCTCGATCTCGACGACCGTGAGCCTGGGTTCGAACAGGCGGATGTTCTCCCGAATCTCGCGTGTGAGCCCCTCGAGCATCTCGGCCGGCGTTCGATACCCCGCCTCCGTGATGCCGAAGTTGGGCAGAAAGTGCCCCGTGCCGCGCTTGGTAGACAGGAGCTGCTCGAGGTTTTCCCGAATGTCCTCGAGCTCACCCCCGCTCGCTTGACCGAGAAACTTCCTACGAATGAACATCGGCGCGCTTTCCCGGCTTGGCCATGCCGGTGAAGTCCGAGAAGATCAGCATGCGGTGGCCACCTTCCTGCTCGGCCACAACGCGCTCATATCCCAGGTAACCCTGGTGCTGAAGCTTCACCCAGCTCTCGTGGGACAGCACGGTCAGGGCAACGGTCATCGGCATCCGTACGCCGTGCAGCTGCGGCAGCACGCGGTCGTTGAGCCGCTCACGGACGACATGCGGCCAGGCGGCACCGCTCGAGTTGGCTTCCTCCTCCGCGAAGAGTTCGACGATGAATCCCTCGGCGTCCGACTCGTAGTGACGCCCCACCACGCCACTGCCGTCGAGGCTCGACACGCCAGTCCGAAATGCGTGCGCGCTGGTACTGCGTCTGAACGAGTGCCGACGGACAAGTGAGCCCAGATCGGGGAAGTACCAGGTGAACACTTGACCGAGGGTCGCCACGGAGTTGAGCCCAAGCATCCCGAAGTAGCTCTGCTTCGTCTGCGCGCGGTCGCCCCAAAGACTCGTATCGTCCTCGGGCATGACCGCGTCGACCATCTGCCGCAGGAGGATGTTGTCGAAGTAGTGAATGAAATCCTCGAACGGCTCCGGGTCCGTGGCCTGTTCGATCAGTCGCGCGAAGTAGCTTGGTAGAGGACTCCCGCTCCCGAGCAGCCCCATGTTGACCAACACGGTCACCCGGCGTGCAGGCGACCCCTCGAAGATGACTTGCTCGACGAGACTGCCCGCGGAAGCAGAATCTGGATTGCTCTCGATGTAGATGTCCTCGCGGGCGAATCCTGTTCGGTGCAACAGCCGGATCAGGGCAGGCAATTCAAAGGAACGCGCCCGACGCCGTATCCGATGTTGACGAGCTGCGCGGTCGCTTGGATCTGCAGGCACAGCAGTCTCACTCCGACTCGACGAAGCCAGCCAGGTCGACCCGGTAGAACTGCCGCATCGCGTTCCACGCCATGGTGTCGCGATTCTCCCACTGGGACTCCAGCTGCCCGACGTTTTCACTCAGGAGGCGACCGAAGCTCGCAAACAGCTCGGGGAAGTACAGCCGCGGGTCGAAGTCTTCCAGGATCGCCAACACGTCGTCACTGACGAGTGCCGCACGATCGAAGCGCCCTTCTGAGATCAGGTGCTCGAACCCCTCTAGCTTTTGGAGCAGCTCGCGCAGCTGGGCCGATCCGTGCAGCGTGATCTCAGAGCCCGGAGACGACTGCGCCGACGCGATCGCAGGCGCTGCGATGGGTCGTGCGCCCTCTTCTGCAGAATCCTTCATCGTTGCCTCATCCGTCGGTTGCTCCGCGTTCTGGTCGGCCTCGTCGGTGGACTCGCGGATGTCGCGGAGCCAACGCACGAGGTGACCTACCACCTGCGCGGTATCCCCGAACGCCGGGTCCTCGAGGTCCCGTGCGGTCGCATCGACAGCGGCGACAGCCTCGTCCAGCCGCGCGGGGTCGAGCGACTGCCAGCCCACCCAGGCGTCGTCGTTCTTCGACTCGTGATAGGCCATGCGGTCGACCATCGTCTGGCACAGCCACGACACGCTCACGCCGACGTGTCGCTCACGGCGCGCGACAGGCCCTACCGCATCCTTGTTGGGGCCGAGAAGCGCCCTGAGTGTGGTGAATACCTCGCCGAGGACATCCACGCCGCTCTCGGAGAAACAATTGAAGAGGTAGAAGACGATCAGCCGAATGTCGTAGACGCCGGACTCGACCAGCTCCTCGACGCGGGCCGCGACGGTCGCGAAGTCCTCGGACGCAGCGAGGTCTGTGATCTCCGTGAAGCGCGGGTCGACCGTCTCCATCCCCGGCTCGGCCCCTGCATCGAGGTCCCCCGACAGCTTCTCCAGCACAGACGTCATCACCCTAGATTCTAGGAAGATTCGGCATCCAGCGCAAAAAGCTGACGCAGTCTGGCCAGGGTCACGAAGGCCGTCCTGGAGCGCTTCGCGGAGAGCATTCCGGTCAGGTATTGGCCGCGAACCCAGACCGGGTCGACGAGACCGTCGCGGAGCCTTGGCGACAGCCGGTAGACCTCCACCGAGTCAGGCCGCACATGCGGTCCCAGTTCCGTGTCCACCAGGTCCTGCGCGGCCGAACGGAGCTGCCCCACCTCCACGCTCGACTGCGGCTCCCAGAGAGGCGCCACGAACAGCAACAGCGCCGAGCGACCGTGGTTCATCACGGTACCATCCGGAACCACGACGACTGCAGCGTGAGCTACCAACGGATGCTCCTGCGCAAGCGAGACGACCTCCTGAACCGGATAGGGGCGACCGTCGACGAGCGGTTGCAGCGACCCTCCCAGCCCATAGGCGAGGCCGGAGCCGGAGACCATCAGGGTACCGACCTGCGCTGCGGAGAAGCCCTCGACCGCCAGCACGCCGTTGTCGAGCGGCACCGGAGAGTCGATTCCTGAGACGTCGCGCAGAGACCACGCTACGCCGGGGGCGGGTACGATGCGCAGCGGATCGGGCGCAAGTGTCTTCGGGGCGAGCGCCAGCGTGCCCCCGAAGGCAGCGATGTAGATGCCCTTCGAGCACGCGACCCCCCGCGGCCGAAGCCGCTCGGCAAGCTGTGCCCATGGCTCCCAGCTCATTCGCGCGGTTGGGTCGAGAAACCAGCGTTTCCAACTCGACGTGAGGTCGTCGGGTTGAGAGAGCACGAGGTCACACAGGTCGGGGCTTGCGAGCACGACTTCGATGCCCGCGTCGGCGAGCAACGCAGGCGTGCGCCGGCACTGCGCCATGTCGAGGTCCACGAAGCTCCCGCCCGCCGCAAACGTGGCGAGCATGAGCGCCGGCTCGATAAGTGTTCGGTCACGTCCCGGAGCGGCCACGCGCTCGCCTGGGCGGATGGGGAGTAGCAGCAACGCATCGCTGAGGATCGCAGACAGCGCCTGGATTGCGGTCAGATGACAAAGCGCCTCCTCCCCCTCCGCAAGCGGGGAGCAGAAGGTCAGCATGGGCTCATCCGCCGCATAGCTGTGTGAGCCGCCGGGGCGCGGCGCCTGGGCCGGGTCCCGCATACTCAAGGGGAGCGGCTCGCGCTCGCTCGCATACCACGAGACGTCGTGCCCACCGGCGATGTGAGCGGGGTCGAGCAGCCGCAGCCGGTTCTGAACGTACCGTCTACCGCGAGGTTCGACGACGCTGACCTGCAACCCGAGTCTAAGGCCCGCCATGATCGCCGCTACCCGCGAAGGACCTGGTGCGGTCAGTACGGCGAGCGTGTCCCCGGCCTCTACGCCCTGCGCACGCCACGCTTCGCCGAGCGCCACGCACGCGGTATGCAGCGCGTCGTAGCTCAGACTCGCAATGCTCTCCCCATCGGACGAGTAGACGAGCGCAGTGCGCTGCTTGCCGGTATTGGCCTGGACGAGGTCGTGGTACGCATCGATGCCACCGTCAGTGCGACTCTTGAACGCCCCGGACTGCCCTGCAGCCCGCGCGAAGAGCGCCGCACGGTAACTATCCGGATGCTTCCAGCTCTGCTCTAGCCACCGACGATTGGCTGCCGATGGAAAGGTATCCACCAGCGACGCCGCCATCTGCGCGAAGTCGTATGGCTGCAGGACCTCCGTGTCGGTCCCATCGGTCACTTGCTGCGTACGATCAGGCGCTTGATGTTGTTCTTGCCAAGCTCGACGACCACATCCGACGGGACCGGGGTACGCAGCGGGTGGCGCCAATCCCGACCGGGGTTGGTGAAGAAGACGTATACGGCCACGTCGCCCTCGTCCGGCTTCGAAATCGTGAACTCCTTCGTGTGTCCCGGGAAGATGGACTCCCGATGCAGCACCGACGTATCGCGCGGGTTCTTGAACAGCCGGCTGGCCGCGATCTCGTAGCTCTCTGCAAGCAGTGAATGCCCATCGAGTGCGGCGATCATTACGTACAGTGGCTTTCCATCGTTGGTCGTGGGCGCCGACTCGACCGTAACGCGAAGCGAGGACTGGCAGCCTCCGCTTGCCAAGGATGCGACCGCAATTAGAGTGGCCGCGAGCAGCCTGCGGCTCGGGAGTCGCTCGTGCATCTAGCGTGCTCCCATCGAAAGCGAGGCGAAGCGCTTTTCGTCTTCGCGGGTGAGCTCGGCGAAGTCGAATATCTCAAGAGGATCGCCACCCACGAAGAACCTGACGATCGCATGACGACTCTTGTCGTCGCCGTAGGGAACGTGCCAACGCTTCTCGCGCATGATCTCCCTATCGATTTCCTGGTAGGTCTCGCGCGGCCCGCCATCCGTTGTCTCGGCGCCCAGCAGAAGGTGCAAGTGGCTGAAGTACGACTCTCGCGTGACGAGACTCATGGGGTAGCGCTGCTGACCACTTCGGACGTTCGTCAGCTGCACGCCGACCTGAGAGGTCTGCGGAGCTGTCCAGTCCATCTCCAGACTCTTGGTAAACGGCTGCTGGTTGAAGTTAAAGACCGATGCGGTGCCGAACTTCACATAGACGAGCGTCATGACCGAGCGCATGTCGCGGGTCGCGTCGAAGGGTATCGAGCGCACATTCATCTTGATGGGCCTGGGCGCCCCCGTCTCATCCCACAGCGTATTGGTGAGCGTTGCAATCTTGTTGAGCAGCGGAAACATCTTCGTCGGAAGAGCGATCCCCTGCCGCCGCGAGCTGTAGGCTCCACCGTCCTCGCGGGAGATCGGCTGGAAGAAGCGTCGGTAGCGGTCGAAGACGAGGCCGTGCTTTGGATGAAATGCGCGCTCGAGTTCCTCGGCGGTGACCTCATCCGCAGCGTGGCGATCGAAGGGGAACTTGCGCATCATCGGATCGAGGTTGCGAAGCACCTCGTAGTGCCAGACCTCCTCGACGACGCGTTGCAGCTGGCGGGTCCCGACACGAAGCAGTTGCTGGAGGGGCAGCCGGAACGGGCGTGCCAGGTCTCCCTTGACCTGCATCTTCGCAAGCCAGGCGCCTACGAGGACCGAGACGTTGTCTTGCTGACCGATCACGCTCTCGAGGGCCATCTGGCCGACGGGGTAGAGTTGATCGGCCAGATTGCCGGCCAGGCCCACCTCTCCAGGATCCGGCGGCGGTCGCTCGACGGACGCCACCACCCTGGAGCGGATCTGCTCGACGATGGCGATGTACGTGTCCAACTCGCGCGGCCCACCGGCGTCCGACAACATGACCCCATGGATGGGCTTGTAGTGCCTGAGCGCCCGTGCCAACGGTTCGAGCAGCTGGGCCAACTCGGCGTTCTCGGTATCGAAGGCCAGGTGCGTGTTGCCGTGCACGATGTCGAGGAAGTGCGTCAGCGCCGATGTCGGTCGCGCGAGCTGCGCGAAGGTGACGGCGAGGGCGTCCGACGAGCCCGCATTGACGCCGTACGCCGCGTAGAACTTGTCCACACTGTGTCGGTAGCGCTGTGCAAAGAGATCGACCTCCTGGCCGACGTGGTCCTTGAGATTCGCGAGCTCGGCCGGGGGCAACGCTCCACTGAGAAGCTCCGCAACCTCGAGGAAGTCCTCGAGCGCCGGCCGTACGTGGATGTCGTAGGCCATCTTCGTGTACTGCCCGTCGAGGACGGCGGAGCCGGTGAAGATGGCGGCACCCGATGGACCGGGGACGGTCGGCTGCAGCGAGAAGCTACGCAGCGAGACCTCCTCGGGAAAGAACGTCGCGTTGGCGCGCGGCCGGCGCTGCGTCACGAACGAACGCACGAGGTTGCGGACGCGGCTGGCCCGGATCAACGCGGCCCAGTCGGTGCGCTCCAGATTGAACTCGACCACGTCCGTGGTGCTGAGCTCACCCTCCTGCCCGCGCCGCGGCACGCGAATGGTGAAAGTGCGCCGGCTGTCCTTCGAGCCAAGCAGTGTTCGCAGCTGGTCGGAGAAGCGCGGTAGGTGAAGCTGCGCGGGTTGCCCGACCGGGGCCGTCGAGACGATGTATTCGAGCAGCGCGGTCATCGGCGCGAGCAACTGACCGCTCACCTCCGGGGAGTTGAGGTCCGCCAGGTGCCGCTCGTAGTCCTCCTTGTACTCGGGTAGCTCCTTGAGAATCTTGTGGCTGCGCTCGTAACGGTGGATCGTCTCGATGCTGGCCAGATGCTCCGCGGCCGCAGCTTGCAACCCGGCGAGCTCCGTCTGGTCGATGTAGTCGCGATCGATGATCGCCTCGACCCGTCGAAGAAAATTCATCCAGGGCTCTGGACTGAAGGCCAGTCGGACCTTGTCGCGCTGGCGCAGCACTTCGAGCGAGAGCTTGGTCGGATACTTTTCAGCGGTCGCATCTACGTACTCGGCGATTGTCCCCGTGCCCAGTTCGTCACCGAGGGGTCCCTTGGCTAGGCCGCGCGCGAGGCTTCCAAGCTTGGTACCGCGCGATGCGTGAATCACCGCCAGGTGGTAGAGCGCCTTGCGGTGCGGCCACAGCTCATCGTGCATCGACTCCTCGAGCCGAGGGATGAGGAGATGATCGCGTAGGTTGTTCGAGAGGCGCCGGTCGATGTCGTCCTGCGCGGACGCATAGAAGCTGGGAAATACGCTCAGCACCGTATCGTGGCGGCGACTGAAGGCGCGCACGGACCGACGGGTATCCGCGTCGAACACGACGGACTCGTGTCCGCGGATCTTGCCCGTCGCCTCCTCCCACAGCGGGCGCTCCATGAGGAATCCAAGCAGGAAGTAGGTCGCGGCGACGGCGCCCAAGGCCGAGGCGCCGATGAGGTGCATGCGCACCGGACGGGCGCCGGCGGTGCGCAGCTCGTCGGAAGAGACATGGAACGGATTGGAGATCGCGCCGATCGGGCTGGAGCAAGCGAGATAGACGGGACCGGCGTGGGGGCGTGCGTTGAGCGACTCGTGCGCAAACAGCGCGCCCACGAAGACCTCGAGCGTGTCGAAGTGCTGCGGGGCCTCCTTGAGGAATCCCACGACCTCCTTGTACTTGGGGGAGCTGAGCTTCGTGAGCGCGAGCGGCAGGTACTTGCCGAAACTCGCGACGCCATCAGCAACCTGATCGTGCATCGAGTCTGTCTCGTTGGCCGGGTCGATCAGGAAGCGCAGCGGTACCTGCTGATGTTCTGCGAAGCCCGAGAACGTCTCGAATCCATCGATCGAGTCCACGTGGGTCAGGACGATGCGAACCTCGATGGGTCCCTCCGACGCCATCTTGCCGCGCGCCGCTGCGACCGTATTGATCTTGCCTCGAATCGTGTCCGCCAGTGAGCGCACCGCCTCGGGGGACATCGTGTGGAGAACCGGAAGACTGATCGGAACCACCACCACCGGCGAGCGCCTGCGCAGGATGGGCCGGAACAGATTCATCAGCGCGGAACGCGCCATGGGTGACGTGTCGTGCAGGAACTTCGCCGGCAACTCGAGCACGACAGAGTTGGATCCCAGGTAGACCTGGAGGTCCGGGTTGTCGGTCTCGCTGGCGAGGAACTGCTTCGCTTGGCGCTCCCAGTCCGTGTAGGTCGAGATGGTTGCGGACTTGCCCGAGCCCGCGGGACCGAGCACCACGAACGGCTGGAAGTTGCCGATCGAGCGCCGAAAGACCGGCTGCAGCCCGCCGAGAAAGCCGCGCCAGACCTTCCGAAGCTGCCCCGCCGTGATCGGGTCAACCGTCGGGATCGTCCCGCCCTGGGCGTCCTCGGAAACCTCGGCCGGCTTCGCCTTGTCCTTGCGCCGCTTCCACAGGAAGAAACCGAGCGCGATCAGCAGAATGATGCCGATGGAGAACAGGGCCAGCGACCCGCCCGACAGGCCCATCGATTTGCCCGCGGTCTTGCTGACTCGCTTGATGATCGAGCCGGCCTTCGGCACCTTGATGGGGAGCTTGTCGGCGGCCTGCGCAACCTCGGCGGCCGATGCGACCGCCAGCGCGATCACCGCTGCTGTCGCGGGGATGACCCGCTGTGGGCTTACGCCCGCGGCACGGGGCCGAAAGCGCTCGGAGCTATTTGGGCAGGTATCGGGCACGGCGGGCGCAATAACCGGACGGACCGGCGGGATATGCGAATATGTAGGATATCGACTGACATCACCCTACGCAAAAAACTGTGCCCGTCCGCGGCCGCATGCTCCTGGCGATTCGAGTCTCAGTCGTTGCGCCAGTAGATCAGAAAGCGCACGTCCTTGAGGTCGGGTCGATCGAAGAAAGCAATCTGCCCCTCCCGAACCGCGTGGTCCCATTCTTCACCGGGGGCGAGCGCGTAGAACTCGACCTCGGTAGAGAACGTGTGATGAAAGGGCGGGTTGTCGATCGGGCTGTAAGGAATGCCACGCAGTGCGCGCTGGTGCACTAGCTCGGTCCGCGAGGGGGCCGCCAGCTTCAAACCGGTCGTGTCGACCCGCTCTGAAACCTGAGAACGCTGGATGAGCCAGTAGATGTCCTTGGCGCGGCGCGCACCATCAGCGAGCTTGCACACCCGCATCCCCTCTTTGAGTTCGAACGCGGTGTACGGGATGTCACTCCGGGTGAGCTGAACCTGGTCGCCCAGGAGGTCCAGCAACTCGCCAAACGTGGCTCCAAGCTCGTCATGCCGGTACTCCGCCGCCAGCTCCTTGGGATGGCAGTCTCGATAGACGCAGACGTCCAGATAGAAGTTGTGCAGCACGCGAAAGAGTTCATACGGGTGCGGCTGGATCTCCTTGCCCACATTCGCCATCACGTTGATGTAGCCAAACAACGCTCGCAGGCATTGCTTGGCAGCGAGCTGACTCTCGCCGCCCAGGTAGTTCTGCTGGATCTCGCTCGTCAGCACCTCCTGGAACGTCGTGCCGATCGTGCGCATGCGCGCGATGATCGGCTCGAAAAACGGCGCAGGCCCCACGCGCAACATCGGAGGGATGTAGTTGGCGTTCAGATTCCACTGCCCGTTCACATCCTTGGTGAACTCAGCGAGCCGGAAGGACTGCAACGCGGTGTCCAGGTAGGGCGCGGACGACAGCGTGATCTGCTGAACCACGCGCTCGATACTCTCCTCACCGAAGCGCCCTTCACCCTCCGACGTCACCTCAAAGCCACTGTTCAGGTGCAGGTAAATGGAAGCCTTCGATGCACCCGTCGTGTTGAGATTGAACGACGCGGGCTCCGTATTGCCCGGAATGTCCACGAGCGCCCCGGACGGCAACACGAGCGCGAGCTCCTGAAGGCTAACGATACCCTCCAGGATCTGAAACGAGTCCCACTTGAGCTGCGCGACGCCCCATGCGGGCGCTGCGCCCATCTGGAGACGCAGATGCATCTCCTGCCGCAGGCCGCTCTCCTGCGCGTAGAAGTGCTCAGGCAGTAGGGCCTGGCCCATCTGCCAGTGAACCCGCGCCGTCTGGTACTTGATCTTCTTCACGATGGAGTGCCCCAGCCCTCAGGATAAGGACCGTCAGTACACCGCCTCTCGAGAGCTGGGCGGTGTACCGGATCCATCGTCAACCGTTTTCGTCGGGCAGTGCTTGCTCTGCGGACTCGCCGACGACGAGGCCCCAGTTGCGGACGACCTTCGTCTTCAGCGATTCGGCGAAGTGGAAGTGATAGACCTTGTTCGCGGCCGGGATGACCTCGAAGTAGACCTGCACCACCTGCACGTCCAGGTTGGCCGCAATCTTGGTGGGCTCGGGACTGACCTGAAGTGCCACCCCACCGCCGCTCTCGTTGATCTGACCCGTGATCGCGTTGGCGTTGAGCGGGAACGACTCCTCGTACCAGGCCTTGTTCTCCGCGTCGAAGTTGACGATCCACCAGCCGAGCGAAGGCACCTTGGTCGTCTTGACGCCGTCCTTCATCTTGCCTGACAGCATGTTCGCGTTGCCCATCGAGAGGTAGGCACTGATGCAGAGCGCATCGCCGACGCCACCGCCGAATGAGAAGCTCTCGATCATGCCAACGACCTGAACCTTGTTCTCGTCGAGAACGTCGGCGAGGCCGCTGTACGTGTTGTCCCCATCAGCGTCGGGGTCAGCGGAAAACGGTGTAAAGGCCGTGATGTCCGCCTCGAGTCCCTCTGCCAAGTCAATGCAGTTGAGCGCGGTCAGGTAGCCGACACGTTGCTTGTTGAGCGGGTCCATGGTGAACCCAGCTTTCCAGTCGCATGACAGATCGAAGCTAGCCATTCATTTCTCCAGTTGTGATCGGTATCAGTTGTGTCGGCGCATCATCCGAGGCGAGCGTCGACCCGAAGGTCAACATCCATGCCCTCGAACTGGATATGGGGGAGGATGGCGAGGTTGCAGTGGTACCAGCCCACCTTGCCGGGGATCTCATTGATCTCGAGGCTGTACGCCTTGAACGGGTAGTAGCGGAGAGTGAGGTCGTCCGGGTTCACCAGCGACGTGCAGTAGCCGGAGATCCAGCGGTCGATCTGACCGAAGATGTAGTTCCGATCGGCGCTGCTTCCGATGTTGTCCCGCATGATGCACTTGAGGTAGTGCGCGATGCGGCTGATCGAGAAGGTGTAGGACATGTTCGTCACGAGCGTGCTGTTCTCGCTGTCCTTCGGGTCCTTGAACTTGTGTGCCTTCTTGATCGACTGCGCGCTGAAGAACACAGCGTCGGCGGTGCCCTTCTTGTGGATGAGCGGGATCAGGCCAGCGTTGGCCAGCTCGAGCTCGCGAAAGTCCGGCATCGAAATCTGCACCGGCGCCTTGAGCTCGTCCTCACCCCGAACGTTGAACGCGTGCGAGGGCAGCCCCTCGACCAGCCCGCCGCCCTTGGGGCCGCGAATGTACTGGCACCATCCCGAGCTCTCGAACGACTTGACCAGATTACGGGCGAACAGCATCGAAGCATTGCCCCAGACGAAATCCGCGTCGTCGTCGCCGACGACCTGCTCGGTGAAGTTGATGCCCTCGGCCGGGTTGGTCTCGTCGTTGTAGGGCGCCCGGACCATGAAGCGGGGCATCGTCAGTCCGATGTAGGCGGCCTCTTCGGTGTCGCGCAGGGCATTCCACGCTGAGTACTTCGGCGTGTCGAGCAAGCCCTCGATGTCACGGAGCTGGTTTACCTCCGCCATCGTCTCGCAACCGAAGAACTTGGGGGAGACCGCCGCTGTAAAGGGTGCGTGCGCGGCCGTCGCGACCTTGCCGATGGTCTTCAGCCAAAGCAGGTCCTTGGGTGTGTTGGCGAACTCGTACTGACCGATCATCGCGCCATAGGGTGCGCCGCCGTACTGGTCGTACTCCGCAACGTAGAGCTTCTTGAACAGCTCGGAACCGGCAATGTCCGCCGAGTTCAGCTCCAGGTCCTCCCACGCCTCCTCCTTGGAGACGTCCAACAAGCTGATCTGGATGTTCTTGCGGAAGTTCGTGTTCTTGCAGAGATCATCGATCGACAGCCAGGCAGCTTCCATCGTCTGGAAGCTCTCGTGATGCAGCACCTCGTTGAGCTGCTGGTCGACGAGCGTGTCGATGTCCGCGACGAGGTTCTGGATGTCCTGCTTGTCGAACTTCGTCTGGCCCTCGTCCATGTTGAAGACGACAGCAGCCATGCTCGAGATGAAGCGCTCCTCCTCGGAGACGTCCTCCACGACGGTCTCGAGGTCTTCCTGCAGCATGGGGGTCGGCGAATCGACCTCCGTGCTGAGGCGTACGCTCGAAAGGAATCCGGTCAGGTCAGGTGCAGTCTCGGTTTGTTCAGCCATGTTCTTCCTCGATCAAGTTTGTGGCGGCGTAAGACAGCACGAGTTAGTTGGATCCGGTTTCGTCGTCGGCAGCGGGCGACGGCACCTTGAAATTCTCGAAGCCCGAGAGCTGACCAACGAGCGCCTTGACGGCATCATCGTCGCCGGCCATCGCGCGCAGGAGCTTCCGAAACTCCTTGCGGTTGTCGAGGTTGCCCTGCACCTCGAGCAGGAGCTTCTTCAGCAGCAGCAGCGCGCGCACCTTGGGGATCCCCTGGGCGACCTCGGCCGGCGTGAACGACTTCATCGACTGGATTGGAAGCTCCACCTTCAGCTCCTCAGACTTGTCCGGGTCGATGCGGTTGGGCACGCTGAAGGACATGGAGCTGTTCATGTCCGCCATCACGGTGCCGAGGTTCTTACCGTCGAGTGAGCGAATCTGACGCTCGTCGAGGTCGACCTCACAGTCCTTCGAGGTGCCGTTGGAGAGGTCACCCATGACGAGAACGCGAAACGGCAGTTGGACGTCCTCCTTCTCGCCTTGCACATCGGTGCGATACGTCAGGGTTAGTCGTGACTTGGGAATTTCATCGGTGATTGCCATCTAGTATTGCGCCTTCCGAAGTGGGGCTTGAAGGGTATCTGGTCGTACGGCCGCAAGCCGCGCGCACATCCACCAAGTCTCTGAAACTCGGCTCATTAGGCTAGAGCCCCTACCCCGCGAGCGTCAACAACTGTCTGTTGGTAGGGGATCCACGGAGAGCTACCCACCTGACCACATTGTCACGATCTTGCGTGTCGGTCCGGTCGCGAACTCGAGCTGCGTCTTCTTGCCGTCCGCAGGGACCACCTGAAACTCGAACTTGAAGACGTTCAGATCAAGGGACTCCGCTACCTTGGTCGGCTCGTTCGAGATCGTGAGTTGCAGTTCCCCCTCGGCGCTGTCGATGTTCGCTTCGGCCTTCGTGGGCGACTTGCAGAACGCCGCCTCGTACCACTGCTTGCGCTCGTCGTCGTAGTCGATGATGAGCCAACCCGCCTTGAGTTTCGTAGTCGTCAGCGGCCGTGCGAGTGTGGCTTGCACCTCCGACGCCATGCCCTTGCTCAGGTAGGCAGCGATACGAATGGGGTCGTTTTCACCACCTTCAAACTCGAACTTCTCGATCAACCCGATGCAACTGACAGTGTCCGTCGTGACCACCGTGCGCCTGTCCGGACTGCAGGGGTTGAACACCTCGATGTCCTTCTTGAGGTTCAGGCCGCCGCACCCGCTCCAGTCGAGCAAGTAGCCGACAGTGGCCTTGCGGGTGGTCGACAGGTTGAGCCCGAAGCGCCAGTCGCAGTTGAAGTTCAGCGGGTTGCCTGCCACCCGCGAAGCCTACTCGTATGGTGGGCTCGCCCGGAGTTTTGTGCATCGAAGACGCCGGTCCGCCGGTCGTGCTTCGGCCGAAAACTTGGCGATGACGAACCGGTTGCCTACATTACCCTATGTCGGAGGTGATATCGGATGAATGCGTGGCAAACCAGCGAGGAAATCGGTCGGAACTATGCTGTCGGGGCCGGCAGGCTCATGGCGTACGCCGAGCGCGGCAACCTCGGCTGCCGCCGAACGCCCGATGGCGGGATGCTCTTCAACGCGGCGCACGTCGAGCGGCTGTTCGTTCCACGCGGTACCTGCCTACAGCTGCCGATGATGCGCGCCGAGCAGGGCTTCGGAACGCTCGGAGCTATTCAGCTTGGCAAGACCACCGTCGCGGATCACGAGTCCGAGATGTCGGGGCCGTCAGCGAGAACATCCAGGCGCTCGAAGGTCACCCGTGCCAGCCGACGCTTCGGACAGCCGGAGACAGTCGACACCGACGCTGAGCTCGCCGCAGTTCGCGAGATTCGCCAGACCGGCTGACGGTCGCCATCTGCGCCATCTGCGCCAGGCGACGCGCCCGTCGTCACGCCGGCCTACGCAGCAAGGTCGAGATGGGCTAGCTGAACGTCAGGGCGCCATCCACGCAGTCGACCACGAGCTCGGCATCCGCGGCCAGCTGCTGGTCGATGATCCGGTCTGCGACCGAATCCTGCAGGAGGGTCTGCACCACGCGACGGAGCGGCCGCGCACCGAACTGGGGGTCGTAGCCGGCCTGCGCGAGGTGTTCGAGAGCCGCGTCCGTGACCTGCAGCGTGTTGCCCCGATCAGCCAGCAGCTTCGCTACCCGGTCGACCTGCAGCTTCGCGATCGGCTGCATGCTCGCCATCGTCAGCGGCCTGAAGATGACCTGGTCATCGAGGCGGTTGATGAACTCCGGTCGGAAGTGCCCCTCGACTGCCCGCTCCACGTTTTCGCACATGGCGGCGTAGCGGGCGTCCTCGTCCGCCGCATCCGCATCGAGTCGTGCGCCAAGGTTCGACGTCAAGATGATGATCGTGTTCTTGAAGTTCACCCGCACGCCGGCGCTGTCCGTCAGGTGTCCCTCGTCGAGCACTTGAAGCAACAGGTTGAAGACGTCCTGATGCGCCTTCTCCACCTCGTCGAAGAGAACGACCGAGTAGGGCTTGCGGCGCACGAGGTTGGTCAGCGTGCCCCCCTCCTCGAAGCCCACGTAGCCGGGCGGCGGGCCCACGAGCCGGGCCACCGCGTGCTTCTCCATGTACTCGCTCATGTCGATGCGGATCATCGCCCGCTCCTCCGCGAACATGAAGTGCGCGAGCGCCTTCGTCAGCTCGGTCTTTCCCACACCCGTCGGCCCGAGAAAGAGGAACGAAGCGATGGGGCGGTTCGGGTCCTGCATGCCTGCTCGCGCACGCCGAACCGCGCGGGCGACCGCATCACACGCCGCTTCCTGTCCGATCACCCGCTGCGCGAGCGTCTGCTTCATCTGCAGCAGGCGCTCCATCTCTGCGTCGACCAGCTTCGATACCGGAATGCCGGTGAGCCGAGACATCGTCTCGGCGACGTCCTGTTCGGTGACCTCCTGCCGCAGGAAGCGCACCTCCCCGACGTCGATCTCGCCGAGTTCCTCCACACGCCGTTCGCGGTCCGGAATGATCTTGTGCTGCAGCTCCGCAACCCGCGCATACTTCTCCTCGCGGATCTGGAGTTCCATCTCTCGGCGAGCTTCATCCAGTTCGCGCTTGGCCTCCTGCACGCCGAGCACAGCCTTCTTCTCGTTCTCCCACTGCGAGGTCATTTCAGCCGCGCGAGCCTTGAGATCCTCCAGCTCCGTGCGCAACTGCTGCGACTGATCCGTCGGCGCACCCTCGTGGTCCTGCTCGAGCGCGCGGATCTCGATCTCGAGGCTCACGATGCGCTCCTGCATCGCCTCGATTGCCTCGGGCCTCGATGCCAGCTCCATCCGAATGCTTGCAGCGGACTGGTCTATGAGATCGATGGCCTTATCAGGCAGGAACCGATCGGTGATGTAGCGATCGCTCAGACGCACAGCCGCCGTGATCGCGCCGTCATGGATCTTCACGCCGTGGTGCACCTCGTACGTCTCCTTGAGACCGCGAAGGATCGTGAGCGCGAGCTCCGGGCTCGGCTCGTCACTGAGAACCAGCTGGAAGCGCCGGCTGAGGGCGGAGTCCTTCTCGATATGCTTGCGATACTCGCTGAGGGTCGTCGCGCCGATGCACCGAAACTCACCCCGGGACAGCGCTGGCTTCAGTAGGTTCGATGCGTCGGTGCCACCTTCGGAGGCGCCCGCGCCCACCATCATGTGAAGCTCGTCGATGAAGAGCAGCACGTTGCCGGCATCGCTGACTTCAGCGAGGACCTTCTTCAGGCGCTCCTCGAACTCGCCTCGAAACTTGGTTCCCGCGATCATCGACCCCAGGTCGAGCGCGACCACGACATGACCCAAGAGGTTCTCGGGCACGCTGTCCTCGGCAATCCGCTGGGCAAGCGCCTCGACGATGGCGGTCTTGCCGACGCCTGGCTCGCCGACGATGACCGGGTTGTTCTTGAGCCTGCGGCAGAGCACCTGGATGACCTGGCGTACCTCGGGGTCGCGACCGATCACCGGGTCGAGCTTGCCGGCGCGCGCTCGGGCAGTGAGGTCATCGCCGTACTTGGCGAGGAATTCGTAGTCCTCCAGGGTGGCGGTGCCCTTGAAGCTGCCCGCCCGCACCGTGCGCAGCGCCGTCTCGAGCGACGACAGCTCGACTCCACTCTCCTCGAGATTCGCGCGCATCGTCGCGTCGCCGAGCATGCCGATGAGGATGTGGCTCGGACTGATGTACCGATTGCCCAGCTCCTCCACCGCCTCCTCGGCCCGTTGGAAGAGCGCGTCGAGGTCGCGGTTGATGGGGGTATCCTGGCTACCGGGGGGTGCCTGCTCCGCCGCCATCATCGTGGCGCGCGTGCGCTCGATGAGCGCCTCCAGATCGACTGATTCGAGCTCGAGATAGGACGCCAGTGGCGATTCTTCGCGGTCGAGCAGAGCCAGCAAGAGATGGGCGGGCGTGATGTACCGGTGCCGGTGCTTGACCGCCAGACGTCCCGCGGCTTCGGTGCCGCCCTGGACTGCGACACTGAACTTTTCGATGAGCATGCGAGCGTTGTACCGCTCGGGTGACGGGCCCCAAAAAAAGTGGCGCCCACCTTTAGGGTCGATTAGTTCCAACTCCTCCGAGACACCGCTAGAATTGCCGGATGCGCGTTCCGGCGATGGTCACCGTCACCCTGCTCCTCGGCGCGTCCCTGCCCGCTCGCGCGGACGTGTACAAAGAACTCTTCACACACATCCAACGCTCCGAGTCGGATGTCGGGCGCCGGACGAATGGCACCCCACCCGAAGCGCGGAGCGTCACGAGCGATCCCGTTCCCGCGGCGGCGTCACCCGCATCGTCCGACCCGGACAACCGGGCAGCCGCAGCGATACCCGCGCGCGTAGCGACACCTGGGCACCCGCAGCGCCCCACCCCCTTGCGTGATCTCATTCGGAGCTACATCTTGCTGGCCTCCCACGTGTACCGAGTCCCTGCCGCGCTCATCCATGCCGTCATCGCGACGGAGAGCAGCTTCGATCCGAACGCGCGCTCCAAGGCGGGGGCGGTCGGGCTCATGCAGCTCATGCCTGGCACCGCATCCATGATGGGCGCGAGCGATCGCCGCGATCCACGCGAAAACGTGCTGGCCGGAACGCGCTATCTGCGCGTGTTAATCAACCGCTTCAACGGTGACTTCATCCGGTCGGTCGCGGCCTACAATGCGGGACCGGGCGCGGTCGAGCGCCATGGGGGCGTCCCCCCCTACGCCGAGACCGAGCGCTACGTGGCGAAGGTGCTGGCTCAATACCGAAGAGCCCAGGCGCTGTACCCAGAGGAGGGGCAAGCACCATGAGAACGGCGTGCAGGCTCGCGATGCTCGCACTGCTAGCGGTCCTGTGCGGCTGCACGATCCCGTTTACGCACGGCTTCCGTGAGAACCACGACCTGAGCGATCGCGAGGTCGCACAGCTGCAGTTCTATACGTCGTCGCGCATCCTTCTGAGGCGCAGCAAGACAGTGCAGGACCGAGGGCTGCGGCGAAACGAGCTGGCCATCCACTCCAAGGTAGCCGTGGAGGAGATCGACATTTCGGGGGGCACGCCTTGCGTCGCGGTACGTGTGGAGGGCGAGTTCATCGAAGTGTCCTTCTCGCCGAAGCATCAAGAGCGAACACTGTGGTTCACGACCCGCGACTCGAAGGGTGAGCGACGATACAAGCTAACGCACGTAGTCGGATTCACCAACGAAGGCCGACCGCAACCGATCTACTCCAAGAGCTACCTCGTACGGTACGGCGATCTGGACTACCGGGTGATCGAGCCCAGCAACTGGGACGTCCACCTGATGTTCGACGGAGATGTCAGCTCCGACCGCGAGCTGGACAGCACCAGTCCCCACGGCTGGAAGCTCAAGGACAAGCGTCCCACCGCGACCGACGGGCCGGCTGCGCCGACAGGCAAAGCCGCCCCCCCTGCAGTACAGCCGCAGAGCACAGGCAAGTCGAGCGGCGTGGGTGCGGATAGCACCGTGCGCGCCGAGGGCAGCGCAGACCTCAGCGCGACGCCATGAATACTTCGAGCAGGTCCTCCAGGCTCGTGAGCGCCTGCGAGAGCCTCTCCTGCGGGTCCTGGGCAAACGCGGCGTCGTCGAGGGCGTCGGCCTCGTCGTCGGCATCCCCGTCCGCGGCCGCAGCGGCATCGACCCCACCTGGCGCCGCCTCCGCATCGGCATGGGCTTCTGACGCAAGGGCCTGAAGGTCGCCCTCACCCACCGCATCTGCCGTCTCTCCCTGCTGCTCCGCCTCCGCCTCACCTTCGTCGGCAGCCGCCGCTCGCTGTGTCAGGAGCGCCTGGCCGGCCTGCTCGACCTCGACCAGGAAGGGCTCGATCTGATGCATGTGCGCATCGAATTGTGCCTGGCACATCAGGCGCAGCGAAGCCAGCTCGGCCGGTCCCTGCACAATCGGATCGATCGGGAGCGCAACCTTCGCGAAGCGTCCAGACTCGACCACGGAGGTGGCTTCGGACGGCTCGGTCCAGTTGCGGCGCAACCGCTCGAGGTCGAACATGTCGCCGTTGGGGTCTGCCATCGAAGCAAGGTCCGCGCGATGCGCTAGTTCCCGCCCGAAGGCGCGTCGTCATCCATCGCTTCGGTGCTTTGAATGCCCTGATCGAGCAGCTCCTTCTCCTGTCCGACCTCGTAGAACGCGACGACCTGCAGCAGCGCGAACAGCGCAAGCGCCCCGAGGGCGGCAGCTCCGTAGAAGCGCGCCGGAAAAGATACCAACTCCACGGCGGCGGTCGGTCCAAGTGTCCCGTCATCGCTAGGTCGCTCGATCGGGATACGATCAGCGAGACGGCGGCGATACTCGTGAACCTTGCCGGCGTTGCCATCGTACTGCCCGACGAAACCGTCATTGAGGCAATAGAAGAAGACCTCGAAGATCAGCGGATGCGTGTCGTCCTTGTGGAGCAAGGTATCGACTGTAGTGAAGAACACTTCTCCGCCGTTATCCACGTCGTACAGCTCGCCTTGCAGGGGCTCCCAGTGCGAAGCGGCACCGACGGTCGTCTCGTGGACGAGCTCGTCGGTGTAGATCACAATCGGAAACAGGCAGTAGTAGACCTCACGCTCCGTGAGGTCATCAGCGAGCCGGGTCTTGAGCCACGAGAGCTGCTTGCGCAGCCGTGTCCGCATGGCAACGATGTCGATACCGGTACCCGGCTCGTGCTTGGCGATGAAAGCCGGGTCGTGCGAGATCGTGTCGGCTTCCCGAAAGCGTACGTCGAGGTCGGAGTCGAGGTAGACCGAGGCTCGCTCGAGCATGTCCTCGAGGCCCGCGCCCTCCGCCTCCCGGCGGCGGTTGAGCAGCTCGACGGCGCGCGCTTCCACACACACGTGCTGAATCTCAGCAAACGTGCGCTGCATATCGAACCACAGCCGCTGATTGATGCTCATGGTCTACTCGTAGTGTAGCTCGACTTCGAGATTCGGGACGTGCACGCGTAGCTCGACAATCTCTTCGATACTCCAGACCGTCAGAATCTCCAACATTTTGGTCGACAGCAGATCCAGCGCCGCAAGCTGACCATGCTCGAGATTCCGATACTCGATTGAGTAGATGTACTTGAAGCCCTTGCTTCCGCGCCCGTAGGGCTTGGTCTCAACCGACACATCCGACAGCGCACCGACCAGCGCCTCGAAGAATGGCTGCGTTCCCACCCCCACGGCACGCAGCAACAACGCCAGGTTGTCGCGGTCCACAAAGCGTTGATTCTTGATCGACAGGAGTTGGAGCAACGACTGCCGGTCGTCGACCGCGAGGTTGTCGGCGGCGGCCTGCAGCGCGCCGACCAACGCCCACGAGGTGCCCTCCACGGTCCGGTCCACCGGGCCGACGGCGGCCGCATCGAGCCCACGATCACACAGCGAGGGTTGATGCCAAAATGCGTCGACGGTCAGTCGCTCGGGCGTGTCGAAGGCCGTCGCGATGTTTGCGTGCAAGAAGGCACGTCGCTTGTCACCTCCATGCTCATATTCCATCTCGAACGTGCCGTCCGCATCCTCGATGACCCCGGGCGCCAGTGGCAACAGTGCCTCGTCACCGATGCGGTAAGCGCCGACCAGCGAATGAAAGATGAAGCGCGCATCAGCATCGGGGTTGCGAATCGGATGACGGTCGAGCGTTCCATCCTCCTCGACCGGATCTCCATGGGCCCGCTCCAGGTTGACCAGCGGCACCGTGTGCAAGCGGAACGTGTCGCGGCTGAGCCTGAGATGCGTTGGCCACGTCTCGTCGAGGTCGATGTAGACACCGAACGACTCCCAGTTACGCGGCTGCTTCTGCACGCGCAGGTTCAGAAACAGCTCCTGCTGAGGAAAGTGAAAGACACTGCGAACCTGCTGCAGGGGATGGTCGAAGCCGAGCACCTCGGCGTCCTGCCGCTGCGGCGCGCCGAAGCTGACATCCACGGGCGTGCCAACCGTGTCACCGTCGATCAGATCCTCGAACACGATGCCCGCGCCCCGCATGCTGCGCTTCAAGGTATGCAGCACCTCGAGCGACGCGAGGAAGTCGCTGAGGTAGTCCACGAACAGGCTCAGCTCGCCGATCTCGTCGTTGCGAAAGAAGCCGCTCTCGAACCTGAAGACGAGTCTGAACCCTCCCTTGCGGCGAAAGATCTCGAGCTCGTCCAGGACGACCGGCAGCAGTCGCAGACCGGCCGATGTGCAGAATGAGACGCTCTTGGTGAGACCCTCGCGGTCGTTTTCCTCCGGCTTGACAGTGGCGGCGACGCGGGTGCCACGCGGAAGGTAGGCCGCATCCGCAAAGCGCTCGCCCGGCTGTCCCTGCAGCATGACCATCCCGGGCATCGGGTCGCAGAGGTAGGAGAAGTGCTGCTGGAACATCCGACGCACTGTCTGATCGATGGAGCGACCCGAGGCCTGCCGGGCACGGCTGACGAAGAGGGCCAGTGCCTCGATTATCCTGCGCACGTCGGGGTCTTCCCCCTGCAGCCCCGCCTGCGGACGGATCGCGGCGTAGGTCATCCTGAACTTCTCGAGCGCGTCTAGCTCGTCCAGGAAGGCGCGATACATCGGGTCGTCCGTGTCCATATCTCCGACTCCACGGTCCGCTCAGCCGAGCTTGACCATTCCCTGCACCTGCACCATCGCGCCCTTAACCGTCGTCGAGGTGCCCGAGAGCTCCGCCTTGAGGCCCTCGACCTTGACCTGCGTCGTCCCCTTGACGTCGACCTTGAGTCCGCTGACCTCAGCAGCAGTCGTCCCCTTCACGACCGCCTTCTGGAGCCCCTTCATCTCGGCATTCTGACCTGACATGCCCAGATTCCCTGTGGCTTTCACGGCCACGGCCGCACTGCTCTTGAGCGACATCGCTGCGGTGCTCTTCAGGTTCATCTTGGCCGACGAGGTGGCGGCCATGTCCTTAGTGCTCTTCAGGGTCATCTTACCCGTGGCCGTCATCGAGGTGTCCTTGGACGACTTCATCGTGATGGTCTCGGCGTCAACGCTGAACTTCTTCACCTTGGACGATATCTCGGTGTCGGTCTGCTGGAACTTGCTGGTCTCGCTACTGCCCTTGACTGAGATCAGCACCGAGCCGTCCTTCTGGGTGATCGTGCTGGTCTTCTTGTCGCCCTTGACGGTGGTGGTGATCGCGGTGCCATCCATGTCGACGGTCTGGGTCGTCTTGCCCTTCTCGTTCAGGACCTTGATCGTGATCCCGCCCGTCTTACTGAGCTCGAGACTGCAGGTGAACGTGTTCGCCATGACGCGGTGTGCGCGCGGTCCCGGCTGGAGGTCGACTCGGACAGCCCGCGCTGTCCAGCGTAGCGGCGATGGTGTGTGCGGGTCCAGATTCCGACGGCAGAACGCCGGCCGGACGAACCCACGCCGCTAGGGCGCAGCGTCGGCAGTGTTGGCGCTCTGGCAGCCCGCGTCCGCAGGAGCCCCCGCGTCCGAGACCCCGGAGTCGGAGACGGGCTGGCCGCCGTCCACGGCGCACACGCCCGCGTCCCCTGGGCTCGCCGCGGCATCCCCTTCGACACCGGTGTCAGCCGCGCCCTCGGGTACCGTGCACGCCGGCACGTCGTCGCAGCCCGAGTCCGCTGGCACCGAGTAGCGCCCGCAATCGACCGTGTATTTGGCCTCTTCGCAGGTCTGGCCGGTTTGACGCTCGGTGTTGATTGGACAGCGCGGCCTGTCGTCGTAGCAGCGGCTCTCGCACGCGCAGGCACCGTCACTCCCCGCGCAGCCGGCCGACGCAAGCGCACACGCGAGCACCGTCCACACCCATCCATAGACATGCATCGACATGGGTTTCCTCATAGCTCCAGCGACAACGTGGCGAAGATCTCGCGACCCGGCTGCGGGAGGAGCGAATTGTAGAACGCGCCGTTCAGCCAGACGTCGTCGTCCGTGAAGTTGGACGGGTCCTCTCCGGAGCTGGCATCGCGCACGCCCGGATGGAAATAGGTCGCGTCCAGCAGATTGGTCCCGCGAATGCTGAGCGACAGCCCACGCGCGAAGATGTTGCGGAACATGATGTTCGCGTCCAGCGTGAAGAACGCGTCCACCTCCTCGATGGGGTTTGAGCACACGGTCTGACGACTTCCGATGAAGCGGCCGAGCACGGTGACCAGGAACGTGTCGTTGGCCTCGAGCGTCGCGCCACCGAGCACCTTGTTGAAAGCGAGGTCTCCGACCTGCACCACATCCGCAGTGCACTTTTCGCTGGCCGAACCGGCGCCCGCAGCGCCCAGTAAGGGCACCCCTGGGCGCTCGGCAAGCAGGATCGGTGAGTAGTACGTCCAGAAGTTGAGTCGCTCAATGCCATCGACGGGCACCATCGCTTGCAAGCCCACGTCCGCACCGATGACGCTGCGGGTGGCGACATTGCTGATCTTCCCGTCGGCCCCTGCCACCACGGGATTCTCATAGCCGATGTAGTACCCACCAGCCCGCGCCGCTAGGTACTTCATCGTGTAGTTGGCGCTCAGCTCGACCGTTTGAGACTTCTCGGTGTTGGGGTTGTCCTGCTGCCGGTCGGCATAGGCCGCGCTGTACTGGTAGAAGGGCGCTGGCTCCTGGAATGCTTGGCCGTAGAGCGCCTTGATCGTCAGCTCAGGAGTGAACTGTCCGGTGTAACCGAGGCGGATCGTCGGCTCGACGACGCCGAGGATCTGGTTGTAGTCCAGGCTGCCACCGACATTGACGTAGTGCTCGCGCTTCACGTTGTATGTGCCGAGCAGGTATCCACCGGCCGTATCGACGTCCGGTCGCGCCTGCAGCATGGGCACGGTCGGCGCCGGCGGCATGTTCGGATCGAGCGTCAGCGGGTTGACGACGAACCCGTTTTCGAAGTTCGTTCGCTGGTACCTGAGCCCGGTCTTGAAGCCGAGCTGGTCATCCGAGGTGATGACGTTGTTGCCGGCGTTGATGCTGAAGTCCTGCGACGCGATCCAGGCGTGGCTCTGACTGCTCCATGACTGCGCCGTGACGCCACTCGACGCGGCATAGAACACGTACTGCGAGCTCGGGTCCACGTCGCTGGTGCGGAAGCGAAGCAGCGATTCCGAGGTCAAGAAAGACGATAGATCCTGGATGTGGCGAACGTACGCGCCCTGCTCAACGTACGTCCACGGCACGTTGGTCTGGGTCGTTGGCGCTGGGAACTCCGTGCCGTATCCCGTCGTGACCTGATAGTGCTCGGTCGCCAACTCGGTGCAACGGCCGCGTCCGGAGAGCACGTCGACGTCGCCGCAGGCCCTGTGCTCTCCCAACAGCAAGCGAAGGGCCACGCCCTGCTTCTCGTCGCGGGAGCGGAATTCCGCCTCCACGTTGCTGAGGTCTCGGTACGTGGCCCAGTGGTCCCCGCTGTAGTACTCGTCGCGCGTCCACTCGAAATTGTTACCGATGGTGGGATCGAGTTGGCCGAACTCGAACCGCGCGCTGCCCAAGATGCGAAAACCATCACCCGTGTAGCGCACGGCCGTATCTGCGATCTTGGTCATGGCTGGAAACGAGAGGCTCTTGGGCGTACCGAGCGTCACCCGCGAGTCCATGTGCAGTCCCTGTTCGCCCGCGCCCCGATTGGTGATGACGTTGATCAGGCCGGTGACGGCGATCGCCCCGTAGACCTCGGACGCCGGTCCATACACCACCTCGATGCGGTCGATGCTGCTCAGCGGGATGGCACCCATGACCTCCACGTCCTGCCGCCCGAGGCTGTTGATCACGACGCCGTCGACCATCAACAGAAAGGACGTCGCAGCGATGTTGCGACTCCCGCGCCAGTAGTTCTTGACGTAGTCAGAGCCGAACGGACGAATGATGTCCATGCTCGGAAGGTCATCGAGGATCTCGGTCAGCTCCACGTAGCCACGGTCACGCAGGTCCTGCTGGCTCAGCATGATGATCCAGGCGGGCGCGGTCAGGGAGTTCTCCGACTGGTTTGACGCCGAGACCACGACCGTGTTGACGCGGTCTTCGATCGTCAGCTCCTCATCCTCGTCCGCGGTGCCGTGATAGGCGTCCTGCTTCTCCGGCTCCCATAGCTCCGGCGGACGCTCATCGGTGAAGGCGTCCCCGGCGCTGCCATCGCCGAAGGCGCCGCCCGTCGGCGGCCCCGCCTCGACCGGCGGCGCACCCGCCGGCGGTGGCGACTCGGCGCTCGCCGCCGCGGCGGGCGCGGCGGGCGCGGCGGGCGCGGCGGGCGCGGCGGGCGCGGCGGGCGCGGCG
>Ga0315336_1000205_pt1 | contig 230733 bp, 182 predicted proteins | sample ASW5metaG_FD_204512 | JGI IMG/M metagenome (GOLD analysis project Ga0315336, IMG submission 204512) | Ammonia-oxidizing marine archaeal communities from Monterey Bay, California, United States - ASW #5 | ecosystem: Environmental > Aquatic > Marine > Intertidal zone | place: USA: California...
CGAGCCGACCCGGTTTAGATCGGGGTCGAGGTGTGGTGCCAGGCGCGGCGCACGCCGAGGAGCGCGGAGCGCACGCCTCCCAAACACCAAACCGGGTTGGATCGGGGTCGAGGTGCGGTGCCAGGCGCGGCGCCGGCCGAGGAGCGCGCGGAGCGTACGAATGTACGTGAGCACGCACCGCAGGCCGGCGGCGTGCCTGGTGCCGCGCATCGCCCCCGAGCCAACCCGGTTTCGCACCGCAGGCCGGCGGCGTGTCTGGTGCCGCACATCGCCCCCGACCCAACCCGGTTTTCAGTCGTCGGGGATTTCGCCGAAGAGCCGCCGGTAGTACTTCACGGCGCTGCTGATCGAGTTGTCGAGCGCGTCGAGGATCACGCCAGCGCTGTCGTCCGTGCCACCCCGCAGCGACTCGTAGTAGCGCTGGCGATCCGTCGCGTGGAGGATGACCGGTGGGTATCCACTGTGAATCAGCATCAAGTTCATCATCAAGCGGGAGACCTTCCCGCTGTGCTTCGTATACGGGAAGATCTTCAGGAACTCGTGGTGGGCCTTCGCGGCGACGCGCGTCGTGTGCATCGTGCGGTGGGTATCATCGTCGCCAATCCACTGCATGAGCTGCCGCATGCGGTAGCTGATCTTGTCGGGCTGCTCGAGCTGGTGGAAGTACTGCCGGTGCAGCGGCATCTCCTTGCGGTAGCGCGTGCCCTTCTCGTCTTCATCCGGCACCAGCGTGTCGAAGATCTGGCGAGCCGTTTCGAGCGTGATAACTAGCTTGGGCTCGGCCGCAAGCTTGCGCACGAGGTCGATGGTGGACTTGAAGTTGCGGATCTCGTCGTAGGCGGGCAGCAGGGCGCTGTCGCTGACGACGTTGTCGTCGATGGCGGCGATCAGCTCCTGCGGCTCGTAGACCACGCCCTCGAGGGCGCTGTCGTGGTGGATCCAGGAGACGTCGAGGCGGTAGCGAAACTGCGAGCGCTGCTCCTCGGTGGCGCGCTTCTCCAGGGCGATGAGCCCGGCGATCTTCTCTTCGAGACTGCCTGCCTTGGGTTTCGGAGCCACGATTCTCCCGGGTGCGCTTGCCCTGCCGCGCCGGCCGCGAAACTACCAGAAAGCGCCCGCTACGTCAAAATTTGTCGTCCTAAGTATTTGTTTTTACTATATTTTCTAGGATCTCAAGAGCGGCAGGCGAATGCGTAGATGAGCGCCGGCGCCGGGCTGCGATTCGGCGCTTATCTCGCCGTTGTGCTCGAGCACGATCTTCTTGACGATCGCCAGCCCGAGTCCAGTTCCGTCGGTCTTGGTGGTGAAGTACGGGTCGAAGACCTGGGCGAGATCGAGCGCCGCGATACCGGGGCCGTCGTCGCGGACCTCGATCATCGCGCGGCCGTCGTCGCTGCGCCCGGTGCGGACCGTGACGGTGCCGCCGCCGCTGTGCTCGCGCAACGCTTGCAGCCCATTGCGTACGAGGTTGTCGATGCAGCGCTTGAACATCATCGCGTCGATCAGCACCGGCAGCGTCGACGACCCCGCCTCGACCACCACCGAGAGCTGCGAGCCATCCGTGCACGTGTACTCCTCGGCGAGCGCCTCGAGGCCGGGGGCCGCGTCGCGCAGGAAGTCGTGCAGATCGGCCGAGACGAGCGCCGCCTCCGGTAGCCGAGCGAACGCCGAGAACTCACCGACCATGCGACGCAGGCTCGCCACCTCTTCCTCGACGATCGCGGTCGCATCGTCGAGGCGCTGGCGGTACTTGTCGTCGTCGCCGTCGTAGCTGCGGTGCACCTCCTGGACCGCCAGCTGAATGGGCGTCAGCGGGTTCTTGATCTCGTGCGCCAGGTGCCGGGCGAATTGCTGCCACGCGCCGATGCGCTGCAGGTACTCGATGCGCGTACGCGACTCGCGGATGTCGGACACCATCGTGTTGAAGGCGCGCGTCAGCTCGCCCACCTCATCGTTGACGTCGCTCGGCACGTGCACCGACAGGTCGCCCCGGCCAACGCGCTGCGTGGCATCGGCGAGCAGCAGGACGCGCCGGGTGACGCGGCGCGACAGCACCACACCGACGGCCACGGCAAGCGCGATCGCGCTCGCGAGGAAGCCCATGTAGACGAGCAGGTAGAAGGTCGAGACCCGCCCGCTGCCATGCTCGAGCCGCGAATAGACCTCCGCCAGCTCGCCGGCGCGCTGGTAGTCGAGGAACGGCCCGGAGCGCGCGGCCACCGTCACCTCGATGGCCGCGTGACCGTCCGGAAGCGGCCGCAGGATGCGCAGCATGCGCATGTCGGCCGTCTGGCGGCTCTTGTCGGCGACCTGTGCCAGCGGCTCGCTCGCGGTGGGCGGCCGCAGCACGCGGATCGCCGCCACGGTCGGATAGCTCTTCAACAGCTCGGCCAGGCGCGGCGCCACCGACCCTGCGCCGTTGTCCATGCCGCCACCGGCAGCGCCGCCATCGGCAACGCCGCCATCGGCAACGCCGCCGTCGAGTGACGCCGCCAGCGCACTGCGCAGCACGTGGTCGTCCGCGATCGCCGTGGCCGCCTGCTCGGCCCCCTGGCGCAGCACCGTGAAGTGGTCCTGGTAGAGCGACAGCCCGCGCTGCAGCTGCTCGCCGACGCGCTCGTTGACGCCCACCCCATAGGCCTCGCGCAGCACGGCCTGGCCGAGGAAGAGCGCACCGATCATCGGCACGAGCGCGACGCCCACGATCGCCGCCAGGATCTTTCTCTCGAAGCGACTGAACTTCATGGCAAGTGCAACTGCGAGGAGCGGAAGCTACGGGAGCGCTCGGCGACGCCGAGGTCCCGGCCGACGAAGATGCTCACGAACGAGCCGAAGAAGGCGTCCCCCGCGAGCGCGTCACCGCTGGGCTTGGCGAGCCAGCGACGGATGCGCTTGACGGTCTGGCGCGACATCGGATTGATCTCGACGAGCGCCGCCGCGTAGACGCTCTGCCCCCGGAGCGCGGGCGTGGGCGGGATCGCGTGGTCCCGCACGGAGAAGCACCGCTTCACCACTTCGGCGGCGGTGGCATCGACGTGCAGCGAGTCCCGGGCGTCGTCCTGCACGTGGACGCGGTACTTCGCCTCCCAGAGATCGTAGACGACGCGGCACGAGTGCACCGCCGCGGCGAGCGGCTTCTTGCCGCGCTCGCCGTAGACATAGATGCGCGTGATGATGGTCTGCGGCAGGCCGCTCTTGAGCTTGGCGCGCAGCTTCTTGTCCGCCATGTCGGCGAACGACATCGAGACCGTGAGCTTGCCCTTGACGACCTTCGCCCGCATCGGCCGCGGGTCCTCGGCGAGCGCGGACGGCGGCAGCGCGAGCGACAGAATCGCGCACATGCCGAGAACCCGTGGCAGCCGGCTCACCGGTTGTCCTGCCCGAGGTCCGGCAAGAACCCGATCAAGCTAGAGAAGCCAACCTTGAAGATACCCAGCGAGGTGTCGGCGAAGACGCCGACGTCGAAGGTCAAGTCGACGGGCACGGCCTCGAGCCCGTCGTAGCCGGGGATACCGAGCCGCAGGTCGTCGCGCCGCGACAGCATGAAGACGCCACCGCCGGCGTAGAAGTGCATGCCCTTGATGTCTTTGCCGCCGCTGTAGAGCGGCAGCCGGTACTCGAAGTCGAGCCGGCCCGCGAGCTCCTCCTTGTCCATCTCGCCGATCGATGTGCTCAGCAGGTTGTGCGTGCGGCGATGGTCGAGGTTGAGCTCGAGCTGACGCGCGGGAAGCAGGTCGCTGAGGTCGGCCGCGTAGAAGTGATAGAAGAAGGGCGCCGGCCCGAAGACGCTGCCCGCGAAGACGCCGAGCCGCAGCCCGTGGCCCCACGGCAGCGTGAAGTACTTGCGGAAGTCGATGTCGAGACGCGTGAAGGCGTAGTCGCTGCCGAACGCCTCGGTCGCCAGCTGCGCAGACGCGCGCATGAGGCTGCCGCTGCCGGGCATGGTCGGGTGGTCGCGGCGATCGAAGATGAAGCCGAGGCGCAGGCTCGAGACGTAGCTGATCTCGTCCTCGATGTGGAAGTCGATCGGCTCGCGGTCGGTCGAGCGCGTACCGCGCTGCGAGTTGGCCGCGCGCGGCTTCGTGTCGACGTTGACGCGCTCGCCGAGCCAGTCGACCGTGTAGCGCAGCGTGCTCTTGATGTCGTGGCCGGTGCCGATGCCGAGCCCGGTGCGGTTGTAGATGACGACCGCGCGCCGCCGCTCCACGTCCATGTCGCAGGGCTGCTGCTGGGCGATGGGGATCGACGGGTCGACGGGATCGCACGCGATGTCGACCTGGGCGTCGCGCCCGAAGAACTCGCGCGCGTTGTTGTGGAAGGCGCGGCCGCGCAGGGAGAAGCCCCCCGAGCTGCCGATGTGGCGGTCCTGGTAGCGCAGCTGGTAGCCCTGCTGCAGCTCCGAGACCACCACCGCACCCGACAGCTCGGCGCCCAGACCGAAGAGGTTGACGTCGGTGATGCCGACGCCGCCATAGGGGCGCAGCGAGTCCTTCATCATGCTGCTGCCGACCACGACGCGCGACAGGCCCGCCACCACGCGCTCGATGACGAGCGTGTTGCGCTCCTCGACCTCGACGACGAGCACGACCCAGCCGCGCTCCTTGCCCTTCTCGAGGCTCAGCCGCACGTCGTCGAACCAGCCGGTCGCCATCAGGCGCCAGCGCGTCAGCGCGATCGCCTCGTCGTTGGGGTCGAGCTCGTCGCCGGGGTCGAGCGGCACGAAGCTCTCGACGATGGCGTCGCGCGTCGTGTTGCCGCGCACCTCGACGCGCTGCATGCGGTAGACGATCTTCTGCGCGGCCACCTGACTGGCGAACTCTTCACAGAACGCGCAGTCGATCGGCGCCGACAACAGCGGATCGCGCTCCTGGGCTTCGTCTTCCTCCTCCTCTTCCTCGGACTCGGACTCGGACTCGGACTCGGACTCCTCCACCGGGGGCAGCCCGTCCCCCCCGGCATCGGACTCGGCATCGGCCTCGGACGCGGCATCGGACCCGGGCTCCGCATCGGCTGCGGGCTCGGACCCGGCATCGGATGTGGGCGCGGGCTTGGCTGCGGGCTCGGGCGCGGCGGCCGGCGCGGGCTTGGCTGCGGGCGCGGGCTCGGCGGCCGGCGCGGACCCGGGCTCGGGCGCGGCGGGTGCCTCCGCCGCCTGGGCACCGGCCCCCGACGGCGGCGCCACCACCAGCACGACCGCCAGCGCAGCACCGAGTCCGATCCGCCGCGGGGTCCTCACGGCCGGGAGCTTATCGCGGACAGATCCCCCGATGCACGCGCCGCTCCCCCCAAGGCCGCCATGAAGCAGCGATGATCGCTCAAGTATCACAATCACTACGATCGCTGACGGCGCAGAGTGCCCCCGCATGCGGCTTGGACGCCCGCTGGCGGGCGCTATGCACGGGCCGACGGGCCATCCGATCAGACGGCCCTAGAACCGGACCAGCGGCGCCGCGACCTGGCCGGGTGGAATGTCGCCCTTGTCGGTGTTGCCCTCGGTGGTGAGGGCGACCGAGATCGCCACCGTGCCAGCGACGGCCACGCCCACGGCGGCCCACAACCACCACTGCGATAGCAGCCCCGCCTCGGCCTCGAGGACGACGTCCAGCTGCTTGCGCTCGCCCACCGCCACGATCGCCTTGAGCTGCACGGACTTGTAGCCCTCCTTGCTGACCACGATCGTGTGCTCACCCGCCGGAAGCTCAGTCTCGGTGGGCGCGCTGCCGCGGGGCTGCCCGTCCACCTCGACGCGCGCGCCGGCGACCGCGCTGACCACGGTGAGGACGCCGGTGGTCACCAGCGGCACGAGCGCCGCCTCGACGTTCGTGGTCGCGGCGGGCGTGACGTCCACCTCACGGGCAAACGGCTCGTGGCCGTCGAGGGTCAGCTCGACCGCGGCCTTGCCGACGCTCATCCGCAGCGGCGACAGCGGGGTCGTGCCGACGACCGTGCCGCGCACGCGCACCGACGCGCCGGGGGGCTGGCTGTTGACCTGCAGCGTGCCGACCTTGTTGCGCAGCTCCGAAAGCAGCGTCTCGAGCTGCGGCACCTTGCGCTTGAGCCGCCTCGAAGCCTCCGCCTCGAAGCGCTGAAGCGCGTCCACCGCCTCGGGGAAGCGCTCGAGCGCCTCGAGCGCGCGGCCCCGGTTGTAGTGCAGCGCCGGCTTTGGATCGAGCGCCTGCGAGCGACTGTAGTGGTCGAGCGCCTCCTGGTAGCGCAGGGCCTCCATCGCGCCATCGCCCTGGGCCTTGAGCGAGCGGGCCTCCTTGATGGCGGCGCGCGAGGGCGCAGCGGCCGGCGGCGCGCCCTGGGGATCCTGGGCGTCCTGGGCACGCGTCGGCGCGGCGGGCCACAGCAGCAGGGCGAGCAGCAGCGGCGCCGCATGTCGAAGGCGGGTGGATGTCGGTGCGGGTGTTGGCGCGTTCATTCGGATCACAGGTGGATGGGGTTGCGGCGCGGCTTCGCAGGCACGGTGCGGCGGGGGCGCGACGGCGCGGCGGCGGGCGCGGGGTCGGGCGCGGCGACCGGTTTCGGCGCGGCCGCCGGCGCCGGGTCAGGTACGGCCTCGAGTGCGGCGCCCGCGTCCACGGCGTGCTTCGGGCCGACTACCGCCGGCTCGACCGCGGCGGCCGGTTCGGCGGTCGGCTCGGGCGCAGGTGCGACGGCCGTCGGCGCAGCGGCCACCGGCGTGGCGGGCACGGGCTCCTCGGCCGGCGGCCCGGAGTCCAGCAACATCACACCGGGCACCGCCACGAGCACCGCGATCACGCCGCCCAGCGCCATCGTCAGCGGACTGCGCGGCGGTGGCGGTCGCTTCGACGGGTGCGTCGGCTCGCCCGTCATCGGCGTCTCGCCCGTCGGCTTGCCCGCGAGGCTCTCCGCCGAGACCGTCGGCGCGCTGCCCAGATGCTCCTGCGTCTCGGCGGTGGGCTGCCCCGGCGTCTGCGACAGCAGCGGCCCCGACACGGGTGCGTCGCCGAAGGGCGCGATCGCCTCCGCCAGCGCCTGCACCGTCTGGTAGCGCCCGGCGGCGTTCTTCGACAGCGCGTGGGCGATCGCCTCCGCCAGCGCAGGCTCGATGTCGGCGGTGCGCTGCTCGATCGGCACCGCCTCGTCGGCCGTGATCGCCGCGATCAGCGCACTCGCCGTCTCGCCCTCGAAGGGCGTCTCACCGCTGATGAGCTCGTAGAGGATCACCCCGAGCGACCAGATGTCGGTGCGCGAGTCGACGTTCTTGGTCGAGCGCACGTGCTCCGGCGACATGTAGTGCGGCGTGCCGAGCATCGCCTGCGTGTGCGTCACCGAGACCTCGTCCTCGGTCAGCTTCGAGATGCCGAAGTCGAGCACCTTGAGCACGCGCTCGCCGTCGACCTCCGCGAGGAAGAGGTTCGCGGGCTTCAGGTCGCGGTGCACGATGCCCGCCGCGTGCGCCGCCGCCATGCCCTTGCATGCCGCCACGACGTGGTCGACCGCCTCGCCGATCGGCAGGTGCGTCCGCCGCGACAGCTCATCGCGCAGGTCGTTGCCAGTGAGGTACTCCATCACCAGAAACGGCGAGCCGTCCTCGGCCGTGTCCGCGTCGATCACGCTCGCCACGTGCCTGCTCTGCAGCTTGGCCGCCGCCCGGGCCTCGCGATCAAAGCGCGCCAGCAGGTCGGGGCGCACGCGGATGTCCGCGGTCAGCTGCTTGATCGCGACGCGGTGGCCCAGCTTCTCGTGCACCGCTTCGAAGACGACGCCCATGCCGCCACGGCCGAGCTCGCGCACGATGCGGTACTTGCCGCCGACGATCTTGCCGGCGTGCGCCTCGGCGCCGCCGTCACCGCCCTCGCCATCACTGAAGGTGAACTCCACCGCAGACCCCCGTGCGATCATACCGCAGTCGCGATACGATGAGGGCCACGGGCGGGGGACGCCCGACGCCATGGGGACCTACCCGCTACCACACTGGCCGTTGGGGGCCGCGCTGTGCCTGCTGCTCGGCGGCTGCCTGGAGCCGACGCAGATCACCGTTGAGCTGACGACCGACGTGGCGTGCGCCGACCTGCACAGCGTGTCGCTGACGGTCGGCTCGCTCGAGGACCTCGACGACCAGCACGAGGTCACCTCGACGACCGAGTGCGACGACAACGGCCGCATCGGCTCGATCGTCCTGGTGCCGAGCGGCGACGGCAACAAGGCGGCCATCCGCGTGGTCGCCGGCATCAACAGGTCGCCCGCCGCCTGCGTGCGCGACGGCTACAGCGGCGGCTGCATCGTCGCGCGCCGCGCGCTCGGCTACATCGAGGGCAAGTCGCTGGTGCTCCCGATCAGCCTCGACGTCGACTGCTCCGGCATCCCCTGCGGCACGACGACCACCTGCGTGGGGGGCGTGTGCCAGGACGCGACCATCAGCGAGTGCCCCGACATCACGGCGTGTCTGCTCGACGGCGAGACGCGTGACGACGGCGCACCAGGAAACATGTCGGGGAGCATGTTGAGCGACCTGCCGTCGCGCACCGGCGATGCACCCGAGGCGCAGTGGCTGAGGATGTTCGGCCTGCGCGCCACCGAGGTGACGATCGACGACTCGGGTCTCCCGGTCGTGGTGGGCGCGACCTCCGGCAGCGAGGTCTTCGACGGGCAGACCATCGAGCCGTTTGCGAGCACGGAGGACGCGCTGCTGCTGGCGCTCGATGCCGACGGGGGCTACCGCGATCACGACGTGATGGGGTACGCCGGCGACGACATCGGGCGCAGCGTCTCGCTGGGCCCCGACGGTCGGCTGGTCGTCGGCATGCAGCTGTCGCATGGCGAGGACTCGCAGGACTTCATCACGGAGGAAGGCGGCGCGGCCACGGACATCGCCGTGTGGGGCGTGCATCCCGGCGGCGCCGACACCACGGGGTCGAGCTTCCCCCAGACCGCCACGACCACCCTGCGCGGCAGCGTTGCAACGGACGGCGCGTCGTATCACGTGGGCTGGGGTCACGGCGCGTTGCTCCTCGATGGCGACGTACAGCTGTCGGGCTCGCCCGGCGGCTTCATCTTCAAGACCGAGATGGGCACCGGCAACGTGCTGTGGTCCCAGGCCATCGGCAGCCGCCTCACGGGTATCACCGAATCCGCCGACGGCAGCCTGCTGGTGATTGGCAGCTACGTGGGCCAGCTCGACATCGGCGGCGCGTCGCTGGAGTCGGGCAGCGGCGACGGGCTGCTCATGCGGATGTCGCCGCAGGGCGAGATGCTGGACGTGCGGGGCATCGGCGACGAGGGCGCCGACTGGGGCCTGTCGGTGATCGAGGCGCCCGACGGCTCGGTCTACTTCGGTGCCCGCAGCAGCGCGCTGACGACCTCGGGCGGCGACACGCCCGGGCTGCTGCTCGGCAAGCTCACCGCCGCCTTCGAGCGCGAGTGGATCACGGGCATCTTCACGCAGCCGATCGAAAACCATCGCAGCATGGCGCTGGCCGTGGACAGCGAGGGCAACCTGCACTGCGCCAGCTCATTCAGGGGCACGGTGGATGCCGGTGGCGGACCGCTAGGCGCAGCCGGCGGAGCCGGTGAAGCCGATTCCTTCGTCGCCAGCTTCACGCCCGATGGCGAGCATCGCTACAGCCTGGTCATCGCCAGCGAGCAGCGGGTCTGGGTGCAGGGGCTGGCGATCGACAGCGAGGACGGCCTCTACGTCACGGGCTTCACGCGCGGCGTCCTCGACGTCGGCACTGGACCCCAGGACCCCGAGGGGTCCAAGGGATTCGTGATCAAGTACCGCTAGCCGCCGCGCGACGTCTGTTGGTGGTACGTTCGCGCCCGTGGCAGACGCGCGCAAGGCAGCCGGGTCGGTGGATTTTCGTGGCGGGGCCTTCGTGCTGCGCTTCGGCTACGACCCGCGCGTGATCGCGGATGTGAAGGCGCTGCCCGGTCGGCGGTTCGACAAGGCCAAGAAGGTCTGGACCGTCCCGGGGCGCGCCCGCGTCACGCGCCCGCTGTCGCAGCTCGTCGAGGCGGAGGGCTGGAAGCTCTCGAGTGCAGCTCAGAAGGCGATCGCCCGGCTGCTTGCGCAGGATGCGGACGCGGACGGCGACGACGCGCAGCAAGCCGGCGGCAGCCCGCAGGGGCGGTTCGGCGGCCCACGGCAAAAGGCGGGCGAGTGGCTGCGCAAGTACGTGAGCGCCTACCGTGACCAGGCCGGTGCAACAGATACGCTCGAAGCGCTCAAGGGCCTCGACCGCATCGTTGGGATGACGCCCTTCGGCATTCACCCCTCGGGCGACATCGGTCTCGCGGACGCCCCCGGCGTGAGACCGCTGCGGCCCAGCGCCCTATCGCACCACCTGAGCAAGGGCGCTCGACGCGCCCGTCGGGTGCGCCGCGTCGAGGAGTGACGAGCGACGGGTGACGGGTGACGGGCGGGACCCACGCCCGCAACAGGGCGTAGGGGCGTAGGTCCGTAGCGTCCGGGCCCGCGGCGGTGCGCTGCAGCAACTAGCGGTGGTCGCGCGGTCCGAAGCGCTCGATGTGCTCCATCACCTCGGCCTTCTGGTCGTCGTCGAGCACATCGTAGCCGAGCTGCGCCATCTCGACCCACACCTTGCTGGCCTCGTCGAGGTGCGTCACGCCGGCCTTGCGCGCAGCCTCGATCTTCACCGCATCGCCGGAGCGCACCGCGTCGAACATCTCGCGGTGGAGCTTCCTGCGCTCGTCCTTCATCGCGAACAGCTGCGGCGCGGTGGTGTCGAGGATGGCGTCGACCTCGCGTCGCTGTGCATCGGTCGCGTCGAGGTGACCGAGCAGCCGCTCGGCGCGATCACCCATGCGCTCACGTAGGTCCTCGACGGTCTTCGCGCCGCGGAAGCCATGCCCATGGTGGCCGAGGCCGTGACCGTGATCCGCGAAGGCCTTCGCAGCGAAGACGCCACCGATTGCGAGCAGCGGCAGGCCGGTGAACATCAGCCACCGGCGGCGGCGACGCCTCGAGCGGCGGGCGCCCGCGTCGCGGTCGGATGCGGCGCTGTCGTCGTTGTCGCGGGTGTCGTTGGTGTCATTGCCGTCATTGCTGTCGTTGCTGTCGTTTGCGTCGGTCATGGCGGTCGGCTCCGTCGGTCTCGTTGGGGGGCACGATTGCCCTCAGAGACAACCTGCGGAGCCGACGTTGCTGGCGCCTTGCCCGAACGTAAAGTTAGGTAAAGACGCCGACGGAAAAAAATGAGGCGCCGCGCTGGGGGTCAGCGCGACGCCTCGGGGGGGGACTATGGAGGAAACTCAGGGACCGATGTAGTCGACTTCGAGCTGCGTCATGTTCTTCGTCAGCTTGGTGTGATCGTAGCTGCCGTCGTTGTCGGAGAACACCGGGAAGCGCAGCACGAACTGCACCGTGCGGTCCTCGTCGAACGCGGTGCGGACGGCGTCGCGCACGTCCGCCGAGCAGGCGCCGATGGCCTCGGTCTCGCAGAGGTTGTCGACGAAGCTCGAGCCGCCCATCGTCGCGCCCACGGCGGTGAACAGCTGCTCGAAGATCTGCATCGTGTTGCTGCCGTCGAGGTCGGTGTAGGGCGAGCCCGTCACCGACTCCTGGTAGCTGCGCAGGACCGCGCCGGTGATCAACGCGCTGTCGGGAAGATCCGAGATGTCGAACGTGAGGAACGCCCGCTCACTGTCGTTGTCCGTGTCGTCACCGATGAACAGGTTGGCGCCCACCGCCATTGCGTTGAAGCGGTACATGCCCGAGGGGTCCGCGAGCGACAGCAGCGTCGTCAACCGTCGCAGCGTGTCGAACGAGAACGTCACATCCGCCGACAGCGGCGTGCCCTCGGCATCGAGTGCGCCCGTGCCGATGGTGACGTCGTAGGTGACGGCGCCGTTGTCGTCGCCGTAGTCGAGCAGGCCGTCGAGGGTCAGCTCGAGAATGGTGCCCGCCTGGTTCCAGGTCGCGGTGTAGGTGGGCAGATCCGGGGCCGACAGGGCCGCCTCGACCGAGGCCGTGTCCATCGCCTCGTTGAAGACGATCTGCAGCGTGGGGAAGACCTCCACGCCGACCGCACCGTCCTCGGGGAAGGTCGAGACAACCGTCGGCGCGTTCGGATCGACGCCGTCGCCGTCTCCATCGCCGTCGCCATCACCGTCGCCGTCTCCATCGCCGTCACCGTCGCCGTCTCCATCACCGTCGCCGTCGCCGTCGCCGTCGCCGTCTCCATCGCCGTCGCCGTCTCCATCACCGTCGCCGCCGCCCATCATGCTGGCGTCCGGGCCGTCTCCGGTACCGGAGCCGCCGCCGTCATCGCCACAGGCGCCGGACAGTGCGAGCATGAAGAAGGCCACAACCCAGGCGGCGTGGCCGCCCCTTCGAACCAAGGAATCTACGCTATTCATGTCATCTCCTCCCGGGGGGATCCGCACTGCGGCTCGCCCCGCCAGAGATGAAGTGACCGTCGGGCCGCCTCGGTTCGCGAGAAATCGAAAATAGTTGGCCAGCCCCTGCGCAGACGCACAGGCGGGCAAGTCGACTAGCCCGGGAAGACGACCGTGAACTCGCTGCCGCCGCCGTCGCGCGGCCGGTAGCGTGCGGTGGCGCCGTGGCGCTCGGCGATCTGCTGGACCAGCGACAGACCCAGGCCGACGCCGCCGTCGCGCGTCTCGGCGTGGCCCTGGGGCCGGTAGAAGGCCTCGAAGATGCGCTCGGCGTCTTCGGCCGCGACGCCCGGGCCGCGGTCGCGCACCGTCAGCACGACGCCGTCATCGCCCGTGTGCACGGCGACCTCGACCTCCGGCGCGTCGCCGCCATGCTTGATGGCATTGTCGATCAGGTTGCGCGCCATGCGCGCCAGCATCGAGCCGTCGCCGCGGACCGTCACCGGGCCCTGCGCCTCGATCCTCGCTCCCGCACGCTGTGCCTCCCGCTCCACGATCGACGCGAGATCGACGTCTTCCAGATCGGCGAGCTGGGCCGGCCGCTCGGGCTGCTCGAGGCGCGCGGCCATCAGCACGTCGGCCACCAGCGCATCGAGCTCGGCGATGTCGGCCTCGACGTCGGCCAGCAGCTCGCGGCGTCGCTCGGGGTCGAGGGACTGCTGCGCGTCGAGGATCAGCTCGTGCGCCATGCGCAGCCGCGCCAGCGGCGCGCGCAGCTCGTGGGATGCGCTGGCGAGCAAGCGCTTCTGCTGCGTGACCAGGCCCTCGACGCGCTCCGCCGCGTCGTTGAACGCGCGGGCCACCTCGGCCACCTCGTCGTCGCCGCGCACCTCGACGCGGCTCTGCAGCTCGCCCTCGCCGAAGCGCTCGACGCCGGCGCGCAGCCGCTCGAGCCGGCGCGTGATGCGGCGCGCGACCGGATAGCTCAGCACGCCCATCAGTGCGAAGAGCCCCAGCAGCGCCGCGAGCAGGAGGGGCAGCGGGTGGCGCGGCGGACGCGGCGGTCCCATGACCGCGAGGCTGCGTCCATCGGGCAGGCGCATCGAGACGACCAGCGCGTCCCCGTCGCCGTCGAAGCTCAGCTCGCGCGTCGGCTGCGGCAGCTTACGCCCGGTGCGGGCCACGAGCACACCCCGGGCGTCCCACAGCGACACGTCGACACCGAGCTTGTCGGCGCGGCGCGTCAGCTCGCGCCGCGCCTCTTCACCATCGCCCACATCGTCGACCAGCAGCTCGGCGGCGCCGCGCATGAGCTGCGGCGGGCGACGGTCGTCATCGCTGTGCAGCAGCCGCGCGATGCCGGCCGCCACCACGATGCTGACGATCACCATCACGAGGAAGGCCCAGTAGATCTGCAGGTGCAGCTTGCGCGCGCTGCGCCGGTGGCGTCTGTGCCCCGGATGACCGTGACCGTGACCGTGGCCGTGACCGTGACCGTGATGCATGGGCTTCATGTCGAGCCCGGCCCATCGCCGACATCGACGACGTCGGCGACGAAGACGTAGCCGGCCGCGCGCAGCGTCTTGATACGCCGCGGCTTCTGCGGGTCGTCCTCGATGGCGGCGCGGATGCGCGAGACGTGCACGTCGATGCTGCGGTCGTAGGTCTGCAGCGCCTCGCCCCGCACCGCCTCCATCAGCTGCTCGCGGCTCTGCACGCGCCCGGCGCGCTCGGCGAGCACGCACAGCAGCGCAAATTGATGGCCCGTCAGCTCGCGCGGCTGCCCGCGCAGCCGCACCTCGCGGCGGGTGCGGTCGATCTCGAGGGTGCCGAAGCGCAGCACATCGACCTCCGGTGCGTCGGCCGCGCTCGTCGGACCGCGGCGCCGCAGGATCGCCTTGAGCCGCGCCAGCAGCTCGCGCGGGTTGAACGGCTTGGGCAGGTAGTCGTCGGCGCCGAGCTCGAGCCCGACGATGCGGTCCATCTCGTCGCCACGTCCGGTCAGCATGAGGATCGGGATGTCCGACCCGGCACGCAGGTTGCGGCACACCTCGAAGCCGTCGCCGTCGGGCAGCATGACGTCGAGCACCAGCGCGCCGTAGTCGGTGGCGGACAGGGCCGCGAGGCCGGTCGCCACGTCGGCGCGTGTGTCGACCGCCATCCCGCGCGAGGACAGGTAGCTCGCCAGCATCGCGCTGAGCTTCTCGTCGTCGTCGATGATGAGGATGCGCGCGTCCATCGGGTGTCCGTCAGGGCCGTGACATGCAGGTTAACACCCCCGCCGTGACCCGCGCTTTGCTGAAACGTAAAGTTGTGTAAAGCCGGCCCCCGCCATGTTGAGACGCCGGCTACCCGCGCAGCGCACCCACGAAGGGACCCACCGCGTCGACGCCGTCGCGGTCGAGCACGCGGATGGTCTCGCTGCCGACCACCGCGATGTCCGCCTTGCCGACGAGCCCCTTCACGTCGGAGCGGTCCTTGACGCCGAAGCCGAGCGCAAGCGGAAGGTCGGTGGCGCCGCGGCAGCGACCCAGGTAGGCGTCGAGCTCGTTCGAGAACTCGGTCTGCGCGCCCGTCACGCCCTTGCGCGCCACGCAGTAGACGAAGCCGCCCGCGACGCCGGCGATCTTCGACAGCCGCGCATCGCTCGTGTTGGGCGAGTAGATGAAGATCGGCGACAGCCCGTGCTTGGACATCGCCGTCAGGTAGTCGCCCGCCTCCTCCGGCGGTAGGTCCGGGACGATCGCGCCGCGCAGCCCGCGCTCGGCCATCTGCGCGACGAAGTCGGCGACGCCGTGACGGAACAGCACGTTGTAGTAGCTCATGAACAGAAACGGGATGTCGAAGCGCTCGGTGACCTCCGCCGCGAAGTCCATGCAGCGCTGCACCCGGCTGCCCGCGGCCAGCGCCTCGGCGTTGGCGCGCAGGATCACCGGGCCGTCGGCGATCGGCTCGCTGAACGGGATCTGCAGCTCCATCAGGTCGACGCCCGCATCGACCATGCCCTCGACCATGCGCATCGAGTCCTCGAACGACGGGTAGCCGAGCACGATGTGGGTCATCAGCAGGATGTCGCGCTCCTGCCGGCGCTGCCGGATGTAGGCCTCAAGCATCGTACTGCCTCGCCTTGTCCTTGATGAACGCCTTCCACGCGTCGTCATCGAGCGCGTCGGCGACGGTGAAGATGTCCTTGTCGCCGCGGCCCGACTGGTTGATGAGGATCACCTCGTCGCGCTTCATCTTCGGCGCCTCCTTGAACGCCTGCACGAAGGCGTGGCTCGACTCGAGCGCCGGCACGATGCCCTCCTTGCGCAGGGTCAGCGACAGCGCGTCGATGACCTCCGTGTCGGTCGCGGCCTCGAAGCGCACGCGGCCACTGTCGTGCAGGTCGGCGAGGATCGGCGAGACACCCACGTAGTCGAGCCCGGCCGCGACGCTGTGCGTCTCGCGCATCTGCCCGTCGTCGTCCTGCAGGAAGTAGGTGCGATAACCCTGCGCCACGCCCACCGATGCGTCGTCGCTGCCGAGCCGCGCGGCGTGCTCGCCCGTCTCGATGCCGTGGCCACCGGCCTCGACGCCGATCAGCTCCACGTCCTTGTCGGGCAGGAAGCGCTGGAACATGCCCATCGCGTTGCTGCCGCCGCCCACGCAGGCGTAGATGCGATCGGGCAGCCGCCCGACGCGCTCCATCATCTGCCCGTGGGCCTCCTTGCCGATGACCGACTGGAACCACGTGACCATCTCGGGAAACGGGTGCGGCCCGCAGGCGGTGCCGAGCGCGTAGTGGGTATCGTCCATGTTCGTCACCCAGTCACGGAAGGCCTCGTTGATCGCGTCCTTGAGCGTGCGCGTGCCGCTCGTCACCGGCACCACCGTCGCGCCGAGCCTCTCCATCCAGAAGACGTTCGGCCGCTGACGCGCGACGTCGACCTCGCCCATGTAGATCGTGCAGTCGAGCCCGAACTTGGCGGCCATCGTCGCCGTCGCCACGCCGTGCTGGCCCGCGCCCGTCTCCGCGATCACGCGCGACTTGCCCATGCGCTTGACGAGCAGCCCCTGGCCCATGACGTTGTTGGCCTTGTGCGCGCCCGTGTGGTTGAGGTCCTCGCGCTTGATGTAGATGCGCGCGCCGCCGAAGTGCTCGCTGAGGTTCTCGGCATACGTGATCGGCGTCGGCCGGCACGAGTACGTGCTCATCAGATCGATGTACTGCGCCCAGAACGCCGGGTCCGCGCGCGCCGCATCGAACGCCTCGCACAGCTCGTCGAAGGTCGCGACGAGGATCTCCGGGATGAAGGCGCCGCCGAAGCGCCCGTAGTAGCCGCGCTCACGCATCGGGCGCTCCTTCGATGATCTGCGAAAACGACAGCCGGTCGGTGCGACAGTAGAGCTCCGCGTAGACCGCGCCATCCATCGCGCGGAAGTCGATGCGCCGCTTGACGCGCAGCAGCGGCGTCGCACGTCGCAGCCCCAGGCGCCGCGCATCGCGCCCGCGCACCGTGACCACGCTGAAGCGCTGGTCAGCGCGCAGCGGCTTGAGGAAGAACGCCTCCTGCACGAGCTGCGACAGGGAGCGGCCATGCAGATCCATCGAGGGCAGGCCCGCGAACAGCTCCGCGTGCAGCCACAGCCTCTCGAGCAGCACCGGGCGGCCCTCGAGCTTGCTCAGCCGCTCCATCGACAGCGCCTCGCCACCCGCAAACGGGTTTTCCATGTCGCCGCGCGAGCCATCCTCCTGCGCAGCCGCCGGGACCTCGACACGGCGTGGCGGCTGCAGCAGCGTCGAGTCGACATCGAGGCCGCTGTCGGCGAAGGCGCTCGACGTACCCGACAGCGAGAAGAGGTCCACGCGCTCGCTGCGCGGCAGCACGAACGTCCCCGCGCCGCGGCGGCGCTCGATCATCCTGCGGCGCACCAGCACATCGGTCGCCTGCCGCACGGTCGGCCGCCCCACCCCGTAGCGAGCGGCGAGCGCGTGCTCCGAGGCGATCTTCTCCCCCGCGGCCACCTCACCGGCGCGGATCTGGGCGCTCAGCAGCTCCGCGAGCTGGTGATAGAGCGGCAGCGGCGACTCGGTGTTGAGCATCGGGGCCAGCTTGGGCCGCTCTTGTCAGGTTGTCAAGACAACTGGAACACCGCCAACCGGTACCGGCGGCAGCCGGGACTTTCCGCGGTACGTCACCTCCGCCTGTGAACTGCCTACGGTTTGCCGGACGCGGCGCCGTACTCGCACAGCAGCATGGGCGGGTAGGTCTGCTGGGTGGTGCAGGCGCCCAGCGACGGGCAGGTCTCCTCACAGGCCTGCTTGCGTGTGATGCACAGCAAGCCCGGGCAGCCGCCGATGCGCGTGCACTCGGTGGGCCGCTCGCAGTTGTCGCCCTCGTCGTCGAGCTCGCATACAGGGTGCTCGCTGCACTGGATGCCGGCGGGGATCGTGGTGCTGCCCGCCGTCCCCTCGTCGCTGCCGGCGCTGGTCTCGGGGCCCGAGTCGGAGGAGGAAATGCATCCGGCGACCGACGCGAGCAGCAGCGTCAGGACGGTGAGCGCGAATGCTTCGCGGGCGGGCACGGCGCGACCGTGCCCGGTTGGGGTGGCGGGAGCAATGGGGCTGCGTGATCGTGATCGGGATCGTGTGCCTATCGCGGGTTGCTTGATGGCTGGCGTTGCGCGCGGCTCGCGGCTCGCGGCTCGCGGCTCGCGGCTCGCGGCTCGCGGCTCGCGGGAGGGTCTTCGCCACAGGGGTTAATGACAAAGGGGGCTAAGCCCCCTTCGCGAGCAGGAGGGCCCAACGGGCCCTCCTGTCGCTACAACCCCCAAGGGGACGCACGCGCGTCCCCTCTGTTCGTGTGGATCGTGCGTGTGCTCGTGCTCGTGCGCGTGCACGTGCTCGTCATCGTGCACGTGATCGCTGGCTGCGTGCTGGCTAGCGTTGCGCGCGGCTTGCCGGGGGCGTCTTCGCCACAGGGGTTAATGACAAAGGGGGCTAAGCCCCCTTCGCGGTCCGCAGTGCTGCGCACTGCGGCCGCTACAACCCCCAAGGGGACGCACGCGCGTCCCCTCTGTTGAAGTGCGCACCGCGCACTTCAACATTCACCCCAGCGGGTCGCGCCACAGGCGCTCCGCCGTGCTCGCAAGGCGATCGGGATCGCGGCGAGCGGTCAGTTGCAGATGGGGGCTTGGCAGGTGGTGTCGCAGAGCAGGCCGGGCTCGCACTGCGCGTCGGTGTCGCAGTCGTAGCCGTCGGCGATGGGGTCGGCGCAGCTGCCATCGGCGCAGAAGCCCTCGCACTCGGGTGCGATCGTGCGACCGGTGCAGTCCTCGCCCGCAATGCCGAGCTCGCAGAAGCCGGCGATGCAGAGCCCCTCGTAGCACCGACCGAAGCTGCACTCTTCGCCGAGCGCCGGGCGCGCCTCGCAGGCGCCGGTGACGCCGTTGCAGACGTAGCCAGCCGGGCACTGCTTACCGCCGCAGAGCTCGCCGCTGTCGAGGTCGACGACCGGGCTGCAGCTGCCTGCGACACAGCGCATGCCCATCACGCACGGCATGCGCGTGCAGTCCTGGCCGTCGTCGCACAGTGCGTCGCTGCAGCCCGCCTCACTGCCGGCCCCGCAGGTCCAGAACCCCGGCGTCCCGCCGCACACCAGCTCGCCCGCGCAGGGCGAGACGCCGTCCACGAAGACGCAGGTCTCGTCGAGCACAGGGCGCGCGCTGCACAGGTGGTCATCGCTGCAGTACTCGCCGTCGGCGCACTCGAGGTCGTCGCCGCACTCGGCCACCACGCACAGGCCCGCATCGCAGCGCAGCCCCGGCTCGCACTCCGCGTCGCGCTCGCACGGGTCGTCGAGGACGCCCGCGGGCACGCACAGCCCGCCGCAGCCCGCGCCGAGGCCCATGCACACCAGCCCCGGCTCGCACTCGAAGTCGCGCTCGCACAGCTCGCCTGCCAGCAGCTCGCCGGTCAGCACACCATCGCAGTCCTCGGGCAGGGGCGGCCGGGGGTGGCAGCCCTCGACCACCTCGTCGCGCAGGGCGTCGAGGCAGTCGCGACCGAGCTGCTCGTCGTAGACCACGCCGTAGTCGAGGACGCGCTCGCCGGGAGCGCAGGCACCGTCGAGGGCGTCGCGCAGCTCCGGTGCGAACCGCGCCTCGCAGCGGCGCGCGATCTCACAGCTGCGGTCATCGATGGCCTGCAGCACGCGGTCTACGTTCGGACCCATCGGCCCGTCACCGTCACCGTCACCGTCGCCATCACCGTCGCCATCGCCATCGCCATCGCCGTCGCCGTCGCCGTCGCCGTCGCCATCGCCGCCGTCGCCGTCGCCGTCGCCGTCGCCGTCACCGACCGCGGCGTCGCCGCCCCTGTCGCCGTCGCCGTCGCCGCCCCCGTCGGAGCTCGGGTCGCCGCCGCAGGCTGTGAGCCAGCCGGCCGCCAAGATCATGCACATCCACCCCAGCGCGCGCGCAGCCATCATCAGGCCTCCCAGAATGCGGATACTGCCATACCACGGGGGCGGCCCCAGCGGTGGCCCGCCTTGGTGCACAGCAAGGGGGCCGGCGCCGCACGTGAGCGACGGTCGGGTTTCGCGCCGCCACGCCTTGCGCAAGCGGGGTCGGGCAGCCTAGAAAGGGGGGTCCTGGCAGGCGCCCAAGATGAGTGAAACTCCCAGGAAGTCCCTTCCCGTCCCCCCTCCGGCCATCGGCTCGCTGCCACCGGAAGACGCGACGAAGGCCGCGCAGCCGCCGACCCCAAAGACGGCTGCCGAACATGTCAGGGAGAGCTCCGTCTCGAGCGCCGGCGCCACAGGGTCCGAGCGTCCGGCTGAGGGCGGCGCCGAGCACGGCGGGTCGATGCCGAGCGTGGGCCCGCCACCCAGCGGGCGCCGCCGCAAGCAGCCCCAGGACGCCGCGGACGCCGCGGACGCCAAGGCTCCGCCGTCGCTGGTCGCCGGCACGCTGGTCGGGGGTCGCTACGAGGTTGGCGACCAGTTCGGCGAGGGCGGCGTGGGGCTCGTCTACCGCGCCAAGGACCGCAAGCTGGGACGCGACGTGGCGGTCAAGATCATGCGCGAGGAGCTGTCGGACCACTCCGCGCTGCGCCCGCGCTTCGAGCAGGAGGCCGGCGCGCTGGTGGCCCTCGTGCACCCGAACATCGTCACCATCAACGACTACGGCCTGGTCGGCGAGAGCCCGTACATCGTCATGGAGCTGCTGAGCGGGCAGACGCTGCGACAGGAGCTCGACCGCGGACCGATGGCCGAGAAGCGCGCCTTCGACATCGCGCTGCAGCTGCTGCACGGGCTGTCCTACGCGCACGCGCAGGGCGTCGCGCATCGGGATCTCAAGCCCAGCAACATCTTCCTGCAGACCTTCCCGACGCAGCCTGACGTGGTGAAGATCCTGGACTTCGGCTTTGTGGCCTTCCTGCACGACAAGGACGGCGAGGAGAACGACCTCGCGGAGCAGGACATGGGCTTCGGGACGCCATCGTACATGCCGCCGGAGCAGATCCGCGGCGAGATCGCGCGCCCCGAGAGCGACGTCTACGCGGTGGGCCTGCTGCTGTTCGAGATGCTGTGCGGACACAAGGCGTACGACGGCGAGCTCAAGGACATCGTGCGCGGGCAGCTCAATCAGCCGCTGCCGAGGCTCGCCGAGAAGCAGCCGCGCCTGCACGAGAGCGAAGAGCTGCTGTCGCTGCTGAGCCGCGCGACGGCCAAGGACCCCGACGCGCGCTTCGGCGATGCGGGCGCCATGCTGCGCGACCTCGAGCGCATTGCGCGCCCGGCGACCTGGACGGAAGCGACCGGCGGACAGGCGCCGCTGCCGGAGGGCGCAGAGGACGAGGACGTCACGCACCGCGTGGAGCTGCCGCGCGACCTGCCGACAACCGCGACCGGCGCGACGCAGGCGCCCGGCAAGGGCAAGGCGATGTGGATCGCGGCGGCCGTGGTGATCGCTGCGGGCGGCGGGTATGCGATGTCCGGCGGGGACGCAGCGTCGGGGTCGGCCGAGCCGACGGTGGCGGCCGCGACGGCCGAGCCCAAGGCCGAAGCGGTGGCCGCGCCGGTCGCCAAGGCCGAGCCGTTGGCCGAAGCCCAGGCCGAGCCCGGGGCCGCGGCCGAGCCGTCGTTGCCCGCGAGCGATGCCGCAGTCGGGATCGTGGCCGAGCCGGAGGCGACCGCCGAGACCGTGGCGGCCGACGGTGTGGATGCGTGGTTGCCGCAGGGGCTGACCGGTCATCTCGAGGACATCGGTGCGAAGCTCGCAGCGGCGGACGTCGACGGGGACGTGGTCAAGGCGGCGCGGCTGCAGGTCACGCAGCATCCGGACGACGTGAAGCGCATGCTGCTGCTCGGGCGCGTGTTCATGGCGCGCGGCCGCGACGTGGAGGCGCTCGACTGGTACCGGCGCGCATTCCTGAAGGACGAGGGCGTGGCCGCCGATCCGATCACGCGCGCGCACCTGCTCGAGATGGCCTACGCCGGCAGCGATCGACAGCACGCCTTCCGCCTCGCGGTGCGCATGTACGGCAAGGACGGCGTCGCCGCAGTCGACGAAGCGCTGAAGGACACCGCGCTCCGCCCCCCGCACCGCGCCACCCTGCAACGCCTGCGCACCATGATGGCCGCCCAGCCCTAGCCCGCACGCGCACGTCGCGACCCCCTCATCACGCCGCCACCCGGAGCGCCCAAGGCGCGACACGCTGGGGTGAATGTTGGTGTGTCCGGTGGACACACCAACAGAGGGGACGCGCGTGCGTCCCCTGGGGGGTTGTAGCGGATGGAGTGCGAACGCACTCCAGTCCGCGAAGGGGGCTGCGCCCCCTTTGTCATTAACCACTGTGGCGAAAACACCACCCCCCACCGCGCGCAACGCTAGCAAGCAGTCAGCGCAGCACCCCCAAGCACCACGCGTTATGCGAGCAAGTCACCACAACCCCCTGTGCTAGCGTGAACACCGATGGGTGAGCGGCACACCGACAGCACGCGCCGCGCGCTCACTCTGTGCGTGGCCCTGGCTATGCTCGGTTGCTTCGAGTCACACCACACGGGGGGAGGCTCAGACGCGCAGGGTCCAGGCGCGCAGGAGCGCGGCGGTGCCGGCGATGGTTCAGACGAACCCGGCGGACCCAGCACCACGGACGACGGGGTCGACCTCGGCGACGATGTCGTCGAGCGGGACAACCCGGGCTACGCGGATGTCGCGCGCTCGCTCATCTGGATCCCCAACAGCGACCAGGGAACCATCACGAAGATCGACACCCGCACGGTGGAGATGCTCGGGACCTACCTCACGAGCCCGACCGGCAGCGGGCTGCCGTCGCGCACATCGGTCGACGCGTGGGGCGACGTGGCGGTGGCCAACCGGGGCGCGCAGTACACGGCGCTGCTGGACGGCGCTCAGTGCCCGACCGGCTTCGAGCGCCCGTGCGGCCACATCCCGCGCGACGCGGATGCGCCGCCGACGGAGACGGGGGTGACGAAGGTCTGGTCGAGCATCGACGAGTGCGTGGATCGCAACGGCAACGGCATCCTCGAGACGTCGCAGGGAGTGGACGACATCCTGCCGTGGGGCAGCGACGAGTGCGTGGCGTGGCACACGCCGCTGCCGGTGTGGAGCAACCGCGCCGTGTCGTGGGTGCCGCCGCAGGGACCGGACCTGCCGCAGAGTCTCTGGACCGCGGGCGCGAGCGACTGCACCGACGGCGACTGCACATGGCTCGCCTACCGGCTGCACGGCGAGACGGGGGCAATCGAGGAGACCCTGTCGTTTCATAGCGAGCACATGGGGCTGACGCGCACGGGTCTGTTCGATCACTACGGGCCGTATGCGGGCGTCGCCGATGCGGCGGGCACCTTCTGGGGGCTGCTCATCGGCAACAACGTGATGTTTCGGATCGACGGCGTGTCGCGCGAGATGCGCGAGTTCCCGCTGCCCGAGGTGCCGTTCTACTCGATGACGCTCGACGAGTACGGGCGACTGTTTCTGTGCGGCCGCGGCGCCGTCGCGCGCTTCGACCCGGACGGGGGCGCGCTGACCGTGCGCGAGTTCTCCCAGCTCGGCGACAACGGCTGTGCCGCGGACTTCAATGGCACGGTGTGGGCGGCCGGGGGCGTCGACGGCGGGACCCCGGGGCTGCACGCGATCGACATCGAGACGCTGGACCTCTACGCGAGCCACTCCACACCACCGGTCAAGGGCGTCAGCGTCGACATCGACGGCCGCGTGTGGGGGGTCGGTGGCGCCGGGTCGTTCGGCGGGGGCGACACGGGCGACACGGCGTTTCGGATCACGCCCGAGACCGGCGAGATCGGCATCGTGATCGGGCTGCGGGGCGCCTACGGGATCAACGACATGACCGGCTTCGGGCTGCGGCCCGCGGACGGGAATCTGTTCCCAATCCCGTAGCGCATAACTACTCATAAATACGTCATAATTTCAGTTTTACTGAAGGCGGTTCAATTTGATCTTGTCAATTTTGAACTTTGATTCAATATTCAGGGAGCACAAGCCTTCCCGACCAGGAGCCCCATGACGACCGCCACCCAGCCGCAGACGATCGACACCGACGCCCTACGCGACAAGTACAAGGCCGAGCGCGAGAAGCGCCTACGTCAGGACGGCAACAACCAGTACAGGCAGCTCACGGGCGAGTTCGAGCGCTACCTCGAGGACCCCTACCTCGAGCAGCGCGTCGAGCGCGCGCCGCTCACCGACGAGGTGCGCGTCGCCATCATTGGCGGCGGCTTCGGCGGCCTGCTGACCGCCGCGCGGCTCAAGGAAGCGGGCGTCGACGGCATCCGCATCATCGACAGCGCCGGCGACTTCGGCGGCACCTGGTACTGGAACCGCTACCCGGGCGTCGCCTGCGACGTCGAGTCCTACACCTACCTGCCGCTGCTCGAGGAGACCGGCTACATGCCGAGCGAGAAGTACGCGACCGGCCGCGAGATCCTCGAGCACGCGCAGCGCATCGGCCGCCACTACGACCTCTACGAGGACGTGTGCTTCAGTACGAAGGTCAAGGAGATCCGCTGGGACGAGGGCGCGGCGCGCTGGATCATCGAGACCAACCGCGGCGACACGATGCGCGCGCAGTACGTGGCGATGGCGCTCGGCCCGCTCAACCAGCCGAAGCTCCCGGGCATCGAGGGCATGGACCTGTTCAAGGGCAAGGCGTTCCACGCGTGCCGCTGGGACTACGACTACACCGGCGGCACCTCCGACGGCGGCCTCGACAAGCTCGCGGGCAAGCGCGTCGGCATCATCGGCACCGGCGCCACGTCCGTGCAGTGCGTCCCGCACGTCGGCGAGAGCGCGGAGCAGCTCTACGTCTTCCAGCGCACACCCTCGTCGGTCGACGTCAAGCAGAACGACCCGACCGACCCCGAGTGGGTCAAGACGCTCGAGCCCGGCTGGCACCAGGACCGCATGGACAACTTCAACATGCTCGTCAGCGGCGGCTTCACCGAGCGCGACCTCGTCAAGGACGGCTGGACCGAGGTCGTGCGGCGCATCGTCGGCAAGTTCAAGGAGGGCAAGGCGGGTGAGCTGACGCCGAAGGAGATCGCCAAGACCATCGAGCTCGCCGACTTCGAGAAGATGGAGCAGCTGCGCGGGCGCGTCGACGAGATCGTCGAGGACCCACAGACCGCCGAGGCGCTCAAGCCCTACTACCGCCAGTTCTGCAAGCGCCCGTGCTTTCACAACGGCTATCTCGACACCTTCAACCGCGACAACGTCACGCTCGTCGATACGGACGGCCAGGGCGTCGACCGCATCACAGAAAAGGGCGTCGTCGTCGACGGCGAGGAGTACGAGGTCGACTGCCTGATCTACGCCAGCGGCTTCGAGGTCGGCACCACGTACAACCGGCGGGCGGGCTACGACGTGGTCGGCCGCGGCGGACAGAGCATGGCGGACAAGTGGGACGGCGGCGTGCGCTCGCTGCACGGCATGCACATGCACGGCTTCCCGAACTGCTACGTGATCAGCAACGCGCAGTCGGGATTTAGTGCCAGCTACCCGCACATGCTCAACGAGCAGGCCAAGCACATCGCCTACATCGTCCACGAGGGCGTGCAGCGCGACGCCGAGACGATCGAGGCGACGGCCGAGGCGGAGCAGGGCTGGGTCGACGAGATCCTGAGGGCCTCGAAGCTGCGCACCAGCTACCAGGAGACGTGCACGCCGGGCTACTACAACAACGAGGGCAGGCCGTCGGAGCGCAGCGCGCTGGACGGCTTCTACGGCGCCGGCTGCCTGAAGTTCATCGAGGTGCTCAACGAGTGGCGCGCCGGCGGCGCGCTCGAGGGCCTCGAGGTCAGCACAGACGTCAGCACAGACGTCAGCACAGACGTCAGCACAGACGCGCAGCGCAAGCAGGCGAGCTAGGCGGTCGCCCCGATCACCCTGCCCGGAGAGTCAGGGGGCCTTCTGCGCGACCTCGCGTTGGCCGGCGCCGACCCGGGAAGCGATGAAGTCGACGAAGGCTCGTACCTTGGGATCGAGGAACTCTCGGTCGGGGTACACCAGCCTCGCGTAGTCGCGGCGGCCGACGATGTCTGGCAAGACCCGGACGAGCTCACCGGTCGCGAGCAGGTCGCTTGCGACGCGATCGATCACGGTCGCGATTCCCAGGCCGCGTGTCGCAGCTTGCAAGCGAAGCCCCACGTGATTGGTCATGAGCTTGCCGCTGACATGCGTCCATCCGCCATCGAGTAGCGGCCAACGGGGATTCGGAATGTTCTTGCCGGCATACCCGATGATGCAGTTGTGGTCGGAAAGCTCCTCCGCGGTCGTGGGTGTGCCTCGGGCCTGGAGGTAGTCGGGCGAGGCGACCGCGATCTCGGTATTGACCACCAGCGTCCGCGACACGAGTGAGGTGTCTTCGATGGCGCCGTGCCTCAGCGCGACGTCGAAACCTTCCGCAACGAGGTCGACGTGCACATCCGTCCCGACGACGTCGAGGCTGACCTCTGGATAGGCGTGCAGGAACTCGGTCAGCCACTGGGTGAAGGTCGTCTCGGGAACGCGCGGCGGGATCAGAACGCGCAGCAGCCCACGCGGCACATCGTCGAGGCGCCGAACCGCGGCCTCCGCCTCACGCGCTGCATGCACGACACGACGCGCCTTCTCGTAGAGGAGCTCGCCCTGCTCGGTGAGCTTCATCCGCCGGGTGGTGCGATGAAGCAAGCGAACACCAAGCCGCGTCTCGAGCCGCGCGAGACGCTTGCTCACGGTCGGCCTGGGCAGACCGAGCGCCTCGGCCGCCGCGCTCACGCTGCCGTGGTCCACGATGGACACGAACTCCTCGAACCCCGCAGACACCATTTGTAACGAATACGACCTTATAGAGACAGAAACAATACATTGTTTCTCTTTCGATCTAAATCTACTTTGAGAGTCGGAGGTAGAGACAAGATGAACAAGCTGCTCTGGTCCTTTCAAATCCTGCTGAGTCTGGTGTTCGCGCTGCTCGGCCTGCAGAAGGTATTCGTCCCGATCCCGGACCTGATCACCCAGGGAATGTGGTGGATCGAGGACTTTCCCGTGTGGCAGGTGCGCGTCATCGGGGCGCTGGAGGCGCTGGCGGTCGTGGGCCTCAACGCGCCCTACCTGGTGAAGGCGCTTCCCAAGCGAATCGTTGCGCTCGCGGCGGGTGGCCTGGCGCTCACGATGGTTGGCGCCGTTGCGACGCACGTTGTCCGGCAGGATCCGGCCTTGAGCATCGTCATCACCAGCATGCTGTTGGCGATGAGCGCCACGGTCGCTGCGAAGCGGTTGGACCGGGTCGGCGGCGGCGGACTACCGGCAGCCCGCCACTCCGTCGACGGGTGAGCGGCCGCAGATGCCCTCGCACCCATCGCCGCACGTCCGCACGCGCAGCTGCCCGTGATCGCAGCGCCGCGCCTCGCCCTGCTCGCAGCGGCCGAGGTCGTCGACGCCGTCGCAGGGGTCAGCCGCGCCGGCATCGATGCAACGGTAGCCGACGGCCGCAGCGTCCCAGCCGCAGCGCATCGCTCCGTCGCACGCGACAGCCCGCAGCGCACCGTCGTCACAGTGGATCGCGCTGCCCGCGCGGCACATGCCCTCCCCGTCGATGCCGCCGCATGCCCGTGGGTCGACGGGCTGCGGGGTCGCCCCGAGCTGCTGTGCGATCCAGTCCTGTGCGATGTCGAGGCGCACGTAGCGGTCGATGCCGAGGCAGCTGGCCGAGCCGACCGACAGCACGCCGAGTGTGCGCAGCGTACCGTCGGCGGTCCGCGCCAGCAGCGGGCCCCCCGAGTCGCCGTCGCACGCCCCACTGTCGCCCATGCCGTCGACGGTCAGCGATCGGTCGTCGATCTCGACCATCGTCTCGACCGCGAAGCGCAGCGCCCCCTTGTCGCCATGCTGCGTTGCCCCGTAACCCGCAAGCTGCGCCGGCGTGTTCAGCAGCGCCTCGGACGGCGCATCGGTGAGCGGCGCGATCGGACGCCCGCCCACGGCCCGCAGTGGATCGCTGTCGCCCACACCGACGAGGGCGAGGTCGAGCTCGGGGTGGACCACCACCTCGGGGGCGACGAGCTCGAGGCCGCCGTCCGCGCGCTCGAGGCCCACGAGCAGGATCACCTCACCGTCGCCGATGCAGTGTGCGGCGGTCAGGACCCAGCGCGCGTCGATGAACACACCGGTGCAGAAGAACTCGGGGGCGTCGTCCATGTGGAGGCGCGACAGTGCCAGGCGCTCGGCCGGGTCGGGCACCACGAGGTGCGCCTCGTCGGTCGCGTTGTAGAGCGCGGCACCCCCGCAGGCGATCGCTCCCTCCGCTACGGGCGCCCCGTCGCCGCCACACGCCATCAACGCGATCGACGACAGCGCACAGAGCACTCGCAGCATCGGCAGGACAAGCAGCCGCCGTAGCGTCGACGCGTGCGCACCCGGCCGCCGCTTCGGTGACGGCGGCGAGGTGCGGGTCATGGTTGCTCGGCGCTGGCGAGCAGACCGTCGGGACCGACGCCCCCGGCGACGTGGAAGCCCTGTCGCGGAGAAAAGAACTCCACCGTCCAGGTGCCGTCGGCCTCCTCGTCCGAGCGCACCCAGGTCTCGTCGTGCAGCATGCGGGCGGCGCGGATCAGCTTGTTGACCTCCAGGACCGGGTCCACGGCATCCGCGCGGGTGGTCAGCTGGCTGCGGCAGAGCGTCCTGCGACAGTCGACCGCCTTCACCGCCGACGGCGGCAGCCCCCAGCCGAGCAGCGCCGCGTCGAGCCCCGCGCGTACGATCGGCTCGTGCGACCCGTCGCGGTCCTCGCCATCAAAGCGCGACAGCAGGCCACCGTGCTCCTCGTCGAGGCGCATTGCGGCGGTGGCATCGTCCTCGTCGAGCGAGTCGGGGCGTCGATACATGCCATCTGGAAACTCGCGGCGCTCGCGCGCGTCGGCCACCGCGTCGGCGGCCTGCGCTGCGCCCGCGGTCGGCAGTGCCTCGACCGAAGGCTGCGCCGGGGCCCGGTCCGCGGCCGCGTCCGTGTTGACCGGCTCAGCCGCCAGCGGCGGGGGTGCGCTCTTTCGATCGGCGCCCCCGCCGCGCGCGTCGCCGGGCATGTCGAGGGCGAGGCCGTACAAGCAGACCAACAGCGCTGCGTAGAGGAGTGTCGTCGTCTTGTTCATCGGTCCATTCCTGTCTGTCGGTTGTGGGCTTGTACGGTCTCGCCGAGGAGCGTTGTCGTCACTTGGGTGCGACGAGCCAAACGTTCTGATCGTAGTTGTGGCAGCGCGCCTTGGCCGCGGCGCTCGATGCACCGCTCTCCTTCGCGGTCAGGCGCCAGCGCGTGGGTGAGGTGCCCGTGTACTCGTAGATCTGAACGCGCTCGTTGTTGTCGTCGAAGTCCCCTGCCACGCGCGTGAAGCCACAGAGCGCCTCTGTGGTCGGCGCCATGTAGGCGGAGCTGTAGCCGCTCGGAACCGAGACGCTGAACTCGAAGGTGCCGGTGGACGTCGTGTCCCCGGTGGTCCAGTGACCCTGGGGGGAAACGCCCCACAGTCGGGTGCGCGCGTTGCCAGGCATGCCGGCGAAGATCGAGGTTGCATAGCCGTTGAGGTACCCGGAGGGATCGCTGTACCAGTCGAGGTATTCGACGCTCGCGCGCGTCGCGGAGGTGGACTGCTTGATGAACACCTCGTCGTCGCGCCCCTCCATCTCGCCACGTACGCCCGTGACGAACGTGATGGCGTCGCCCCACCAGGTCGAGCGGGTCGAGCGGCCGTCCGACGACCGGCTGAGGCGGAATGCCGACGAGGCACCCGCCCAGCCGCCGCTGCCGAACTTGTACTTGGAGTACGGCACGCAGATCATGCTGCCCTTGCCCTCGGCCCTCCAGTGCGTGGAGCCGGCGGACACGATCGCCTCGCCGGTGCCGCCGTAGTTGCCATAAACCTTGGACAGCACGCAGGCGTACTGGCCCACGGCGAACTCCGTGTTGCGCGCGCTCGAGTGATTGAACGTGCGCTCACAGTACTGCGAGTTGCAGCCGACCTTCGGGATGAGCAGCTCGTCCTCGGTCGGCAGGTCCTCCGCCCTGCCGAGGAACGCGGCGCTCTCTTGCATGCGAGCAAGCGCGACGTCGGCGTCGACGGATGAGTCGTCGACGGGTTCGGTCGGTGCTGCACAGCCGGGGATCGCGACGAGTGCCAGGACGGCCGGTACGAGCGCGCGCCATGCGGTGGGACGCGACGCGGTCGCGCGGGTGTTGTTTTCGTTTCTGTCGTGCATCTGCTGCTCTCCTTGTTGAAGCGGATGACGACCCCAACGCAACGCGCGTGCCAGCACGTGCGATCGCACGCGGTCGCGCGTCTTCGCGGCGACGACACGCCGACGGCAAGGCCCATCGGACGGTCGGAGCGGTCGACCCAACGGTCACTGACCGTCAGCAACCCTCACCAACGCTCACGGCCAACCGTCCACGGACCCCCACCCGACCCACACGACCACACGACGACGCGGCGATGCGATCGCGCTGTCAGGCGATCACCCGATCACGCAGGCCGCGACTACGTGATCACGCGAGGCCTCGACTACGCGGTCAAGCGAGGACGCGGCTGCGCGACTACACGGTCACGCGGCTACGCGACTGCACGGTCACGCGGCTGCGCGACGATGTGACCACACGATCACGCGGCCAGGCGACGACGCGATGGCGCGACTACGCAATCATGCGATGGCGGTGAACCGATGAGGCGACGACGCGATCACCGCACCCTCACCGAATCGGTTGCCCCCCTACGCGGACTCGCTGGCGACCGACTGGCAGTAGCCCGACGCGAAGAACGCGAGCGCGACAGCGACCGGTCCGAGCACCACCGCCAGTGCGGGGGGCATGACGGCCATCAGGGCGAACGGGACGGCGACTGTGCCGCCCACCATCATCAACGCGGTGGTCCAACTGTATTTGGCTCTCTTCATTGGGTCCTCCGAGGTCGCTGGCGTGGATTAGTTCAAATGTGCAATGACTCACAACTAACTGAGACAGCGCGAGATGTCAAGGTGATTCTGGCGAGGCGGGTCGATTGTCGCCAGGACGCCGGGGGCTGGCTGCGAGTGGCGGCGTGGCGGCGCGTGGGGCGCGCGCGGGGACGGAGGCGGCCACGAACACGTGCACGTGCACGTGCACGAACACGAGTACGCGCACGAGTACGAACACGAACGTGCACGATGACGAACACGAGTACACGCACGAGGGGAGTTGGAGTGCGCGCTCTCATCGGCACCACGCCACCAGTCCGCTGCCAACTCTCCCCACCCGCCGCGCGCCCTTCGCGATCAGCCCGCTCCACCGCAGTCGTTCGGGGGGGGGGTTGCGCCCGCAGGGGCGTGCGGGGGGGTCCTGTGTTTGAGCGCGCCCGCCGCGCGCGCACCGATCGTCGCGGGAGGCGACGACATGCGCACCCCACGTCCGTCGTCATCAGCACCCGCGCGAGTTCGGGGGGGAACCGAACGCCCCGAGGACGTAACCCCCCACCCGAACGACGTACTGCCCTGCACAACGCGCCGACAGCACGCACACACCGCAGGCACGCACTACACCTCGCGCGCTACGCCGCGGGCCCTCACCCCGTCTCTACAGCTGCTCCTGCGTCGCGATGAACTCCGCGATGTTCGCGGGCGCGATCTTCTTCGTCCACGGCTGCTCGAACGACAGCGACGGCAGCTCCGTGCCGTCCGGGAACGCGGCGCCGATCATCGTCGCGATGCGGACGAAGGGCGTGAAGCGATCGGCGGTCAAGATGAGCCCGCACTTCTGGCCCGTGCACATGGGCGCGATCGTCTTGCCCAGCGCCGACGGCCCCTGCAGCGCCTCCTGGTAGCGGAACTGGAACAGCGCGTACGTCGACGGGTGCCCCAACAGCAGCGCTTCCACCATCTCATCCTTCGTGATGCGCTCCTGCAGGAAGTCCTCGCGCTTCGCGGCCAGCTGCTGCGCGCGCTTCCTGTCCTCCTCCGCCTCCTGCACGTGCGATAGGCCGCGGCGGAAGAAGTTCACGTTGATGCCGCGGCCCGACGCCATCAGCTCCATGCGCAGCGTGCCGCCCTGCGCGGTGTTCTCGTTGGCCCACGCGCAGTTGCCGTTGGCCGCCGTGCGGCAGCCCTCGAAGACCTCTTCCCACCTGTCGGTGAACGCGTTCCAGCTCTTGTATTCGACGCCGGGGATCTTCGGCAGGTCGTTGCTCTTGGCGGAGCTGACGAAGCCGTGGAAGCTCATCCAGCCCGTGTCCGGTACGCCGCCCGTCTTGCGCACCTGAAACGCGGCGTTCGGGATGCCCGCGGTACTCGCCGTGTTGAGCGCGAGCGCCACCGTCTCGTAGGGCACGTTGGCGGCCAGGCGCAGCGCGAGCATCGAGCGGCTGCCCCCGCGCAGCACCGTCTCGAGCTTCGGGATGATGCCGTTCGCACGGTCGGCCTCACCGACCTCCCCGCGCGACAGCGCAATGACAGGCGTGCCGTCGACGCGCAGCTGCTCGGTCGTGGCCTCGAGCGTGTAGTGGCCCGAGGGCGGCGAGTCGCCGTGGCGCAGCGACACCGGCAGGTGCAGGTCCTGCAGCGGCGGCCCGGCCTCGTTTTCCACGCTCGCACCGACCGGCGTCGTCTTCTCGGCCTCGCAGCCGGCGGTGACGATCGCCAGTGCGATCAGTGCGGACAGGGGCCCTCGGGCGACAATCGGCTGGTAGCGGGGAGTGTACATAAGTTGCACGATGCCCCCGGTGTAGGGCGCTGTAAGCCCCCAGAAGGTGACGCGGGACTCGTTTTGTGGCCCGGAGCGTGAGCCGCGGTATGCGTGGCAACTGACGGGCAGGCGCCGTACCCTCGTGTCGGGAGACGCGCGGAAAAATGGGCCAATCGAGCGACCGGGACGAGCCCGTGACCGGCCGGCTGAAGCGGATTTTCGATCAGCTGACGGGCCGCAAGGGCGGCATGAAGGTCTCGACCGTCGCGTCCGAGCAGCTCGAGGACGTGATGGAGCCGATGCCGAACCTCAGTGAGGCCGGCTCCCAGCGCGCGCGGGCGCGCTTCGTGGACCGCGGCATGGTGGCCAAGGGCGGCATGGCGGAGATCCACCGCATGTTCGACAAGCAGATCCAGCGCGACGTCGCGATGAAGGTGATCAGCGAGGCGACGCCCCGCGAGGTCTCGCGCTTCGTCGAGGAGGCGCAGATCACCGGCCAGCTCGAGCACCCGAACATCGTACCGGTCCACGAGATCTGCGCGGACGACAGCGGCACGCCCGGCGCCTTCGCGATGAAGCTGGTCGAGGGCAAGACGCTGCAGGACCTGGTGATGGCGTGCTCGACGGAGCACGGGCCAACGGAACGCGAGCTCGAGTCGCTGCTGCAGATCTTTCTCAAGGTCTGCGACGCGGTCGCCTTCGCGCACAGCAAGGGCGTCATCCACCGCGACATCAAGCCCGAGAACGTGATGGTCGGCTCCTTCGGCCAGGCCTACATGATGGACTGGGGCCTGGCGAAGCTGATGAGCGGCGAGCGTGGCTCGGAGAGTGAACTACCGGCGGACGGCAGCGACGACAGCGACGACAGCGACGCTGGCGACGCTGGCGACGATAGCGGCGGCGGGCGCAGCGGCGACCGCATCTCCCTTGGCACATCGCGACGCGAGGCGCGCGGCGAGATGTACGGCACGCCCGCGTACATGGCGATGGAGCAAGCCTTCGGCGACGTCGAGTCGATCGACGAGCGCACCGACGTCTTCGGGCTCGGCGGCGTGCTCTACACCATCCTCACGCAGAAGCCGCCGCACCAGAGCATCAAGTCCGTGACGACCGGCAAGATCCCGCACCCGCAGGACGTGGTCGGCGAGCGCCCCCTGCCCGGCAAGCTGTGCGAGATCGCGATGAAGGCGCTCGAGGCGGACCAGGACGATCGCTACCAGGACGTCAGCGAGCTGCGCGCCGCGGTGGAGGGCTTCGTGCGCTCGGGCGGGTGGTTCGTGACGCGCACCTTCCAGGCCGGCGACGACATCATCCGCGAGGGCGACACCGACAAGAGCGCGTACATCATCGACAGCGGCAAGTGCGAGGTCTGGCACAACATCGACGGCGTCAAGCACTCGATCAACGTGCTGGGGCCGGGCGAGCCCTTCGGCGAGACGGCGCTCTTCTCGGACATGCCACGCACCGCCTACGTCACCGCGGTGACCGAGGTGAAGGTCGCGGTCATCACGCGCGAAAACCTCGACCGCGAGCTCGCGAACCACACCTGGCTGCGCTCGCTGATCAAGGCGGTGGCGACCCGCTTCGTCGCCGTCGACCGCGAGCTGCGCGCCGGCCGCGTCTCCGAGCAGCCAAGCGACGAGAAGTAGGCGCGGCGCACCGATGCCGTACTTCAGCTACCACGGCGGCCACAGCGGGCAGTACTGCCGCCACGCCAAGGACTCGCTGCGCGCGGTGGTGCTGCGCGCGATCGAGCAGGGCTTCACGCACTACGGGCTGTCGGAGCACTGCCCGCGCGACCGCGCGCAGGATCTCTACGACGACGAGGACGGCCTGTCGCCGAGCGACCTCGCACGGCTGTTCGAGGACTACGCGCGCGAGGCGCGGCAGCTGCAAGAAGAGTTCGCCGGTGACATCGAGCTGCTCGTCGGACTCGAGACCGAGCGGCTGCCGCCGAGCAGCTGGGCTGGGCGCATGGGACAGCTACGCGATCGCATCGACGCGGACTACCTCGTCGGCAGCGTGCACGAGGTCGACGGCACGTGGGTCGACTACAGCGCGGAGCTGACGGCGGAAGCCGCGGAGGCGTGCGGCGGCGTCGAAGCACTGCGCGTTCGCTACTTCGACGCGCTAACCGAGCTCGTCACCACGCTGCGTCCCGAGGTCGTCGGACACCTTGATCTGGTGCGCCGCTTCGACGGGCACGAGCTGAAGTTCACACGGACCGAGCTTGCCGCCGCGACCGCCACACTCGAGGCCGCCCGGGAGGTGGGCGCAGTACTCGACGTCAACGCGGGGCCAGCGCGACGCGGCTTCGGCCCGGTGTACCCGTCACCGGAGCTGCTCACACTCGCATGCGAGATGGACGTGGGCGTCACGCTCGGCGACGACAGCCACGGGGTCGACGCGGTGGGCGTGGGGCTCGACGCGTGCCTGGCCGCGATCGCAGCGGCGGGCTACCAGCGCGTGCACTACCTCGGGCGTGTGGACGGGGAGACAACCCTGCTCGACACCCCCCTCGAGGCCGTGGTTCCATCCACCGGGCAACCGATCACTGAATGAACATGATGTACATTGCATGCATCGCTGCATCGAAACCGCGTGCTCGACGGCTGGCATCGATTTCATATCACTTTCGATACTATTCAGTGATAGACGCGTCCGTAAACTGGTGTCCGTTTGATGGACACGATGCGCGCTGGATGCCGAACAGCTAGCGCAGCCCGGCCAGCGTCGGATTCGTCCGGCGCACCTCTTCCATCGGCGCCGACTCGCCGCCGTAGGCGTGGCCCGGGTAGAGGATCGTGTCGCCGGGGATGGTCGAGAGCCGCTCACCGAGCGTCCGGCGCATCTCCTCGGGGTCGCCCCCGGGCAGATCGACGCGCCCGCATCCCTGAAGAAATAGCGTGTCTCCAGCGAGAAGAGCGGTCTTGAGACGGAAGCAGCAGGAGCCGGGGGTGTGTCCGGGCGTGTGGAGGATCTCCACCTCGACGTCGCCGGCCCGCACCGTATCGCCGCTGTCGTGCTGCTCCATGTCGCTGTCGCTGATGCCGGTCACCTTGGCGATGCCCGGCGCCTCGAGCTTGTGCACATGGCACTTGCACGGATTGAGCGCCATGAGCGTGTGCAGGCCTTCGATGTCCATGCCGAACATCGAGCCACCCACGTGGTCGGGATGGTAGTGGGTCGCCAGGGCGCCGACGATCTTCATGTCGTCGGCGGCCGCAGCATCCACGATCCCCTGGACATCCCATGCGGGATCGATCACGAGGCACTCGCCGGCATCGCGATCGCCCACGAGGTAGACGAAGTTCTCCATTTGCGCCGCGGCGCGGTGGTCGCGAGCAACGTCGCGACCCATCAGAAGTTGCTTGAGATAGAGCTCGGCCATGGGGCGTTCTAGCCTCGTGGGCGGGCGGCGTCGAGACCGGGCGTGCGCGGCGGGCAGCCGCCGGTCGCCGGTCGCGAGCGGGCCGAGTCCCTGGCCTCGGTCAAAGCGACTTCACAGCGAGTTTTTTTCCGCGCTACCATGCGGGCCGCTCGCGCACCCGGACCGGGATAATCCCCGGCGGCCGGGACCGCCCGCGACCGCCCGCTACACCAAGAGGGGAACGAGACCATGTCCAAGACACTGATCACGACGGGACTTCTGCTTTGCGCGATGGGCTGCGGAGGCGCATCGGAGACTGAGCCCGCTGCGGCGACCGAGCCGGCCGCCAGCGCGGGCGACGAGACCGCCGCCGCACCGGCCGCCGCCGAGGCCGCCGCACCGGCGGGCAACTCCTCCGCGATCGGCAAGGCGATCCTCGCATCGTTCGAGGCGTTCAACGCAGGCGACCTCGATGGGTCGCTCGCGCCCGCCAGCTTCGAGCTGGAGCTGAGCTACATCGGCGGCGAGACCGCCAAGGGCAAGGGCCACGTCCGCAAGCTCTGGGAGGGCCAGCGCAAGGGCTTCTCCAACCTGAAGCGCAACGTCCGACGCGTGATCCACACGGCCGAGACGGTTGTGGTGGAAGCGGTCGTGACCGGCACGCACGACGGCGAGTTCAAGGGCCACGCGGCGACCAAGAAGACCATCGGCTACGACTCGCTGATGATCTTCCACAGCTCCGGCAGCGAGGTCACACGCATCACCGTCTACGAGGACGAGGTCGCGCTGATGCGCCAGCTCGGCGTCGAGGATGGCGAGGCGCCGCCGAAGTCTGGCGCGCCAATCGGAGCGCCGGAGATGATCGAGGGCGACGGCGACCGCACGCTCGTCAACTTCATCAAGGCCTGGTACGCGGCCATCGGGCCCAACTGGAACAGCGAGTGCGAGAAGACCTACTGCACCGCCGACGTCGCCTTCTACTCGATGGCCGACGGCGCCTCGATGGTGAAACAGATGGACCGCGCACGCTATCTCGACCTCCTGGTCGAGGGCGCCAAGGACCTGCAGGTCGCCGATGTGTGGGTGGAGCCGGCGGGCAAGTACTTCGTGACGTTCACGACCTGGAAGCGCATCCGCCCGAGCGTCTCGCTCGGCCTCGAGGCATCCAGCAAGCTGATTGATCTGAGCATCGCGCAGGTCATCCTGCTCGAGGACGGCAAGATGAAGGAGGTCTCGACCTACTTCAACCGCCGGCAGGCCCAGGCGCAGCTCAAGTAGGCGCCGGCTGATGCCGGACGCCACGGCATCGCCGACGCGCCGCCCGGGCCCGCCGCCCGGCCGGCTCGACGACGAGCTGCGTGGTGGCCTGGTCGCCGCCACGCTCGGCGTGACCGAGGCGATCGCGTACGCGGCGCTCGTCTTCGCGCCGCTGGGACCCGCCTACGTCCCGATGGCGGTCGTCTCCGGGTTGACCAGCGTGTGCCTGGTCAACTTCGGTAGCGCCATCCGCCACAGCGGGGCCGCGGTGATCAGCGGGCCCTACTCGCTCGCATCGGTGCTGCTGGCGTCAACGCTGGCGGCGCTGCTGCGCGGACCGGCCGGCGGCGATGCGCCCACCGCGATCGCATTGCTGATGGCCGTGTGTGTGATGGCGGGCGCGATGCAGGTGGCACTCGGGCTGGTGCGGCTGGGCGATCTGGCGCGCTACATCCCGCAGCCGGTGGTCGCGGGCCTGCTCAACGGCACGGCCCTGGCTATCGCCGCCTCGCAGGTGCGGCCCATCCTCGGCGGCGGCAGTGAGCAGCTGGTCGAGTCCGCGACGCTCGCGACGGCTGTCGTGACGATGGCGGCCACCTTCCTCTCGATGCGCTACCTCACCAAGCTGCCGGCACCGCTGCTGGGCGTCGCGGTGGGCACGCTGGCGCACCACGGCATCGCCACAGCCCTACCCGCGACCCCGCTGGGTCCCACCATCGGCGCCGTGTCCGCCGGGCTTCCCCCACTGTCGCTGTCACCGATGCTCGACGCGCTCCACAGTGCCGACCCGGAGCTGCTGCTGCGCCTGTCGATCTACGCGGCGGCGCTCGCCTTCGTGCTGTCCCTGCGCAGCCTGATCACGGTGGTCGCGATGGACCAGCGTCTGCATGTGCGCTCCGACCGCAACGCCGAGCTCGTCAACCAGGGCGCGGGCAACATGCTGGCACCACTGCTCGGTGGCATCGCCGGGGCCGCGTGCATGTCGGTCTCGGTGGCCAACCAGGAGTACGGCGGCCGCGGGCGGCTGTCGCGCGTGACGGCGGGCGCCTTCGGTCTGCTGACGCTGCTGGTGCTCGGCCGGCTCGTGTCGCTGCTTCCGGTCGCGGTGCTGTCGGCTGCGCTGGTGATGCTGTGCACGCGCACCGCCGACTGGCCGAGCGTGCGCATGGTCGCCAAGCTGCTGTCGGGCGATGCGCCGACGCGCGCACTGGGCGCCGACCTGCTGATCATGCTCACGGTGACCGGCGTGCTGATCGGCGTCGGCACGCTGCAGGCCGTGCTGGTCGGCGTGCTGATCGGCGTGCTGCTGCTGCTGCACCGCCTGGGCAAGGACATCATCCGCAGGCGCCTGCGCGGCGGCGCGATCTTCTCCAACGTGCACCGCGCCGACGAGGAGTTCGAGACGCTGCTGTCGCACGGGCCCGGGATCCACATCGCCGAGCTCGAGGGCTCGCTCTTCTTCGGCACCGCCGACGTGCTGCTCGACGAGATCGATCGCATCATCGACGACGGCGGCACGATGGTCATCCTCGACCTCAAGCACGTCACCTCGATGGACGGTAGCGGCGCCCACGCGCTGCTGCGAGCGAAGCGCAAGTGCGCGCAGGAGCAGCGGCCGCTTCTACTGAGTGCGACCTCCGGCCACGGCGTGGACCGCGACCTGCTGCGCAGCATCGGCGTCATGAACGCCGCGCAGGACGGCTGCTTCGAGACGATGGACATGGCGCTCGCGCAGGCCGAGGACCGACTGCTCGACATCCACCTGGGCCCCGATCGCTACGCGCAGCTGCGCTCGCTGGGCGAGATCGAGGCGCTGTCGGCGTTCGGCGACACGGAGCTGCAGACGCTGACGCCGTACCTCTCGCTGCAGGAGTTTGCGGACGGCGAGGGGGTCGTGGAGCAGGGCGCGCCCGGCGACAGCGCCCACTTCATCGTCCGCGGTCGCGCACACGTGACCCTGCGCAGCAGCCAGCGGCAGGGCGCGGTTGTGATCGGCACGCTGTGCCCGGGCACGATGTTCGGCGCCATGTCGATCCTCGACGGGCGCCCGCGCTCGGCCTCGGTCGTCGCCGACGGCGAGCTGAGCTGCCACGCGCTGACGCTCGAGGCCTTCACGCGGCTCGAGAACGAGCACCCCGACCTCGCCCTGCGCCTGCTCAAGGGAATGGCGCAGGAGCTGTCGAAGCGCATTCGTATCGGCAACCACATCAGCAGTGAGCTGCGCGGCTAGCTCTGCGCAGGCGGTGTGTGTCGCGAGTACCCGGACCCACACACTGGATGGGGACGACGCGCAGCGGCCCGGCCCCGTGATAGCGTGGCCGACCTCAGGTGGTGAAGCGCGCGCATGCCGCGTCCGTCGATACCGCCAGGAGGTTCCGGATGAAGCTCGGCAAGCACACGTGGATTGTCATCGCGATCGCATCGCTCACCCTGGTGGGCAACGCGGCCGCGGAGGGCCCCAAGGATCCCAGCAAGAAGAAGGGTCCCGCGATCAAGGCCAAGTTCAAGGCGAAGGCCGAGGCCCGCAAGGACCTGAAGGAGGCGCGCAAGAACCTCAAGCAGGCCCGCAAGGAGCTCAAGGGCGCAGGCAAGGCGATCGCGGCGGAGGCGCGAGACGGGAAGAAAGCCCGGATGAAGGCGATGCACGGGGGCCACGACCACGGCAAGGGCCACGACCACGGCAAGGGCGACGACCACGACAAGGGCCACGACCATGACAAGGGCCACGACCACGACAAGGGTCACGCCCATGACAAGGGCAAGGACCACGGCAAGGGTCATGCGCACGGCGACGGCCACGACCACGGCGCGCACCACGGCAAGGGCGACCGCGCGGAGCGGCGCAAGCGCGCGCGTGGACGGGCGTGGGGCCGCTGGAAGTCGCGCATCAAGCAGCGCACGCGCATCGACGGGAGCATCAAGAAGGAGTTCGCGAAGCACGCGCGGCGCAAGGCGCGCCTCGCTCGCATCACGAAGCTCGCGGTGGAAGCCAAGGACGACAAGACGTCGGCGCGCATCGAGCAGCTCTACGCCAAGGAAGACGCCCGGCACCAAAAGCGTATGGGCAAGCTGCTCGACAAGCTGGAGGGCAAGCTCGCGGGCGGCGGGCCCGACGGCAAGGGCAGGGCAGACGAGAAGGGGAACGCACCATGAGGCAGACGATCGCGCTTTCACTCGGCATCCTTCTGGTCATCCTCAGCGCAGCCGCGGTCGGCTGTGCCGGCGAGCCGGTCGCCGACGAACCAGCGCCGGAGCCAGCCGCGGAGGCGGTACCGATCGCCGACCCCCCCGTGCTCGACGAGGAGCCGAGCGCCGAGGAGCTACCGGTGGCCGAGGACTTCGAGGAGGAGGTCGCCACCGCGATCACCTCCGACAACTACGGCTCGGAGCTCGACGCGCTCGAAAAGGAGATCGGCGCCGACCAGGAGTAGGTGATTAGCCCACGTGCTCATGCGTATAGCATGGCACGGCGTATGCAAACTTGATCCGTCGACGGCACAACCTGTGCCGGGGTGTGCCACCGGCCGCCTTCATGACGGAGAGACCGCATGCGACACGACAACCGGATCACCCTCGCCCTCGCAGCCTGCCTCACGGCCGCCGCCGGGCTCGTGGCAATGCCCAACCCCGCCGCCGCCTGCGGTGGGCTGTTCTGCAACTCCAGCAATCCCGTCAACCAGGCCGCGGAGCGGATCCTGTTCGTCGACAACGGCGACGGGACGACCACCGCGGTCATCCAGATCATGTACGAGGGCCCGGCCGACGAGTTCGCCTGGGTGCTGCCGCTCGGCGACATCGCCGACCCCGACAACGACATCAAGGTGTCGAGCGACCTGGCGCTGCAGCGCCTGCAGCAGTCCACCAACCCCCAGTACAACCTCAACGTCACGGTCGAGGGCAGCTGCAAGGATGACTGCTCCGGTTGCGGCGGCGTCGCCACTGGCACCTCGGCGCCTGGCGCCTTCGCCAACGACAGTGCCGAGTCCGGCGACGGCGGCGGCGTCGTCGTCGAGGCCTCCGGCAGCGTCGGGCCCTTCGACTTCGAGCTCATCAGCGTCGACGACGCGGCGGGCGACAAGGCCCAGGTCGCGATCGACTGGCTCGACACCAACGGCTACGACCTCGGCATCGGCGACGAGGTCCTGCGCCCGTACCTCGAGATGGACCAGAAGCTGCTGTGCGTGCGGCTGTCGAGCGGCAACGACGCGGGCAGCGTGCGTCCCCTCATGGTCACCTACGAAGGCGACAACCCCGCCATCCCGATCCGCCCGACCGCGGTCGCGGCCAACGACGACATGGGCATCCTGGTCTTCGTCGGCGGCGAGGAGCGCGCGATCCCGAAGAACTACGCGATGCTCGAGCTCAACGACGCGCTGATCGACTGGTTCAACCCCAACCAGAGCTACAACAACGTCGTCATCGAGGCCGCCAACGAGGCGCAGGGCCACGGCTTCGTCACCGAGTACGCCGACGGCAGCGACACGCTCGACCAGGTGATCGTGCAGGACTGGGAGCGCGACCAGTGGAACAGCTTCCAGGGGCAGAGCTTCACCGCCGACCAGACGATGGTGCAGGAGAGCTTCCAGTGGTCGGGCTGGGACGGCTTCCGCGATGCCTTCGCCGCCGCCTCGATGCTGCCTAACACCGTCTCGGTCGACGACATCATCAACTGCCCCTCGTGCTACCTCGACGGCGCCAAGGAGTCCTACGGCATCACCTTCGACCGCGATGCCTTCCGCACCGCGCTCTACGAGTTCGTGCTGCGGCCGATGTTCGACACCGACTCGCTGCTGCTGTCGGCGCAGTACATCACGCGCCTGTACACGACGATGTCGGCCGACGAGATGACCGACGATCCGGTCTTCGACTTCAACCCGGACCTGCAGAGCGTGTCGAACATCAACACGGCCGAGCAGATCATCATGTGCAATCCAACGGTCGATCGCTTCGAGGCGCCGTACCGCATCGAGCTGCCGAGCGGCTCGACCGTCTTCGGCGACGACCAGGGCGTGTGGCCGGTGGATATCGACGAGCCCGAGCTTCCGTTCGCGCGCCGCATCGCGATGGCGGGCACCTCCGGCGAGCCGGTGGTGATGGTCGACAACGTCGAGGCGATCGACCAGGCGCTGTCGGAAAATGCGCCCGACGGCTACACGGGGCCGGGCATGGATCCGGTCGGCGACGACGAGAGCGACGGCAGCGGCGGCGACAGCGCCGGGCTGTGCAGTGTGGGAAGTGTAGGCGCAGCTGCGCCGAAGCTGCCCGGGATCTTGCTCATGGCACTCGCCATCGGACTTGTGCGCAGGCGCCGCCGCTAGCGACGCATGCGGTGGGCGGGTAGCCTGAAACCACGGGAAGTTACTGGGAACGGGGAAGCGGTCATGAACGACAACACCATCACCATGAGACGCGCGGCCTTCGCCGCATCGATGTTGCTGCTGACGGGCGCTGCACTGCTTGGTAGCGCGCGACCGGCCGCCGCCTGCGGCGGGCTGTTCTGCAACAACAACCAGTCGATCGTGAACCAGACGGCCGAGCGCATCCTCTTCGTCGACCGCGGCAACGGGAAGCTCACCGCGGCGATCGAGATCCAGTACCAGGGCACCGCCGCCCGCTTCGCCTGGGTGCTGCCGCTGCCGGACATCGAGGACCCGGACAACGACATCCGCGTGTCGTCGACCCAGGCCTTCGATCGCCTGCAGGCCGCGACCAACCCCAGCTACCAGCTGATCCAGCGCGTCGAGGGGCAGTGCGCCGAGGAGTTCTTCGGCGACGGCGACGGGGCAGCCGACTTCAGCGGTGGCAACGGCGGCTTCCCGACCGCCAGCCCGCCCGAGGAGCCCGGCGGCGTGATCGTGGAGGCCTCCGGCAACGTCGGTCCCTACGACTACGAGTTCATCTCGGTGCTGCCGGGCACGCCCGACGCCGCGCAGGCCGCGATCGACTGGCTCGCCGACAACAACTACGACCTCGCGGGCGGCGACGAGCTGCTGCGCCCGTACCTCGACTCGGGGCTGAAGCTGCTGGCGATCCGCCTCACGAAGGGCAACGACACGGGCTCCATCCGCCCGCTGATGATCGACTACGTCGGCACGCTGCCGTCGATCCCGATCCGCCCGACCGCCGTGGCCGCCGCCGACGACATGGGCGTGATGGTCTTCCACGGCGCCGCCGAGCGCTCGATCCCGAAGAACTACAAGTACCTCGAGCTCAACGACTCGCTGATCAACTGGTTCAACCCGGGACCGACCTACCCGCAGGTGATCAACGCAGCCGCCGACGAGGCGGGCGGCCAGGGCTTCGTGACCGAGTACGCCGACAGCAGCGACACGATGCAGGACGTCGTGATGGCCCAGTTCGAGCGCGACCAGTGGTCGAACTTCCAGGGGCAGACGTTCAACAGCGACACCGAGATGTACAACCAGGCCTCGCAGTTCGGTAGCTGGGACGGCTTCAATGACGCGCTGGCCTCGGCACTCACGCTGCCGCCGGGCATCAACGCCGACGACGTGGCCGCATGCCCCAACTGCTACCTCGACGACCCGGGCAACGGCGTCGTGCTCAACCACACCATCTTCCGCCTCGGTCTGTACGAGCAGGTGGTGCGGCCCATGGTCGACACGGAGAACCTCGTGCAGGAACAGGCGTACCTCACGCGCCACTACACCACGATGTCGGCCGAGGACATGACCGAGGACCCGGTCTTCGACCTCAACCCCGACATGGGCGACCTGTCGAACGTCCACACGGCCGACCAGGTCATCGAGTGCTCCAGCGAGTACTACTTCTTCGAGGCGCCCTACCGCATCGAGCTGCCCAGCGGGCTGGTCGTCTACGGCGAGCAGGGTGAGCCGTGGCCGGTGGACATCTCGCAGAGCACCCTGCCGGCGGCGCTCACGATCGCGCAGGCCGGTACCCGCGGGCAGCCCGAGGTGATGGTCAACAACCGCTCGATGATCCAGGAGGAGCTCGACGCGATCAGGCCCAGCCGACGGGACCCGGGCACCGACCCGGACGACCCGGACAGCCCGCCGGACGGCAACGGCGACGGGGGCGACGGTGATGGCGTGACCCTGCTGCCCGACGGCGGTGTGGCCACCGAGGGCGACGGCGAAGACTCGGATGCGGTGTGCTCATGTCGCGCCGTGGGTTCTCCGCGCAGCGGTCACTCCGGGCTGCCGCTGTCCTTCGCCTCGATGGTGCTGGGCCTGTGGTTCATGCGTCGCCGCCGCTGAGGTGGAGGCGAAGGACATGCCCATGACCCGCGCGATCGCGATGCTGCTCGCGACACTCGGCCTGACGACGGCCGGGTGCGTGGGCGGCAGCTCGCAGGGGTCAGGGGGCGACGGGGACGGTGACGCCAGCGGCGACGGTGACGCCAGCGGCGACGGAGACGGCCCGCTGCTGTGCACGGAAAACCTGGTCGCCGCGGTCGAGGTGCACGTGGAAGACGCGGCGGAAAACCCGATCATGGCCGACGGCGTGCGGCTGAGGGTCGAGGGCGGTCCGGTGCAGCCCTGCGACGCTGGCGGCCTCGGCACCTACTACTGCTACGAACAGGGACCTGGCGAGTATCACGTGACGGTCGTGGTCGACGGCGAGCCGCAGCAACAGACCGCCCAGCTCGAGCACGACGGCTGCCACGTGACCGACACCGCCACGCTCGTCTTCGTCTTCGACGGTAGCGGTGGAGGTGGAGGCGGCGGTGGCGCGTGCACCGAGGACTACGAGTGCACGCTCTTCGACCCGCGCTGCTGCGCCTGCGATCCGGTCACCCCCGACCAGGCGATCGCGCTCGCACCCGGCCAAAGCGGCGAGCAGTGCGGTGCCGCCTGCGGCCCTTGCCCCGAGCTGCCACCCTCGCCGCTGAACGCCGTTGCGCGCTGCTTGGGGGGAAGCTGCGAGGCGGTGGACATCCGGCAGCAGGACTACACCGAGTGCGTGACCGACGACGACTGCACCCTGGTGCCGTCCACCTGCTGCGGCTGGTGCGGCGACATCGGCCTGGGCAACGCCTACGCGGTCAGCGCCGAGGTCGAGATGCAGTTCTACGCGTGCGCGCCCGGCTACATCTGCCCGCCCATCGACTGCTCCGTGGGCGAGCAGCTGGTGGACGCGGCGTGCGGTGAATCCGGCCACTGCGAGCTGCGACCCCGCTAGGGCTGCCCGACACCGGGGAAAACCGCAGCGACGCAGCGTGACGGCGGCCGTCGCGCTGGGTATGGTCCGGCCATCCGCGGCCACGCTGGCCCGCGGTGAGCAGTCCCTTGAGCGACGACCCCCATCAGCCGACCGGCGCAGGCCCGCGCTTCTTCGCAGGCGTCGCGCGCTTTGCGGTGCGCTTCCGCTACCCGGTGCTGATCTCGCTGCTCGCGCTCAGCGCGTTCTTCCTGCACCAGCTGCGCACCAACCTGCTGGTCGACAACAGCAACGAGGGCTTCCTCGACTCGAGCTCCGAGGCGGCCATCCAGCTCGAGCAGCTGCGCGACGCCTTCGGCCGCGACGAGGTCTTCCTCGTGCTGATCGAGGGCGACGTCTTCTCGCTGCCCTACCTCGAGAAGCTCAAGCGGCTGCACGGGAAGCTCGAGGCGATCGACATCCCGGTCGCGTCGCTCGGCGAGCGCAAGGGCGACCGCGACAAGAAGCGCGAGATGTTCCGCCAGGGCAACGACAAGGAGGCGCTCGCGAAGGCCAGCCGCGAGGCGGACTTCGGCGACTTCGGCGACGACGAGGGCTGGGAGGCGTCGGACCACGGCGGCACCGTGATGGACGACGTGCAGTCGCTCGTCAACGCGCGGCAGACCCACGGCGCCGGCGGCATGCTGCGCGTCACGGGGCTGCTGGACGAGTGGCCGACCGAGGCGGACCTGCCGGCGCTGAAGAAGCGCGTGCTCGAAAACCGCGCGATGGTCAACCAGGTCGTCTCGGCATCCGGGCGCTACTCGGTGATCGTGCTGCGCACGGCCTTCATGAGCGAGCCGGACTCGGCGCGCGTCTACTACGAGGTCGAGCGCATCTGCGACGAGTACGCCGGCGACGGCTTCGAGGTGCTCGTCGCCGGCATGCCCGCGGTGCTGGCATCGCTCAACCGCATGATGCGCTCGGACATGAACCGCATGGCAGCGCTGGCGTCGATCGTGCTGCTGCTCGCGATGGGCTTCGTCTTCCGCCACCCGCTGGGCGTGGTCGGGCCGGTCTTCGTGGTGGCGCAGGCGGCCATCTGGACGCTCGGCTCGATGGCCGTGATGTCGGTGCCGATGACGATCATCACCAGCATCCTGGCCGCGTTTCTGCAGGTGGTCGGCATCGGCGACGCGGTGCACATCCTGTCCGTCTACCGCGACGCGCGCGCCCGCGGCATCGCCAACGACGAGGCCATCGTCTACGCGCTGTCGAGCACGGGCATGCCGGTGCTCTTCACGACGATGACGACGGCGGTGGGCCTGCTGAGCTTCCGCTTCGCCGGCCTGCAGGCGGTGCGCGACATGGGCACCTTCGGGGCCCTGGGCGTGTTCTATGCGCTGCTGCTGTCGGTGCTGATGATCCCGGCGCTGCTGAGCTTCAACAAGAAGAGCCTGCTGGGCGCGAAGAAGGCCGAGGGCGCCGGCAACACGCTGGCGCCCGCCGGCGCCGACTTCATCGACAACCTGATGGCCGGCTGCAACCGACTGTCCGCCACGCGCCTGCCCGACGGCAGCCGCACGGAGGTCAAGCGCCGCAGGATGCTGTGGGTGACCGCCGCCCTTGGGCTCGCGACGATCGCCGGCGGCTCGCTGCTGACCTTCCACCACGACCCGCTGCGCATGTTCCCCGATGGCCACCCATCTCGACTCGCGTCGGAGCGCATGAGCGAGCACCTGGGCGGCAGCTCTGACATGACGTTCGTAATCGACGCGCTGCCCGGCAAGGACCTGCGCGACCGGGAGCTGATGCTCGGGATGGAGAAGCTCGAGCAGCACATCCACGCCTATCAACATCCGGGGCGGGGCGAGATCGTCGGCTCCACCGCGAGCGTGCTCGACGTCGTGCGCGAGAGCTGGCAGGCGCTGCACGAAGACGACCCGAAGTACTACGGCGTGCCCGACTCCGAGCGCGGCGTCTCCGACATGTTCACCATGTTCGAGAGCGCAAGCCCAGACCAGCTGCGACGGCTGACGACGGTCGACCTGAAGAAGACCATCATGATGATCCGCGTCCAGTGGCTGGCCGCCGAGGAGTACGGCCCGCTGACACGCCACGTGCTCGAGGGGGCGGAGGAGTTCGTCGACGGCCTCGCGGACATCAAGCTGACCGGCAGCGCGTACAGCTCGTTTGTGGTCGTGGAGCGACTGGTGACCGATCTGGTCACCAGCTTCGGAACGGCGCTGGTCGTGATCACGTTCATGATGATGTTCCTGTTGCGCGAGGTGAAGCTAGGGCTGATCTCGATGATCCCGAACCTGCTGCCGATCGCGCTGGTGATGGGGTTCATGGGTGTGGCCGGCATTCCCATCGACCTCAACAACCTGCTGTTCGGATCGATCGCCATCGGCATTGCGGTCGACGACACGATCCACTTCCTGCACCAGTTCAAGGTCCACCAGGACGCCCACGGCGACGTCGACGACGCGATCCACCACGCCTTCCAGCACGCCGGCCGCGCGATGGTCTCGACGAGCGTGATCCTCGTGTGCGGCTTCATGGTGATGGTCGCCAGCGAGCTCAGCTCCTCGCACATGTTCGCGGTGCTGGTCTCGATGTCGGTCGTCTACGCGCTGTTCAGCGACCTGATCATCGCGCCGGCGCTGCTGCGGACGTTCTACAAGCCGAAGGCTTGAGGGGTCGTGACAGGGCGGCCGACGTGCCGGCTCAGCCCTGGCCCGCAGGGCGCCCTACGCTGCGGCGGCGCGACCCGCCGTCATCCACCGGTGTCCGCGTTGGGCCCCGCGACCTGCCCCGAGTTGTCCCGGCCCCAGCAGCTCAGCGAACCGTCCGTGCGCAGTCCACAGGTGTGGCCGCCGCCCGCGGCCAGCTGCGTGAAGTCGGCGCCGCCGTCGGCGTTGGGCCCGCTGACGCGCGCGTTGCCGTCGTTGCCCCAGCACGTCAACGTCCCGCCATCGCGCAGGCCGCACGTGTGGTTGCAGCCGGTGACGAGCTGCGCGAAGTCGGTCGCGCCATCGCCGTTGGGTCCGCCCACCTGCCCGTTGTTGTCGCTGCCCCAGCACATCACCGCACCGCCGGTGCGCCGCCCGCAACTGTGCTGACAGCCCACCGCGATCTGCGCGAAGTCCGCCGCCCCGTCGCCGTTGGGCCCGCTCACCTTGCCGTTGACGTCGAAGCCCCAGCAGCTGACCGACCCGTCGCTGCGCAGTCCACAGACCTGGCTCAGGCCCACGCTGACCGCGGCGAAGTCCGTGCCGCCGTCGCCGTTGGCCCCGCTCACCTGCCCGTTGCCGTCGTTGCCCCAGCACGTGATGGTGCCGCCGGCGCGCAGGCCGCACGTCTGCAGGCCGTCGGTGGCGACCTGGGTGAAGTCGGTGCCCCCGTCGGCGTTGGGTCCGCTCACCTGCCCCAGGTCACTGTCGTCCACGGAGCCCGTCGCGACTCCCCAGCAGATGATGGTGCCGGCGGCGCGTAGACCGCAGGTCTGGTCGTCACCGGCGGCCACCTGGATGAAGTCGGTGCCGCCATCGGCGTTGGGTCCCATCACCTGGCCGGTCGTGACGACCCCGTTGGTGTCGCTTCCCCAGCAGGTGATCGAGCCGTCGTTGCGCAGGCCGCAGGTGTGGTTGCCGCCCGTCACGACCTGCGTGAAGTCACGACCGCACAGGCCGTTGTCCTGCGTACACTCGGCAACGTCGCCGCAGGTCTGGGCCGCGCCGTCGTTGTTCGCGCACGTGTACCACTGGGGATCGCCACAACCACCGTTGTCGGCCGCGCACTCGTCGATGTCGGCGCACGTCACCGCGTCGCCCGCACCCTGCGAGCAGGTGGAAAATGTGGCGTCGCCGCAGCCGCCGTTGTCGACGGCGCAGTCGGCGGCGCCATCGCCGTCACCGTCACCGTCACCGTCGCCGTCTCCATCGCCGTCTCCATCACCGTCGCCGTCTCCATCGCCGTCGCCCGCGGTCTCTGCGCAGGCGTCGACCGTGGTGCAGTCGGACGCCGCGACGATGCACTCGCGGACCCCCTGCGTGACGCCCTGTGCGCTCGCGAGATCGGCGAGACACTCGGCCATCGTGGCGCCACCACCGCAGCCCAGCTCGACGATCCGCGCGCAGGTCGACTCGTCGGTCGCTGCGCCGGCGCCGTCCCCGTCACCATCGCCGTCACCGCCGCTCGAACCGCCATCGTCACCGCAGCCGTGAACGAACGCCAACAGCAGACCAATGAGAGAAACCAACTCGAGATGTCGCATGCACCCTCCGGGCTCTGGCGACCCGACGCAGGGCGACCGCGGCAATGGTCTCAGGCGACACGATCAACGTCAATTTGGAGCCGGGCCCGGGGCCCACGATGCATTTGCCCGGACGCGCAAGGCTGACATACTGGACGCAGCTACCGGAGGGACTCGACATGCCTTTGACCACTCGACCAATCATCGCCGCCAGCGCACTTCTTGGAGCCGCGCTGCTGACCGCACCCGCAGTACTTGCGCCGCCTATCGCCCACGCATGCGGTGGTCTGTTCTGCGACGCGTCCAACCCGGTCAACCAGTCGGCCGAGCGGATCATCTTCGTCGACAACGGCGACGACACGACGACCGCGGCGATCCAGATCATGTACGAGGGCCCGCCCGATGACTTCGCCTGGGTGCTGCCGGTGGCCGACATCCCGAATCCCGACGACGACATCCGCGTCTCGAGCAACCTCGCGCTCGACCGCCTGCAGCAGCAGACCAACCCGCGCTACCAGCTCAACCGGCGTGTCGAGGGAACCTGCGCTGACAACTTCGACGGCCCTAACTCCGCTGACGATGGTTTCGGCGGCGACGGCGACTCCAGCGGCGACGGCGACGGCGACGGTGACGGCGGCGGCGTGATCATCGAGGCCTCCGGCGCCGTGGGCCCCTTCGACTACGAGCTCATCTCCGTTCGCGGCGGCGACAACGACGTCGTGGACGTCGCGACCGAGTGGCTCGCCGACAACCAGTACGACCTCGCCGGGGGCGAGGACCTGCTGCGCCCCTACCTCGAAAACGGCATGAAGCTGCTGTGCGTTCGGCTGTCGAGCGGCAACGACGCCGGCTCCATCCGCCCGCTCATGGTGACCTATGCCGGCGACACCCCGTCGATCCCGATTCGGCCGACGGCGGTCGCGGCCAACGACGACATGGGCATCATGGCCTTCGTCGGCGGCGCGGCGCGCGCGATCCCGAAGAACTACGGCCTGCTCGAGCTCAACGACGCGCTGATCGACTGGTACAACCCCAACGACACGTACAACGAGGTGGTCATCCGCGCGGCGGACGAGGCGATGGGGCACGGCTTCGTCACGGAGTACGCCGCGCAGTCGAGCGACCTGTCGGAGGTGATCGTCTTTTCGTGGGAGCGGGAGGACTTCCAGTCGTTCCAGAGCCAGAACTTCGGCTCGGATAGCGCCATGCTCGACGCGTCGCTGCAGTGGAGCGAGTGGGACGGCTTCCTCGATGCGATCGGCGCATCGGCCACGCTGCCCGCGGGCACCGACGCGACCGACATCGCCAACTGCCCGGCCTGCTACCTCGACGGCGCCGACGCCGAGGTCATCTTCGACCGCAATCTCTTCCGCACGCAGCTCTACGAGCTGGTGATTCGCCCGATGTTCGACACCGATGAGCTGGTGATGGCGCAGGCGTGGATGACGCGGCTGTACACCACGATGTCCGCCGACGAGATGACGGAGGACCCGATCTTCGACTTCAACCCCGACATGGGCGAGGTCGACAACCTCCACCAGGCAGACCTGATCATCGAGTGTTCCCCCGAGCTGCAGGAATTCGAGGCGCCCTTCCGCGTCGAGCTGCCCAGCGGAACCACCGTGCGCGGCACCGAGCAGGGCGTGTGGCCGGTCGAGCTCAGTAGCGACCAGCCCGCCGCGCTGCGCATCTCGCAGGCGAGCACCTCCGGCGACCCGACGGTGCTCGTCGACAACGTCGAGACCATCGAGCAGGCGCTGTCGGTCAATGGAGGCGGAGGCGGCGGAGACGGCGGCGGCGCGGACGGAGGCACGGCTGCGGACGGCGAAGGCACGGGTGGCGACGCCAGTGCGGGCCTCTGCAGCTGCCGCGCAGTCGGCACGGGCCACGATGGAAGTCATGGCGGTGCGCTCGCACTGCTCGCCCTCGTCGGCGCACTCGGTCGGCTACGCCGTCGCCCCCGCTAGCTGACCGCGCGACACGTCTGCGCCAACACGCGCGGCTGCACCGGCTTCCCAGAATCTCCCATGATACGGGTCGGGCTGTTCCGGGGGCCCGTGGCAGAACTGTGACACGTCGCGCGCAGACCCCTTGGTAGCCTTTTCAACTCCACATCGGGTCTCGAGGTTGTTGTGTTCCGATATGCCGAGGATCGCCTTGCGGTCCTTCTGATAACGATCCTGACGGCGATCGACTTCGTCGTCTATGTCAGCGTCGACAGCGTCTGGCTGCTGCTGGGTTACATGCTGCTCATGATCTTGCCCAAGGGCATGGTCTCGGCGTGGAACCACCACCACCAGCACGTGCACACGTTCCGCTCGACGCCGCTCAACCGCCTGCTCGAGGTCTCCTACGGCCTGCACACCGGCATGCCGACCAACATGTGGGTGCTGCACCACGTGCTCGGCCACCACGTGAACTACCTCGACCAGACCAAGGACGAGAGCCGCTGGATGCGCAAGGACGGCACGACCATGGGCGAGGCCGAGTACGGGCTGGTCGTCGGGTTGACCTCGATCCCGCGCGCGATCGGCGTCGGCCGCCGCCATCCCAAGGCGCTGCGGCAGTTCCTGATCTTCGGCGGCATGACGTTCGCGCTCGCGGGCCTGCTCACCTACCTGCGCCCGCTCGCCGGACTCTTCGTGTTCGTGCTGCCGATGGTGATCATCGTGTTCTACACGTCGTGGGTCACGTACGACCACCACGTGGGGCTGCACACCGACGACCCCTTCGAGGGCTCGTTCAACATCATGAACCGGTGGTTCAACATCACCACGGGCAACCTCGGCTACCACACCGCGCACCACTACAAGCAGGGCGTGCACTGGTCCAAGCTGCCCGAGCTGCACGAGCGCATCAAGCACCGCATCCCGGCGCAGCTCTACACGAAGTCGATCTTCGACAAGGTGCTGCCCGACGCCGAGCCGGCCGGGCCGCTGCCCGCAGCCGACGCCGATCCGGCCGAATAGAGCGAGCTAGAGCGCGACGCCAGAGCTCGATGCTAGCGCTCGATGCTAGAGCGCGATGCTAGAGCGCGATGCCAGAGCTCGAAGCTAGCGCGCGACGCCAGAACTCGAAGCTAGCGCGCGACGCCAGAGCTCGAAGCTAGCGCGCGACGCCAGAGCTCGAAGCTAGCGCGCGACGTCAGAGCTCGATGCTAGAGCGCCAGGCAGAGCGCGTCGCGCTCAGAGACCGCCGGAGCCGCCGGAGCCGCCCGGGAACGGCTCGGCACCGCCCGTATCGGCCGCGCTCGGTGGAGGCGCGGCGCTGTCCGTCTGATCGCCGACGGCTGCGCTGCCGCCGCCGCCCACACAGTCCGCCTCACCGTACTCCGCGCACGGCGAGGAGTCGCAGTGGGGACCGACGTCGCAGCTGGTGCCGTCCTCGCTCGGGATGACGCAGCAGTAGGGAGCGCTCGGCTCGGTGCATGCGACGGCAGGCTGCTCGGCGCAGGCGCCGGCGCTGATCGCTCCACGGTCACCACCCTCGACTGCATCGCCGGTGCAGTTGAGGTCGACGTCCACCATCGTGAACGAGCCGACGCGCCCGGAGACGAGCTTGACGGCGAATGTCACGGTGACGGGGATGGTGCCGCCCTGCAGGCTGTTGCAGACGGTCGGCGACAGCGCGTAGCTGCCCTCGAGCACGGTGCTGGTCATCGGCGGCGGCTCGTTGAACGCCGGGCCCTCGGTCGTCTCACCCGGGTAGGGCTCCTCGCCCGTCGGCGGACCGTCCAGGAAGGGATCCTGCTCCGCGCCGGTGGGAGGCTCGCCACCACCCAGCGTGGGCGACGGGTCACCAGAGCCGTCGCCGGTGAAGCTCGGTTCGCCATCGCCGGTGAGGCTCGGATCGCCGCTGAAGCTCGGCTCGCTGTTGCTGCCGCTGCCCTCGGGGCGCTCGCCGCCCGCGAGGCCGATGGCGGGTCGACCCGTGGCTTCGGCTTGACCGCCGCCGCTCTCGTAGCCGGCGCTCGTCTCGGCGGGCCGCCGCGCGCTTACGGAGATGTGCCTGCGCACGCTGCCGAACTGCACGAGCGTCGAGGCCACCGGGTCATCGGCGGGGGCCCGCACGTCGAGGGCCACGATCTGCTCGACCCCCGGCGACAGGATCATCGAACCGCCTATCGGTGTGATCACCGCATCCGGCACGGTGGTCTCGGAGATCGGCGCCTGGATCACGGTGCCACCCTCAAAGGAGACGCCGGCGCTCAGCGCGTAGGAAGCGGCGTCGCTCTGCGACAGACCACCCCCGTCTCCACCGGTTTTTAGGCACCCATGGCCGAACACAACCAGGGCGGAAGCGACAATTGCCTTCTTCATCGACACACCTCGCAAAGCGGGAAGGACAAGAGGATATCCCATCGGCTGCGAAGCGCGAGTTTTGGCATCTCCGACCTGAACGAATACTGATTATATAATCAGCATATGAATTGGAAATTGCAGCGAGATGCGTCCGGGATGCGCGCTCGGACGTACACTTCTCGCCATGGCCAGCGCGCCACCGCAGACGACCGTAGGGAATTTCGTCATCGAGCGGGAGCTGGCGGCGGGCGGCATGGGCGTCGTGTACGTCGCCCGACACACGGTCACCGAGGCGCGCGTCGCGCTCAAGCTGATGCGGCCCGAGGTCGCCGACGACGAGGCCGCCGCCGAGCGCTTCCTGCGCGAGGTGCGGGCCGCGGCGCGTATCGGCCACGACGGCATCGTGAAGGTGCTCGACGCGGGCAGCACGCCCGAGGGGCAGCTGTACGTGGCGATGGAGCTGCTGGAGGGCGAGACGCTCGACGCGTACATCGAGCGCGGCGGCCACAGCCGCATGGAGCTGCTGCACCTCTTGCTGCAGCTGCTCGAGCCACTGTCGGCGGCGCACGCGGCGGGCATCATCCACCGCGACCTCAAGCCCGAAAACGTCTTCCTCGCGCGCAACAGCGCCGGCGACACGCAGGTGAAGCTGCTGGACTTCGGCATCGCGCGCGACGCGTCGGGCAAGTCGGTGACGGCCACCGGCATGGCGCTTGGAACGCCGCACTACATGAGCCCCGAGCAGTGCTCCGCGCCTAGCACCGCGGGCCCCCAGGCCGACGTCTGGTCGGTGGGCGTGATGCTCTACGAGGTGCTGTGCGATCTGATGCCGTTCGACGGCGAGACCTTGCATGCCGGGCTGCTGCAGCTGTCGACCGAGCCCCACGAGCCGTGCGCGCAGCGCGCGCCGTGGGTGAGCGAGCCGCTGTCGGCGCTGGTCGATCGCTGTCTGAGCAAGGAGCCGGCACAGCGCCCCGCCGATGCCGATGCGCTGCGGACGGAGCTGTCGTCGCTGCTCGATGACGAGTCGCTCGCGCGCGAGCTGTCCCGCTCGATCACGCCACCGGCACCCCCTCGCCTCTCGGGCACCGCGGCCACCGCCGCCGCCGCGCTCGCAACATCGCTCGCGAAGCCCGGCGGTGGCGCACCGACTGGCGATACGCAGACGCCGATGCAGACCGACGACGGCGTGGCGCCGCCGGACGAGGCGCTACCGATCGAGCGCGGGCGCGCGGCCATGGTCGCCTTCGCGATCGCCGCTATCGCGCTGCTGAGCTGGACCTCATACCGCGCGTGGCCCACCAGGCCGCCGGGCGACGATCGGAGCGCGACCGGAGGCGTGACCTCCGACGGACCGGTGAAGGGTGGACCAGCGTCGGCGCGGGAGATCCGCGCTGGCGCCATCCTGCCGCAGCCCGAGCCGCCCGAGGAGGACGACGGGCAGCCGCTGGACGATGCAGCGCAGCAGGGGGAGCGGGCCAACGCCCCAACGGATGACACGGGCGATGACACGGGCGACGGGACGAGTGACGACGGCGACGACGACTCAGCCGAGAAGCGACGGGAGAAGCGGCGGGAGAAGCGGCGGCAACGCCGACTCGATGCGCAGCCCGAGCAAGCACCGCAGGCCGTCCCCACGCCGGCGCAGCCACCGCCCGTACCCGCACCGGTGCAGCCAGCCGCCGCAGCGGCGCCCGTGGCGCCACCGGCCGCGGTCACCGCGGTGAAGAAGCCGTCGGTGCGAACGCCCGCGCCGAAACCGAAGAAGAAGAAGAAGCAAACGAAGAAGAAGAAAGACGACCCGCCACTGGTGACCTTCTAGCCCATGCAAACACGCAACCCGATCGCCGCCGCCCTCTGCTGCCTCCTGTGCACCTCGCGAGCCGGAACCGGAACCGGAGCTCGAGCCGGTACCGGAGCCAGAGGCGTTTCCAGAGGCCGCGCCTGCGCCACAGGCCGCGCCCGGCGACGCGCCCGCACCGGGTACACCAGCTGAAGCGCAACAGTGGCCCCGAGAACACCGACGCGGCACCAGGAGCGCCTGTGGCGCGACCCGCTGGGGTGAATCTTCGTGTGTCCGGTGGACGCGCGAAGAGAGGGGACGCGCGTGCGTCCCCTTTGGGGTTGTAGGTTTTCGAGGACCCTCTCGGGGCCCTCGAGTACCCGAAGGGGATGCAGTCCCCTTTGTCATCAGCAGCCGTAGCTACTCGCCCGAGACGTCGAGCCGGTAGCCGACGCCGCGCACCGTCAGCACGTGGCTCGGCTTGGCGGGATCGCCCTCGAGCTTGCCGCGCAGCTGGGAGATGAAGTTGTCGATCGTGCGCAGCGTGCCGTGGTGGTCGTCGCCCCAGACGTGGTCGAAGATCACCTGCCGGCTCAGCACACGGCCCTCGGCGTTGCGCAGCAGCGTCAGCACCTCGAACTCCGTGGCGGTCATCTCGACGAGCTCGCCGAGGCGGCGCACCTCGCGGGTCTCCGGATTGACGTCGACGTCTCCAAACTGCCAGGGGGCCTCGGCCACCTCGTTGCGTTCGGCGCCGCGCCGGATCACCGCACGCACACGCGCCAGCAGCTCCGCAACCGAGAACGGCTTGGTCACGTAGTCCACCGCGCCCAGGTCCAGGCCCAGCACCTTGTCCATCTCCGCGCTGCGCGCCGACAGCACCAGTACGGGCAGCGTCGAGCCGTCGGCGCGCAGGGCCTCGAGCACCTCGTAGCCGTTGAGCCCCGGCAGCATGACGTCCAGCAACATCATGTCGAAGCGTCCACTGCGAGCCAGCGACAGCCCGCGCTCGCCGTCCCCGGCGACCTCGACGTCGTAGCCCTCGCGCTCGAGGTTCATCTGGAGGCCCAGGACGATCGAGTGGTCGTCCTCGACGAGCAGGATTTGCGACTGCGTCATCTCAGTCGCTACCGCCGGCCGTGGGGGAGGCCGCCGCCGCTTTGGGGGCGGGGACAGAGGTGGGCGGCCGCGACGACGAGAGCGTCGGCAGCGATCCGGCTGGCGGAAGCGGCAGCTTGAGCGTGAAGGTGCTGCCGTGGCCGCGCTCGCTCTCGACCTCGATGGCGCCTCGGTGCGCGATGGCGACGTGCTGCACGATCGACAGCCCGAGCCCCGAGCCCTCGACCTTGCGCGAGAGACGGTCGTCGACGCGGTAGAACTTTTCGAAGATGTACTTGTGCTCCTGGATGTCGATGCCAATGCCCGTGTCGCACACCGAGATCCACACCTCGGGGCCCTCGCCTCGCACCTCGACCACGATCGGGTCGTCCGGATCGCTGTACTTGTGCGCGTTGGTGAGCAGGTTGACGAGCGAGTCGATCACCGCGGCGCGGTCGATCAGCAGCGTCGGCAGCCCCGGCGCGACCTGGACGTCCACCTTGCGCTGCTGGCCCATGGTCGCACTGTGGAAGTCTGCGACCGCCTGCTCGACCACCCTGTCGACCGACTCGGGCAGCAGATCGTAGACGCGCCGCCCCGCCTCCATGCGACCCCAGTCGAGCAGCCGCTCGATGCGCTCCGACAGCCGGCTGGTCTCGGTCTGCAGCACCGAAAGGCAGGTCGCGACCCGCTCCTCGTCCTGCTCGTACTGGAGTGTCTCGACGAACATTCGGATCGATGTCAGCGGCGTGCGCAGCTCGTGGCTCACCTTGGAGACGAAGTCGAGCTGCAGCTTCGAGAGCTTGGCCTCGCGGCGCACGAAGACCAGGGCCAGCACCGTGCCAGTCACCAGGCACACCACGAGCGTCATCAGGAGGATACCGAACAGCACGTTGAGCCGCGCCTCGTAGAAGACGAGCATCACGATGCCGAGCACGAGCAGCAGCGCGGTCGGCACGATGACGAGCGCGATCAGCGAATAGACGATCCGCCGAAAGCCGCGGTTCTGGTCGTCCGATCCTGCGAAGAGCCCGGCCATGGCCGTAGCCTAGCAGGCTGGCCAGCGACGTGGCGACGTGGCGACGTGGCCACGTGGCGATGTGGCAAGCGGCCGGGGCCCGCTATTCGGCGGGATCGAGCTGCTGCGCGGCGGCGAGCTCGGCGCCCGGGTCGGGCCACGGCTCGTTGTCCTGCAGATGGATCGGCTTCTTCGACAGGTCGATGATGCCGACGGCGTTGAGCAAGCGGATGACCGGGTAGGCCGGGTCGATCTCGAACCAGCGCTGCGCGAACCGCGGCGACTGGCCGTAGCGGTGGTGGTTGTTCTGGAACAGCTCGCCGAGCGTCAGGAAGTCGATGGGCAGCATGTTGACCGAGTGGTCGCGCGTGTTGAAGTTGCGGTAGCCGTACTTGTGGCCACACCAGTTCACGATGGCGCCGTGGATCGGGCCCATCATGTAGTGGAAGGGCAGCAGCAGGAAGAACGCCCAGTGCGGCGCGTAGGCGATGTAGACGAGCGTGTAGGCTGTGCCGAAGGCGATGCGCGTCGCGTACTTGTTGCCGAGCTTGTCGATGAAGTCCCACTCGGGCACGGCCGTGCGGAAGCGCTTCTCGGTCAGCTCGGTGCGCTTGACGTAGAGGTCGTAGTGCTTCTTCGTCTGCCACATCATCGAACCGGCGTCGCTGTAGAAGTGCGGCGAGTGCGGGTCCTTCTCGGTGTCGCTGTAGGCGTGGTGCTCGCGGTGCATCCAGGCGTAGGCGCGCGGCACCAGGTAGCTGCTGCCCTGCGCCAGGAACGTCATCAGGTGGAAGAAGCGCTCCCAGAACTTCGTCAGGGTGAACATCCCGTGGGACGCGTAGCGATGCAGGAAGAAGGTCTGCATGAAGACCGAGCCCCACCAGTGGGCCAGAAAGAAGATGACGATGACTTCCATTGCGGATGACTCCGATCGCTGCGGCTGACGTACGCCGCGGGAGAGTTAATACCGAAGCGGCGTCACGGTGGGGTGGGCCGGCGGTCACAGTTGCGTCATGAGCGGGGGGATTGTGGGCTGCCGGGGGCTGTGGGCGCGGCGGGTCGCGGGCGGGGAGGTCGCCTTGGTGGCGCGGCGGGCTGGTCTTGGGCGGCGGGCTCGGCCACGTGGCGCGGCGGCTGGTCTTGGGCTGCGTGCTCGGCCGCGTGGCGCGGCGGCTGGTCTTGGACTGCGTGCTCGGCCGCGTGGCGCGGCGGGGAGACTAGGTTTTCGCCGCTGAATTTAATGACAAAGGGGGCTGCGCCCCCTTCGGGAGTGGGAGGGCCTTCGGGCCCTCCCATCCCTACAACCCCCCAGGGGACGCACGCGCGTCCCCTCTGTTGGTGTGTCCACCGGACACACCAACATTCACCCCAGCGGGTCGCGCCACGGGCGCTCCGGGTGCCGATCCGCCAGCAATACACGGGGTTTGCTCGCACCCGCCCTCGTCCTCGTGATCGTGATCGTCCCCGGAGGCGTGATCGTGCTCGTGGTCCTGCGCGTGCACGTCCCCGTCGTCGTCCACGTACGCGTCCACGCACCGTGCACGTCCTTGCGGTAACCACCCCAAGCATCCGTAGATATACACTGAAAGTACATACTGTACGCACAACGCACAGCTAGCCCAGGCGCTTGGTCAGGACCTTTGCGGCGGCTTTGGGGAAGAGTCGCGCGAGGCGGTCGCCGATGGCCAGGGATGTGTTGCCGAACCAGTGCAGCCGGTCACCGTTGGCGGCGGCGAAGATCAGCGCAGCGATCTCGAGCGGCGTGTGGGAGACGCCCATCGCTTCGATCAGGCTGCTGGGGCTCGCTTGTTTGGTGACCATCTCGGTGTCCACGAAGGACGGCAGCACGCTCGAAACGACGATGTTGTCCGGCGAAAGCTCAATGCGCAGCGCCTCGGTCAGCCCGCGGACGGCGAACTTGCTGGCCGAGTAGGTGCTGTGGTCCGGCGTGCCGTGGAGCGCGGAGGCCGAGCACATCGTGATGATGTGGGCGCGCCCGTGCTCGGCGGCCGTGCTGCGCAGGTGCGGCAGGGCGGCCGCGACGCCGTTGATCACGCCGCCGACGTTCACGTCGATGGTCGCGCGGTGCGTGGCGAGCGGCACGTCCGCAAACCGCCCCATGCGCAGGATGCCCGCGTTGTTGAGCAGCACGTCGAGCCTGCCGAACTGGTCGTGGAAGCCGTCGATGGCAGCGGCCACCGCGTCGGCGTCGGTCACGTCGAGCTTGCCCGGCAGCGCGCGTGACCCCAGCTGCGCAGCCAGCGCATCGACCCCCGCCTGGTCCACGTCGTACAGGCCCACAGCGTAGCCGCGCTCGTGGAAGAGCTCGGCGGCCGCCTTGCCGATGCCCGCCGCCGCCCCGGTGATGAAGATGCTCTTTTCCGCGCCCATGGGCCGGCGACGGTAGCACGAGCGCGGTGGCAATCGACGACGCCCGGTTGTCAACTCGTGCCACCACAGGCCCCAGCCGCGGGTTGTCGGCGCCGAACTTGTCAGCAGACCACCGGTGGCACTAGCTAGTCACTGTGTCTGAGGTCGGAGACGCGCCGGAGCATCCGCTGTTTCGCGCCCTGGCGGTGTGGGTGCTGCGCCATCGCGTCGTGTGCCTGCTGTCGTGCCTGTGCGTCAGCGGCTGGCTGACCTACCAGAGCGCCGCGCACCTGCGCGTCGACAACAGCACCGAGGCGTTTCTGTCCGGCGAGTCGGAGGCGATGTCGAACCTGCGCGTGCTGCAGTCGCGCTTCGGCAACGACCGCGTGCTGCACATGCTCGTCAGCGGCGACGTGTACTCCGCCGAGTACCTGCGCCGCCTGTCCGCGCTGCACGATGCGGTCGAGGCCGTCGAGCTGCAGCCGATGGCCGACGACGAGCCGACGTTCGCCGAGGAGCTCCCGGCAGCGGGCGCGGCACATGACGACACGTTCGTGGAAGACAGCTTCGCGGGGGACAGCTTCGTGGAAGACAGCTTCGACGTCGACGGCACCGGCGACCCGTTCGAGGACGGCACCGACGGGTGGGAGCAGGGGCCGCGGCCCGCCGTCGATCAGGTTGTCTCGCTCGTCAACGCGCGCGCCACGCGTTACGCGGGCGGTGCGCTGCGCGTCGACAAGCTGCTCGACCCGATGCCGCAGACCGACGCGGAGCTGTCGGCGTTGCGCAAGCGCGTGGAAGCGGACGTGATGCTCGGTGGCAAGCTGGTCGGCCGCGACGCGAAGCACTCGCTGATGGTCGTGCGCCCGCACCGCTTGACCGAGACCGGCATCGACCGCGTCTTCGAGCGGCTGTCCGCCATCGCGCGCGAGCACAACGCGGACGGCTTCGCGGTCGAGGTCGGCGGCGTGCCGGCGCTCAACTACACGCTCAAGCGCCTGGCCCTGCAGGACGTGGTGCGCATGGTCGTGCTGTCGTCGCTCGCCATGCTCGCGATGCTGATCTGGATCTTCCGCCACCCGATGGGCCTGTGGGGGCCGATGGCGGTGGTCGCACAGGCCGCGCTGTGGACGGTCGGGGCGATGAGCGCAACGGGCGCGCCGATGACGATCGTCAGCAACATCCTGCCCGCCTTCATCATCTGCGTCGGTGCGGGCGACTCGATCCACGTGCAGTCCGTCTACCGCCAGGCGCGCCTGCGCGGCGTCGACAACGAGGCCGCCATCGTGCACGCGGTCGCGACCACCGGCATGCCCGTGCTGTTCACGAGCATCACCACGGCGCTGGGCCTGCTGAGCTTTCGCATGGCGAGCCTGCAAGCGATCCAGGACATGGGCACCTTCGGCGCGGTCGGCGTGGTCGCCGCGCTGGTGCTCTCGGTGACATGCCTGCCGGCGGTGCTGTCGTACAACCAGCACAGCCTGATCGGCGCGGAGGCCGCGGCACGACACGACCGCATCGGCGCACTGCTGCGCGCATGCGGCGCGCTGTCCGCGGGCAGCACCTGGCGACGCAACCGCGTGCTGCTGGTGGGCGTCGCGCTCGCCGTGCTGTCGACGCTCGCGATGCGCGACCTCGAGGTCTACCACAACCCGCTGACGTGGCTGCCCGGCGACGACGAGACGCGGCGCGGCGTCGAGACCGTCGACGCGCAGCTCGGCGGCACAGCCGACCTGGTCGTGATGATCGACGCGCGCGAGGACGGCCCGGGCCTGCGCAGCCTCGCGTTCATGCGCGGACTCGAGAAGCTCCATGCGCACATCCTCGACTACCGCGACCCGCGCAGCGGCGAGGCGATCGTCGGCCACGTGGCCTCGCTCGCCGACGTGGTCAGGGAGAGCTTCCACGCCGTAAAGGGCGGCGAGGGCGGCGAGGGCGGGCGACGGCGGCTGCCCGAGAGCGACCGCGGCGTCTCGGACATGCTCACGCTATTCGAAAACGCCTCACCCGCCGATCTGCGGCGCGTCGTCACCATCGACATGAAGAGCACGCTCGTGGTCGTGCAGGTGAAGTGGGTCGACGCGATGGCCTACGGACCGCTGACCGATCACGTGCGCCGCGGCGTCGAGAAGCACCTGCCGGCGGGCTACGACATCACCGTAACGGGGGCTGTACACTCAACGCTCGCAGTTGTACGCGCATTGATCGGCGATCTGCTGCGCAGCTTCGGCTTCGCCTTCGTCGCGATCACGGTGATCATGATCCTGCTGCTACGGGAGCTGAAGCTGGGGCTCATCTCGATGGTACCGAACCTGCTGCCCATCGCATGCATCCTCGGGGTGATGGGCGTCGGGGGGGTGCCGCTCGACACCAACACGATGATGGTCGCGTCGGTGATCATCGGCATCGCGGTCGACGACACGATCCACTTCCTGCACCAATTCCGCTGTCATTACCGGGTGTTCGACGATGTGTCGAAGGCCATCGACCACGCGCTCGAGCACAGCGGACGGGCGATGGCGACGACCAGTATCATACTGTGTACGGGCTTCGCTTCGCTCGCGGGCGCGACCATGGCGAGCACCCAGCGGTTCGGGCTGCTGGTGGCGATCGCCGTGGTGTTCGCGCTGCTGATCGACCTGATCTTCGCACCCGCGCTGCTGCGCCTAACGTACAAGAGCGGTCGGAATGGAGCGCCGACGCGGGCGCCCGATGTACAGGCTAGCTAGCCCTCAGTCGGGCAGCATCAGGACGCGCTTGGCGATGATGTTGAGCTGCACCTCGCTGGTGCCGCCCTCGATCGTGTTGCCGCGGCTGCGCAGCCAGGCCCGCGTCTGCGCAAGCTCGGCCCCGTCGTAGCCCTCGCCCTCCCAGCCGAGCGCCTGGTTGCCCCGAATCGCCAGCATCAGCTCCTCGCGACGCTGGTTGAGCTCGGTGCCGTAGACCTTGAAAAGCGAGGTCTCGGGGCCCGGCTTGTGGCCGGCCTTCATGCTGTCGGAGTTGCGGTTCACCGTCAGCGTGAAGCACGTGGTGTCCATGGTCAGCTGCGTGACGCGGTCGCGCAGCAGCGGGTCCGCCACACGCCCCGCGTCGTCGGTACCGACGTAGTGCTTGCCCATCTCGGCGTAGGGGTTTTTGGGCTTCTCGCCCTTGTTGCCGCCCGAGGGGCCGGAGCCGCCGAAGACGTTGCCGATCATCGTACGCTCGTGTCCCAGCAGCGCCTTGGCGACGGTCCAGCCGTTGTTTTCCTTCGTGATGATGTCGGCCTTCTTCGCGCGCGCGTCGGTGAAGAACGTCTCGCAGAAGGGAGACGCGCCGCTGATCAGCAGGATCGGTCGGATCTCGACGCCCGGCTGGGCGATGTCCAGCAGGACGAAGGTGATGCCCGCCTGCTTCTTGACCTCGGTGTTGGTGCGCACGAGCAGGAACATCCAGTCGGCCTTGTCGCCGGTGCTGGTCCAGATCTTCTGGCCGTTGATGATGTACTCGTCGCCGTCGTCCTTCGCGGAGGTCGCGACCGCGGCGAGGTCGGAGCCGGCGTTGGGCTCGGAGTAGCCCTGGCACCAGCGGATCTCGCCGCTGATGATCTTCCTCAGGTGCTTGTCCTTCTGCTCCTCGGTGCCGAACTGCACGAGCGTCGGGCCGATCATCGACATGCCGAAGCCGCCGAGCGGCACGGGCACCTTGGCCTTGGCCAGCTCCTCTCGCCACACGCGCTCGTGCTTGGGCGACAGTCCGCCGCCGCCGTACTCCTTGGGCCAGCTGGGCGCCGTCAGCCCGCGCGACAGACAGAGGTCGGCCCACTTCTTGGAATCGGGGTGCTGCATCTCCGGCTTGCGCCCGCCCGAGTACTCGTAGGGCCCGATGCCGACCAGGCCCGCAGGGGCGTTTTCGCCGATCCATGACCGCACGTCGGCCCTGAACTCTTCCACATCAACCATCTGTGCCTCCAACCTCTACCCGTTGCCGCGACAGCGCGTCGGCACGGGCCCAACCGCGAGTCACAATAGTCGAACCGGGCCACAGCACAAGACCGCGCCCCGGCGGCCGAGGTACTAACAAGATGGTTGAGCGTAGGGGGCGGTGAGCGTGTTTGTGGTGATGGTGTGAGCGCATCGAATGACGACGCTTGTAGAGAGTGATCGGCCCGGGGGAGTTGGCCCTGCGGGCGGACCGCTCCCCCTGCAGATCGCGGCGCTGGTGCCACCACGTTCACCTGATCGTGCGCCGCGGCACGGCTCGCTCGTGGTTCGCGCCAACCGCCGACTCATCCCGGTCGGCGGTCGGGTGATGGCTTCCAGGCGAGGTCGGGTGTGCGGGCAGCCCACGGCCGGACGTCGCGAGTGCCAGCCGCCGCGCGAGCAGCCACCGAGGCCGCGGCTGGCGCGAGCGACGAGCGAAGCTTGCCGCGCCGCGAGATGAGCCCTGCGATGATTCACCAGCGGCGCGATCTGCAAGCTGAGCGCTCCGGCCGGGGGGTGCCCGCACACCCGACCGATCACTTCTGCACGACCTCTACACCGGCGCCGCGATCTGCAGGGGGAGCTGTCCGCCCGCAGGGCCAACTCCCCCGGGCCGATCACTCTCTACAAGCGCCGACAGTTCACGCGCCAACACCAACACCGACAAGCACTTCGGCGCCCAACACATCACCGGCCCCGCGGCGGAAGCTCCGCGGGGCCGGTAGTCGAAGCCAAGCTAGCTCAAGGGTTGCGGGATGGATTCACGACTTCGCGCTGCGGCGGCGCAGCCACATCAGCGCGAGCGGGAAGAGTGCGAGCGCCGACAGCGGCGAGCCGGTGGCGGGCTGACCGACGCTGCGGCAGCCACAGCCGGCGCTGTCGTCGCCGACCATCTGCGCGTCGTTGCTGACGGCGAGCGCCTGCTCGATCATGTCGACGTTGTCGACGACGACCACCGGCTCGCCGCTCGTGCCCGCCTGCGCGATGGTGCGCGTCGCCGGCAGCGGGTCGGCGGCGTCGAGCAGGATCGGCCACACGTTCTGCTCCGCGCCGTAGACGACCGCGCCGCTCGGCAGCTCGACGCGGAAGGGCGCCTCGGCGCGCGTGTGCATCGGTGAGCACATGATGTACTGCTCGCCGACGTGCTGATTGGAGACGGACCCGAGGTCGGCGTTGAAGTCGAAGACCGGGTCCTCGGTCATCTCGTCGGCCGACATCGTCGTGTAGAGCCGCGTGACGTACGCCTGCGCATCGAGCAGGTCGTCGGTGTCGAACATCGGGCGCACGACCATCTCGTAGAGCACCGTGATGAACGCCTGGCGGTCGAAGCTGACGCGCTCGTCGGCACCGTCGAGGTAACACGTGGGGCACTGCCGGATGTCGGACGCCTGCAGCCCGTCCGGTAGCGTGAGCGCTGCGCCCAGCGCGTCGAGGTAGCCGTCCCAGTTCCACCACTGCAGCGAGTCGTCGATCAGCTCGCGATCACTGGACGCACCCGGTGCCGCCAGCTGGAAGCTCGCCCACGTCGCGCGCTCCTGCTCGCCCACGATCACGTTGTCGAGCTGCGCCGCGTCGTCGGCGTACTCGGTGACGAAGCCGTGGCCGCCCGACTCGTTGGCCGCGCGGTTGACGACCTCGGGATACGTGGCGTTGGGGTTGAACCAATCGATCAGCGCGTCGTTGAGCTCGAGCAGCCGGTAGTTCTTCGGGATGGCGCGCTCGGGGCCCGCCACGAAGACCATCACGCCCATGTCGTCCTGCGCGGCGACGGCTGTCGGGCGGATCGGGATCGCCGGCTTGCTGCCGTTGTAGGTGACCATCAGCGGGCGGATGGAGCCGGTGTCGCTGCCGCTCGTCAGGCGCACGGCCAGCAGCTTGTTGCCCATCTCGAGGTACGGGCGCAGCAGCTGCTCGCCGCCCGCGAGGTCGTACTCGTTTTCCTCGAGCCAATCGATGGCGGCCTGCGCGGGGTCGTCGGTGCCGTCGAGTACGGCGATGAACTCGAAGTCGAAGGGACCGACGGTGCCCGACGCCTCGACCACGATGCCGCCGTCGTCCTGGGAAGTGCCGACGCCTCCGTCGGCTGCGAAGCCACCGCTGGCGCCGCCGAAGCCGCGCAGGTTCGTGAGCTGGGTCTCGTCCTTGCAGGTCCCCTCGACGGTCGTGTTGAGGCGGTACAGCGGGTTGGTCGCCTGCTGCAGGCGCTCGAGGGCCTGATCGGAGGAGACGCGGATGTCCTCGTCGGGGTTGTCGATGTCCGCGACCGGCAGCACCCAGGCGAAGCGCTCTGCGGAGCCCTGGTACTGGATCTGGATGGCCGCCGTGGTGCGCCCGTCGCCGTGGTCGACGAAGAGGATCCGCTCGGCGGCCTGGTTGACCGGGGTGGCGGAGTTGCAGAACAGCCCGCCGCACGCACTTGCGGGGCTCGGCGCGGGCAGCAACAGCGCTCCAGCCACCAGGCAGACGGCCGCAGCACGCGACGGGCACTCGAGTCGAAGGAAGTCAGGTGTCATGTCGGATCCTCGTGTGGATGGACGGCGTGGCACAGCTCGGCACGGGGCACAGCTGCCGGCCGCGTACATCGCAGGGACCGTGCCACGCCGGAATTGCGGGGGTTTTAGGCACGTTTTGGCGTGTGCTGTATTTGATACGCACGGTGGGTGTGTCCTGCGGGTGGGCGGCGGACCAGCATGTTGAGGGGCTCAGGACGGCCGTCGGGGTGAACCCGACGGTGGGCGGTGTGCAGTGCTGAAGAGGGGCATCCGTACGTGTCCAACGGTGGTGGGGCTCCGGGATGGCGTCTGGAATGGCGTCTGGGATGGCGTCCTCGCCACAGAGGTTAATGACAAAGGGGGCAAGCCCCCTTCGCGAGCGGCAGCACCCACCGGGTCCTACCGTCGCTACAACCCCCCAGGGGACGCACGCGCGTCCCCTCTCCAACAGTGCGCACCGCGCACTATTGGATTCACCCCAGCGGGTCGCGCCACGGGCGCTCCAGGGTGCGGATCTGTCGGCAGGCGTTGCGCTTCGGCGGCGGCGTCTTGGCCACAGAGGTTAATGACAAAGGGGGCAAGCCCCCTTCGCGAGCGGCAGCACCCACCGGGTCCTACCGTCGCTACAACCCCCGAGGGGACGCACGCGCGTCCCCTCTCTTCGTGTGTCCACCGGACACACGAAGATTCACCCCAGCGGATCGCGCCGCAGGCGCTCCAAGTGCTGCACAGACAGCACGGCGCGGTACGCAGCCGTACCCGTGCTGGTCATCGTGCTCGTGCGTGCCCTCGTCTTGCCCACCCGTGCGCACCTGTGGGCAGAACGTCGGGCGGGCGACAGGGGACGCGGCTTTCGCAAGCGCGGTCAGATCGTGGGTCGGGGACGTGCGTCGACACACCCAGGAGGTCAGAAAATGACTCGCGTAATCTTGGCTATGTCGATGTGTTTGATGATGGGGTGCGGCGCATCCCGAACCCTCGCCCAGGGCGACGCCCTGATGTCCCACCCGGACAACCCGCCGCAGGCGGCCGGAGGTGCGGCGCTCGCCAAGGGCGACGTCGCAGCCGACAAGTGGCTCGGCGGCGGTGCGATGGCCGGCAAGGTGATGGCCGGCGGCAAGGGCGACACGCACATCGGACTGTGGATCGAGGTGCCCCAGTCGGAGGCGGCCGACGTGACGCGGCCGCCGATGGCCCTGTCGCTCGTCATCGACGCCTCGGGCTCGATGGCCGGGGCGAAGATCCGCCACGCCCGCGCAGCCGCCGCTCGCATGGTCGAGGCGCTCTCCGATGGCGACCTGGTCTCGCTGTTGATCTTCGACGACCGCGTGACCGAGCTGGTCGCACCGGTCTCGGTGGACGCCGACAGCCGGCATCACATCCTGCGCGCCATCTCCGGCATCCGGCACGGCGGCAGCACCAACCTCTACGGCGCGATGGAGGCGGCGCAGCGCGCGGTCGACCGTGCGCCGGCGACGCATCCGGTGCGCCGCGTGCTGGTGATCTCCGATGGCATCGCGAACGTCGGGCCGAGCAGCCCCGGCGAGTTCGCCCACCAGGCGCGCCGCGGCGCGGAGCGCGACATCCAGATCAGCGCCATCGGTGTCGGTCTCGGCTACGACGAGCACACGCTCGGCGCACTGGCGATGAACAGCGAGGGCCGCATGCATCACCTCGAGCACCCCGAGCAGATGGCCGCCATCCTCGAGCAGGAGCTCGAGATGCTCTCGCGCACGGTGGCCGCCGCGGCGTTCGTGGAGATCACCCCCGCCGACGGCGTGAAGCTGGGCGAGCTCGCGAATGGCCGCGCGCAGCGCGTCGGACGTCGCATGATCGTGCCGCTCGGCACACTGGTCGCCGGCCAGGGCCGCGAGCTGCTCATCGGCGCGACCGTGCCGACCGACGCCGGCGGGCGACACGCACTCGCCGACGTGCGGCTGGTCTACGAGCCCTACGGCGCCGACGCGACCCGCAGCGAGGAGCTGACGATCGAGTACGCGGTGAGCGACGACTTCCACGCGGTCGAGGCATCCTACGACGGACGCGTCGAGGCGATGGTCGCGAGCCACGAGGCGTCGGAGAAGCAGCGCCGCGCCGCCGAGCTGCTCAACCGTGGCCAGCAGCAGCAGGCAACGCAGATGCTGCAGGAAGCCGAGGCGCAGCTGGCCATCGCAGTGGAGAAGGCGCCCGCGCCGCAGAAGAAGAGCCTGCGCAAGGCCCAGCGCCGCACCGTCAAGCGCAAGCACGAGGCGCAGCGCGCCCACTCGCCCAAGGCCCAGCGCGCCGCAGCACTGTCGAGCTACGACGACGCGATGGACCTCAAGGGGTACTGACGACGAAGGGGCCCAGGCGCCCGACCCGCGGCCCGACGGCCACGACTGCGAATGCGGTCGTGGCCGTTTGGTTTAATGACAAAGGGGGCAAGCCCCCTTCGCGAGCGGCAGGACCCACCGGGTCCTACCGTCGCTACAACCCCCAGGGGACGCACGCGCGTCCCCTCTCCAACAGTGCGCACCGCGCACTATTGGATTCACCCCAGCGGGTCGCGCCTGCGGCGCTCCACGCCCACCGGATGGCGCGCTCGCCACATGGGTTAATGACAAAGGGGGCGCAGCCCCCTTCGCGAGCGGAAGGACCCACCGGGTCCTCCCGTCGCTACAACCCCCCAGGGGACGCACGCGCGTCCCCTCTCCAACAGTGCGCACCGCGCACTGTTGCATTCACCGCAGCGGGTCGCGCCTACGGCGCTCCACGCCCACCGGATGGCGGAACGCAGTCCGCACGAACGCGAACGTAGTCGCGCTCGTGCCCGTGCCCGTACCCGTACTCGTGATCGTACTCGTGATCGTCATCGTAGTCGTGCGCGTGCGCGTCCTCGTAGTCGTCCCCCGTCCCCGTACTCGGAATCCTACCCGCACACGGTTCCGCATCCGCCACGACCCCATCAGCTCGCGGTCGGAGCGGCCGTGGCGCGACCCGCTGGGGTGAATGTTCGTGTGTCCGCTGGACACACCAGCAGAGGGGACGCGCGTGCGTCCCCTGGGGGGTTGTAGCGGCTGGAGTGCGAACGCACTCCAGTCCGCGAAGGGGGCTGCGCCCCCTTTGTCATCAAGGAAAGATGCCGCGCTGCTTGTAGACGTTGTGCAGGCGGCGCAGGGCCAGGGCGTAGGCGGCCATTCGTCGGTCGCAGTCGTGTTCCTTCGCGAAGCGCTCGACTCGCTGATAGGCGCGGGTCATCGCCTGCTCGAGACGGTTTTCAACCTCCGACAGGTCCCACATCTCGTTGCGTCCGTTCTGCACCCACTCGTAGTAGCTGACGGTGACGCCACCCGAGTTGGCGAGGATGTCCGGGATGATGGAGATGCCGCGCTCGTGCAGGACCTTCTCGCCACCGCTCATCACCGGGCCGTTGGCGCCCTCGACGATCACCTTCGCGCGGATGGCGCCAGCCTCGTCCTCGCCGATCTGATTCTGCAGCGCCGCCGGCACGAGGATGTCAGCCTCGGCGGCGAAGAACGCCTCGCGGCTGACGGTCTTGCCGCCGGCGAAGCCCTCGATGCTGCCGCACTCACCGACGTGCTGTGCGAGCGCGACCGCGTCCAATCCGTCGTCGCTGAGCATGTAGCCGCTGTGGTCGCCGACGCCCGCGAGCTTCACCCCCATGGTGGCGAGGATCTTGGCGGCGTTCGAGCCGACCTTGCCGTAGCCCTGCACCAGGACGCTCATGCCCGACAGGTCGGAGCCGGTCTCCCGCGTCCACTCGGTGATGCAGTGCACGAGCCCCTGGGCCGTGGCGTGGGCGCGACCGCGAGAGCCCCCGCACTCGACCGTCTTGCCTGTCACGACGCGCTGCTGCTGGTTGCGGATGCCGTAGCCCGCCGTGTTCATGTACGTGTCCATGATCCACACCATCGTCTGCGCGTCGGTGCCGACGTCGGGCGCAGGGATGTCGTACTCGGGGCCGATGTTCGGGCCCAGCGCATGGGTGAAGCGGCGCGTGACGCGCATCAGTTCGTCGGCCGACATCTTCGATGGGTCGCACTTGATGCCGCCCTTGGCGCCGCCGAAGGGGATCTCCATCAGCGCGCACTTGAGCGTCATCAGCGTCGCGAGTGCCTTGACGTCATCGAGGCGCGTGGTCGGGTGGAAGCGCAGCCCACCCTTGTAGGGGCCCAGCAGGTTGTTGTGCTGGATGCGGTAGCCCTTGAAGACGCGCGTGCTGCCGTCGTCCATCGGCACCGGGAAGTTCACGATCAGCTCGCTCTTGGGCTGGTCGAGGATCTCGCAAACGTAGCGGGGCAAGTCGATCAACGCGGCCGCGCGGTCGATCTGCCCCTGCGTCGTCCGGAAAAACGTATTGTCGGGCACAGCTCCTCCTGCCCAAACTGTGCCCCAGCACAATCAGCGCGTCGAGTTTGAGGCAGCTCGGGCCGCCCTACATCGCGAACGTGCGGTAGGCCCACAGCACCGCACCGCTGAACATCATGGCGTCGCTGCGATCGAGGAAGCCGCCGTGCCCGGGCAGGGTGTTGCCGCTGTCCTTGACGCCCGTGCTGCGCTTGATCAGCGACTCGCACAGGTCCCCCGCCTGACCGACGGCCGCGGCGAGGCCCGCGCCGATCAGCGCGTGGTGCAGAGGTAAGCTGGGGAGGTACCAATAGTGTGCGACGGCCGCACCGAGGAGCGCGCCAGCCAGCCCGCCGGCGGTGCCCTCCCAGGTCTTCTTCGGCGAGACGCGCGGCGCGAGCTTGTGCTTGCCGAACGCGCGGCCGGCGAAGTAGCCGCCCGTGTCGCTGAGAAATGCACTCGTCAGCGCGAGCATCGCCCAGCCGCCGCCGTGCTCGTGGTCGAACAGACGGATGAGCATCGCCATCAGGCCGCCGATGTAGAGCGGACCCGCGATCGACCACGCGGTGCGCGTGGCTGCCGACTCGATCGGCTCGGGCTTCGCGAGGTTGCCGAGCATCCCCAGCACGACCGTCCCGATCATGAGCAGCACCAGCGCATCGGCCTGCGGGCGCAGGCACACGACGGTGTAGACCGCGATCGTCGTCAGCACGCCCTGCGCGCGCAGACGCTTGCTGTCGGGCATCGTCATCGCGAACAGCTCGTAGGCACACGCGGTCGTAACGCCGCCCAACACGAGCGGGAACAACCACGTCGGCCCCCAGAACAGCATGTAGAGGATGAGGACGACCCACGGCGCCGACGTGGCCAGGCGCTTCGCGGTATTGCCTATGGGCTTGGGCTCGTTCATCGGTCGCAGCACTCGCGTTCTTGAGACGCGGTGTCCGCGGGCGACGATAGCCGACGCGGATCGACCGCTTCAACCCGCAGCCGGCAATGGTGCGAGGACAGCGGGATGGTTATGCTGATGAGGATGAGGGCGGCACAACCATGCACGACCAGGGAAGCACGGTGAGCGGAGACGATCTCTATTCGGTGCTGGGGGTGCCCCGGACGTCGAGCCAGGCCGAGATCCGCAAGGCGTACCGAAAGATCGCCCGCGACAACCACCCGGACCGGCGACCGGACGACGCCGCCGCGGAGGCGCGCTTCAAGAAGGCCTCCTACGCGAGTGAGGTCCTGTTAAATACGAAAAAGCGGAAATTGTATGATGAGTTTGGAGAAGTCGGATTACGCGACGGCTTCGATCCCAGCATGTACCGCGGGCGCGGCGGCGGAGGTGGCTTCGGCGGACAGCAGGGCTTTGGCGGCCAGGGGGGCTTCGGCGGCGGCGGGGTGAACCTCGAGGACCTGTTCCGGGCCGCTGGCCAGGGCGGCCAGCGCGGCAGCACCGGGAGCGTCGGGGGCAGCTCGTTCGGAGGCGGCGGCGCACCGGACTTCATGGATGCCTTCTTCAACAGCCGCGGGCAGCGCGCGCCGAAGCAACCACAGAAGCGCGACCTGATCGCGGACATCGACATCGGCTTCCTCGAGGCGCTTCGGGGGACGGAGAAGGAGATCTCGCTGTCTGCCAGGGACGCGGGCCGCAACCGGGAGCTCAAGGTCCGCATCCCCAAGGGCGTCCGCGACGGCGGGAAGGTGCGACTGCGGGGACAGGGCGCCGACGGCGGTGACCTCGTCCTGCAAGTGCACGTGGGTTCGCACGCCCACTTCGAGCGCGACGGGGACGACCTGCTGCTGGACGTGCCAGTGACCGTGAGAGAAGCGGTTGTCGGGGCCAAGGTGCAGGTCCCGACGCTCGAGGGGGAGGTCGCGCTGCGCGTGCCGGCGGGCGTGAAGAGCGGGACCAAGCTACGGCTGCGCGGCAAGGGCGCGGTCCGGGGGAAGCACACTGGAGACCTGATTGTACGGGTGATGATCCAGCTGCCGACCGGCAACACGGGTGCCTTGGACGGCGGGGACGGCGAGGACGGCGAGGACGGCGAGGACGGCAAGGACGGCGAGGAGCTGAAGAAGCTGGCCGAGGCCCTCGACGAGCTCTACGACGGGGACCTGCGCAAGGACCTCGAGCTCTAGCGACGACCCCGGGGGGGGCAACCGGGGGCAACCGGGGGCAACCGGCCCGTGCCGGACCTGGTGAGTGTTTCACGTGCAACGCGTCCAGTGTCACGCCACCGCATGTATGGCAGTGCCTGTTGCACGTGAAACGGTGGGCTCCCGGTCACCCTCCAACGGGCCGATTGCGGCCCTGCGCAAGAGACGCTATTGCCCTCTCCCCGTGTCGTTCCCGACCCATACCCGGGCTGCCCTGGACGCCCTGCGGCGGGCAGACCTCCTGCGACAACCCCGCCTCGTCAGCAGCGACCAGGGCCCCCACATCATGGTCGACGGCAAACCCGTCCTCAGCATGTGCTCCAACAACTACCTGGGACTCGCGAACCACCCCCGGATCGCTGAGGCGGCCCGCGCGGCCCTGGCGGAGCACGGATTCGGATCCGCCGCCTCGCGCCACATCTCGGGCACCCACACCCTTCACCGCCAGGCCGAAGCGGCCCTGGCCGCCTTCACCCGCAGCGAGGCAGCGCTATTGTTTTCGACGGGCTACGCGGCCAACACCGGCACCATCCAGGCGCTTGTGGGCCGGGACGACGTCGTCTTCAGCGATGCCCTGAACCACGCCTCGCTGATCGACGGTTGCACCCTCTCCCGGGCGAAAACCCATGTCTATCGCCACCGCGACCTCGATCACCTCGAGAGCCTGTTGAGCGCGCAATGTGTCACGGGAAACGCAGCTCTGGTGGTCACCGACGCCGCCTTCTCGATGGACGGAGACCTCGCACCCCTGCGTGAGCTCCGCAGCCTCTGCGACCGCCACGGCGCGGGCCTCCTGGTCGACGAGGCCCACACCCTCGGCCTCCTCGGCCCCGCCGGCCGCGGCCTGTGCCAGCAGTTCGGCATCGTCCCGGACGTCCTGATCGGCACCCTGGGAAAGGCATTCGGGACCGCCGGTGCCTTCGCGGCTGCCGACACCACCACGGTCCGCCTGATCGAAAACCGCGCCCGAAGCTACGTCTTCTCCACCGCGCCCTCCCCCTCCCTGGCCGCGGCAGCACTCGCCGCTACCGCACTGGTAGAGGCCGGCGACGCCCTGCGAGCGCAGGCACTCGAAAACGCAGCGCAGATGCGCGCGGGCCTCGCCAAGCTGAACATCGAGGCCCTCCCCGGCGAGCTCCCCATCCTCCCGGTGCTCACGGGCGATCCGGCCCGCACGATGGAGATCTCTGCGAGCCTGCTCGAGGCCGGCGTCTTCGTCCACGGCATCCGGCCCCCCACAGTCCCGGAAGGCTCGAGCCGCCTTCGCGTCACCACCACCGCCGGGCACAGCCCAGCCGACGTCGCGACGGCCCTCGACGCGTTCAAGAGCATAGCCGATCTGTGTCATGTCTGATACTCCTCCCGCAGGCTGGTTCGTCACCTCCACGGGTACGGATACAGGCAAGACCCAAATAACTCGCGCACTTACGTCTGCTCTTGTGAGTCGCGGCTACGGTGTCTCCGCGATCAAGCCGGCCGAGACAGGTTGCACGCCCGATCCCATCGACGCCACCGCGCTCGCCCGCGCCTGCGGTCGCCCAGAGCTGATCCACGCCCCTGGGCTCTACCGTGCCGAGCCGCCGCTCGCGCCCGATGCCGTCGCTCGCGAGCTCGGCGTTGAGCCACTCGAGCTCCAACCGCTCGTCGAAGCGACGGCGGCGCTGGTTCGCGAAGGCGACATCGCACTCGTCGAAGGCGCCGGCGGTCTGCTCGTGCCCCTGAGTCCGCGCGCGACGATGGCGGACCTCGCCGCGGCGCTGCACCTACCGCTGTTGCTCGTCGCCGCCGATCAACTCGGCGTGCTCTCGCACACGCTCACCGCATACGAGTGCGCGCGCGCACGCGACCTCGACGTCGCCGCGGTGATCCTCAATCAGCCGAGCGCCGCCCGCGAGCAAAGCACGCACAGCAACGCAGCGATCCTCGCCGAGCGTATCGACGCACCGGTGCTGCGCTTCGGGTACTGCGACCGCGATGACGACGATGCGCTCGCGGCCTCCATCGACGACACGTGGTGGTCGGCGCTGTTGCCGAAGTGATCCCTGCGCGCGCTGCAACCGGCGCTAGTCGAACGCCGCGATGCCGGTGATCGCCTGCCCGAGGATCAGCGTGTGGATGTCGTGCGTACCCTCATAGGTGTTGACCGTCTCGAGGTTCAGCATGTGTCGTGCGATCGGATACTCATAGCTGATCCCGTTGCCGCCGAGGATGTCGCGCGAGAGCCGCGCGATGTCGAGTGCGACCTGGCAGTTGTTGCGCTTCGCGAGCGAGACCTGCTGCGGCGTCATCGTCTTGTTCTCCTTCAGACGCATGAGCCGCAGCGCCAGCAGCTGCGCCTTGGTGATCTCGGTCAGCATGAACACGAGCTTCTGCTGCACCAGCTGGTAGCCCGCGATCGGCTTCGAGAACTGCACGCGCTCCTTCGCGTACTCGAGTGCGCACTCGTAGCAGGCCATCGCCGCGCCGATGACACCAAAGGCGATCCCCGAGCGCGCCTGCGTCAAGCACGACAGGGGCCCGCGCATGCCCGCGACTCCTGGTAGCAAGGCATCTTCGCCGACATCGCAGTCCTCTAGGATGAGCTCGCTGGTCACGCTCGCGCGTAGCGAAAACTTCTGCTCGATCTTCTCGGCAGTGAAGCCCTTGGTCTCGGTGGGCACCAGGAAGCCATGCACGCGGCCGTCGAGCTTGGCCCAGACGATCGCTACCTTCGCGAGGTTGCCATTCGTGATCCAGCGCTTGGTGCCGTTGAGCCGAAAGCCGCCGCCAGGCAGCCGCTCGGCCCGGGTGATCATGCCCGTGGGGTTGCTGCCGAAGTCGGGCTCGGTCAGCCCGAAGCAGCCGATGATCTCGCCACTCGCCATGCCCGGCAGCCAGCGCTGCTTCTGCTCCTCGGAGCCGAAGGCCCAGATGGGATACATGCACAGCGAGCCCTGCACCGACACGAACGACCGCAGGCCGGAGTCACCGCGCTCGAGCTCCTGGCAGATCAGACCGTAAGCCACCTGCCCCATCCCCGCGCAGCCGTAGCCCTCGAGGTTGGCGCCGAGCAGGCCCATCTCCGCGCACTTGCCGATCATCTCCATCGGGAAGGTGCCGGCCTGGTAGTGCTCGCTGATGACGGGCAGAAACTCCTCGTCGACCATCCGCCGCACGCTGCCGCGGACGAGCTTCTCCTCTTCGGTCAGCTCCGTGTCGAGGTCGTAGAAATCGAGCGCTTCTGCCATGACGTCCTCCGAATTCGGGATCGGTGCCATCGCATGGCGGCCCCCCCCTGTAAACCGGCACGACACGTTTGCTCCGGCCAGCCGCATGTGTATAGTGCGCCCCGCGCCAGACGGCGCTGCTCGACGGGGCTGTAGCTCAGTTGGGAGAGCGTAGCGTTCGCAATGCTAAGGTCAGGGGTTCGATCCCCCTCAGCTCCACCCGTCGAAGGGCCCGCACCGGCACTGCCGAAGCGGGCCTTCGCTTTCCGTCCCGCCTGAAACGACGACCGGCAGGCGTATCACGCGCGGCCTTACCGGCCGTCTGGCCGGCCCGCGCCTTCCCGGAAATGGGACCGTCGCTTTCCGCTGTCGCCGGCTTGCAAGCCTCCTGACAATCGTTAACCTGCGCCTCCCATGAGCGACAGGCATTACAACTTCAACGCTGGCCCCTCGACGCTTCCGCTGCCCGTGCTCGAGCGCGCGCAGGCCGAGTTCCTCAACTTCGAGGACAGCGGCATGTCGCTGATCGAGCACAGCCACCGCGGCGCGGTCTACGAGGCCGTGCACAACGAGACCATCGCGCTGCTTCGCGAGATCCTCGCGGTGCCCGACAGCCACGAGATCCTCTTCATGGCCGGCGGCGCCAGCACGCAGTTCGCGCTCGTGCCCATGAACCTGCGACGCGACGACCACGCGGGCGACTACATCGTCACCGGTACCTGGGCCAAGAAGGCGCTCGACGAGGCGAAGGTCATCGGCGACCCGCACGTCGCGTGGAACGGCGAGAGCGACGGCAAGTGGGAGCGCGTGCCGAAGGCCGACGAGCTCGACCTGACGGACGACGCGCCCTACCTGCACCTCACGACCAACAACACGATCATGGGCACGCAGTTCTTCGAGATGCCCCAGAGCAGCGCGCCGCTGATCCTCGACATGTCGAGCGACATCCTGTGGCGGCCGATGGACTGGTCGAACATCGGCATGGTCTACGCAGGCGCGCAGAAGAACATGGGCCCCAGCGGCATCACGGTGGTCATCATCCGCAAGGACCTGATCGAGCAGGGTCGCACCGACCTGCCCAAGATCTTCCGCTACGCCACGGTAGCCAAGGCCAACAGCCTGCAGAACACCATCGCGACATTCCCGGTCTACATGGTTCGCAACGTGCTGCAGTGGGTGAAGGAGCAGGGCGGCACCGAGGCGATGGAGCGACACAACCGCGCCAAGGCCGAGCTGCTCTACGGCGCGGTCGACAGCAGCAACGGCTACTACCACTGCCCAGTCGAGCGCGAGTCGCGCTCGGTGATGAACCCGGTCTTCCGCCTCAAGGACCCGGCGCTCGACAAGAAGTTCATCGCAGAGGCGGCGGAGGCCGGACTCGTCGGTCTCAAGGGGCACCGCTCGGTCGGCGGCGTCCGCGCCTCGATGTACAACGCGATGACGCAGCGGGGCGTTCAGGCGCTGGTCGACTTCATGGGCCGCTTCAAGTCGGCCAACTGAATCCCGCCGTCATCCGCTGCGTCGTGCAGCGCAGTCCGCGCGATGGGCGCCGACTGCGGCGCGCGCGGTGGACGGCTTGCCGTCGTGATCACGCAGGCGCGTCCACGGCGCTCTCGAGGGCGGCCATCGCGAAGAACGGGATGGCGACCGCGATAGGTCCGAGCAGCATCGCAAAGGCGGGCGGCATGACGGCCGACAGCAGCAGCGGCGAGGCGGCGGTCACGGCTGCCACGACCAGGGCGGTGTTCCAGTTGTTTTCTTGGGTGTCCATTGGGTCAATCTCCTGTGTTGGGCTGGATTCGATGTTCCAACCGTTCAATGACTCATCTCTAACTGTTACACCGCCCGGTGTCAAGCTGAGGGGGCGCGTTTCCCTTCGCCAGGTCCCGCAACACGCGGTTTTGCGCGGCAAAATCGCAGCGGCTCGTTGAGACGCGGGCGGCTCGCCTAGAAAGGCAGTGTGCCGCCGACGGTGCCTAGCTCAGCGGGCCCGTACGAGATGTCCGTGTACTGCTTGTCGAAGGCGATCCAGACCGACCCCTCACGCGCGAAGTCCAGGACGGTATCAGAAAGGAAACCCATCACGACGTCGACCCGGAGTCCGATCATGTGGCTCTCGATGGCTGCCAGCTTCGAGTCCGAGGTGGTGGAGCGCTGCCAGCCGCGCAGGTACACATCGCGGTGAAAGTCAGCGCGCTTCTGTCTGTAGTAGCGGTAGCGGAGCCGCAGCAGCAGCGACTCTCCCACCGACTGATAGAGCCGCGCCTCCGGTGATACGGCGTCGACACCCCAGCTATCGGTGTAGCCCTTACCGATCAGATGCAGCGCGGTGCCTGTACTCGGGATGATCCCCTGCAGCTTCATGGACAGCGCGTGCCGCGTGCGCGTGTCCGGCGGATCCTCACGTATCGGCGCCGCCTCGATCTGCACGATTCGGTAGACGTTGCCGAGGAAGCCCCGGAGGTGACCCAGCTGGTAGAGCGCGGAGGCGACCATGTACGGGTTGAGCACCTGCTCGACACCGACCACGCCGGAGTAACCGCTCAGATGCTCCTCGAGCGTCGGGTCGTTGCTCGAGAGGATGGTATCCCTGATGACGCTACCGCCAAAACGCACGACGGTGTTTCGCTCATTGAGCGAGAGCGCGAAGTTGCCCGAAAGAAAAGGCAGCGACGTGTAGTCGGGCTCGGTGCTCATGCGCGCGTCGACCTGCACATCGAGATGCGAGTCGGCGCCGACGGCAAACTCCTTACCGAGCCCGAACGCAGGCTGGTGGCGGTACTCGCGGTGCAGGTTGTCCTCGGTAACGCCGAAGCCGATGGACGCACTCGTGATCACATCGACCAGGTAGCCGGCCGACACACGCACGCCGGTCGGCGACTCGGCCTCGATCTCCACCTCCGGCATCACCACGCGCGTGGAGCGCTCCCAGAAATACCCGAGGCTCGAGTGCAGCGCACCCGACCAGCGGCCCGGCTCCTGCGGCCCCGGATCGCCGTCTGGAAGTGGCTCGTCGAACTCGTCGAGCTCGTCGAACTCGGCCGGCGGCAGCGGGGCGCTCGGATCCTCGGCAAGCGTCTGCACCGGCTGCGGTGGCAGGCTGTCCACGGGAGCGGGCGCAGCGGCCGCAGCGGGTTCGGCGGGCGCAGGAGGCGCAGCGCCGGGCAGTGGCATCGCGCCGGGGGCGGGCGCGACAGGCACGCTCTCGCCGGGAAGCGGCGCTCCACCGGGAAGCGGCGCCTCACCGGGAAGCGGCGCAGCGGCGGGCGGCCCGCTGACCGACGGCGCATCGGGTGCGCCGGACGCGCCGGGCGGCGGCGTGCTCGGCGCAGCAGGCGCACCGGACGGCGGCGTGCTCGGCGCAGCAGGCGCATCGGACGGCGGTGCATCGGGTGCAGCGGGCCCATCGGACGGCGGTGCATCGGCGGGCGGCGCGTCCTGCGCCGGCTGGGCGCCTGCGACCGCAGCAGCGACGACGATCGCGAGCAACGCCAACAATGCGACCGCCAGCGGACCGCGGGTCCTGCCCATCGCCGCAGTGCACCTGCGCGGCGAAGTCAGTTGCATCCGCAGCCGCCGCCCGCCACGTCCCCGCTGCTACCGGCGCCCTCGCGCGCGTCGTAGACGTGGCCGTGGAACCGCGCCTCCGCGCGCTCGCGTGCAGCCGTATCCATCGCGGGATGCGCCAGGTGTTCGCGCTCGTAGGGTGCGACGTGGCTGCAAGCGCCGAGCAGCGACGCGACCACGGCGAGCAGCAGCCAGGCTGTGGCCCGCGCGCTGTGGGAGCTTCGGATCGAGCGTGCTGTGTGCATCAAACTCAGTCGTCGAGCAGCTCGGCTACCGCGATCAGGGGGGAGAGTACCCATCGCGCCGCCGCGCGCAATCGCGCACTGTCTGCGATGGCGTCCGCAAGCACGGGGCCAAATCGGTAGTAGCCGTCGACCAGCACACGGCCGGCCGCATGGTTGAGCAGGTAGCGATCGCGGAAGCGCCGCAGGACGCCGACCTCCGCAGCCAACGGCGTGCCGAAGGCGGCGGTCGCGATCACGCAGCGCGACACCGTCGTGAAGACACGCTCCGGCGTGGTGAACTCCGCGACCATGATGTCGCCCACCGCCGTGCAGCCGTCCATCGCGCGCACCGCAACGTAGTAGTGCGTGCTCGCGTTGAGGCCGCCGAGCTCGACCCGGATCGGCTGGCCCTCCGCAGGATCCGTCGGCACCTGCAGCGCGGCGGCCTCGAGCGTGGCCTCCTTCGCTCGCGTCGCGCGCATGAAGCTCATGCCGTCGTCGTCGACCGCGATCGGCATGTCCGACACGACCACCTGGTACTCGTAGATGCCGACGTCGTCACCCGCGGCGCCAAACGACAGCATCGCCCACTCGTGCTGGTGGCGATCGCTCGGGTGGGTGGCAACCGACAGGCCTGCGACCGGGCCCGGCGCAGCGTCCTCGTCGCACATGAGCGCGGGCTGCTGCACCATGCGGAAACGTTCCTGACCATCGACGCGCAGCAGACGGTCGGCGCCGCTACCGGGTGCGCCCGCGGCGTCGTTGCTCATCCCCTCCATCGTCTCGTCGATCGCGCCGTAGCCCTCGGCGACCGTGTCCCAGCTGAGCACCGCACCGCTGGGCTCGCTGGTCGCGAGGACCTGCTGACCGGTCGCGGGATGGGAGAACTCGATGCAGTACACGACCGACGGCTGGCCGCGGTAGGGATAGCCGTAGTTGATCGCCCAGGAGTCCCACTGATCGCGCGGCGTCTTCGGCGTCGGGTTGACGTCCTGGTTGAACACCCCGTTGTGGTCGCCCTCGGTGTTGACCTCGAGGCACGCGCGGTACTCGCCCGGCTCCCACTGCGCGGGAAGCGCGAAGAGCACCTTCTGCGAGGCGCCGCCCGCGGGTGTCGCCATCGTCACGGCGTCGATGTCGGGCATCACATCGCGTACGTGCTCGCCGAAGCCGGCCGCGTCGGGATGGTCGTTGCAGGCGCCGCAGCCGCCGACGTCGTGGCGCGGCGGGTAGAGCGAGTGCAGACGCAGTGGCTGCACGCGCCCGGTGCCGGCGCCGGCGCCCGGGATCTCGTAGGGCTCGCCGTAGCCCGCGCCCACGTCGGCGTCGGTGAGGAAGCGCCCCTTGTCGCTGTTGAACGGGCTCGCGCACGAGACCGCGTCGAGCGCGTCCTGCCGCGCGCGCGCGCCGTCGAACGACAGGCAGTAGTACGCGTCCGCGCTCTGATCATTGGAGGTACGCGAGGCGAGCCCCTCGGCGCGGCGGTCCTGGAAGATGACCGTCTTGAACAGCCTCGCCTCGGGATCGGCAGCGCGCCGCGAGCCCCACACCGGCAGCACGCCATCACGCCGCCCATAGGGCCAGCGGAAGCCGCTGTTCATCTGCGAGGCGCCGGGACGGTTGCCGATCCCTCGCAGCGCCGTGGCCTCGGTCAGACGCAGCGTCTTGACGAAGCGGCCATCCGCGTGCTCGAGCCACAGCGCCAGCTGCGTGCGCTCGGTGGGCGTGAAGTGGAACTCGAGCAGCCCCTGCTCACCGGTCAGGTCCTGGGCCGCGGCGCCGCCGCACAGTCCCGTGACGGCAGCAAAGACCAACAACCACTGCCGCACGCAACCCGTCATCCCAGGGTCACCGTAGCGCGCGCCCCAGGGCCGCTCAAGCGAAGCCTTTGCGACCAATCGCTAGCGTTTGCGGCGGGTTTTGCGTTTCGCGCCACCCTTGGCGGGTGCGGTCTGCGAGCCGCCGTCGGCGTGCCCGCGCTCGAGCGCATGGAGCTGATCGCGCAGCCGCGCGGCCTGCTCGAACTCGAGCGCCTCGGCCGCCACGAGCATCTGACCTCGCAGCGCGTCGACGCGGTCGGCGAGGCTGGCGCTGGCGTCCTCGGCCTCGGCCCCCGTCAGGGTCGGGATCGCGACGTAGTCGGCGTTGCCCGAGCCGCCCAGCACGTCCTTGATGCGGCTCTGGATGGTCTCTGGAACGATACCATGCTGCTCGTTGTAGATGGCCTGCAGCTTGCGCCGTCGCTGTGTCTCGTCGATGCACTGCTGCATCGCATCGGTGGTTCTCGCCGCGTACATGAGCACGCGGCCCTTCACGTTGCGCGCCGCGCGGCCCGAGGTCTGGATCAGCGAGCGGGCCGAGCGCAAAAAGCCCTGCTTGTCGGCATCGAGGATGGCCACGACCGCCACCTCGGGGATGTCGAGCCCCTCGCGCAGCAGGTTGATCCCGATCAACACGTCGTATTCGCCGAGTCGCAGGTCACGGATCAGCTCGACGCGCTCGAGCGTGTCGACGTCGCTGTGCAGGTAGCGGCAGCGCACGTCGAGCTCCCGGTAGTACTCGGACAGGTCCTCGGCCATGCGCTTGGTCAGCGTGGTGACCAGCACACGCTCGCCCTGGGCCACGCTGCTGCGGATCTCCGCGAGCAGGTCGTCCACCTGGTCGCCCACCGGGCGCACGTCGATCTCCGGGTCCATCAGGCCCGTGGGCCGCACGACCTGCTCGATGACCTCGCCCTCGCAACGCTCGAGCTCGTAGTCGGCCGGCGTGGCGCTGACGTAGATGGCCTGCGGCACCTTGCCCTCGAACTCGTCGAACTTGAGCGGCCGGTTGTCGAGCGCGCTCGGCAGCCGAAAGCCGTGCTCGACCAGCGTCTCCTTGCGCGAGCGGTCACCGCGGTACATCGCCGCCACCTGCGGCACGCTCTGGTGCGACTCGTCCATGACGACGAAGTAGTCCTCGGGCATGTAGTCGATCAGGCACGGCGGCGGCTGCCCCGGCGCACGCCCCGACAGGTGCCGCGCGTAGTTCTCGATGCCGTGGCAGAAGCCCATCTGCTCGAGCATCTCGAGGTCGTAGCGCGTGCGCTGCTCGAGGCGCTGCCGCTCGAGCAGCTTGCCCTCCCCCTCGAGCTCGGCGAGCCGCTGCTGCAGCTCGGTCGCGATGGAGTCGATCGACTTGCGCCGCTGCTCCTCCGGCGTGACGTAGTGGCTGCTCGGATAGATGCCGTAGTTGTCGAGCTCGCGCAGCACCTTGCCGCGCATCGGATCGATCTCGCAGATCTTCTCGATGTCGTCGCCCCAGTACTCGATGCGCACCGCGACCTCGTGCTCGTAGGCGGGGAAGACCTCCACCACGTCACCGCGCACGCGGAAGGTGCCGCGGTGGAAGTCGATGTCGTTGCGCTCGTACTGGATGTCGACCAGCCGGCGCAGCAGCTCGTCGCGACGGAACTCCGTGCCGCGCTCGAGGCTGATGAGCATCTCCTGGTACCATTCGGCGGAGCCGATGCCGTAGATGCACGAGACGGACGCGATGATGATGACGTCGGGGCGCGACAGCAGCGAGCGCGTCGCGCTGTGGCGCATGCGGTCGATCTGCTCGTTGAGGATCGAGTCCTTCTCGATGAAGGTGTCGCTCGAGGGGATGTACGCCTCGGGCTGGTAGTAGTCGTAGTAGCTGACGAAGTACTCGACCGCGTTGTCGGGGAAGAGCTCGCACATCTCGGCGTAGAGCTGCGCGGCGAGCGTCTTGTTGGGCGCCATGATCAGCGCCGGGCGCCCGGTGCGCGCGATCACGTTCGCGATCGCAAACGTCTTGCCGCTGCCCGTGATGCCGAGCAACGTCTGGTGCCGCTCACCGCGATCGAGACCCGCGATGAGCGCATCGATCGCGGCCGGCTGATCGCCCGAAGGCTCGAAGGGACTCTTGAGTTGGAAGCGCTCGGACATGGACCTGCGGCCGGCCGGGGCCGACGTGCCTGTGTAGCACGCGGGCCCTCGGCGGGCTGCACAATCCTCGGCGGCAGCGGTCGCTCAGACGCTCACTCGTCGTCGGCGGCCCCGCACAGCTCCTCGTACGTCGACAGCGCGTCGCTGCACTCCGTGTCCTCGTCGCCATCCACGATGGCTTGGCATGCGTCGGCGTTTGCGCCGGAGCAGCCGTCGCAGACGTCCTGCAGGTCACCGCACTCGCTGCCACAGCCGACGGCCGCGAGCGAAAGCAGGAAGGCGGAAAGAAAAAGCGTGATCGTGTTGTTCATGATGTGTGTCCTGTTGCAGTTGGGGTGGGGAGCGCGCGATGCCGCGTGCCTGCACTGGACTTGAGCAACCGCCGTGCCAGCGGGCCACGGTCACACCTCGATCGCCGACTGGCCGCCGGGATCGCGCCCGCTGTTGCCAGCTGGCCACAACGATCGTGAACACCGTACCCGGGTCCCAGGCGCCACACTGTGCCTGTCAGTGGGGTGGCAGCACGGCAACCGACGGCGCGCGCTTTGGTTGCGGTCGCGGGGTTGGCGAACCACCGGTCGCACAGAGTGCCCGTCGGCGCCCGCCAGGTATCCAGGCACGGCGCAGCGGGTGTATCGTAGCGCGCCGCCACCGATTGGCGCCCAGCCGGGGGACTCCACGACATGCTCGAACGACTTCTGATGATCGCCGCCATCGCCACCTCGATGACCCTCACGGCCTGCGGCGATGACGCCGACGACACGACCGACGTGACTGACGGCGCGGTCGCGAGCGGCGATGGAGACGGAGACGGAGACGGCGATGGAGACGGAGACGGCGACGGTGATGGAGACGGAGACGGCGCGGGTGGCGGTGGCACCTGCGGCGACCTGCTGCCCGCCGGCGCGTGCCCGAGGATGGGCGACGTCTGCGTGGAGTACTTCAACCCGCAGGGCAGCTCGACCGTTGCGAGCAATTGCGACGGGGGCACCCCCACCTGCGACCGCTCGCCCTTCTCCGGCGGCGGCTACTGCGTGAAGCGCTGCTGCAACGGCAACGGCTGCGAGCTCGAGTACTTCCCACCGGGGTTCGACACCATTGCCCTCGGCGGCATGACACCCGCGGACTACTGCGTCAGCGCCAACGACGGCAGCGACGTCGACAACACCTGGGTCGACCTCTAGCAGAGGTCCGGCAGCGGCACACGGGATCGGAAGCGCTTCCTCACCGACCTGCTGGCTCGATGACCAGGGCGGCCGCGCCGACTCGAGTCGGCGGCCAGCGCGCTTGGTGCCGTCGGTACGCCGGCGGTCACAACCCCCGCACCACGTTGTCGATCAGCCGCAGGCCGTGGCCGCCGCTGGCGCTCATGATCGACTCGGGGTGGAACTGGACCGCCGACATCGGAAGCTCGCGGTGGCGCAACGCCATCACGCAGCCATCGTCGGCGGCGCGCGCCGTCACCTCGAGTGCGTCCGGCACCACGCCGCCGGCCGCGACGAGCGAGTGGTAGCGGCCCACCTCGAAGCGGGCGGGCAGCCCATCGAAGAGGCCGGCGTGCCCGTCACGCTCGCAGTCCACCTGCGATACGCGCCCATGCTGCGGCGTCTCGAGCGTGGCGAGCTCGCCGCCGAAGTACTCGACCACCGCCTGAAGGCCGAGACACACACCGAAGACCGGCACGCGGTGCTGCAGTGCCTGGTCGAGCGTCGCCCGCGTGTCGAAGTCGTCAGGCCGGCCCGGCCCCGGCGACAGCACGACGAGCTCCGGTCGCAGACGCGCGTACGCCTGCGGATCGAAGCCGGCACGCAACGTCGTCACCTCCGCACCCACCTGCCTGAAGTAGTCGCCCAGCGTGTGCACGAAGGAGTCGCGGTGGTCGACCAGCAGGACGCGGCGCCGCGCCGGAGCGCCACGACGCACGGAAGCGCGCACCGGCGGCGGCGGCGTGCCACGACGCTCGCAGCCGAGCACCGACATCAGCGCCGACGCCTTGAGGCCGCACTCACGGTCCTCCTCGTCGGGGTCCGACGCATGCAGCAGCGTCGCCCCTGCGCGCACCGTCGCCTCACCGCCCTCGATGTGAATCGTGCGAATCGTCAGGCCCGTGTTCAGGCTGCCGTCGAAGCCGACGCAGCCGATGGCGCCGCCGTAGAAGCGCCGCGGCGAGGCCTCGTGGTCCTCGATGAACTGCATCGCCGCCTGCTTGGGCGCGCCCGTCACCGTCACGGCCCAGCAGTGGGTCGCCAGTGCGTCGAGTGCATCGAAGCCCTCGCGCAGTGTGCCCTCCACGTGGTCGACCGTGTGGATGAGGCGCGAGTAGAGCTCGATCTGACGGCGGCCGATCACCCGCACGCTGCCAGGCTCACAGATGCGTGCCTTGTCGTTGCGGTCGACGTCCGTGCACATCGTCAGCTCGCTGACCGCCTTGTCGCTGCTGAGCAGCTCGAGGATGCGGTCGGCATCGCCGAGTGCGTCGGCGCCGCGGGCGATGGTGCCGGCGATCGGACAGGTCTCGACCCGCCGTCCGCGCACGCGCACGAACATCTCCGGCGACGCGCCCACCAGGTACTCGCCCTGCCCGAGGTTTGCGAGGAAGCCGAAGGGCGCGGGGTTTTCCTCGGCGAGCTGCGCGAAGAGCGACGACGGACTGCGCGGGCACGCGGTGGTGAAGCTCTGACCGGGCGTCACCTCGAACAGGTCACCGGCGGAAAACGCACGCTTGGCGCGACGCACCTCGTCGGCGTACTCGCCGGGTGCGTGGTCGCGTACCACTTCCCCGGCGCCGACATCGCTCGGGACAAACGGGCTGTGCGCACCGTCGCGCGGCAGGCCCTCGGTCGACTCACCCTCGAACGTGAACTCGAAGCTCAAGCGCTCGTCGATGCCGCGCTGCCGGTCGCGCACGATCACGCGGTCGGGCAGGTAGAGCACCAGGTCGCGCTCGGCTTCGCCGCGCTCCATGCGCATGCGCAGGTCGTCGAGCTGGAACACGAGGTCGTAGCCGAAGGCGCCGTAGAGTCCCAGGTGCGCGATCGCCGCGTCGTCCTTGCAGCGCATCGCCTCGCCGATGCGCCTCACCACCGACAGCACGGTCGGCTGCCGGGTGCGCTGCTCCTCGCTGAAGCCCGCCTCACCGGCGGCGACGAAGCCGGTCAGCCGATCGTCGTCGCGCGACAGCTGCGACAGCTCGGGCGCCGCCGACAGCACACGCTCGAAGGCCGACAGCAGCGGCCGGCCTCGCCGCGACAGCGCGGTCAGCTCGAAGTCGCGGCCGCGCGCCGACAGCGACAGCGGCGGGTCGACGAAGCCGATGTCGTAGCGCCCGTAGCGCCCCGGCACCTCGTAGCCGCTGCTGAGCAGCAGGCCGCGGCGACTGTCGAGCGAGGTGGTCAGCTCGGCGAGCAGCTGTGCGCCCTCGACGCGCTGCCGATGGCACAGCACGTCGACGCCGCCATCGGTCGTGGCGCGGTGATAGGTCTCGGTCCCGAGGGCCTGGTCGTGGGTCTTCGCCTGGGCAAGCATGGTCGTCTCCGTGGGGTCTGATGAGTGCCTCCCACGGGACCGCCTGCTGCTCGTGAAGCCAAAACGCAACGAGCCGCCCCGGATGGGAGGCGGCTCGGTGATTGGTGCGCAGTATGAACGTGCGCGGTCCGGCGGCCTCCTAGTTCGGAAGCCACCAACCGTTGCGAGCAGAAATCGCGTGCGCAGACATGACAGTGATCTGACATGCGGCCGCGCCGCCGTCAAGGGAGTGGAGAATACGACCCCGATCACGACTACGACCACGACCACGCGCACACACGACTACGATCACGACCACGTCTAAGACCACGACCGACGAGCTGCTAGCGACTCGGCACCCGGAGCGCCAAAGGCGCGACCCGCTGGGGTGAATGTTCGAGTGCGCGGTGCGCACTCGAACCAAGGGGACGCGCGTGCGTCCCCTTGGGGGTTGTAGCGGCGGCAGTGCGCAGCACTGCCGACCGCGAAGGGGGCAAAGCCCCCTTTGTCATTAACCTCTGTGGCGAAGACGCCCGCGCAAACCCCCAGCGCACGTCTACCAGCACGCCACCACTACCAGCACGCTGCAACCACCGACATCCAGCAGCCCGCACCCCACCGCCCACCACTACGCGAACCGCGCAAACACCTCCGGCGCCTCACTCGTCAGCTCCACCACCGCCCCGCCCACCGGGTGCTCGAAGCGCAGCACACACGCGTGCAGCAGGTGGTGCTCGACGCCGCTCACCTCGGGACCGCCGTAGCGCACATCACCCAGCAGCGGGTAGCCAGCGGTAGCGAGCTGCGCGCGGATCTGATGGCGCGCGGCAAACGGCGCACTCACGCGTACGACGCTCGTCCCCGGCCGCGCACCGGAGTGCGCGCCGAGCACCTCCAGCGTGACCTCTCGACTCGCCGGTGTCGCCGGATCCCGCATGTGCACCGTGGGGCCACTCGCGTCGAGGTAGCCGCGCAGCGTGACCGGCGCAGCGAGCTCGCCCGCGCAGACCGCGAGGTACTCCTTGTGGATCCCGCCGTCGACGAGCTGCCCGCGCAGCGCCGCAAACGTCGCGGCATCGCGCGCCGCGAGCAGCAATCCCGACGTGCCCACGTCGAGCCGATGCAGCAGACCCGGCTCGCGACCGTGGTAGCCGACCTGCGCCATCTCGGGGTAGCGCGCCAGCAGTCCCCCACAGAGCGTCCCGAGCTCCCCGGGCTGCAGCGGGTGGCTCGGCTGGCCGGCGGCCTTGTCGACGACCACCAGCTGGGCATCCTCGTGCACGACCGACAGCTGCACCTGCGGGTCAGCCACCGCCACCACAGGCCCCGGCTCGGCTGACAGCGCCACGACATCGCCAGCCGCCACGGCGTCGCCCTTCCTGGCCCGACGCCCGTTGACCACGACGCCCCCGGCGCCGATCAGCCGCGCAACCGCCGCCCGACCCGCACCGGGGAACGCGTCGGCCACGAAGCGATCCAGCCGCGTCCCGGCCTGCGGCGCCTCGACCGTGAGCGCGTGCGGAAATGCCGCTGCGGGGGGCTGCTTGGGGTCCATCCGGGAAGCCTCCAAAAACGCCTCCCGATGTAGTAGAGCTTGGCCCCCCTGACCATGGCTGCAGCTGGCAAACGCGACTACTACGAGACCCTGGGCGTCAATCGCGGCGCCTCGGCGGACGAGCTCAAGCGCGCCTACCGGCAGCTGGCGGTGAAGTACCACCCCGACCAGAACCAGGGCGACGGCGGCGCCGAGGTGCACTTCAAGCAGATCAGCGAGGCCTACAGCGTGCTGTCGGACACCGACAAGCGCCGCCGCTACGACGCGGGCGGCCACGGGGCATTCGACGGCGCGGGCGGCTTCCAGCAGACCGATCTGGGCGGCCTCGGCGACATCCTCGAGGGCTTCATCGACGACGTCTTCGGCCGCCGCGGCGGCGGCGCAGAGCCCAAGGACCTCAAGTACAACCTCACGCTGAAGTTCGAGGAAGCCGCGCTGGGGGTCGAAAAACAGATCGAGTACGACCGCCGCGAGCTGTGCAGCGTATGTGAGGGCTCGGGCGCGGAGGGCGGAGCTGACGTTGCCCAGTGCGCGGCCTGCGGCGGCCGCGGCGCCGTTCGCTTCCAGCGCGGCTTCATGGCCAGCACCCGCGACTGCAGCTCCTGCGACGGCACAGGTATCCGAACTGATTCCCACTGCAAGACGTGTAGCGGTAGTGGCACCTATCCGAGCCGGCAGCGCTTGACGGTCAAGATCCCCGCCGGTGTGAAGGACGGCGCGGTGCGCACGGTCGCGGGCGCCGGCGAGCAGACCCGCAGCGGCGACGGCGCGCTGCACGTGCACATCGAAGTGCAGCCGCACCCGCTGTTCGAGCGCGATGGCGCGGACCTGCACTGCGAGGTTCCGATCAGCTTCTCGCAGGCGGCCCTCGGCGCACAGATCGACGTGCCGACCCTCGAGGGGCGCGTGACGATGAAGCTGCCGCCGGGCACGCCGTCGGGCAAGGTCTTCCGCCTGCGCGGGCGCGGCATGCCGGTGTTTGGGGGCGCGGGCAAGGGCGACCAGCTCGTGAGCGTGACGATCGAGGTCCCGACCGAGCTCAGCGCGAGCCAGCGCGAGCTGATCGAGCGGCTCGACCGCGAGATGGCCGACGCCCAGCCGCGGCGCAAGGGCTTCCTCGACAAGCTCGGCCGGCTGTTCGACTGAGCTTCGGGCATCGGGGGCACATGATGGGGACAACGGTGGCGCGCGCGGCAACGGACTTTGGTGAGCTCTCCGCCCGCCTGGCCGCCACCGGTGACGTCTCGGTGCGCGGTCGCCTGCGCTCGGCGGTGGGGCTCGCGATCGAAGCCGAGCTGCCGGGTGCGCGCATCGGACAGCTCGTGCGTATCGAGCGCGGCACCGGTGCACCCCTGCTGGCCGAGGTGGCTGGCTTCCGCGAGCAGGGCGCGATCCTGTTGCCGCTCGGCGACGCCGCCGGGCTGTCGGCGAGCGACGCGGTCGTGAGCGAGACGACGACGCTCGGCATCGAAGTGGGCGATCACCTGCTGGGCCGCGTGCTCGATGGCCTCGGCTCGCCGATCGACGGCGCCGGCGCGCTGCGGCCGTCGGCGCGGGCGACGCGCATGCCACTTCGGGGCGCCTCGGTGCCCGCCATGCAACGACCGCCGATCACGCGGCCGCTGTCGCTCGGCGTGCGCGCCATCGACGCGCTGTGCACCGTCGGCGAGGGGCAGCGCATCGGCCTGTTCGCCGGCGCCGGCGTCGGCAAGAGCACGCTGCTGTCGCAGATCGCACGCCACACCGACGCCGACGTGGTGGTGGCGTGCCTGGTCGGCGAGCGCGGCCGCGAGCTGCGGCAGTTCATCGACGATGGCCTGCTCGCCGGCGGTCGGCCCGCCGTCGTCGTGTGTGCGCAGAGCGACGAGCCGCCACTGCTGCGCGTGAAGTCCGCGCAGCTCGCGACGGCGATCGCCGAGGGCTACCGCGCGCAGGGCAAGCGCGTGCTGCTCTTGATGGACAGCCTCACGCGTTATGCGCGCGCGCTGCGCGAGGTCGCGCTGTCGCTGGGCGAGCTGCCGGCGCGCCGCGGCTATCCTGCGAGCGTGTTCGCCGCGCTTCCGCAGCTACTCGAGCGCGCCGGCACATCGGCGGACGGCTCGATCACCGCGGTCTACAGCGTGCTGGTCGAGGGCGATGCGCTCGACGAGCCGATCGGCGACGAGCTGCGCGGCCTGCTCGACGGCCACGTCGTGCTGGGACGGGCGCTGGCCGAGCGCAACCACTACCCGGCGATCGACGTGCTGGCGAGCTTGTCACGCTTGATGCCCACGGTCGCGCAGCCGCAGCACATCGCCGCCGCCGGCAAGCTGCGCGAGCTACTCGCGACCTATGAAGACAACCGCGACCTGGTCACACTCGGCGCCTACAGCCGCGGTGGCAACGCCGCGCTCGACACGGCGATCGTGCACATCGATGCGATCGAGCGGTTCCTGCGGCAGCCGCGCGACGAGCGCCCGAGCTTCGAGAGCACGCTCGACACACTGACGCGCATCACGAATCAGCTGTGAGCTCACCGGCCTCGACGCGGAAGTCGACCCGGTCGGTGTCGAGCAGGATGAACTCCGGATGCGTGGTGGTCAGGAAGACCTGGCCGCCGAGCTGTGACAGCAGCGAGAACAGCTGACGGTTGCGCGTGCGGTCGAGCTCGCTCGAGACGTCGTCGAGTAGCAGGATCGGCACGCGGCCCACGCGCTGCTCGAGCTCATAGAGCTCGGAGACCTTGAGCGCGAGCACGATCGCGCGGTGCTGGCCCTGGGAGGCGAAGCGCTTGGCGCGGCTGTCGTCGAGCTTGAACATCACGTCGTCGGCGTGCGGGCCGTCGGCGGTGAAGCCGCGCGCGATGTCTTTCTGCAATGCGTCACCGAGCGCCGCCCGCAGCGCCTCGACCTCGGGCGCAACGCGCGGCGCGTATTCCATGTGCAGCGCTAGGCCCTGGCCGCTGATCGAGTCGAACGTCGAGCGCACGCGCGGGGCGATCTCTTGCGTGAGGCGCGCGCGTGCCTGGCCGACGACCGCACCTGCACTCGAGAGCAGCTCGTCGTAGGCGGCGATCGCGGACCGATCAGGCGAGTCGGACTTGAGCAAGCGATTGCGGCTCCTCAGCGCCTTGCTGTAGGCCGCCAGCGTCGAGGCGTAGGTCGCATCGAACTGAGACAGCAATCGGTCCAGGAAGGCTCTGCGGGCCTCTGGCGGCCCTGTCGTGAGATCCATGTCGCCGGGATGGAACAACACCATCTGGATCGTGTTGAAGTAGGCGGCGTTCGATCGCGGGCGCTTGCCCTCCACCGTGACGCGTCGCGTTCGCCCGCGCGGAAACTCGATTCGGTACTCGCGCGGCACCGATCCGGCGCCAACGCGCGCCGCGATCTCCGCCGACGGCTCACCATCGCCGATCAGCTCGTCGTTGCGCGCACCGCGAAAGCTGCGCAGCGTCGCCAGGTAGTCGATCGCCTCGAGCAGGTTGCTCTTGCCCTGGCCGTTGTCGCCGTGGATGACGTTGAAGCGCGGACCGGGGTCGAGCGCCTGCGTCTGCAGGTTGCGAAAACCGCGCACGCGAAGCTGCGACAGGCGGATGGCCTCCGACAAGCGACCGCTCAGATGCGCATCGGCATGATGACGCCGATGAAGTCGGTCGGCCCGACGGGCTTGACCACGCCGGGGTCGAGCTGGCCGCCGAGCTCGAGTGTCACCTCGTCCTCGGTGAGGCTGCCCAGGCAATCGAGCAGATAGCGCGCGTTGAAGCCGATCTCGACCTGGTCGCCCGCGTAGTCGACGTCCAGCTCCTCGCTGCCCTCGCCGACATCGGGGTTCTCGCTCGTCAGCCGCAGGATGCCGTCCTCGACGCCGAAGCGCACCGCGCCGCTCTTGTCGTTTGCGACCAGGCTGATGCGCTTGAGCGCCTCCGTGAGTACGCCGCGTCCGACCACGACCTTGCGCTCGTGGGAGCTGGGGATGACCTTGGAGTACGGCGGAAACTGCTCGTCGACGAGCTTGACGCTCAGCACGACGTCGCCGCGCTTGAAGAACGCGTTGCCACCGCTGGTGGCGATGCCGAGCTCGCCGCCGCTCTCATCCTTGTCGCTGCGCGCCTCGTCGATCATGCGGCGCAGCTCACCGATGCCCTTGTTTGGGACGAGCATCTCGAAGTTCAGAAGACCCGCGTCCTGCTTGTGTTCCGCCTTCGACAGGCGGTGGCCGTCGGTGGTGACCATGCGGACGATCTTGCCGTCGCCGGCGAACAGGGCGCCGGCCAGGTGCGGCCGCGTCTCGTCCGAGGACATTGAATAGTGCGTCATCGCGATCAGCCGTCCGAGCACTTCGCCCGAGAGACCCGCGTACTCCACGTCGCCCGGGGAGGGCAGCGCCGGGAAGTCAGCGCCGGGCATGCCGGGGATCTTGAAGCGCACCTTGCCGCACTTGATCTCAGCGGCGTGGCCATCGGTGGTCGTCAGGGTGACCTCGCCCTCGGGCAAGCTCTTGACGATGTCGAAGAGCGTGCGGGCGCCGACGGCGATCGTGCCCTCCTCGGCAATTGTGGCCGGCGCGGTGGAGGTCATCGAGAGGTAGAGGTCGGTGGCCGCAAAGCGCAGCCGATCCTGCTCGGTCGCGAGCAGGATGTTGGACAGGATCGGCATCGAGCTCTTGCGGTCAGCAACGGAATGGGTGCGGACTAGACTGCGCAGGAATTCCTTCTTGCTGATGGTGAATTGCATGCTCGTGCCTTTGCTTGCCCCTGCGCTGCATTGCAGTCCGATGGGACTGTCCACTGCGCGGGTAGGAGTTAACCCTAAGTAGTATTTAAATTCATTCGTAATCGTCATCGCTGTGGATAGGGGACACCGGGCCCGAAGCCACTGAAATCACTAGACTATGTCGGATTTTTGGCGGTGGATAGAAACGCGGACGAACCGTGGATAGCTTTTTCCCCAGCTTACCCACAGTCGCCCGCACAGCGTGGCCCCCAGGTTGCCCACAGGCGGCTGCCGGCCGCAGCGACCCCCAGCCCACTGCGAGTCGAGCGAGGACGCGACTCCGCACCCGGCACCACGTCCGCGCGCGCCGGGTCCGCGGGGCCCTCCAGATACACGGGGCTCGCCAGGTACAGGGGGCTCGCCACTAGCGGTCGAGCTTGATCTCGATCGCCTCGACGCTGCTGACGACGTCCTCGTCCTCGCCAGCCAGCCGGCTCTCGATCTTCTTCACCGCGCTCATGACGGTGGTGTGGTCCTTGCCGCCGAAGCGGTCGCCCAGCTCCGTGTAGCTGGTGCGCAGGCGCTGACGGCAGAGGTACATCGCGATCTGCCGCGGCAGCGCGACGGAGCGATGCCTGCGGTGCGACTTGAGGTCCTGGATGCGTATCTGGAAGTAGTCGCAGACAGCGCGCTGGATGTCCTCGACGGTCGACACGGTCTCGGCGACGGTCGCGGTCTCGCGCAGCGTCTCCTTCGCGAAGCCGAGGTCGATCGTGCGGCGCAGAAGCTCCGCCTTGACCGCCAGGCGCAGCAGCGTGCCCTCGAGCTCGCGCACGTTGCTCTTGACCATCAGCGCCAGGTAGTGGGCGACCTCGTCGACGAGCGGGATACCCTCCTGCTCGGCCTTCTTGCGCACGATCGCCACACGCGTATCGAGCTCGGGTGCCTGGATGTCGGCGACCATGCCCCACTTGAAACGACTGATCAGCCGCTCCTCCATCTTGCCGATCTGCTGCGGGTAGACGTCGCTCGATACGACGATCTGTTTGTCCGAGTGATACAGCGCGTTGAAGGTGTGGAAGAATTCTTCCTGCGTTTGCTCGCGACTTGCGAGGAATTGGATGTCATCCATGAGAAGCACGTCGCACTGGTTGCGGTAGCGATCTCGAAACTCATTGATGCGGTGGTTCTGCAGCGCCCAGATGAAGTCATTGGTAAAGCGCTCCGCCGACACGTAGCGAATGCGCGCGTTGGGCTTTTGCTCCAGCACCTTGTGACCGACCGCGTTGACCAGGTGTGTCTTACCGAGCCCGACACCGCCGTAGATGAACAGCGGGTTGTAGCGTGCGCCGGGGCTGCTGCCCGCGGCGACCGCGGCCGCGTGCGCCAGCTGGTTGGACGGGCCGACGACGAAGCTGTCGAAGACGTACTTCGGGTTCAGGTTGGTCGCGGTCTGCGCGGGAGCGCCCGTGATCGTCGCGACCGGCGGCTTGCTCTCGACGACGAGCGGCACCGATGCGCGGTGCTCCTTCTGCTGGGCCTCGGCGAGCGCGTCGTCGACCTCCCATGACAGCTCGAGCGCGTCGACGCCGACGTGACCGCGCAGCGACGACAGCAGTACGTCGAGGTAGTGCTTGGTGATCCAGTCCGCGTAGAAGCGGTTGGGGATCCTCAGATGCAGCGTCTCACCGTTCAGGTCGCCACAGTGAATAGGCTGGAACCACGCCTCGAAGCTCTCCTGCGAGAGCTGCTGTTTGACGTCGTCCAGCGTCGACTGCCAGTGCTGCTGAATCGCCGATTCGGAGTTGGTCTCAGACAAGTGTCCACCGTGCTCGCATCAAAGCGCATGTGCATGCGCGAATACTGCGACGTGTTTGCGTACGGCCTCCCGACTGAAGCCGCCGAATGTTTCTGTTACCGGTTGCCCGCCCCGGCCTGCTCGATTGAACCGCTCTACTGAACCCGCTTTATCAACGTCGTGGAACGTCATGAAGAGGACTTCCCGCCGCTACTGCTGGTCCTCTTTGCGCTCGCGGGAGAGCGAAAGTAGCAAACCGGTCTTGGTGCGTCTACGAAGATCAGACACGACACCATGAGAATTCGTCACACACTTTCCACACCTGACGCACGCGACTGTCACAGCGATCACACACGTGACTCGCGACTCGCCGCACAACGTCGCGACAGCGCTCGGCTTTCGCCAAACGCGTCGTCGATCGACGTCATCGGATCGTCGTCGCGCGTTCGCTGTCAACTATTTTGGAGTGTGATCCGACGCGCTGTAGGTTCGATGGTGATGGGCGTTGATCGCCCACCGATGGAGCGACGATGCACGTGTCTTCGAAGTCACTTCTACAGTCATGTCTGATCGCAGCAGCCCTGCTGTGCATGCCGAGCGCGGCCGCAGCCGAGCGACCGTGCGTAGCGAAGGCCAAGACCATCAAGGGTCCTGCGACCACCGGCTGTGCGAAGGCGATGAACGCCGAGACCGCGCGCGGGGTCGGCATGGGTACGGGTGGTCGTGCCACCGCGATGTCCACCTCGGCGCTCGCATACAACCCGGCCGCGCTTTCGATCGGGCGCCTCTATCACGTCGAGGGCAACGTCGACTACATCTACGGCGACACGACTGCGCTCGGCGCGTCGGTCGTCGACTCGTCGACGAGCTCCGTTGGCGCGGGCGTCAGCTTTCGCGGATTCCTCTCTGGCGACAACGGGCTCAAGGGTTACGACGGCAAGCTCGGCCTCGCCTTCGGCTTCAGCGACCAGATCTCGCTCGGCCTCGGCGGTCGACTGCTCGAGCTGTACACCGAGGTGCCATCGGCCGACATGATGGGCACCGATGAGGTGGAGCTCGCCAAGGGCTTCACGATGGACGCGTCGTTTCGCCTGATGCCCACGAAGGGTTTGCACCTCGCGGTGCTCAGCTACAACTTCATCGACCTCGAATCGCAGTACGTGCCGGTGATGGCCGGCGGTAGCGTGGGCCTCGAGTTCGCTCCCGGCATGATGGCCAACGTCGACGTCCTGACCGACGTCAGCACCTACGAAGACCCGCAGATCCTCACCGGCGGCGGCATCGAGGTCATGATCGCCAACAAGGCGCCCGTGCGCGCCGGCTACTCGTTCGACGCCGCACGCGAGCTGCACACCGCGTCCATCGGCCTGGGCTACACCGACCGTCGCGTTGGCGTCGATTTTGCCGTCGCCCGGGAGGTCAGCGGCGGCGACGACATGCGCATCAGCGCCGGCCTGCGCTACTACGTCCACTGAGCCCGCCGGCGATCGCGCTGTGTTCACGGGAACTTCCCGGCCGGCGCCATGTCCAAAACAGGGGCACGATGGCGGAACTCGACGAACAGGAGCTGATCGAGCGACTCAAGCGCCGCGACGACGCTGCGTTCGCCGTGCTGGTGCAAAACCACCAGGGCCAGGTCTACCGTCTGCTGTCGCGGCTAATCGGCGATCAGGCCGAGGCCGAGGAGGTCGCGCAGGATGTCTTCGTCGCGATCTTCAAGGCGATACCGCGCTTCCGCGGCGACAGCCGACTGTCGACGTGGATCTACCGGATCGCGACCAATCACGGGAAAAACCGTATCAAATACCTCGCGCGGCGTGCGCGTGACGCGCGCCGGCCACTCGATGACAACACCCAGGCCGGCGACGCGATCATCGCCACCGGGTCGCGGCCCGAGCGGCCCGACCAGATGGTCGAGGGGCTGCAGGCCCAGGGCCACATGCGGGCGGCCCTCGACGCGCTCGACGCCGAGCAGCGCACCCTGGTGGTGCTGCGCGACGTCGAGCACCTGAGCTACGACGAGCTGCAGCGCGTGTGCGGCCTGCCCATCGGCACCGTCAAGAGCCGCCTGCACCGGGCGCGCATGGCGCTGCATCGCAATTTCTCAGCACTGCAGGAGGATCAGTCGTGACTTCCCAAGAGGCACGCGAGCACTTCAGTGACGCCTACGAGGGCGATCTCAGTAGTGATACACTGAGCGACTTCGAGGCGGCCCTCTCCGCTGACGCGGCGCTGTCGTCGGAGTACGCGTCGTTTCAGGACCTGCTGCAGAACGCCGAGCAGCACGCCGGTCCCGTGGGCGCGACCCCCGACCTGCTGCGCGGCGTGCAGAAACGGCTGCGCGGAAGTACGCGCAACCGGTTCTACGGCGACCGCCTCGGTGCCATCTTCGGGCGCGGTGGCATCAGCCCGCTGCTGCTCGGGATGTGCATCGTCGCGCTGGTCGCCCTGCTGTGGCTGACGCTGGACTACTTCCAGAAGCTGCAGCAGCAGGAGGGGCACTCCATGCGCCCAGTCGCGTGCGAGCTTGCAGGGGTGAAAGGCGTGAAAGAGCAACCGTTTCACCCTTGCAAACAAGGATCCGGTCGCAGCGGAAGCTGAGCCCACTTCGTCGAAGATTCGCTCTTCTGGCAACTTGGCACGCTCTTCGCACCTAGGGATTGCGAAGGCTGAGTAGGGCCGAACCGACCTACCCCCCTTGGTCGCCAGGCCTACGCCTTCTTTCTGAGTGGAGACGCTTGGAAAGGAGGCAGTGGCTCCCATCGACGGTCCCCCCCGTTCGAGTCACTGCCTCCACCCGATTATCGCCAGCACCCCCCCGCCGGCGATGACGGGATCTATCCATCGGTGCGCTTCCGCACCGCGGCGGCGTGTGCGGTCAGCCCCTCGCGGCTCGCGAAGTCGACGACGTCGTCGGCATCCTGCGAAAGCGACGTCGCGTCGTAGCCGATCAGGCTCGACGCCTTCAGGAAGTCGTTGCAGCTCAGCGGTCCGAAGAAGCGCGCCGTGCCGCCCGTCGGCAGCACGTGCGACGGCCCCGCGTAGTAGTCGCCCAGTGGTACGGGCGTGTGGCCGCCGACGAAGATCGCCCCCGCGTGGCGGATCGCAGCCACGCAGCGGTCGTCGTCCGCGGTCATGATCTGCAGGTGCTCCGCGGCGAACTCGTTGGCCAGCGCACACGCGGCGTCGAGGTCGGCGGTGACGATGGCGGCGCTGTAGCGCTCGATCGACGGGCGCGTGACCTCCTGCCGAGACAGCGCGGCCAGCTGCGCGTCGACCTCGGCCGCGACGGCCGCCGCCAGCTGTGCGCTCGGCGTCAGCAGCACCGCGGAGCCGGGGTTGTGCTCGGCCTGCGCCAGCAGGTCGGCCGCCACCCAGCCAGGCTGCGCGCTGTCGTCGGCCACGATCACCACCTCGGAGGGGCCGGCGACCGAGTCGATGCCGACGTGCCCGAAGAGCTGACGCTTGGCCTCGGCCACGAAGGCATTGCCCGGGCCGACCACCTTCTGCACCGCTGCGATGCGCTCGGTCCCGTAGGCGAGCGCAGCGATCGCCACCGCGCCGCCCAGCTGCACGACCTCGGTGATGCCGAGCGCCTTGGCGAGCGCGAGCGCCATCGGGTTGATCGCGCCGCCGGTCGGGGGCGACGCCATCACGATCTCACGCACGCCCGCAACCTGCGCCGGCACCACCGTCATCAGCACCGTCGACGGATAGAGCGCGCGGCCGCCCGGGACGTAGACGCCGACGCGGTCGATCGGCGTGTAGCGCACCGAGAGCGTGCGACCGCCGCGGCGCAGCGGCTGCGGGTCGCGGTGGCGGATGTGCTCCTGGTAGGCGCGGATGTTGTCGGCCACGCGCTGCACCAGTGACAGGAACGCCGGCTCGGCGGCGGCGTGGGCCGCGTCGATGTCCGCCTGCGGCACGCGCAGGCCGTCGGCGCTGAGCTGTGCGCGATCGAGCTGCGTGGCGAGCGCCGCCGCAGCGTCGTCGCCGCCTTCGCGCACCTGCGCAAGGATGTCGGCGACGATCGCGGGCACGTCCAGCGCGTCCTTTTCTTCGGCCGCCAACAGCCCGCCGCCGCGCAGCAGCGAAAGCAGTGCGTCCACGCGTGCGCGGTAGTCGGCCTGGCCGGGGTCGATGATCGAAAGCGCGCTGTCCGACATGGCGGCCGGCAGCCTAGCCGGGATGGATCGGGCGTGCCAGCGAACGTCGCCCCGGCCCGTGGCCGAACTTGATCGCCCCGCGCGCAGACCCCAAGCTGTCAGGCATGTCCGCTCGCCACCTCACCTGCATCTGCGCGCTCTTGCTCGGGTGCGGCGGTGACGAGCAGCGCGACACCGGCGAGCTATCCGACGGCGAGCGAGAGACCGTCGCCGACAGCGACGGCGACGGACTGTGCGACGTGACGGAGGAAGAGCTCGGCACCGACCCCGGGCGCGAGGACTCGGACGATGACGGCTTCCCGGACCTGATCGAGCTGCTTGCCGGCACCACATTCGATACGGGCCGGCCGAACACCTCCGACCTGGTGTTCCTGTCGCAGTCTCGCGGTGCCCAGGTTGACCAGGAGGTGCGCGTGACCGTGGAGGGTGGCGGCGAGGGTCACTCGGGCGCCTTCGACGCGCTCGAGTCGCCCTATCCCGGCGCCGATGCGTCCGACTTCTACGTCGGCGCGGTCGCGGTCTCGGCACAGCCGCCGGATCACGTGCGCGGCGTCGAACCGGACGCCCAGCGCTTCGCGACGGTCACGGGCGATACGCGGCTGAGCTTCAGCCTGAGCTTCCGGCACAACGAGGACGTGGCGCCGCACCCGGACTGCCAGCGCGCCTATCCATTCGCCTACCGCGTCAAGGCCGAGGGCGTGCACGAGCGCGCCCAGGTCTCGATGCTGCTGGTCGTCAGCCCGGACGGTCTGCCGGCCGGCGCCCCGTACTGCCTGCCGGCCGATTGCATCTAACGCCTATCACTCACGATACCCACGTGGGCACAAGAAAGGGCGCGTAGTCGTGACCACGCGCCCTGCCTCGGGTGAGTCGGCCGGGGCTACTCGCCCGCCAGCTGACGGATGCGCTTGCGGCGACGTCGGCCGGCCTCCGCCTCCTTCTTGCGACGCTTGATCGACGGCTTCATGTGATGTCGGCGGCGCTTGAGCTCACGAAGGATGCTTGATCGCGCGCTCCAAGCCGTGCTCGCCGACGGCGACCTCGCCCGGTCTTCGCTTAGGCGTGGATTTCCGGGGGGTTAGCTGCGTCCACGTCGCTCTCATCGGAGGCGGTCGGCGCCTGACGGATCGTCAGCGATTCACCGTCCGCATCGAGCACCGCCGTGTCGCCGCTGGTGAGCTGGCCGGCGAGCAGCCGCTCCGCCAGCGGGTTTTCGACCCGGCTTTGGATCACGCGCTTGAGCGGCCGCGCGCCGTAGGCCGGGTCGTAGCCGAGCTCGGCGAGCCGATCGCGCGCCGCGTCCGTGACCTCGAGCCCGAGCCCACGCTCCGAGAGCCGCTCGATGAAGCGCGTCAGCTGGATGTCGACGATGGCGCGCAGGCGCTCACGCGACAGCGGGTGGAACACGACCTTGTCGTCGAGCCGGTTGAGGAACTCCGGGCGGAAGGCGGCGCGCAGCTCACTCATCACCGCATCGCGCATGCTCTGCTCGTCGGCGGTGGCGTCGATATGCTGGCTGCCCACGTTGCTGGTCATCAGGATCAGCGTGTTGGTGAAGTCGACCGTGCGTCCCTGGCTATCGGTCAGCCGCCCGTCGTCGAGCACCTGCAGCAGGACGTTCCACACGTCGGGGTGCGCCTTTTCGACCTCGTCGAACAGCACGATGCTGTAGGGCCGCCTGCGCACGGGCTCGGTGAGCTGCCCGCCCTCGTCGTGGCCGATGTAGCCGGGGGGCGCGCCGATCATCCGCGCGACCGCGTGCTTCTCCATGTACTCGCTCATGTCGATGCGCAGCAGCGCCGAGCGGTCGTCGAACAGGAAGTCCGCAAGCGCGCGCGCGAGCTCCGTCTTGCCGACGCCGGTGGGGCCGAGCAGCAGGAACGAGCCGACCGGCCGCTGTGGGTCGCCGAGGCCGGCGCGGCTGCGGCGCACGGCGTGGCTCACAGCGGTTAGCGCCTCGTCCTGGCCGACGACGCTCTCGCGAAGGCGGTCTTCCATGTGCAGCAGCTTCTCGCGCTCGGACTCGAGCATGCGTGTGACGGGCACACCGGTCCAGCGCGACACCACGCTCGCGATGTCCTCGTCGGTGACCTCCTCCTTGAGGAAGCCGCCGCCGTCCTTCTGCAGCTCGGCGAGCTCTGCCTGGTGCGCCTCGCGCTTCTTCTCGCCTTCGGGGATCTCGCCGTAGCGAAGGCGTGCGGCGCCCTCGAGGTCGCCGGTGCGCTCCGCGCGCTCGAGTTCGATGCCCAGCTGCTCGACGCGCTCCTTCTGCTCGTGGATCTTCGACAGCAGCTCCTTCTCCTGCAGCCACTGGCTCCGCATCCCGGTGCGTTGCTCATTGAGCTCCGCGAGCTCGGATGCGATCTCCTTGCGGCGCGCCTTGCTCGCCTTGTCCTTCTCTTTCTTGAGCGCCTGGTCCTCGATCGACAGCTGCATCGCGCGCCGCTCGATGACCTCGAGCTCGTGGGGCATCGAGTCGATGTCCATCTTGATCTCGGCGGCCGCCTCGTCCATCAGGTCGATGGCCTTGTCGGGCAGGAAGCGATCGCTGATGTAGCGATGCGAGAGCGTGGCGGCGGCGACGAGCGCCGCGTCCTGGATCCGGATGCCGTGGTGCACCTCGTAGCGCTCGCGCAGGCCGCGCAGGATGTTGACCGTGTCTTCGACGCTCGGCTCGCCGGTGAACACCGGCTGGAAGCGACGCGCGAAGGCGGCGTCCTTCTCGATGTGCTTGCGGTACTCCTCGAGCGTCGTGGCGCCGATGCAGCGCACCTCGCCTCGGGCGAGCGCGGGCTTGAGCATGTTGCCCGCGTCCATTGCGCCCTCGGACGCGCCGGCGCCCATGAGCGTGTGCAGCTCGTCGATGAAGAGCACGACCGTACCGGCCGCGTCCTCGACCTCCTTGAGCACCGCCTTGAAGCGGTCCTCGAACTCGCCGCGGTACTTCGCGCCCGCGATCATCGCCGCGAGGTCGAGCGATAGCAGGCGCTGATCGCGCAGGCTCTCGGGCACATCGCCCTGGGCGATGCGGTGGCCGATGCCCTCGACGATCGCTGTCTTGCCGACGCCCGGCTCGCCGATCAGCACGGGGTTGTTCTTGGTGCGGCGCGCGAGCACCTGGATCACACGCCGGATCTCCTCGTCGCGGCCGATGACCGGATCGATCTTGCCGGCGCGCGCCGCGGCGGTGATGTCGCGGGTGTATTTCTCGAGCGCCTCGTAGCGGCTCTCGGGCTCGGGGTCGGTCACGCGCTGGCTGCCGCGCACCTCCTTGAGCGCCGACAGCAGCGCGTCGTTTGTCAGACCCTGGGTCTTGAGAATGCGGCCGACGTCGCCGTCCTCCTGGGCCATCGCGAGCAGCACGTGCTCGGCGGAGGTGTACTCGTCGCCGAGCTTCTCGGTCTGCTTCCACGCGTTGCCAAGCGTCTCGCGCAGGCGACGCGACAGCGCCGGCTCGGCGCCGCCTTGCACGCGTGGCGCGGCCTCAAGCCGTGCGCTCACCGCATCGAGCAGCGGTTTGTCCGCGACGCCCGCCTTGCGTACGATGGCCGTGGCGACGCCCTCGCTCTGCGACAGGAGCGCGTGCAGCAGGTGCTCCGTCAGCAACTCGGGGTTTGTGCGCTCGGCAGCATCCTGCTGCGCCGCCGCCAGCGCTTCTTGAGTCTTTTTGGTGAGTCGATCCAGGCGCATGGGACCAAGGTAAGCACTGATCCGCCCCCGACAACCGATCGCCAGGGCAAATAATGACCCCTGCAACCTCGGCATGTCTACCGGTCATTCATCACCTACAAGATTGGCGGCGTCGAGGAGCGCCCGTGGCGCGACCGCTGGGTTGAGCGAACGAGGTACGAGGTTGCCGACGTCGAGGAGCGCCCGTGGCGCGACCGCTGGGGTGAGCGGCATGCGCCTGCGCGCGAGGCGTGCTGACCGTGCCTTCGTGCTCGAGGCGTGCTCGCCAACATTGGCCTCGGTGTTGGGATGGTGCCCTCGCCACAGAGGCTTAATGACAAAGGGGGCTGCGCCCCCTTCGCGAGCGGGAGGACCCACCGGGTCCTCCCGTCGCTACAACCCCCAAGGGGACGCACGCGCGTCCCCTCTCTTCGTGTGTCCACCGGACACACGAAGATTCACCCCAGCGGGTCGCGCCTACGGCGCTCCACGTGTCCGTGTAGCGAGGGTCGCTTGCATGGCCATCACAGCTCTTCCACGAGCTTCGCAATGTCCACCGGCTTGCTCCACTGCGGCCCGTCGACCTCACCCAGAGCCGCGAGCATCTGTGCGGTGTCGGCGTCGTCCGGCGAGAGGCGGATGGCGTACTGCAGGGCGGCGTGGGCGGCCGCGCGGTCGCCGAAGTGCATGTAGTAGAGCGCGTCGCGGCGGTGCAGTCGCAGCAGCAGCCGCCGCGACGGGTCGTCGAGTCGGTGCGGCTCGATGTTCTCGTACAGCCGTGCGTAATACGCCGCCTGGCCCTCGGCGGCGAGCCGCTGGTCGCGTCGCGTCGCACCGTCGGCGATCACGTGCAGCAGGCCGCCGCTCGGCAGCAACGTCTCGCACAGCAGCGGCAGCTCGCGCGGGCGGGCATCGAGGGCGACGGGCGTGCGGACCGCGAGTGTCTGCAGCGCCGGCGTGCGCAGCCGGCCCTGCAGCAGCTGATCGCGCAGCAGCGCCCGCAGCTCGGGCGTGCGCTCTGACAGCGCCACCGACGCGCGCGGATCGCGGGCGTGTGACATCGGCACGTGCACGACGTCCGGTCGCGTCGCCGACTCGCGCTGGTGGGCTGCGGCGTTCGCGTGTCCCGCCGCGTCTGGCCACAACACGACCGTGCGCGGTGGCAGGTGCTGCGCGGCGTGCTGCTGCAGCACGTCGCTGGTGTCGAAGTCAGCCAATGACAGCGCGGTCGACGCGTGTCGTAGCTGCACCACGCCGAGCGCGAGCCACGCGAGCGCGACGACGAGGGCAAGCCGCGGCAGCCCCGCGTCCGTCGGTGCAGCCAGAACGCTCGCCGCACCGAGGGTCGTCAGGGCGACGGCGAGCAGCAGCAGCAGAGCCTGCGCGGCATGCGCCAGCTCGGCCGCCGCGCCTGTGCCGAGCGAGAGCAGCGCGGGCCCGCCGAGCAACAGCATCAGCTGCACGACCGGCGCGGCGAGCCGCGGGGTACGCAGGCAAGCGATCAGCCCGGCCGCAGCCGCCACGGCGAGCGCCATGTGCAGTGCGGTGAGCGTGGCGTCCGCCGCGGCGGTCGGCATCGGCGCGAGGTCCGCGACACCGCGCAACAGTGGATGGAGCATGGGCGCGGCGCCGACGAGCAGACCGACGACGGCCATGCGCGGGGGCATGCGCGCGCGCGCGGCGAGCCACAGCGCCGGCAGCGTCGCGAGCCCCCAGCGTGCATCGTGCGATAGCAGCAGGCCCGCGAACAGCGAGGTCGACATCCAGGCGTCGCGCCGGCCGTCTTCCGCGAGCGCGATGCACAGCAGCCGCTCGGCCAGCAGGCAGCACAGCGCCACGCCCAGCACGTGCGGGCTGCCGCGCAGCACGAGCGACCACAGCGGCTCGCTGCCAAAAGCGACGCAGCAGGCACCGAGGCACAGCGGCGCCGTCACCTCGTCGCGCTGGACGCCGAGCGCACGCAGCCCGCGCAGCAGTGCCATGAAGAGCGCGCCGCTGCCGATCGCCGCGCACAGCGCCCCCGCAAACCCGACGCGCAGTGCCAGCGGCCCCAGGGGTACGCGCACGGCCAGTGCCGACAGCAGGCTGGCGGCGGGCGTCGCGGCATGGCCGAGCGACAGCGCCTCCTCCAGCAGCCGCGCGTGCGATCCGAAATAGGCGAAGGCGGGCAGCGCGGCGATGTAGAAGATCAGCGGCAGGGCCGCGGCCGCGAGGGTGCCGATGTTGGCGGCCGGGTCCGGGCGCGCGTCGCTGCCGCTGTCGACCATCGCGGACATCGCGGACATCGGTCTATACGACCGCCCGGCAAACGAAAAGGGCGTCGTCGAGCACGTGAAGCGCGCCCCCCGCGTCACCCTGCGAGATGTAGGGCGCGCGCGACAGCGACGACAGCTGCAGCCCCGCCGGCGCCAGCAGCTGCTCCCACAGGCGTGCCGCGCACGCCTCCCAGTCGAGGTCGTCGTCGTGCACCGGCAGCGGCTGCTCCTGGTCGACGCTGTGGCCGCCCATGTCCACGTGCGGGCGCAGCGGCAGGGCAAGCGCGATGATGAGGCGTCCACCGGGCGCGAGTGCGTCGCGCGCGTGCTGCAGCATGGTGCGCGGGTAGAGGCAGCGGTCGAGCACGTTGAGGCAGCTCACCACGTCGAAGCCGCCCTGCGGCGTGTCGATCGGCTGCTCGCACAGGTCCACCGCGTGCACGCGCGCCCCCTGGCTGGCGAGCTTGCGCCGCAGCACCGCCGACGCTTCCGTCACGTGCAGTTGTTGCAGGAGCGGCCGCGCCGCGTCGATCGCCGCGCCGTTGCCCGCACCGATGTCGAGCCACGTCGCGACCGTCGCGCCGTCCTCGAGCTGCAGCAGCCGCCGCAGCTGAGTCGTGCTCAGCAGGTGCACCCGGTACATGTCGAGCAGCCCGTAGGCGTCGAAGTCGCTCATCACGCGCCGCAGGCCGCGGTACAGCGCCGTGCGCAGCCGGCCGTGGGGGGCCGCCCCGACGGTCGCCAGAAACTCGCGCGCCGCCGGGTCGCAGCTCAGCTCCGCGAGCTGCTCGGCGAGTGGAGGCGGCAGCCGTGACGGCTCGCAGTCGTAGCGCAGCTCTCGCGGCACTGTATCGACGTCGCCGCCTCTGCTATCGGGGTGGGCATGCACGCAGCTCCCCCTTCTACACCGAACGGCGCCGACGCGGCCCCCGTCGTGCTCGGGATCTTCATCGGCGGCCGAGGGCGTCGCATGGGCGGGCGCGACAAGTCTGCGCTGCCCGCGCCCCACGGTGGCACGCTGCTGCAGCGCGAGCTGGGCCTCGCCGACGAGCTCGGCTGGGAGGCGGTCGTGGTGGGGCTGCCTCCGGGCGACGGGCCCTTTCCGGTGGCGGCGGCCGCGGGGGCGCCGCAGCTGCGCGACGCGCCCGCGGGCATCGGCCCGCTCGGGGGCCTGGGGCCGCTGCTGCGCCACGCGGGCGATCGGCCGATGATCGCGCTCGCGTGTGACCTGCCGTATGTCGAGGCCGCGCTGCTGCGACGGCTGGCGGCCCAGCCGACCGGCCCGGACGTCGTGGCCCCGAGGCTCGGGCAGGACTGGTGGATGCCGCTGTGCGCTCGCTACGCCCCGGCCGCCGTGCTGCCCGCCCTGCAGCTGACCCTAGACGCCGGGCAGCGCTCGCTGCAGGCGCTGCTGCGGCGCCTGTCGGTTGCGGAGCTGTCGCTGGACGACGCCGAGCGCCACTCGCTGCGCGACTGGGACACGCCCCAGGACATGCCCGAGGACATGCGCGAGCACATGAGCGAGCCCATGCGCGAGCCCACTGGCGGCGAGACGGATGAATAGAAGCGCCCGCGTCTGGGTTATGGTCGTCGCATGAGCGAGTTCGTCATCCACGGCGGTCGGCCCCTGGGCGGTGAGATCACGCCCGGCGGCAACAAGAACGCGGTGCTACCGATGCTGGCGGCTACGCTGCTGACCGACGAGGAGGTGGTGCTGCACAACGTGCCGCCGATCCGCGACGTCGCCTCGATGCTCGAGATCCTCGATCACCTCGGCGCCGACGTCACCCGCGAGGGGCAGACGGTGCGCGTGCGCGCGGCCAACGTCCGCGGCAGCGACATCCCGCGTGCGCTGTGCGAGGCGACGCGCACGTCGTTCATGATGACGGGCCCGCTGCTGTGTCGCACCGGCCGCGCGAAGTTGCACCCCCCCGGCGGCGATCAGATCGGTCGCCGTCGTCTCGATGCCCACTTCTACGGGCTGCGTCAGCTGGGCGTCGAGGTCGACGTCGAGGCGCTGAGCTTCGATGCCACCGGCGGACTGCGCGGTCGTACGATGTTCTTCGACGAGGCCAGCGTCACCGCCACCGAGCACATCCTGATGGTGGCCGCGGTCGCCGAGGGCACCACCACGCTGCTCAACGCCGCCAGCGAGCCGCACGTGCAGGACCTCGTGAAGCTGCTGTCGGCGATGGGCGCCAGGATCAGCGGCGCGGGCAGCAACACGCTCGTGATCGAGGGCGTGCAGCGGCTCGGCGGCGCGACCCACCGCGTGGTGTCGGACCACATCGAGGCGGGCAGCTACCTGGCGCTGGCGGCCGCCACCGGCGGCGGGCTGACGGTCCACGACACGTCCCCGAGCCACTACTGGATGACGCACCGCGTCTTTGAGCGCCTCGGCATCGAGTTCGAAAACGCGCCCGGCAAGCTGGTGCTTCCGGCCGGGCAGAAGCCGCGCGTGCTCGCGGATGCGGGCGGCGCGATCCCGCGCATCGCCGACGGCCCGTGGCCGCAGTTCCCAAGTGACCTGATGAGCGTGATGCTCGTGCTCGCGACGCAGGCCGAGGGCGCGGTGATGTTCTTCGAGAAGATGTTCGAGAGCCGCATGTACTTCGTGGACCCGCTTGGCCAGATGGGCGCCAACATCATCGTGTGCGACCCGCACCGCGTGGTCGTCAACGGCCGCACGCCACTGCACGGGCAGACGATGCGCAGCCCCGACATCCGCGCCGGCATGGCGCTCGTGATGGCCGCCCTGTGCGCGGACGGCGAGTGCGTGGTGCAGAACGCGGAGATCGTCGACCGCGGCTACGAGAACGTCGAGGACAAGCTGCGCGGCCTCGGCGCCGACATCGAGCGGCGCTAGTCCGCGCCCCGGCCGCCTGTGGTCCGCGGCTGCGTTCAGCCCTTGATCGGGTAGTCGGGCGACTGGGGCAGCGCGCCGTCGATCTTCAGCACCTTGAGGCCCGCCGGGACCTTGTCGCTCGGGACGTAGCTGATGACGCCCTTGACCTTCGACACGACCTTGAGCAGCAGGCTCACCGAGCTCACCGACTTCGGCGCCGAGCGTGTGCCACGGATGCGCTCGGCCACCCAGTGGCGGCCGACCTCGTCCGCCGACATCTTGAGCACGATTCGATCGAAGAGCGTCCGGGCGCTGCTCTTGATCGCGTGGTTGAGCGGGATCAACTTCACGCCGCTCTTCTCCACCGTGCGCCCGAGGAACACGCGACGCAGCTCCGAGCTGCTCATCGAGTCCAGCGGCGTGGCCGCCGAGGTGATCACCGCGAGCGCGGTGCCCTGTTGTGCGTCGACCGGGCTCAGCGGCACGGCCGACAGGCAGAGCAATCCCAGGGCGAGCGCGAGCAGCAGTGTGTGTGAGGTCTTGGTCATCTTACGGCGCCGTACAAAAGGAGAGGTCCATGCCAAATGGGGCCAGGTTGAAGCAGTCCCACCCCTCGGGGCAGACGAGCTCGTCTTCCGCACAGCCTATGGCGGTGCACGAGCCCTCGCCATTCTGTGGGTTGATCGCGCAGTAGTCGGCGACGTCGAGGCAATCGCTGTGGTCGACGTCGTCGGTGCAGACCTCGCCGAAGCCCTGGTCCTGAGTCGGGCGCTGTGGCGGCGCCATCGCGTCGCTCCCGGCGTCCGCCGGCTGCCCCGCGTCTTCGTCATTCGCGGCGGTGTCGCCATCGCCATCGCCGTCACCATCGCCGGGCATGCAGTTGCCGCCTTCGAACGAATCGCCGTCGCTGCACTCGGCCTCGTCCGCGCAGCCCCCAAGCGTCACCATCGCCGACAGCGCGCAGAGCGCGGCGGCGACGGCTGGCGTGTGCAAGCGGCTTGGCATCGTGGCTTTCCTCAAAACGCGAGCACCAGACGGCTGGAAGCGGTGACGAACTTGTTCTCGCCGGTGGGGCTGGTGTCGTCGCCGACGAGGTCGGTCAGCACGATCAGCGCGATCATGTTCTTGAGTTGGACGGCGGGGGAGAAGTTTACATTTAGTCCGGGGCCCAGGATCAATGACGTATCTCCAAGGTCCGCCGGCCTGTGCGCAATTTCCGTGTACCACAGGGGTTCCAGGTTCCAGAGCGGGAGCTGGTAGGCCACCGTGACGTAGGCATTTTCGTAGAAGTGGTTAGGCACGGTGGAGCCGGGTGCCGAGAAGCTCGCCGGCGCGTGCTTGCCGTCCTCGAATCCGACGTGGGAGATGATCGCCTCGGTCCGCAGCCGCAGCCGGTCGATGTCCAGCGAGAGGTCGACACCGAGCACCCACTCGCGGCCATCGACCGTGGTCTGCCGCTCGATTGTCCCGCTGATCGGGTCCAGCTCCTTGATGTAGTCGTGCACCTGGCCGTAGTAGCCGGAGGCGCCGACCTTCGTGGTCATGTCACCGAGGTGCGTCGCGTGGACGCGCCCGCCGATGGCCTTGTCGTCGGTTGCGTCGAGCAGCGCCGACTGCCGTCCGTTGGAGAGTGTCGCGTGGTAGCCCAGCGTCCAGTCGCCGGAGGCCGCCTCGCCGATGATCTGCACACCTGTCTGCCTGGGCGGGAACTTGCGCTGCAGCTGGAAGTCGGGCTGAAGCAATGAGATCAGGACCGGCGTGCCGTGGTCGACGTTCCAGATGCCAAACGGCGTCAGCCAGGTTCCCGCGCGCACCCTGGCAAGCGGCTCGCCCTCCCACTGGATCCATGCGCGCTCGATGATGGTGTTGCCGAGCAGCACCTTGTCGCGCCCGTCGGGGCTCGTGACGTTGGTCGTCGTGCTGTCCGTGCGCTCGTACTCGGCGGCGCCCGGGATGCGGAAGCTCGTCTCCTCGCCATGCGGCAGATTGGTGAAGCGGATCTCGGCCAGCGCGCGCCAGTCGTCCACGGGGCGTGCGTCGAGGTAGAGGTTGATGTTGCCGAGCACGAAGCTCGTCTCGCGCGTCGGCACGACCCCGCCGATGAGCAGGTCCTCCGGGATGAACAGGCGGCCCACGCCGACGTCGAGGTAGCCGTAGAGCTGCAGCGGGTCCTGCCGCGCGATCGATGCGGCTTCGTCGTCGTCGCCGTCGTCGGACTGCAGCTCGGCCATGAGCGCGGCCGCCTGCGCATCGGAGTCGTCGGTGCCGGCGGTCGTGGCCTCGGCTTCGGCCCCGGTGGGTGCGCTGGCCTCGGCTCCGGCGTCGGTTGGCGCACTGGCCTCGGCCGCTTCGGCGGGTGCGCCCGCCGAGGCTTCGTCGCCCCCGGTCACGTGCTGCTGCGCGCGCACATCCTGCCCGCCGCAGACCACGAGCAGGGCCGCTCCGAAGAGCACCTTGCACGGCGTGCCTGTGGCACCGGCTCTGCGCCTCATGCGACCCACAGGGCAAACAGTAGCAAAGGAACTTTACAAACGGAGTGCAATTGGATGGAATCGGGTCAAATGGTGAGATCGACCACCGAATTGACTAGAGCCGCCCCCTAGCCACCATTGCCGCCGCCGCCCATGCCGCCGCCGCCCATCATGCACATGCTGGTGTCGTAGATGCAGGTGTCGGGGTCGCAGGCGAGCGTGCCGGTGCCGTAGCCGAGGCCCTCGCAGGTGGCGCCGCCGAGGTTGCCCGGGTCGCACATCGCATCGCCGTTTCCGCACGGCGCGCACTGCCCCGTCGGCACGCAGACGTCGCCGCAGCGCTGGTAGCCCGCCACGCAGCTGTTTTGGCACCGCCCGCTGCCGTCGCACAGCAGTCCCTGCCCACACGGGCTGCCGCTGTCGCCGCCGTCGCAGGCGCCCTGGGCACCGCAGTGGACGGGGTCGACGCTCGGGTCGATGCACTGTCCATCGCAGTCGATCTCTCCGCCGGGGCACTCGATGCGGCACAGGCCCGTGATGCAGGCGCTCCCGGGCGCACACGCTGTGCCGTCGGTGTTGCCGTCGCAGGGCGCGCTCGCCCCGCAAAAGGCGCGGTCGGTCTCGGGGTCGATGCACTGCCGGTTGCACGCCACGCTCGGCGGTGCGCAGACCGCCCGGCACTGACCGGAGCCGTTGCAGGTCTCGTCCATCGCGCACTGCTGGCCGACGTTTTGGCCCATGCAGTCGCTGCTCGCGCCGCAGAAGTCGCCGTCGGTGGTCGGGTCGATGCAGTTGCCGTCGCACAGCAGGAGCCCGGCCGCGCATACCTGCTGGCAGACGCCCGCGCCGTTGCAGCGCTCGTTCTGGGCGCAGCGCGTGCCGTCGCTGTCGCCGTAGCAGTCGTCGCTGGCGCCGCAGAACTCGTCGTCGGTGTTGGGGTCGATGCAGCGCTGCCCGCAGCCGATCAGCCCCGGATCACACAGCGCGCCGCAGCTGCCGTCCTCGCACAGCTGGTCCTGCGTGCACATCTCGCCCGCGCTGGCGCAGCTGGCGGTCGCGCCACAGAAGCGGCGCTCGGTCAGCGGGTCGATGCAGGTTCCGTCGCACTTGACCAGCCCGACGCTGCACTCCGCCTCGCAGCTGCCGGCATTGCAGACCTCGCCCGCCTCGCAGGCCGTGCCCGCGCTGCCGCCGGCGAGCCCGCAGCCCTTGGTGGCGCCACAGTGCAGCACGCTGTTGTTGGGGTCTACGCAGCCCTGTCCGCACTCGACCTGCTCGCCCTGACACTGCGCCATGCAGCTGCCGCCGGAGCAGACGTCGCCGTCAGCGCAGCGGCTGCCGTCCTCCGCATCACCGCAGCTGCCGGTGGCGCCGCAGTGGTTGCGGTTGATCGACGGGTTGATGCACTCGCCGCCGCACTTCGCGTAGCCGGCGGCGCAGTCGACCTGGCAGACGCCGCCCACGCAGACGTCGTCGCCCGCGCAAAGCGTTCCGGCGAGCTGCCCGCTGCAGTCGCCGCTCGCGCCGCAGAACTCGCCGTCGATGTCGGGGTCGACACAGCGGCCGCCGCACACGATGCGGTCGCCGGCGCACGCGTCTTCGCACTGTCCGGCGCCGTCGCATACCTGGTTGGGGCCGCAGGCGGCATCGCATCCGCCGCAGTGGTTGGGATCGTTGTTCAGGTCGATGCACTCGATGCCGCACGCGGTTTGCGAGCCCATGCAGGTGACGGCCGTGGGCTGGTCGTTCGACTGCCCACCGTTGTCGTCGAGCATCGGCAGGTCATCGCCCAGCATCGGTGTTGCCGAGTCGCTGCACGATGACAGCGAGGCGACCGCGAGTGCGAGTGCGGCTAGCGTCAGGAGTTGTCTGTTCGCGTACTTCATCAAAGTCCTCCCGATGTCCCGCCCATGCCGCCCTGCATCGCGCCGCACATGCTCGTGTCGTAGGTGCAGGTGATCGGATCGCACAGCAGCGTCCCGGGGCCGTAGCGCAGCGCCTCGCAGGTCGCGCCGCCGAGGTCCTTCGGATCGCAGTGCCGCGAGCCCGAGCCACAGGGCACGCACTCGTCTCGCCCGACGCACACGCCGTCGCAGATCACGAAGCCGTCGGCGCAGCTGTCCGCGCACCGGCCGCTGCCGTCGCAGCGCTGGGCCTGGCCGCACGCCTCGCCACGCTCGGCGTCATTGCAGCTGCCGCCGGCGCCGCAGAAGCCGTCGTTCGTGAGCGGTTCGATGCAGGTGCCGTCGCACACGATCGAGCCCTCGCGGCAGTTGATCGCGCAGCGTCCGCCACCATCGCACAGCTCGCCCGCGTCGCAGGCGAAGCCGCAGGCGCCGCAGTGGTCCACGTCCGAGCCGAGGTGCGTGCATCCGCCGTCGCAGCGGGTCTGCCCCGCGGCGCACGAGCTGCCCCCGCCGCTGCTGCTGTCGCCATCGCCGGAGCTGTCGCCATCGCCAGAGCTGTCGCCGTCGCCGGAGCTGTCGCCGAGCGCCTCCTCGTCGTCCGTCGAGTTGGCTGTCAGGCCGCTGCCGCCGATGCAGGCGACCGCGAGCGACGCAAATATGCCGAGTACAAAGACGCGCATCATTCAGGACCGCCCCTTAACCCGTTCCCATTTCCACCGTAGCAAGACGCGAATCCCGCAGAAAGACATGGGCAAAAGCCCACACACCGCTCGATGTCCGCGCGCCTCCCCACAGCGACCTACACCACCGCGCATTCGCTATAGCGATATTCGGTTGATCGTTGAGCCGTTGGTTGGAAACGTGGACACTTCACAACGACTGATGACGTCAGGGGCGCGATGCGGTTTCATCCGTCGCGCCGTCTTGGGATGTGCTTGGAGGACGCGATGTTTGGTTGGGTTCACGTGGGATTGGTTGCGGCGCTCGCGCTTGCGCTCGGTTGCGGTGACGCGAGCGGTGGCGGCGGCGGACGTGGCGATGGCCCCTTCGCGGACGGCTCCGGTGGCACGACGGGGATCCCGGGCACGGGCGCAACGGGCGCGCCGGTCGCGCAGGGGTACTTCGACATCGACGGCAACCCCGTCACGACCGTCTACGATGCCAGCGGCAATCCGGTGACGCCCGGCGCGTACACGGGCGCGCTGTACGATGGCAACGGTGAGCAGGTCTACGACGGCAACGGCGTCCCCGCCTCGTCGACCGGTGGCACCAGCGGACCGCTCGACCTCGACAACTGCGCGGCCGATGGCGCCGAGGCGGAGGTCGGTCTGCAGGGCGCCGACATCATCTGGGTCGTCGACAACTCCTGCTCGATGGCGGTCGAGGCCGCCGCGGTGCAGGCGAACATGAACAGCTTCATGACGTCGCTTATCGACCGCGGCATCGACGCCCGGGTCGTGCTGATCTCGAGCTCCAACCAGGACACCAGCATGCAGGTCATGTGTGCGCCGTCCGACTTCGTCTGCAACCTGATGAACCTCGGTGGCGGCTTCGACTACGGCGTGTGCATCGCTGCGCCCTTCGGCTCCGGCATGTGCCCCGACGACAGCAACCCGCCGAACTTCCAGCACCTCAACCAGTCGGTCGGCAGCCGCAATGCGCTGCAGATGGCGGTCGACCTCTACCCGCAGTACGCGGCCACGCTGCGGCCCAACGCGGTCAAGCACTTCGCGGTGATCACCGATGACGAGTCGGACATGGCCGCCGCGGACTTCACCGCACGCGTCAACGCGCTCGATCCCGTCATGTTCAGCGAGTGGGTCTTCCACGCGATCTACTCCAAGACGCAGTGCCCGGACGCCGCGCGCGTCGGCACCGTGTACGACCAGCTCGTGACCCAGACGATGGGTGTGTCAGGCGACCTGTGCCTGCAGCAGTTCGACCCGGTGTTCCAGGCGATGGCGGTCGACGTTGCGGAGAAGGCGGACATCGCCTGCGACTGGCCGATCCCCGAGCCGCCCGACGGCCAGTTCCTGGATCTCAACAAGGTCAACGTCGAGTACACGACGCCCGACGGAACCACCGTCGGCCTGGCACGCATCCCCGACGGCGAGGACTGCGGCGGTCGCGAGGGCTGGTCCTACGACGACCCCGCCAATCCGACCAAGGTCGTCTCCTGTCCCACTAGCTGCGACGGCTTCCAGGACACCGGCGGCCGCGTCGACGTGCTGTTTGGGTGCGATTCCGTACTCGTCGAGTAGCGCACACCGCCGCACTCGCAGCGGCAGCCCATCCACGGTAATCTGGGCCCGTGCAGAGGCGCGAGCACAGTCGCTACGAGCTCTGGTTCCCTGTGGAGCTGAAGGGCCAGCACGTCCAGGGCATGGCCGTGAACCACAACGTCAGCGCCGGCGGCATGTTGATCGCGCTGTCGGCGAAGCTTGCGGTCGACGAGGAGATCACGGTGAAGTTCCGCATGCCGCCGGACCTCGATCAGGAGCATGCGGTCCCGGGCCGCATCGTTCGCATCGAGGAGAACCGCGGCGACCCCGACGGCCTGTGGCCCTACCGCGTCGCCGTCATCTTCGACGCGGTGAGCCCCGAGCTCGTGCCGTGTCTCGAGCAGGCGATCAGGGCGCTCGCCGCGCCGCCGCGCTAGCGTCTCCGACCCGGCACACTGCAGGCTGCCGGGTGCGCGCGGCTCGCGGCTACATCCCGGCGTCGGAGTCGGCGTCGATGCCCAGGTCGCCGCGCTCGGCGCCGTCGGCGATCCACCGGACGATCGAGCACAGCTCGTTGTCCTTCAGTCGTCCGCCCGGGGGCATCTGGTAGCCCGGCTCGTCGCTGTAGAGGCGCTTGACCAGCTTGCTGCACTCGGGGTCGCCGGGGATGATGCGCGGCTGGCCGTTGCTGCCCGGCGACAGCAGCGCGTCGTGGGCGAGGTCGACGTCCTCGAGGACCAGCCCGCCCATGGCGCCCTCGGCCGCGTGGCAACCGCCGGCCGTCGACGAGGCGCCGCAGGTGGCGCCGAAGAGGCGCGTGTGCATCGTCTCGTAGTCTGTCCAGATGATCGCGCAGTCGCGTGGCAGCGGCTCGAGGCACGCGTCCGCGTCGCCGTCGCCGTCGCCACCACCGCTGTCGTCGCCGCCACAGCCGAGCGCGAGCATCGACGCGACCAGCAGACCCAGCTGCGCGAGCTGCGCCGCCTGACACCGCGCGCGCACCACCTACTCCGTCACCGTGATCTTGACGTCGAGCAGCTGCTCCGGGCTCACCGGGCTCGGTGCACCGGTCATCATGTCGGTGCCCTTCTGCGTCTTCGGGAAGGCGATCACGTCGCGGATGGTCTCGCCGTCGGTGAGCAACATCGCCAGTCGGTCGAGGCCGATGGCGATGCCGCCATGGGGCGGCGCGCCCAGGCGCAGCGCCTCGAGCAGGAAGCCGAATTTCTCGTTGGCCTCGTCGTCGTCGATGCCCAGGGCCGTGAAGACCTGCGACTGCACCTCGGGGTCGTGCAGACGAATCGAGCCGCCGCCGATCTCGAAGCCGTTGAGCACGACGTCGTAGCGATGGCACAGCACCTTGCCCGGGTCGCTCTGCAGCAGCTCCATGCACTCGTCGTGCGGGCGCGTGAACGGGTGGTGCGCCGCGACCCAGCCCTTGGTCTCCTCGTCGCGCTCGAACAGCGGTGGGTCGATGATCCACAGCAGCTCGTGCACGCCGCCTGCGCCCGACTCCGGAATCAGCTTCATCTTCTTGGCGATGTGCACCCGCAGGTTGGCCATCAGCATGTGCACCTTGTCGGTCTTGCCGAACTGGAAGCACAGGATGTCGCCGGCCTTCGCGTCGGTCGCCGCGTTGATCGCCAGTCGCATGTCGTCCGTCACGCTCTTGGCGAGCGGGCTCTGCGTCCAGCTGCCGTCCTCGGCGACCTTCGCGCGCGCCAGCCCACCGGCGCCCATGCCCTTGACGTACTTCTCGAGCTTGTCGCCGTCCGCGCGCGAGAAGCCCGCCGACGCGGGGATCACCAGCGCCTTGACGATCTCGTCGGGCAGGTCCTTGCGGTACTCGCCGCTCTTGAACTTCTTGGCGATCGGCTCGAGGAACGGAATGCCGCCGCCGTCGTGCTCGGTGACGAGCTCGGTGAGGTCGGTGTGCTCGATGCCGAAGCGCATGTCGGGCTTGTCGTTGCCGAAGCGCTGCATCGACTCGGCGAAGGTCATGCGCGGGAAGCGGCCCTCGGGGTACTTCTGCTTGAGGTCGATGCCGCAGACCTTTTCGTAGAGCGAAAAGAGCAGTCCCTCGATCGCGGTGAAGATGTCGTCCTCGTTGACGAAGCTCATCTCCACATCGATCTGCGTGAACTCCGGCTGCCGATCGATGCGCAGGTCCTCGTCGCGGAAGCACTTCACGATCTGGTAGTAGCGGTCGTAGCCGGCGACCATCAGCAGCTGCTTGAAGAGCTGTGGGCTCTCGGCGAGCGCGTAGAAGTTGCCCGGCTGGTGGCGGCTCGGCACCAGGAAGTTACGCGCGCCGCCCGGCGTGTACTTGAGCATGTACGGCGTCTCGACCTCGACGAAGCGCTCCGCGCTGAAGTAGGCGCGCGTCTCGGTCATGATCTGGCTGCGCGCCATGATCGACTTCTGAATCTCGGGCCGACGCAGGTCGAGGTAGCGATACTTGAGCCGCTTCTCCTCGCCGGTGTCGATGCCGTCTTCGATCAGGAAGGGCGGCGTGTCGGACTTGTTGAAGACGGTGGCCTCGGTGCCGATGATCTCGACCGCGCCCGTGGCAAGCCGCGGGTTGCGCATCTCGCCGCGGTCGCGGACCTTGCCCGAGACGCCCAGCACCCACTCGGGGCGCGCCGCGTCGGCCAGCTCGAACGACGGCGCGTCGACCTGGGGGTCGAACATCACCTGCACGACCCCTGTACGGTCGCGCAGGTCGATGAAGATGCACCCCCCGTGGTCGCGGCGATTCTGGACCCAGCCGTAGAGCACGACACTGGCGTCGACATCACCTTCACGCAGGTCGCCGCACATATGGGTTCGCTTGAGCTCGTCTATGAATCGGGCCACTTCGCCACTCCGGGTAGGAAAAATCCGGGGCAGCCTTCAATCCAGGGCCGCAGAAGTCAAGTTGGCTCCCCTGCGGCCGCCCGGTGGGGGGTCCATGGACGCTGCTCCGGGGTCCTTCGAAAGCTGAGAGTTGCCAGGACGATCGCTTTTGGCGACAATGCGGCCTGCTGTGCACGTACCCGGGCGCGCTGCGCCCCTTGTGCCGGGGCGTTAACGCCCGACGTGGAGGCCGCGACCGATGGCGGACGAGGAAATCACCTGTCCAGTTTGCGGGTTCAACAACCCGGAGAAGACCGAGCGCTGCCGTGCGTGCGGCGCCAAGCTCGAGGAGCTCAGCGCCCACTACACCGAGGAGGAGCTGCATGCTCGTCGGTACCAGCAGGAGAGCTTCGAGGGACGCTGGGCGCTGATCGCGTCCGGTATCTACATCGGCCTGCAGGCCGTCATCCTCGCCATCCTGCCGCTGGCGTTGTCGAAGTTCGACCCCCAGGGGCTGGCGGGGCTGATGATCTCGGCCGCGGTCTGGTTCGTGGGCGGCATCGTCGTGGGCTTCATCTCGCCCGGCAAGACCTTCGTCGAGCCGGCCGCCGGTGCACTGATCGCCGTGCCGCCGACCATCGCCTACCTGGCGCTGACGACGCCGGAGGGCTTCCAGCCCTCGCTGATGGCCTACATCGTGTTCTCGATCCTCGGCGTGATGGTCGCCCTCTTCGGCGCCTTCATCGGTGAGAAGGTCCAGATGGACAAGGCCGCGTAGGCGCTTCGGGCGCTGGCCAGGAGGCCCGCGAGGCCACAAACGACAGCGCCCCGCTGGCTCAGAGCCTGCGGGGCGTTTTGTTGTCGGGCCGCTGCTGCGGCTCGGTCGAAGCGGGTTGGCTCAGCTGTCGGAGCGGAAGCGCGACGGGTAGTCGTCCTTCTCGATCCGTCCCTTGAGCTCGCCGTCCTCGGGATGCAGCTGCAGCGCGCGCTTGACGAGAATGTCCTCGGTCTCGCGCTTCTCCTCGTCGGGCAAGCAGCACTCCACCGGGCAGACCGCCTGGCAGGCCTCGTGGTCGTAGAAGCCCACGCACTCTGTGCACAGCTCGGGGTTGATCACGTAGATCTCCTCGCCCTCGCTGATCGCCTGGTTGGGGCACTCCGGCTCGCAGGCGCCGCAGTTGATGCAATCTTCAGTGATGTACGTGGCCATCCAACTAATTCTCCATGCCAGTCGTTGCGCAGGGTGCCTGGAGGCGACCTAGCTCGGCGATGTGTATAGTGCAGCCGCCGCCGCCGTCAACATCGCAAACCGGCGTGCAGGCGCAGAAAACCCGCCCCTACCACCGATGATGGACCGCCCCGAAAGCCCGCCGATGCCGATCGTCGACGTCGTCATCCCGGCCCTCGATGAGGAGGCGGCGCTGCCGGCGGTGCTCGCCGAAGTGCCGCACTTCGTGCGCCGCGTCGTGGTCGCGGACAACGGCTCGACCGACCGCACCGCCGAGGTTGCGCGGCGAGCGGGCGCCGAGGTCGTGCACCAGCCCGAGCGTGGCTACGGCGCCGCGTGCCTTGCCGCGCTCTGCCACATCGCTGCCGATCCTCCGCAGATCGTGGTCTTTCTCGACGGCGACCACAGCGACTACCCCGCCGAGATGGACCGGCTGCTGACGCCGATCGGCACCGGTGAGGCCGACCTCGTAATCGGCTCGCGTGCAAGCCTTGCGCAGCGGGGGGCGCTCACGGTGCAGCAGCGGGTCGGCAACTGGATCGCCTGCCGGGCACTGTCGGTGCTCTACTCCGCCCGCTACACGGACCTGGGGCCTTTCCGGGCCATCACGTGGACCGCGCTGTCGCAGCTGCAGATGGCCGACCGCGACTACGGCTGGACCGTGGAGATGCAGATCAAGGCGGCGCGCTGCGGCCTGCGACACCGTGAGGTCGAGGTCTCCTACCGGCCGCGCATCGGCGAGTCGAAGGTCAGCGGCACCCTGCGCGGCACGCTCGGGGCGTCGCACAAGATCCTCAGCCTGCTCGGTCGGCACGCGCTCTCCCCATGAGCGAGCGCGCGCGCATCGCGGTCTTCGCGCGCCCGGTGCTTGCGGGGCAGACCAAGACGCGGCTTTCGCCGGCGCTCGGGCCCGAGGGCAGTGCGCGTCTCTATGCGGCGTTTCTGCAGGACGTGCTCACGACCTGCGAGCAGCTACCCGACTGCGACGTCGAGCTGTGGGTGGCCGGCGACCCCGATCACCCCACGCTGCGCGCCTATCAGCTGCCGCGAATCGACCAGCCGAGGGCCGACCTGGGCGCGCGCATGCACGCCGCGCTCGCCCACCGCCCGGGGGTGCCGACGGTGGTGGTGGGCAGCGACTCGCCCACGCTGCCGACCGCCCTGCTGCACGGGGCCCTCCAGCGGCTGCGCTCCCGCGAGGCCGACGTGGTGCTGGGGCCCGCCGTGGACGGCGGCTTTACGCTGATCGGCGCCCGTGCCCCGCGGCTGCCGGATCTCGGCCCTCCTATCCGCTGGTCGCACCCCCAGACCCTCACAGACACCGTCGAGTCCTGCCGCCGGGGGGGCCTGCGTGTCGCCCAGCTGACTCCCTGGTACGATGTGGATACACCGGCGGATTTGCGCGTGTTATCGCTGCAGCTGGCTCTGCAGCCCCAGGCGGCCCCCACAACGGCCGCCGCCCTCGCCGCCGTCGGGCGGCCTTTTTGACGGCCGAAACCAGGCCACGCTAGGATCTGCAGGCGCCAGGGGTAGCTCCTACGGGGGCAGACGGTGGTCTGAAGAAATGGATTTTCGCGTACTTGGGTGTCACGGCGGCGAGACGCACCGGCACCACTGCCCGGCCTTCTTGGTCAACGGAAAGGTGTGTCTCGACGCGGGTGCGATGACCCGGACGCTGACGCTCAAGGAGCAGCAGAAGATCGAGACCGTGGTGGTGAGCCATGCGCACATGGATCACATCCGCGACCTGGCGATGATCGCCGACACGCGCACGCAGCAGGGCGGGCCGCCGATCAACGTGGTGTCCACACCGGGGACCATCCGCGAGCTCAAGCGCCACTTCTTCAACGGCAAGCTGTGGCCGGACTTCAGCCAGATCCCCGACGAGCGTCACCGCACGATCATCTTCCAGCCGGTCAAACCCGGCGCGACGGTCGAGTTCAGCGGCCACAGCTTCCGTCCGATCAGTGTCGACCACACGGTCGAGGCAGCGGCCTTCATCGTCAACGACGGCAGCACCTCGATCGCCTACAGCGGCGACACCGGCCCGACCGACGAGCTGTGGGACGTGCTGAACGCGGACAAGGACCTCAGCGCGCTGATCATGGAGGTCGCGTTTCCGAACGAGGAGCACGACCTGGCCATGCTCTCCGGCCACCACACGCCCAAGACGCTCGAGAAGGAGCTGCGCAAGCTCAAGGGTGATCAACGCGACCTGCCGGTGCTGCTCTTCCACATCAAGCCCGTCTACCAGCGGCAGACCGAGAAGCAGCTAGCCAAGGCCAAGACGCGCAACACGTCGATCCTGCAGCTAACCGACGAGTACGTTCTTTAATGACAAAGGGGGCGTAGCCCCCTTCGCGAGTTGAAGGGCCCACGGGCCCTTCAATCGCTACAACCCCCCAGGTGACGCACGCGCGTCCCCTCTCCAACAGTGCGCACCGCGCACTATTGGATTCACCCCAGCGGGTCGCGCCACGGGCGCTCCTGCATGCAGACGACGTTCGCTCTCGGCGAGGTTGCGAACGGTCACGACCCCCCCGGACGCTTTTGCATGCAGACGACGTTTGCTCTTGGTGAGATTGCGATCGGTCACGAATCCCACGCGCGCTCTTACATGCAGACGACGTTCGCTCTCGGCGAGGTTGCGATTAGTCACGACCGGAGCGCCGGTGGTGCGACCCGCTGGGGTGAATGTTCGTGTGTCCGGTGGACACACGAGCAGAGGGGACGCGCGTGCGTCCCCTGGGGGGTTGTAGCGGCAGCAGTGCGCAGCAGTGCTGACCGCGAAGGGGGCGCAGCCCCCTTTGTCATTAACCCTCTGTGGCGAGAGCGCCGCCGGTCTGCAGAGCGTGCTTCAGTACGTGACCACTAGCACCGCAGCGTGGCGGCGTGCATGGTGCAGTGCATGGCGACCCAGGCGATGCCGCTTTCTACTCGACCACGATCGGGGGCGGGGCCGGTAGCGGGGGCAAGTCTACGCAGCCGTATTCGAAGCGGATGCTCTCGTAGATGCCGGCCTGCGCCGAGTCGCAGAGGTTGCCGGTCAGCGTAACGGTCTGGCCGTTCGGGGTGATCGACCAGCCGCCGCCCGAGCCCAGGTCGCGCTCTACGTCCTGGTCCATGCCATCCTCGTTGACGACCAGGTGCAGGTCCTCGGGGACATCGGCCGCCGGGTCGAGATCGAAGACGCACTCCTTGAAGCCGATCGAGACCGTCTGCAGCACAATGCTCTCGACCTCCATCGCGAGCGTCGCGGAGTCGGCGGGCGTGATGTGCGTGCCGGTGCCGCCGCTGGCCGCGATCGCGTCGAGCAGCCCCGAGGCGCCGCCCGCACCGGGCAGTCCGACCACGTAGGTGTCGATGTCCTGGACGAGCCAGCCGCCGACGATGTTGTTCGTCAGCGCCTCGTCCCACGAGCAGTTGGGCTCGCCGTCGGTGATCACGATCACGCTCGTCTTGCCGACGAGGCCCGCGCCCGCGATGGCCTCCTGGCCGCGCTGCACGCCCCCGGTTAGCGGCGTGCGTCCGCCGTTGACCGGCTGGTACTTCGGGTTGCCGGCGCCGCTGAACTCCGCGAGGAAGTCAGGGCCGGGCTTGAACGTGATCTGGTCGGCCGCGTCGATCGAGTTGACCGCGCACGTGCCACCGAAGCCGCCGCCGAGGTTGCACAGCCAGTCGTTGGGCGCGCACTGGTTGGCGTCGGGGCTCGGGAAGAACACCGCGCCCACCGTGATCTTGTCGGCGATCGGTGTCAGCGCATCGATCACGGCCTGTCCCGCGGTCTCCCACTTCACCGCGCCGTTCCACTGCTGCTCCATGCTGCCGGAGCGATCGAAGATCACCAACACGTTGCCCGGCTCCTCGACGGTCTCCACGTCGGCGCCGAGCTCGAGGCTTCCGCAGTCGTCCGAGTCCGGCGTGTCGTCCTCGCAGAAGACGCCCTCCTGGCAGCGGCCGCCATCGGGGACGAGGCCGCCATCGGGCAGCGTGGTGAAGTTGTCGCCGTCGCCGCTGGTGTTGCCGAAGTCGCCGTCTCCAGCGGCATCGCCGTCTCCGGCGGCATCGCCATCTCCAGCGGCATCGCCGTCGCCACCACGCTCGGGGCTGACCGACTCTCCAGAACACGCCCACATCAGGACGCACGCGGCGATCAGAGCAATCCGCATGTCGCAACCTCCCAAGCCCGTCGCACCCGACGGTCCAACACCGCACCCAGCTCCCGTTATTACACAGTGACCTTGGCCCGGCCAGAGCGCCCCCATGGGGACCGTGTGCTTTGCTGGGCGATAGTCACCCACAGTGTGGTTGATGGCGCGGTGCGCTCGCACAACCCACTACCGATTTTGCGGACGTGGGCATTTTGTTCCGACCAACTTGTCGTCCACCACTACTGTAGCTACTGGGGCTGGGTGCGAAGCGACGCACACACTTGGGTACATACAATTGGAGACGTCATGACGAGATCAACCATCGTGGTCATCAGCGCGCTACTCGCGCTTTCGTTCAGTTGCACGGACGACGCCGACAAGAGTGACGACGCCGGCACCGACGGCGGCAGCAGCCTCGGCGGTGATGGTGACAACGGCGGCGACGGTGACAACACCACCGGCGGCGATGGTGACACCAACGTCGGCGGCGACGGCGACACGTTGCCGGACGGCGCGGTGATCGGCGATGGCGATACCGGCGGCGATGGCGACACGGGTGGCGACGGCGACACGGGCGGCGACGGCGACTCGGTCGGCTGCGGCGGCTCCGGTGAGGCCTGCTGCGTGGGCGACGTGTGCGACGGCGGCGGCTGCTGCGTGAACGACGAGTGCATTGCCGCGGGCGAGGCCTGTGGTGGCGGCGGCGGCGAGTGCGGCGCCGGCGCGTGCGCAGATTGCGGCGCCGACGGTCAGGACTGTTGCAACGGCAACTGCCAGGCGGGCAACAGCTGCGAGGTCACCGGTGGCGGTGGCGGCGGCAACTTCAGCCAGATGTGCGAGCCCTGCGGTGCGCTCGGCGACGCGTGCTGTGCCGACAGCGCTTGCAGTGAAGGCGTCTGCGCGGGCGGCTTTGGAGGCTTCGGCGGCGGCAGCTGCGAGGACAGCTGCGGCGCACCGGGTCAGGCCTGTTGCGGCGGCGGCGGCGGCTTCAGCAGTGGTTGCCAGAACGGGCTCGATTGCAACCAGAACGACGAGTGCGAGGGTGACCCCTGCGGCGTCGTGGGCCAGGCCTGCTGCGCCGGCGGCCAGGGCGACGGCTGCTCCGGTTCGCAGCGCGGCTGCATCGACGACACCTGTGAGCAGTGCGGTGGCGAGGGCATGCAGTGCTGCGACAACGGCTGCGATGGTGACCTGACCTGCAACGACAGCGGCTCGTGCGCGGCGCCTCCCGCTTCGGGATCAGAGGCCTGCGACGAGGACGGCGAGAGCTGCTGCAGTGGCGGCAACGGCGACTTCTGTCTCGGCGGCCTCGACTGCGTGGGCGGCACCTGCGAAGGCGGCGGTGGCGGCGGCGACCCCGACCTGAGCGCCTGCAGCTCGCAGGGTGACGACTGTTGCAGCGGTGGTGGCGGCGGTCCCTTCGGTGGCGGTCAGTGCGGCGGCGGCCTGCTCTGCTTCATGGGCACCTGCTTCGACGGCAACTGAGCACGGTGGCCGGGCGGATGACCGCTCGGCCGCGATAGCACCGCCGTCAGCAGGCGTTCGGCCGCGAGGCGGCGGCTCGTCGGTTGCAACGCCCCGCCTCGGCGGTGCCGAGCACGCGGTGCAGAACGGGAGGGCGCCGTCAGCAGGCGTTCGTGCCGAGCACCCCGGCTCGTCGGTTGCAAACGCCCCGCCTCGGCGGTGCCGAGCACGCGGTGCAGAACGGGAGGGCGCCGTCAGCAGGCGTTCGGCCGCGAGGCGGCGGCTCGTCGGTTGCAAACGCCCCGCCTCGGCGGTGCCGAGCACGCGGTGCAGAACGGGAGGGCGCCGTCAGCAGGCGTTCAGCCGCGAGCCCCCGGCTCGTCGGTTGCAACGCCCCACGTCGGCGGTGCCGAGCACGCGGTGCAGAACGGGAGGGCGCTTGCGGCGGGCGTTCAGCCGCGAGGCGGCGGCTCGTCGGTTGCAACGCCCCACCTCGACCCCATCAGTCACCCAAAGCAAAATTAGAAAGGCGAGCCGACCTCGAGAGAGGTCCGACTCGCCTTTGCATTAGGAAGGCCCTCACGGGAGCCTAGAGGTCAGCAGCTAGCGCCTCTTGTCCTCCCGTGAGAAGCCCTTGGTACTATGCATGTTTGCTATCCTCCCGCGGCTTTGACCGCCGCCCCCGCGTGTTAGCTATAGGGGCGTTCCTAGGTGGGGGAGCCTCCGAAGGCCTTCACAGGCCCCCTCATTGGGTGGTGTGGATCCCCTGCGGTTTCGGACCAATCCGGGGCTCGCGCCCATCCGCACCACTCACCCATTATGGTAGCCGGCCGGGGTGTGTGCGCAAATGGTACGATTGCGCCTACACGTTGAATCGGAAGTGCATCACGTCGCCGTCCTGCACTTCGTACTCTTTTCCTTCGGTTTGCTGCTTGCCCGCCGAGCGGCAGGCCGCCTCGCTGCCGAGCTCGACCAGATCTTCCCACCCGATCACCTCCGCGCGGATGAAGCCCCGCTCGAAGTCGCTGTGGATCTTGCCGGCCGCCCGCGGCGCCTTGTCACCCCTCTGAACCGTCCAGGCGCGCACCTCTTTTTCGCCGGCCGTGAAGTACGTGATCAGGTTGAGCACGGCATAGCCGGTGCGGATGACGTCGTGCAGCCCGGGCTCCGCGAGGCCCGACGCCTCGAGGAAGTCGCCACGCTCCTCGACGGGCAGCTGCATGATCTCGGCTTCGATGGCAGCGCAGATGACCGCGACCTGGGCGCCCTCGGCGGCCGCGACCTCCCGTAGCTTGCCGACGAGCGGGTCGCTATCGGCACCCTCCAGCTGTGATTCGCTGACGTTGGCGACGTAAAACAGCGGCTTGACCGTGATGAGCTGCAGCTCGTGCAGCAGCTCGGTCTCCCGGTCCTCGTCGATCTCGACAGTCGCGGCGCGCTTGCCGGCGTCGAGGGCCGCCTCGATCCGTTCGCACAGATCGACGTTCGCGATCGCTACCTTGTCGCCGCCCTTGGCCGCCTTGCGCGAGCGGTCGAGCTTCTTCTGCACGGTCTCGAGGTCGCGCAGGATGAGCTCCGTGTCGATCGTCTCGACGTCGGCCGCCGGGTCGACCTTGCCCTCGACGTGCACGATGTTGTCGTCCTCGAAGCAGCGCACGACATGGGCGATGGCATCGCACTCGCGCACGTTGGACAGAAAGGCGTTGCCCCGTCCCTCGCCCTTCGAGGCGCCCTTTACGAGTCCGGCGATGTCGACGAAGTCGACGGTGGCGGGCACCACGCTCTTGGGCCCGTACACCTTCACCAGCGCGTCGAAGCGAGGGTCCGGTACCGGCACCACGCCCACGTTGGGGTCGATGGTGCAGAACGCGTAGTTCGCGGCTTCCGCTGCCGCGTTTTCGGCAAGCGCGTTGAAGAGGGTGGACTTGCCGACGTTGGGCAGCCCGACGATCCCGACCGATAAACTCATGGCGCCCGCGATATAGCACAGGGCGCCCGCGGCATCTGGCAGCGTGCGTGCTTTTGGCCTATGTGTGGGCGGCCCATGCGCTGGGGATCCCCAAGTCGACCGGCCGCCGTAGTACGCGCGTGCCATGCCCTGTGCGTCGTCACCCTGCTGTCAGGTGGCGTCGCGGTCGCCCAGCCGGGTGATCCGTCGGGCGATTCGCCCGCCGGGCAGCCCGCCCAGGCTCCCGCCACCCAGGCCCCCCCGGCAGGGGCGCCCGCAGCCGATGCGCCGGCGCCCGCCGAAGCGACGCCCCCCGTCCAGGATGCCCCTGCCGCCCCTGCCGAGCCTGCCGAAGCCAGCCCCGGGGCCGCGCCCCCCGCCGACGGTCCGGTCATGGTCGCTCCGCGCCTGCGGCAGTTCGCCGAGCCGACCTACCCGCCCCAGGCGCTGGCCGAGGGCGCGACCGGCCGCGTGGTGCTCGAGCTGCTCATTGCCGCCGACGGCGCCATCAGCGACATCACCGTCGCCGAGTCCGCAGGGCATGGCTTCGACGAGGCGGCCCTCGAGGCGGCACCGCGGCTGCAGTTCTCCGCCGCCACCCGCGATGGTGTGGGCGTGGCCGCGCGCATTCGCTTCCCCTACGTCTTCGAGCTCAGGGTCGCCGACGCACCCGCGCCCGACCCCGAGCTGCCGCCCCCGCCGGCGATTCTCGAGGGCACCGTGCGCGACGAGCAGGGCGATACCCCGCTGGCCGACGCGCGCATCACCGTCACGCCGCCCGAGGGCGACGCGATCCACGTGCAGACGGACGCCGAGGGCCGCTACGCCGTGCCCGACCTGCCCGCGGGCAACTACAGCATCGCCGTGCGCGCGCGCGGCTTCGTCGAGCGCTTCGATGTGGAGCGTCTGCGCAGCGGCGAGGCGACCGCGCTGGTGCAGCGGCTGCAGCGCCTGCCCGATCCGGATGCCTTCGGCGCCGTCGCCCGCGTGCCGCCGCCGCCGCGCGAGGTGACGCGGCGCAGCATCGGGCGCGCCCAGCTCACCCGCATCCCCGGCACGCGTGGCGATGCCCTGCGCACCGTCGAGATCATGCCTGGCGTGGCCCGCCCGCCCTTCGGCGCCGGCGCACTGATCATCCGCGGCAGCTCGCCGCGCGACTCCCAGGTGCAGCTCGAGGGGCTGCAGGTGCCGCTGCTCTACCACTTCGGCGGGCTGACGAGCTTCTTCCACAGCCACCTGCTCGAGAGCGTCGAGTTCTTCCCCGGCAACTTCTCCGTGCGCTACGGGCGCAAGCGCGGCGGCATCGTCGACGTCAACGTGCGCGACCCGGCCACCGACGGCTTCCACGGCCAGGCCGACATCAACTTGATCGACAGCTCGGTGCTGGTGGAGGGGCCCATCAGCGAGGACTGGTCCTTCGCCGGCGCCTACCGACGCAGCTACTTCGACATCGTCTTCGAGGCGCTGGCGCCGCCGGAGATCGGCGTGGTCGCGGCGCCCGTGTACTTCGACTACCAGGCGATGGCGGTCTACCGCCCCGCTGCGCGCCACCGGCTGCGGCTCATGGCGTTCGGCACCTCCGACCGCTTCGAGATCCTCTTCCAGGAGCCGCCCTCCGACGAGACGAGCGAGATCACCGACATCGATCTCTTCACCGGTCTGCACCGCCTGCAGCTGTCCTGGTACGCGACGCTCACCGACGACCTGCAGCACGATCTGGAGCTGGCGGTCGGCACCACCGAGGTGCGCTTCAGCGCCGGCAGCTTCGTGAGCTTCTCCATCGAAGGCACCGATCTGTACACACGCAGCGAGTGGCGCCAGCGCATCACCGACAAGGTGCGCATGATCTACGGCCTCGATCTGCTGATGTTCCCCGGCGAGGTGCACTTCAGCGGGCCGCAGCTCGGTGAGGAGGGCTCGATGGGTCCCGGAAACGACGACGGCGGGCCAGCCAACCGCGCGCGCCAGAGCGTCGACCTGGACTTCACGACGGTCACGCCCGCGCTCTACGTCGAGGCGGACCTCAACCTCGACCCGGTGCGCGTCGTGCTCGGCTCGCGCGTCGACTACTACAACCAGATCGACGAGTTCTCCTTCGACCCGCGCATGTCGGCCCACTACCAGATGCTCGAGGGCACCAGCCTGAAGGCGGGCATGGGGCTGTTCTCACAGCCGCCGGAGCCGCAGGAGGCCAGCGAGGGCATCGGCAACACGAAGCTCGATCCGACGCGCACCGTGCACCTCGGCGGCGGCGTCGACCAGCAGCTGACGGAAGCCGTCTTCGTCGGCGCCGAGCTCTTCTACAAACACTTCTACGACCTGGTGGTCGGCACCGAGGGCGGGCAGCCGCCGTTCTTCATCAACGACGGCGAGGGCCGCGCGTACGGTCTCGAGATCGCCGCGCGCGTCGAGCCCACCGGCCGTTTCTTTGGCTACCTCTCGTACACGCTGTCGCGCAGCGAGCGCAAAGGCGACGACGGAACGTATGAGCTGTTCAACTTCGACCAGCCCCACATCCTCACGCTCTCGAGCGTCTACCGCATGGGGCGCGGCTGGGAGGTCGGCGGGACGTTCCGGCTCGTCAGCGGCAACCCCGAGACGCCGCTCGTCGGCAGCCTGCAGAGCCTCGACACCGGTGCCTACTCGCCGCTCCGTGGGCGTACCAACAGCGCGCGCGCGCCGCTGTTCAACCGTCTCGACATCCGCATCGAGAAGAAGTGGACGTTCGACGCGTGGAAGCTCGCGCTCTACCTCGACATCCAGAACGTCTACAACGCCAACAACATCGAGGGCACGCAGCAGGACTACGCGTACCGCAACGAGGCGCCGATCATCGGCTTGCCGTTCCTGCCCAACCTCGGCATCAAGGGGGAGCTGTGATGTCCACGACCACGCGCACCGGCCTGCTCTGCTGGCTGCTCCCTTGGCTGCTCGCAGGCTGCCAGGTGGACCTGCCCAAGCCGACCGACATCCAGTTCGACCGACCGCTCGGTGCGAAGGCGAGCGTCGTCGACCCGCGCGCCAACCCCGGGGCGCCGACCCGCGCCACGCCGCGACCCGGCGAGTCGGTTCGCTACGAGGTGGCGCTGGCGTTCGACGATCCGATGGGCGGCGACCTCGACCAGCTCAGCTCGCTGTTCATCGTGTGCACCGCGCCCGAGCAGTTTACCGGCATCCCGATCTGCCTGGAGTTCCTCGAGCCCGGCGCCGGGGATGACCCCGCGCTCGGCGGCCCGCCGCCTGACGGTGTGGGCGGTGCGCCCGGCGGCATGCCGGGTGGCATGCCGGAGGAGCTCGCCTGCGACGGCGACCTGTCCCTGTCCGTCGGCCCCTTCTTCGCGGCCTGCGTCTCGGGGCGGCCGGCATTCGAGTTTCCCATCCCGAGTGACTTCGAGGGCAAGGCCAAGCTCGTGCTCGGCGTGATCTGCCAGGGCGGGCAGGCGTACCTCGACCCCGACCCCGACGACCAGCGGTTGCTGCGCTGCCGGGACAACGCCGACGACGGCGAGACGATGGACGTCTATGGCACCGTGGTGGTGCAGCAGACGCCGGAGGACGAAAACCTCAACCCCGATCTGTCGCAGCTGCAGGTCACGCTCGCCGACGGGGCCTGGGAGCTGCCGGACGCCGAGCTGCCGGGGGCGAACTGCGGTGAGCTGGACGCGACGCTGTCGCTCCCGCACATCGAGGCGGACGCCAGCGCCCCCCACATGATCGGCCTCGCCCTCGACGCCGCCGCGATCACCGAGCAGGTCGAGTCCGAGCGCGAGCCGCTGGAGATCGGCGCCCATGCGACGATCGAGGGGCTCGAGCGGCTCTTCACTTTGTTTCAGCCAGATAAGCCGGCCGACGCCGCCGGGCTGCTGAGCGCGGAGCTGGAGTTCGAGGTCGACGACGAGGAGGAGCTTCAGGAGGGCGGGCAGCTCGTGCGCTTCTTCTTCACCGCCCGCGACCGACGTGGCGGCTTCGACGTGACGGAGCGCGTGGCGTGTGTGACCGAGTAGGCGGCGGGTCGAGATCTCAAGTTGTGCAGAACTGCCCGGCAGAGGTCCTGCAGAACTGTCCGGTCGTGTGTGTGTGGGCTCTCGGCCGGAGCGCGTGGCTTGCAGATCGCGGCGCTGGCGATTCACCGCAAGCTCACCTCGCGCCGCGGCAAGCCCCGCTCGTGGTTCGTGCCAGCCGCGGTGGGTTTGGGGTTGGCAGCGGACTGCGGGCGCCGTGCCCTGCGTGGAGGCCTCATCCTTGCTGGTGGCTCCGGTCGCAGTCCCGTCCGCCCCGCGCCGTACCCCAGGCACCACGCCTTCGCTTCTGTGCCGCTACTTCGCGATCACGTACTCACACGGGTTTTCACGTTTGACACCGGCGCTCACGATCTCCTAGCTTTCGGGGCCCATGGTGGACCGCATCGGCAATTGCCGGATCGTAGGCGAGATCGGCAGTGGCGGCATGGCCGTCATCTACAAGGCGGTCCAGGAGCCCCTGGAGCGCGTAGTTGCGATCAAGGCGCTCAAGCCGTCGATCGCCGTCGACAGCCAGTTCGCCCTGCGCTTCGAGCGCGAGGCGCGCTTCATGGCGTCGCTGCAGCACGAGAACATCCTGCACGTCCACGACTTCGTGAAGGACGGCGACACGATGTACATCATCATGGAGTACGTGCAGGGCATCGACCTGTACGACCTCCTGCAGCTGACGCCACAGCTGCCCGTCGAGCTGGCCTCGATCGTCGCGCTGCAGGTCGCGCGCGCGCTCGACTACGCGCACTTCCGCGGACTCATCCACCGCGACATCAAGCCGGCCAACATCATCATCTCGCACAAGGGCGAGGTGAAGCTGATGGACTTCGGCATCGCGCGTGACCACTCGCTGAGCGATCTGACGGAGACGGGCACCGGCGTCGGCACGCCGAGCTACATGAGCCCCGAGCAGATCCTCGGTGACAAGCTCGACTTTCGCTCCGACATCTTCTCGCTCGGCATCGTGCTCTACCAGTGCCTGACCGGCCGCAAGCCCTTTGTGGAGGACGACGCGCGGACGGTGATGCAAAAGATCAGGCTCGACCGCTACACGAGTCCGCGCAAGATCGTCAGCAACATTCCGAGCGGCATCGAGCGCATCCTGGCGCGCTGCATGCAGAAGATGCCCGCCAACCGCTACCCGTCCACGCAGGCTTTGATCGACGACCTGATGGAGTTCCTCGCCGCGCGTGTGAGCATCAACCACAGCGCACGACTGGTGATGTACCTGCGAGACGTGGGCGTGGTGGGCGAGCACGAGGCCGAGGAAACCCTGCAGGCGGGGGCGGCGCGTGGGCCGCGCGGTAGCCGCCGTGATCGCGCGCTGGTGCGCAGCTCGCTGCTCTTCTTCTCGGCGATGTTTGCGCTGGCTATTGCCACCGGGGGCGTCCTGCAGGCGTCGGCCGGTCGCTTCGCTGCTGGCGCCGTGGAGTTCCGGGGGCAGCAGCGCAGTGCCCCGTCGGAGATGGGCCACATCAAGGTCGTCGTCGACCCCTGGGCGGACGTGATCATCGACGGCCACCATGCCGTGACGACGCCCACGGCTGCGGCCATCCCACTGTCGCCGGGCAAGCACTATCTCAAGTTCGAAAACCCGTACTTCCACGAGCAGACCCGCGAGCTGATCGTGCGAGCGGGCGAGACCGAGTCGATCACCGTCACGCTCAAGCCACGTCACATGCAGGACGAGCGCAAGGAGGCGCCATGAGGGCGCTGCCGCTCGCGCTGCTGCTGCTGCTGTGTGTGGCGTGTCCCGCGCTCGCCGACGCCGCGATCATCCATGTCGTGCGACCCGGTGAGACGCTGGCGTCGATCGCCGACCGCTACTACGGCAACCCCGGCAGGGAGAACGTGCTGGTGGCCGAGAACGGCCTGACGTCGGAGGGCGGCTCGTCCATCGTGGTGGGTCTACGGCTGGTCATCCCGACCGTCTCCTACCACAGCGTCTCCAAGGGCGAGACCTGGGCGCAGCTGGCGAAGGACTTCTACGGCGAGCCGCGCCGCGCCTTCACGCTGATCGAGGCCAACGAGTCCGCCTCCGGCGAGCAACCGGACGAGGGCGCCGAGCTGCTCGTGCCGTATCCGCTGCGGCATGTCTCGGGGCAGAACCAGACGCTGCGGCACGTGGCCAAGGGCTACTTCGGCGACAACGACGGGCTCACCACGCTGCGACGCTTCAACGGCCTCAAGGGCATTCGCCTGCAGCGCGGTCAGATCCTGCTGGTGCCGCTGTCGGACCTGAAGCTCTCGGAGGAGGGGCGCGCGATCGCGCAGGCGCAGGGCGCACAGCCGCCGGGCGGCGAGGTGCGCGAGCTGCAGGCGCGCATCAACGACAAGCTCCCCGCCCTGCGTGCACACGTGCGCGGCGGCCGCTACACCGACGCCGTGGCCATGGCCAACCGCTTGATCGGGGGCGGCAACCTGACGGGCAACCAGATCGTGACGATCGAGCGCGAGCTCGGCACGGCGCTGGTCGCCCTCGGTCGCGAGGACCTGGCGCGCCGCGCCTTTGCCGCCATGTTCAAGCAGCAGCCGGACGTGGAGCTGGACCTCGCGCGCACCTCGCCCAAGGTCAAGCGCGTCTTCGCCGCTGCCCGCGCCGTCCCGAAGGAGGCCGAGCCGCCGCCGCCGACCGACGTTGCCCCCGCGGAGCAGGCCAGCGCCAAGGATGCGCCCAAGAAGAAGGCGCCCAAGCGCAAGCCGTCGAAGAAGAGCAAGAAGAAGCGCAAGAAGAAGAGCAAGAAGAAGAAGAAGTAGCGCGCCTTGCGGAGCATCCACAGTCCGGGCCGCCATGTTTGCTGCAACACCGCTTCGGCGGTGCGCACGTGAAGGTGTTGATCGCGCAGGCGTGGCTGTGGGCATTTGGCTGGCGTGCCGAGGGCGCGCTGCCTCCGGAGATGCGCAAGGTGGTGTTCATCGCTGCGCCGCACACCAGCAACTGGGACCTCCCGTTCATGCTCGCGGTCGCCTGGAGGCTGCGCGTGCCGCTGGGCTGGATGGGCAAGAAGAGCCTCTTTTCGCCGCCGTTCGGCACGCTCATGCGGCTCCTCGGGGGCGTGCCGGTCGATCGCGCATCACCCGCGGGGATGGTCGAGCAGATCGCCGCCGAGTTCGACCGCTGCGATGCGCTGGCACTGGCGATCCCCCCCGAGGGTACGCGTGCACATGCGCCGCACTGGAAGTCCGGCTTCTACCGAATCGCGGTCGCGGCCCAGGTGCCGATCGCCTGCGGCTACCTCGACTACACGCGGCGCGCCGGCGGCATCGGCCCGATCTTCAGACCGAGCGGCGACCGCGACGTCGACGCCAAGCGCCTGGCGGACTTCTACGGTGGGGTGATCGGCAAGTACACCGAGCTGGCCGGGCCGGTGCGCTTCGGCGACGATCGCTGAGCGCCGTCGTCCAGCGACCCCGCCCGCGACCCCGCTACCCGTCGGCGATCAGCCGCAGCGACAGCACGTCGACCGGCTCGCGCGCGAAGCCCACCGATCCGTAGAAGTCGCGCGACCGCGTGTTGCTCTCACGCACCATGAGCTCGACCTTCGGGCACCCGAGCGCGCGCAGGCGATCGCAGGCCGCCGCGACGAGCGCACGGGCATGCCCGCGGCGACGGTGCTCGGGTGCGATGGCCAGGTAGTAGAGCCAGCCGCGGTGTCCGTCGTAACCGGCCATGGCCGTGCCGATCAGTGTGCCGTTTGCTTCGCCGATCAGCAGCAGCTCGGGTTGCACCGTGAGCTTGCGCGCGACGTCCTTGACGGGATCGTTCCACGGGCGCGTCAGCTCGCACGCGTGCCACAGGGCGATCACCGCGGCCTGGTCGGAGTCCTGGTAGCTGCGGATGTGCATGCGCCATCACCTAGCACGCACGCGACTGCGCGCCAGCGCCGCGCTTCGCGTGCGTCGACGGCTCCGCGCTCGCGGAGCTAGCGGCGCAGCGACGTGGGGTTCGGCACGGGCACGACCGCCATCTTCGTGAACGTGCGCCGCGGCCCCTTGCTCTCGTGCTCGAGCGTCAGGTCTCGGTACTCATCCGGCTGCAGGCCCAGCGCCTCGCCGAGGCGCTTGATGCAGCGGTCCTCGGGCGCAGACATCTCGCCGTCCGCGAGCATCACGTAGCCGACGAGCTCGAGCAGGCGGCGCGGACGCATCGGCGGATTGCTTCGCATCGCCTCGGCCGCCGCGAGCATGTCGTAGCGCTGCGGATCGAAGCTCGCCATGCGCTGCGTGATCGCGTCCGGCAGCGGACGGGCGCACAGCAGGTCCTCGAGCATCTTGCGGATGTAGTCCCGCTCGTCCTGCGTCAGGCGGTGGTCCGCGTGGGCTGCGGACATGAAGAGGTCGGCGAGTGATTCGGCGTGCGACGCGAGGGAGGAGACTGCCATGGTTGCCCCGACCCTAACGCGAAGGGTGCGCAGCGCAATGCCAAGCATGGGTCAGGTCGCGTTCGTCACCGCGCGGACGACAGCGCGTCTACTTGCCGCCGCCGCGTGGCTGCGTGAAGTCGAACGGCATGCGCACCTTGGCCGGCTTGCGTCGCGGCTTGTCGAAGGTGACGCCCTGGATCGTGGTCTTGGCGCAGCGGTGAAGGCGCGCGTCCTGCAACGAGCTGCGCACCTTGCGCAGTCCTGACACCTTGCCGTTGCGTCGCACGTTCCACTGCATGACCAGCCGCCCACGCAATCTCGGCCGCCGCCCGATCGCTTCGTCGTAGCAGGCCTCGAGCTCACCGCGGATCGACGACAGCGAGCGCTCCAGCGCTTCGCGGTCCAGCTTGCCACCCCGCAGACGCGAGTGCTCCATCGCGATGTGGACGTCGATGTCGGTCCGCTTCGACGCGGGCGGCTCCTGCTCCGTGGCCGCTTCAGGCTCCTGCTCCGCGGCCGCCTCCGGTTCAGTCGGGCTTGCCTCCGGCCGCGCGCCGGTGCCCGCGTCGGGCGTGGGGGTGGGCTTCGGGTCGGCTGCCGGCTCGGGCGCCGCGGCCGGCTCGGGCGTCGGCTCGGCGGCTACCGGCAGCGGTGCGGCTGGAGGTGGTGCGGGTGCTGGCGGCACAGCGGCTGCGGGCTTCTGCTGCTCGACGACCCACAGCCCGCCTCCGACGGCCAGCCCGATCATCGCGAGGCCCGCGACGATCCACAGCCAGCCGAAGCTGCGCTTGCTCTTCGCCAGCGGCTCGGCGGCGCCCAGCTCCGGCGTCGACTGCGGCGTATGCGTCTGGATCAGCATGGCCGGCTCGGCTGCCGGCGCCGGGTGGGAGACGGGCGCGGCGAGCCCGGGCTGCGCATGCGTCGCGCCGGGCGCCGCGTCCATCACATAGGTTGCGGCGTCCTCGAAGCCGCCGCCGTCCAGGTCTTCGATGGGTGGCCCGTCGGGATCGTGCACCGGCGGCGCCGAGACGTCCGTCGGCGTCGGATCGCTTCGCACGCCAGCATCCGCGGCGGCCGCGTCGACGGGCGCCGCCGACGGATCGAGGATCGCGCGGCCGACCGCCGACAGCACACCCGGCGCCGCCGACGGCTGGGCGGGGCCGCTGGCATCGGAGGAGACGATCAGCTCGTGGCGCAGCGTCTTGGCGTCGTCGTTGTCGGCCTTGACGAGCGGGTCGAGCATCTCGAGCGCCTGCTCGAGGTTGCCGTCGGCCGCCTGCAGCTTGGCGAGCGACATCGTGCACTTCGCCCGGCCCTCCTCGTCGGTGGAGCTCTCGAGGTAGGCGCGCCAGCGCCCGGCGAGCTCGGTGGCGTGGCGCTCCTCGGGGATGAGCTGCTCGAGCGCGTCGAGGGCCTCGGTGTGCCCCGGCACCAGGTCGAGGGCCGTGGCCAGGAAGTCGATCCCGTCCTCGTCGCCGAGGAAATCACCCAGCGCGGCGTAGAGCGCCGCTGCCTGCTCCTTGTCGCCGTCGGCGCCGCGGGTGTCGTAGAGGTTGCCCAGGTCGACCATCAGCTCGAGATCGACCTCGGCGTCCAGCGCCTGCTCGTAGAGCGTGATCGCCGAGTCCACCTCGCCGTAGTTGGCGAGCATCGTCTCGCCCGCGCCCTTGAGCAGTCGGCACCTCGTCTCGCCGTCCTCCGTGAGCGTCGCACCCCACTGCAGCGCCTCGAGCCGCAGGGCGGGGTCGGTGGTCATCGCCCACTGCTCGAGCAGCGCCAGGATCTCGACCGTGATGGTCTCGTCGAGGATGCGCCGCATCTTCAGCGCGCCGACCAGCTTGCGCAGCTCCGCGAGCACCTCCGGGCCGACGTGGCCGGACTGCAAAACCCGCATGGCATCGAGGACTTGCCGATCCATCTGCGTCACACCCGCGGGCCCAGGGTACGACAAAGGACGCTCACCCGTGCGACCCCATGGGATGGGCTACGGCGCGTGGCAGTGCGTCGAGATGCGCCGACCTGCCGCTTGTCAGGCCTCGAGGACGCGCTGCGAGAGGCCGTAAACTACAATGAAAACGCTACGTTACGTTCGTCCGTGCGCCGACTACGCGTCGGCTGCCGCCTCGGCTGCCCGCTGACGCGAGAGCTTGCGCAGGTTGCTCAGGCCCACCGCGGTCACCGCGAAGAGCACGAGGCAGAAGAGCTGCGTGTGGCTGAAGCCGCTGACGAGCCCGCGGTCCGGGTCCTCACGTAGGTAGCCGGTCATGAAGCGCAGCGCCGACAGCCCGAGCGCGAAGCGCATGAGCACCTCGCCGTCGAAGCTGCGACGGTTCCACCAGCGCACGCACAGGCCGAGCAGCAGCAGCCCGCCGAGCGCGTCGTAGAGCTGCACCGGGTGCGTGGGGAAGCTCGCGGCGGCGTCCCGCGGCAGCCCGTAGCGGCGCACGTGCCACAGGAACGCCGGCGGCCCGTGCAGCGTACCCTCGGGCCACTTCGCGTACGTGCCCAGGCTCGCCAGCAGCCCGGTGCTGCCCTCGGCCAGCCGCGTGCCGAATTCGCTCCCATAGAGGTAGGAGCCGATGCGCGTGAACGACAGCGCGAGCGCACCCGCCGGCGCGAGCGCGTCGCCGAACTTGAGGATCGATGTCTTCTTGAGCGCCAGGTAGGCCGCGGCGATGCCGAAGCCCGCGACGATGCCGCCGTAGCCCATCAGGCCGCCGGTCTGGATGTCGAAGAAGTGCGCGCCCCCGTCCTCGAAGGCCTCCGGGTCCGCCAGCACGTAGGCCGCCCGCGCGCCGAAGAGCCCCGCCACCGCGCCCAGCAGCAGCGCATTGCCGATCGCGTCCTCGGGCAGGCCGTCGCGGCGCGCGAAGCGCAGGCACAGCTGGTAGCCGGCGATCAGCGCCAGCCCCAGCATCGCCCCGAAGGCGTAGACCGGGTACGAACCGATGTGGAACAGGATCGGCGACATCGCGTTTCTTCTCGCCTGTCTCACGGACCCGCGTCAAGCGGGCGGGTCATGGGCGGACCCGCGTCAAGCGGGCGGGTCATCCCCCGCGTTGGCGTCGAGAGGTAGCGGCAGCTCGCCGGCGGCCATCCGCTGCAGCACCTCCAGCGAGGGCGGGGCCCAGGCGGGTGACAGCGGCAGCGTCAGGCAGTGCAGCGCGATGCGTTGCAGGGTGTCCTGCGCGTCCTGCCACAGTGGGTCGAGCTCGCGCGACAGCTGCCGCGTGCCGCCGCGCCACGTGCGGAACACCGGCCGCAGCAGCTCGCTCACCAGCCCGCGCGACAGCCCGTCGTGCACGGCGAAGGTGAGCTGCGAGCCCAGGCTCGCGGCGGCCGGGTCGCCGTCGAGCACGTGCAGGCAGGCCGACTCCAGCAGCTCGCGGTCGCCCGCCGCGTCGTCGTCGTCGTCGTCGCCGCGCGTCTGCAGCGCGCTGGCGATATAGCACTGCGTCAGGAAGACCTCCCAGCCGAAGGGCAGCGGCGAGTCGTCGGGCGCGACCTGGTATGCGCGGTCGACGTCGATGCAGAAGACCGCCAGATGCACGTAGGGCACGCCGTGCTCCTGGGCGAGCGCGCGATCCATGATCGTCTCGGCCCCGAGACCCTCGGCCTGCGGCGACATCTGCGCGAGGCGCTTCTTCTCGACCACGCGCGCCTGTAGCGAGCCGCGCTTCTTCATGGTTGACCTGCGGTCGGACACCTCATCGCGCGCCAGTATCGCGCATCGGCGGCGCGCCGCCAGCGATGCATCCAAAATAGCGGGCCGCGCGTGTATGCTGCGCGGGCCCATGGCCCACAGACCCTCGCCGCACGCGCGAACGTCGCGAACGTCGCGAACGTCGCGAACGTCGCGAGTGGAGCCGTCGCGCGGCGCCCTCGTCGTCGCCACGCTCCTGGGTGGGCTGCTGACTGGGCTGCTGCTGCCCTCGGCGGCGGCAGCCGGTGGCTGGACGCAGGCGCAGGACGCCTACTACCTCAAGCTGTGGGGCCGGGCGATCAGCGGCGATGGCGCCTACGACGTCGACGGTGAGGTCGTCGCGATCGAGCGCTTCTACGATCTGCAGCTCAACGTCTACGGCGAGTACGGCGTGACCGACGACTGGACGGCGCTCTTCTTCGGCGTGCCCACCGGCTACGCCAACGCGCTGACCGATACGCTCTACCTCGGGCCGCTCGGCGTGGGCGTGCGGCGTGCGCTGCTGAGTCGCGACCTCAAGCTCGCGGCCGAGCTGCGCTATGGGTTCGAGTCGGGGGTCGGCGGCGAGGACGTGCTGTCGCGACCGGGCGAGCCCCGGGGGCAGGTGGTCTACGTGCCGGCGATCGACAACCACCGCGGCGAGCTCGAGCTGCAGGCTGGCCACGGGCTGTCGTTCGGCTGGGTGGTCGCGTCGGCTGGCATGCGGCTCAACAGCGAGGACGGCGTCGACCATGCGGTCATCGGCGGCGTGCAGCTCGGGTTCCAGCTCGGGCGCTTTCAGCTCGAGCTCCACCTGCAGACGTACCAGCCGCTGGGCGACGTCCGCGTCACCAACGCGTCGGGCGTTGGGCAGACGCGCTACGTCGGCGGAGGCCTCGGCGTTGGCTATCGTTTCGGCGAAAGCGTCGGCGCGGTCGCGGGCCTCGATGGCGGGGCCGCACGCTCCAACGCGGTTTCGGCCTCGTACCTGGCCGGGCTGGAATTGTTCTAGCCCTGCCGGGTCGGGTGGGCCGGATTCCAAAAACATCGAAAAAAGCACCTGTAGCACCCTCGCGGTGGGCGTTATTTTGGCAACGCCGCGGATTGGTCGATAGCCTTGCGTCCACGCGGGGTGAGGTCCACCCGCTGCAATCCGCTCGAAGGAGAGGCTATGAGTTTCATGAAAACCGGCATCCGAGTCATCGCATTGGCCGCACTCACCATGGCGCTGGCGTCCACGGCGCAGGCCGATCGACGCACGGGCATGTACGGCAACCTGCTCATCACCGATCAGGACGACCTGTGGTTCTTCCCCCAGGACGTGCTGACGTACCGCAACCGCATCTCGCTCGACTACGGAGCGGGCTCGGGCGCAGGCAACGGCCTGTTCACGATGGGCGACGAGAGCTCTGCCTTCGGTCTGGCGATCCACCGCGGTGACGTCACGATTCCTGGCGCAGCGTACTTCGATGGGCCCTCCGGCGCGGCGATCCCGGGTGCGGCGCTGGCCAACCCGGCCAGCCCGATCACCCCCGGCGGCATGTTCACACGTGTCTCGCCGTCGACGATGGTCGACCTCATGTACGCGATGGATAGCGGCCTGGGTATGCGGCTCGCCTTCGGCCCCGCCAGCGACAAGGACGTCGCGGACTCCGAGACCGGCGACTCCGAGTTCTACCTGCTCGGCACGGTCGGCTACGGCACCGGCGTGCGCGGTGAGGACGGTCGCTACGACTTCAGTGGCTCGGTGCTCTTCGACGCGGCCGGCTCGGTCAACGGCGGCGAGGACACGCGCTCGGCCGCCGTCTTCGCCCTCAGCGGTCTGTTCCGTGGCTTCATGCCGATGGACGAGACGATGGACATGGGCCTGCTCGGCGCGGTGGGGCTGTCCAACAGCTCCGTGTCGTTCGATGACTCGGACCCGACCGTCGTGAGCTCGCTGACCACCTTCGGCGTGACCGGTGGCGTGGGCCCGTCCTTCCGCTTCGGCGACGCATCGGTGGCCGCCTACGGCACGGTGGCTCTCAACGTCACGGCCCTCGAGCCCAACGACCAGGTGGATAACGACGAGATTGGCACCGCCACGATTGTGATTCCCGGCGTCAACGTGGCCGTCGAGGTTCCCCTCAACGACTGGTTCTACGTACGCAGCGGTGCCGACTACCGCTGGCAGTCGTTCGCGGCCGCCGACACGGACGGCAACGGCAACGCCAACGCCTCCACGCTGTTCGGCTGGAACGCCGGCGTTGGCGTGACCAAGAACGGCTGGAGCTTTGACGGCGCCCTGTCGCACGGCTTCGTCACCGGCGGACCGAACTTCATCAGTGGCGCCGCGGGCAACCTGTTCCTGATGGCGAACATGACCTACGACTTCAACGACGCGCGCAGCGGCGTGGTCCCCGCCGAGGAGCCCGCCGAGGAGGCTGCCGAGGAGGCTGCCGAGGAGGAGGCCACCGAGCCCGCCGCGCCCGCCCCGATCGAGCCCGCTCCGGTGGACCCGGTCCCGGCCGACCCGAGCGCCCCGGCACCCGCCCCGGCGGTCGCGCCGGCACCCGCCCCGGCGGTCGCGCCGGCACCCGCCCCGGTAGCCCCACTGCCGCTCCCCGCGGCCCCGCCCGGCCAGTAGGCCCGGCGAGCTGACACGGCACAGCGCCGGATGGGATTTCCCGTCCGGCGTTTTGCTTTTAATGGGTAATGACAAAGGGGGCTTGGCGCTTGCGTTCGTGCTCGGATGCTTGCTGGTCGGTCTGGGCCGCGAGTTGGGTCGGGCGCCTTCGCCACAGAGGCTAATGACAAAGGGGGCTTTGCCCCCTTCGCCGTCAGCAGTGCTTCGCACTACTGCGGCTACAACCCCCAAGGGGACGCACGCGCGTCCCCTCTGCTCGTGTGTCCACCGGACACACGAGCATTCACCCCAGCGGGTCGCGCCTTGGGCGCTCCGGTGGTGATCTGAGGGCGTTGCCCCTGCTCGTGAAAAAGAGCACTGGGCATTTGATCAGGTTAAGGTCAGGGTGGGGGGATGCGACGGGTGGACAATCCCGCTTCGCGGTTTCTGCCGCAGGCGGTGCACTTCGATGGGCAGGCGCCGGATGCGAAGCTCGAGGTGTTCGAGCAGTCGGCGGGCGAGATCCTGTCGAAGAACGACAGCCGCGACCTGCCCTTTCGCTACAGCCTCAACCCCTACCGCGGCTGCTACCACGGCTGCGTCTACTGTTACGCGCGCCCCAGCCACGAGTACCTCGACTTCGGCGCCGGCAGCGACTTCGAGCGCAAGCTGGTGGTGAAGACCAACGCACCGGAGCGTCTGCGCCAGACGTTCGAGCGCAAGCGCTGGCGGGGCGAGCGCATCGTGCTGTCGGGCAACACCGACTGCTACCAGCCGCTCGAGGCCGCCTACGAGCTCACCCGTCGCTGCCTGCAGGTCTGTCTCGAGTACCGAAACCCCGTGACCGTGATCACGAAGGGCGCGCTCGTCCAGCGCGACGTCGACGTGCTGTCTCAGCTTGCACGCGAGGCGTCCGCGCGCGTGATGCTGAGCATCCCCTACGTCGACGAGGCGCTCGCGCGCGCCATCGAGCCCTACGCCTCATCGGTCGACAAGCGCTTCGAGGCGATGCGCGTGCTGTCGGACGCGGGTGTGGAGACGGGCGTCGCCATCGCGCCGATCATCGTCGGCCTCAACGACCGCAGCGTGCCCCACGTGCTGTCGCGTGCGCACACCGCCGGGGCCACCCACGCGTTCATGACCGCGCTGCGCCTCGACGCGCAGGTGCAGCCGATCTTCTTCGCCCGTCTTCAGGAGACGATGCCCGACGCGGTCGGGCGTGTGCGCAGCGCACTGCATGACGTCAAGCCCGCATCTGCGGGTGGCATCGCCGACAACCGTCCCGGTCGGCGCTTCGTGGGGCAGGGTGCGCGCTGGAAGCTGGTCGAGGATGTGTTCGCGCTGCACTGCGAGCGCCTCGGACTCAACGTCGGCGAGGAGGGGCCCGAGGTGCAGAGCTTCGAGCGGCCGGTCGCGCAGCTCGAGCTCTTCTAGAGACAGCCGTCGCAGTCTCAGTCGAAGGCGAAGCCGAGCGAGAAGCGGAAGTCGATGATCACCGGATGCGTGCCGGTGTTGAGGTTGCCCACGTCGCCGATGTTGCGATCGAGTGCGATGCGAAGCTCGCCGCGGCAGCTGTCGCCGTCCGCGATGATGGGCGAGCTCGCGGTCGACTCGTGGGTGAGTCCGCAGCGCTCGGTCTGGTTCATCTCGTAGCCCAGTCCCAGGGCGCCGCCGATCACGAACGGGCCGAAGCGGCTGTCCGATCCGAAGTAGGCCATGAAGCGCCGCTCGGTGAAGCTGACCGAGTCGAACTCGCCATCGCCGTCCGAGGCTGCGTAGCGGTAGCCGTAGTTCGTGAAGACCGCGCGTATCACGTAGCCGCTGAAGGGCTTGCCGTTGAGCCACACGCCGAGTCCCAGGCTCGCGCCCGACATGGCGCCCAGGCCGTTGCTCTCCTGGGTCAGCTCGGTCGCGAGCGGTCCGACGTTGAGCATGACCGGGCTCTCGCTGGTCACGAACACCGGCACCAGCTCGACCGTCAGCGGCCCGGCGATGCCGACCTCGATCTCGATGCCGAGCCGTCCGCGCAGCAGCCAGTTGAACGGGTCGAGGCGCACCGCGAACGGGGGCATCTCGAAGTCCCCCCCTCCACCGTCGGCACCCGGGTCGTTGGTCGGCTGCGGACGCGGAGGCGGCGGGCCGTACTCGTTGCGCGGCGGCGGAGGCGGCGGTGCCGACTGGGGCTGCTGCCCGTAGGGCTGCGAGTAGGGCTGCTGCTGGGGTGGTGCTTGCTGCGGTGGAGGCGCCTGCGGCGGGGGCGCCTGCGGCGGGGGCGCCTGCGGCGGAGGTGCCTGCGGCGGAGGTGCCACAGGTTGCGGCTGGGCGACCGGCGGCTGCGGCTGTGCGGCGGGCTGCGGGGCCGGCTGCGGGGCGGGCTGCGGGGCGGGCTGAGCGTAGGGCTGTGTCGGGTTGGCCGCGGGCGGCGGCGGGGCCGCTGGCGCCTCCGCCACGGGCGGCGGTGGCGGCGGTGGAGGCGGCACATCCTGAGCGAAAGCAGCCCCAGGGGCGAGAAGAAGACAGGTCGCAAGCAGCGGCGGCAGACAGGGCGAGCGCGGCGGATGGGACATGGGCGCAAGCATAGGACCGGCCGCGCTTCCCTGCTAGACTTGCGGGCATGTCGGGGGAGGGCAACGGGCGCAGCGATGGGCGCGACGATCGTCGGTCGGCCGCGCGCCTGCGGCTCGAGCTTCCGCTGGAGATCCATCTGCCCGCCGGCGAGGCCGTGCAGCCGCGACTGGTGTTCGCGCAACTCGTGGACGTGGGTGCCGACGGCCGCGGCGCCGCCGTGCGTGTGCCCGTGCGAAGCCGCGTGCCGGTCGGCGGTGAGGTGTCGCTGCTGCTGGAGGACGACGAGCCCATCCGCGGCATCGTCGTCAGCCGCCTCGGCACCGCACGCTACGAGCGGCTCGGCATCCGCATCCACGAGAGCAGCCAGGCGCCGGTGCTGGGCCTCGCGAAGCAGGCCGCCTCCGAGCCGCCCGACGCCGTGGTGGCGACGAGCGCCTTTCCGGGTACCTAGCTCGCTGGCCGGTCCGGACCGGTCATTGACCGTGATTCACTACGCGCTATAGAGTCCACCGGCATGTGACCCGACCGGGAAGTTCCAGGCGGGTACGCTGCGAGGTGTAGTTCATGATACCGGACCCGATCGCGAGCCTGCTGCGGCGGCTCGACCTCGAGGACCTCGGAGACGACCGTTTCCGAGGCGACAACGAGCCCAACGACTGGGGCCGTCTGTTTGGTGGCATGGTCGCGGCGCAGGCGCTCGCGGCGGCACAGCTGACGGTGGAGCGCACCCACAGCGCCCACTCGCTGCACGCCTACTTCCTGCGCGCCGGCGACCCGGACCTCGACGTGATCCTGAGCGTGGACCGCATCCGCGACGGCAGCTCGTTCATCACGCGGCGCGTGGTCGCCGAGCAGAAGGGCGCGGCGATCTTCAACCTCTCCGCCTCCTTCCACATCGCGGAAGAGAGCTTCGAGCACGCCTTCGAGATGCCCGACGTGGGCAAGCCCCAGGACCACCCAACGTGGGCGGAGCTCGCCGCGCCGATGGTCGAGCAGCTGCCGAAGCATCTGCAGAAGCGCATGACGCAGGTGCGCCCGATCGAGCAGCGCTTCACGCGCACGCCGACGTTCCTCGGCGGTGGCAACAGTGACGGACCCAACGACGTGTGGTTCCGCGCGACCGCCGCGCTGCCCGAGGACCCGCGTATCCACCAGGCCGTGCTGACCTACGCGTCGGACATGTCGCTGCTCGACAACATGGTGCGGCCGCATGCCTCGGGCATCGAGCGCGGCAACGTGATGATGGCCAGCCTCGACCACGCCATCTGGTACCACCAGCCGTCGGTGCGCGCCGACCAGTGGATGCTCTACCACCAGGACTCGCCGGCCGCGGCCGGCGCACGCGGCTTCACCCGCGGCACGATCTACGCCCAGGACGGCACCCTCGTCGCATCCGTCGCCCAGGAGGGCTTGATGCGCAAGGTCGACATGCGCAAGCGCACCTGAGCGATTGCGCTACAGCGCTAGAAGATCTCTCGGCCCAGCGCGTATCATCTACGAGCGTCCCCCCGGGCGCGGGGAGGTCGCGATGGTCGATAGAGGGCTCGGCAATGCAAATGCGCTGCTTTCGGTATGTGCGTGGGCCTGGCTGTGCGCGTGCGGCTCGAGCGGCGGGGGCGCCGCCACCGACGGGGGCGGCGACGGGGACGGCGACCAAGCGTCAGCCGACGCCGGTGGCGACGGCGACGGGGGCGGTGACGGTGACGGGGCCGGCGACGGTGACGGTGACGGTGACGCTGCCCCGTCATGCCAGGACGGCACGGTCGACCCGGGCGAGCAGTGTGACGACGGCAACGACGTCGACGGCGACGGATGCGATCGCAACTGCACGGACACGGCATGTGAGAACGGCGTCTTCACGTCGGGTGAGCTGTGTCTGTACGGTCCCCGCCTGATCGAGGAGGTCGAGGCCACCGCGCTCGCCGCCGGCGACCTCGACGGCGACGGTGATCTCGATCTCGTGGCCGGTGCGCGCAACGAACCACCGCGCGTGCTGCTCGGCGCAGGTGACGGCACGTTCGCCGCCCAGCCGACCTTCGCGGCACCGGGTGAACTTTCGGGGCTCTCGCTCGAGGATCTCGACGGCGACGGCAACCTCGACGTCGTGACGGGCCGCGAGGTCTACCTCGGCGATGGCGCCGCGGGCTTCGGCGCGGCGCTTCCGATCACGGGTGGCGGCACCTACGCGCTCGGCGACGTCGACGGTGACGGCGCCTTGGATCTCGTCGTCATTCGCCCCGAGGTGCACGTGCTGCTCGGCGACGGCGCCGGTGGCTTCGGCGCGCCGCAGGAAGTCATCGACGCGGAGTTTGCGCAGACCGTAGAGCTAGGCGACCTGGACGGTGACGGTGCGCTCGACATCGTGCTCGGCGGCGAGTGCGTGTCGTACCAGTTCATCATGGGGCGGCAGATCTGCGCGAGCTCCGACAGCGTTCGCATCTTCTTCGGCGACGGCGCCGGTGCGTTCACCGAGTCGGCGGAGGGGCGCAAGAGCGCAGCCGCCCGCCGGTTGGGGCTGGGCGACTTCGACGATGATGGCGATCTGGACATCGCGGTCACGGATGCGGTCTTTCTCAACGACGGCAGCGGCCAGTTCCCGACGTCGCCGGCGTTGCCCGACGCCTTTCAGCTCGTCGATGTGCTCGATCTGGGCGGCGAGGGGGGCGCGGCCCCCGTCGGTAGGTTCTCGACGCTCGACCTGTTGATGGTGCTGGGCCCGGATGGCGATGCCTTCGTGGCCTCCCACCGCATCGCCGTGCCGAGCGCGCAGTCGCTCGCGGCCGGTGACTTCGACGGCGACGGTGACGTGGACATCGCGCTCGGCGGCTTTCCGGCGGGCAACTTCGATCAGGTGCAGGTGCGCGTCGTCGATGGCCATGCCTCGGGCTTCTATTCCGCGGCCGAGCGCTTCCATGCGCCGGACACCTTTGGGCTCGGGCACGTGCGGGCCGACGACCTGGACGGCGACGGCGACCTCGACCTCGTCGTCGCGGGCGGCACCTCGCGCGACCCGCTGGCGGTGCTCGAGGGCGACGGACTCGGCGCGTTCGTGACCACCACGCTGTATCCATCGCCTGGCAACTTCGGCGGCGCGGCGCCGGCGCGCATCGCGGTTGGCGACCAGGACGGGGATGGGCTGCGCGACATCGTCGCCTACCACGCGATCTTCTCGGGCGAAAACGAGCTGCGCACGTGGCTCGGTGACGGCGCGCTGGGCTTCGCCGAGCAGCCGATGGTGCCCGCGGATGCGCGTGTCGAGGCACTGTCGCTGGTGAACCTCGACGTGGACGCGGCCGACGAGATCGTCGTGGCGCTTACCGTGCCGGCGGCGCTGCAGGTGCTGGGCCACGGCTCGGTCACGCGGATCCCACTGCTGAGCGCCGCGCGCGACTTCGTCTTCGCGCGTCTCGACGGGGACGCGCACCTGGACCTCGTGACCGCCGAATTCCACGACGGCGTGGGCATCTACATGGGCGACGGCACGGGCGTGTTCGTGGAGGCTGCCCGGCTCTTCGAGGGAGACGACCCCGAGACCCTGGTGGCCGTGGGTGACGTGGACGGCGACGGCAGTCCTGAGATCGCCTGCGCGCGCAGCGTGTCCGGTATGCCGCAGGGTAGCGTGCAGACGGTGCGCCAGGACCCGGCCGGCGCCTTCGTCGCGGTGGACGACATGGTCACCACCGGTGTGCCCAGCGGGTTGTCGGTCGCCGACATGGACGGCGATGGCGTGGACGACATCGTGCTCACCCACAGCGCCCCGTGGTACCGGGTGAGTGTGCTGCGCGCGGGTCAGCCCGCGACCGTCGTCGACCTCTTCGGCGCCGGCGGACGCGACGTGCAGGTCGGTGACTTCAACGGCGACGGCGCACCCGACATCGTGCCGCCCTCGGTAGTCGCCGACCAGGCCACGCTCCTGCTAGCCCGCCCGTGAGCGACGGTGTCTGGGCCGCGGATGAGCGCGGGTACGAGCGCGATCACGACGACGTCTACGGCACCTTGCACTGTTGTCTGGTCGGCACCTGGAGCGCCCTGGGCGCGACCCGCTGGGGTGAATGCTGGAGTGCGCGGTGCGCACTCCAGGAGAGGGGATGCGCGTGCGTCCCCTGGGGGGTTGTAGCGGCAGCAGTGCGAAGCACTGGTGACCGCGAAGGGGGCAAAGCCCCCTTTGTCATCAACCTCAATCCAGCGGCGACAACAGGTGCTCGACCTCGGCCTCGTCGAGCCCGCCGCTGCCACCCGCCTCCGCGCCGCCGAGGATGTCGCTCGCGAGCCTCCGCTTGCGCTGCTGCAACGCGAGCATGCGCTCTTCCACGCTGCCGGCCACGATCAGGTTGTAGGCGAAGACCGGCTTCGTCTGTCCGATGCGGTAGGCGCGATCGGTGGCCTGGTCCTGCGCCGCCGGGTTCCACCACGGGTCGTAGTGGATCACGGTGTCGGCGGACACGAGGTTGAGGCCGGTGCCGCCGGCCTTGAGGCTGATCAGAAACACGTCCGCCTTGCCGCGCTCGAAGGCCTCGATGGGCGCGCGTCGGTTCTGAGTCGCCCCCGTCAGCGAGACGTAGTGGTGGCCGCGCTCGTCGAGGCCTGCGGCGATCAGCTTCAGCATGCTCGTGAACTGCGAGAACACCAGCACGCGGTGGCCATCGGGCAGCAAGCGCGACAACAGTGAGAAGAGCAGCTCGTACTTCGCGCTCTCGCGCACGAAGCGCGCCGCCTCGCCGCGCACCAGCCGCGGATCGCAGCACAGCTGCCGCAGCTTCATGAGCGCGTCGAGGATCGTGACCGCCGCCGAGCCGAAGCCCTTCTTGCGGATCACCTTGCGTACCTGGTCGTGCGCCGCGACGCGGATGCTCTCATAGAGGTCGCGCTGCTTGCCCGCGAGCTCCACCGGTCGCACGACCTCGGTCTTGGGCGGAAGCTCGGTGGCGACGTGCTGCTTCATGCGCCGCAGGATGAAGGGCGCGACCTGTGAGCGCAGCGTCGCGAGCCGCAGCTCGTCGCGCTGCTGCTCGATCGGATGCTGGAAGAAGTGTCGGAACTGCTGCTGGCTTCCGAGCAGTCCCGGTGTCAGGAACTCGAAGAGCGACCACAGCTCGCTGAGGCTGTTCTCGATCGGCGTCCCCGTCAGGCACAGCCGGTGCTGCGTGGGCAGCGCCATCGCGCAGGCGTGGGCGCGGCTGCGCGGATTCTTGATCGTCTGCGCCTCGTCGAGCACCGCGTAGTAGTAGCTTTGCTCTGCGAAGTACTCGTCGTCGCGCACCAGGATCGGATAGCTCGTCAGCACGACGTCCGCGCGGTGCGCCCAGGCGCGACTGTCGAAGCGCCGCTTGCCGGTCAGCGTGCAGACGCGCAGGTGCGGCGCGAAGCGAGACAGCTCGCGCTGCCAGTTGCCGGTCAGGCTGGTGGGCGTGACGATCAGCGTCGGCGCGTCGGCGCGCCCGCTGCGGAGCTCGACGCACAGGTGTGCGATCGTCTGCAGCGTCTTGCCCAGCCCCATGTCGTCGGCGAGCACGCCACCCATCGACGCGGCGCGCAGCCGCTGCAGGAAGCGCAGGCCCACCTCCTGGTAGGGCCGCAGCGTGGCCTGCAGCTCGGCGGTCGCCGCCTTCACGTCGTCCCGGTCGTCCACGCCGTCCTCGTCGGCATCGAGGTCCATCGGCTGCGGCAGGGTCGGCGGCGTCAGGCCGCGCCAGTGTAGCTTCGGCCCGCGCCGCGCATCGAACGCCTGCTGAAGCTGACCGAGCGACAGCACGCGGATGGCCGGGAAGCTCAGCTGTGGCCCCGCCTGGCCCTGGTACAGCTCACCCATCACCTGCATGACGGTGCGAAAGCGCTCGGCCGGTAGCTCGAGGTAGCCGCGCTGTTCGGGCAGCTCGACGAAGCGCGGCGCGGTCTCGCTGTGGCTGCTGAAGTCGAGCTGCGGCCCGCTGCCGTCGAGCATCTCGAGCAGCACCGGCAGCAGGTTGACGCGGTGGCCGCCGAGCTCGACGCCGAGCTCGAAGTTGAACCAGTCCGGCCGGGCGCCGTCGTCGTCGACGTGCGCGTACCAGGGCGGCTGTGCGTCGACCACCTGGAAGGGGTAGTCGCCGTCCACGTCGATCGCGAAGCCCATGGCGCGTAGCTGGGGCAGCGCGTGGGCGCTGAAGTCGCAGTGGTTGTGAACGTCGCCGTCGAGGTTGACCAGGTAGTTGGCGTCCGAGTCGGGCGCGGCCGAGCGGTCCGCGAGCGCCTCGAGCTCGATCGCCCCGAAGCCCTCGAGCGCATAGCGTGCGCGCGCCTCGCCGTCCGCATCGCGGCTGCGCGAGCTCATGCCCCCCTCGCCACCGCAGAAGAAGCGCGTCTGCGGGCTTGCGGCGCCCACCGTGAACCCCTCGTACTCGAAGCTCAGCGCGATCGCCGGCGCGCGCACCTTGATGAAGTCGTCGCCGAGCCCCTGTCCGTGGTCGACCCACAGCTCCTCGAGGAACAGCCGCAGCCGCGAGCGCAGCAGGCGCGCGACCGGTGCGTCGATGCCGCCGACGTCCGAGTCGTGCTCCTCGATCGCCAGCGGGTCGCTCGCCGCTTCGTCCATGGCATGTTTAGATCACGACGGCTGCCGCGCGTCGATCTTTCGGTGGCGGCGCGCGGTCGGGCGCACACGTAGGCGGCTCGATGTTGGCGGGAAAGCCGTGGACGCCCGGTGGACGGCGCGTTGGGGATCGAATTTCGTACGGCGGGCCGTGCGCGCGCTAGCGACCGTGCGACAGCGTGTCGGCCAGCAGCCACAGCCCGCCGAGCATCACGGCCGACAGCAGGATTGCGACCACCGGTCCCAGCCAGCGCAGTCGTGCCCCGCTGTCGTCGCTGGCGAGCGCGGCCAGGGTCGCCGCCCGCACGCTGTCGAGCTGCGACGCGTCGGGGTTGTGCCAGCTGCGCATCAGGGCATAGAGCGTGTCGCGCTGGATCGGGCGCCCGGCGGCGGCGCGGCTTCGGCGCAGGCGCCGGCGTGCGGCGTTGAGCTGCGCCTTGGCGAGGTCTGTCGAGAGGCTGAGCATCTCGCCGATCTGCTCGAGCGGGAAGCCCTCCACCTCGAACAGGCGAAACGACTCCTGCTCGGCCATCGTCAGCTCCGCGATGCCATCGCTGAGCGCCTGCAGCAGCTCGCGCTCCTGCTCCCCGAGTGTGCGCCCCGCGAGGCGAGCCGGCGCCTGCGGGTGCTCGACGAACTTGCGCCCGAAGTGGGCGCCCTCCATCACCGCCGCCTCGTAGACGCCGCGACGCGTGTCGGGGTCGTCGGTGCGTCCCCCGCGCGCGTCGCGCGGCACCGCGCGCAGCGCATCGACGCACAGCTCCTGCATGTACGGCTCGGGGATGCCGAACGCGAACAGCGTGCGCCACGTCAGCCGGATGTCGCGCGACAGCAGCGCCTCCGGATCGGTGCTCGCGCTCGGCTCGGCGGGGGCGTCGGTCATCGGCGCCGGAGAATAGCGGCAGAGCACCCGGCCGTCGACGGCCCGGGGGTTGGTGGGTGGCGTCCTGCGCGTCCTGGGCGTCCGATGATCAGTTCGACCAGAGCGTGCGCTTGAGGTCGCCCACGATGCGCCGCACCTCCGGGGCGTCCGGTATCCCCGCCACCTGCGCGGTCTGGGCGTCCGGCATCGACAGGCCCTCGGCCTCGAGCTGCGCGACCGCCCTGCCGCGGCAGCCACGAACCGTCGCACGCTGCTCGGCGTCGAGCTTCGAGTCGAGGAAGCGAGCCACATCCCACGACAGCTGGGCATGTCCGCACTCGTCGTCGGCAAGCTCGCCCATCACCGCCGCCACGCGCGGGTCGCTCGCGTGGGCAGCCTGGTAGCTGCCGATGGCGGCCCCCAGCGTCTCGCGCACGCAGCCCTCGGTGGCGTTCTCGATCGCGACTGCCAGCAGGTCGCGCACCGGCAGCGCTCGCCGCTGCGGGGGCTCGGTCTGGCCGCCGTAACGTCGCGCGAGCCCGTCGACGAGCTGGACGTGCCGCACCTCCTGGGCCGCCGCCTCGTGGGCTGCCAGTACGAGATCGGCCGGTGCTCCGTGGTGGGCGAGCTCGGCCGCCATGCGCTCGAAGGCGAACACGGCGCTGCCCTCCAGCGCTGCCATTGCACCGAAGTGCGCGCCCGGTGGGAGGCCGTCGGTGGTCTCGAGGTTCGGCTCGCCGCCCTCGGTGAGTCGCCCGACGCAGAACCCGTTGCCCGGCACCTCTGCGCTGCCCACCAGCTCGAGCGTGCCGTCGGTGCGAACGAGCGTCGTGTTCTGCAGGATGTAGTCGGCGCAGGTCGACTCGTCGACGCTCATCACCAGGTAGCCGTCGTCGACCCTGCGCACCACATCGTCGCGGCACACGTCGCCGTCGTGCAGGCCCGGTCGCACCCCACTGACGTAGGCGAGCAGCAGGGCCTCCTCCGGTGAGTCGACGGAGCCCCCGATGAATGCGAGCACGCCGTCGGTGTCGATGAACTTGCGGACGAGCGCGTCTCGGGTGGCGGTGATGTAGTAGCCGAAGCAACCGCCGCCGAAGTCGAAGTCGCAGTTGTCGAACGAGAGTGCGTCGCGCGGGATCGTGTTTCGATCCGCGTCGCACTCCTGCCTGTCGAACGGGTCGGCGACGTCGCACGGGGTGCCGTACTCGTCTTGAACCGAGGCCTCGACCGTGACGTCGTTGCCGGCGTCCACCATGGCCGGTGCCCCGTACCAGTTGTAGAGCGCCGCGTAGTCCCAGTCGCTGTCCTGGTCGAGGCCGGTCAGTGGCGTCCACGCACCGTCGTCGCTGCAGTCGAGGGACCACCCGTCGATCGGCCCCGGGCCACTGCCACCTGTGCCGACTGCGCCACCCGTCCCGATGTTGCCACCCGTGCCGACTGCGCCCCCCGCGCCCCCCGCCCCGTCGACGCCCCCGCTGCCGACGATCCCGCCGCTGCCCTCGCTGCGGCCCCCGGTCCCCGGGTCGTTGCCAGCGCCCGTCGTATGGGTCGCCGTGCACGCCGTCAGGGAGACGACGAGCGCGGGCCCGAGCGAGCCCCGGGCCAGCCTTCGCAACAGCTCGCCCACGCGATCCTCGAACGGATTGCGCAACAGAAAGGGCGGCGGTGCGAGCGTCGCAGGTCGTCGCGGCGGCATCGGCACCCTGATCACGGGGATCCCCTTGGGATGCGGTCGCGGAACCCTCCGCTCCCGACGTGCCGTGCCAACCTGCGCCATCTCGTTCGTTTCAACGGACATACCCACCACGATGCACCCACCGTGCCAGATCAGCGTCCGGCGCGGATAACCCATACATCCCGGCAGCGGCGGCGGCGGCGGCGGCGGCGGCGGCGGCGCAGGACCGCAACCGCCCGGATCGAAGCAGCGGCGGCGATCACGCGCATGCGCACGACTACGAGCACGTGCCCGGCCACGTTGACAGAAAGCGTCGCCAGCGGGCCAGCACGTGGAGCGCCTTCGGCGCGACCCGCTGGGGTAAATGTTCGTGTGTCCGTTGGACACACGAGCAGAGGGGACGCGCGTGCGTCCCCTTGGGGGTTGTAGCGATGGGAGGACCGCAGGTCCTCCCACTCGCGAAGGGGGCTTCGCCCCCTTTGTCATTAACCACCGTGGCCAAGACGCCACCCCACACCACAGCGTCTTACCAACGGCCTCGCAAACTCACGTCCTCGCGAACTCACGTCCTCCCAAGCCGCGCACGCAACCCCGCTACTACCCCAGCACCCACAGCCCCACCCCCGGCAACGCCAGCGCCGTATCCACCGACAGCGGCCCCGCGATCGGCTGCCGCACCAGCCGCGGGATCGCTGACAGCACGAGCATCGCCGCGCCGCACCCGGCCACGCCCCACGCCCCGACCGTCGCCGCGATGCCCGCGCCGCACAGCGACAGCGCAGCGGCCATCGCCATCGCGCCGCGCTCCCCCAGCAGCACCGGTACGGAGCGCACACCGCTGTGCCGATCGCGCTCGGCGTCCTTCAGGTCACACAGGATCGCTCCGGCGCAGACCGCGAGCAGCAGCGCGCCCGACGCCGGCATCCACAGCGCATCCCATCCCGGCTGCGGCGCATGCGCGAGCACCGCGCAGCCGATCGTCCAGGTGAGGCCGACGACCGCCGTCTTGAGCGCGGCGATCGGCTTGAGCTTCAGGTACGACAGCGACAGCACGCCGAGCACCGCGGTGATGCTCCACAGCGCCGGGTCGACCAGCGTGCGCACGCCGACGAAGACCGACGCCATCCCCACCGACGCCCACAGCAGTTGATGCATGCGCCCCCAGTGCCGCCCGTGCTCGAGCAGACGGTCGCCGGTGTAGACGATGTAGACCCCGAGACCTAGCACCTGCATGCCCTGTGCATCGAGGCCGCCGGCGCCCACGTGGCCGTCGAGGCAGCGCGCCAGAGACAGCGCTGTCGCGACCGGCACCCACATGTGCAGCAGGTACGGAAGGCTCAGCCGCGCGTGCGTGAGCTCGGCGATGGCCGTCAGTCCTGGTGGACGCCCGGCGCGGGGAACTGGTCGCAGAGGTCGCGCACCTCGCCGGCGATGCGATCGATGGCCGCCTCGTCCTCGACGTTGTCGATGACGTCGACGATCCACTTGCCCAGCAGCTTCATCTCGGAGGGCCCCATGCCGCGGCTCGTGATCGAGGGCGTGCCCAGGCGGATGCCGCTCGGGTCGAAGGGCTTGCGCGTGTCGAAGGGCACCGAGTTGTAGTTGCAGACGATACCCGCGCGGTCGAGCGCCTGCGCGGCGACCTTGCCCGGCACGTTCTTCGGGGTGAGGTCGGCGAGGATCAGGTGGTTGTCGGTGCCGCCGCTCACCAGGTCGAGCCCGCCGCCGAGCAACACCTCGGCCAGGCTCTTGGAGTTGAGCACGATGTTCTCGGCGTAGGTCTTGAACTCCGGCGTGCTCGCTTCCTTCGCAGCCACCGCGATGGCCGCCGTCGTGTGGTTGTGCGGGCCGCCCTGCAGGCCGGGGAAGACGGCCTTGTTGATCGCCTTGCGGTGCTTCTTGTCGCACATGATCATGCCGCCGCGCGGGCCGCGCAGGGTCTTGTGGGTGGTCGAGGTGATGACCTCGGCCTTGCCGACCGGAGAGGGATGCGCGCCGCCGGCGATCAGCCCGGCGATGTGTGCGATGTCCGCGACCAGCACCGCGCCGACCTCCTGCGCGATCTCCGCGAAGCGGGCGTAGTCGAGCACGCGCGGGTAGGCCGTGCCGCCGCACCACAGCAGCTTCGGCTTGTGCTCGCGCGCGAGCTTTGCGACCTCGTCGAAGTCGATGAGGTGGTCGTCGCGGCGCACGCCGTACTGGTGCGCGTCGAAGAACGAACCCGTCACCGAGACGCTCCAGCCGTGGGTGAGGTGGCCGCCGCTGGGCAGCGCCATGCCGACCACCGGGTCGCCCGGCTTGCAGAAGGCGAAGTAGACCGCGAAGTTCGCCGGCGAGCCCGAGTAGGGCTGGACGTTGGCGTGGTCGACGCCGAACAGCTCCTTGAGCCGCCCGATCGCCAGCCTCTCGATCCCGTCGATGACCTGCTGCCCCTCGTAGTAGCGCTTGCCCGCGTAGCCCTCGGAGTACTTGTTGGTCAGGCAGCTGCCGGTCGCCTCGAGCACCGCACGCGAGGCGTAGTTCTCACTCGGGATCAGGCGCATCTTCTCGTGCTGGCGCCTGTGCTCCTGGTCGATCAGGGTGGCGATTTCGGAGTCGACTTCTCGCAGGTTCGCTTCGGGCATTCGGGGGTCCTCGTGACTTCGTGGCGGGCGCGACCTCTCCGGTCGGCGGGCCCGCCTGGGGCCCCGTGGGATTACCACGGCGTCGCCGGCGGAGCATGGCAATTTTGGGACCCCCGCGGTACATCGTGGCGATGGCCGAGGCGAGCGCCCCGACGCCCGAAAGCGACGGCGCCCCCGATGCTCTCGGCCGGTGGCGGCCGGTGCATCGGGCCATCGCGGCCGCCCTCATCACGGTGGCCGTCGCGCTCAACGTCGGCGCACTGAGCCGCGGTCTCGAGGCCGACGACAACGTCTACACGATGTTGATCGGGAGCCACCTGCAGGGGCGGGTCCAGGGGCCGTGGTACGAGATCGCGAGCCTCACCAACCCCGACGGTCCGGCGGGCATCGCGCGGCTGATCGACGAGGGCTTCTTGCCGTGGTGGTCGGACCCGCAGCTGAAGTGGGCGCTCTTTCGCCCCGCCGCCGTGGTCACGCACTTCGTCGACATGATGGCCTGGCCCGACAGCCCGCGCGCGATGCACGCGCACAGCCTGTGCTGGTACGCCGCGCTGCTCGTGTCCGTGGCGTGGCTGTACCGGCGCTGCGCGCATCCGGTGCAGGTACGCGGCGCGAGGCTCGCGAACGTGTCGGCGCTGTGTGCGCTGGCCTTCTATGCCTTCAACGTGACCAACGGGGCGGTGGCCTCGTGGATCGCCACGCGCAACGCGATCATGTCTGCGCTCTTCGCCGTGCTCGCCGTCGGTCTGCACGACCTCGCGCGTCGGCGCGGCGGCCGGGCGGGCGTCCTGTGGTTGCTGTTGTCCTGTGACGCGCTGCTGCTGAGCCTGCTGAGCAGCGAGGGCGGGATCGCGGCGTGGGGCTACCTCGTCGCCTACGCGCTGTGGGTGGATGAGCGTCCGGTGGCCGTGCGGGCGCGGGCGCTGCTGCCAGCGCTCGGTACCACGCTGCTGTGGATCGTCTCCTACCGGCTACTGGGTTTCGGCACGGCGGCCGGAGGGCTCTACCTCGACCCGCTCTCCGAGCCGCTCGGCTTCGCGGCCGAGCTTCCCACGCGCATGGCGTGGCTGCTGCGCCAGCTGCTGGGGCTGCCGGCGGGCCTGCAGCTGCCACCCGCGATCCACCCGACCGTCGACGCGCTGCTGACGGGCGTCGGGCTTCTGGTGCTGTGCGGCTGGTCGCTTGTGGATCGGCGCATGCGCTTCTGGGTCGGCGGCTGCATCGCGAGCCTGATCCCCTGGTGCGCAGGCTACCCGACGTCGCGCATGCTGCTGATCCCGGCGCTCGGCGCATTCGGCGCGCTGGGCCACGCGGTCGCGGCCATCACCCTCGACCGGCCGCGGCTGCTGTCGCGCATGCGTGCGACGCTGCGGCCGCCCGCAGCCGCAGCGCTGTTGTCGCTCGCCACGGTATGGGTCGTGCTGCATGTGCCGGTCAGCGCGTGGCTGGTCCCGGAGGTCGGCCGTGAGGGCCAGCGCATCGAGCACCTGCTCGACCGGCTGTCGACGCAGCTGCCACCGGACGCGCCCGGCCGCACGATGATGCTGCTGAACACACCGAGCTTCGTCTTCACGCTCTTCGCCACCGTCTACCGCGCCGACGATCCATTCGCGGCCCACCGCGCCTACACGATGGGCGCGAGCGACCAGCCTGTGCACGTGAGCCGGCCGAGCGAGCACTCGCTGCGGCTGAGCCCCGTGGGTGGCTACCTGGTGGAGTTCACGAGCCGGCTGCCGCGCTCGCTGCGCAATCCCTTTGCGGTCGGCGACCGCGTGACCGTGGGTCTGGCCGCGGTGACGGTCGAGCAGATCACCGACGACGGCCGCCCGCTCACGGTGCGCTTCGACTTCGAGGACCTCGACGACCCGGCGCTGCTGTGGACCAGCGTCCACTGGGAAGGCCTCGAGCTCGGCGCCTCGCCCGTCACGCTGCCTCCGGTCGGCGGCTCGCTGCTGCTGCCTGCGGTGCGCCCGCGCTAGCTCGCGGCAGCTACGGCGCGAGCTTCAGCTCGGTGCCGGCCGGCAGGACCTCGTACTTCTTCAGCTGCAGCGCCGGTCGACGCTCCCAGACCACGTCGAAGGTCATCGAGATCTTCGTGTCAGCCTTCAACGCGGCGCGGTCGACCCCTTCGGCGATGCCGAAGCCCATCGTCATCGACATCATGTCCTGCGCGGCGCCGTCGCGCCCCTTGAACGCGGGAATCATCTCGTGCTGCACCGAGACCTCGTCGCCGGTCACGCCGTGCACCAGGCCGCGCGCGGTGTAGACCTCCGGCGCCGCGGTGGGCTGCTCGCCGCCGCAGGCCCCGATCGACAGCAGGGACAGCAGGATCATCGGTCGCAGCGACGGGAGTGGGGCGAAGCGCGGGCTCATCATGCCCGCGGGTTAGCGCGCCGGGGCGCGACGCGCAAGCCATTGGCAATGCGGGACCGCCGTGGCCGTCGTTGGCAGGGGCGGCCGCGACCGCCGGCGGGTATACTCGCGACATGCCACGGCGATGGACCACGCTTGTCGCGATGTGGGCGCTCGTCGCGGGCTGCTCCGGCGATGATGCAACAGGTGCGGGCGAGCCGGACGGCTCGACCTCCCCGACCTCCTCGAGACCGGTGTTCGACGACACGGCGCCGCCGCGCACGATGCTGGTCCAGCACAACCTGTGGCGGCCGATGGATGCGACCACCGATCCCTTCGACGATCGCCCCGCCGAGGTCGGCTGCGACATCAGCGGCTACGCGGCGGAGGAGCTGGCGGGCGAGCCGGTGTTCGCGGTGATCATGCGCAGCTGCGACTACATGACCGCGCAGCAGCCGAGCCTGACGGACGTGGTCGCCGGCGACGAGCTGAAGATCCGCTTCTGGCACTTCGAGCTGCAGAGCATCGACCCCGACGCCGAGGTCCACGCCGCGCTGTCGTTTGACGGCGACATCGTCTGGGAGAAGACCATCCCGATCCCCCAGGACAGCGGCGGTCTCCTCAGCGAGGTCGTCACCGTCGACCAGGACTACCCCACCGGCACCCCCATCGAGTACCACGTCCACAACCACGGCCTGAACGAGTACTTCCTGATCGAGTTCTCCCGCACCGATAGGTAGCGCGAATACGTTCACGACCACGCCCGTGTTCACAGTGCAGAAGACGTCATCGGTGTGGAGCGCCCTTGGCGCGACCCGCCGGGGTGAATCTTCGTGTGTCCGTTGGACACACGAAGAGAGGGGACGCGCGTGCGTCCCCTTGGGGGTTGTAGCGGCGGAAGTGCGCAGCACTACCGACCGCGAAGGGGGCCTTGCCCCCTTTGTCATTAACCACTGTGGCGAAGAGCTCATCCCGCAGCCTCCGCGCACGTTAGCCACCCCGCAATTCGATCACGTCCACGCCCACGTCCACGCCCTACGCGCACGCCCACGCGCCCGCCCACGCTCACACTCACGCCCTACGCGTACGCGCACCACGACCACGTGCCGCTTACCGTTACGACTATCGCGTCTCGTTTCACAAACCTTCGATCGTGTAGGCCAGCGCTCTTTCTTTTGTTTGCGTGTGGAGGATCCATGGGAGGTGGTGGTGGAGCGCGCGTGCGCGCTTCGGAGGCAAGGGACAGGGGGTCCCCATGGGTGAGCTGCATGAACGGAGGCGGTCCTTTCGGGTCGCGACCGGAGGTCTTCTATTGCTGTGGCGCAGTGGTCGCTTCGCGGGGGACTACAGTCTGAGCGACCTTTCGATCGGTGGCTGCGGCCTGCGCGACGGGCCCGCGCCCGCGCTCGGCGATCGCTTCGAGGGCAGGCTGCGGATCGACGGCGCCGAGCATATCGATCTGCTCGCGCGCGTCGTGCGCCGCGATCGCGATGGGCATACCGGGCTGACCTTCGATGCGGCCGACCAGGGCGCCGAGGACGCGATCCACGATCTGCTGCTGTCCGCACTCGAGTGCCGCGGTGACGCCGCGCGCGAGGTGCTGCTCGTGCACCAGCGCCCCGAGCTGTCGGTGAACCTCGTGCTCATGCTGGAGCGCCTCGGTCACCCGGTGCGCATCGCCTGCACGCCGCTGGACGCGGTGTGGATGCTGGAGCAGCGCGCCGACGCCCTGCACAGCGCGATCGTCGTGCAGGCCCTCGGCGACGCCGACGGCCGCGACCTCGTGCGCTTCCTCGCCCGTCGCTACCCCCGCATCCGCCGCGTGCTGCTCGTCACCGAAGCCGAGCAACCGCTGCAGGGCCCCGACGGTCAAGCCCACGCCGTGCTCCAGGGCCCGTGCGACCTTCAGGGCTTGCGCCGCGCGCTGCCCACCGCGCCGGCGCCGACCGCTGGCCGCCGGCGCACGCCGTCTACAGCCTGAAGAAGTCGCGGATGCGACCCAGCAGCGCGCCCTGGTCCGCGCGCCCGCCGCCGCCGCCCATCGTGACCTTGCGCACCTCGGGGCTGATCGAGTCCAGCTGACCCTGCCGCGCCACCAGCCGTCGGCTCATCGCGTCCGCCAGCGAGGGGTTGCGCGCGAGCATCGTCTGGAAGGCGTCCTTGTCGAGCTTGAGCAGCTCGCTGGCCATGGTGGTGCGCACGGTGGCGGCGCGCGGCTCGCCGGTGACGGCGCTCAGCTCCCCGAACAGCCCGCCCTCGGCCATCCGCGTCAGCTCGTGCGTGCCGCCGCGGCTCTCGTGCAGCACCGCGACCTCGCCGCTCTCGCACACGTACAGCCCGTCGCCCGGCTCGCCCTGCCGCACCACGTTCTCGCCGGTCGCGTACAGCATGTGGCGTGCGCCCTGCGCCAGCAGCTGCAGGTCGTCCGCCCCCAGATCCTGCAGGAACTCGATCTCGCGCAGCAGCGGCAGCGCCCGCTCCGCCGTGTCGGCGTCCCGCACCTCGGTCGGCGGACGCACGGCGACGTCCCGGATCGGCACCGCGATCTCGATGTGCGCGCGGTGCAGTGCGTACCAGATACGGTCGCGCACCTGTCCGTCGATGAACTCGCGCTGGCCAACCTGCTCGATGAAGTAGCGCACCCAGTACTGCATGCCGTACTCGCCGAAGTCGCTCGTGACGACGGTGGTCTCGGGCCGGTCCAGCACGTTGGGGCAGTCGACGAGCGCCTCGAGGATCACCCGGTGCACCTCCATCGGGCGCGTCTCGCGCGGCAGCGTCACGTGGATCGAGCGCCTGATCAGCGGCGTGGGCTGGCTGTAGTTGAGGATCGAGGAGCGCGCGAGCTGGCCGTTGGGGATGGTCAGCTCGACGCGGTCGAGCGTGCGCACCTTGGTCGCGCGCCAGTTGATCTCCACCACTTGCCCGACGTGATCGGGGTTCTGGTCGTAGCAGATCCAGTCGCCCAGCCCGAAGGGGTGCTCGGTCTGCAGCGCGAGCCCCGCGAACAGGTTGCCCAGGGTGTCCTGCAGCGACAGGCCGATGATCGCCGTGAGCAGTGCGGACGTGGTCAGCAGCGAGCCGGGATCGACGCCAGCGCTGCGCAGGGTCAGCAGACCGGCCGCCACGTAGAGCAGCCCCTCGATGATGTCGCGGAAGATTTTCGGCGCCGGCCGCTGCAGCCGCTGCCCGAGGATGGCGTCGAGAGCGAGCACCGTCAGCGAGCGGCCGATCGACACGAGCAACAGCAGCGTGGCGGCGACGGCCAGCAGGTCGCGCACGCGGCCACTGTCGAGCGCCACCGTCAGCGCGACGACCGCCAGGTGGCCGCAAAGAAAGAGGAATGGGCCGCGCGTGGCCTGCCGGGTGCCCCGCTCAAGCAGCAGCCGAGACAACAGGATCAGCGCGGCGGCGATGGAGATGCCGACGCCGCCGTAGGAGAGCGCCTGCTCCAGCCTCTCGGGATCGGTGAACGCCCCCATGGCGGCAGGATAGCGCAGCGGCCCCAAATTGTGCTGGCCGCCCGGATGAGATGCTATGGTCCCCGCTGGTGTGTGCGGCTGTGCCGCCGGCGCTGCGGCCTGTGTGAAAGGTGTATTCGATGACGCGACTGAGCATGACTTCCGCCCTCGTTCTGCTGCTCACCCTCCTGCTCTCCACCGCCTGCGGTGACGACAGCAGCGGCGGCGGCGGCACCTCAGGCATGGGCGGCGGCGACGGCGACGGCGGTGATGGGGACGGCGACGGCGACGGCGACGGCGACGCGCCCCCCGAGGTCATCGACCCGACGTACACCAACGTTCAGGCGCGCGTGTTCCAGGCCAGCTGCGCCTTCATGTCCTGCCACGACGACACGGCGCCAGCCCAGGCGCTGGACCTCACCACCGACCCGGCGGGCGCCCTGGTGGGCGTCATGGCCACCGCGACGGGTGCCACCGACCGGGTGCTGGTCGTCGCGGGCGACGCCGACAGCTCCTATATCATCGAGAAGATCGAGAGCATGACGCCGCAGGCAGGCATCCGGATGCCCGTGGGCGGCCAGATGCTGGAGCAGAACAAGATCGACGCCCTGCGCGCATGGATCGACGCTGGCGCCCCCACCGACTGACCCCGGCGGGCTGCTCCGATCGTGCAATAAACGTATTTTTCCAAAAATCATCCTGATTCCGGCCAGTTGGACCGGAACTGTGCAGTCTAGCTCGCGTCTTGAGCGCCCCGCGGTAACGGATTAGCGTTCCGGCCGCATTAGCTCTTAGTGGGCTCACCCGTGATCCGTCCGGAGCGCGGGGAAGGCCGTACCCCCCCCTGCAGTCGAGGTGATGTTTTGAGCAAGCCTGGTGTGAGTGCGATGAGTGCCTACGTCCCGCCGTTCCGCGTGGGGCTTCAGGACTGGTGCGAGTGGACCGGCAACCCCTGGGAGAAGATCGAGGCCGTCGTCGGCACGAGCTTCCGCGTGCCCGGCTCGCACGAGAACGTCTACACCATGGCCGCCAACGCCGTGCTTCGGCTGATCCGCAACAACGACATCGACCCCGACTCCATCGGCTTCCTCGCCCTCGGCACCGAGTCGAGCACCGACAACTGCGCGGGCGCCGTGATCGTGCGCGGCATGGTCGACATCGCCCTCGACGATCTGGGGCTGCCGCGGCTGTCGCGCCACTGCGAAGTGCCGGAGTTCAAGCACGCCTGCCTCGGCGGCATGTACGCGCTCAAAGGCGCCGTGCGCTACATCAGCTGCGACGCCGGCGGCAAGCAGGCGATCGTCGTGGCCAGCGACGTGGCGGAGTACGAGCGCGGCAGCACCGGCGAGCAGACCCAGGGCGCAGGGGCCGTGGCGATGCTAGTGACCGAGCATGCCGAGCTCTTCGAGGTGGACCTCGCGTCGGCGGGCAGCGCTTCGGACTACCGCGGCCCCGACTTCCGCAAGCCCTTTGCGCGCCACTTCGTCGACGGCTACGGCGATGCCACCGACCGCCCGGCGGACTTCCCGATCTTCAGCGGCAAGTACTCGACCTTCTCGTACCTCGACGAGACCGTCATCGCCGTGGAGGCGATGCTCGACAAGCTGGAGATCTCCGCCGGCAAGTACTACCGCGGCGTGCACAGCCTGTTCTTCCACCGCCCGTACCAGATGATGCCGGTGCAGGCGATGAGCTTCCTCTACGTGCGCGGCCTCGCGCGCGGCCACAACCACCACGACGAGCTGCGCGCGCTGTGCGAGGAGGCGGGCGCTTCGTTTGACGAAGTGCTGGCGGAGACCGTAAGCACGCCGGATCTCTTTGCGTCGGTGCGTGACCATGGCGCGGAGGTGACCGACCCCTACCGCGCGACGTCGGCGGTCGCGGCCAAGCTGCGCAAGCACAAGGACTTCCGCAAGCTGCTCGACCAGAAGATGAGCCTCGGCAGCAAGGAGGTGCGCGACATGGGCAACCTCTACTCGGCGGCGCTGCCCGTGTGGCTCGCGGCCGGCTTCGAGGAGGGCGCGCGCGAGGGCCTCGACCTCACCGACCGTCAGATGGTGGCCGTGGGCTACGGCAGCGGCGACGCGGCCGAGTCGATCCCGATCCGCCCCGTGCCCGGCTGGGAGAAGGCGGCCGCGCGCATCGGCCTGCACGACGTACTGTCGGGGTCGATCGACCTCACCCGCGAGCAGTACGAGGCGCTGCACGACCGGCGCGACATCGCCGAGCTCGACTACCGGCCGAGCCAGGAGTTCGTCATCAGCCATGTCGGCGAAGAGTACAGCCCGGCGTTCCAGGACCTGGGCGTCGAGTACTACAAGTACATCCAGTAGCGCCGCGCGTCCGCGTCCTACATCAGGTTGGCGTCTTCGAAGAAGCGTCGCTCCACCGCCGCGTAGTCGACCTCGGCGTCGAGCCGCGCGACGACCGACATGAAGCCGAACTGCAGGCGGTTGAGCAGGGCGGTGCTCGGCGGCAGTGGGACGATCTGGCTGCCGCGGGTGAAGGCCTCGTTCTTCAGCTCGTACAGCCCGCCCACGAGCTGCGAGACGAACGGGCGCGTGATGCGGTAGGGCGACTCGAAGACGGGCCGCAGGCAGCGGTGCAGGTAGCCGGTGAAGGCGTCCTCGTAGGCGCCGCCGCGCGTCTGGCCAACCTGGACGGCCGCGCGCCGGAAGGCCGGCTCGTCCCGGCGCACAGCGGCGATGTGCGCCGCGCGGCTGCTGCGCAGCGTCGACGCGGTCAGTAGCTGCACGCAGCCGAAGTCGATGAAGTTCACTGAGCCGTCCTCGTTGAAGAGGTAGTTGCCCGGGTGCGGGTCGGCGTTGAAGAGGCCGTCGACGAGCGTGGTCTTGTAGGCGAAGTGCCACAGCGTCTCGGCGTAGCGCACGCGGATCTCGGGTGGCTGCTGCGCCGCCTGCTCGAGCGACATGCCACTGACGAGCTCGCTGGTGAGCACCCGTCGTCCGCTGCGCGTGGGAACGACCTTCGGGATGTGGACGCCGGGGTACCCGGCGTGGAACGCGGCGAACTGGCGCTGGCGCTCGGCCTCGAGCGTGTAGTCGAGCTCCTCGCGGAAGCGCTGTGAGATCTCCTCGAACACCTCGCGGGCGTTGAAGTTCGGCGGCACGAAGGCGTGCACCATGCGCTGCAGGACCTTCCCGTTGCGCAGGTCGGCCTCGATCGCCTCCTGCACGCCCGGGTGCTGCACCTTGACCGCCACCTCCCGGCCATCGTGCAGGCGAGCGCGGTGCACCTGCCCGATGGACGCGCTCGCGAAGGGCGCCGGTTCCCACTCGGTGAAGAGCTTCGACAGCGGTGCGCCCAGCTCCGCCTCGACCAGCGCGTGCACTTTTTCCGGCGGCGACGCCGGCGCGCTGTCCCGCAGGCCGCGCAGCGCCTGCTCGAAGGTGTCGTGGTGGGCGTCGGGCACCAGCCCGTCGATGTAGCTCGCCATCTGGCCGATCTTCGCCGCCAGCCCGCGCAGCGAGCCGAGCACCTCGGCGGCCTGGTTGGCGGCCGCGTCGCCGTCCTGCGACACCAGCATGCTCGCGCCCGCACGCGCACCCACGCGCGCCAGGCTCGCTAGCCGCTGCAGCCGTCCGGTGGGGACCTTCGTCACGACGAAAGCGCCCCGCGCATCACCTCGATCGGCGCCGGCTGCCCGGTCCAGCGCTCGAAGGCCAGTGCGCCCTGGTACAGCAGCATGCCCGAGCCATCGACCACCGGTAGGCCACGCGCCCGCGCGCGCGCCATCACGGTCGTGATGCGTGGCTTGTAGACGAGGTCCGTCACGGTGCAGGTCGTCGGCAGCGCATCGATCGGCAGTGCGTCGGCGAACGCCTGCGCGTCGGGGTTGCCCTCGAGGGTGGCGCTGGTGCCCTGCACGAGCAGATCGCTGTCGGCCATTGCGGCGGACAGCCCGCCATCCTCGTCGGACAGCGAGGTCACGCTCAGCCGCGTGTCCGGCAGCAGGCTCGACAGTGCCTCGACGAGCTCGGCGGCCGCGTCCGGCCTGCGCGCTGCCACGGTGATCGCGCGGGCGCCGGCGCGACCGATGCCGACGACCGCCGCGCGCACGGCCCCGCCATTGCCTAGCACGGTGACGCGCGCGTTCTTCAGTGCGACGTCGGAGGCTTGCAGCGAGCGTGCCAGTCCGCCCGCGTCGGTGTTCTCGCCGCGCGTCTGCCCGTCGACGACGACGACCGTGTTGACCGCGCCGATCGCCGCCGCGTCGCCGTCGACCCCATCGAGCAGCGCCATGATCGCGCTCTTGTGCGGCAGCGTGATGTTGAGCCCGCGCACGCCACGCGACAACGCGTCCTGCAGTGCCTGTGGGAGCTGCGCCGGGGGCACCTCGATCGCCTCGTAGCGCGCGTCGATGCCGAGCTCGGCGAAGGCCGCGTTGTGCATCGCGGGCGAGCGCGAGTGCGCGACGGGGTAGCCGAAGATGCCGTAGAGGTCGGTCACGACTCCACCCTGGTCCGCACGGTGCCGTCGTGCAAACGCAGCTCGATCGCATCGCCCTCGCTGGCGTCCGCGGCGCGCAGCAGGGCCTTGCCGCCGGGCCCGTGCAGCGCAATCGCATAGCCGCGCGAGAGCACCGACAGGGGTGAGAGCGCGGTCAGCTGGGCGGCGAGCGTTGACAGCTGTCGACGCGGCGCGCCCGTGAGCACTCCGCCCGCGGCCCGCAGCTCGGTCTGCAGCTGCGACAGCCGGGCGCGGTCGCGCGCCAGCAGCTGACGGGGATCGCGCCGCGACAGCCGGTGCTCGAGCTCCGTCAGCTCGGTGCGCGTGTCGTGGACGCGCTGCGCGAGTGTCGCGCGGAGGCGATGCTGCAGCGAGTCCAGCTGTCCGCGAACCGAGGAGAGCACTGCGGTCGGATCGCTCAGCTCCGCCTCGAGGCGCCCCAGCCGCACGCGCGCCCGCGACATGCGCAGCTCCATCGCCTGCTGCAGCGAGCGCAGGGCGGACGACAGCTCGGCATCGAGCGCGTCGCGGTCGGGCACGCACAGCTCCGCGGCGTGGCTGGGCGTCGAGGCGCGCACGTCGGCGACCAGATCGCAGATGCTCACGTCGACCTCGTGGCCGACCGCGCTCACCGTGGGGACGGCCACCTCGGCGAGGCGCCGCGCGACGCGCTCGTCGTTGAACGCGATCAGATCCTCGGCCGAGCCGCCGCCGCGGCCGACGATCACGACATCGAGCCGCTGGTGTTCGCCCAGCCGCTCGATGGCGTCGATGGCTGCGACGATCGAGCGCGGCGCGTCCGCCCCCTGCACCAGGCAAGGCGAGACCACGATGCGCACCGGGCAGCGCCCCTGGGCGACGCGGATGATGTCGTGCAGCGCCGCCCCGCGGTCCGACGTCACGACGCCGATTGTGCGCGGCAGCATGGGCAGCGGTCGCTTGCGCGTCTCGTCGAGCAGGCCGTCGTCGTCGAGGCGCTTGCGCACCGCCTCGAACTGCGCGTGCAGATCGCCCAGGCCCTGGGGCACGGCGACGCGTGCGATCAGCTGGTAGCTACCGCGCGGCTCGAACAGTGAGACGCTGCCGCGCAGCTTCACGCGTGCGCCGTTTTCGAGCTTGGCCTTCGCGCGCCGCGCGTCGCTGCGGAACATCACGCCGCGCAGCTGCGCCGCCTCCTGCTCGTCGTTGAGCGTGAAGTAGACGTGCCCCGAGCCCGCGTGCGTCACGTCGGACAGCTCGCCGGTTACCCACACGCCGGCGAAGCGATCCTCGAGCAGCGTGCGCACCGCGCGGTTGAGCTGCGACACGCGCAGCGTACGCTCGCCGCCGCCACCTCCGCCACGCGCGGGCCGGTCGGGGCGATCGTCGAACAGGGGCAGCGTCGACATGGTCGCTACCCTATGCAAACATCGCGCTCGTTAGAAGCCCGACGTGGCGCGCATCGATTACATCATCGGTCTGGGGAGCAACCTCGGCGAGCGCCTGTCGCACCTGCGTGCCGCACGTGCCGGCATCGATGCGCTGCCCACGACCTCGGTGCAGGCATGCTCGGCGGTCTACGAGAGTGACCCGGTCGGCCCACCCCAGCCGGACTACCTCAACGCCGCCCTGCGCGTGCACTCCGGTCTGTCGCCCGGCGCGCTGCTGGAGCACTTGCAGGCGATCGAGCGGGCGCGCGGGCGGGTGCGCCGCGACCGGTGGGGACCGCGAACGCTCGACCTCGACATCCTCTGGGCCAGCGAGCCGGTCGAGACGGATGGGCTGCGGGTGCCCCACCCGGAGCTGACGGCCCGGTGGTTCGCCCTGCGGCCGCTGCTGGACGTCGCGCCGGAGCTCGGCGGCACCTATGGCGGGGCCCTGGACGCGCTCGGTCCCCACCCGTCCCCGCTTCCGGACTGCCTGTGACCATCCCCGTGGCGCCTCGAGTTGCCGCACGCACATCCGCGCACCCTGCGGCGCCGCTCCCGAAAAAGGACGAAAACCGGCCGCTGATGGGCTAGGATCGCCGAGGCAATGGCCGACACGCGCAAGGACAGACGGGCGCCTGCCGCCCTTCGCGTCAAGTACAAGAGCGCGACGGTCGATCAATTCATCGAGCAGTCCGGCGTGGACATCTCCCAGGGCGGGATCTTCGTGAAGACGAAGAAGCCGCTCAAGATCGGTGCGCTGCTCAAGTTCGAGTTCCAGCTCAGCGACGCGTCGTCGGTGATGAGCGGAGTCGGGCGCGTGGCCTGGCGTCGTCAGGCGGACACCGCGGACGCGGCGCATCCGCCGGGCATGGGGCTCAAGTTCCTCAAGCTCGAGGGCGACACGGAGTCGCTGGTCGAGCGCATCGTGCGCGAGCGAACCGACGGCGGCTCTCGCTACGACGATGCGAAGGGTGCGGAGGTGGCCGAAGGCGCCTTCTCGTTGCCTCCGCCTGCGCCCGCGGTCGAGCCACCTGCGCCCGCGGTCGAGCCACCAGCGCCTGCGTCCGAGCCGCCGGCGCCAGCCTCCAGCGGCTCCGGCCCGCGTCCATCACCGGGCAGTGGCTCCGGCCCGCGCCCCGCCTCGGTGCCGTCGCCCCCGCCACCCGTTGCGCCCGGTGGCGTCGCTGGCCTGTTCGGCGCGAGCAAGGCCCCGTTGCCCCCGGCGGCGACCTCGCCCTCCGGCAGCAGCTTCTTCGGCGCGCAAAAGCCCGCCGACGATCAGGTGCGCGACGCCAGTGAGTTCCTGGCGTCGGCGTTTAGCGAGGCCAGCGAGGACACCGCCGCGGCCGCACGACAGCAGGCCGATGAGGCGAAGCGCGTATCGGAGCGACCCCCGCCCGTCGCCTCCGGACCCTCCGATGCCGTGCTGCCCGACGACCTGTGGGACGACGACGACGAGGCGCTGCCGGGCTCGGCGGCCTCGGCGCCGCCCCCCGCGGCAGCATCGGTGCCGCCCGCCGCGTCGCCATCGATCGATCCGTTTACCGACTCCGACGACGCCGGCAGGGTGTCGGAGCCCGCCTTCGGGAGCGACGCGCCGGCGGATGCGATGGATGTGGCGATCAGCGAGCCTCCCATGACAGGGGCCGAGGCCGAGGCCGATCCCTTTGGCTCGCTGGCCGACGCCCCCGATGGGGAGTTCGGCGAGGTCGACCTGGCCAACTCGATCCCCCCGGCGGCCGATGGCGCGCCGGTGACGACGCTCAGCGACGCACCACCGGGGTTCGAGTCGGAGCCGCCCGTGGGGGCGGTCGCGGCCCCCGCCGCCGCGGCCGAGAAGAAATCGAGTGGTGGGCTGATCGCCGCTGTGGTGGTCGTGCTGCTGGCGGCAGGCGGCGGAGGCTTCTGGTTCATGAACCAGGGCAAGCAGGCGCCGCCGCCGACGACGGCCAAGCCCGCGCAGCCGACCGCGCCGACCGCGCCCGTGGCGGACCCGGCCGACGACGGCGTGGAGGGCGAAGCCGGCGAAGCCGATGGCCCCGCGGTCGAGGCGACCGGCGAGCGCGTCGCGCTGCAGGTCACGAGTCGTCCGCGCACCTCCGAGGTGCTCGTGCGGGGCGAGAAGCGAGGCGAGGCGCCGCTGAAGCTGATGCTGCCCCAGGGTGAGCCGGTCTTCATCACAGTGCGCGCCGAGGGCTTCACGCCGCTGCGGCGCAAGGTGACGCCCGGCAAGGCGCCCACCGCCCACTTCGAACTCAAGCCGATGCAGTACGAGGTCGTGGTCGCTTCCGAGCCCACGGGGGCGGAGGTCAGCGTCGAGGGTGGCGCTAGCATCACGACGCCGGGCATCCTGAAGATCGGGCCGCTCGACAGCGACATCTCCATCTCCGCGCAGAAGGAGGGCTTCCGCCGCACGAGCCGCCCGGTGCGCATCGACGAGTTCAAGCTCGACGGCGACGTGATGCGCGCCTCGCTCAGCATTTCGCTGTCGGCGCTGCCGGGGGGCGCGTCGGCACAGGGGTCCGCCGCGCCCGCGCCCGCGCCCAAGAAGCGCAAGCGCAGGCGCAAGAAGGCCGCTGCACCGGAGCCGGAGAAGCCCGAAGCGCTGCCCGACAACCCCTTCTAGGCCGCCGGCATGCCTCCGCTGCGCGACGGCACCTCGCGATGATTCCGCTGCGCGACACTACCCGGCCATGATTCCGCTGCGCGACACTAGCTGGCCATGATTCCGCTGCGCGACACTAGCTGGCCATGATTCCGCTGCGCGACATCAATCCGACGCGCATCAGGCCGGTGCTGACCTGGGGCCTGATCGCGCTCAACGTCGTGATCTTTCTCTACCAGCGCTCGCGCCCGGACGGCGGCGAGGCGTTCATTCGGCAGTGGGGGCTTGTGCCGTACTACCTGACCAGCGGACACCTGGGCAGCGTGAGCACGGTGCTCACCAGCATGTTCCTGCACGGCGGCTGGGGGCACCTCATCCTCAACATGTGGTCGCTCTACATCTTCGGCGACAACGTCGAGGAGAAGCTGGGCCGGGTGCGCTACCTGCTCTTCTACGCGCTCACCGGGTTTGCGGCTGCCCTCGCGCACGCCGCCGTCGACCCCGACAGCCCGCTACCGATGGTCGGCGCCTCCGGTGCGATCTCCGGCGTCCTCGCCGCCTACATGCGTCTGTTTCCCAGGGCGCGCATCATCACGCTCGTTCCGATCGTGATCTTCTTCATCATCCGCGAGTGGCCCGCGTGGCTCTACGTCGTGGTGTGGTTCGGCATCCAGTTGCTGTTCGGCCTCGGTGCGCTGGGCGGTAGCTCCGACGTGGCCTTCTTCGCGCACATCGGTGGCTTCCTCGCCGGGCTGTACCTGATCGGGCAGCTGCTGCCGCTCGGCGCAATGCGCGATCGGGCGCCCCCCGGCCCCGAGCCCTGGAGCTAGCGTGGAGCTGGACGGGCTATTGGGCGAGGGCGGCGCGCTGTCGCGTGGGATGGACGGCTACGAGCCGCGCCCCGGACAGCTGCAGATGGCGCGCGCCGTGCAGACCGCCCTGCTGCGCGACGGCGTGCTGCTGGTGGAGGCCGGTACCGGCACCGGCAAGACGCTCGGCTACCTCGCGCCCGCCCTGCTGAGCGGCAAGCGCGTGGTCATCTCGACCGGCACCCGCGCGCTGCAGGATCAGATCATGGGCGACGCGCTGCCACTGCTCGAGCGCTGCGTCGGGCAGCCGCTGTCGGTGGCGTACATGAAGGGCCTGTCGAACTACCTGTGCATGCGCCGCTTCGGCATCTTCCGCGACGGGCCCCAGTCGCTGCGCGGCGCCGCCGCCCGGACGCTGCCGCTGCTCGACCGCTGGCAGCAGGAGACCGAGGTGGGCGATCTGTCGGAGCTGCCCGGGCTCTCGGAGCAGCCGGCGGTGCTGTCGCAGATCGCCAGCGGTCCCGAGACGCGCATGGGCGCGCGCTGCAAGCACTTCGAGGAGTGCTTCGTGACGCGCATGCGAAAGCGCGCCGCCGACGCGCAGGTGGTGGTGGTCAACCATCACCTCTTCTTCGCGGACCTCGCCCTGCGTCGCAGCGCCGAGGCCTACGGGGCGGGCGTGATCCCCGACTACGATGCGGTGATCTTCGACGAAGCCCACATGATCGAGGACATCGCCACCGACTTCTTCGGCGTGGCGGTCGCGAGCGCGCGTCTCGAGACGTTGGTGCGTGACGCCGAGCGCACGCTGTCCGCGCTCAAGCTCGAGGCCAGCGCCGGCGCGATCGCGCAGGACGTCGCGCTGACCGGCGCCACGCTGTTTGCAGCGCTGCCCCGTCCCGCATCCGGCGAGGGCGGCCGTGTGCCGCTCGACCCGGCCGAGTTCTCAGGTCGCGTGCAGGCGCCGATGTTCGCGCTCGACGACGCGCTCGAAGCGCTGTCGACGTTTGCCGAGCGACACGCCGAGCGCGGTGACTCGATGGCGCAGCTGTCCCGCCGCGCATCGCAGGTGCGTGACGACCTGTCGCTGATCGCCGACGGCGGTGGCGACGACCGCGTCACCTGGACGGCGCAGCGCGGCCGCGGCGTGACGATCGGCGCAAGCCCCATCGACGTCGGCGAGTCGCTCTCGCAGGAGCTCTTCATGCGCGGCCACGCGGTGGTGATGACGAGCGCGACCCTCACGACCGCGGGTAGCTTCGAGTTCGTGCGTCAGCGCCTCGGTGTGGACGAGGACGCGGAGGAGCTGTCGCTGCCCTCGCCCTTCGACTACGCCTCGCAGGCGGCGCTCTACCTGCCGCCCGATGTCGGCGATCCGCGCGACCCGGCCTTCCACGAGCGCGCCGCGGCGCAGATTGTCGAGCTGTGCGCGCTGACCGGTGGCGGGGCCTTCGTGTTGTGCACCTCACTGCGCGCGATGCATGCGCTGTCGAAGCGCTGCCGCCCCTCTCTTCGGCTGCCGGTCTACGTCCAGGGTGAAGCGCCGAGCAACATGCTGCTGCAGCGCTTTCGCGAGGAGGGCGACGCGGTGCTGTTCGCGACGCAGAGCTTCTGGCATGGCGTCGATGTGCCGGGCGACGCCCTGCGGCTGGTGATCATCGACAAGCTGCCCTTCGACGTGCCGAGCGATCCGCTGGTCGAGGCGCGCTGCGCCCGGCTGCAGGAGCAGGGCATCACGCCGTTCATGAAGTACCTCGTGCCCTCGGCGGCGCTCTCGCTCAAGCAGGGCTTCGGGCGGCTGATCCGCGGCCGCGGCGATCGTGGCATCGTGGCGATCCTCGACGACAGGCTTTCGCGCAAGGGCTATGGCAAGGTATTGCTCAGGAGCCTGCCGGACGCGCGGCGCTGCACGCAGCTGTCCGAGCTGCGCGAGTTCTGGGAGCTGACCACGTGATGACAGCCATGCCACGCATCCCCAGCATCCTGTCGTGCGCGCTCGTGCTCTCTCTGACGGCGTGCGGTGGCGGGGCGCCACCGAAGTCGGCGCCTGCCAAGGGCGAGCCGGAGGGTGGGCGCGTGCAGCCCGTGGCCGCTGCTCCCGAGGGCCCCGAGGGCGCGCCCGCCGCTGTCGAGCCGGTAGCCGCGAAGCCGAAGCCGCAGAGCCCCACCGATCTGCTCGCCTACGACGAGGCCGACCCGCTGGGCGACCTCGAGAGCGCCGACTCGATCAGCGGGCCCGCGCCCGAGTCTTCCCTGCGGCCCGGCGGCCCGTGTCGAGAGCTGGGCCGGCCCCAGCGTCTCACCGCCGCCGACGTGCGCGCCAGCGTCGCCGCCGTCGGCGACGGCTTCGTCGTGGCGGGCTACGAGAAGCGGGGCGACGCGGAGCGGGTGATGTTGCTCGCGGTGCCCGGCGATGGGCTGCCGCGGCCGCTGCGCATGCTTGCGCTCGAACACCCACACCCCACCGCGCGGCTCGCACCGCCAGGCATGCATGCGGCGGACGGCCACCACGTCAGCGTGGCGGTCACCGACGGCAAGGGGAGGCTGCTGATGTCGGAGGTGCAGGTCGCGCGCGGCTCGGCCGGTCGGCTGCGCGAGATCGCCACCGGCGTCGACACGCGCTTCGCACCGGCCGTCGCCCACGTCGACAAGGGGACGCTCGTGGCGTGGACGGTGGGCAGCACGCCGATGGGCACGCACTTCGCGCTGGTGCCGGCGGACGACAAGCCGCCCGAGCTGGCGGACATCACGCCGCCGCGCCAGGGTGCGGCGGCGGCCACGTTCGTCGACGGCGCCTCGCCGCCGGTGTTGCTTGCGATCGACGCGCGCAACGGCATGTCGCCGCTCATCCGCATCGCCTTCGACAAGGAGGGCATCCCCTCGCCGCCCACGCCCGAGGGACCCGTCGGCATGGTCTCGTCCGCCCCGCAGCTCGCGGCCGCACGCACGACGCTCGGTACGCGGGCGCTGTACACCGGGCTGGGCAGTGCCTCGACGAGTGCGGTGGGGATGCTGGCGATTGGCGACAAGGGCGCGGTCCCCGAGGCACTGGTGAAGGGCACCGCCTACGGACGGCTGCACGTCGACGCGGTGGCCGCCGGTCCGTACCTCCTGCTGGCGGCCGACGCGCCGCTGAAGCCCGGCAAGCAGCCGCCCCACGAGGTGCGCATCAGCCGCCTGTCCGACGACGGCACCCCGGCGACCAGCACGCTGCGCGGCCCCGGCAAGGACACCACCCAGCCCTCCATCGCGCGCGCCGACAGCGGCATCGTCGCGGTCACCTACCGCAGCGAAGGCGGCCTCTACATCTCGCGCATGCGCTGCGAGTAGGCGAGCACGAGCACGACTACGATCGCGAGTACGGCTGCGGGGAGGCATCGCCAACCGGCTGGCAGCGGAGCGCCGATGGCGCGACCCGCTGGGGTGAATGCTCGTGTGTCCGTTGGACACACGAGCAGAGGGGACGCGCGTGCGTCCCCTGGGGGGTTGTAGCGGCCGCAGTGCGCAGCACTTCGGACCGCGAAGGGGGCTACGCCCCCTTTGTCATTAACCCCTGTGGCGAAGGCATCCGCGGCGTGCCGCGCACGTCAACCAGCAAGCATCCGAGCACGATCACGAGCACATGCACGACTACGACCACGCGCACGACTACGAGCACGCGCACGACTACGACCACGCGCACGACTACGAGCACGCGCGCGCACGATCACGATCACGACTACGACCCACGTGCACGAGAGCCCACGCGATCCATCCGGCACTGGAGCGCCGATGGCGCGACCCGCTGGGGTGAATGTTGGTGTGTCCGGTGGACACACCAACAGAGGGGACGCGCGTGCGTCCCCTTGGGGGTTGTAGCGGCCGCAGTGCGCAGCACCGCGGACCGCGAAGGGGGCTACGCCCCCTTTGTCATTAACCCCTGTGGCGAAGACACCTGCGGCGCGCGGCGCACGTCAACCAGCAAGCATCCGAGCACCAACCCCTCACTCACCTCCCCCAGCAAGCCCTCGAGCCTCAAGCATTTCCCGCACCGCCACAACCCAACCGTATTTGACAATTCTTCAAAACGGATGGAAGAGAATTTTCGAGACTGGGAAAGGGAATGCACCGATGTCGGAGACAACGAGCAACGGAAGTGGAAGCGGCAAGTCGCGGGAAGAGACGCGCCACCCGATGGTGGTCGCGGCCCATGAGCGCCTCGACCGGCTGCACGGCGAGATCACGCGGCTGGGCCTCGAGCGCAACATCGTGGAGCTCGAGATCTACGGTTACACCGTGGTGCACGACGCGATGCCGATGGCGTTCTTCGACGAGCTGCGCGAGACGATCATGGAGCTCGGCGAGCAGGACAGGGCCGCCGGCAAGCGCCTGCCGCTCGCCGGCGCCGCAGGCAACAGCTACCTGGTCGCACAGCTGGCCGCCCGCGGCCGCGTGTTCGAGCGCGCCATCATGTCCGAGAAACCGCTCACGCTCGTGACCTACCTGCTCGGCGAGAGCTGTCAGCTCAGCAGCTGCCACGGACACGTGCGCGTGCAGGGCGACCCGCCCCAGAGCATGCACATCGACGTGCCCCTCGTGCCGGAGCCAGTCCCGCCCTTCGTCCACACCTGCAACATGATGTGGTGCACCGACGAGTTCACGCGTGAGTCCGGCGGCACGCTGGTCGTGCCCGGGTCGCACAAGCGCGGCGTCCACCCGCTGCCGGGCGAGTCCTCGCGCAAGATGGCGATCCCGGTCGATGTCCCCAAGGGCTCCATGATGGTCTTCAGCGGCAACCTCTGGCACTGCGCCGGGGCGCGCACGATCCCCGGCGAGCGCGTCGGCATGACCTGCTACTTCTCGCGTATGTATGCGCGTCCGCAGGAGCCGCTCGACGAGCTCGTCAGCGACGAGGCCATCGCGCGCAACCCGCCGCGCTTCGCCGAGCTGGTCGGTCGCTACAACCCCTACCCGGCGCGCGGCTACACGATGCCAGGCGATCGCGCGCCGCAGAGCGCCAAGTACTTCGCGGTGACGCAGGATCCGCGCGGGTAGAGGAGTGGTTGCTTGCTGGCCAATGCGCGCGGGACTTCGGGGTGAGGTCTTCGCCACAGGGGGTTAATGACAAAGGGGGCAAGCCCCCTTCGCGGACTGGAGTGCATTCGCACTCCAGCCGCTACAACCCCCCAGGGGACGCACGCGCGTCCCCTCTGCTCGAGTGCGCACCGCGCACTCGAGCATTCACCCCAGCGGGTCGCGCCGAAGGCGCTCCGCGTGCTCGTGCGAGGCGCCTTGGCCATTTGCCGACTTTGCGGGCACGCTGGGTGCATGCATCTGATCGCGGTTCTGTTGTGCGCGGCTCTCGTGGCCTGCTCCGACTCGCCGCCCAACACCACGACGGACGCCGGCGGCCAGCGCACGGATGGCGCAGCCGGCGACGGTGATGGCGACGGCGATGGTGACGGTGACGGTGACGGTGACGGCGACGGTGACGGCGATGGCGACGGCGACGGCGACGGCTCACCCCAGGGCTGGCAGCCACCCCTCGGCATCCCCGTGCCCGAGTTCGGCATTCAAGAGGCCGTCCCGCCTCCGCCCGACGATTGGAGTGCAGTGGTCGACTCGCTCTTCTACGTCGACAACCTCCACCCCCAGGCGACCGATGACGGCAATCCCCAGGGCACGCCTTCGCTGCCACGATTGACCGTGCCACGGCAGCTGGCCGCCGGCTCGAGCGTCTACATCGCGGGCGGCCCCTACGATCAGGTCGGCCTCGACGTGACCGCAGCGGGCAGCGCCGAGTCGCCGGTCTTCATCACCGCGGTCGATCCAGGCAAGCGGCCCATCGTCAGCCCCCGCGCTTCGCTGCAGGGCAGCTACCTGATCGTCGAGTACCTCGACTTCGCGGGGCCGGACGCGGGCGTGGGCGTGCGTACGCCCAGCGATCACATCGTCGTGCGCCACAGCGAGGTGCGCGATGGCGAGGGCGGCGGCTCGGGCCTCTACACCGGCCGCTGGAACCCCGAGGACGATCCTGCCAGCGCCGAGCACGTGGTCTTCTGGGACAACTACGTGCACGACAACGGCGACGTGCTGGCCGACTTCGACGAGGATCACCACGCCATCGCCGTGGGGCACCACGCCGCCCACGTGTGGATCCTCGACAACGAGCTTTCGCGCAACAGCGGCGACGGCCTGCAGGTCAACGCCAAGAAGGCGTACCTGACCGACACGCTCCACCACGTCTACGCCGGGCGCAACGAGGCCCACGGCAACAAGCAGACGGGGCTGTGGACCAAGCAGGCGGTGGACGTGGTCTTCTCGCAGAACGTCATCTACGATCACCGGCCCTCGAACTCGTCGGGCGGCGCGGGCATCGGCGTGCAGTACGGGCCCGAGCGCGTGTGGATCCTCTTCAACGAGATCCATGACTGCGAGATGGGCATCACCTCGTCGACCAACGTCGGCGACGAGGATGGGGTCGCGGGCACCGGCCAGGACGTCTACCTGATCGGCAACCTGATCCACGGCATCCACAAGCAGAGCGGCGAGGCGCCTGGCAGCAACCCGTGGCAGGCGGGCGCCGGCATCCACTTCACCGACCAGGACGCGACCAAGCACGTCCACTTCAACACCGTCCACGACACGGACGTGGCGTTCACCTATGCGCGCGGCACCGGCCCGGTGCACCTGTCGAACAACCTCTTCACCAGCAGCCTGGGCACCCACCTGCGCGTCGAGACGGCCGCGGCCGCGGCCGCCTCGACCGTGGATCACGTGCTGTTCGACGCCCCGGCCGCGATCCGCTGGGGCGACAACGCCACCCACGACGTCGCGGCGTTCCAGGCGGCGTTTCCGCAGCTGTGCTTGCAGTGCCGGGAGACCAGCCCCGGCTACGTCGATCCGCCTGCGGACTTCTCGCTCGACCCGGACAGCCCCGCGCGCGACGCCGGCCAGAGCGTCGATGCGCTATCGGAGTTCGAGGCGCGCTACGGCCTGTCCATCGCACACGACATCGGGGGCCTCGATCGACAGCTCGGCGAGGGCCCCGATCTCGGAGCCCACGAGCAATGAGGTGACGACCATGGGGTGAGGACCCCGCGTCGCTCCACCCGCTGGCGTCTTCGACCGTCGAGTTTGTGCTGTGCAGCACGGAGACGTTCTGGCGGCTGCTGGGCGAGTCCTGAACGGCCGACAGGGTGCGTACGGGTATGGAATTCGGGACATACCAGGACAGCGCCCACCCCGACGGATAGCCCACCCATGGGGCGGTTGCGTTGACCGCGGCAACTCGGCTGGATATATCCTGAACCGGTATACTGGCTGCTTGGGCCCGCCCGCGGGTGCCCCACATGTCGTGGGCGTCGCGCGGGATGAGGGCTGCGGGGAGGGCCATGTCACGCTTGTCGTATCGCTTCCTTTTTCTCCTTGTCTGGATGTCCGCCGGCTGCGTCGACCTCGACGCGCTGCGTGACGACACCTCCTGCACCGCCGGTGAGGACGGCAGCTGCGTCGACGGTGGCGCCGGCGGCGACGGTGATGGTGACGGCGATGGGGACGGCGACGGCGACGGCGACGGCGACGGCGACGGCGACGGTGACGGCGACGGCGACGGCGACGGCGACGGCGACGGTGACGGCGACGGTGATGGTGACGGCGACGGACCTGCACTGTGCAGCCCCGGCGACAAGATGTGCGCAGGGCGCGCGCAGACCGACGTGCTGCTGTGCAATGACGCTGGCGAATGGGAGGAGACCGACGCCTGTGTGAGCGGCGAGCTCTGCGACGACCGCGAAGGTGGCATGCGCGGCACGTGCCGCCCCATCCTCGGCAAGTGCCAGGGGCTCGCCGGCCAGGCGATCTGCGACGGCGCCAACCTCACGATCTGCGGCGCGGACCTGGTGTCCGCCGAGATCTTCCCATGCCGTAGCGCCCAGCATTGCGCGGCCGGCGCCGAAAACGCCTGCGCGCTCTGCCTCGAGGGCGAGTACCGCTGCAACACGATGGAGCTGCAGGTGTGCGCCGTCGACGGCAGTGGCTTCGAGGACGTGGAGATGTGCAGCGACGGGCAGCCGTGCAACTCCGACTCGGGCGCTTGCACCGACAAGGTCTGTCTCAACGGGACGGGGCGCTGCGAGGGCGCGGACCTCGAGGCGTGCAACGTGGACGAGGACGGCTACGACGCGGTCGGGACCTGTGCCTCCGAGAGCCTCTGCGACGCCATCGATGTCCAGTGCGACATCTGCGTGGCAGGCGAGTCGCGCTGCGAGGACGGGCTGCGCGAGGTCTGCTCCGACGATGGGCAGAACTGGGTGGCCGAGGCCTGCGACGGCAACACGCCCATGTGCGTCGGCAATGGTACCTGCGTCGAGTGCTCGGTCGACAACGACTGCCCCGGCGGCGACGAGTGCGTCGAGGTCTCCTGCGACGCCGGCATGGGCAAGTGCCAGCAGACGCCGAGCGTGCTCGCGGACCCCTGTGCCGCGGGCTACTGCGATGGCATGGGTGCGTGCGTCTCGTGCACCGAGGACGCCCAGTGCCCGGATGCGGGTGACTGCTGGAGCACCGCGTGCGTGGACGCGGCCTGCGTCGACTCGCCGCTTCCGGACGGCGCCGACTGTGCGGCCGGCACCTGCGACGGCGCCGGCGCCTGCCTCGGATGCATGAGCGGCGATGACTGCGTGACCTCGACCGAGTGCTTCGACCCGCTGTGTGCCGATGCCCAGTGCGGCGAGACCATGAGGGCGCCGGGCACCGGCTGCTCCGCGGGCTTCTGCGACGCCGACGGGCAGTGCGTCGAGTGCACAAACCCCGGCCAGTGCACCACCAGCGGCGAGTGCTGGGCGGCCAGCTGCGGCGGCGGCGGCATGTGCAGCGAGGACCCGAAGGCGGGCGGCACGCCCTGCAGCTCCGGCGTCTGCAATGGTCAGGGCGACTGCGTCGAGTGCGTCAGCCCGGGCGAGTGCGTGGTCTCCGACTGTTACGACGCGGTCTGCGGTGGTGGTCAGTGCGGCCAGACGCCCAAGGGCGAAAACACCAGCTGTGCCGGCGGCGTGTGCGACGGCGGTGGCCAGTGCGTCGGCTGCACACAGGATGACCAGTGTGACGCCCCCAATGACTGCTTCACGCCGAGCTGCGTGGACGGCGGCTGTGTGGTGACGCAGCTCCCCGCCGACACCGCATGCAACGGCGGGCTGTGCGACGACAGCGGCTCCTGCGTCGAGTGCACCGACGGCAGTCAGTGTGCGGACCCGGGCGAGTGCCGCGAGGCGACCTGCTCGGCGGGCGTCTGCGGTGCGTTCGACAGCGTCGCGGGCACGTTGTGCAACGGCGGCGTCTGCGATGGCAGCGCCACCTGCGTCCCGTGCCTGTCGCCCGATCAGTGCGACACCGGTGACGACTGCAACGTCGCGACGTGTGACCAGAACCAGTGTGGCAACGCGCCCAAGCCGGGCGGCACGCCGTGCGTGGGCGGCTACTGCGGCAACGGCAGCTGCGAGCAGTGCACCGACGACAGTCACTGTGACGACGGCGTCTACTGCAATGGGGTGGAGGCGTGCAGCAACTTCAGCTGCGTGGCCGGCTCGGCGCCCAACTGCGGCGACGGCGTCTCCTGCACCGTCGACAGCTGCGATGTGGTGCTCGATGCCTGCGTGCTGGTACCCGACGACGGCCAGTGCACGACCTACGCCAACAACGACTGCCGGGCCGACCTCTGCGACGCCCAGGACGGCTGCGGCTACGCGGCGACCACGGCGCCCTGCAGCGACGGCGACGCCTGCACCACCGGCGACGTGTGTGGCGGCGGCAGCTGCGGCGGTACGCCGATCGACTGCTCCTCGCTCGACGGGGAATGCACCGCGGGCTCCTGCTCGGGCGGCAGCTGTCAGGCCAATTCCATCAACGGTGGCCAGTCCTGCGTGCCGGCGAGCGTCTGCATCCAGAACGCGGTCTGCAGTGCCGGCACCTGCCTGGGCTCCCCGGTTCCCGACGGCACCGGCTGCGGTGGCGGCCTCATCTGCAATGGCGGCATCTGCGCCTCGAGCAACTGCGGTGACAACATCGTCGGACCCGGCGAGGACTGCGACGACGGCCAGAACGGCAACGACGCCGACGGCTGCAAGGACGACTGCAGCTACACCTGCGTCAGCGACAATGACTGCGATGATGGCGTCTTCTGCAACGGCACCGAGACCTGCGGCAACAACATCTGCAGCGCGGGCACGGCGCCCAGCTGTAACGACAACATCGATTGCACCGTCGACAGCTGCGACGGCGGCACCGACACGTGCTTGAACCTCCCCGATGATGGACAGTGCAACGCCAACCAGGGTGACGTCTGCATCCTCGACTTCTGCGACCCGCAGAACGGCTGCGACATCCAGGAGACCAACGACTCCTGTGACGACGGCGACGCGTGCACGGTGATGGACGTCTGCGGCGGCGGCGTGTGCGGTGGCACCTCACTGGACAGTGACGGCGACGGCACGCTCGACTGCAACGACGGTTGTGCCAACGACCCGGGCAAGATCACGCCCGGCATCTGCGGCTGCGGCACGCCCGAGACCGACAGCGACAACGATGGCACGCCGAACTGCATCGACGCCTGCGCGGGCGATCCACTCAAGACGGTGCCCGGGCAGTGCGGCTGCGGGCAGCAGTTCTGCTTCAGTGGGGTCCGCGCGGTGGTGACCGGCCTGCAGAACCCGATGCAGTTGTCCGCAGGCGACTTCGACCGGGACGACGATCCTGACATCGTCGTGGCCCAGCTGAATCCGGGGCCGGTACCGCCGTTGCCGCCGCCCCCGCAGACGCTGATATTCGTCAACGAGACCCCAGGGGGTGACGGATGGTTGCAGGACGAGAGTACCTATCCGCCGGCCACGTCCGTCGATGTCGCGAACTACGACTTCAGCGGGCCCGATGACTTCGTACTCGGGGGCCCGAAGCTGTTGATCTTCGAGGCCTTGGACTCCCTGAAGTTCGGTGAGATCGCGGTCGGCGAAGGTCCGCAGTTCCGCTTTGTGCAGTGGGCTGACCTCGACGGTCAGGGCATATCGAACGACATCCTCGGCGCGGCCAATGACTACGTTTGGGCATTCATCAATGGTGATGCGATCCGCGTGTCGGCCGATCTACCAAACCCCGGTGGATGGTCGGTGGTTCCGGCACGGCTCGACGACGATTCGTCGATGGATGCTGTCAGCGCGTCGTACGACGAGCGTGAGCTGCGGGTGCACTACAACGACGGCAGCGGCTACGACTGGCGTACCTTCGTCATCGACTCCGGCCCGCCGTTCATCTCCGCTTATGCGGGCGACCTCGACGGCGACGGCTACGACGACATCGTTGCCAGCGATCTGGAGAACGGAGAAGTCAGGTTGTACCGCAACCCACGGGAGCTGGGTGCACCTTGGCAACAGTGGGAGCCGGTCGAATTGGTCGACCCCATGCACGGTCAGATCATCGACATCGACGATGACGGCGACATGGACGTGATCGTGCCTGGCAAGGCCCAGATCCTCTGGCTCGAGCAGATTCCGGGCAACAAGTTTGTGGAGCACACCGTCAACGGCCCTGCGGTCGGGGGTGCGACGGACGTCGAGGTCGCCGACTACAATCGCGACGGCCGGCTGGACGTCGCGGCGACCGTGGGCAATGACGTTCTCTACTGGGAAGGAGCCGGGCCATGAGACGCCTATTGGCATCCGCGCTGTTGTGGCAGGCCCTACTCGCGGCACCCGCAGTCGCTCAAGAAGCGGAGGACGACGGCTACACCGGGCTGGTGCAGGAGGGCGTCGCCGAGTTTTCGCGAGGCAACTGGGAGGAGTCCTTCCTGCTCTTCTCCCAGGCCCACGAGCTGCAGCCCAACGCGCGCACGTACCGCGGCATGGGCATGTCGGGCTACGAGGCCCGGCAGTACGTGCGCGCCTTCGTCAACCTGCAGGCATCGCTCGAGGACGAGCGTCGCGCGCTCAACGAGTCGCAGCGCGCCGAGGTCGAGGTGCTGATCAAGAAGACGGAGCGCTTCATCGCCAAGATGAAGCTCTCGCTGTCCCCCGCGGACGCGACCGTACAGGTCGATGCACGCAAGCCGGTCATCGCCAAGGACGGGACGCTGCTGCTCGACCGCGGTACCCACGAGATCGTCGTGAAGGCGCCGGGATTCGACTCGGCCATCCGTCGGCTGGTCGTGCGCGCCGGCGAGAGCGGCGACTTCGAGGTGCGCCTCGAGCCCGAGGGAAGCGCGCCCGGCGGCGGCGACCCGCAGCCGGTGATCGCCGACGTGTCCCTCGACGGCATCGGCGACGGCGGTGCAGATCGGAACTACGTGCCGACGCTAATCGCGGGCGGCGCATCCGTCGCGTTCGCGTTGGGCGCCACGGTGCTCTACTTCATGGCGACCGGCGAGGAGGACGACATCCGCAAGGAGTGTGCGGACGGCTGTCCTCCCGACGAGGTCGACAAGCTGATCGACGACTCCGGCATCGACGGCATGCAGACGACAGGGGGCATCTTCTGGGTGCTCGCCGGGGGCGCTGCCGTGACCGCCGGTGTCCTGTACTACCTCGAGGTCGGCGGATCCGAGACCGCGGCCACCGAGCCGTCGGTGGGCCTCGCACTCGGTCCCGCCGGCGCCCAGCTCAGCGGCCGCTTCTAGCGCGCAGTCAGCGCTAGCCGTGCTCGGCGAGGAACGCTTCGATCTGGTCGAAGGCGTCGCGCGCCGCGGTCAGCTCGGGGTGGAAGATGTGCCAGACGTGCAGCATGTCGTCCCAGGTCTGCAGCTTGACCGGTGAGCCCTCGGCGACCGCGCGGTTGACGTAGCGGCGCGCGTCGTCGCGCAGCATCTCGACCTCGCTGGCGTGCACCAGCAGCGGCGGCAGCCCACCGAGCGGCCCGTGGATCGGGGAGACCACCGGTGCATGGGGCCGGACGCGCATCTGCAGCCAGCTGCCCCAGTAGATCAGCGTGCTCGGGACCCGCGCGACCAGGCCGCCCATGCGCCCCAGCACGATGTCGGTCTTCAGGTTCTGCCGCCAGCTCGGGCTGCTGAGGGTTGCGTCGGTCATCGGCGACAGCGCCACGGCCGCGTTGGGCTTGCGCAGGCCTTCGTCGCGGATCCATGCCAGCAGCGACAGTGTGAGGTTGCCCCCCGCGGAGTCGCCGGCGACGAAGAGCGCGTCGGCGGGCGCTGCGCCCTCGGGGCCGTTGTCGAGCAGGAATCGGTAGGCCGCGCGGCAGTCCTCCACGCTGGCGAGCCGCGGGTGCTCCGGCATCAGCCGGTAGTCGAGGGAGAGCACAGCGCCACCGACCATCGCGGAGAACTTGGCGGTGATGGTGCGGTGGGACAGCGGGCTGCCCATGATGAAGGCGCCTCCATGGATGTAGAGCACGCGGCGGTTTGCATCCGCGCCGGGCGCCAGCACCCACTCGCCGCGCACGCCGTCCTGGTCCACCTCGGTGATCGCCGCGTCGTGCTCGTTGTCCGAGAACAGAGCGTCCATGCGCGCGCGCATCTGGGCGAAGCGCCCCTTCGGAGCATCGGCGGGGGCCTCTCGTCGCAGCGACTTGAAGACCCGCTGCAGCTCGGCCCGGACCTCGTCGCCCGCGCCGAAGCGCTCCGCGCAGTCGGCGTCGAAGCGCGCGAGATCGTGGCGCCTGTGGACGAGCCTCGGCACGAGCCACAGGAAGGCGAGAAGGCAGACGAGGTAGACCCACATCACGGCGCAACGCAGGCTAGCCGAGTTCGGTCGCCGGCGCACGCGGCGGTCACCACGGCATGGCCGAGTACCTCGAGACCAAACGTCTCGTGGGTGTTCTAGCTGGTTACGAGGTCGCCGCGAGCAGGGCCGCACGCAGCTGCGCAACCGAGTAGGGCTTGGGCAGGACGATCGACGGCTTCACGTCGGCGGGACCCTTCCACTCGTCGCCGAAGCCCGAGGTGGCGATGATGGGCAGCCGGGGTTGTGCGGCCGCAATGTGGACCGCCAGCTCGCCGCCCGTCATGCGTGGCATGCCGTGGTCGATCATGACCACGTCGAATGCCCCGGGTTCGGCCTCGAACACGTCCAGGGCGCTGCGCCCGTCCTCGCAGTGCGTCACGGTGCAGCCGAGGCTGTCCAGGCAGGTGACCGTCACGCTCGCGACGTGCGGGTCGTCCTCGGCGAACAGCACACGCAGGCGCAGCGGCGCGTCGTCGACAGGATCCGCAGCGACCTCGGCGGCCGCCTGCTCGATGAGCGGCAACACGACCTCGAACGTCGAGCCCTCCCCGGGTCGGCTCTCGACACCGATCGAGCCGCCATGCGAGCGCACCGTTCCGTAGGTGGCTGCCAAGCCCATCCCGTTGCCATCGCTCTTGGTGGTGTAGAAGGGCTCGAAGACGCGCGCGGCCACCTCCGGCGCCATCCCGCTTCCGCTGTCGATCACATGCAGCTGCACGAAGCGCTCCGCATCGGCGTCGACCTCGTCGTTCGCCCGCTTGGACAGCTGGCTCCGATCGATCCGCGATAGCACGAAGCGGAGCTCACCGCCGTCGGGCATGGCGTCGCGGGCGTTGAGCCCGAGGTTGAGCAGCGCATTCTGCAGTGGGCTCGGGTCGCCGAGCACATGCGCGACGCCCGCGTCGGGCGGCTCGATGCTCAAGTCGATGCGCTTGTCGATGCTGCGCCCCAGCAGCGAGACCACCTCGCGCACGAGGGCCGCGACGTCGACCGGCTTGTGCATCGTCTTCCCCTTGCGCGCGAACGCGAGTAGCTGGCGCGTCAGGTCCGCCGAGCGGCTGCTGGACTGGATGATCGCGTCGAGCGCCTCCCGCGCCCGAGGGTCGTCCGACAGCTGCATCTCGAGCAGGTTGGCGTGTGCGAGGATCACCGTCAGCTGGTTGTTGAAGTCGTGCGCGACGCCGCCGGCGAGCTCGCCGAGCGCGCCGAGTCGCTCGCTTGCGCGGATCTGCTCGGCCATCGCCCGCTGGTCGGTCACGTCGCGCGCAGCGCCCACGATGCGCGCCTCACCGCCGATGGTGGCCGCCCGTAACGAGACCTCCAGCAACCTCGGTGGTCCGTTCTTGTTCCGCGCCTCCTGCTCAAACACGATCGGTCCGTCGGCGATCGCAGTATTCAGTCGCGCGGCGGCGTCGCTGTCGTCGTCGGCACGGCCCTCCCCGACGAGAAACTGGCGCGCGGGGGCGCCGATCAGCTCATCGCGTGTGAAGCCGCTCAGCGCCGTTGCCCGGTCGTTGGCGTCGACGATCAGTCCGTCGTCGTCGAGCAGCACGAGCACCTCGGTCGTGGCATTGAAGATCTCGGCGTACTTCTGCTCGCTGGTGTAGGCGTCGAGCAGGCCGCGGTAGAGACCCCGCGAGAGTATCTGCATGAGCACCGCCATGGCCGTGAGCACGACCAGCAGGATCGTGAGGTCGCTGCCGGACACCGTGTCGCTGTAGCGCGTTTGCAGTGCGCCTGTGAGCTCGGCGACCCCGATGCCGCCGAGCGCGAGCAGGGCGAGCGCGGAGCAGACGATCGAGCTACGCCGCTCGAGCAGAAGTGCACTGAGCACCAGGGCCGCCGCAAAGATGCTCACGCCCACGTCGTGGATGCCGCCGCCCGAGATCAGCACGTAGCTGCCCATACCGATGAGCAGGAGCACGCTGCCGATCATGCCGACCGCGGCGTGGCCGCGGCGTAGCGCGAGCAGCAGCAGCGGCGTCGTGACCACGATCCCCGCAGCGGCGATGACCGCGTCGTCGTCGCCAACCGACAGCCCCAGCGTCAGGATGCCGAGCGCGACTGCGATCAGCAGACGCAGGCCCGTCTGCAGCAGCTTGACGACGGTCTCCATGCGCGCCAGCTCGATCGCGTCAGCCGCCGCCTGTGTCTCCCCCGAGCCCATTGCAACCGGCGAATTGTCCCACATGGGGCCGGTCGGGCATAGGGGCGCGCTGCGGCGCGCAACGGCCGCTCGAACGGCGCTACGCGTGCGTGTCGCCGGGGCCGTCGCCGCCGGCGTCGCGCTTGGCGAAGTCCACCTCGATCACGTCGCCACCGTCGCCACTGTCATCATCGTCATCCGACCCGCGTTGATCCGACCGACCACCGACCATGCGCGCGGCCACGGTCAGCACTGTGGCCAGCGGTACGAAGCCCGTGGTGGGCAGGGTGCAGTAGATGCCCGCCAGCAGCGCGCACAGCCAGCGACGCTTCGCGCTGAAGCCGAGGGTCGGTGCCAGCACGTAGCCGAAGGCCGTGCCGACGATCATTCCCGTCCACAGTCCGATCGGCCCCATCGTGATGAGGTCCAGCAGGTCGAGTGCCATCCCGGCGAGCGCGGGGCGCAGCATGGCCCAGCTGCGCTCCGACTTCTGCCGCCTGGGTCTGAGCTGTATCGCCATCGCTGCGATACAGTCTAGCAGGTCGGCCGGCGGCTAGCGGCCGCCGTCATTGCCATCGATGTAGCCTTCGATGTTGGCGTCGATCCACAGCAGCCGCTGTCGCAGGAAGTCGCGCAGGCGTGCGATCTCGGCGGCATGACTCCCGATCGGATACAGGGCGTAGGGCCCGTAGATCTGCCGAAAGTCCACGTCGGCGAGCGGCCAGCGCGCGAAGTTGTCGTCGATGGCGCCCCGCTCGAGCGTGACGAGGTAGTCGTCGATCCTCGCCTCGATCACCGCCTCCGACAGCACGTCGCCGCGGTGCGTCCGCCAGCGCTCGACCAGTCGCTGCTGGAATGCGGGCGCGCGGGCCATCGCCTGCACGAACCTCGACAGGCGCCTGGTCCAACCCTGCGGCTGACCGTTGTCGGCGGAGCCGTCGATCAGCGGCTGGCCCATCGACAGATCGAAGTCCCAGGGCACCGGTCGGGCGAGGCCGCCCGCGCCGCGCCACAGGTGGACGCTGAGGTTGTAGGCGTCGACGTTCTTCGCCAGCTCTTCGATCAGCACCCAGTCCACCATCGCGTCGATGTCCACGTGGGTAAACAGGCCGCCAGCCGGGAAGCCCGGGTCGACGGCGTAGGTGGCCCCGTCGAGGTCATCGACGAACCGCTGAATGCCCGCGATCTGCGCGGGCGTTGCCAGCTCCTCGCGTGGATAGACGAGCTTCCACTGCGCCTGCTCGCCGATGTCCCAGCGCACCGCACCCTCGTCGTCCTGCTTGATGACGAAGCTGCCGCCAGTGCCGTCGTCCTCGGCGATGTCGATGCGGTCGTCGTCGCGCTTGATGCGCTCGGTCAGCCGGTAGATGCCGACCGCCTCGCCGTCGAGCTGCAGCTGACAGAAGCGGCTGCGCGGCGCGTAGTGATCGTCGCCGCCGAGGCTGCGGTAGAGGTCGAGTGCGAGCGGGTTGCGCAGGAAGGAGCGGTCGATCCACGAGCCGTCCAGCACCCAGTCGCTCTCCCGCCCCATCCCGAGCAGGTTGACCGCCTGCTGCAGGCCGAGCCCGTCGCGCAGCTCGATCGCGTAGTTCTTCTTCGGGTAAGCCTGTGAGGAGCGCCCGCGGATCTCGACCCCAACCGGGCCATCGTAGTTCGGCGAACCGTCGCCGTGCGCGACCGAGATGTGGCAGTCGATCTTCGGCTCGTCGACGATCTCGCCTTCGCACGACAGCTCGAGCACACACAGCGGCGGCGGTGGCGGCTGCTCGTCGGGCGGCTGCTCGCCGGGAGGCTGCTCGCCGGGAGGTTGCTCGCCGGTTGGTTCGAAGGCGAGCCCTCCACCGTCGCCGGCAGCTCCCGCATCGAGCACGACCTGACCTGCCGTGGATGGCCCCTCATCGCTACACGCGGACAACAACAGCAGCAACGCAGCGATCTTCGGCAGGCGACACACACTGACATCGTAGCATGCGGAGATCCGTAGCCTGTCGGTGGCCCGCGTGGCCAGGCGCTTGATTGATCCCAACTATCTGCCGCCCATTGTGTCCGCGGTCACTCCCGCGGGGATGTGAACCGCACCGATAACAGGCGCGACGTCCTGCGTCGGTGTACAATTGCGCTCGGGTTAGGGGACGTCAGCAGTGGACACGACACGCGAGCGCGGGGGCGGCCAGCAGGCCGACGCCGGTGATGGAAGCACCCTCATCATCCAGGCCGACGGCGGGGTGCGACCGGGGGACGACGCGGCGCAGCGCGCCCTGGTGCGCCACGCGGGCCGCTACGCGCTGAGCGAGGTGGCGCCCGGCGTGCTGCTGCTGCAGAGCGAAGAGGCATCCGACAGGGAGCGGCTCCTCACCTTCGGCCAGATCACCGATGCCACCAGCATCCTGGAGATCATCCAGGCGGTCGCCGCCAACGACTGGCAGGGCGTGCTCACGGTCTGCTCGACGGGCGCGCGTCGGCGGCTGCGCATCGACCGCGGCATGCTGACGTCCGCGGAGAGTGACCTCGCCTCGGAGCGGCTCGGCGAGGTGATGGTCGCGATGGGCGCGATCACCAAGGACCAGCTCGCCCACTGCCTGCGCCGGTCGGGCGGCCGCCGTCTCGGCGAGACGATCGTGCTCGAGGGCTTCGTCGAGCCCGACATGCTCTTCACCATGCTCAAGGCCCAGGCCCGCCGCATCTTCGAGGCTGCGCTGACGGTCACCGATGGCCACTACCTCTTCGGCGTGCCGAGCGAGGACGTCGACCCGCCGCCGATGGCGGTGCACGTGGGCCTGCAGGGCCTGCTCATGCAGAGCTTGCAGCGGCTCGACGAGATGGCGATGTTCCGCGAGCGCATTCCCAACGGCCACGCGTCGCCGGTCGTCACGGGCACGCCGGCGCGCATGACCCTCGACCGCCGGCTGCGCGCGGTGGCGGACCTCTCCAGCGGCGAGCACTCGATCCTCGACATCGCGCGCGAGCTCGGGCTCGACGAGTTCTCGGTCACCAAGGCCGTCATGCAGCTACTGCAGCTGGGCTGCGTGGAGGTCGTCGACGAGCACACGGACTACGAGGGTCGCATCCGCGAGATCGTCGCGCGCCTCAACGCGATCCTGCGGCGCATCGCCGACGTGGTGGAGCAAGAGCAGGCGGGCAATGAGCTGTCGTGGACCTTCGACGCCTGGATCCAGGACGGAGAGCTGCACAAGTACTTCGGCGAAAACCCCACCGCCCACGGCGACATCTCCGCGGAGCGCACGCTCGAGGCGCTCGGTCAGCTCGGCATCGAGGATCCCTACTCGGTGCTGCTGAACGTCGCGACGGACCTGGTCTCGTTCGCGATGTTCTCCGCCAGCCCGCACCTGCCGCGGCCCACCGAGCGGTCGCTGTCGAAGTGGGTCAACGGTCAGGTGCTGGAGTTTGGCTACTCGTCGCGGGTGTCGACGCCGCCGCGTCAGTCGCCCTCGACTCCGCCGCCTCGCTGACGGTCTCGGTCGCGGCGTCGCGCGCGGTGGCCGTGTGCTCGGCCGCCGGCACGCCCGCATCCACAGGTGTTGACGCTGCGGGCGTCTTGGCGGCCGGCGCCGTGGCCTGCGCCTTCGGCGGTGGCGTCTCGCGCGTCACGTTGCAGTAGCCGGAGCCGCATCGCGCGACGTAGACCGCCGTTTGGCCGCAGCCGCTGGTGCGGTAGCGATCGTCGCCGAGGTCGTCGACGTCGACGTTGCGCTGCACGCAGCCGAAGTCCAGCGCGAACCGGCTCACCGTGTATGGCGCGGCCTGCATCGTGCACGACCACAGACCCAGCGAGAGCAGCAGCAGTCCTGCGCCCGCCCGCCCCGTCGTCACACTCGAGCTGCCATTCATCGCGCGGAGGCTAGCACAGCGGCCCGGACCTCAGTCGAGCGTCAGCTCCACCGCGGTCGTCACGTCGACGTTGAAGAGCACGTCGGGGAACTGCACGTCCAGCTCCGGCGACAGCACGAACGCGCTGCCAGCCCCCATCGGGACGCGCAGGCTGCTGCCGAGGTGGGCGCCGGCGGGGCCCGATGTCGCGTATGCCGTCGACTCGCCGCTGGCCGGCTGCACATCGATGCGCCCGGCGCTCATGCCGGTGAACCACGAGACCGAGGGCCGCCGCCGACCCCCCGACCAGGCCAGGTGCTCGACGCGCCCGCCGAGCAGCAGGCCCGCCCAGTCGCCCTCCCCGGCGCGCAGCTGCACGCGCACGAGTGCGGACAGCGCGACCGTCTCGCTGACGAACACGCCGACGCTCCCGCGCATTGCGCCGTGGGGCGTCAGGCCGCCGCTCCGCACCTGCAGGCAGCACGCGCCCGGCTCGCCCGGTGCTACGCCGGGTGGCGGTCGGTCGGCGGCCATGCCGCTGTCGATCAGACCCACACCGACGGTCGGGCCGAGCTGCACGAACATCCCGCGCCCCGGCTCCGTGCGCGGCGCGATGGGTGGCGGCGAGATCGGTGGGTTCGGCGGTGGCACGACCTTTGGCTTCAGCACCGGTGGCAGCTCGTCGTCGTGTGCCTGCTTCACACGGACCGCATCGAAGTTGCAGCCCAGTGAGCGGGCATCTTGTCGCGCGGCGACCAGCAGGTCATCGAGCGCGGGGGTCGCGAGCAGCATGTCGAGCTCGACCGACGCATCGCCACAGACCGCCCGGTGCATGTGTGCGCGCCCGGTCATCGCATCGCCAAGCCCCGCCGCGTGCACGACGCCCAGCGACAGCTGCAGCTGCGACCGCGTGCCGACAGGCAGCCTCCGCGCCCGTGCGAGTGAGAGCGCCTCGTCGAGCAACGCGAGTGCGCGCTCGATATCGAGTGCGTGGTAGGCGTCCATCGCCTGCATGCGCAGCTGCGCGACCGGGTCGTCCTGGGCATTGGCGCGCGCCGCCCGCGGACATACGAGCAGCGCGCACAACAGTACACACGTCATTGCGAGGTGGGGCATGCAACGATCGTGTGGCGCGGAGGGTCCCGCGTTGCAGTGCGGCACCGCATTCGCCATCCTGCGAGCTTGCCTACACTGGAAATTGCAGCGCGATCGCCTCCGTTGTAGGCACGGCCAATTTATTTTTCTCGAGGTGCAACGCTCGCACCCCGCCGCTGCACTACACTACTGAATGAAGAGCAGCCTATCCGCGAGTGCCGCCGCCGACACGGTCCTGCCACGCGCGCGGATCTGCGCCCTGCAGGCGGGCGACAGCGCGGTGCTCGAGGCGGTGCTCCAGAGCGTGCTGCCCTTCGTGCGCGGCCTGCTCTATCGGATGCTCGGTCCCGGGCCGCAGCTCGATGACGCGCTCCAGGATGCGCTGATCGACCTGGCGGCCGCCCTGCGGCGCTACGAGGGCCGCGCGAGCCTCAAGACCTATGCGGGGCGCATCACCGCGCGCGTCGCCTATCGCTACTACCGCAAGCGCGCGCGCGAGGCCTCGCACGAGCCGTTCTGCGAGGAGGTGTTCAGCGCGGTGGGCGACCCCGAGGGCCGGAGCATCGAGCGGCAGCGCATGGCTGCGCTCATGTCGTGCCTCGACACGCTGCCCGCCAAGCACCGCATGGCCTTCGTGCTGTGCGACGTCGAGGGCATGCAGCCGGTCGAGGCTGCGCGGCTGCTGCGCGTGCACCCCATCACGATGCGCTCGCACCTGCGCCGCGCGCGCAAGGGCCTGCGCGCGCGCATCGAGTCCGAGCCCGAGCTGTCGCGCTTCCTGGAGCCCGGACGATGAGCGAGGATCGCGATGGCTGCGAGCTGACCAGGCGCGCGGCGGCGGAGATCGCCCGTCTCGCACCGGCCGAGCTGCCCGCGGAGCGCAGCCGCGAGCTGATCCGCCGCGCGGTGCTTGCCGAGCGCGCGGGCAGCGCGCCGCGCTGGGGTCTGCCGCTGCTGGTCGCCGCGACCGCCGGAGCGCTCGCGCTCGCAATCGCGATGACGCTTGCGCCCCCGCCGGCGTGGCAACACGTCGAGACGCACCCCTGGGCTCGGCCGTCGGGCGCCGCCGTATTGCAGCCCTCGCGGCTGTCGCTCCCGAGTGGCGATCAGCTCATCGCCGCCGAGGGCGCGGCCTTCGACGTCCGCAGCGCCGCGCCGCAGCGTCGCGAGGTCGCCCTGCAGCGCGGTCAGATGCTCTTCGATGTCGCGCGGCTGGGACAGGGACAGCGCTTCGACGTCGTCACGCCGGACGCGCGCGTGTCGGTGCTGGGCACCGTCTTCACGGTCGAGGCCGTCGATGGTCGCACGGTGGTGCGCGTCTACGAGGGGCACGTCGAGGTGGCGCACGGCGCGCAGCGTATTCGGCTCCGGGTCGGCGAGCACTTCGTCTCCGATGGCCGGCGCGTGCCCATCGACCCGCTGCGCCGCGAGGCGCTGGCCGCCGCCGGGCGACGCCATCGCGCGCCGCCCGTCGCGCCCGTCGCGCCCGTGGTGATCGAGCTCGCTGCGCAGCCCGCCGCGCCCCCGTCCGCGGCGTCGATCCCCACGCCGCCGGCGCAGAGCCGTCCCCCGCTGCCCGTCACGGTGGCCGCCGCGCGCGGCGAGCTGCAGCAGGGGCGCGTGCAGCGGGTGCTGACCGCCACGGCCGCCGCGATCGATGGCCGGCGACCGCCCCTGGGCCAATGGTACCTCGTGCACGCCGACGCGCTGTTGCGCGATCGCAAGCCGCGCCCCGCCGCGGCCGCACTCGAGTCAGCGGCGGCTTACCTGCACGGGGAGCCGTCACGGGATGCTGCCCACCGTGCCGCGCTTGCGTACGCGGAGCAGCTGGGTGATCCGGCGCGGGCCCTGCACGTGCTCAAGGCCTCCGGCGTGCTCGGCCCCGACAAGTTCGTGCACGCGCGCGGCATGGAGCTGTGGGTGCGCCTGCTCGTCTCACTCGAGCGGCGCTGGGAGGCGAGCGCCGTGGCGCGGCGCTACCTGCGCACCTACCCCCACTCGCCCGAGGCGCCCGCGATGCGCTCGATCGCGGAGTACCGCGTCGCGCAGCTCGGTCAGCCACTGCTCTAGCAGGCCCGTGAAGACGGGCGCGCGCTCTCAGTCGCGCTCGGCGGGCTTGTCGGCCAGCTCGCGCTGGCTGCGGCCGGGCAGCGGCTCCATCGCGACGGGCAGGCCGCAGTCCTTCCAGCCCTTCTCGACCGCGCGGCCAAAGGCATCCTTGGGCCCCTCGAAGCCGGCACGCTGCTCGATGACCTGCGTGAAGCCCGCGTCGATCAGCAGCTGCGCTGCGCGCATCGAGCGCCGCCCCGACCGGCACCCGATCACGAGTCGGTCGTCCTTCGCGAAGGCGCTCTGCACGGTCGTGACGAAGTCGGGGTTGTCGACCATGCCGTTTGCGCCCGTGTGCTGAATCGCGATGTTGTAGGCACCGTCGGGATGCCCGAGCGAGAACTCCTGCTCGGAGCGCACGTCGAGGTACGCGTAGCCCTGCGCTTGCATCAGCTGCTGCGCGTCCGCGGGCGAAACACGCGTGATCGTCATCGGTCGTCCGCGCCGGAGGCCAGCGCGTTGCGCACGAAGAGGTCCTCGAGCGTCTCGCGGTGGGGTGTGACCGAGTGGATGACGGCGCCGCGCTCCATCGCCAGCGACATCACCTTGGTGCTCGCCTCGTCGCCCTCGACGACGACGATCGTCGACTCGCGCAGCGTGCGCACCTCGAGGGCGTGCTCGTCGACCGCCGCTCGCAGGTCCTCGTCCGTCCCCGCGACCTCGATCTCGACCCGCCGCACGTCGGCCTTGAGCAGGTCGTCGAGCTTGCCGTAGGCGGTGACCTTGCCGAGGTTCACGATCGCGACGCGGTCGCAGATCATCTCGACATCGCTCAGCACGTGGCTGGTCAGCATGAGCGTGCGTCCCTGCTTGTGCTGCTCGTCGAGGATGTCGCGGATGTCCTTGCGGCCGATCGGGTCGAGGCCGCTGAACGGCTCGTCGAGGATCAGCAGCTCCGGCTCGTGTAGCAGCGCCTGGCACATCCCGAGGCGCTGCATCATGCCCTTGCTGAACTTGCCCACGGGCCGGTCGAGCGCGTGGCCGAGCGACAGTCGGTCGAGCAGCTGTCGCGCGCGCCGGTCGGCGTCGGCCCGCGACATGTTGCACAGCTGCCCACACAGGTGCAGGAACTCGAGCGGCTTGAGGTACGAGTAGATGTAGGGGTTCTCGGGCAGGTAGCCGACGCGCGCGCGTGCGGCGGGGCTCGAGGGCGGCTCGCCAAAGATGCGGATCTCGCCGCGGCTTGGGTGGATCAGCTGCAGCGCACACTTGATCGACGTGGTCTTGCCCGCGCCGTTGGGGCCGACGAAGCCGAAGGCCTCGCCCTCGTGCACCTCGAGGCTCACCCCGCGCAGCGCCTCGATGCGCTTGCGGAAGAACCCGATGAAGAAGGTCTTGTGGACGTCCTTGAGCTCGAGGATGGGCGCGCTCACGTTTGCACTCCTACTTCACCGCTCGGTTCATCGCTTCGACCACGCGGTCCTGCTCGTCGTGCGACAGCTGTGGATGAAGCGGTAGTGCCATGCCGCGGTCCGCGATCGTAGCCGCGTTGTCGAGGCCGTGTCTACGCTCCGCCGCGCGTGCGGCGGCATCGGCCAGCTGCGGGAGCCGCTGCAGTGCGTAGCTGAGGATGCCCGCCTCGATGCCGTCGTCGCGCAGGGACGACAGCAGTGCGTCCCGGTCGCCTGCGTCGAAGCGCTCCGGCAGCAGCACGCCGTAGGTCTGCCGGTTGGACTCGCAGCCGGGCGGACAGGCCTGCGTCCGCACGCCCGACAGCGCCCCGTCGTAGCGGGCGGCGAGCGCCCTGCGCGCCTCGACGATCTCCGAAAGCCGCGTCATCTGCACGCCGCCGATCGCCGCCGCCACCTCGGTCAGGCGGTGGTTGACCGCCGCGCGCGCGAAGCCGCCGCCGCTCTTCTGCCCGTGGTTGCGCAGCTGCCGCAGGCCCTCGGCGAGCGCCGGGTCGTCGGTCAGGCAGGCGCCGCCCTCGCCGGTCGTGATCACCTTGCGCGGGTGAAAGCTCAGGCACGCGATCGTCCCACCGGCCTCACAGGGCGCATCCCCGCGCCGGCTGCCGAGGCTGCAGGCGGCGTCGAGCACCACGGGAAGATCGCCCAGCGCCTCCGTGATCGCGGCAAGCCGCGCCGGGTTGCCGAACTGGTCGATCACGATCGCCGCCGCCGTTCGCTGCGTGCGGGCCGCCGCCATCGCATCGGCGCCCGCGTTCCACTCGTCGATGTCGACGTCCACCAGCACGGGCACGCCGCCGCACTCGAGCACCGCGTGCGCGGGGCTGGGCCATGTGAGCGCCGGCACCAGCACCTCGTCGCCGCGTCCGATACCCAGCGCCTGCAGTGCCAACAGCAGCGCGGAGCTGCCGCTCGACACCGCCACGGCGGTGCGCCCGGCTGCGTGCTCCGACAGCGCGTGCTCGAACGCAGCCACCTCGGCGCCCTGCACGAGCATGCCGGAAGACAGCACGCGCGCGGCGGCCTCGCGCTCCTGCGGGCCCATGGTCGGGCGGGTCAGACGTATCACCACCCAAGGATACCAAACCCATTGCGTGGATGAAGCGCGCCGCACTATGGTCGCGCCGATGGGCAGTGACCAAACCGGGCTCGGGATCGTCCTGTCCGGCGGCGGTGCCCGCGGTGCCTACGAGGTGGGCGTCCTGAGCTACCTCTTCGGGGAGTTCATCGATCGCCACGGGCGGCTCCCCCGCTTCGACGTCATGAGCGGCACCAGCGTGGGTGCGATCAACTGCGTGGCGCTGGCCTCGACGTGCCACGACCCGCAGGCCGGCATGAAGCTGCTGCGCGATGTCTGGAGCGGGCCGGCGATCTCCAACATCTTCGAGTTCAACGTCCGCCAGGCGCCGCGGCTGTACCGCGTGTGGCTGGGCGGCAGCCGCCCGGTGGGGCTGTTCGACTCGGCACCGCTGGGCAAGCTCGTCAGCCACGAGATCCCGTGGCGGCAGCTCGTCCGCAACCTCAAGGCGGGGCACCTGCGCGCGCTCACGGTCAGCGCGACCAACGTGCGCACCGGGCGCTCGTGGCTGTACGTGGACCGCGGGCCCGGGGTGCCGCTGCCGCGTGGCAGCCTGCGCGTGGTCATCCACCCCACCCACATCCTGCCGCAGCATGTGCTGGCGTCCGCCGCGATGCCGCTGGTCTTTCCGCCGGTGCGCATCGGCAACGACTTCTTCTTTGACGGGGGCATTCGTCTCAACACGCCGACCTCGCCGGCCATCCAACTGGGCGTCGACCGCATCTTCGTCATCGGCGTCACGACGCCACCCGGGCAGGCTCCGGGGCTCGCGCCGCTGCGCTCGCCAGGCGCGCCCTTCCTGCTCGGCAAGGCGCTCGACGCGCTGATGCTCGACCACATCGAGCACGACATCGAGGGACTCGAGCTCGTCAACGACATCCTCACGGACGCGGCCGCCGCCGGCGGGCCCGAGTTCCTCGACAAGCTCAATGCGGTCGCCGTCGCCGAGGGACGCTCACCGCGGCGCATCGTGCGCAGCTTCGCGCTGCACCCGAGCGTGGACATCGGGCAGCTCGCCGCCGAGCACCTGCGACGGGCGCGCGGGCGGCTCTCCCGTATCATCGGCAACACCGCGTTGCGCTTCCTGGATGTCGGCGACGGGGCGGACGCGGACCTCGCGAGCTACATGCTTTTCGATACCGAGTTCATCCGCGTGCTGATCGATCTGGGGCGTCAGGACGCGGCGACCCATGCCGATGAGCTGGCGGCGTTCCTGTTCCCGGACGACCCCGACAGCTAGTCGACCAGGCCCATTTCACCCATTGATCCCGCGTGCATTGCACGGTTTCCCACACGCGGATTTCCGTCGGTGGGTGAAGTGTGGACAACACTCCGCAATCCATTGATTTCACTCGGCTAGTTGCGAAAATGCTAGCGGGGACATCTCCCGTGACCACTCCCGCATACATGGACGCACGTTACCCCTGATCTAGCCACCTTGCGGCAGACAGCCCTGGGACGTCGTTCGATACCTGGTCGGCGGTGCTGCGGCTGAGCCCAAAAAGCCGACCGCAAGGCGATGGACACCCATCAGGGGCGCGAATATCATCCGTCTTCTTCTTTGCTTGGGGATGGTTCAATGACGGACGACGGGCAGGAGCAGCACGGTCTCAGCGCGCTCGACCGCGCGTACGGCTTGCGTCTCGACGGGGACGTCGACGGCGCGATGCGCCTGGCCGCATCGATCCTCGTCGCCAGCCCCGAGGACCACGGCGCCGCCATGCTAGTGGCACGGCTGCTGCTCGACGGCGAGCGCGCCATGCTCGCCGGCGAGGTCGCCGAGCGGCTCGCGGATGCGCTGGTGCGCCGTGGCGACCTGCCTGGCGCGACGGTTGCGGCCAACCTGGGCGCCGAGGCCGGTGGCTTCGCCGAGGGCGCTCTGCAGACCATCGCGCGCGCGTTCGCCAAGGGCAGCGAGCGGCTGTCGGGCCGCAGCCCCAGTCCCCCCGCGCTGCCGGCCGAGGTGCCCGTCGCACCGCACTTCGCGAAGCTGACCGGGGGCGAGCTACTCGACGCGGCGGAGAAGGCTGCCCAGCACTTCCTGAAGCAGAAGGACGAGGAGCCCAAGGACGGACCGCTGCCGACGCTGGCGCTGTTTTCCGAGCTCGACGCCTCGGTGCTCGGCAAGTTCCTCGGGGCGCTCGAGGTGCGCGAGGTCAAGAGCGGCGACCAGGTCGTCGTCGAGGGTGAGGATGGGCGCGAGGCGTTCGTCCTCGTGCGCGGTGTGCTCAACGTCGTGCGCGGCGCAGGCGATGACGCCACGCTGCTGGCGGCCCTGGGCCCCGGCGCGATCTTCGGCGAGATGGCGCTCGTGGCCGAGGCGCCGCGTGCCGCTGCGGTGGTGGCGGTGGAGCCGGCGCTGCTGCTGGTCATCAGCCGCGCGCAGCTCGAGACCCTGGCGCGCGAGGATGGCGCGGTGGGCCGCGAGCTCGGCGCCTTCTGCCAGGGCCGAATGGTCGCCAACCTGGTCCGCCACAGCGAGATCCTATCGGCGCTGGGGAGCGCGGAACGCGCCGAGATCATTACGCACTTCACGACGCGAAGCCTCGGCGCCGGCGAGCCCCTGGTGCATCAGGGCGCCGACAGCCACAGCCTCTTTCTGGTCGCCAGCGGCAGCGTCGACGTGCGCAGCACGGATGCGGAGGGCGACCGCGTCGTGCTGGCCGAGCTGGGCCCCGGACAGGTCGTGGGCGAGATCTCGCTGGTGATGCGCAAGCCCGCCACCGCCGACGTCACCGCGGTGATCCCCACGGTCGTGCTCGAGCTCACCCAGGAGCGCTTCATGGAGGTCATCCGCGAGCACCCCGCGCTGCTCCGCGATCTCTACGAATTGGCGTTAAAACGGGAAGAAGAAACCCGTAGCGTCGTTGCGCAAAAAGCCCTGGACGTGTCTGATGTCGTGCTGCTCTAACCGGGCCGCCACGGCGCTCGCCCCGCACCGTGAATGCGTCCCCGGGGGCGCGCAACCAAGCCCAGTGGAGGACGCCGCGTAGATGCACGTGGATGCACCAGAGTCGGTCCCGACCTCGCCCGAGGGCGGGGCCCCGATCGACGCGGTGGTCGACCCGCGCACGCGCCGCCTGTGCTTTGGCGGCGTCGGCTTCGACCTGCAGTGGGAGGCGGGTCACGACTTCGCGCTGCTCGATGCCGACCGCGGCGCGTGTCTCCCCGGCCTCCACGCCGGGGGAGAGCCGGTTGCGGGTCACGTGCGGTGCATGATCCACTGGGGGAACGAGGACATTCTCGGCCCGGTCGAGGTCCGCGACGCGGGGCCCGGCGTGCGGGCGTTCAGCGGCCTCGGCACCCGCGGCGAGTTGCACGATCTCGGCGGTGGGCGCTACCGCGCAGGGCTCACGGTCAATCCCCGTCAGCGCGGCTGCGGCTCGGCGCTTCGCTTGCTCGCCGGGCTCGTGCTCGAGTCCAGTGGCGGGCTGTCGCTGCATGCGGCCGCTGTGGTGATCGACGGTGGAGCCGTGCTGTTCACCGGGCCAAGCGGTGCCGGCAAGAGCACGGCGTGCGAGCTGTCGACGGGCGAGCGCTGTCTCGCCTACGACCACGTTGCACTGACACCATCCGCGGACGGCTACAGCGCCTGGCGCATTCCAATGGGAGAGGCTGCGTCGCTGCCGCTGACCGCGGACCCGGTGCTGCCGCTCAGGGGCATCCTTTGCGTTCAGCGCGGGGAGATCAGCCCCGGCATCCGGCCCAGCGATGCCGCGCAGGTGCTGTTCGACGTGCGGCGTGCCATCGACGTGGCTGACCCGTCGGCGCAGGCCGAGGCTGCGCGGCTGGACGCGGCCCACCGCCTGGCGCAGCGCATTCCTGTCGCGCGCGTCGAGACCGTGCTCGGCAAGCCCATCGGGCCCCTGCTGCGCGACTGGCTGGCAGCGGAGGCCGATCGTGGCTAGCGACCGCATCCCGAAGCAGAACCCGCGCACGGCCTACCGCCTGGTCGAGGACCGGGGGCTGCTGGTCGTGATTGACAACCGCGAGCTGCACACCCTCAACGAGGTGGCGGCGCGCGTGTGGTCGCTGTGCGATGGCCGCGCCGTGGACGCGATCGTCGAGGAGATCATCGCGGAGTTCCAGGTGGATGCCGAGCGGGCACGTACCGATGTCGACACGTTTCTCGCGCAGCTCGACGGCGTCGGCGCACTCAGCTGGAGCCAGCCGTGAGCGCCCCCCACGGCGTCGATCGTCTGGGGCGGCCGAAGCGCAATCCGGAGGCCGCCAAGCTGCTGCAGTCGATTCTCGACGCCCGGCCCGACAATCCCAACTCCGCGATGCTTGAGATCGTCGACCGCTGCAACGAGGTCTGCGTCCACTGCTATCAGGTGCAGGGCGAGAAGGGCGAGATGGACACCCAGCAGATCTTCAAGATCCTGGATGATCTCGCAGAGATGGGCGTACTGCGGCTGACGATCTCGGGCGGCGAGGCCACCCTGCGCCACGACTTTCTCGACATCATGCGCCGCTCACGTGAGCTGGGCTTTCTCGTCACACTGTTTACCAACGGGCTGACGATGACGGAGGAGCTCGCCCAGGAGCTGGGGCAGCTCGGCCTGCACGCGGTCGAGATCAGCCTCTACAGTCAGCACGCGGCGCCTCATGACTTCGTGACCGGCGTCGAGGGATCATTCGACAAGACGGTCGCAGGCATCCGTTACCTGCGGGCCGCGGGGGTGTTCGTGGTGGTCAAGACCACTGTCATGTCGCTCAATGAGGACACGATCGACGGTTACTTCCGCTTCGTCGAGCACGACCTCGGGGCCCACCCCAGGGTCAGCCCGGTCAATCTCCACGCGCGCGAAGACGGCGACAAAGCGCACTTTGCGCTGAATCCGGGAGTCGACCTGGCCGCACCGGAGCGCCGGATAGACAGCGCAACCGCCACACCCCTGCGGCCCCGCAAGTCCGCCGACAACGCCCCGTGCGGCGCCGGCGCGGCCGTCCACGTCGAGCCCCACGGCGAGATGCGTCCCTGCTCGATGCTTCCGGTCGATCTCGGCGATGCCCGGACCGCCGAGCTCAAGCAGCGCCACGAGCATCAGGCCCTGCGCAGCATCCGGGAGCTCAACTGGGGGGCCGTCCACGGTTGCCGTGATTGCGCGCTCAGCGGCTACTGCCTGCACTGCTACGCCCATGCGCTGGACGAGGTGGGTGACGCCCTGGGCCCCTACCCCTCGGCCTGCACGCAGGGTCGCATGCACTACGCCCGCGATCAGGGCCTGCCCGACGCGATCGCCGAGCAAGCCGCGCCGCTCGGACCTTACGGCCTGGGGCAAGACGGTCAGCTGGTGCCCATCGAGCATGTGGTCACCGACGAGGACGAGGCGCGGGCCCAGGCGATGCCATGGGTGCGCAAGACCGATTTTGTGGCACAATCGCCGGCGGCAAGCGCGCAACCAGGTGAGCTGGTACAGTTGAGGCGACCGGGGCGGAAGGCGGGGACCGACGTACGGGTGCCGGCTGTTCAGCGGCAGTTCGGGGGCGACGCCGATCCGGGCCAGCGATGACTTTGGAGGATAGAATGACTTGGCATGGGGCAACGATGAAGGTGGGTGCCGTCCGCGGCGCAACGTTGGCGACCGCGATCGCACTGCTTGCGGTAGGTTGTGGCGGAGCTGAAGACGCCAAGACGCTCGCGATCACGGCGCCGTCGTTGGCTCAGGAGCTGCAGCGCAGCGACGACACCGACGCGAGCCTCGAGGGGCTTCAGTTCGACGTGGCCGCCACGTCGACGGGGCTCGACCTCGGCACGCCGGTGATGCTCTTCATCGGCGACAACCCGGCGTCGATCGCCGAGGCCGAGGTTGCCGCCGGCGGCAACGTCACGTTCCTCGATGCCACCCTGCCCCCGGGCAACAAGACGATCTTCGCGCGCACCGCCGACGAGGCGGTCAGCTCCAGCGCGGACCACGGCTACGTCTACAAGACGCTCGACATCATATCGCCGATGGCTGGCACGGTGACCGACGATGACGCCGCCACCGCGGGTGTGCAGGTAACCGTCGTGGTCGAGTCCTTCGCCACGGCCGGTGACGTGACGCTGCTCGTCGGTGACGAGGCCAGCGGCACCGAGTCGCCCGACCAGGATGGGCGGTCGAGCTTCAGCGTGACCCTCGAGCCTGGCAACCACACCCTGGTTGCGGAGGCCGAAGCTGGTGGCGTGACCTCCGACGAGCTGATGGTGACGGTCGTCGGCGACAGCAGCTGCCCCGGCGCGACGCTGCAGTTCCCCGATGTGGCGCTGGGCGCCAATGAGGTGACCGTGGGCGGTGCGGGCGATTGCCCCAGCGACGAAGAAGGCGTCTACGAGACGTCGATCGTGCTCGCCGTCAGCGGTGCGCCCGACGGAACCACGGCGTTCCTCTATGCCAACAACATGCTCGCGGGCGATGCCGATGTCACGGCGGGCCTCGCGTCGTTCCAGAACGTCGCACTCGAGAACCGCGGCGATTCGGCCAACGTCCTGCGGGTCGAATTCGACATGGACGGCGAATGCGTCCGGCCCATCGGCGACAGCATCTTCGTGGACTGCGCTGGACCGGGCTGCATCATCGACTCCCCGGTGCCCGTTTCGTACATCGACCCCGTGACCAACGACGAGACCCTCTACGTCAACGGCACGATGATCACCGACGGTCGCGTCGCGATCGAGGTGGGCACCACGGCTGCCGAAGGGCAGACCGTCGAGGTGGTGGTCGACGACGTCGAGACGCTCACGGGCGCCGTCGGCAGCGCTGGCAGCGCGACCCTCCAGACCTCACTGGGCGATGGCTCACACACGGTGCAGGCGACGTGCACCGACGCGTCCGGCAACATCAGCAAGTCCCAGCTGCGCACGTGGGTGCTGGACCGCCTGGCCTGCGAGGTCACCGTGACCTCGCCGCTGGCCGATCACCGCTACGTGCCGGCGGACGACATCGACCCCAACGATGGTGCCGTGACGGTGCTGGTCGAGGCGGACGTCACCGGGCCCGCCGGCGGCGCGCCGGACGACTGCAACGAGCAGCGTGCGGCGGCGTGCACGGAGCCCGACGGGATCCAGGGCGTCGCTCTGGAGGACTTCACGGCTGGCCAGAGCTACGAGGCATTCGTCGACGAGAACGCCATCGAGCAGACGCTCTGTGTCGAGGTCGCCGACCGGGCCGGCAACATTGGCCGCGGCACCGTGGCGGTCGAGTACGAGGCGGTCACGCCGACGGTCGCGTTCACGAGCCCTGCGGACGGCACGCGCTTCAACCGCCTCGGCAACAGCTTCGGCGGCGACACCTACGTCGCGACCAACGACACGAACAATCCGCGCTGCCTCGTAGACGTCGATGTGGACTGCAGTCACGACGGATTGGACGTCGAGCTGTGGCGCGTGAACGATCAGGGAGACGACTCGCTCGTGGCCACAGTTGCGTGTGCGGCTGGCAGTGCGACCTTCGTCGATGCGCCGTTCCAGGAAAACCCGAGCAGCTCGGCGGACACGCTCTATGCCACGCAGACGATTGTCGGCAACGACTCGACCCTGGAGGGTCGCAGCGGCATGCTGAACCTGATCGGCGACTGCAAGGCGCCCGCCTACGCCATGCTCGGCGCGTGCATGAGCGGCACCGACCAGCGGCTGTTGCCCGTCGTGGACTACGAGCTGTGGGTTCGTCTGCGCGACGAGTCGGTGGACTCGCGCCCGGCCTCGATCGACTACGAGCTCGTCTCGCAGCTCGGCAATGCGCTGCCGCAGGACACCATCACGGTGGCAGCTCAGGTCTCGAACAACGACTTCGATTACCGCATCAAGCCGGCGGATCTCGGGGCCGCGGTGGACGTCATCGAGGTTCGCGTGACCACGCCGGACAACTTCGGCAATGCGCCGGTCGGCGAGGTCGGCGGCCTGAACTACTGCGAGATCGCCCTGGCGGCCGAGATCCCGGTGCTGGTCAGCGCGACGACCGACCTCACGACGTGGATGCCGGACGACAACAACAACCATGGCTGTGGGACGCCCGATCCGCAGAGCACGGACTACGAGGTCCCGGTCGACGTCACCGTCGACCAGGTCGCCGGCCGGACGCTGCAGTACCGCATCGACGGTGGCTCCTTCGTCGACCTCACGCTCGCGAGCGTCGACAGCACGTTCTGCGTGCCCGTGCCCGACGACGGCAGTACGCACGACATCACCCTGCGTCTGCACTCCGTGAGCGGCGGAAGCGCTGACGCCACAATCAGCGCACTCGACATCCAGTCGATCGAGATCACCGACCCGATGCCCAACGACCCGGCCTTCATCGCGGGCAACGGCTGCGGATCACCCGGCGCCGGTGAGCTCGATGTCTCGGTGACCGTGCGGGCCGACGAGATCCACGGGACGGCCAACGTGCTGCTCTCCGATGGCGTCAACATGGCGATGGCCGCCCTCAGCGGTGGGGGCGCGAGCAGCGCCACCGGTTGCCTGCTCGTGAGTGACGGCATGCAGACGATCCAGGCCCAGGTGGAGGGCACGGGTGCCGACGACTTCGTCGACGTGACGATTGCCTCATCGGCGCCCCAGAACGCCATCGCCGGTCTCGTCGCAACTGTCCCGGCGGTCGATGACGCGAGCTACCGCGACGGCATGATCAACTTCGAGTGGGACACCGCGGTCGACACCCTCGACCACGTCGAGCTTCTCTGTGCCCGCGACGTGCTCGACCCCGGCGACGAGGCCACCTTCCTCGCGGGTGCGAAGACCTACTCCCTGTCGCCCGGGTCGGTGGGCGGCGGACGCGATGCGGACGACGTGCAGCTGCGGATCGGCGAGACGCGCCACTGCGTGGTGCGCGGTGTCGACTTCGCCGACCGGGTCGGCCCGCTGCCGGCGGCGAGCGTCGAGGTCGACTACAACTTCCGCATCAAGGTCATCACGTCGCCCGGGTCCCGCTTCGGGATCTCGTTGAGCGCGGCGGGCGACATCGACGGTGACGGCGCCGACGATGTCCTCATCGGTTCGTACTTTGACGCCCACGTCTACTACGGCTCACCGGACGGCACGCTGCCCGACACGGTCGGAACGACGTTTACGGGCGACTCCAGCGCCTTCGGTCGCACACCGCAGAGCATCGGCGACTACAATGGCGACGGCGTCGGCGATCTCCTGATCAACGAGTTCAACGCCGGTGGAGCTGCCGAGGGCGCCGTGTATGTGATCTTCGGCGCGGCCGATACCCGCTTCGCCGACGCCACCGTCCGCGTCAACCAGGGTGCGCCCGACACCTGCGAGGGTGCTGATGTCTGCTACCTCAACGACGTGTCCGCCGAGCGTCTCGGCATTACCATCAGCCCGCTTGGCGATTTCGACGACGACGGCGTCAACGACATCGCTATGGGCTCGCGCTTCATCGATGTCGGAGGCACCAACGCTGGTCGCATGTACGTCCTGCGCGGCGGTACGACCGTGTGTTCGTCGCCGCCCTGCGTGATTCACCTCCCCAGCGACAATCCCAACGGGCTGTTCGTCGACGGCGACATCGCCGATCGCGCTGTAGGCGAGCGCATCGTCGGGCTCGGCGACGTCGACGGTGATGGGCACACCGACCTGGCTGCCACAGCGCGTGGTGGCGGCGGTGAGGACGCGCAGGTTCGCTTCTTCCTGGGACGCGACTTCGTCAGCGGACTGTCCGCGATGACCTGGACCAGCGAGCAACTGGTCGGCACAGGAACATCGGGGAGCTTCGGCACCAGCCTGGCTGTGAGTGCCAACCTCGTCGACAACGGCGAGACCGACGTGACGGACCTGCTGATCGGCGACGGCGTGGGTCGGGTGGTCCACGCCTATCCCGGCGATCTGAAGGGCGGCGAGCGTTTCCGGGCCGCCGCGCGCGTCACGATCAACGGCGACGTTGCCTACGGCACCTACATTAGCTCCAGCTACCACCCGGTCCACGGCCCGGTCGACGATCTGGACGGCGACGGCCTGCTGGAGTTCGTCGTCACCCAGGGTGGCGGCACGCCCGAGGCGAAGATCACCTTCGGGAGCGATTTCGCGGCGGCCACCGGCTGCGCCGATTCCCAGGAGATGGAGGGCGGCTGCACCGTTCCCATGACCGAGGGGCTGCCGTTGCTGTCGGAGCCGGGCTCTGACCCGGCGGTCGCCATCTCCAGCGAATACACGGAGCCGGCGGGCGACCTCAACAACGACGGCTATGTCGATTTCGTGACGGGAAACAGTCGCCACAACACTGACACCGGCAGGGTGCTTGTCCTATACTGAGGCGCTCGCGCCGGGAGAGATGCAACGATGAGCGATGAAGAGACCAAGAGCGACAGCAAGCGCGCCTACGAGTCACCTCGGATCGAGGAGTCCGCGCCCTTCGAGGAGCTGAGGCTGGGCTGCACCTTCCAGCCAGGCCCCTGCGACGACTTCGAGATTCCGTCGACCTCCTGAGTCGAGCGCGTGCCCACAGCCATACCCGCGGTTGTCGCCCAGGCGGTGGCCGTGGGTTTGTTGTGTCAGGTCGGTGATCCCTCGGGTTGGACCGCGCTGCTGAGCGTGCCCGTGCTGGCTGCCCTGTGGCAGTGGCGCACGCTCCCCGCTTCGCACTCGCCCCCGCCCGCCTCGTCCGGCGACGCCGACGCCTCGCTGCCGGTCGCCGCGGTCGAGGCCGAGACGGATCTCGGCGTCTTTCTCGAGACCGTCAACCACGAGCTGCGCACTCCGCTCAATGCGATCCTCGGCTTCTCCGACCTGCTGCTGCAGGAGATCGACGGACCACTGAGCGAGGACCGCCGGCAGAACCTCGAGGTGATCCGCGACTCCGGCGGCACCCTGCTGTCGTTGTTCGACGACGTCACGGAGCTGACCGCACTGATGGGAGGGCAGGTGCCGCGCGGTGAGGTCGACACCGGGCTCGACCAGCTCGTGCGCACGGCCGTCCCGGTCATGTCGGGCGAGGTCGATCTCTCGGTCGTCGGTGCGAGGTTCGTACTCGTTGGGGACCGGGCGCGCCTCGAGCGCGCGGTTGGCGAGGTCCTGGGCCTCGCGGTCGCGCGCGCGCAGGGGGGCCGGCCGCGCGCGACTCTCCGCTCTGATGAACGCCGCGTGTGCCTCGACGTCGAGGTGCCTTGCAAGCCGCCGGCCGCCGACGAGCTCGCGACCCTGGCGATGCCATCGCCGAGTCCGGTTGCCCGCCAGCGTGGCGGCGGGATGGGTCCGGCGATCGCTGCCCACGTGGCACTCCTGCACGGCGGTGAGCTGCTCGCCACGGCGACGCCCACCGGCCTGTCGCTCGAGCTCAGCCTCGCCCGGGAGGCGGCATGACGTCCGCGTCGCGCATCCGTGCGCTGGGGCCGCTGTCTGCGCTGCTCGTCAGCGGTCCTGCATTGGTCACGATCGGGATGGTGGCGGCGCCGCAGGGGCTTGCGCTCGGGGCCCCCGGCGCGTTTTCGTTGCTGCTGGTGGCTCTGCTCCCCTGGCCGCTGTGTCTGTGGGCCTCGTCGCCTGCGCCCGCGACTCCCCCAGCCGCCGGCTCGGCCCCTGCCCGGGCGCCGTCCACCGAGCTGCAGACCGCGGCGCCGGCATGGGCAGACGACCCGCGTCTACGCTTCGTCGCCTCGATGGGCCACGACCTGCGCAGCCCGCTCAACTCCATGCTCGGCTTCGCCGACCTCCTACAGATGACCGCCGGCCCGGCGGACGCGGCGCAGGCCGACAGCGTGGAGATCATTCGCCAGCGCACCCGGGACCTGTTGACTGTCATCGACGACATGCTGCTGTGGGCGAGGCTCGAGAGCGGCGGGCTGCGGCTGGAGCCCAGGTCCGTGCAGGTCCGCGACCTCATGGACCGCGCCGCAGCGGCCGCCGAGGATCGCTCGGCCGGGCGTGGGCTGTCGGTGCGCTGCAGCTATCCCACCGGCACGCCGCGGGTGCAGGCCGACGCCGAGCGCGTTGTGCAGGCGCTCGTTGCGCTCATGTACGACGCGATCCAGTCCCCGCAATCGGTCGAGGTGGAGCTGCGCGCGCGGCACGTGGGCGAGGCGGTCGTCGTCGACGTGCACGACCCGGCCCTGCTCATCCGATCCGCTGATCACGAGGACTTCTTCGAGGCCTTTCGCCCGTCATTTGCCCCCAGCGGGCAGCGGGTCGCCGGCCTCGGGGTCGGCGTGGCGTGTGCTCGCGCGTTCATCAGGGCACACGGTGGGGAACTGTCGCTGCAGACCGCCGAGGGAGAGGGCACGACCTTCACCATGCAGCTGCCGGTTTCCGCATGCTAAGTTTTCGAAGATGCACGGCGTGAGCACCCAGGAGCAGAGTCGCGGACTGAGCCCCACCCTCGTCGCGACACGGCTCGTCGACAACGTGGAGAGCGTCCTGCACGGCAAGCGCGAGGTCGCGCAGCTGGCGGTCGCGGCGTTGCTGGCGGACGGCCACTTGCTGCTCGAGGACGTGCCAGGTGTGGGAAAGACCACGCTCGCGCGCGCCCTGGCGGCCAGCGTCGGGCTCGAGTTCCAGCGCGTTCAGTTCACCTCCGACCTGATGCCCGCCGACGTCCTGGGCGGCAATGTCTACACCCAGGCCACCGGCGAGTTCACGTTTCGGCGCGGTCCGGTTTTCACGAATGTTCTGCTGGCCGACGAGATCAACCGCACCACGCCCAAGACCCAGAGCGCGCTGCTCGAGGCGATGGACGAGCGCCGCGTGTCGCTCGATCGCGAGACCCACACCCTGCAGGCGCCGTTCTTCGTGCTGGCAACGCAGAACCCGGAGGAGTTCTTCGGTACCCATCCGCTGCCGGAGTCCCAGCTGGACCGCTTCCTGATGCGCCTGCGCATCGGCTACCCACCCGAGGATGTCGAGCGCGAGCTGATCGTCGCTCGCCGAAGGCGCGATCCCATCGAGGCCCTGTCCCCGGTGGTCTCCCGCGACGACCTGCTGCAGGCCCAGGCCGCCGTCGATGAGGTGAAGACCGACGATGCCGTCGTCGACTATCTGTACGCGATCGTCCGCGCCACGCGCGCGTCGTCGGTGATCGCCATCGGTGCCTCCACGCGCGCCGCGCTCGCCCTCGACCGCGCCACGCGCGCCTTCGCGGTCGTCTCCGGCCGCACCTATGCGACGCCCGACGACGTCAAGGCCGTCGCCGTGGCTGTGCTCGGTCACCGCATCAGGCCCGCGGCCGTCGACGATGGTCGCGCATCCTCGGGCGACGGCGAGCGCATCGTGCGCGAGCTGCTGTCGGCCGTCCCCGTGCCGGTGTGAGCGGGCGGGTGCGCTCGTGAGCAGCGTGGCCGCGGCCCAGTCCGCGGCGACCCCGACCAAGCGCCGCAGCAGGCGCACACGCCTACGCACCACGCGCGAGGGCAAGGCGTTCATCATGGTCACGATCGGCGTGGGTGTCGCTGCCTTCAACAGCGGCAACAACCTGCTGTTTTTGATCCTCGGCTTCATGCTCAGCCTGATCATCCTCAGCGGTGTGATGAGCGAGATCGTGCTGTCGCGTGTGCGCCTGCGCCGCCGCCTCGCGCAGCGCAGCTTCGCCGGTAGCACCTCGCTGATCGAGCTCGTGCTCGAGAACCGCAAGGGCAGCGTGCCGAGCTACTCGCTCGAGGTCGAGGACGTGGCGGAGTCGGAGGTGACCCTGCGTCGCTGCTACTACCTCAAGGTCGCAGCCGGCGAAGAGCAGACAGCGAGCTATCGGCGCACGCCCAGCCGGCGCGGCTACCTGCGGTTGACCGGCTTCAAGATCCTCACGCGCTACCCCTTCGGCATCTTCGAAAAGTGGCGCGAGATCCAGAGCGATGACCGCATGCTGGTCTACCCCGAGCTGCTCGAGCAGGTGCCTGCCGAGCACCGCGCCGAGTCGACGGGGCCGGAGACGCCGAGCCGCAATGTCGGTTCCGGCACCGACCTTGCGGGACTGCGCGGCCACCACGAGGGCGACGAGGCGCGCGCGATCCACTGGCGGCGCTCGGCGGCCCTGGGGAAGCTGGTCGTGGTGGAGCGCCACAGCGACCAGAGCGCACGCGTCTGTGTGCGCCTCGACAACGCGCGGCCAAAGGACGCCGATGCGGACTGGGACCGTGGCTTCGAGCACAGCGTCTCGCTGGCGGCGACGATCGCCGTGCGCAGCGCGCGGCGTGGGCTGAGCGTGGAGGTGCTGACGCGCGGCCGCCGCTCGCCGCTGGTGGCGTCCGAGGCGCCCGCCGACCCGATCCTCGGCTTCCTGGCGGTGCTGCAGGCCGTCGACGCGGCCGACGCCCCGGCGCTGGCCGCGAGCCCGCGCGATGCGCGCGTCGTCTCGCTCTCGGTCGAGCCCATCGCGCAGGAGCTGCCATGAGCTTCTCGGGCATGCACAAGTGGGTGACGTACCTGCTGTCGGGCCTCGGGCTGATCGGCCTGTCGCTCGGTGAGGAGCTGTCGCAGCCGATGGTCGTGCTGGTCTTCGTCAGCTTCGCCGCGAGCTTCTTCGTCGACGGCCCGTACATCCATCGCCCGGGCTGGGGCAACGGCTGGAACCTCTCGGTCGTCGGCCTGCTCGCGGTGCAGGTCCTGCGGAGTCTCTCGGGCGGCCCTACCCTCGCGATGGCGATCGAGTTCGCCGCCTACCTGCAGATCTCGCGACTCTTCAACCGACGCGCGGCGGCCGACTACCAGCAGATCGCGGTGCTCGCGTTCCTGCACCTGATCGCCGCGACCGTGCTGTCGACAAGCCTCTCCTATGCGCTGATCTTCATCGGCTTCGTCATCGCGACGCCCTGGATGCTGGCGTTGTCTCACCTGCGGCGCGAGATCGAGGGCAACTACCCCACGCGCACCCAGCCGCCCGGCCGTGGGCACGCGGGCATCAAGCGGGTGCTGGCGTCCAAGCGCGTGGTCGGGCCCCGCTTCCTGCTCGGTACGGCCCTGCTGTCGTTGCCGCTGTTCGTGATGACGCTGGCGATCTTCGTCACGCTGCCGCGCGTTGGCCGCGGCTTCCTGACGTTTGGCAACGCACGTGGTCAGAGCGTCGCGGGCTTCGGCAACCAGGTCGAGCTGGGCGGCTTCGGCGTCATTCGCGACGATCCGACCGTCGTGCTGCGTGTGGCCCTTGGCGACAAGGCGCGGCCCAAGCGGATCGCACTGCGCATGCGCGGCACCTCCTTCGACCACTACGACGGTCGCCGCTGGACGCGCTCGCCCGCCGAAGCACGACCGCTGCACCTCGGTCACACGGGCTACTACGAGCTGCAGCGCCGGCCGACGCGCAGCGACAGCTCGATGCGCATCATCCTCGACCACCTCGATGAGCCGGTCGTGTTCCTGCCACGCGGTACGATCGCGCTGTCGATCGACCCCAAGATCGTGCAGTCAGCGCGCATGAACCGACGGCTCACCTACAACCCCGGGCACGACATTCGCTACGTCGACAGCGACGGCATGGGCCTGGTGTACGACGCCTACGTCTCGGACAACGCGCGCGAGCACGACATCGCGCCGCTGGGCCGCGAGGACATGGACGCCTACCTGCAGCTGCCCGACGACCACGGGCGGGTGGCCGAGCTCGCGCGCGAGGTGACGGCGGGCATCGCCGGGCCGTTCGACAAGGCGGTGGCGATCCAGAACCACCTGCGCCATATGACCTACACGCTCAAGCAGCCGGAGGTGCAAGACGACGAGCGCCCCCTGGACGTCTTTCTCTTCGACGCCAAACGCGGGCACTGCGAGTACTTCTCCACCGCCATGGCGGTCATGCTGCGCAGCGTCGGGGTGCCCGCGCGCAACGTCACCGGTCTGCTCGGCGGGCGCTACAACCCCTACGGCGAGTACTACGCGCTGCGCCAGGGCGACGCGCACAGCTGGGTGGAGGTGTTCATTCCGAGTCGCGGCTGGCGGACCTTCGACCCCACACCGCCCGCACGGGCATCCGCGGGGCCGAAGCCGAGCGTCTGGGCGGATGCGGCCGCGCTGATCGATGCGCTGCGCACCCGCTGGAACACCAGTGTCGTCGGCTACGACCTTCGCACGCAGATCAATCTGATGCGCAAGATCGGCAAGCTGCTGTCTTCGGGGGACCGCGGCGGCAGCCAGATGCGGGTCGACACCGACGTGAACTGGAGCGAGTGGATGCCGTCGCGCACCACGCTGGCGGTGCTCGCGGTGCTCGCCGTGGCGCTGACCCTATGGTGGCGGCGCAGGCGCCCCGCGGGGGACGCGCGGCGAGCGCTGTCGCAGGATGCGGCGCAGGCCGTCCGCATGTACGGGCTGCTCGAGCGGGCACTCGAGCGCAACGGCCGCGCGCGGCCGCCCGGCACCACGCCCGTCGAGCACGCGGCGCAGCTGCGCAGCCAGGGCTTCGAGGCGAGCGACGACGTCGATCAAGTCACCGCGCATTACATGGCGGCCCGCTACGGTGGCCAGACGCTGGGCTCCGACGAGCTGTCGGCCATGCGCTCGGCGGTCTCGCGTGTCCAGGGCGCCAGGCCGCAGCCGCAGCCGCGTCCACCCGGCTGACCGGGGCGAGCGGGTGAGCCGGCGACCGGGCGGCTACATCCGTGTGAAAAGGAAGGCGGCGGCGAGCGCGAGCGCCACGATGGCGACCACCAGGAACTTGATGGCGCCTCCACTCGAGCTTGAGCTCTGCTCGGCCTTCGTCACGGCCTTCGCGTCCCCGTCCACCGCGGGCGCGGGCGCGGCCGCCTCCTCGGGCGGGCCGGAGCCGTCCGCAGCCGCGGGCGGGGCCGCCGAGGGCTCTGCGCTCTCGAGCTCCACCGGCACACGTCCAGTCGACGGGATGTCGACGCTGGGCTCATGCCAGGAGCCGGACGGGCTCTCCTTGTCCGGCTCGTCGGCGGGTCCGGCCGGCCGCGAGCTGAGCCGCGCCAGGTCGTCCTCGTCGAACCAGCTGCGCGGGTCCTCGCCCGCGATGCCCTCGCCGAGGAAGGAGCCGCCCGTGTCCTGCGGTGGCTGGTCGATGTCGACGCTCTCGTCGAGCTCCTCCTCGATCAGGCGACCGATCAGCGAGCCGTCCTCGACCTGGCTCACGCCGCTGCCGCTGCCGCCCGCCGAGTTCGCGGTCGGCGAGTTGGTGACGTCCTGCACGAGCGCCGCCAGCTCATAGGAGGTGACCTTGAGCTGTCGCCCGTAGAGGTAGCCCGCCAGCGCATCGCCGAACTCGCGCGCGCTCTGGTAGCGGTGGTTCGGGTCCTGGGTCAGCGCCCGCAGGAGCACCTCTTCGAACTCCTCGTCGACCTCCGCGTTGAGCGGCGCGAGCCTCGGGATGTTGGCCTTCTGCACCAGCTTGACCGTGGCGTAGTCGCTTTCGCCCAGGAACAACCGGCGACCGGCGAGCATCTCCCACAGCACGATACCGAGTGAGAACACGTCCGTGCGCGCATCGACCTCCTCGCCGAGGGCCGCCTCCGGCGAGAGGTAGCTGAACTTGCCCTTCACCACGCCGGGGTCGGTCTGGCTCAGCTGGGTGCCGGCCTTGGCCAGCCCGAAGTCGGCCACCTTCACCTCGCCGCGCTTGGTGACCATGATGTTGGGGGGCGAGATGTCGCGGTGCACGATGCCCAAGCCCTCGCCGGCCTCGCCGGTCAGCTCGTGGGCATAGCTCAGACCGCGGCAGGCCTCGATGCAGATGTAGGTGGCCTGACCCAGCGGGATGTGCTTCTTGCGCGCAAAGATGTTCTCGACGATCTTCTTGAGGTTCGCGCCGTCCACGAACTCCATCACCAGGAAGTACGTGTCCTCGCGCGCGCTGATGTCGAAGACCGACACGATGTTCGCGTGGGTCAGCTTGGCGCTCAGCCGCGCCTCGTCCAGGAACATCTCGATGAAGTCCTGGTTTTGCGCCAGGTGCGGCAGCACCCGCTTGATCGCGACCTGCTTCTTGAAGCCCTGGACGCTGACCGCCTCACCGACGAACACCTCGGCCATACCGCCGGCTTCCAGGCGCTTGATGACGCGATATTTGTGTTCTGCCATGTGCGGGTGGGGAGGGGCGCGCTGGGGAGCGGGGGCCGGGAGGCCCGAAAAAAGCACCTGTGATTGTGGACATGCCAGATGCGTGCCGTCAAGGATCTCGCATGGTGGGATAGTGTCGGACTGTGCGCCGCGCCGCGGCTTGACAGCGCCCTACCGCGCGGCTTGACTGCGCAGGTGCCACGCTCCGAGAAAACCATCAGGATCGCGCCCTCTATCCTCGCCTGCGACTTCGCACGGCTTGGCGAGGAGGTCGCCGCCATCGACGCGGCCGGCGCGGAGTGGGTGCACGTGGACGTGATGGACGGGCGCTTCGTGCCCAACATCACGATCGGTCAGCCGATCGTCGGCGCGGTGCGGGGTGCGACCAAGCGGGTCGTCGACGTGCATCTGATGATCGTGGAGCCCGAGCGCTACGTGCAGGACTTCGCCGAACACGGGGCCGACGTCATCACGGTGCACGCCGAGGCGAGCACCCACCTGCACCGGACGCTGCAGCAGATCCGCGGGCTGGGGAAGCGCGCCGGCGTGTCGCTGAACCCGCACACGCCCGTGGATGTGGTGGCCCATGTGCTCGATCTGCTCGACCTCGTCCTGGTGATGAGCGTCAATCCCGGCTTCGGCGGGCAGAGCTTCATCCCCTCGGCGCTCGACAAGCTGTCGCAGCTGCGCACGATGATCGACGACAGCGGCCACGACATCGACCTGGAGGTCGACGGCGGCGTCAAGCCGGGCATCGCGCGGCAGGTGGCCGAGGCGGGCGCCGACGTTCTGGTGGCGGGCAGCGCGGTCTATGGCAAGGATGACTATGCCGCGGCCATCGCCGCCATCCGACAGGACGCCCTGGACCCGAACGCGTGACGCTGCAGTTCTCGAAATACCAGGGCCTCGGCAACGACTTCGTGGTCGTCGACGGTGACCCGAAGGCGCAGTTCGTCGCCCGCGCCGCCGCGGCCGCGATCTGCGACCGCCACCTGGGTGTGGGCGCCGATGGTGTGCTGCTGCTCACCGAGCGCGACGGCGCCCCGCGCATGCAGGTGATCAACGCCGACGGCTCGACGCCCGAGATGTGCGGCAACGGGCTGCGCTGCGTGGCACTCCATCTGCATCGCGCGGGCAAGGTCGGCGACGACTTCGAGGTGCAGACCGACGCCGGTCCGCACCGCTGCGAGGTGCTCGAGGGCGGGCGCATCCGCGTGGCCATGCCCCCGGCGTCGCTGCGCCCCGAGGACCTGCCGATGCGCCGGTCATCGACGGCGCCGGTCATCGACGGCGCCTTCGAGGTCGCCGGCCACGCGCTCGAGCTGACCGCCGTGTCGATGGGCAATCCACACGCGGTGGTCTTCGACCTGCCCGATGCGGCGCGGCTGCAGGCGGGCCCGGCACTGAGCGTGCACGACGACTTCCCCGATGGCGTCAACGCCGGCTTCGCGACGCGCAGGGATGCGACGCACTTCGGGCTTGCCGTGCACGAGCGCGGCGTGGGCTGGACGCGCGCGTGTGGCACCGGGGCGTGCGCCGCCGCGGTGGCCGCCGTCGAGACCGGGCGGGCCCCGCGCGGGCAGGAGCTATCGATCGATCTTCCGGGCGGCGAGCTGCTCGTGCGTGTGGACGAGGCCGGTGCCCCGGTCATCATGACCGGCCCCGCCGCGTACGTCTTCTCCGGCGCCTACGGCTAGCGCGCTAGCGCAGCAGGTAGAGCGCAACGTAGAACTGAATTATTACAGCACCACTGTTCTTTGTTACCAGAACGAGACGAGGTCGTACTCGGCCACGAGGCCCGCGACCGCTGCGCGCTTGACCGGCTTGACGCCCTCGACGAGGTCGCCCGCCGACAGCCCGTGGCTCTCGAGGTCCTCCGACAGCGCGTAGACCACGCCGCCGTCGCCGGCGAACTTCGCCAGGTCGCGTGGGAAGTTCGCTGGGTTTGACTGCTTCCAGGCGCCGAAGCTCACGGCCACCGACTCCTGCCCCTTGAACGCGTAGTTGACCGCACTGCCGCGCAGCAGCAGCGCTGCGCTCGTGTCGTCGGCCTTCTGGAGCATGTGCGCCATCCAGACGACCGTGTCGTCCTGCTCCTCGATGGAGGCGCGGTAGCCCTGATCACAGATGCAAAGTAGGGATGTCATGGTCGTCTCCTAGCCCCGCGTCGGGATGATGAGGGTGTTGTCGGACTCGCCCATCCAGGCGGCCAGTGCGGGCGGGCCACCGCGTCGCACGCCGTCGACGGCGTCTCCTGCGCCGCGCTCGTCGGCGCACAGTCCGCAGTTGACCCAGTCGAGCGTGCCGCCGTTGGCCTCGGCGGTGGTCTTGATGGTGCTCACCCAGTCCTTGGGCAGCGGGTGGTCCTCGCCGTCGGCATCGCTGCCGTGGACCGGGTTGGGGTGGCCGGCCTGTCCGTTGAAGGGCAGGTAGACCGCCCCCTCGTAGGCCAGCACGTTGATGTCGTAGCCGCGCTCGGCGGCGATCTGGAGCATGCGCAGTGCCGTCGTCGAGCGCGTGCTCTCGAAGGGCGGGTCCATCAGCATGAAGGTGAGCTTTTTCTTGTCGGCCATGGTGCGCTCCTTCAGTGCCACGCGACCTTGCGGCCGTCTGCGAGGTGATCGACGAGGGTCTCGAGTGAGGTCGACGCGACGCCATCGGCGAGCGCGTCGCCCGCGATGCCGCGCTCACGCAGGGCGAGGTCGTCGGCCAGCACGGTCACGCCGGCCGCCGTGAGCTTCGACAGCAGGTCGCCGCACACGCCGCGACGGGCGAGGAAGGTTCCGTTTTCGACGAGGAAGAGCGCAACCTCGTGACCTGCACTGACCAGGTCAGCCGCCAGCTCGTGCACCATGCGGTCGTCATCGACCGGATCGCGCGAGGAGATGAGTGTGTATGCAGACATGCAGACTCCGTTTCGGGTACAGCGGGTTTGCGTTGGGTCGCGCAGTGTCCCCCACGGTTACGTGCCGATCAACAGATGCGGCGAAGCCAGGGCTTCCGCGGGGTGGCACCCGGCTATATGCTCGCAAGGCATGGGGGCTTCCAGTGACGACGTCGACCGCGGTGGGGCTGCCGCGCTGCTCGACGCCTCGCCCGAGATGATCCTCATGCTGGATCCGGACGGCAGGATCCTCGAGGTGAACGCGGCGTACTTGAAGCGCTACGCCACGACGCGCGGGCAGGTACTGGGCAGCAACGCCTTCGAGCGGTTTCCGGCCGAGGTGGCCCAGCTGCGCCGCCGCAAGCTGCACGAGGCGATCGAGACCAGGCAGGAGGTCTATTTCGCCGACGAACACGACGGCCGCCTCTTCGAGACGCACATGTACCCGTCGCGAGGCGACTCGGGGCAGGTCGACCGCATCGCCGTCTACACCCACGACGTCACGGAGGTGCACGTCACGCGCACCGCACTGGACATCAGCGAGGCGAAGCTGCGCGTCATCACCGAGAACCTGCCGCTGCCGGTGTGGGTCTCGCGGCTCGCGGACGGGCGCATCCTGTTTGCCAACGAGGGGCTGCACACGCTGCTGGGTCTGCCGCCCGGCTCGCTGCTGGGTGAGCGCACGCCCGACCTCTACGAGCAGTCCCAGGACCGAGCCTCGTTCCTCGCCGAGCTGAAGCAGCGCGGCAGGGTGCATCACCGCGAGGTGCCGATCGTGCTGCCCGATGGTCAGCGTCGCATCATCTGGGCGAGCGCCGAGATGATCGAGCTCGACGACGAGCCCGTCATGATGGGCAGCTTCATCGACGTCACCGAGCGGCGCGAGGCCGAGACGCAGCTGGGGCGGCTGCAGCGCATGGACGCTGTCGGGCAGCTGGCCGCCGGCATCGCGCACGACTTCAACAACCTGCTGACGGTGATCGAAGGCCGTGCCGGCATGGCGATCGGTGAGCTGGCATCCGATCACCCCGCGGTCGTCGAGCTGCAACAGGTCATGGAGGCGAGCCAGCGCGCTGCCGCGCTCACGCATCAGCTCCTGGCCTACGGTCGGCGGCAGGTGCTGGCGCCCACGAGCGTGGACCTCAACGGCGTCGTGCGCGACATGGGCCGGATGCTGCGGCGGCTGATCGCGGAGAACATCCGCGTCGAGATGCGCCTGGCCGATGACCTGGCGGACGTGTGGGTCGACCCCTCGCAGCTGCAGCAGGTGGTGATGAACCTGGTGCTCAACGCGCGCGATGCGATGCCCGACGGGGGCACGCTGACAATGGAGACGGCGATGGAGACGGCGATGGAGACGCCGATGGACACGGCGATGGACACGCCGATGGACACGTCGATGGAGACGCCGATGGAGACGCCGATGGAGCGCGATGCGCGGGCCCGCGTTCGGCTCTCGGTACGCGACACGGGGACGGGCATGGACGCGCAGACGCTGGCTCGCGTCTTTGAGCCTTTTTTCACGACCAAGGCGTCGGACGAGGGCACCGGGCTGGGGCTCGCGACGGTCGACGGCATCGTGCGGCAGAGCGGCGGGGAGGTGCGGGCGGAGTCCACGATGGGCGCGGGGTCGGTGTTTCATGTTTGGCTCGACGCCAGCGAAGGCGGCGGCGAGACGCGGGCGGCGGCCGCGGGGGCCGTCGCGGCGGGGCCTGGTGCGAAGCCGTCGCCGCGGGCCACCGTGCTCGTAGTCGAGGACGAGCCGATGGTCCGCTCGCTGGCGGAGCGGATGCTGCGGTCGCTCGGTTACGAGGTGCTGAGCGCCGAGCACGCGGAGGCGGCGCGGCTGCTGTCGGCCCGCAGCGAGGGATCGATCGACGTGCTGCTGACCGACATCATCATGCCGGGTGACACCGGTGGGCGCCTCGCCGAGCAGCTCTCGGTCCAGCGCCCCGACATGGCGGTGGTGTTCATGTCCGGCTACTCCAACGCCGGTGCTGCTCCGCAGGTGGGCGCCGCGCAGTGGCTGCACAAGCCCTTCGATCGCGCTGCCCTGTCGGCGGCGATCCGCACCGCCCTCGCCGAGCATGCGCGCATCTGAGGCCGCCGCGGGCCGCCCTCCGCGCCCCCGTTCGGGGGGTCCAAAGGAAGGGACGAGCGTCCCCGTCGCTGCCGAAAAGCGCTTTCACATTCCGTTCGCATGGTCTCTACTCAGCCCCTGTCCGGCGCCCGGGGAGCGCCCGCAGGAGACCGCTGCAGGCGGTCGCGAAGGGGAGCACCGCACATGCGTCAACTGGCCAGAATCATTGCAGTTTCCGTTGTCACACTGGGCCTGGCGGGATGCATCCAGAACGCCAAGGACGAGGCCGAGTCGGCGGGGGCCAAGGTGCTGGGTGCGGCCGAGGTGAAGACCGCCTATGCCGGCAACACGCTGGCGGGCGGGCTGCCTGACCTGGAGAAGATGCGCCGCGGCCTCGAGACCGAGCCGCAGACGCTGACCGTCTTCTTCGCCGAGGACGGGCGACTGTCGGCGGTCGCCAAGAGCAAGCTCGGGGTCGACCGCGATCGCGGCACCTGGCGCACCACCGACGCGGGCGAGCTGTGCATGAAGTGGCAGAAGCTGCAGCCCGAGGAGAACTGTTTTCCTATCCACGCGCAGGGTAGCGAACACAAGATCTTCGCCAAGGAGGGCGGCCTGCGGGCGGCCTATACCATGGAGAGCGGCAACAGCGGCAAGCTGAGCATCAAGACGACGAAGGAGGAGATCGTCGACTCCGGCGCCAAGCCCCTGACGGCCGAGCAGGCCACAGCGCAGCTCACCGGCAACACCGTCAACGGCCGCATGCCCAAGGAGGCGACCGGCTTCGTCTACTTCCTCGCGGAGGATGGCAAGGCGTCGGGGCGACAGCGCAGCGCAGGCGGCGAGAAGCTCGACGCGGGCAGCTGGCGCGTGGGCGACAAGGGCGAGCTCTGCATCAAGTGGACGCAGTGGGGCAAAGGCGAGGAGCGCTGCGAGGTCGTCTACGCCAAGGGCAAGCGCAACGTGATCTTCGACGACGAGGGCGACGTGGCGGCCGCCTTCAAGATCGCCAAGGGCAACTCCGAGAAGCTGTCGCTGCCCGACGGCTCCTGAGCGCTGCGCTCACGCCATCGCGACCGCGTCGCTCGATCCACCTTCGAGGACTTCACGCACCTGCGCGACCTGCAGGTCGAGTGCGTCGATGACTGCGCGCACGCGTGGCTCGTGCTGCATCTCGGGATGAACGACCAGCCAGTGTGGCATCGCCCCGAGCGGAAACCCCTCCACGCGCCTCAGCTCGGGGTGAGCGGCGGCACGGAAGCAGAACAGCAGCGACAGCGCGCGGCCCTCCACGCACATCCGCAGCATGTCCTCCGCGCTCGTGGAGCGCACGGTCACCTGCGCATCGCATGCGTGCTCCTGCCACCAGCGGCCGGCCGACGTCGACTCGTTGACCTGGCCCATGCCGATGATCCGGTGGCCACCGAGCCCGGGGTCGGCGGGCGTCCCGTACGCATCGAAGTACGTCTGCGAGCCGTACAGTGCGTAGCCGGCGCAGAACGACAGCCGCTGGATCAGCCTGGGGTGCTCCACGGGGTAGCATGTCAGTGCCACATCGCCCTGGCCCTGCATCAGGTCGATGCGCTGCACGTTCGAGTCGACCTCGAGCGTGACGTCGGGGTGCGTTTGTGCCAGCGACTCTGCGGCGGGCAGCAGGATGGCGGATGCCATGGTGCGCGTGCTGCTCACCCGCACGCGACCGCTGGCCGGTGAGTCGGTGGGGTGCGCCGTGCGCTCGATCGAGACGGCCGCCTCCTCGATGCGCTGCGCCTGCTCGAGGATCGGCAGCGCCTCGGCTGTCAGCACCAGGCGGCCCGAGTGGCGCTCGAAGCACTGCATCCCGAGGTCGCGCTCGAGTGTCTTGATGCGCCGCGTCACCGTGGATGAGTCGAGTCCCAGCGTCGCCGCCGCGCCCGTCACCGTTCCGGTGCGCCAGACCTCCAGCAGCACCCGAACGTCGTTCCAGTTGAACACACCCACCCCGCTGTCTCGCGTAGGTGCCCCCCCCACAGGGCAATTATGCAAAGCGTAGTGCAGAGTTGCGTCTGTTGACATGGCGCCAAACCGTTAGTCTCAATATGGATGTATTCGGGGGGTAGGAGAAGTCCCACACGGGACACGGACGGGGAGGAGCGTGAGCCGGGCGAGCGCCCGGACTCCGGCGTTCGGCGTCGCAAGGGCGTGTTGCGTGAGTGGGAGGCCAGCGATGCCACCCGCTACCGCATCCACACCCCCGACAGCATCGAGCGCGTCGTCGTTCCGGATGTTCACGTCCCGGGCGCCAGCGCGCCGAGCGTGTCGAGCGTGCCGACTGCGTCGGGTGCGTCGGGGGGCGCAAACGCCAGCGAGTCCGACGTTGAGGTCGAGGTTGAGGTCGAGCACGGGCCGGACAGCGAACAACCCCGACCGCCACGCGCCGAGGTCGTCCGTAGCGCGACGATGCCACTGTGCCGCTTGCGCCCCGCAGACACCGACAAGCGACCGCCGCTCGAGCGATCGCAGACGATCACCGGGCTCGGTGCCGCGCGGCCCGAGTCCAACGACGGCTGCTAGACCGCGGGGGGCTTGCGACCCCGGCAGCGGGCGCACCTGCTACCCTGCGCGCAGTGTCCGACTCGCTCGAGCAGGAGGCGCCGCGCCGCTTGACCACCGCCAGCATCGGCCTGGGCGTTGTGCTCTCGGTGCTGCTGGTGGGTGCGCACTTCGTCTACGCGAGTCAGCTGGCGCTCGCCCAGGCGGCCGACAGCATCACCGACACGTTCACCGCGCTGGCCCTGCTGTATTCGCTGCGCGTGGGTGCGGCACCCGCCGACGAGGACCACCCGGGCGGGCATCACCGCGCTGAACCGATCGCCGCGCTGCTGGCCGCCGTCCTGGCGGGGGTGCTCGCGGTCGAGGTCTTTCGCACGGCGCTCTCGGCGCTGCACGCCGGCGAGCAGCCGGTGCTCGGCATCCCGCTGGCGGTCGTCTTCGGCATCAAGATCGTCACCAAGTCGATCCTCAGCTCGCTGTCGGGCCGCTACCACCGTGCGACCGGCAGCCCGGCCCTGCGCGCACTGCAGGTCGACGCGCGCAACGATGTGCTGGTGGGTGTGCTGGCGCTCGTGGGCTTCGTCGGCGCGTACACCGGGTGGCCGGCGCTCGACATCTGGCTGGCGATGCCGATCGCCGTGTGGATCGCCGCCTCCGGCCTGTCGCTGGGCGCCGAGAACATCAGCCTGCTGATGGGCGAGGCGCCCCCCGCGGAGCGCCAGCAGGAGCTGCTGCAGCTCGCGCTCGGCATCGACGGCGTGCTGTCGGCCCACGACTTCACCGCGCGCTACGACGGCGTGCGGCTGCAGGTGACCCTGCACGTCGTGGTCGACGAGCAGCTGTCGCTGCGGCGCGCCCACGACATCGCCGAGGGCGTCGAGGCACGGCTGCGGGAAGAGCACGACGTGCTGTCCGCGATGGTGCACGTGGACGTCGATCACGACGACCCGTAGCGCCGGCCGCTGACCACCGACTACCGACTATGCCGGCGAGTCGAAGGGCACGACCTCGACGCTCGCGATCCCCGGCAGCTGCTCGAGCTTTGGGCGCACCTCGCTGGCCGTCGCGACCAGGACGATGCTCAGGTCGCGCTGTGACATGCGCCGGGCGACCGCAGCGTTGGCATCGCTGCGCGTGACGGCGCGCACACGCTCTGCGAAGCCTCCGTGGTAGTCGCGCGGCAGCCCGAAGAGCTCGACGTCGATGCGCTGGTCGACGCGCTTGGCGGCCGTGTCGCTGTGGAAGGCGACCCCCTTGCGCAGGTAGTCGCGTGCGACCGACAGCTCCTTGGCGCGCAGGCCCTCCTGCACGTACTCGTCGTAGAGCGATAGCTGCAGCGTGAGGCAGTTGATCGCATCGCCCGACGCCGGCGCCGTGCGCATCGACCACAGGTCGCGCTGCCGCTGCTGGCCGAACCCACTGTTGGCGCCGTAGCTGTAGCCGCGCTTGGCGCGCACCTCGTTCGTCAGCCGCGACGTGAAGAGCCCGCCGAAGGCGGTGTCGGCGACCAGCAGTGCGGTGTGGTCACGGTCGCGCGCGCGCGTGCCGAGCGTGCCCACGAGCAGCTGCGCCTGCGTGCGGTCGGGCTTGTCGACGATCAGAACGCGACGGCCGCGCGGCATCGAGGGGTCGCCCACGGGATCAGCCACCGCCGCGCGACGCGGCAGCCAGCCCAGGTGCGTGTCCACAAGCTGCTGCAGCCGCCCGGTGTCGAGCCGCCCAGCGGCCGCCACCACCGTCGATGGACCGGTGAGCAGCCGAGCATGTTGCTGTCGTAGCGCATCGACGTCGACCGCGCCGATGCCGCGTGCGGTGCCGACGGGTGAGCGCCCGTAGGCGTGGTCGGGCAGGATGAAGCTGCGGAAGTGTCGACCGCACAGCACACTGTCGTCGTCGTACCCTGCCGCGATGCCGGCGCGGGTCTCGCGCTTGAGCCGCGCGAGGTCGGCCTTGCGCAGCGCGGGCTCGCCGAGCAGCTGCCCCAGCAGCGCGAACAGCGGCTCCACGTTGCGCTCCACGACCACGGCGCTGAAGTGGACGTAGCCGGGGCCCACGCCGATCGACAGCTGCGCGCCCATCGAGTCGAGGCGGTCCTCCACGTCCGGCGCCTTGAGCTGCCGCGTGCCCATCCGCAGCATGCGCGCCATCAGCCGGGTCAGTCCGCGCGCGTCCTCGGGGTCGGTGGCCGAGCCGCGCGACAGCGAGATGCTCACGTGCACGAGCGGCAGTGCCTCGGCCCGCTCGCACAGCAGCAGGCACCCACTCTTGCTCCGCGCGATCTGGCGTCGCGCGCTCACGCCTGTGCCCCGGCCGTCGGCACGATCTCGATGCGCGTGCGCCGCGCGGGGTCGAAGAGCGCGGCCGCGACGCGCTGCACGTCGTCGGTGGTGATGGCGCGGTAGCGCTCGATGCGCGTCAGCAGCTCCGACGAGTCGCCCACCACGGTCTCGAGGAAGCCCACCTGGTCGGCGATGCCCGCCGCGGTCTGCAGGCCCTGCAGCGCGTCGAGCTCGAGGCGGTTCTGCGCCCGCGACAGCTCGTCGTCGGACAGCGGCTCGGTCGCGAGGCGCGACAGCTGCGCTTCGATCAGCGGCTCGAGCTGGGCGATGGTGCGGCCCTCGCGCACTGACAGCCAGATCTCGTACAGGCCCGGGTCCTGGAAAGGTGCGGCCGAGCCATGCAGCTCCGACGCCAGCTGCTCGTCGTCCACGAGCTGGCGAAACAGGCGGCTGCCGCGTCCGCCGAAGAGCACCTCGCTGATGATCTGCACCACCAGGTGGTCCGGGTCGCCAAAGGCCGGCGCCGGGTAGCCGAGGGCGAGCTTCGGGGTCGGCGTCGCGCGGCGCAGCGTCTTGCGGCGTTCGGCGCGCTGGCGCGGCTCGGCGACGGCGCGCGCTGCGGGGAGCTTCTGCGCGTCGAGTTCGCCGTAGTGGTCCTGCACGAGCTTGAGCGTCCTGTCGATCTTGAGGTCGCCGACGATCACGAGGATGGCGTTGTTCGGTGCGTAGTAGCGCCGGTAGAACGCGCGGCAGTCCGCGGCGGTGAAGCCCTCGATGTCCTTCATCCAGCCGATGGTCGGCCAGTGGTAGGGATGCTTGCGGAAGGCGGTCGCGTACATCAGCTCGCTGACCTCGCCCTCGAGGTCGTCCTCGACGCGCATGCGCCGCTCGTTGGCGACGACCTCTTTTTCGCTCTCGACCAGCGGCTTGCGAAGCACGAGGTTGCCCATGCGGTCGGACTCGAGGCGCACGGCGAGCGACAGCTCGGAGGCGGGCAGCTCCAGGTGGTACTGCGTCCAGTCGGTCCAGGTCGAGGCGTTGCTGTCGCCGCCGACGGCCTCGACGCTGCGGTCGAAGACGCCGTGGGGGAGATTGCGTGTCTCGTTGAACATCAGGTGCTCGAGCAGGTGGCTCAGTCCCGTCTTGCCGGCCTGCTCGTGGCGCGAGCCGACGCGGAACCAGGTGTGGTAGCTGATCAGCGGTGCGCTGTGCTCGGGCAGCAGGCGCACCTGAAGACCGTTGCCGAGGCAGAAGCGGTGCAGCTGCAGCGAAGGCCCCAGCTGCTGCACGCCCTCGTCGGTGATGCGCGCCGAGCGGCTGCGCGCTCGTCGGTTGAGGCGCGCGACCATCGCGTCCTGTGTCGGCTGGGCCAAGGGGCGCAGATGTTGCGGCCGGGCCTGCTCCGAGTCAAGGGCCGAGTCAAGGGCCGTGCGGGGCGACCGACCAGGCGCTGCGCAGGCAGGTGACGCGGATGTCGATGGGCCCGGCAAGCTCCTCTTCGACCGCCTCTGCCACGCGTTGCGCCAGGTCCGGTGCTGGCTGCTTGGCTGAGGCCACAACCACCTCCAGCTCGTCGTGATCGTCGTGGGTGTGGCGCTGCAGGCTCACCAGCCTCAGCGACTCGATCGTCTGTACGCGATCGGAGACGCGCGTGACGAGCGCCGGCGTCACGAGGATGCGGTCGCGCTCGTGCTGCACGACCTTGTTGTAGAGGTAGAAGCCGAGCGGCACCGTCAGGATCACGCTCACGAGCACCAGCCCCATGAGCACGCGTCGGACCCACAGGACCGCGTCCGCCGTATCCTTCTTGCCGTGCACGCCCATGGCGCGGAAGACCAGCGCAGCCCCCAGCACGATCGCCACCAGGTTGGTCGCGAACAGCAGCGCGGCGCGCTGCCCGACCAGCACCTCGCCGCGCGCCAGCGCCACGCCCGCAGTGGAGATCGGCGGGACCAGCGCGGCGGCGATCGCCACGCCGGGCAGTGCGCCGGTCAGCCCCGGCCGCGCCAGCGCGTAGGCGGCCGCCACACCGCTGAGCAGCGCGACGACCAGGTCCAGCAGCGTCGGCGAGCCGCGCTGCAGCAGCTCCGGCGTCAGCCACGTGCCCGGGACCAGCAGCCCGAAGAGCGCCCCGATGCCGAGCGCCGTCAGGAAGCCCAGCGTGATCGCCTGCGCCGCGTTGCGCATGAGCAGCGCGTTGCCTTGCACCAGTGCGAGGCCCGCGCCGATCATCGGCGTCATCAGCGGCGCGACGAGCATCGCGCCGATCACGACGGCCGTGGAGCCCTGCAGCAGGCCGAGCGATGCGATCGCCGTCGAGAGACTGATGAGCGCGAGGAAGTCGGTGTTGAAGTGCGAGCCCTGCTGCAGGTGCTCGAACAGGTCGAGCCGCTCGTCGCGGTCGAGCTGCGGCACCCACTCTTGGCTCAGGCGGCGCGCCACGTCGAGCGTCCGCCTGTGCAGCGGGCGCCGCCGCCGCATTACCGCGACCGCCCCCGCGCGCTCGCCCTGCAGCAGCTGGTCGGCGAGATCGCCGAAGAGCGTGCGGCGCACGACGCCGCGATCGGTTGCGCCCACCAGCAGCAGGTCGGTGTCGTCCGCGAGCGGTGCGATGCCCGCCTCCGCGCTATCGGCGATCACCACCTCGGGCACGATGCGCTCGTTGGGCGCGATGTCGGCCTGCTGCAGCCACTGCGTCAGCTGCCGCATGCCCAGGGCGTCGGCGTCGTCGCCCATCTCCTCCTCGATCACGTGCAGTGGCCGCAGGTGGCTGCCCTTGAGCGTCATCGCGGCCCCCAGGCGCAGGCCCTGGCGGGCATGCAGGCCACCCAGGGTCGGGGCGAGGATGCGCTCGCAGGTCTTCCCGCTGTCGCCCTTGGCGCGCATCACGACCACCTCGCAGCTAGCAGCCGACAGCAGCTTGCGGGCAAGCCTGCCCGCCCAGCGGTCGGAGTTGGGGCTGTGCTTGCCGACCACCAGCAGCTCGGCATCGAGCGCGTCGATCTCGTTCATCACCGCCCGGGCTGCGTTTGGATGCAAGACGCGGCGCAGGCGCAGCCGTGGGGGTTGGCCCTCGCTATCCGCTGTCCGCTCGGTGCCGTCGTGGCGCACGAACTCCCCCGCGAGCTCTCCATCGAGCACCTCGTGGATGACCGGCAGCAGCGCCTTGACCACCGGGTTTTCCGCGGCGGCCTGGTCGTCGAGGATGTCCTCGGGGCTCTGGGGCTTGACCCCGCGGTTGACGAACAGCAGCTCCAGGTCGGCCCCGCGCGCCTGCGCGAAGCGCGCGGCCCAGCGCACCAGCGGTGCGCCATCGGCGGTGGTGATGGCGAGCAGGACGGTCACGCGGGCCATCCTAGCTCAAGCGCGGTGCTTGCGTGCGGGCACAAAGCGGCAATACTCGGCATCATGCGCTGCCGCCTGCCCGCCGCGACCGTCCTGCTGCTCGGGGTCCTGCTGCTCGCATGGGGCTGCGACGACGAGCCACCGGGTGCGCCCCTGGCGCCACCCGAGGGTGCGCTGCCGCCCTGCACGGCGGACAACGGCTGCTTCGTCGATTGTGCAAGTCACGCCGAATGCCAGACCGACGGCGGTCGCGCGATGTGTGTGGCAGGCCACTGCCGGAGTGTGAGCGAGGTCGGCGCGGATGCATCCATACGCGATGCGGCCGTCGATGCCGGGCCGCCGCCGGCGGACGCGGCGACCGACGACGACGCGGGCGCTGCATCCGCAAGCGCGCTGTGCGACGACACGGGCGGGCGCTGGGATGCGGCGTCCTGCGGCCACTACGCATGTGGCTCGGCGCCCTTGTGCGGGGCGGTGATCCCGGGCTGCGACTGCGGCGACGGGCGCAACTACTACGGGGGACTTGGCTGTGCAGATGATGCGAACTGTCCAGGCTGAGGCGTCCGCCGCACTGCTGATCGTTGCGGCCATGCTGCCGGCGTGCTTCGCCAGCTCGTCCTCCGACGGCGCGGGCAACGCCGATGAGGGCGCTGCCGACCGGGCCGCGGGCTCTGGTGGCTCCACGGCTGGCGACGGCGACGGTGACGGTGACGGTGACGGTGACGGCGATGGCGATGGCGATGGCGATGGCGATGGCGAAGACGTGGTGCCCCCGGACCTGGCGTTCGGCGCGTGCATCGACATCGGTCAGCGCGGGGCCGACACCTGCGATGTGATCTGCGCCGAGGCCGGCATGACGTGCGTCTCCGAGTGCGCGCCGCAGGGCGTGTTCACGCACTCGACGGGCTTCTACGCCGACGTCGACGCTTGCGAAGCGGACCGGCGCAGCCACATGGAGTTCGCCGGCTGCGATAGCGATCTCGCGGGCGGGGCCTCGCTGCTGGGCGCGAGCTTCGCCCGCTGCTGCTGCATCTGAGCGCTCAGTCGAGCAGCTGCAGTGTGCGCGACTTCGAGACGCCGGCGGTGAAGAAGGCCACGTCGCCCACCTGCTGCAGGTTGGTCGGCGAGAGCTTCAGCGAGACCTCCGCGAACCGAGTGCCGATCACGTCGAAGGCCGCCGCGGGGATCGTGTAGCTGCCCCCGCCGGCGCGCCCGAGGCACACGAGCGTGAGGTTGCCGCTGTCGTCACCGACGCCGAGGCTGACGGCGACGTGCGATGCATCCGAGCCCCCGAATGTCAGCACGAGGTTGTCGGAGCGGGACACCGATGGCAGAGCGTCGAAGTTGTCGTCGGTGAAGGCGCTCGGCACCTCGAGCGGGCCCATGGCAGCGCCCTCGACCGTGGCCCCCAGCGCGTCGCCCTCCGCCCAGGGATCGATCTCGTCGCCGAGGTAGTAGTAGCGGTCATCGTTGGTCGCGAGCACGACGGGGTCATCGCCGCTGCCGCCGGTGATGACGACGTCGCCCACGTCGCGGCGCGGCACGGCGTCGGCGTCGTTGTGGACGGCCACGCAGCCACCGTCGTCAAACACGATCGTTGACTGCGCAAGATCCCAGAACACTCCAAACGCAACGTCGTCGGCCGTGCCGTCGTCGCCGACGTCATCCGCGAGCCCGAGGATGTCGGGCCCCCAGCTGTCCTGCTCAGGTAGCGGATCGCTCGACGTGATCACGGCGCCATCTGCGGCTCCGTCGTCGTCGCCCATCGCCGCATCGTCGCGTGCGGAACCGTCGCCGACCGCGCCATCGGCCGCCCCGCCGTCGCCGCCCCCATCACCGCCGTCCGCATCGCCGCACGCACACAGCGCTGCAGCCATCGAGAGTCCAAACCAAAGCGCTCCGCGTGTCATTGCCAGCCCTCCGTCGAATCGAGCATCGCGCAATCCAGAGCAAGAAGCGTACCGCCCCCTCTGCGGGAAGAAACCCGCCACTCGGCCTGCCTACAGTGGCCTCACCGCCACACTGTGTCGTCGCGCGTGTCACAATGGTGGGATGCGGGCCGGATCGTTGCTGTTGTCGTGGGCGCTGCTGCTGTCGCTCGCGGGCTGCGGGCGCGTCGGCTTCGAGCCGGCCAGCGGCGAGCTCAGCGACGCCCCCGGCGATGGCGGCGCCGCAGGCGACGGTGACGGTGACGGTCCCGGCGACGGCGACGGCGACGGTGATGGCGACGGCGCCGGTGACGGCGACGGCGACGGTGACGGTGACGGCGATGGCGACGGCGACGGCGACGGTGATGGCGACGGCGACGGTGATGGCGACGGTGATGGCGACGGCGACGGCGACGGCGACGGCGACGGTGACGGCGACGGCGACGGTGACAGCTGCACGCCTCCCTGCACGGTCACCGTGCCCATCAGCGCCGACACGTTCTTGGCCAGCGGACAGCTCCACACCAACGAGGGCGGCTCCGAGTTGCTGTCACTGCGCCAGTCCGGCAACCATCACATCCTGATGCGGGTCCGCCCGGCCGACCTCGCTGCGGCGGTCGCCGGCGCCAGCATTGCAAGCGCCGAGCTGCGGCTCGAGATCGTCCACAACGGCAACAACTGGGGGCAGAGCGGCCGCCCGATCTATCTGCACCGCATGCTCTCCGGTTGGGCCGAAGGCAACGGGCTGACGCTCTTCAGTAGCCCCACCGACCGCGGCAACATACCGGGCGCCACCTGGTCCTGTGCGCGCGACGACGACACCGACAACGCGCTGCCGGACTGCGGCGGGACCGGCTGGGATGTGCGCAACGGCAGCGGCGTCGTGTACCAGCAGGGCCAGAGCGCCTCCGGACGTGTTCGCAACGGTGACTCGGGGACGGTGGCGTTCAATGCCTTTGTCGATGTCGCCGACTTCCTCGCGCAGCCGGGCGAAGCACACGGCTGGCTGCTGCGACGCGAGGAATCCGGCACGGGTGAGGTGCGCTTCGCAAGTCGGGAAGATGCGATGGGGCGCGGCCCGGTGCTCGTGCTACAGCTGTCGCCCTGATGGACGCTGCGACGCGCGAGCGCTTCGAGGAGTTCTACGCCGTCGTGCGCCGCATCCCGCGTGGCCAGGTCGCGACCTACGGCCAGGTTGCCGAGCTCGCCGGCTATCCGGGGCGCGCTCGCCAGGTCGGCCGCGCGCTCGGTTTGCTGCCACCGGGCAGCGACGTTCCGTGGTTCCGCATCCTGAACGCCGCCGGCGTCATCAGCTTGCCCCGCGGCGACGGCTTCGAGCGCCAACGCGACGCCCTACGAGCCGAGGGCATCGACGTGACCGACGAAGGCCGAGTCCGCCTACGCCACATCCGCTTCCTACCCGGCAGCGAGTGACCCCGACTACGAGCACGAACTACGGGTACGCCCGCGTGGTGCCGTCGGGTCGGCACCCGGAGCGCCCTTGGCGCGACCCGCTGGGGTGAATGCTCGTGTGCGCGGTGCGCACCCGAGGAGAGGGGACGCGCGTGCGTCCCCTTGGGGGTTGTAGCGGCCGCAGTGCGCAGCAGTTCGGACCGCGA